>Ga0066256_1000093_pt1 | contig 390384 bp, 342 predicted proteins | sample ThiBio_1000_biof_FD_87107 | JGI IMG/M metagenome (GOLD analysis project Ga0066256, IMG submission 87107) | Wastewater bioreactor microbial communities from Cape Town, South Africa - Thiocy_expt_1000_biof (version 2) | ecosystem: Engineered > Bioreactor > Thiocyanate-remediating >... | reverse complement strand
AAAGGTCGCCGCCCTCCACCTCGACAAGCTCGGGGTCAAGCTCTCCAAGCTTACCCCCAAGCAGGCATCCTACATCGGCGTCCCCGTCGAAGGACCCTTCAAGCCCGACCACTATCGCTATTGAGGGGGGCCTTTCGTCGCCGGGCGGCAAGTTCAGCGTGACGAGAGGGGCCGATCTGGGCCATAGGCGACGCACCGATCATGGGCCTCCGCCCCATGCCTGAACAACGATGCACGAAAGAGGTACGATGAGCGAAGCAATCCATGATGTGCTGGGCGTCGGCAACGCCATTGTCGACATCATCGCCCAGGCCGACGACGCCTTTCTGGAAGCGCACGGTATGGCCAAGGGCGGCATGGCGTTGATCGACGAGGCACGGGCGCACGCGCTTTATGCGACCATGGGATCGGCCATCGAAGCTTCCGGCGGATCGGCAGCCAACACCATTGCGGGCGTCGCCTCGTTCGGCGGGCGGGCGGCGTTTATCGGCAAGGTGCGTGACGACGAGTTCGGCCAGATCTTCGGCCACGACCTGACTTCGCTCGGCGTCCGCTTCACCACGCCTGCGGCTACAAACGGTGCGGCCACTGCGCGTTGTCTGGTGCTGGTAACGCCGGACGCGCAGCGCACCATGAACACTCATCTGGGCGCCTGTGTCGACCTCACTCCGGCCGATATCGACGCCGATCTCGTCGCGGCTTCGGCCATCACCTATCTGGAGGGCTATCTGTTCGATCCGCCCGCCGCCAAGGACGCCTTCCGCAAGGCCGCGACCATCGCGCGCGGGGCCGGCCGCAAGGTTGCCCTCACCTTGTCGGACAGCTTCTGCGTGCACCGCTATAAGGACGAGTTCAAGCAGCTCATCGCCGAGCATATCGACATATTGTTCGCCAACGAGGCCGAGATCGAGGCGCTCTACGGCAGCCGCGACATCGCCGCCGCGGCGGACGACCTCGCCGGGCAGGTCAGCATCGCCGCGATCACCCGCAGCGAGAAGGGATCACTGCTGGTCAGCGGCAGCGAACGCGTCGCCGTTCCCGCCGCGCCGATCGAGGAGCTGGTCGACACCACCGGCGCGGGCGACCTCTATGCGGCCGGGGTACTCTACGGCCTCAGCCGCCAACTCTCGCTCGCCGAATGCGGCCGGCTGGGCAGCCTCGCCGCCGCCGAAGTGATCCAGCACTACGGCGCGCGGCCATTGCAGCCGCTGGGGGAGTTGGCCTGAGGCGAGCGGGCCGTTGATCGGGGATTGAGAAGCGGGCGAGCACCGGGCACTGTGTGCCTACTTCCCTGTTCGCAGCTAGATCCGCGCCTCCCATCCCAAGCATGTGCTCCTGCGTAGACAGGGCCCGGAGCGACAGGGCGCTGCGGCTGGGCTTGGGTTCCTGCCTTCGCAGGAACACATGTCGCTTCCGGCACCGGATTGCCTTCACCCTATCCCGCCCGCCCCAATTCCGCCGGGCGCGAGACGATGTAGCTCTCATTATTGAACCACAGCCCCCGCTGCGCTTGCAGAACGGCGCGGGTGGCGTCCACATACAGGTTGCGGTTGAGCACCGAGGAAAGGCGCGCGTCTTCGATCTGGGCGACATAGCTCGCCGCGTTCCACGCCGCAAGCAGGGTGGACATGCCAATCTCGCCGTCCGGCGCAATCTCCGTCGGCAAAGTGCGGATCGAGAAGCGAAACAGCGCTTCCGCGTCGCCGTGGTTATGGAATTGGTAGCTGCGCGCCTCGCCGCCCAGTTCGGCCTTCACCTCCGCCATCAGCGCCGCGCGGCCGGTGGCGAAGGGGCTCTCGCCCGGCCACACAGCACGGATAATCTCCAGTCCAGGATCGTGGCCGTGACTATGCACACCCATCAGCCGTCCGCCGGGCCGCAGCGCGCGCACCAGCGGCGCCACGATCCGCCGAGCCTTGAAGGCGAGCGGCGCCCGCGCACGATAGGGCTGGGAGAGCAGCACGAAATCGAAATCCGCGCGCGCCAGCCCCCGGCGCGGGATGATCGAATCGAGCACGAACTGCTGATCCTTGCGGTAGATGACCAGCACGGCGGGCGTCTGATGGACCGGATGGCCGCTCGCCTGGCTGACCTTCACCTGCCAGTCCCGGTCCAGCACCGGCTGGAGCGCGGCGATCGCTTCCTCGAAATCGCCCGCCGTCGCGCCCTCCAGCGCTACCTCGTGCCACACCATCGCGCTGGCGGCGACGGGCGAGGCCGGCTTGAGCCACGGCGCGTCGCCATAATTGAGGTTGGTGACGACCAGCACCGTGGCCGGATGCTCCTGGAAGCGGTCCGGCATCTTCTCCAGCATCAGCCGGACATTCTCGATGCTGATCTCCTTGGCGACCACGTAGAAGGGCAGCCACGGATAGCGGCGGTGGGCGCCGCGCAGCAGCCGGGTGAGCGCAGTGCCGTCCCCCGCTCCGCCATCGAACAGGCGGACGGCGGGCGGCGCGGGCTGGACGTGCGCGAGCTGCTCCAGCGCGCGGTCGACGATCACCTGCTTCTCCGATGTCGTGTTGACGAACATCAGATATTTCTGGCGGTTATCGTAGAAGCGGAAGCCGTGGACCGGGTCCAGCGCCCGGTCGATCCCGGTGATTGCCGAACGCAGCAGACCCGCCGAGGGGCCGCCCTTCTCGGCGATGAAGCGGTGGACGCGGTTGACCGTCTCCAGCGTCACGCGGCCGCCCTGTTGCAAGCGCGTGACCAGCTTACCGTCATTGACCGCCTGCCGCCCAAAGGTGGTCTGCGCGATTTTCAGGCGACGGCAGGCCTCGTCGATCTGGGCAAGCAGAACCTCCGCGTCCGTCATCGGCCAATCGTCCCTCGATCGTTCCGCTCCGGCTCCCCGCGCCGGACCGGCCCTCTCCCCGGCGCCTGCACCGCCGTGCCCAGCCTACGCCGTTGGGGCCGCGCCGCAAGCCAAATGGCACCGCGCCCTCATGCCATGAAGGCGATGGTGCGGATCTCGATGCTCTGGCGGGGCGGCGAATCGGGCGTCGAAGCCGGGTCGTCGAAGGCACTGTGGCCAGTCCACTGCACTGCCTCCGGATCGGAATCGAACAGGCGGAAGACGAATGCCTCGTCCGGCTGCATGCGCGGCGCGTAATACCAGCGGTGGTCCGGATTGTAGGCGAGGTTGAAGCCCCAGAGCGAGCGGCGTCCTGCGTCGCCCAGGCCACCGCGCACCTCGCTGGGAAAGAGGTCACTCGCCGCAACGCTGCTCGCATCGCACAGGGCCAGCGGGGAGCGTTCCACAGGGCGCAGAGGTCGCCAGATATTGATGAGCATGTGCCGCCCGGCCAGTCGCCGCTCGGCCTCCTCCGCCGGAAGCAGGTCGAAGGTGAAATCGCGTACCGTGCGCGCACCATAATCGACATGCGCGCCGAACGCCGGGAGATTGCCGTCGCCCGCTTCCTTCGCATCGGTGCGCAGCATCGGGCCAAAGCTGATGACCTTGGCGGCGCCGGTCAGCCAGGTGACGAGCGCCACCGCCTCCTGCGCATGGAGGCGCTTCATCTCCGCCTCGTCGGCTGCGCCCGGCACGGCCGATTCGCCCTTCACCAACACGAACCCGTTGCGGTCGAGCGAGAGGCTGCCGGCGATGGGCCGCACATCATGGATGGGAACGACATGCTCCTCGATTGGCCAATAGCTTTCGGCGCGGTTGGCGGCGTTGAACACCGCGCTCTCGCCGCGCACCACATAATTCATCTTGACCCTGATCGGCTCCACGACCCGTCGCTCCTCTCCATGCCCGCCCTGCCGGACCACATCGCCATTGCGTTCCTTCCACCGGACCCATAGCCTGCCGGCAAAACAGGGCGAGGGGCAGGATGGCAGGCGACTATGATCCGCGCAAGGCGCTCGGCGCGCGCCCGATGCTGCTTGTCCAATGGCTCATCATCCTCATCCCGGTCTCCATCAACATGGTGGACGGCTACGACATATTGGCGCTGGCGCAGGCCGCGCCGGTGCTGGCGCGGGAGTGGCAGCTCGGGCCGGACGAACTGGGTGAGCTGCTGAGCTTCAGCCTCGCCGGCATGGCGCTGGGCGCGCTCGGCGTCTCGCCGGTGGCGGACACCAAGGGGCGGCGGCCCGCCATCCTCTTTTGCCTGTTCCTGATGAGCGGAGGCATGTTCGGCGCGGCGCTCTCGCACGGTTACTGGGGCATGGCGCTCTCCCGGCTTGTCACCGGCATCGGCATTGGCGGCATGACCAGCACGGCGGGCACGCTGGCGATGGAATATGCCTCGGACAAGCGCCGCGAGTTCGCGCCCAGCTTCGTCGCCTCGGCCTATCCCATCGGCACCATCGTCGGCGGCGTGGTGGCGATCAGCGTGCTCGACACGTTCGGCTGGCGCGGCATCTTCTGGGTGGGCGGCATGCTCTCGGCCATCATCATCCCGATAAGCTGGTTCTGGCTGCCCGAATCGCTCGATTTCCTGCTCGCCCGCCAGCCGCGCGGCGCGCTCGCCAAAACCAACCGCGTGCTCGACCGGCTGCGCTTGCCCCGGCTCGACGACCTGCCGCCGATGCCACCCGCCGCAAGGGACAGCGACGCGGTGCGCGAGATCGTGGCCAAGGAGCATCGCTTCGAGATCTTCCGCCTGTGCACCGCGCACGCGCTCAACATGTTCTCCTTCTATTTCATCATCAACTGGGCGGTGAAATGGGTGACGGAGCTGGGCCTCTCCACGGCGGCCGGCATCTCCTATTCGATCTATGTGTCGGTCGGCGGGATCGCGGGCGGACTGATTGCGGGCTGGATCGCCGGGCGCGTCGGCGTCAAGCGGCTGACCTTCATCACCCTGTTCGGCGTGGCGGCAATGATCATCCTGTTCGGTCTGCTGCCGCCCAACCTGCCGCTGCTGGTCGGCAATGCCCTGCTGCTCGGCGGCATGTTGTTCGGCTCCGCCTGCGGGTGCTGGTTGACCATCGTCTATGCCTTCCCGGCGCAACTGCGCGCCACCGGCCTTGGCATCGCCACCACGGTCGGTCGCATCGGCTCGATCTTCGGCCCGCTCACCGCGGGCTATCTGCTCGCCGCCGGCATGGGCAAGCCGCTCATCTGCATCCTGCTCGCCATCCCCGCGATGCTGGCGGCGCTGATCTTCTCGACCGCGCGGCGGGCATAAAGCGCAAAGCCAGTGCTTCTGCGCAGGCAGGAGCCCAGGTCGATAAGGAGCCGCTGCCGGGCTCTGGGCTCCTGCCTGCGCAGGAGAACAGGCATCCCAAACGCAACGCTTCCCTCGCACCCCCACAGTCTCTAAGATGGCCTCCATGGCAGGTCTCTCCATGCCAGAGCAGCAACTCCTCGCAGCTCTCCGGGGCAGGCAGGCGGCCATGGCTGCAACCCTCGTCGAGTGGGCGGAGATAAACTCCGGCAGCCGCAATCTCGATGGCCTGACCGAAATGCGTGCGCGGATCGCGGACCGGCTGGAGCCGCTGGCCGACACCGTCAGCGCCCACGCGCCCGATCCCGTCACCACGCTGGACGATACCGGCACCGAGATCGCGGTGTCGCACGGCGCCAATTTGCTCGCGCGCAAGCGGCCGGAGCGTAACCGCCGTCTCATCCTCACCGGCCATATGGACACGGTGTTCGCGACCGATCACCCTTTCCAGCAGTGCCGCCGGATCGACGCCAACACGCTCGGCGGCCCCGGCGCGGCGGACATGAAGGGCGGCCTCATCGTGATGATAGAGGCGCTCGCCGCGCTGGAAGCTGTGGGCGCCATCGACGGCATCGGCTGGGACGTGGTGGTCAATGCCGACGAGGAAGTGGGATCGCTCGGCTCGGCCTCGCTGCTGCGCGAGACGGCGCGGCGCTGCCAGATCGGCCTCACCTTCGAGCCCGCCGTCACGCCGGAAGGCCGCCTCGCCAGCGCCCGGCGCGGCAGCGGCAATTTCGTTGCGACCCTCGCCGGCCGTACCGCTCATGCCGGACGCAATCCGCAGGACGGGCGCAACGCGGTGGTCGCCGCCGCCGACCTTGCCGTGCGGCTCGACGGGTTGAAGCACGCCATCCCCGGCCTCTCGGTCAATGTCGCCCGCGTGACCGGCGGCGGCGCCAACAATGTCGTGCCGGACGCGGCGGCGCTGAGCTGGAACATGCGCCCCATCGACGCCGAGGCGCAGCAGCGCGCCGAGCAGGCGATGGCGGCGGCGCTGGACGATGTGCGGCGCACGCACGAGGTCGCGATCCGCCTCGCCGGTGGCTTCGCCCGCCCGCCCAAGCCATTCGATGCGCGCCACGCGCTGCTGTTCGGCCTGGTGCGCGATGCCGGCGCCGACCTTGGCCTCGCCATCGACTGGCAGCCGAGCGGCGGCGTTTGCGACGGCAACAACATCGCCGCCGAGAATGTCGTGGTGGTCGACACCATGGGCGTGCGCGGCGGCGCCATCCACACGGACGGCGAATATGTGCTGCTCGATAGCCTGAGCGAGCGCGCCGCGCTGGCGGCCATCACCATCGCGCGGATCGCGCAGGGGCGGCTCGACGGTATCATCGGGCAACCACAGGCAAGGGAGGACGGCACATATGGCTGATCGCGAGGGCTGGTTCGTCCGCCCTGCCACGCTCGACGATCTCGACGCGGTCCATGCCTTGGCCGGCCAGACCGGCCCCGGCTTCACCAACCTGCCCAACGACCGCGATGCGCTTAAACAGCGGCTGGAGCGCAGCGCACGCAGCTTCGCGGCCGACCCCACCGCGCCGGACGACGGGCTCTACCTGTTCGCGCTGGAGCAGCAAGGCACCGGCCGGATCGGCGGCACGGCGCTGATCTTCGCCAGCGTCGGCACCAAAAAGCCCTTCTATTCCTACAAGCTCACCCGCCTCTCCCAATATTCGCGCCAGCTCGACCGGATCGTGACGACCAACGTGCTCAACCTGGTCAACGATTTCGCGGGGGCGAGCGAGGTGGGCGGGTTGTTCCTGATCCCCGAGTTGCGCCATGGCGGCCTCGGCGCACTGCTCGCGCGCAGCCGCTATCTGTTCATGGCGCTGCACCGCGAGCGGTTCGGCACGCAGGTGCTCACCGAGTTGCGCGGCTATCAGGAGCCGGAGGGGGTTTCGCCGTTCTGGGAAGGGCTTACGCGGCGTTTCTTCGATCTGGAGTTCGCCGAAGCAGATCGCTTCCATGCGCTCAACGGCAACCAGTTCATTGCCGATCTAATGCCCAAGCACCCGATCTACACCATCCTGCTCCCACAGGACGCGCAGGACGCCATCGGCAAGCCACACGCGCAAGGCGCGGCCGCGATGAAGCTGCTGGAGGCGGAGGGATTCACCTATCAGGGCTATGTCGACCTGTTCGACGCCGGGCCGACGATGCAGGCCGAAATCGCCAATCTACGCACCGTGCGCGAGGCAATGCGCGCCACCGCGCGGCAGGACACCGCCTCGCCGGGCGGCCCCCGCACGCCCTCGTTGATCGCGACCGGCCGGCTCGGCGCTTTCCGCGCGTGGCTGGCCGAGGGGCGCGTTGCGGATGAGGGCGCGACGCTCCATCTCGACACGGCAGGTATGGCGCTCGGCCAACTCGCCGATGGCGACTCCATCCTCCATGTTCCTCTGCGCTGAAAGCTCGAACCATGCGCGATCTCATCTCCACCGACCCATGCACTGGCGAAACCATCTGGCGCGGCCCGGTGAGCGACGCCCGCGTCGTCGACAGCGCCGTGGCACGCGCCAGCACCGCCCAGCCGGGTTGGGAAGCAACCCCGCTCACCCGCCGCATCGCCACATTGGAAGCCTATGCTGCCCGCGTGACCGCCCGCGCCGACGAGATCGCCCACCTCATCTCCCGCGAGACCGGCAAACCTTATTGGGAGACGAAAACGGAGGCCGCCAGCGTCGCTGCCAAGGTCGCCATCTCCATCCGCGCACTGGCCGAGCGGGCGGGCGAGCATCTCTCCGACGCGGGCGGTATCACGCAGGCGCTGCGCCATCGCCCGCACGGCGTTCTGGCCGTGCTCGGCCCCTATAATTTCCCGGCACACCTACCAAACGGGCACATCGTCCCCGCGCTACTCGCCGGCAACACGGTGGTGTTCAAGCCGAGCGAGTTGGCTCCCGCCACCGCCGAGTTGATGGGCATCCTCTGGGACGAGGCCGGGCTGCCCGCCGGCGTACTGGAGATTGTGCAGGGCGATGGCGAAACCGGCCGCGCACTGGCCGCCCATGACGGCACGGACGGGCTGCTGTTCACCGGCAGCTCAACGACTGGCAAGCTGCTCGCCCGCCAGTTCGCCGAGACGCCGGGGCGCATCCTCGCGCTGGAGATGGGCGGCAACAATCCGCTGCTGGTATGGAACATGGCACCGGAGGATCTGGACGCGGCGGTCGCGCTCATCCTCCAGTCGGCCTATCTCTCCGCCGGCCAGCGCTGCACCTGCGCGCGCCGGCTGATCCTGTCCGACACGCTGGCGGACGCACTGCTTCCCCGCCTGCTCACCGCTATCGACCGGCTGATGATCGGCGCGCCGTTCGACGAGCCCCAGCCCTTCATGGGCCCGGTGGTGGATAATCGCGCCGCCGACACGGTTCAGAGCCAGGTCGCGGGCCTGCTGGCGCTGGGCGGCCGCCCGCTCCGGCCGCTCCACCGGCCGGACCCGCGCATCCCCTTCCTCACCCCCGCGCTCATCGACATGACCGGCCTCCCCAAAGCACCGGACGAGGAGATTTTCGGCCCGGTGCTGCAACTGTGGCGCGAGCGGGACCTCGGCGCCGCCATCGCCCGCGCGAACGCCACGCGCTTTGGCCTTTCCGCCGCCATGCTCGGCGGCACGGCCGAGCAGTTCGCGCGTTTCCGCGCCGGCATCCGCGCCGGTGTGGTCAACTGGAACCGCCCGACCAACGGCGCCAGCTCCGCCCTGCCCTTCGGCGGCCTCGGCGACAGCGGTAATTTGCGCCCCAGCGCCTATTACGCCGCCGATTATTGCGCCCACCCGGTCGGCGGCATGGAAGTGCCAACGCTGGCGGGCGAAATCGCCATCGGGATGAAGCCAGCATGAGCGCGCGAGGCGTGTCCGGCCCGAAAGGCCCACCAGTGCTCCTGCGAAGGCAGGAGCCCAGGGCCCAACCGACGTGCCTCGCCGCCTTGGGCTCCCGCCTTCGCATGAGCACTGTCCCCTCCCGGCTCGCCCACCTCCTCCCGCCAACCATCGCACGGAGCGCCGCCCCATGACCGCCGCCCCGCTACTCGCCATGCGCGAGGTCAACTTCGACGGCATCATCGGCCCCACGCACAATTTCGCCGGGCTGAGCCAGGGCAACCTCGCCGCCACGCTGCACGCGGGCGAACCATCCAACCCACGCCGCGCCGCGTTGCAGGGGCTGGCCAAGATGCGGCTGATGCTTTCGCTCGGGCTCGGGCAAGGTTTCTTCCTCCCGCAAGTGCGCCCCGATGTCGGCTGGCTGCGGCGCTTCGGCTTCGACGGCACGCCCGCGCAGGTCTGCGCCCGCGCCTGGGCGGAGGAGCCGCTGCTGTTCGTGCAGGCGTTCAGCGCCTCGGCGATGTGGGCGGCCAACGCCGCCACCGTCTCCCCCGCGCCGGACACGGCGGACGGGCGCATCCACATCACCCCCGCCAACCTCGCTACCATGACCCATCGCAGCCACGAATGGCCCGAGACGCTGGCCCAGCTTCGCCGCATCTTCCCGGACGAACGCTATATCGCCATCCACGAGCCGATACCCGGCCGTTTCGGCGACGAGGGCGCGGCCAATTTTATGCGCGTCGCCGACCCCATCGGCGACCCCGGCGTCGAGATCATGGTCTATGGCGAGAGCGGCGGCCCCTACCCCGCGCGCCAGTCGGCGGAGGCATGCCGCGCGATCTTCCGCAACCACGGCATCGAGGATGGCCTCATCATCCAGCAATCGCCCGCCGCCCTCGCCGCCGGCGCTTTCCACAACGATGTGGTCGCCGTCGCGCATGAGAGCATCCTGTTCGCGCATGAGCAGGCGTTTGCGCACAAGGCGCCTTTCTACAGGACGCTGATCGAGCGTTGCCCGGATCTCGTCATCCTCGAAGTGCCGGCGAACGAAGTGAGTCTGGAGGACGCCATCGCCTCCTATCTGTTCAACTCGCAGCTCGTCACCCTGCCGGACGGCAGCCGCGCGCTCATCCTGCCGATGGAATGCGCCGAGACGCCTCCGGTCAAGGCGTGGTTGGACCGCACTATCGGCGCCAACGGCCCGATCCACGCCGCCCATTTCATCGACGTGCGGGAATCCATGCACAATGGCGGCGGCCCCGCCTGCCTGCGGCTGCGCGTGCTGATGTCGGCCGAGGCGGAGCGTAGCGTCAATCCCGCACATCTGCTCGATGAGCGCACGGCTGACAGGCTGGAGGCACTGATCGCCGCCCACTGGCCCGAGCGGCTGACCCCGGCGGATATCGGCCTGCCGCAGACGTGGGAGGCGGTGTGGGAGGCCCGCACGCGCCTCGTCACTCTTGTTGAGGAAGATTTGGCATGAGCGCCGATATCATCGCGCCGGACGCCATCCGCCTCGCCTTCTCGGATGCCATGTCCGCCATGTATCGCACCGAGGTGCCGCTCTACGGCGATCTGCTGCGGATCGTCGCGCAAAGCAACGCGGCGGTGCTGGAAGCCGATCCGGTCCTGCGCGCGCGGCTGGCGGCCGCGGGCGAGCTGGAGCGGCTGGATGCCGAGCGGCACGGCGCCATCCGTGTGGGCACGGCGGAGGAACTGCGCCTCATGCGCCGCCTGTTCGCGGTGATGGGGATGCGGCCGGTCGGCTATTACGACCTCGCGGCGGCCGGCCTGCCGGTCCACTCCACCGCCTTCCGCCCGGTGACGGGCGCGGCGCTCTCCGCCTGTGCCTTCCGTATCTTCTGCTCGCTGCTGCGGCTCGACCTGATCGCCGATGAGGCGCTGCGGGCGCAAGCCGCCACCATCCTCGCCCGTCGCCGCATCGTCAGCGAGGGCGCGCTGGAACAGATCGAACGGTTCGAGCGCGACGGGTATCTCACAGCCGAACATGCCGAGAGCTTCGTGCTGGAGGCGCTGGAGACCTTCCGCTGGCACCGCGAGGCGCTGGTCGACCGGGCGACCTATGCGGCGCTCAAGGCCGCGCATCCGCTGGTGGCGGACATCGTCTGCTTCCGGGGGCCGCATATCAACCACCTCACGCCACGCGCGCTGGATATCGACGCCGTGCAGGCCGCGATGATCGCGCACGGCATGCAGGCCAAAGCGGTGATCGAAGGGCCGCCCCGCCGCGCGGTGCCAGTGCTGCTCCGCCAGACCAGCTTCCAGGCGCTGGAGGAGGCCATCCTGTTCCGCGAGGGCAAGACAATCGTTCCCGGCGCCCACACCGCCCGCTTCGGCGAGGTCGAGCAGCGCGGCGTCGCCCTCACTCCGCGCGGCCGGGCGCTCTACGATACCATCCTCGCCCGCGTGCCCGCCGGCCCGGATTATCCGGCGCGTCTCGCTGAAGCTTTTGCCAGGATGCCGGACGATCTCGACCGGCTGCGCCGCGACGGCCTCGCTTATGTCCGCTATCGCCCCACGGCGCAGGGTGCGCAGGCGCTGGTCAAGGGCAGCCTGCAGGACGGCGCACCCGAGGACCTCATCGCCGCCGGTCTGCTGACCGCCGAGCCGATCACCTACGAGGATTTCCTGCCGGTGAGCGCAGCCGGCATCTTCCGCTCCAACCTGCGCGACGAGGCGGAAGGCCCGTTGGCGGCACAATCATCACAAGCCGCCTTCGAGGCCGCGCTGGGCACCCCTTGTCTCGATCCCTTCGGTCTCTATCTCGCGCAGGAGGAAGAGTCGCTGGAGCGGCTGAGAGGCAGCTTGTTCTGAAAGCGCTTCTCGTGTCCCTGCGAAAGCAGGAACCCAGGGCCCAACTGCAATGTCCTATCGCCCAGAGTCCTGCCTGCGCAGTGTTCCGCGCACCCGTCACCCGAACTGGCACAATTCGATCTCATGCCCCTCCGGGTCGTCCAGCAGCGCGACCTTGATGCCGCCCTCCACCACAAGCACCGGCCCCTTGGCGGAGGCGCCGGCCGCCACGCAAACGGCATGGGCGATCTCGATATCGTCGGTCGCGAAGCCGGTCGGTCCATGCACCCGCGCGTCGGGGAGCGGCCGCCCGTCCGTGTAGCAGAGCAGCATCAGCGTCACATCGACCCCGTCTTGCCCCAGGATCACCTCGTCGAAGGCGGCCGTCTCGAACCGGCCCCGCTCCGTGAAGCCGAAAGCCTGCTCGTAGAAGCGCTGCTCGCCCGCCAGATCGCCGACGATCAGCTTGATGAACGCGAATTTGGCCTGCACCATGCCCCGCTCTCCCCTCAAATCCCCTCGGCCATCGGCTTGCCCGTCGCCGGGTGCGGATAATGGAACGGCATGAAAGCCGCCCGCGGCCATTGCGCCGGCTGCTCCCGCAGTTCATCCGGCCCGTTCGGCACAGCGGGATAAGTGCCCCGCCACGGCGCAATCATGATCGGCTCGTCCGGCGAACGCGCCCAGCCGCCTGCATACGGTGCCTGAAAGGTCAGCCGGTAATTGAACAGCGCGATCTTCCACACGCCGTTCTCCAATACATATTCATTCTCATGCACGCCGCCCTCCCAGAAGCAGTCGCGGAAGGCGGGCGGGAAATCCTCCCGATAGCGCTCGTGCGTTCCCATCTGGAGGAAAGCGCGGAACCGCCCCCATGCCCGGCTCCGATCCGGCGCGACATGGACGATATCCTGCGCGATGACATGCTCGGAGAGCATCCCGTCGCGTGGACCGTAAGCGCCCTCGGTCCAGCTATAGAGCCGCCGCGCCCCCGCCTTGCCGCGCCAGATGCCATTCAGGAACCGCAGCTCGCATTCCTCCGCGAACAGATCGACGATCTCCTTGAACAGCCATTTGTCCATGCAATAGCCGTAGGTGTGATGCAGCGTGCGGATCGCCTGCACGTCGCGCAGCAGCGTCACCTCCTGCGTTAGCGCGGCAAGCTGGGTTTCGAGTTGGGCGATGCGGGGATCGGTCATCGGGCGGTCTCCTTCTCGGCAGCATCTTCCTCTGCCATGCGCTTCCACTCGTCGATCGGGTCGGGTAGCTCCATGTAGCGGCCAGTGAGAATGTCGTAATCGCCCGCCGCCAGCACCGCGCAACGCTTGGCGGTGCGGTGAAGGTCGGCATCGCCATTCTCACGCCCGCGCCCCTCGTCGAGATAGCTCAGCATGTGCGGCATCCATTTGCGCGCATCCGGATCGTGATAGGTATCCTCGGCAAGCTGGGTGATGACGAAACCCGGTTCTACCGCAAAGACCTGCACATTGTGCGGCCGCGCCTCCTCCGCCGCCATTTCGACCAGCTTGTTGAGTGCCGCCTTGCCGACACTGTAGGCGGAGAGAAAGGGCAGCGTCAGCTTGGTCGCAATGGCCGAGATGCAGATTACCCGCCCGCGCCGCGCGGCGATCATGTCCGGCATCAACTCGTGCATGAACAGATAAGGCGCGCGGATATGCACCGCCTCCGCCTGCCACCATCTGTCGATATCCGTCTCCCACACGGGACCGAACGGCCAAGGCACGCCGGCATTGCTGACGAGGATCGAGGGCGCCCCATGCGCCGCCCGCGCCGCGTCGCACGCCGCCTTCACCTGCGCGGGGTCAGTCACGTCCGCCGGCGCGGCGATGGCCCGGCCGCCCGCCGCACGGATCTCATCCGCCACGCCCTCAAGCTGATCCCGACTGCGCGCGACCAGCGTCACCGCTGCGCCATCCGCCGCCAGCCGCAGCGCGATCGACCGGCCAAAACCGCGCCCCGCGCCCGTCACCAGCGCCGATTGCCCCGCCAGCCGTCCCGTCATGCACTCTCTCCTTCCCCCACACCGCAGCGCGGGGCCGTCTCTTTTGCGGGCGGACAGTAAGCCTAGCCACCCGCGCGCCGCAAGGTCGCTTGCGCCGTGCCGTCAGTTGCTTATGGTCGCTGCAAAACAAGTGCCGGGGGAGAGGATCGGCCACATGCCAACGCACCACAAGGCGGGCTACGAGCTGCGCGTCGTCCTGCTGCTCGGCCTTGCCTACGGCTTCGCCTTCTACGACCGGATGACCATGTCCTTCCTCTCGCCCTTCGTGGTGGAGGATTTCGGGCTTAACAACACGCAGGTCGGCGCACTCGGCTCGGGCCTGTCGCTCACCTGGGCGCTAGGCGCCTATGTGTTCGGCCGCTGGTCGGACAAGACCGGCAAGCGCAAGCCCTTCCTGCTCGCCGCCATGCTGGTCTTTTCCGCCTGCTCGATCCTCTCGGGCCTCTCGACCGGCTTCTGGACGCTGCTCGCCTCGCGCATCATCATGGGCGCGGCGGAAGGCCCTTTCTTGCCGATCTGCCTCGCCATCATCGCGGCCGCTTCCGTGCCCCGGCGGCGCGGCCTCAATAGCGGCATCGTGCAGAACGGCTTCGGCTCGCTGCTCGGCAATGCGCTGGCGCCGCTGCTGGTGGTCGCCATCGCCGGGTGGTGGGGCTGGCGCGCGAGCTTCTTCACCGCCGGCCTGCCCGGCTTGATCCTCTGCTTCCTGATCTGGCGCTTCATCGACGAGCCGCCCGCCGTCCCCGCCGACCAGCAGCCGCTGGAGGATGGCGCCCAGCCGGCGGACGGTTTCCTCGCCATGTTGCGCCACCGCAACATCGCGCTCTGCTCGGTGATAAGCTGCCTCGCGGTCGGCTCGATCGTGCTCGGCTCGATCTTCCTGCCGCTGTTCCTGACGCAGATGCGCGGCTACACGCCCGCGACCATGGCCAACGTGATGGCCATTCTCGGCCTCTGCCCAGCGATCGGCGGCGTGCTCGTCACCTGGCTGTCGGACCGGATCGGCCGCCGCCCGCCGATGATCCTGTTCGGCTTCCTAATGGCGCTCTGCCCGCTCGCCGCGCTCGCCATCGACGACAACATCGTGCTGATGACCGGCCTCATGTTCATCGGGTGGATCGGCATCGGCATCTTCCCGCTGTTCATGGGCGTCATCCCCGGCGAGACACTGGCCTACCGCAACACGGCGGCGGCCATGGGCATCGTCGTGGCCATCGGCGAGATCGTCGGCGGCGTCGGCGCGCCGATCCTCGCCGGCTGGATCGCCGACCAGAGCAGCCTCGTCCTGCCGCTCGCCATCCAGGCCGGCATGGCCATCGGCACCGGCATCTTCGCGCTGGCACTGCGGGAGACGAACCCGGCAGTGATCGCGCGGCGGGAAGCGGTGGCGGTTTAGTTGCCTCGCCCATTATCCTGGACTCGTTTCAGAGCCATCTATCATCGTTGACCACAGGGGCAGGCTGGATGCTGAAACAAGGTCTGCACAATATTGGAAAGTCAATTCACGAGCCCAGTGCGCGCCGTTCGCCGCGGCTAGCTTCCTTCCTGATAGCAGATGCGATTGATGCTTCGTGAAAGATGTGAGACATTGAATGTGATGACAAGTTCTGCCCTAAATACGAGCTATCGTCGCTTCATGTAGAAGCGGCACCGTCATCATATGACCATCGCCGCCGTACTGGCGCGATGATTTCCTGAGCGACAGCGGCGGCGGCTCCAGAACGGAGTATGAAAATGTCGCTACGGATTATCCGAGCCCGAGCTGTCGATTTACCGGATATAATGCGCTTGCACGGTATGGTGCAGGGCCTTCACGCTCAAATAGTCCCCGACATCTTTCGGCCTGATTGGCAACCCTCGGCCTTAAGAGATTTCTGGCTTGAAAAATTAGCTGATCGAAGCAGCATTGTGGCTATCGCCATGCTGAACCGAAAGACTGTGGGCTATATTTGGTTTCAGGTTCAGAAGCGAGCACAGGACGATCTTCATCAGGCTAGAAAGCGTATATACATCCATCACATTGGAGTTGATGAGTGCGCAAGGCGTAGAGGAATAGGTAAAGGGTTACTAAAATACGTTGAAGCAGACGCGAGGCGGCTTAACATATCCACTATCGCACTCGATACTTGGGCGCCGAACTCTGCCGCACAGGTATTCTTCACGTCGCGCGGCTACGATACGATGAATATCACGCGTGCCAAGGTGTTGAAGGCCCCTTGATTGTGAATGTCGGTTCCCGACGCGGTCAAGCCAAGGACGACATTCTGCAACTCACCCCCCTCAAAACACCCCATTCCCATGCGGCAACGTCTCGGGAATCTCCTGCACCACCTCCCAATGCTCCTGCACCCTGCCATCCTCGGCATGGCGGAAGATATCGACGATGTTCATGCCGGGATCGCCGGGGTGGCGGATGGTGTGGACGTGGAAAATCGTGCGGTCGCCGTCCGCGTAGCTGGCCTTGAGGCGTATATCGATCTCCGGGAAACCCGCGCGGCGATCGTCGAGGAAGGCACGCAGCCCCTCGCGCCCTTCGCTGGCGGCGGTGCTGTGCTGGATATAGCCCTCGGCAATGTAGGTATCGACATGCCGCGAATCGAACTTCATCAGCATCTCGTGATACATCGCCTTGGCCATCGCCAGGTTGCGCATCTCCGTCTCGCTATGGGCCATCGCCGCGCGGACCTCCCCGCTTATTTGCTGATATCCATCGACGGGCGCCCCTGATCGTCGGCGGCGTCACGATTATTTTCCTCGCAGACATATTCGCGGATCTGCCAATCGCGCTTGCGGATATAGTTGGTCTTGAGATTGTAGGTGCCGACGAACAGCGCCGGGTCGGTGATCTCCGTATCGACCGTCATCAGGTCCGGCTCAGTGAGGTGAAAGCGCTCCTTGATGCGCGTGTTTTCGGTGGGGTGCAGGCCCTCCATCAGCGTCGTCTGCGGGTTGAGACCGATGGTGTCGACCACCAGCGTATCACCCTCCCAATGGCCGACCGACCAGCCGTTGAACGCCGGATCGGGATCCTCGGGTAGCGGGCGGCCGTCCGTGTAGATGCGCCGCACCTGACTATAGGTCTCATGCAGCAGCGTCACCCGGTCGGGCGAGTAGATGAACTCGATCGGATAGGGCTGCCGCATGATCTGGGGCATGCCGGACGGGATGCAATTCGCCGCGCGGCTTTGCAGATTCTCGCCGCGCTCCTTACCGGCGTTGAAATCGTCGACGGTCTTTTTGGCCGCCGGCGTCAGCGTCGGCCCCTTGGGCGCATTAGGCCCGAACAGGCCGGACCAGTCCGGCTGCCACACGCCGCCCCAATCCGGCAGCTTCTCCAGCGCGGCATAGCCCTTGTCCTGCGCAACGGCGGAAACGGGCACGAGCGCGGCCGCAGGGACCAGTCCCACCGCGAGCGCGATCAGCGATCGGAATGCAAGGTTCATTCGGTTCATCCTCTCCAGCCATCTCGGCCCATCATGTGATCGCGCGTCCGGCTTCGTTCGGCCGGCCTCCCTCGATCCGGGGGACATAGTGGATTCAGTCCACTTCGAGTCAAGCGCAATATCGGCGTGCCCAGCCATGCGCCGTTCAGCTTCTGTAACGTATCAGTTCAGGTTACATTTTGTGCCGGATAGGTATCTTGTTGATCTTGTCAACCGGTAGCCAATCGTGCGATGGAAGCGCAGATTCGACACAAAAGCCGGTTATGGAGTGGATGATGGCCCTGAAGACGATTTTGAGCCGCCGCATGGGCGCCGCGCTTCTCGGCAGCGCGGGGTTTGCGCTGCTGGCGCTCCCGGCACCGGCGCATCATTCGACGGCGATGTTCAACTGGGGCAAGGAAGTGCCGATGAAGGGCGCGACCGTGGAGCGCTGGGATTGGACCAACCCGCACACCTTCCTCTACATCACCGTGCCCGGCAAGAACGGCGCGGCGGAACATTGGGCGTTCGAGGGCATGAGCCCCAACCACCTCGGCCGCACCGGCTGGAGCAAGCGCACGCTCAAGCCCGGCGACAAGATCGACCTCACTTATTATTCGCTGAAAGATGGCCGCAAAGGCGGCTTCAACGTCTCGGTGACGTTGCCGGACGGCAAGGTCATTCGCCAGCTCGAAAGCCCGACGACGCGACCGGATCGCTAAAGCCCACGCTCCCCTGAGCGGAGCCTCAGGTCATACCCTCACCGTCAAGCCTTAAGCCCGGGCCACGGCCCTGCGTTGCCGCTCGGTCCTTGTCTCCGAACCGCTCCCCTCACGGGGCCGTATGCGATTGCGACAAGGCTTGCATGACGCCACAGTGCAAACGATCCACTCCATCCATCCAGTGCTCCCGCGAAAGCAGGAGACCAGGGCGAAGTGAGAGAAAAATACACCCGTTCGCCCCGAGTTACCGGAGGCTATTCTTCGCATTTGGTGGGTCCAAGAAAACACAGCGCCCTTCGACTGCTTGCCCACCCACGCAGGGCACGTCCTTCGACAATCTCAGGACAAAATCCCGCGCGTTCACAATCCGCTTTAGGGTCGCCTCAAGATGGAAAGGGAACCGCTCATGCGACCTTGGACTTCCATCTTCGCGGAAGCGCCGGGGCCCAAAACAAGGCGCCTATTTGGCCCGCATAATACCAACATCTCGCAGTCATAACCGATGCGGACGATGACCTCGGCCCGCCTGCCCCAGCCACCGTCACAGCATCAGGCACGACAGCCAGCCCGCTTCAGCCGAGGGCACCCTCACTCTCCAGCATCTGGCGGGCATTGTCGGTAAGGATAGCGATCAGTGCGAGATAGGCTTCCCGTTCCTCGGCGGTGAAACCGCTCAACAGACCTTCCTCGCGCTCAAGCCCCACCTCATACATGGCGCGGAACACTTCCATGCCACGCGGTGTCGGCTCCAGCACGATATCGCGGCGGCGCGTCGGGCGCGTGCGCTCGACCAGTCCCGCCGCTTCCAGATAGCCGACCGTCCGCCCGACCTGACTCTTGTCGCGCCTGACGGCTATAATGAGCTTTGCCAGCGGCATCGGCCGGGCGATGCAAATGCGCGAGAGCACTTGCCACTGGAAATGCGAGAGGCCCTCGCAGCGCTGATAGACCAGCATCGCGCTGCGGTTGAGATAGGCGGCCAGGCTGATGAGCTTGGGCGTGATGAGATGCCCCGGCGGCGGCTTGACGCGGCGCCCCTCCGGCCACGACGGCAGGTCGAGACTGCTCGCGCTGGGGTTGATGATGCCGGCCTCGGCACTGCGCCGCCGCTCCTCGGCATACATATGCGCCGCAGCCACGGTCAGCCGGTCGGTCATCGCCGCGAAGCGCTTGAGCCGGTCCGGCTCGATGCCCGCGGTCAGCATCGCGTCGCGCTCGCGGCCCATGGCGAGCAGGCGGTTATACATGGTGCGCCCCTTGGAACACAGGGTCAGCTTGGCACGCAGCCGGGGCCGGGCGATCAGCTTCGCCTCCTCCAGCGGCTTGATGGCGCGGCTCACCTGTGCCTTCTCATGGCCGGTCAGCGTCACGATCTCGTGCGAGCTGAGCCCGCCGAACATGCCGATCATGATGATGAGCTGGCGCTGGATCTCCTTGTAGCCGGCCTCACGCTCGTAGCCGGGCACATGGCTTTCCCGGATCATCCGCAGCAGGCGGGCCAGCCGCACGCCCAGCAATACCGGATGGAGCGTCTCCTCGCGCGGCGCATCCGGTCGTTGCTCACGCTGCCCTATTGATGTCACGCCTCCTTTGCCTTCCTCACTGTCGGGCGGTCAGAACGGCGCCATGGTAAAGCCGATCCAGCGCCCGCAAGCAATCACCGCAAGCCAGAGCGATACGGAGAGCAGTCCGGCCACGCGGGCACCCACCGGCAGCGGCCCCGGTCCGTCATTCACCCGCCCACCCCGCATCGTCAACAGATGGAAGACGAGCATGTTGAGCCCCGCCAGCACCAACAGCAGCATTTTCGCACGAAACGCCGTGTTTTCGAAGTAGCCATAGGGGTTGGACGTGAACAGCAACGCGCCGGTGATCGCGGCACAGACGAATGCCGTCCAGGTGATCGGCAGGATGGTGCGGCTAAGCGCAAGCGGTGGATAATCGCGCCCGGCAACCCCCATCAGCCGCAGGTCGACCAGCAGGATCGAGCCGAACACCACGACGATGGAGAGCACATGCGCCACCTCGATCCACGGGAACGCCACGGCGTTCTCGGCGATGAACGTGCCGACGGCGCTCTGGCCGATGGCATCCAGCAGCGTTTCAATCATGGCCCGATGCCCCCTTTTTCCTCACGTTCATGTCCGCGCCGTCAGCCGGCGTAAGCGATCCATCGGCCCGCCATCGCCACGCCGATCCACAGCAGCACCACCAGCAGCGCGACAAGCCGCACACCGCCTCCGGCCGGCCGGTCCGCTCCCCTTTGGCGCAACCGCCGCCCCAGCGCGATCGTAATGAGCAGCGTGACGACCACCAGCAGCATCTTGGTGCGGAAAATCCAGTTCATCAGCTCGCGCTCAGGCTCGGCGACGATCATGACGAGGCCGGTAGCGAGCAGCACCCACAAGGCCGCCATCGTGGAGCCGTGGAAGTAGCGGGACCAGCGCGCCAGGCTCCAGTGTCCGCCGGCCAGTTCCAGCCCGCGCAGCGCCACGATCAGCGCGCCGGTAAACACCAGCGCCACGCAGGCGATGTGGATGCTCTGCACCGCCGGCACCACCCACCCCGCGTCGCGGATGGTCGCATGCACCGATAATGTGTCGATCCAGTTGACGACGCCCTGTAGCAACTCGTCCACGCGCGAATCCCCTCTCTATTGCCCGCAGTGACCGGGTCGGCCCCGCACCTTAGGGCGCGCGGTCGGCTTGTCCATGGTCAAGTCCCGTTCGATCGCCCGGCGTTTCACGCAATGCGATGCCGGCCCCTCATTCCCTCGCCGGGCAATACCTTCCCACGCATCCGACCAGGTGCGAACGGGCGACATGAACCGGCCGTATCCACCCCTTTGCCGCGTCCGATGGCGATGACGATCCGGATCGAACCCTTGATCCCGCCGAGCGGCAGCGGGGCGATATCCCCAATGATGGTCATGTCCGGCACCCGTTCGGGCGGATCGATCAAGCGGACACCGCCGCGATCGAGGGAGAACAGGTTCGGCCGCAGAATTGTCCACCGGCCACGCAAAGACCGCCGCCGTTCCAGCCGGCAGCGCGATCGCCGACACGGCTGCCACTGCACGGCGCGCGCGTCCCGCCATCCCCATCCTTCCCCTGTTGCCGACCTGCCGGCCCATGCGGCGGCCATGCCGGTCCCTTTGCGGGCCCGGCGCTAGCATCATGCGCGCCCGGTTGACAAAGTCAATGTCATTTCGGCGAGGAAACTTGATCGGCACGCCCGGCACCGAGCCACACCGCAAGCTGGCGCGAGATCGTGGGCTCCGCTATGGCGGCGGGCCGCGCCATCAACGGAGTGCATCGTGCTGAAGCTGTTTCGCTACATCGCCCTGGTCGAAGGGATCACGACCATCGCCCTGTTCCTGATCGCCATGCCGCTGAAATATGGCTTCGACAACCCGATGCTGGTGCCGCCGGTAGGTTTGACGCACGGCCTCGCCTTCCTCGCCTACGTCGCAGCGATGCTGGTAGCGCTGCCGGGCAAGGGGTTCGGGCTTGCCGGCTGGCTGCGCACCCTCCTCGCCGCGTTCGTACCGTTCGGCACCTTTCTCAATGATGGCTTCATCAAGCGCCACGAAGCGCGCCGCGCCGCCCTCGCCCGCTCCTGACCGGCCCGCACGCGGCTTGCATAAAAAAGGCCACGGGCGTGTGGGATGCGCCCGTGGCCAAAGGTCGTTCGCCCTCCCCGGGCTTCAGGCGTCCTGCCGGGTGAGTGCGTTGGAAACAACTTCCGACACATAGCCGAAGATCGCGCCGATGATGACCGACAATATGGTCGGGATCAGCGCCGCTTCCGGTGCCACGCCATCCCCGAGCAGGATGAGGCCGGCGATGGCGGCAAAGCCGTAGACGCTGGCAGGGATCGCCGCGAGCAGCGCCAGGCTGGACGCCAGCACGATCACCGTCGCGCCGAGGCCGACCGCGACCGGCGCGGCCAGCGATCCGAGCCCGCCGAGCTGACTGGCCAGCATGACGGCAACCATGCCGACCAGCGCACCGAAGCTCATGCAGACCACCGTATTGCGGCTGCCGAGATTGCCGCCGCCGGCATGGAAATGACACCCCCACGCGATGAAGGCCTGCCACACCTGCAACTTGGCGGAAACCAAGGGATCAAGGCCGAAAATCCAGGTCGCGACGACCGCGAGCACACCAACGGTAACAGCAAGCGCAATAAGCCTGGGCATGGAAATCCTCCCCCGTTCATGTCCGGGCGCCCGGTCTCCGCCCGCGCCCCACCGGGATGCTACGTGAGGACTTTGTCAACGTCCAGAGCCAATTAGCACTGCCGCAGAGATGGAGCTGGAAGCATGGGGTTCTGCAATGGACTCGCGCACACGTGACCGCCGGGGCGCGGCATTCACCCCCCTTGCCCGCCGGATGGCTATAGGGTAGGGTCCCATCCTATGGGACACACGAAATCGAACCGGGATCAACTCGTGCTCCGGGTCCGGCGCATCGCCGGCCAGATCGGGGCGGTGGAAAAGGCCATTGCGCAGGATGCGCCGTGCGAAACGATCCTGCATCAGGTCGCCGGTGTTCGCGGCGCCGTGCTGGGATTGATGGACGAACTTGTCGAAGAACATGTGCGCGAGCATGTCGCCCGCCCCGGCCTCACGGACGCGCAACGTGCGCAGGGCGCGGACGAACTTGTCGCCGCCATTCGCCGCTACAGCAAATAAGGGGGTTCCGTGACCTTCGATGACGATATCTCGGCACTGACGCACGACCATGTCTTCCTTGGCGCGCGGCATGACGAGAACGCGCGCCGCACGCTCTGGGTGGTGGCACTGACGGCGGTCATGATGATCGGCGAGATCGTCGCCGGCACGCTGTTCAACTCCATGGCACTGCTCGCCGACGGCTTCCATATGGCGACCCATGCCGGCGCACTCGGCATCGCCGCGCTGGCCTATGCCTACGCCCGGCGTCATGCCCATGGCCGCCGCTACAGCTTCGGCACCGGCAAGGTGGGCGATCTCGCCGGTTTCGCCTCAGCGCTGGTGCTCGGCCTCGTCGCGCTCGGCATCGCCTATGAATCCGTGACGCGCCTGCTCGATCCACGCCCGGTCGCCTTTACCGAGGCGACCATCGTCGCGGTGTTGGGCTTGCTGGTGAATATCGCCAGCATGCTGCTGCTCGGCGGCCATGGCCATCATCACGATCATGACCACCATCATCATCACGACCATGAGCATGGTCACGACAATAACCTGCGCTCCGCTTACATACATGTCCTCGCGGATGCGCTGACCTCGGTGCTGGCCATCGCCGCGCTGCTCGGTGGGCGCTATCTCGGCTGGGTGTGGCTGGATCCGGTCATGGGCCTCGTCGGCGCTACCGTTATCTCCATTTGGTCATGGTCGTTGATGCGCGCCACCGCCGCCGTGCTGCTCGACGCGTCGGACCCCGCCCTGGAAGCCGAGATCCGGCAGCAGATCGAAGGCCCCGGCGATGCTCGCATCACCGATCTTCATGTGTGGCGCATCGGCCCCGGCGCCCATGCCGCTATTGTCAGCGCCGTCGGCACGGATCACGCCAGCATCCGCCAGCGCCTCCTGCCGGTTCACGAAATCGAGCATCTCACAATCGAGGTGCGATAGACGCCGGGCGGCGGCATGATGCCCGGCAGGACAGTCCGAATGAGCGGGCGACGCCGCGCGCCCCGCCGCTACCTGAGCCGTGCGGCGTGCCAGCGGACATGCTCGGCCATGAAGGTCGAGATGAAATAATAGCTATGGTCATAGCCCGGCTGCATGCGGATGGTCGCGCTTTGGCCGGCCGCCGCGCAGGCCGCCTCCAGCAGGCCCGTCCTGAGCTGCTCGGCGAGGAAATTGTCCGCGTCGCCCTGATCGACCAGCAGCGCCGGCAACCGCGCGCCACGCTCGATCAGCGCCACCGCGTCATAGTCCACCCAGGCCGCCTTGTCGGCGCCGAGATAGCCGCCCAGCGCCTTCTCTCCCCACGGCACCCGGCTCGGCGCGACGATCGGCGAGAAGGCCGAGACCGAGCGGAACCGCATCGGATTGCGCAGGCCGATGGTCAGCGCGCCATGGCCGCCCATGCTGTGGCCCATGATCGCCTGCCGGCCCATGTCCGCCGGGAAATGCTCGGCCAGCAGCGCCGGCAGCTCCGTCTCGATGTAGCTGCGCATCCGGTAATGGGTCGCGAACGGCGCCTGCATCGCATCGACGTAGAAGCCCGCGCCCAGCCCGAAATCATAGGCGCCCTCGGGATCGTCCGGCACGCCGTCTCCGCGCGGGCTGGTATCCGGCGCTACGAAAATGATCTTCTCCGCCGCACAGGCCGCGCGATACTCGCCCTTTTCCATCACATTGGCATGGGTGCAGGTGAGGCCGGAGAGATACCAGAGCACGGACAATATCTCACCCGGCTCGTGCGGGGGGACGAAGACGGCGAAGGTCATCGCCGTCCCCGTCTCCCGCGAATCATGCCGGTAGACGCCCTGCACGCCGCCATGGGCCTTATTGGTCGAGAGCGTCTCCAGCGTCATGGCTCAGGCGCCCTCGGGCAACTGGCAGAAGGCGCAGATCTTGTTACCGATCGGGTCGCGCAGATAGGCGCCATAGGCATTGCCCGGCGCCTGCGGGCGCTTGCCCGGATCGCCGGCCGTGCTACCGCCATTGGCGAGACCAGCGGCGTGCCACGCGTCAACCTGCTCCTTGCCGGCGGCAGCGAAGCCGATGGTGCCGCCGTTGGCACGGCTCGCTTCGTTGCCGTCCGCCGGCAGGCCGACGCCGAACATGCCGCCGTTATGCGCGTAGAAGACGACGCCGGGGCGGAACTCCTGCCCCTCGCCGCCGCCGATCGCGGCGAAGACCGCGTCGTAAAATGCCTTGCTCTGGGCCAGATCCTTGGCGCCGACCATGACGTGCGTGAACATCGTAATTCCCTCCTTGTTGTTTGGTTGGGTTAAAGCCGCGTCCGTCGCGGATCAGTTGCCATCCGTGAAGGTATAGGCACAGACCTTGTTGCCCGCCGGATCGCGCAGATAGGCGGCATAGGCGCCGGGCAAGTGGCCGCGCGGGCCGGCCGCGCCTTCATCCGTGCCCCCCGCGGCGAGGCCGGCGGCATGGAAGGCGTCCACATCGGCCGGGCTGGTGGCGGCAAAGCCAACGGTCACGCCGTTGCTGGACGGGGCGCCGCCGTTGCCGGGACGCAGCACGAGAAAGGCGGGCTTGTCCTTGCCATACAGGACACAGTTCTCGCCGAACGGCCCGAGGTTCTTCACGCCCAGCGGCGCCAGCGCCGCATCGTAGAATTTGGTCGAAGCGGCGAGGTCGCTCGCCCCCAGACAAGTGTGGGAAAAAACGCCGTCCCCCGAAATCACAGCCATGGTCACTCTCCTCTCAACAATAAACGCATCGAACGCATCAATAGACGACGACGGAGCGAATGCTCTCGCCGGCGTGCATGAGGTCGAAGCCCTTGTTGATCTCCTCCAGGCTGAGGATGTGGGTGATCATGGGGTCGATCTCGATCTTGCCGTTCATGTACCAGTCGACGATCTTGGGAACGTCCGTGCGGCCCTTGGCGCCCCCGAACGCCGTGCCTTTCCACACCCGCCCGGTGACGAGCTGGAACGGCCGCGTGCTGATCTCCTTGCCCGCTTCCGCCACGCCGATGATGATGCTCTCGCCCCAGCCGCGATGGCAGCATTCGAGCGCGGTGCGCATCACTTCGGTGTTGCCGGTGCAGTCGAAGCTGTAGTCCGCGCCGCCATCGGTCAGCGCGAGGATCTCGGCGATGGTCGCCGCGCGGTCCTTGCCCTTGCCGTTGATGAAGTGGGTCATGCCGAACTTCCGGCCCCACTCCTCACGGTCGGAATTGATGTCCACGCCCACGATCATGCCCGCGCCGGCCAGCCGCGCGCCCTGGATGACGTTCAGACCGATGCCGCCCAGGCCGAACACCACGACATTGTCGCCCGGCTTCACCTTGGCGGTGTTGACCACCGCGCCGACGCCGGTGGTCACGCCGCAGCCGATGTAGCAGCTCGTGTTGAACGGCGCGTCCTCGCGGATCTTGGCGACCGCGATCTCCGGCAGCACGGTGAAGTTGGAGAAGGTCGAGCAGCCCATATAATGGAAGATCCGCTGGCCCTTGTAGGAGAAGCGCGTCGTGCCGTCCGGCATCAGGCCCTGCCCCTGCGTCGCGCGGATCGCGGTGCACAGGTTGGTCTTGCCCGAGAGGCAGCTTTTGCACTGCCGGCATTCCGGCGTGTAGAGCGGGATCACATGGTCGCCCGGCTTCACACTGGTCACGCCCGCGCCCACCTCGCGCACGATGCCGGCGCCCTCGTGGCCGAGCACGCTGGGGAAGATGCCCTCGCTGTCGAACCCGTCGAGCGTATAGGCATCGGTATGGCAGATGCCGGTCGCCATGATCTCGACCAGAACCTCGCCCGCCTTCGGCCCTTCAAGGTCCAGTTCGACGATCTCCAGAGGCTTCTTCGCCTCAAAAGCTACAGCGGCGCGCGTCTTCATCCCTCATCCTCCCGAATTGCTCTAGAATCGAGGCGCACTGCACGCGCCGGTCCGAGCGCTTGTTGCGACCTCCCACCGATTCGGGCAACCCCCAAGCTGCATCAGTAATGGTTGATTCGATCAACTTTTTACCGGGGTATTGCATTCCGGGAATCCATGATCCTCCCGCCGAGGCCAGCGAAGCCGAGACTCGACCCCGCATATCCGGTTCCCCTTTTCGTCATGCAGACCTTGTTTCAGCATCCATGCGGCTGGCGGCACCAGGGAGATCATGCGCACGACGGATCCAGAAATAAATTCAGGGTGACGGATATGGGGACAATCCAGCGGAAACGCCGCTGACCGCAATCCCAGCCGTACTGAAAACCGCCCTAACCGTTCCCCGCCTCAGCCTCCATCGCCGCGCGATCGAGGATGACGACGGCGCGGCGGTCGGGCAGGTCGATGATGCCGGCCTGACGCAGGCGGGTGAGCTGGCGGCTCACCGTCTCGATGGTGAGGCCGAGCAGGTCGGCCATCTGCTGGCGAGTGAGCGGCAGGTCGAACCGCTCGTGCAGATCGGCGCCGCTGCAACTCGTCTCGGCCAGCCGCCGTGCCATGTCGAGCAGGAAGGTGGCAACGCGCTCGCTGGCGCTCTTGCGGCCGAGCAGCAGCATCCAGCCCCGCGCGCGGTCCAGTTCGGTGAGGGTGCGCTCCAGCAGCTTGTGCTGCAATTGCGGATATTCGCGCGCGAAGCTGTCGAACGAGGGCCGGGTGAACAGGCAGAGCTGCGCGTCCGATAGGGCGGTCACGCTATGCTGGGTGGTGTCGCCGAAGGGGCGGCCGATGAAATCCGACGGATAGACCACGCCCACGATCTGCTCGCGCCCGTCCGCCGTAGAGGTGGAAAGCTTGAGCACGCCCTCGATCACATTGGCAACCAGCGCGCTCTCGTCGCCCTCCCAGATCAGCGTCTCGCCGCGTCCGATGGCGATGCGCCGCCCCATCCGGTTCAGCGCGTCGAGTTCGGCGTCGCTGAGCGCGGAGCAAATGGCGCGGTTGCGCACCACACAAGTCTGGCAGCTACTCATTGATGAGCAGATAGTCGTTTCCCGCCGATATTCCAATCATCATGCGGCGGGATCACGCCCCATCCACCGCCCGGCGCGAATCCATCGCGCCGGTGGTGCAGGTGCGCATCACCTCCGCTACCCCGTCCGTGCCGGACAGGAGGGCAAGACTACCGTCATGCAGCTTCGGCATGAAGAGACTGCGCAAACGGAAAGGGCCGGCCCACCCCGATGCCGGGTCGGTCCGCCCCCGTTCCCTCAGTACCCCACGGTAAAGCGCTTGTTCTCGTGCCTAGGCGTCTCGATCTCGTCGATCATCGCGATGGCGAAGTCCTCGTAGCTGATCGAGCTTTTGCCATCGGGAGCGGTCAGCAGCGTGTCCGCGCCGAGGCGGAAGCTGCCGGTCCGCTCGCCGGGGCCGAAGAACATGGCAGGCGAGAGGAAGGTCCAGTTGAAATCGGCCTCCGCCTTCAGCCGGTTGAGGAAGTCGCGCGCCGGGGTCGCCTCCACCTTGATGAAGTCGGGGAAACCCGGCGTGTCGAGCAGCACCACACCCTCCTCATTCTTGAGCGAGGCCGCGCCGCCCACCACCAGCAGCCGCGTGCCGCCCTTGCGCGCCACACCGAAGACATTGTCCACGTTGAGGCCGTTGAACGGCATGGAGAGGATCGCGGCATCATGCCCGGCGATCGTGCCGGCCATGGCATCGACATCGTTGATGTCCGCCTTCACCCAGCTCACACCGCCGCGCGCTGCCTGTGTATCCGCATGGCGCGAGATGCCCGTCACCTGATGGCCCCGGCTGGTGGCCTCGTTGACGAGCCGCTGGCCGGCATTACCCGTGGCGCCCATGATCGCGATCTTCATGATGATCCTTCTCCCTCTCCACGTGGCGCGCGTCCACAGCCGGACGCGCGGTTCGCACGCAATCGCGTAGACTTTAGGAACCAAACGGCACGAAACACAAGAGTGCCCCGCACCATCGCGGTTCACCGGAGCGCCAACGCTATCCCGATTGCCGAAATGGGCAAAGTCAACTAGAGCATCCCCTCGGAAGATCAAAACCCCTGGGGGAGAGTCCTGCAATGAAGCCGATGACCCTGTTGACCGCGCTGGCGTTTGGCGCGTTTGCTGCCGCGCCGACCCTGGCCCAGCGCTCGCCGCTGCCGCCGCCCGAGCCGATCCAGCACATCACCGGGAACGTCTACAAGATCTTCGGCGGCGGCGGCAACACGCTGGTATTGGTGCAGAAAGCGGGCGTCGTCCTCATCGACACCAAGATGCCGGGCAACGGGCAGGCCATTCTCGATCAGGTCAGGACGGTGACGGACAAGCCGATCACCACCATCATCAACACCCACAGCCACCCCGACCACATCGGCAGCACGGATTTCATCCGCGAGAAATACCCCAACGTGCAGGTAATCTCGTCGGAGAACACCAAGACCGAGATCGCCGGCAACCCCATGTACAAGGCCGGTGTGCTGCCTAACGTCACCTACAAGGACCGGATGACGCTGGGCAAAGGCAAGGAGCGGATCGAGCTTTATTATTTCGGCCCGGCGCACACGACCGGCGACACGTTCGTCGTCGTACCCTCCGCGCATCTGCTATTCATGGGCGATGTAATGGCGTGGGACATGGCGCCCTTCCTGCCGAGCGGCGGCGCCAGCGTGCTGCCCGTCGCGCTTGAGAAACTGGTCTCCACCGTGAAAGGCGTCGACATCGTCGTCGAAGGCCACGGCCATGTGAACAACTGGAAGGGCCTTGAGCGCTTCACCCGCTTCAACCGCGCCCTTCTTACCGCCGCCCGCGCCGCCTACGACCGGGGCGACGCGCCCGGCACCGCCGTGGCCGAGTTGCAGAAGAATCCCGAATTCGCGCCCCTGCTCGATACCAAGATCAAGAAGGGCCTCGAATATGGCAACACCCCGCTGGCGCGCGCGCACATGAACGTGAACGTCGCCTTCCAGGAGTTCGCCGGCGAACGCGTCACCACCGCCAACGGCGCTCCGCTGCCCGCTACGGACAAGCACAAGGGCTCCGACCCCAAGGACACCGCCCCGCCCCCGCCGCCGGCTGCCTGATCGGGCGATCCTGCCGCATTGACGCCGCTGCTCTCCAGAGGAGGGAGCGGCGGCGATGGTGGTGCTTTCAACGGGCAGACTGTCCCCCTGCGATTTACCCCACGGGGCCTGATCTTGCGGGCACGATGGACGCCGAAACTAAGGCCCACGCCACGGCGCCATCGAAGCGATCGGCATGAAGTAAGCGTCGCCAGCAAGCGGCAAACTGCCGAACAGTCTTTCAGCGCTCCATCGCGCCCTTGCCCGCGATGATCCTGTCGCGAAACCGCGCGATGCGCGTTACCCGCGTCTCGGATTGCTTCGCGGCATTGAGATTGATGACATAGCTCTTTTGCCGACCCGGTGTCAGGGCGTGGAACGCTTCCGCAAGCTCCGGATCGGCGTCCAGGGCGTCGGCCAGTTCAGGCGGCAGATCGGGCTGCATGTCGTCCTTGGGAGGCTTCACGCCCTGTGCGGCATAGGCCATCGCCTCGCCCAGATAAGAGCGGATGACGGGTTCCATCTTCTCGACATCATCATTGGAGGCAAAGCGAATCATATCCGGGTGCCGGGTGTTCGGCCCCTGCCGCTCAAGCACACCGTGCGGGTCCTTCAGCAGGGCTGCATTCATAAAGCTCAGCCGGAAGTCGTTACGGAACGCACCCATGATCGCGATATTGCGGCCCGCGTGCATGTAGCAGGGATGCGCCCATTTCACCGTCTCCCTGAGGCCCGCACTGCGGCAAATCTCCCGCAGTTCCCGGAGGCCCCGCTCCCAGCGCCGTGTCGAGCAGTCAGGCATTTCGAACCGCTCGCACCGCCCGCAGCCCTTGGTGAAATAATCCTCGATATCCGTAATCATCATGACCAGAATCTCGCGCCGAACTGCCCATTAGAGCGCAATCCGATCATAGTTTTCACACGTGGAGACGAAAGAGCAAGAATATCGTTTTGAGAAACAAAGATAAATCTGCCACGAACGAACCGGTCATTGCCTCTCCGCACGGTTGCGCCGTGCAGTAACTTCGGAGCGCGCCATCCCGGAATGGCGCTTGCGCTCGAAGATCGGAATGATGGTTGCCTGCGCTTTGCCATCAAGCTCGAGGAACGAGATTTGGCTCCAGCCGTTGGCGTCCCACGGCTTCATGAAGGCGCAGACCTCCCCATGGACGATCAGCGGCACGTCGGCCAGCGCGTCAAAATGCACACGGGTAATCAAGTTCTCGATAGGGATCAGGTACCAGTTCCCATCCATGCGAGAAGATCGGATGCGGATAGGCTCCCAGCCGTCGCGCCGCCACGCGGGACGCGATCTCGGCGGCGCGCTGTCCGGCGTCAACCGGCTGACGGGCAATCGCGGGTTATCGGTGCAGTCGTGCTTGGGCCAAGGTGGGCCAAGCTCGTTGAAGAACACCCTGCCTCCGGTCGGTGATTGATAGAAGAATACGCTAGCACCGCAGACCGGACAGGTCGCGTTGGGGATGGTAAAACTAGGGTTAAAACCCAATCAGCCTCTTGAGACGGAGCCGGCTTCCTGATTCACGGCACGCGTGATGAAGGGAGCGGTTGATGGCGTTGTTCTGGTTATCCAACGAAGCGTGGGCGTCGATCGAGCCGCATCTACCAAAGAACCAGCCTGGGGCGCGGCGGGTTGATGATCGGCGGGTGATCTCTGGCATTCTGCACGTGCTGAAAGTGGGCTGTCGCTGGTGCGATTGCCCGGCGGCTTATGGCCCCTCGACGACGATCTATAACCGCTTCAATCGCTGGTCGCGGCGGAGGTTCTGGTTGAAGCTGCTCGCCGCGCTGGTCGAGGCAGGCGTGGTGACGAAGAGCGCGGCGATCGACAGCACCTATATCAAAATCCAGCGGGCGGCGTTCGGCGCAAAAGGGGGCCCTCGGCGCAAGCAATCGGGCGTTCGCGTGGCGGCTGGACCACGAAGATCCATGCGCTCACCGACGTCATCGGCCGCCCCTATGCGCTCATGTTGACGCCGGGCAATGTCAGCGACGTGAAGGCCGCGCCCGCTCTCCTCGAGAGGGCCGGACGCATGCAATACCTACTCGGCGACAAGGGCTATGACGCCGACAGCCTGCGCCGTGCCCTACGCGCTGCAGGCACCACACCGGTCATCCCGGGACGACGAAATCGAAAACGAGCTGTCCAGTATGACCAGCAGCGATACCGCGCTCGACACCTCATTGAGAATGCCTTCTGCCGCCTCAAGGACTTCCGCCGTATCGCCACTCGCTACGACAAGCTCGCCGACAACTTCCTGTCCGCCGTCGCGCTCGCAACCGCCGCCGCATTCTGGCTGTGAACGAGTCTGGGCCCTAACATATGAAGTGAAGCTCTGTGTCCGCGCTTCAGACCAATAAAGGGGCTTCGATCTTTTGCCGCTGCCGTATTTGAGGCACCAGCCGCAGGGACAATCGGCATAATGGTTGTGTCCGGGCATTTATGCCACTCCCCCGTTTGAGTGTGTGCAACATGGGCGTTCCGACATGTTGCCCGCAACCTGTATGGCCATACGGGTAAATATTCAGCATACTGTTTTAAGTCTCGCCGCTCTTCATCAGCGCCCGCCGCAATTGCCCCACAATCGGCATCTCCGCGATCTGCGCCGGCTCGCTATGGTCGGCGAACAGGAAGCCAATCCGCCGCGTGAGATCGAACCCCGCAAGACGCGGCCAGCCGATGGCGCCCTCGCCAGCCGCCGCACAATTCCGGTAGCTCTCCGGCATCAGCGTGAGGCCGAGCCCCGCCGCCACCATCGCCAGCACGCGCTCGTCATTGGTGGAGCGCATCGCGAAGAAGGGCCGCACGCCGCGCTCGGTGAAGTGCCGGCTGGTCGCCGCCAGCGCTTCGCAATGGCGCCGCGCGATCATCGTCTCACCACCCAGCGCCTCAGCCGCGACCGTCTCCGCGCGCGCGAGCCGGTGATCGCCCGGCAGCGCGAGCCGATAGCCCTCCCCGCCCAGCGCCTCCTCGGCAAAGCGCGTGCCGCCCGGCCGGATCAGCGACACCGCCAGATCGACCCGTCCGCGCGCCAGATGGGCGTGCAATTCCCGCTCGTTGCCCTCGACGATCTCCACCTGCGTCTGCCCGCCTGCCGCGCGCTCGGCCCGCAGAGCCGCGGCGAACCGATCCGCCGGGATGCTCGCCAGCCAGCCGATGCGCAGCCGCCGCGGCGCCTCCGCCGTCGCCAGCGCCCGCTCGGCGAGAGCGAACTCGGTCTCGATCCGCCGGGCATGGACGAGCAGCCGCGCGCCCGCCGCCGTCAACTCCACACGCTGGCTGGAGCGCAGAAACAATGGCGCCCCCACCGTCCGCTCCAGCTTGGCGATCCCGACCGAGAGCGTGGGCTGCGCGACGTTGCACAACGCCGCCGCGCGCGAGAAATTTCCCTGGTCCACCACGGCGAGGAAATAGCGCAGCAGATAGCGGTCGATCATAGATATTCTCTATGCTCTTATCCCCGATATTTCAATTTTTCCAATAGATGAGCCTGCGCTAGTATCGGCGCAGCTCGACAAGCCGGCCAAAAGGAGAGGCCCGATGGACCAGCTCGATTTCGCGCTCGGCGAGACAGCGGATATGGTGCGCGAGACCGCCCGCCGCTTCGCCGCCGACCGCATCGCTCCCATCGCCACGAAGATCGACCGCGAAGGCTGGTTCCCCGTCGACCTCTGGCCGGAAATGGGCGCTCTCGGTCTGCACGGCATCACCGTGGCGGAGGCGGACGGCGGCCTCGGCCTGGGCTATCTGGAGCATGTCATAGCCTGCGAGGAGATAGCCCGCGCTTCCGCCTCCGTGGCCCTGAGCTATGGCGCACACAGCAACCTGTGCATCAACCAGATCGCTCGCTGGGCCACGCCCGAGCAGAAGGCACGCTACCTCCCCGGCCTCATCTCCGGCGCCCACATCGGCAGCCTCGCCATGTCGGAGGCAGGCGCAGGCTCGGACGTGATCTCCATGAAGCTGCGCGCCGATCCCGCACCCGGCGGCTACACGCTCAACGGCACCAAATTCTGGATTACCAACGCCCCCTACGCGCAGACCTTGGTCGTCTATGCCCGCACCGATCCGAGCGGTGGCTCCAAAGGCATCACCGCCTTCCTTATCGAGAAGGACATGCCCGGCTTCACCATCGGCCAGACGATCGAGAAGATGGGCATGCGCGGCTCCCCTACGGCTGAGCTTGTGTTCAGCGATTGCCATGTTCCGGCGGAAAATGTGCTCGGCCCCGTCGGCGGCGGCGCTCAGGTGCTGATGTCCGGCCTCGATTACGAGCGCGTCGTGCTCTCCGGCATTCAACTCGGCATCATGCAGGCGTGCCTCGATACCGTGCTGCCCTATGTCCGCGAGCGCAGGCAGTTCGGCAAACCCATCGGCGCCTTCCAGCTTATGCAGGCCAAGGTGGCGGACATGTATGTCGCGCTCAACAGCGCGCGGGCCTATGCCTATGCGGTCGCGCGCGCCTGCGACGCCGGGCTCACAACCCGCTTCGATGCCGCCGGCGCGATCCTGCTCGCCAGCGAGAATGCCGTGAAGGTCGCGCTGGAAGCGGTGCAGGCACTCGGCGGCGCGGGCTACACCACGGACTGGCCGGTCGAGCGCTATCTGCGCGACGCCAAGCTGCTCGACATCGGCGCCGGCACCAACGAGATCCGCCGCATGCTCATCGGGCGCGAGCTTGTGGGGGCGCAGGCATGAGGGCTCTCAAGATTCTCCCTGATCTCGCTTTGGGGAGGGAAACTGTCGGCGGGACGGTGGCAGAGTGGAGGCGCAGTAGCGGAAATACCCCCTCCGCCAGCTTCGTTGCTCTCCCTCCCCAAGTCAGCTTGGGAAGAGTCGGATGACCGCCCCCGTTCTTCCCACTGCCATCGACTCGGCGGACGCGGATTTCCTCTCCCGCGCCGCCCGGAACCGCGCGCTGCGCGACCGCCTGCGTGCCGATGTCGCCGCCGCTTCCCTTGGCGGCAGCGCGCGCGCACGCGAGCGGCACGCAGCGCGCGGCAAGCTTCTGCCCCGCGAACGCATCGCGCATCTACTCGATCCCGGCAGTCCGTTTCTGGAGATCGGCCAACTCGCCGCGCACAATGTCTATGACAAGCCGATCCCCGGCGCCGGGCTTATCGCGGGCATCGGCCGCGTGTCCGGCCGGCAGGTGATGATCGCCTGCAACGACGCCACGGTGAAGGGCGGCACTTATTATCCGCTCTCGGTCAAGAAGCATCTGCGCGCGCAGGAAATCGCGCAGGAGAACCGCCTGCCCTGCATCTATCTGGTCGACAGCGGCGGCGCCAACCTGCCCCATCAGGCGGAGGTGTTCCCGGATCGCGATCATTTCGGCCGCATCTTCTTCAACCAGGCCACCATGTCCGCGATGGGCATCGCCCAGATCGCCTGCGTCATGGGCATGTGCACCGCCGGCGGCGCCTATGTGCCGGCGATGGCGGACGAAAGCGTCATCGTGCGCGGGCAAGGCACCATCTTCCTCGCCGGCCCGCCGCTGGTGAAGGCCGCCACCGGAGAGGAGATCAGCGCCGAGGATCTTGGCGGCGGCGATCTCCATGCGCGCAAGTCCGGCGTGGCGGATCATCTCGCCGAAAATGACGCCCACGCCCTCACTATCGTCCGCGATATCGTCAGCCAGCTTCCCGCCGACCCCGCGCCGGACATCCCGCTCATCTCCCCGCGCCTGCCCCAATACGACCCGGAAGAGCTATACGGCATCATCCCGCAGGATGTCCGCGCGCCCTATGAGGTGCGCGAGGTCATCGCCCGCCTCGTCGATGGCAGCGAATTTCACGAGTTCAAGGCGCTCTACGGCAGCACCCTCGTCTGCGGCTTCGCGCATATCTGGGGCATGCCCGTCGCCATCCTCGCCAACAATGGCGTGCTGTTCAGCGAGAGCGCGCTCAAGGGCGCCCATTTCATCGAGCTGGCCTGCCAGCGTCGCACGCCCTTGCTGTTCCTCCAGAACATCAGCGGCTTCATGGTCGGTGGAAAGTATGAGGCGGAGGGCATTGCAAAACATGGTGCAAAGCTCGTCACCGCTGTCGCCACCGCGCAGGTGCCCAAGATCACCGTGCTGATCGGCGGCAGCTTCGGCGCCGGCAATTACGGCATGGCCGGGCGCGGCTACTCCCCGCGCTTCCTGTTCAGTTGGCCCAACAGCCGCATCGGTGTGATGGGCGGCGAGCAAGCCGCCAGCGTCCTCGCCACCGTAAACCGCGAGGCCGCTAGCTGGACGCCCGAGCAGGCCGAGGCCTTCAAGGCTCCGATCCGCATCCGCTTCGAGGAAGAAGGCGACCCCTGGTATGCCACCGCCCGCCTGTGGGACGACGGCATTATCGACCCTGCACAGACCCGCGACGTGCTGGGGCTGGCCCTCGCCGCCACCCTCAACGCGCCGATCCCGGAGAGGGCAGCCTTCGGGCTGTTCAGGATGTGAGAGGGAGGACGGGCCTAAAGTCCCTCTCCGAGTTCGTCTCGGGGAGGAATAATCCGGTGGTGGAGGGAGGCTGATGCTAGCCTCCCTCCTCATCGCCAATCGCGGCGAGATCGCCTGCCGCATCATTCGTACCGCCCGCGCGCTCGGCATCCGCACCGTCGCAATCTACAGCGAGGCCGATGCGCAGGCCCGCCATGTCCGCTTGGCCGACGAGGCGGTTCCAATTGGCCCCGCTCCCGCTGCCGAATCCTACCTCGCCGCGGAGACCATCCTAGCCGCCGCCAAGGCCACCTGCGCGCAGGCCATCCACCCCGGTTACGGCTTCCTCTCCGAGAACGCCGCTTTCGCTCAGGCCGTCATCGACGCCGGCTTCGTCTGGGTCGGTCCGCCCCCCGCCGCCATCCGCGCCATGGGCCGCAAGGACGCCGCCAAGGCGCTGATGCAGGCCGCCGGCGTCCCCGTTACCCCCGGCTATCTCGGCGAGGACCAGAGCCCCGCCCGCCTGCAAGCCGAGGCAGATGTCATCGGCTACCCCGTGCTCATCAAGGCGGTGGCGGGCGGCGGCGGCAAGGGCATGCGTCGGGTCGACGCCCCCGCCGACTTCCCCGAGGCACTCGCCGCCTGCCGGCGCGAGGCCACCGCCGCCTTCGGCGACGACCGTGTCATCCTCGAAAAATATATCCGCGCGCCCCGCCATATCGAGGTGCAGGTGTTCGGCGACACCCACGGCCAGATCGTCCACCTGTTCGAGCGCGATTGCTCGCTCCAGCGCCGTCACCAGAAGGTGATCGAGGAGGCCCCCGCCTCCGGCATGGCCCCCGCCACGCGCGATGCGATCTGCGCCGCCGCCGTTCGCGCCGCCCGTGCGGTCGATTATGTCGGGGCTGGCACCGTCGAGTTCATCGCCGATGCCAGCGGCCCACTCTCGCCCGAGCGCATCTGGTTCATGGAGATGAACACGCGGCTCCAGGTCGAGCATCCCGTTACCGAGGAGATCACCGGCGTCGACCTCGTCGAATGGCAGCTCCGCGTCGCCAGCGGCGAGCCGCTTCCGCGCCGGCAGAAGGATCTCGCTATCCACGGCCACGCCATTGAGGCGCGGCTCTATGCCGAGGACCCTTCGCGCGATTTCCTCCCCAGCACCGGCCGGCTCGATCATCTCGCCTTCCCCGCCGCCGCGCGGATCGAGACCGGCGTCGAACAAGGCGACGGCGTTTCGCCTTATTACGACCCGATGATCGCCAAGCTCATCGCCCACGCCCCCACGCGCAATGCCGCCATCGCGCGCCTGGCCGCCGCCTGCGGATCGGTCGAATGCGCAAGCGTGCGCACCAACGCATGGTTCCTGCGCCGGCTGCTGCTGACCCCGACCTTTGCGGCCGGCGAGGCGACCACCGGCTTCATCGCGGACCATTTCGACGCACTCACCGCGCCGCCACGCCCCAGCGCCGCATTGCTCGCACATGCCGCTGACGCACTCGTGCGCGACGCCGCCGGTGCATCCGCATTGACGCGCAGCCTGCCCGGTTTCCGGCTGAACGCGCCGCCGGACACGTGCGTTCGGCTCACTGTCAATGGTGAGATTGTCGACGCCAATCTCGGCGCCATCCCGCAGGATCGCCGCATCGTGCGGATGCCGGACGGCGGCCTCTGCGCCTTCGAGGACGGCGCCGCCTTCCACATCGCTCCCGCCCGCACGGATGCCTCGGCCACCGGCTCCGGCGGCGATGGCATCCTCCTCGCTCCCATGCCCGGCCGCATCATCGCGGTCGAGATTGTCCAGGGTCAACGCGTGACAAAAGGCCAGAAACTGCTCACTCTCGAAGCCATGAAGATGGAGCACAGCCTCACCGCCCCGTTCGACGGCACCGTCGCCGCCCTCTCCGCCACGCCCGGCGCGCAGGTGCAGGTCGAGGCCGTGCTGGCGCGGATCGACCCCGCAGGAGAGCCCGACGCATGACCGCACCTTATTTCGATGCGCTGGCCATCGGCGATCATATCGTCCACCCCGTCCGCCGCACCGTTACAGAGACCGACAACCTGCTCTGGACGGCGATGACGCATAATCCCCAGCCCCTCCATCTCGATATCGAGGCGGCGCGCGCGACGGAATTCGGCCAAATCCTCGTCAATTCCACCTTCACGCTGAGCCTCATGGTCGGCCTCTCGGTGGAAGGGACGACGCTGGGGCCACTCATCGCCAATCTCGGCTTCGACAAGGTGGTGCTGCCCAAGCCGGTGTTCATCGGCGACACGCTGCGCTGCGAAAGCACCGTCACTGCGCTGCGCGAGAGCAAATCGCGCCCCAACGCCGGTATCGTCACCTGGGAGCACCGGCTGCTCAACCAGCGCGACGAGATCGTCTGTCAGGGTCTGCGCACCGCCATGCTCAAGCGGCAACCGGATACATGAAGGCGCTGCGCTCGCTGCTGTTCGTCCCCGGCGATCGGCCGGAGCGCTTCGCCAAGGCAGCGGCGAGCGGCGCGGATGCGGTGATCCTCGATCTGGAGGATGCGGTCGCCCCCGCCCGCAAGGCGCAGGCTCGCGCGGCCGTGGTAGAGTGGCTGGCGGCGGAGCGCGCGGTGCCCGCCATCGTCCGCATCAACCCACTCGGCAGCCCGCACCTCGCCGAGGACATCGCCGCCCTGCGCAACGCCGCGCCGGATGCGCTGATGCTCCCCAAGGCGGAGGGCGCCGCCTCCATCGCCGCGCTCGATGGTCTGCTCGGCACCTTCGATCCGCCGATCATCCCCATCGCCACCGAGACGCCGGCCGCCATCTTCGAGCTGGGCAGCTACCGCGCCTGTGCGGACCGGCTCGCCGGCCTCACATGGGGCGCCGAGGACCTGCCCGCCGCCATCGGCGCCACCGCCGCGCGCACCGAGGACGGCCGCTACACCCCTCCCTACGAGACCGTCCGCGCCCTTGCCTTGTTCGCCGCCCATGCCGCCGGCGTCCCCGCCATCGACACAGTGTTCCCGGCCATAAAAGACGAAGCCGGCCTCTCAGCCCATGTCGCCCGAGCCCGGCGCGATGGCTTCACTGCCATGCTCGCCCTCCACCCCGCGCAGGTGCCCACCATCAATGCCGGCTTCACGCCGCGCGCGGCCGAGATCGCCCATGCCCGCGCCATCGTCGACTCCTTTAGGGCCAGCCCCGATGCTGGCGCGCTGATGCTCGACGGCCGCATGATCGACCGGCCGCATCTGGTGCAGGCCCAGCGCATCCTCATGTTGGCGGAGGAAATTCGACGATAGCGGCCCGCCCGTTGCAGCCAGCACCCGCACGCCGCATTCCCCGAGCCAGGCGAGTGCCGGCCTCCATCTCCCATGCTCCCGCAAGGCAGGAGCCAAGGCCCAGCCGCTCCGCTGCGGCAGCCTACGGCAACGCCACCACCGGGCGTGGTCGCCCTGCCTCATCGACCGCCACGAAGGTGATGACCGCGTCCGTCACCTTCGCCACCGCTTCGCCGTTACGCGGATGGCCGGCTGCTCATCCGGCAAGACCGCCGCGTCACACATGGATGGCATGCCCCAGCGCCTTGAGCGCGCTCTCGTGCACCATCTCGCCCAGAGTCGGATGCGCGTGGATAATACCGGCGACATCCTCCAGCGTGGCTCCCATCTCCACCAGCGCCGCGAACTCCCCGGCCAACTCGGAGATATGCCGCCCCACCGCCTGAATGCCGACGATCCGCCCGCTCGCCTTCTCGGCAATGGTCCGCACGAAGCCGCCCGTATCGCCCGCATCCATGCTGAGCGCACGCCCGTTGGCGGCGAAAGGCACCTGCCCCACGGCATGCCGCTCGTCCGCTCGCGCCAGCCCGACCGAGACGATCTCCGGCTCGGTAAAGCAGATAGCCGGGATCGCCACCGGATCGAACCGCCGCCGCTGCCCGGCGATAATCTCCGCCACCACCACGCCCTGCGCTGAGGCACGGTGGGCCAGCATCGGCTCGCCGGTCACGTCGCCGATCGCCCAGACGTTGCGGGTGGAAGTGGCGCAGCGCTCATCCACGCGGATGAAGCGCCCGTCCATCTCGATCCCCATCGTCTCCAGCCCCCAGCCTTCCGTATTGGGCATGCGGCCGACCGTGACGAGCATCGCCTCCGCCGGGATGGTGAAGCGGTCGGTCCGTTCGGTTTCGATGGCCAGCCCGCGCGCCGCCTTGCCCTGCGCCCGCGCGTTGAGATGCAGCTCCACGTCATGCGCATGCAGCCAGTCCGCCACCGGCCGGGTCAGCGCCGCGTCATACTGCGGCAGGATGCGCTCGGCGGCCTCGACCAGCGCCACCCGAACGCCCAGCTTGGCGAAGGCAATGCCCAGCTCCAGCCCGATATAGCCCGCGCCGACCACCGCGAGGCTCTTGGGCAACGCGGTCAACGCCAGCGCCTCGGTGGAGGAGAGAACATGGCCGCCGAACGGCAGCGAGGGCAGTTCGACCGGCACCGATCCGGTGGCGAGCACGACATGCTCGGGCTCGATCTTCACCGGCCCCTCCGGCGTCTCCACCGTGCAGGTCTTGGCGTCGGCAAAGCGGGCCCAACCCTGCACCACGGTGACGCGCGCGCGGCGCAACAGGCCAGCGACGCCACCGCTCAGCCGCTCAATTACCCCGTCCTTCCACGCCATAGTGGCGGCGACGTCGATCCGCGGCGGCGCATCGAGCCGGATGCCGAGATGCCCCGCCTCGCTGCTCGCCCGCGCCATCTCCTCATAGAGCCCGGCCGCATGGATCAGCGCCTTGCTGGGGATGCAGCCGCGCGTCAGGCAGGTGCCGCCGAGCCGCCCGACCTCGACCAGCACCGTCTCCACGCCCAGTTGCCCGGCCCGGATCGCGGCAACATAGCCGCCCGGCCCGCCGCCGACGACGAGCAGCTTGGGCCGCAGCACCTTGCTCATGCGCCCTCTCCCATGAAGATCAGCGCCGGATGCTCCAAACACCGCTTGAGCGCCTGTATGAACAGGGCGGCGTCATAGCCATCGACAATGCGGTGATCGAAGGAGGAGGAGATGTTCATCAGCTTGCGCACGCTGATGAACTGCCCGGCGACAACCGGCCGCTCGACGATGCGGTTGGGTCCGATAATCGCCACTTCCGGGCGGTTGATAACCGGCGTGGTCGCAATGCCGCCCAACGGCCCGAGCGAGGTGATGGTGATCGTCGATCCGCTCAGTTCCTCCCGGGTCGCGCTACCATCCCGCGCGGCTTGGGCGAGGCGCGTAATCTCACGAGCGACCCCCCATGCATCCAGCGCCTCGGCATGGCGCAGCACCGGCACCATCAGCCCGCCCGGCGTCTGCGTCGCGATGCCGACATGCAGGCCCTCATGCATGTGGAGCACGTCCGCCTCGTCGTCATAAAGCGCGTTGACCTGCGGGAACTCCGGCAGCACCCGCACCAACGCGCGGATCAGGAAGGGCAGCAGCGTCAGCTTGGGCTGCCCCTCGCGGCGACCCTCGTTCACCGCCGCCCGCAGCGCCTCCAGCTCGGTCACATCGACTTCCTCGACATAGCTGATATGCGGGATCCGCCGCTTGGCCTCCTGCATCCGCTCGGCGATCTTGCGGCGCAGGCCGATGATCGGTTTGTCCGTCACGCCCGTGCGCCGCCCGGTGCCGCCCGGCGCGCGCGCCACGCCCCCCGCCGCGATGAACGCATCGAGATCGGCCGGAAGGATGCGCCCGCCCGGACCCGTGCCCGGCACGAACTGGAGCGGGATGCCCAGCTCATAGGCCCGCCTGCGGGTGGCCGGCGCCGCAAACGGCGGGCTTCCCGATGTATCCGGTATCGGCTCATCCCGCCGCACTTCCGGCTTGGGCTTGGGTGCCGGCGGTTCCGCAGCCGGCTCAGCTTCAGGCACCCGCTTCTCCGCTACCTCACCGGCATTGCCCTCGCCCTCGACCTCCAGTTCGACCAGCACCGATCCTACCGGCGCCATCGCGCCGACCTCGCCGTTGACCGCGATCACCGTGCCGTCGACCGGCGAGGTCATCTCCACGGTCGCCTTGTCAGTCATCACATCGGCGAGATTGTCGTCCTCGCGCACGCGGTCGCCGGCCTTTACATGCCAGGCGACGATCTCCGCCTCGGTCACGCCCTCGCCGACATCGGGCAGGCGAAAGAGATAGCGGCCCATCGGCTCAATCCTCCATCACGCGGGCAAGCGCCGCCGCGAGCCGGCCCGGCCCCGGCAGATAATCCATCTCGAACGCATGGGGATAAGGCGTGTCCCAACCCGCCACCCGCGCGATTGGCGCCTTGAGCGCCCAGAAGCAGCGCTCCTGCACCAGCGCCGACAATTCGCCGCCGAATCCCGCAAAGCGCGTCGCTTCGTGCAGAATGACACAGCGCCCGGTCTTGGCGACGGAGGCCGTGATTGCCTCGATATCCAGCGGCACGATAGAGCGCAGGTCGATCAACTCCGCATCGACGCCGCTCTCCTCGATGCCGGCCATGGCGACATGCACCATCGTGCCATAGGCCAGCACCGTTGCGTCCTTGCCCGCACGCACGATGACCGCCTTGCCGAGCGGCACGGTATAATGCCCCTCCGGCACCTGCGCCGTCGGCTCGCCGGCCCAGTTGCGCAGTTGCTCGCCGTGCCGGCCGTTGAACGGCCCGTTGTAGATGCGCTTGGGCTCCATGAAGATGACCGGATCGTAATCCTCGATGGAGGCGATCAGCAGCCCCTTGGCGTCATAGGGGTTGGACGGGATGATCGTCTTGAGGCCGGTCACATGCGCAAACAGCGCCTCGGGCGACTGGCTGTGCGTCTGCCCGCCGAAGATGCCGCCGCCATAAGGCGAGCGCACCGTGATCGGCGCGGAAAACTCGCCGCCCGAGCGGTAGCGCAGCCGCGCCGCCTCGGAAACGAGCTGGTCATAGGCCGGCAGGATATAGTCGACGAACTGAATCTCCGCGACCGGCCGCAACCCATAGGCGCCCATGCCGATCGCGCAGCCGATGATGCCGCCCTCGGCAATCGGCGTATCGAAGCAGCGGGTGAGGCCGTGCTTCGCCTGCAAGCCCTCGGTCGCGCGGAAAACGCCGCCGAAATAGCCGACATCCTCGCCGAACACGAGCACGTCCGGGTCCCGCGCCAGCATCACGTCGAGCGCGCTGTTGATCGCCTGGATCATGGTCATGCTGCGCGTCTCGCCCGCCATGGCCTAAACCCCCAGTTCGCGGCGCTGCTCGATGAGCCGCCAGTCGGGCGTGGCGAACACATGCTCGAACATCTCGCGTACCGGCGGCTTGGACTCGCCGAGCGTCCCCACCGCCTCGCCCTGCTTCACCGCCGCGCGCACCGCCTGATCCAGCTCCTCGGTCAGCGCCGCATGCCGGGCCTCATCCCATACGCCCAGCGCGATCAGATGCTGCTTGAGCCGTTCGACAGGATCGCCAAGCGGGAAATGGTTCGCTTCGTCGCCCGGCCGGTATTTGGTGGGGTCGTCCGAGGTCGAGTGACCCGCCACCCGATAGGTCACGAACTCGATCAGCGTCGGCCCCAGATTGGCCCGCGCCCGCTCCACCGCCCATTGCGTCGCGGCCCAGACGGCGAGGAAGTCGTTGCCGTCCACCCGCAGCCCCGGCAGGCCGAAACCGATGGCGCGCGAGGCCAGCGGCGCCTCCTGCGCACCCGCAAAGCCGGAGAAGCTGGAGATCGCCCACTGGTTGTTGGTGATGCAGAGCAGTACCGGCGCGCGATAGACACTGGCGAAGGTCAGCGCCTCGTGGAAGTCCCCTTCCGCCGTGGTGCCGTCCCCCACATAGGCCAGCGCCAGGCTGTCATCACCCTTGTAGGCCGATGCCATCGCCCAGCCCACCGCGTGGCTCATGCGGCTGCCGAGATTGCCCGAGAGCGAGTAGAAACCGTAATCCCGCGCCGAATAGAGAATGGGGAGCTGGCGGCCGCGCAGCGGATCGGCCTCGTTGGAGAAGATCTGGTTGACGAGGTCGATCAGCGGATAATTTCGCGCCATCAGCCAACCGAGCACGCGGTAGGTAGGGAAGCACATGTCACGCGCGCCCAGCAGCAGCGATTGCGCGACGGGGATCGCCTCCTCACCGGTCGATTTCATGTAGAAGCTGGTCTTGCCCTGCCGGTGCGCGCGGAACAGCCGATCGTCGAAGATGCGGGTGAGCATCATCGCCCGCAGACCGCGCAGCAGCATGTCCGGCTCAATACGCGGCGCCCACGGGCCGACCGCTTCATGCGCCTCGTCCAGCACGCGGATGAAGCGATAGGGCATGTCGCGCATCTCCAGCCCCGGCGTCTCCGCCACCGGGCGCCGCGCCGCGCCGGCCGGTTCGAGGTGGAGGTGGGAGAAATCAGGCGTCCCGCCCGGCCGCGCGGACGGCTCAGGAATATGCAGCGAAAAGGATCGGTCGTTGCGCATCGGGCCACCTCTCCGAAGTGGGTCTTGTTTCCCCGATTGTCTCACGGAGACCGCGAAACAATATTGCTTTCTCTCCTCGTCAAACCGATACTCATGGAAGATCGTTCCCCGGAGACGCCGGATCGTGGAACACCGTTCCCTCGACTCGTTCGACCGCAAGATATTGGCCGCGATGCAAGCCGACCCGGCGCTGACCGTCGGCGCGCTGGCCGAGCGGGTCGGCCTCTCGCAAACACCCTGCTGGCGCCGGCTCAAAGCGCTGGAGCAAGAGGGCTATATCGCGCGCCGTGCGGTGGTGCTGGACGCGCACAAGCTCGGCTTCACCGTGGATGTGTTCGCCCATGTCCGCCTCGCCCGGCACGACGAGGAGACGCTGAACGCCTTCGAGGAACAGGTGCGCGGCCACCCACAGGTGGTCGAATGCTTCTCGATGACGGGGGAAAGCGACTATCTGATGCGTATCGTCGGCCGCACCATCGAGGATTATGAGCAGTTCCTCAAGAAGGTGCTGCTCCACCTGCCCGGCGTCGCGGCGGTCAACTCAAGCTTCTCGCTCAAGACGGTGAAGATGACGACCGACCTGCCGATTGACCCGGCATAGGCTTGGCGCCGCCCCGACCGTTGCAGAGGCCGGGGCGGACGCGGGATTTTTACCAGGTCACGTTGAGGCGCCCGTAGAGATAGCGCCCGTTGAACCCGAACGGCGAGTAATAAGGGAAAGCCACCGTGCCGGTGCTGTTGTTGGCGATGGACAGCGGATCGGGATAGATGTCGAACAGATTGTTCGCGCCGACCGCCAGGCCGATATTCTGTGTCACCTGATAGCGGCCTTCAAGATCGACGACCGTCTTCTTGCCGGTGTGCGTATCGCCCGCCACGGTCGAGCCGGGCTGCGTCACGTCGCCATAATAGCTCGCGCGGACCGTCGCGCCGACACCGCCGAGCTTCCAGTCGATCGCACCGACCAGCTTGGTGCGCGGCGTACCTTCCTCAATGCTGACGATCCGCTGGCGGGAAACCAGCGTCGGTGTCGGATCGAGGTCGACCGCCGTGGAGGTCGGCACGCTGTTGACCTTGAGGTCGTTGAAATTGCCGGCCGCCGTGAGGTCGAAGATACCGGCCGCGCCGCTGTCCCAGCGATAATGCGCCACCACGTCGATGCCCTTGGTGGTCGTGCGGACGCCGTTCACGAAGAAGCGGGCGGCAGACACGCCATAGGGCGCCAGCAACGCCGCAACCTGCGGGCTGAAGCTGTTGGCGATGTTCTCCGAGAGACCGATGCCATCCCGCACGCGGATCCAGTAGCCGTCGACCGTCAGGTTGAACCCGCCAGCCCGGATGACGGTGCCCAGCGAGACGTTGGTCGACTTCTCCGGTCGCAGCGGCAGGCCGCCCAAAGCCGCCGCAATCGGGCTGACCGATGGGAAGGTGCCGGTTTCCACGATATCCGGCGCGACGAACACCGATGCGGTCGACGTATAATATTGCTGCTGGAGCGCCGGAGCGCGGAAGCCGGTCGAAGCCGTGCCACGGATCGCGATCCACGGCGTCAGATCGAAGCGTGCCGAAGCCTTGCCCGTCACCACGTCGCCGAAGTCCGAATAATGCTCACCGCGCACAGCCGCGCCGAGAGTCAGCCCTTCGCTGGGCTGGGCTTCAAGATCGAGATAGAGCGCGGCATTTTCGCGCGCCCGGTTGATCTCGTTGGAGGGCTGGAAGCCGGGGAAACCCTGCGCGCCGCTGCCGAGGTTAGTGTCGGTGCCCAGCGGGCCGCGGTCATAGGAGGCCGGCTCGCCCGCCTCGATCCTGTAGCGCTCGCGGCGGAACTCCCAGCCCCACGCCACGTTCAGCGTGCCGTCGCCAAGCGCATATTCCTTGGCCATGTCCATCCCGCCGAGAAACTGGTCATAGACCAAAGCGCCATCGTAGAAGGAGGTCGGCGAGGCCGCGCCATAGGTGCCGTTGACCGAATCCCTGGTGCGGAAATCCAGCCGGTTGCGGCCGTAGGAGAGCTTCACGGTGGTTGCCCAGTCGCCGACATCGCCGCGCAGGCCGCCCGTCACCGTCAGATCCTTCGAGCGCACGTTGATGAGCGGCAGGAAGCCGTCGGGATAGAGCGGCTGCGTCGCGACGACATTGGCATTGCTCGGCACGCGCGGAAATGCCGCGCTGGTGCTGTCGCGATACTGATAGCCGCCGAAGCCGAAGATTTCCCAGCCATCCGCCACCGGATGCGCGGCGTTCAGATAGACGGTGCCCTGCTCCACCTCGGGATCGCCGAAGCGCGAGCGCACGATGGCAGGCGTGGCACGCGGGTCGATATCGCCCCGGCTCGTCGCCTTGCGGTTCAGATATTCGCCGCTGATCGTCAGGAAGCCATCTTCGCCCAGGCCGAAGCCCTGCCATGCCGACGCCGTGACCGTCTCGCCGTCATGCGCATTGCGCGATGAGCGTGCCGCGTTGATCTCCGTCTCATACTGGCCGTATGTCACCGAGGCGCCGCCTCCACTGCGCGCTTCGCGCAGACGCAGGTTGACCACGCCGGCAATCGCGTCCGAGCCATATTGCGCGGATGCGCCGTCGCGCAACACCTCGATGCTCTCCAGCGCCACGCTGGGGACGGTGTTGAGATCGAACGCGGCCGAGCCACGCCCCACCGATCCGTTCACGTTCAGCAATGCGGAGGTATGGCCACGCACGCCGTTGACCAGCACCAGCGTCTGGTCGGGCGAGAGGCCGCGCAGCGTCGCGGGGCGGATCGAGTCGGTGCCATCCACCGCAGCATTGCGAGGAAAGTCGATCGACGGCGCGACGGTCGCAAGGGCAGCGCCGATCTCGGTCGTGCCCTGCTGGCGCAGACTGTTGGCGGAGAGCACGTCGATCGGCGCGACGGAATCGAGCCGGGTGCGGCCCTGCGCGCGTGTACCGGTGACGATGATCTCCTGCGCGCCGTCCGTATCGTCGGCCCCGGTTTGCTGCTGTGCAACAGCCGGCATTGCCAGCGACCAGGTAGCCAGACTGGCGGTCAGCAAGAGGGTCTTGCGAAGATGCTGCATGGGAAATACCCCTTTTCTGCTGTGGAAACTGCTATTCAGCGCTGCTGAATCCCCACCCTCATAGATACTACTATTTAAGTAGACAATATATTTTGCTGCAACCGCGAAAGACCCATGCCGGAATGATGCAATTCCGTCACAGGTCGCTCGCGCCTTTGGAAAACGCAGAAAAGGCAAAAAGGTGCCGCAGCGTTGCCGCACGGCATTGGGCTTATCCCGGAGTGCCGGTTCTGCCTCACCTCCCTCATTCGCGACCGATTACAGCCACGATCCGTCAAACATGCTCCGGCTTGCCCTTGCGCTTGCTGTGGGCCAGTTCTTCAAGCTGTTCCTCGCTCATCGAGTCATACATATCGCGCGAGGCGCCTTTGAGAGCGCCCTTCTTCGTCTCGCCGCGCTTGGCCGACAGGGCGGCCCCGGCCGCCTTCTGCTGCGCCTTGGACTTGGCTGGCATCATCGTTCTCCGAGCGGTCGGAGCCGGCAGGGCGGAGCGTATCCGCCCGCCGGTCATGCCGCATACCGTTAGATAAACGGAGCGGGCACGCCCCAATAGCCGGAGACCTGGCGGCCATAAAGGTCGTCATAGTTCTGATCCTGCTCGGTGGCGTAACGCGGCGCCTGCTCCAGCCGCTCCTTGTCGATATCGACGACATAGCCGCCCTGGTCGACGTCATAAGCCAGCATCTCCCAGGGAATGGGATAATAATCGCTGCCGATGCCGAACAGGCCGCCGAATTGCAGCACGGCATATTCCGCCTTGCCGCTGCGCTTGTCGACCATGAAGCTTTTCACCGATCCGAGCCGTTCGCCATCGCGGCTGTACACCACGGTGCCGTCGACCTTGTCGGACGAGATCAGCCGGTTGCTTTCTTCCGTTATGAGTCGCTCGGCCATTGCCTTCTCCTCTCTCCATGAGTGGCGGTGCACCCCACGCCTGGCTTTAAACCCGGCGGTAGGCCCACCATCGCTTCCTGTTGGGAGAAACGATTGGAGAGAGAGGGCGTTCCGGCCCTCGTCATGGCTGGTCGCGACCTCGCCACGCCGCGCCGCAACTAGCGGCCCGGCCGTCTCAGACCATATCGGCCGGCCGCACCACCCGATCGAACGTCGCCTCGTCGACCAGCCCCAGTGCCAGCCCCGCCTGCTTCAGCGTCAGCCCCTCGGCGTGGGCGTATTTGGCGATCTTCGCGGCGTTATCATAGCCGATATGCGGTGCCAGCGCCGTCACCAGCATCAGCGAACGGTCGACCAGCTCGGCGATCCGCCCTTCATTGGCCGCTAGTCCGGCGACGCACCGTTCGCCAAAACTGTCCATGCCGACCGCCAGAAGATGGATAGACCGCAGCACCGCCGCGCCGATCATCGGCTTGAACACGTTCAGCTCCAGATGCCCCTGCAAGCCGCCGACCATCACCGCCTGATGATTGCCGATCACCTGCGCGGCGACCATGGTCAGCATCTCGCACTGGGTCGGGTTGACCTTGCCCGGCATGATCGAGCTGCCCGGCTCGTTGGCCGGCAGGTCCAGCTCGCCGAGGCCGGAGCGCGGCCCGCTGCCGAGCAGGCGGATATCGTTGGCGATCTTGGTGAGCGCCACCGCCAGCGTCGCCAGCGTGGCGGAGACCTGCACCAGCGGATCGTTGGAACCGAGCGCCTCGAACTTGTTGGGGGCGCTGTGGAACGGCAGGCCGGTGAGCCCCGCGATCTCCGCAGCCACGGCCTCGGCGAATCCCGCCGGCGCATTCAGCCCTGTGCCAACCGCCGTGCCGCCCTGCGCGAGCGGCATCATCTCCTGCGTCACCGTGTTGGCGATCCGCACACGGGCATTGGCAAGCTGCTGCGCATAGCCGGAAAATTCCTGCCCCAGCGTCAGCGGCGTCGCATCCTGCAAATGGGTGCGGCCGATCTTGACGATCCCCGCCCAGTCCCGCGCCTTGCCGTCCAGCAGCGCGTGCAGGCCGTCCAGTGCCGGCAGCAGTGCCCCGGTCGCAGCGCGGGCGACGGCGATGTGCAGCGCGGTGGGGAAGCTGTCGTTGGAGGATTGGCTCTTGTTGACATGGTCGTTGGGATGCACCGGGCTCTTGCCGCCCCGCGCACCGGCCAGCATCTCGTTGGCGCGGCCGGCAATCACCTCGTTGACGTTCATATTGCTCTGGGTGCCGCTCCCCGTCTGCCAGACGACCAGCGGGAACTGGTCGTCGAGCCGGCCGGCCGCCACCTCGCCTGCCGCTTCCTCGATCGCGTCGGCCAGCCGCGTATCGAGCCCGTGCGCCCGGTTGACCCGCGCCGCCGCGCGCTTGACGATCGCCAGTGCGTGGACAATGCCGATCGGCATCCGCTCCATCGCGCCGAACGGGAAATTCTCCAGGCTGCGCTGGGTTTGCGCGCCCCAATAGGCTTCCGCCGGCACCGCGATGCTACCGATGCTGTCGCTCTCGCTGCGGGTTGCGCTCATGCCGTCTGTCCTCATCGCCACCAATGGGTCAAAGGTGGGCGGAATCACCCATCAGCGCAAGGCGCTTGGTGCTTCGATCACTGGGATAACCGGAGCCGGAGGTCCCGCGCTCAATCCACTCGCACCCGCTCCGCCTCCCCGGCGCGTGCGACGTCGATGGTGCGGATCTGCCCGTGGTGCAGCCCGTAGATCACGAACACCCGCACCGCCACGGCTTCGCCCTTCTTCAGCGGCGTCACCGCGAAATCCGGCGCATCCGCCTGCGCGACGAAGGTGCTGGTGCAATCCACCGCAATGCCGTGGTCGTCGATCATCAGCGCGTGAACGGTGAGATGCTCGCGCACGGACCGGAACATGCCCTCATAGAAGGACTGGATCGCCGCGCGCCCCCGCATCGGCGGCACGGAGGGGAGCCGCAGCGTGCAATCCTCAGTATAATAGCGCGCCGCCCGCGCGATATCGCCGGCGCTGAACGCCGCCGCATAGGCATGATAGGCCGCGCGCCCGCCGGCATGGCCGGAGAGCATCGGCGCCTTGATGACGCCCTGTTCAGCCGGCCAGGTCATCGAGCACAGCTCGCGGATCAGCCCCTGCTCGTCGAGTTCGTAGGTGACGAAGAAGCGGACGGTGAGGATGTCGCTCGGCATCAGCGCGCCGAAAGGAAAGTCGGGCCGGGGCGCATGGCAGATGAAGTCCATATCGACATCCACGAACAGCCGGTTCTCCTGCTGCATTACCCGGCGCGGACGCACAATCTCGCGTACACCGTCATGCGCCCAGTCGAGGAAGGCGAGCAGTTCGTCCTGTCCCCGGCTGGTCCGGGTGGCGCCATACATGACGCAGTCCGGCGCGAACCAGCGCTCGACGAGGGCGGCGTCATCTCCCTCGTTAAACGCCTCGACATAGGCTTCGTAATCCATCCCCGTCTCGTCTCCGTCAAGTTCCGCCAGCACGCTCGCTCGCGATCCGGTCGGCGTTGCGCGCCATGGTAAGCAGCAGCCGGTCGAGCGTCGCCACCTCCTCGGGCGTCAAGCCCGTCATCAGCGCGTCGAAAAAGGCGCGCCGATGCAGGTGCACCTGGTCGAACACCGTCTTACCGGCCGGGGTAAGGGTGAGCAGGCTGCTCTTGCGGTTGCGGGGATTATTGGCGCGGCTCAAATAACCGCCCGCCTCCAGCGAGCGCACGGCGCGGCTCACCTCGGCTCGGTCCACCAGCGCGGCGCCGGACACTTCGCTCGCGCTTTTCGAGCCCATCACCGCGATATGGGCCAGCACCCGCCACTCGGCGAGCGACATGCCGGCGCGGTCTCGCACCTGCTGCACGGAGAGTCGATCGAGCATCTTGCCGAGCATCAGCACGCGGTAAGGCAAATGCCGCGCGTCGAAGATGCGCCACGCTTCCTCCAGCGGCCCGCGTTCCTGCCCCGTGTCCTCCCGTGTCACCGCCCCGTGCGGGCTCTCATCCCTTGCCATAGCCCTCTCCCCCTTTCGGTGCGGCGCCTCACAGAGCGACGCTGACCGCCTTCAATTCGGTATAGGCTTCGATACCCGCCTTGCCGTTCTCGCGGCCCCAGCCCGACGCCTTGAAGCCGCCGAGCGGCAACGCCGGATCGACCCCGCCGGAGCCGTTGATGCGGATCGTCCCCGCCTTCAGGCGCCGCGCCAATTTGTGCGCGGTGCTGATATTGGAGGTGTAGATGGACGCGGAGAGGCCGAACTCCGTCTCATTGCCGCGCCCGGCGAGCGCGTCGATATCGGCATCGTCACCGAACCGCATGGCGCAGAGCACGGGACCGAAAATCTCCTCCTTACGCACCCGCATGTCGGGCTTGGTGTCGAGCAATACCGTCGGCTGCACGAAATAACCGCCGTCATAACCCTCGCCGCTCAGCGCCTCGCCGCCGACCAGCACGCTCGCGCCCTGCGCGCGGCCGGAGGCGATATAGCCGGTCACGCGCTCGCGCTGCACGGCGCTCACCAGCGGGCCGATCATGGTGCTGGCATCGAGCGTCTGGCCGACCTTCATGCCCTTCGCCATGGCGACCACGCCCTCCAGCACCGCATCAGCCACCGCCTCGTGCACAAACAGCCGCGAGCCGGCGGCGCAGACCTGCCCGGCGTTGAAGAAGATGCCCATCGCCGCCGCGGGAATCGCCTTGGAGAGATCGGCGTCGGCGAAGATGTAGGTCGGCGATTTGCCGCCCAGCTCAAGCTGCACGCGCTTGAAGTTGGTCTTGCTGGCCTCGATGATCGCCTTGCCAGTCACTGTCGATCCGGTGAAGGCGACCTTGTCGACATCGCGATGCGCCGCCAGTGCCGCGCCCGCCGTGCGGCCAAGGCCGGTCACGATGTTCACCACGCCCTCGGGGAAACCGGCTTCCATCACCAGCTCGCCCAGCCGCAGCGTGCTGAGCGGCGTCTGCTCGGCGGGCTTGAGCACCACGGTGCAGCCCGCCGCCAGCGCCGGCGCCAGCTTGCCGACCGCCATCACCAGCGGGAAATTCCAAGGCACGATCTGCGCACACACGCCGATCGGCTCGCGCAGCACATAGCTGAGCCACTCGCCCGGCGCGCTGATCTCGGCCGTCTCGCCCATGATCTTGCTCGCCCAGCCGGCATTGTAGCGCAACTGGCTGACGGCGCCCTGCACGTCGAGCATGCGAGAGAACTGGATCGGCCGGCCCACGTCCAGCGTCTCCAGCAGCGCCAGCTCTTCGCCGTTCGCTTCGATCAACTCGGCCAGCTTGAGCAGCAGCCGTGTGCGCTCGTCCGGTTTCACCTTGGCCCACGGTCCCTCGAACGCCGCGCGCGCCGCCGCCACCGCGCGGTCGATATCCGTCTCGCCCGCGCTGGCGACATGGCCGATCAGCTTGCCGGTTGATGGATTGATCGTCTCGAACGTCTCGCCAGACGCCGCCTCCATCCATTCGCCGCCGATCAGCATCTTCGCGGTGCCGCCCGCATAGCGCAGTTGCAATTGGTCGAGCAGCCCCGGATTATAGGGAGCGTTCATGGCGGGGGCGTCCTTTCCTAGAGCCGAACCGTCCGCACGGCGCGGAGAGTTGTTGAATCATCACGATGTCCCCAATAACAGCAGGAAGGGACTCCCGCCAGCCGGGGGACGCGTGCAGCCATTGGGAGAGGATCACTGTCCAGCGCAACCTATGATTATGTGATCGTCGGCGCCGGTTCGGCAGGCGCCGTGCTGGCCGCGCGGCTGACCGAGGACCCGGCGACGCGCGTGCTGCTGCTCGAAGCGGGCGGCGGGGCGGACAGTTGGCTCATCCGCATGCCGCTCGGCTTCCTCAAGGCCTTGTTCCAGCCCAAATATACCTGGCCCTACTGGACCGAGCCCGAGCCGCACATGAACAACCGCAAGCTGATCCTGCCACGCGGCCGGCTGCTCGGCGGCTCCAGCTCGATCAACGGCATGGTGTTCATGCGCGGCCATAGCTCGGATTTCGACCGCTGGGCGCAGATGGGCTGCACGGGGTGGAGCTATGCCGATGTGCTCCCCTATTTCCGTAAGATGGAGAATAGCTGGCGCGGCGCATCCGCTCTGCACGGCGGCGACGGCCCGCTGAGCGTCAGTCCCAACGCCACCAAATGGCTGCTGCACGATGAATTGATGGCCGCCGCCAAGGCCGCCGGCTATCCGCTCACCGACGATATCCATGACGGCACCGAGGAAGGCGTCGGCAAGGTCGAGCTGACCATCGACCGCAACGGGCGGCGCGCCTCCACCTATGAGGCCTATCTCAAGCCGGCGATGGGCCGGCCCAACCTCACCGTCGTCATCAACGCCCTCACCCAGCGCGTGCTGACGGAGGGCAAGCGCGCCACCAGCGTCGAGTATCGCCATGAGGGCCAGCTCGTCACCGCGACCGCCAGCCGTGAAGTCATCCTCTCCGGAGGCACCTACAATTCGCCGCAACTGCTCATGCTCTCCGGCATCGGCCCGGCCGAGCATCTGCGCGAGATGGGCATCGACGTGGTGCACGACCTGCCCGGTGTCGGCCAGAACCTCTCCGAGCATCCCCGCGTGCCGGTGCTGTTCGAGGCGTCCAAACCCGTCACGTTCGTCAACGAACTTCGCTTCGACCGCGCGACCAAAAGCGTCATCCAATGGTATCTGTTCGGCACCGGCCCCTTCGCGCGGCAGGTGAACAGTGCCAACCCCGTGCTGCGCACCGATCCGCGCCTTGCCCAGCCGGATATCCAGCTCTGGTGCAACCCGGTGACGCTGGACGCGCACCTCTGGTTCCCCGGTATCAAGAAAGCGCCGCCGCACAAATTCACCGCGGACGTCATCCTGCTCCACCCGGAGAGCCGCGGGAAGGTGTTCCTCAAGTCGCCCCGCGCCGAGGACCATGTCGGCATCTTCCTCAACCTGTTCAGCGCGCCGGCGGATTTCGCCACCGCCCGCGCCGGTATTCGCATCGCACGGACGATCTACCGGACACCACCGCAAGCCGACATCACCGGCGCGGAACTGTCCCCCGGCGAGCAGGCGCAGAGCGATGCGGCGCTGGACGAGCATGTCCGCGCCACCGCCGGCACGACCCAGCACCCGCTCGGCACCTGCCGCATGGGCGCAGGGCCGATGGCCGTGGTCGACCCGCAACTGCGCGTCATCGGCATGGAGGGGCTACGCGTCATCGACGCGTCGGTGATGCCGGATGAGACCGGCGGCAACATCAACGCCCCCACCATCATGATCGCCGAGCGCGCGGCGGATATCATCCGGGGCCGTGTCCTACCTGCAGATGACCTGCCAGCAAGGGATCATGCCGCGTGACCCACCCGTCCCCACCGTTCGTCCTGAGTTTGTCGCAGGGGCGCGCTGAGCGAGACCGAAGCCATTCTCGCTCCGCTCCAACTCGGGCGTCGCCTTTGCTCAGCCCGAACGGGATGAGAGGCTGCGAGCCTCCAAAAAGCACCGCCAACCAGGAGAAAGCCGCATGACCCGCGAGGATTTCGAGCGCTATATCGACGCCTTCAACCGCGACGATTTCGACGGCTTCTCAAGCTTCTACGCCGACAACGTGGATTTCAACCTGGGCGACCGCAAACGCATCGTCGGGCGGCAGGGCATCGTCGATTTCTATCGCGGCGTGAAGGCGCATATCCACGAGGAGTTGCGGATCATCGACCTGATCCTCGGCCCCACCGGCGCGGGCCTGCACGTCTATACCAAGTTCACCACGGTCGAGGATTGGCCGGATTTCGAGCTGTGGCCCACCAAGGCCGGCGATGTGCGCGAGATCGAGAGCATCATCCTCTACACCATCGCCAACGGCAAGTTCACTCACATCAAATCCGCCCGTTTCAAGGAACTCTGACCCGTGCCAGCCGCCAGCGCCAATCCGGACTTCATCATTATCGGCTCCGGCTCGTCGGGCGGCGTCATCGCCGCGCGTCTCTCCGAAGATCCGAACGCCAAGATACTGGTGCTGGAGGCCGGTCGGCGCGAGCGCAGCCTCCGCCTCGCCATGCCGATCCTCTTTCCGTTCGTCATGGCCGATCCCAAGTTCAACTGGGGCTACATGGGTGAGCCGGAGCCGTTCGCCAACGGCCGGCAGATCCGCCAGCCGCGCGGCAAGGCGATCGGCGGCTCCTCCATGATTAACGGCATGCTCTACGCGCGCGGTCACCCACGCGACTATGACGAGTGGCGCCAGCTCGGCAATGAAGGCTGGAGCTACGATGATGTGCTCCCCTACTTCAAGAAATCGGAGAACCACTGGGGCGCGGCCGATCAGTGGCACGGCAAGGGCGGTCCGCTCAGTATCAAGCAGCAGCCCAAGGACAGCGACCTTTACCGGCGCTTCATCGCGGCGGTGGAAAAGCTCGGCTATCCCGAGCGCGACAGCTTTCACCGCGCCGAGCAGGAAGGCTGGGGGCCGCCACCGCTCTGCATCCATGAGGGCACGCGCGCCAGCACGGCGGCGCGCTTCCTCATCCCCGCGATGAGCCGCCCCAATCTCACCGTTGAGACCGGCGCGCTCGTCACCCGCATCGAGGTGGAGAACGGCCGCGCCGTCGCCGTCCATTATCGCGACCATGCCGGGCAGGACCGGCGCGTCACCGCCAACAACGAGATCATCGTCTCCGGCGGCGCCTATAATTCACCGCAGCTCCTGCACCTCTCCGGCATCGGCCCGGCGGACGAACTGCGCGCGCTCGGGATCGAGCCGGTTCACGACCTCCCCGGTGTCGGCGCGAACCTGCAAGATCACCCCTCGGTCGCGATGGTGCTGCACGCCCTGCGCAACGTGACGCTCACCAACGCCCTGCGGCTGGACCGCGCCGCCCTCTCCGCGCTGCACTGGCTGCTCAATCGCGGCGGCATGATCGCCGACATGCCGGTGACGGCCAACGGCTTCATCAAGACCCGCCCCGAGCTGGAACGGCCGGACGCGCAATGCCTGTTCCAGCCAACCATGATCGGCGCTCAGCTCTGGGCGCCCGGCTGGCGCAAGCCCAAGCCGGACGTGGTCGCCATGGCCTGCGTGCTGCTGCGGCCGGAGGGGCGTGGCTGGGTCAAGCTGCAGTCGGCCGATCCCGGGGATAAACCGCGCATCCTCTCCAACGTGCTCTCGACGGAGAACGACCGGGCCTTCTTCCGCCGCCTCATCCCGCAACTGCGCGAGATCTTCGCCACCTCGCCGCTCGCTGATGTGCTTGGCGCGGAGGTGATGCCCGGCGCGGATGTGCGGACGCCGGACGAGATCGACGCATGGGTGCGCACCGCCTGCAACACGGCGCTGCACCCGGTCGGCACCTGCGCGATGGGCAAGGATGCGATGGCGGTGGTCGACGCGCGCCTGCGCGTCCACGGCCTGACCGGCCTGCGCGTGGCCGATGCCTCCATCATGCCCCGCATCTGCGGCGGCAACACTAATGCCGCCTGCATCATGATCGGCGAGAAAGCGGCAGATATGGTGAAGCAGGACAACGGGCTGGCGATGGCTTAAAGGGTCATCCCAACTCAAATACCCTCACTGTGCTCCTGCGAAGGCACGAATACGGTTTTGCTTGGAAGGGGCGAGCCGATCGTCCTACTTCCCCATTCGCATCCCTATCCCGGCGACGCCTGCTTCATCAGCACCAGCCCCGCCACGATCAGCACCGCCGCCGCGATCCGCATCGCGCTTATCTGTTCGCCCAGCACCAGCCAGCCGACCAGAAACGCACCCACCGCGCCGATGCCGGTCCACACCATGTAGGCGGTGCCGAGCGGCAGGGTTTTCATCGCCAGTGTCAGCAGCCAGAAGCTGCCGATCATCGCAACGATCATGACGGAGGTAGGCCCAAACCGCGTGAACCCCTCGGACTGTTTCATCGCGAAGGCCCAGACGACCTCCAGCAATCCCGCGACACCCAACATGATCCAGGCCATGGCGGCCCTCCTTTCGAAAGAGCCGGGCCGTCCCGGATACATTGCCCACAGGGGTCGAGGTCGTCCTCGCCGTCCCAGATAAGCGCCCGGCGCGGCCAGTCAATGCAGGGGTTCGTCCGCCACGCGCATATCCTTGTTGATTCCCCATCATCGCCATGATTGAGTAGCGCGAGAACCAGCCCCGGCCGTACCGGGTGCATCGCCGGGGGGATGCCGCTCATGAACCAATTCGACGTCGAAGCCTTCATCGACCGCACACGCCTGGGCCGCACGCAGGTGATGGCGCTGTTCGTCTGCATCCTCATCTGCTTCATCGACGGGTTCGACATCTTCATGATAGGCAAGATCGCGCCGGCCATCGCGGAAGACTTCGGCGAGCCGACGCTGGCGATGACCTCCGTGTTCGTCGCCCAGCAGATCGGCCTCGCGGTCGGCGCCTTCACCATCTCGCCGCTAGCGGATCGCTTCGGGCGGCGCACCATGCTGATCTTCTCCTGCTTCACCTTCGGCGTCATCACGCTGGCGAGCATCTACGTGCATAATCTCACCCAGCTTGCGATCATGCGCGGCATCGCCGGCGTGTTCATGGCCGCCGGCCTGCCGATGGCGATGGCGCTCATCTCCGAGATCACGCCGCGCCACCGCCGCTCGACCATGGTGGCGATCGCGCTGGCCGGCTACTCGACCGGCAGTGCCGCCAGTGGCGCGGTGGCTGCCTGGCTGCTCGACATCTACGGATGGGAGAGCGGCTTCTGGATCGGCGGCATGGTGCCGCTCGTCTGCGTGCCGCTGCTTATCCTGTTCGTGCCCGAATCGCTCAAGTTCCGCGCCGAGCGCGACCCGGCCGACCCACGTATCGCCCGCACCGTCCGAAGGCTCGACCGCACGATAGAGCTGCGCGGCGACGAGTTGTTCGTGCTCAACGCAGCACAGGCAAAGGGCCGCAAGGCCAAGCTGCTCGACGTATTTTCGGAGGGGCGCGCATGGATGACGGGGCTGATCTGGGCCGCCTGCGCGCTCAGCATGACCAACATCGCGCTGATGGGTTCATGGCTGCCCAGCTTCTTCCAGGAGATGGCCGGCATCCCCATCCAGGAGTTCGCCATCGTCGCGATGATCGGCTATCTCGGCGGCGTCGCCGGCACGCTCTGCATCGGCTGGTTGATGGACCGTTTCCGCCCCGCGCTGCTTCTGGCCTTGTTCTATGTGCTGCTTGCCGTCGCGCTGGCCGCGCTGGCCTGGGTGCCGTTCCACACCGTCGGCTTCATCGTTGTCGCTATCCTCTGGAGCTTCTTCCAGACCGGCGGGCAAGGCGGCCTCAATACCATGATTACGCTCGTCTATCCGCCGCGCATGCGCAGCACCGCACTGGGCTGGGCGGGCGGCGCGGGCCGTGTCGGCGGGATCATCGCGCCCACGGCGGGCACCTTCGCGCTGGCGCAGCATTTTTCGCTCCACCTGACGCTGGCGTTGGCCGCCATCCTGCCGCTGCTGGTCGCGGTGCTGATGCTCGTCTTTGCAGCCGGCAAGCACGACCTGAAGCTCTCCGCCGCCTCGCAGAACGGCGGCGGCTGACCGCATGGCGGCCATCTGCGACCGCCAATGGTTCGAGACCTATCTCGACGCCTTCAATCGCGGCGATTTCGATGGGTTCGGCGCTTATTATGCGGATGATGTCGCCTTCCACGGGCAGGCTGCCACCCTCCACGGCCGCGCGGCGGTGCTGGCTTTCTATCGCGGCGTCAGGACGCGGATCGGCGAGCGCGTCGATCTGCTGAGCTTCATCGGCAGTGAGGCCGCCGTTGCCGCCGAAATCCGCACCACCCTCATGCCGCTGGAGGATTGGCCGGATTTCCCCACCGGCGCGCTCATCAAGGGCCAGCAACGGCAGAGCATCAACTTCGCCTTTTACGACATAGTGGACGGCCGTTTCACCCGCATCCGCTCCGCTCGCTTCCGGCGGATCATGTAGGCAACAAAAATGAGGAGGCCAGCGCTTGATAGCAGCCGGCACTCCCCCAGATCAGCCCCGCGACGCTCCCTCCGCGATCGCGAGACATCCCCCCATCAGGCCGCTGCCCCCAGCGACACGCGATATTGCCCGCTTTGCAGCGTCTCCTCCGGCACCCACGTTCCATGGAAGGTCGCGCGCACGCGGATCGGCAGCTTGAGCAGCGCCACCGGCCCGGCCGCAACATTCTGCGCGTCGAGGATCGCCAGATCGCTGCGCATCTGCGAGACACGCGAGACGGGCACCAGCAGCCAGCCATCGCCCTCCGGCGCATCGGGTCGGCGCGGAATGAACTGCGGCTCCTGCACGCCGTCGCCGGGGCCGGGGTTCCAGAGTTCAAGCGCGCCGGTCTGGTGATCGAACCGCCCGATCCCGCCCGAGCCATCCAGCCCGCGTGCGATCACATAGCCATAGCGATAAGGCCGGCCCAGATAGCGGTCGTCCGTCCGCGGCATCTCGCACGGCATGCCGAGAAGCCGCTTCGTCTCGAACCCGTCCTCATTGCTCGCAAGATCGAAGGTCATGCGGGTCAGGAACGGCGGCACCGGCGCCGTTTCCTCGCCCTGCGGCGTGGTGAAGAAGGGGAAGCAATTGCCGTCATAATAACACACATCGAGGTGGATCTTGCTGCCCTCGCGATGCGCATTCATCATGTGCCCCGCGCTGCCCGCCGGCCCCTTGAACCAGCGGATATCCTCGGCCTTACCGTAGCGCGGTACCAACGCGACGTGGACATTCTCCTCCGGATGCCACTGATAATAAGGCCCGCCCGCCTTCACCACATCGAGGTCGGTGATGAGCGGGAAGAACGGCACCACGATCCATTCGTCCGCAATCGCGAAATCGTGGACGCAAGCCGCATAGGGCATCTTGAACCACACCTCGTTGACGAGCTGCCGGTCCGGCCCGAACACGTAGAAGGCGAAGTCGAGGCTGGCGTCGCCCTTGGCCTGATAGGCAAAGGCGAGCAGTTCGTTGGTGATCGGGTCCACCTTGGGGTGCGCGGTGAAGGTCTCGGCCTTGATGAGCCCGTCGAAATCCACCCGCCCCAGCGTTTCCAGCGTATCGGGATCGACCTCATAGGGCAGGTCGTCCTCCTTGAGCGCGTAGAGATGCCCGGCGTGGAACATCGCCGTGGTGTTGGCCGTACCCAGATGCACGTCCTTCACGCTCGGGTCGACCGTGTAGCGGTTGCGATAGCGGCCGAACAGGCCGCGCCGCGCCGCCTTCTGGTGCTTGTAGCGATCGGTCTCCACCCACTTCACGACATAATCCACCTGGTTGTCCTTGAAGCGGAACATGTGGATCTGCCCCTCGCCGTCGATGAAGATATCGTCGGTGCGGCCGGACGCATATTGGCGGTCGGCGCCCACGCGGTAGAGCGCGCCCTCCAGCCCATCGGGGATGGCGCCGGAGATCAGCTCCAGCCCCCGGATTTCGCTCTCGGTACGCATCGGCTCGCCCCAGCCGGTGTAAAGCTCGATTTCGGGAAAACGGACGGGTTCAACCATGATTTCAGTCTCCGACGAAAATGGCGCGGCGTCTCAGACGGCCGCGATGAAGTCCCGGATGTGGCGTTCGAGGTCGCTGCCCGCGGTGCCGATCTCCAGCACCGGCGAGAGGTGATTATGCCCCCCCAGCCAGTGCAGGCGCGGAAACGCCTTGTGGGCAGCCGCATATTGGGCAGCGAGCGTGGCAGCTTGCATCTGGAAATCGGGCGGATCGAATTCCGAGACGGCGACGAGCAGCGGCACGTCGGTCGCCACCAGCCCCGCCATCGTGGAGGTGGCGGGGTAAGCGGCCGGATCGGCGCCGTAATAAGCCTGCTGGAACTGGTTCGGCTCCGCGCTCGCGACATCGTAAATGCCCGAGACGAGCAACGCGCCAGCCGGGGCGGCGGAGAAGCGCACGACAGCCTCCGCGACATGCACAGCACCGGCCGACTGGCCCATGACGAAAATCCGCGCAGGGTCGCCGCCAAAGCGCGCGACATTCTCGCGCAGCCACGCCACGGCGGCGGCAACATCCTCGCCCCCCGCCGGCCACGGATGCGCGGGAGCGAGACGATAGGTCATCGTCACGCCGACAAAGCCGCTCTCCACCGCGAAACCGCCGATATTGTCGTAGAAAGGCGAGCCTTCGCTGGTCTTGTCGCCCATCACGAACCCGCCGCCATGGATGAACAGCAGCACCGGCGCGCCCTTGATGCCGTCGCGGGTGAACAGGTCCAGCCGGTGGCGCTCGTCCGGCCCATAGCGCTCGTCACGCGTCACCCGCGCACCGGCCGGCAGACCGGGCTGGAGCGCACCGAAAATCGCCTGTGTGCCGCCCATCATGCCGGGCGTCAGCTCGGCGCCGAAATCCTTGATCTTCGCGCGTATCTCGGGGGTCATAGGTCGCTCACTTTCAGAACGGGCTTGATGACGGTGCCGGCCTCGCAATCGCGGAAGGCCCTGCCGATCTCGTCGAACGTGTAGGGCGTGATGAGCCGGTCAAACGGGAAGCGCCCTTGCCGCCAGTAAGCGATCAGCATCGGCAGGAAGGTGCGCGGATTGGCGTCGCCCCCTAATATACCGCGCAACTGCCGGCCACCGGCCAGCATCGGGAACATCGCCGGCGCCCACTCGCCGCGCGGGGCAGCAACGAAACCGGCCGTGCCGTTCATGGCAAGGCACTCAAGCGCCACGGTATGCACCGCCGGCACGGTGGTGGTGTTGAAGCTGAAGGTCACGCCCCGCCCCGTCACCGCGCGGATCGCTTGTGCGAGGTCTGGCGTGTCCGCCGCAATCGCCTCGGTCGCGCCCAGCTCCAGCGCCAGATCGAGCCGCGCGCGGTTCAAATCCACCGCGACGATATGCTTCGCGCCGACCAGCCGCGCCGCCATCACCGCCGAGAGGCCGACGCCGCCGACACCGAGCACCACGATGCTGTCCCCCGCCTTCACCTTGAGCGCCTCGATCACCGCGCCCGCGCCGGTGATGACGCCGCAGCCCAGGGGCGCGAGCAGTTCCAGCGGCACGTCCTTGTCCACCTTCACCGCGGTGCGCTCGGGCACGATGGCGTGGGTGGCGAAGGAGGACTGGCCGAAGAAATGCGAGTGGATGGCCCCATCATCGCAGGAAAGCGCCGTCGATCCATCGAGCCGCTTGCCGCCGAAGCTCAGCGGCATGGCGAGGTCGCAATAGGTCGGCCGGCCGGCGAGGCAGCTTGGGCATGTCCCGCATGAGCTACCCGAGAGGATTACATGGTCACCCACCGCGAAACCGCGCACGCCCGCGCCCACCGCCTCAACTACGCCGGCACCCTCATGGCCGAGCACGATCGGCTGCGGCGAATGGCGGCCGGGATGCTCGTGCAGGTCGGTATGGCAGATGCCGACGGCGACGATCCGCACCCGCATCTCGCCCGCGCGCGGCTCCTCCTGCTCAAGCTGCTCAAGGCGCGGCTCGGGCAGGCCCGGCCAGCTGACGGCGGCGGTGATCCGCATCAGGGCTTGCCCGCGACCGGCGGCGCGCTGTGCGAGGGCTTGACCGGCAGACGGATCTCGCTCTTCCACGGCACCTGATCGGCCGCCGTCCAGGCGTTCACCAGCAGCGACTGGAAGCGCCACGGCCCTTCCTTGTTGGTCACATGGTCGATCCGCGTGCCGATGCCGAAAATGAAATTGGTGTGATAATCGGTCTGAAACTGGACGATCTGGAAGAAGCAGCGCACGTCCACTTCGCCCTCTTCCTCGCGCGGCTCCATGATGAAATGGTTCATCATGTGCTGGCGGCCGTACCACCAATATTGACGGTCGTTCCACAGCGACCGGAGATTTTCGAGGATCGCCTCATGGCCCTGCACGCGGCCCTGCCAGAGATGGTCGAACCAGCAATCCTGCGTGAAGGTAGACATGGCAAGGTCGGCGTCCGCCAGGTCGATGCCCCAGGCATAGCGCGAATACAGCTCCTGAATCTCCAACCGGTCGAGCGCGCTCAGTTGCCATGCCATATTCAGTTTCCTCCCGGTTTGCCTAGATGATGGTCGTTCTGGATGTCGGCCACTGCGCCATGCTGGGTCAGCAGCGCCTTGCGGCGCACATAGCGCAGGATCGCTTCCGGCCCGGTGCGCGCCCCGCCGCCGACGCCCGAGGCGCCGAACGCGTTGGAGCCGACCGTGCGGTTCTTGGCGAAAGTGAGGAACGTATCCTGCACAAATACCGACCCGGCATTGACCTGCCGCGCGATCGCCAGCCCCTCCGCCTCATCCCCCGCGATTACCGATGCGGTGAGTCCGAACTCGGTATCGTTGGCGAGCGCGATTGCCTCCTCCACGGTGCGGAACGGCATCACCGGCAGCATCGGGCCGAACGTCTCATCCCGCATGATCGTCATGGCGTGGTTGACGCCCGTCAGCACGGTCGGCCGCATGTAGAGGCCGCCGCCAATCTCCTCCACCTTGCCGCCGGTCAGCACCGTGGCGCCCTTCGCCACCGCGTCGGCGATGTGCGCCTCCACGATCTTCGCCTGCGGGGCGAAAGTGAATGGGTGGAGATGCCCGGCGCGCGGATCGTCGCTGTTGAGCCGTACCTTTTGCGCCTTCTCGACCAGCATCGCCACAAAGGCGTCGTGGATCGCCTCGGCGACATAGATACGCTCGATGGAGAAGCAGACCATGCCGTTGGCATGCACCGCGCCGCGCAGCACCGCCGTGGTCGCGCGGTCGAGATCGGCTGTCTGCGTGACGATCACCGGGTCCTTGCCGCCCAACTCCAGATAGCAGGGGATCAGCCGCTCGGCGCATTGCACCGCGATCTTGCGGCCGGTCGGTACGCTGCCGGTGAAGCAGACCAGATCGGCCGCGTCGATCATCGCACGCCCGGTCTCGCCATCGCCCTGTACATAGTCGAACACGGCGGCCAGCTCGGGCACCGCCGCCACCGTCTCGAACAGCGGCGTCACCCAGCGCGGCGTCACCTCGGATGGCTTGATGAGCACCGCGCAGCCGGCAAACAGCGCCGGGATCGCATCGAGCAGCACCAGCATCATCGGCGCGTTCCACGGCCCGATCACGCTGACCAGCGGATAGGGCACGAACTGGGTCTGCACCGCCACGCTCGGCACCGCTTTGGACGGGCCATCGTAGCTCGCCGCATCGAGCGCGGCCTGCGCATCCTCGATCCAGCCGCCGATATTCCCCATGGTGATGAAGCCCTGGAGATAGCTGGTGTGGCAGCCACCGGTATCCACCGCATCCGCCTGCGCAATGTCGTTGGCCCGCTTGGCGACCTCGCCCAGCCAGCGCTGCATGACCGCGATCCGCTCGGCAAGCGGCCGGGCGCCCCACGCCTTCTGTCCCTCGCGGAGCCGCGCCGCCTTCTCGCGCACCTGGGCGGCGCTCGCGACCGGCAATGCAAAGTCGATAGCGCCGGTCCGCGGATTGCGAACGGGCAAAGTGCGCTGATCGCCGTCAGCCATGAACCCTCTCCCGGACGAGCCTGCGACTCGCCAATAATTCATCAGACATCGTTGTATATTGATGTTGAGACGTCAATCAATGATGTTGACGCATCCTATCACGGCCCCGCTTGCCGGACCATTGCCCGACCCTCAGGTCCGCTCCCATGGCAGGCAGCCGGGGTAGCGCAGCCGCCCTGCGTGGCATCGCACGATCCGTTGCAGGATCGGCAGCAGCACCGCCCCCTCGGCATGCGCCAATGGCGCCAGCATCAGCGCCTCGGAGCGATCGGCGAGCGGTTGCACGGTCGCCGCCTGCTCGCGCCCTTCGTCGGTCGTCCGGTAGAGCGTCTTGCGCCGGTCGTCGGCCGAGCGGGAGGCGCGCAACAACCCCCGCGCTGCCAGCTTCTTGAGCACCACCGCGCAGGTCGAAGGATCGAGCCCATAGACGCGCGCGAACTCCGCCTGGCTGAGCGCGGGGTGCAGGTGCAGGATGACCAGCGCCGAGAATTGCCGCAGCGTGATCGCCATCGGCGCCACCGCCGCCGCGAAATGGGCGTGGGATATCTGCAAGGCCCGCCGGCACAGCAGGCTGGGCGCCCGCGCGATCGGACACGCGGCCTCGTCCCAGCGCGGTGCCCCACCCGCATTCTCGCGCGCGATCCGCCCGAGCAGATCGGTGAGCCGCGCCCGTTCCTGTGCCGCAATGCCGGTCAGCAACTCCTCCTGGAGCGCGGCGAAACTGGCCGCCACCGCCGGTATGCGGCGCCGCCCCTCATCGGTGAGCACCGGCAGGCTGCGGCGGCGGTCGTCCTTATCCTGCACGCGTGCGACGAGCCCGGTGAGTTGAAGATTGTCGAGGATGATCGCGGTTGTCGATGTGTCGATGCCGCTGGCCCGCGCCAGCCCCACCTGATCGCGCGCCTCGCCCCCCGCGATGGCGAGCAGCATCTCCGCCTGCGCCAGCGTCTCACCATCATTGGCCAGCGCTCCGTAGAGCGCGTTGGCGATCTGGTCGATCCGCGCCAACAGGAAACCCGGCTTGCGCACGAAGATGCGCATCACCTCGTCGATCGGCACGCGGCGCGGGTCGCCGGCCCCCGCTTTGGCGGCGGGTGCATCGCGCAGGGTCGGCGCGCGCACCTCAGCCATCGCGGCGGGCGGAATGGGACAGAAGATCCATGGTTCGCCCGTTCGACCAAAATTGGCGACGCTTGGCAACGGGCAATAATGCTTAGTGCCCCTCTCCGGCGTGCGCCGCGCCCGATTAAGGGTTGATCGCTTCCCGCCGCCGGCCTAGCTGTTGAGCAATCAACAAAGGAGGAGCGACGCGATGACCGAAGCGGACTATGCCGACTATATTGCGCGCTTCAACGCCAATGATTTCGAGGGGTTCGGCCGCTATTATTGCGATGACGTGGTGTTCAACCTCGGCGACAAGCGCCAGATCATCGGCCGCGACAACATCCTGAACTTCTACCGCGACGTGAAAGCCAGGGTGCGCGAGACGCTCGACATACTGGCCGTCGCCACCGGGCCGGGCACGCTGGCCTGCCATGTCCGCACGGAGTTCTACGGTCTCGCCGACTGGCCGGATTTCGTTGCCGGTCCGCTGATGAAGGGCGACACGCTCAATATCGAGAGCCTCGGCTTCTATTACCTGCGCGACGGCAAGTTCGCCCGCATCCTCGGTGCACGCTACAAGACGCTGCCGACCGTTCCCGCTTCCGCCTGACACTTTTCCAAGGAGACCCCCGCCATGGCGACGCCCGAACCGCCTCCCCATCCTTTCGCCCCGCGCTTCGAGTTCGCCTTCACCGTGGCGATCGACCTCACCCCGCCGGTCTGGCTGACGCCGACCAGCATGGGCGCCACCCGCGCGGCGGTGTGGGCCGCGCAGGGCACGTTCGAAGGGCCGCGCATCCGGGGCAAGGTCATCCCGATGAGCGGCGGCGACTATCCGCTGGTCCGCCCCAACGGCGTTATCGACTTCGACGCGCGCTATCTGCTCCAGGCGGATGACGGCACGCCCATCTACCTGCAAAGCCGTGGCTATCGCTGGGCCGAGGGCGAAGCGATGGAGCGTATGAACCGCAACGAGCCGCTGGAACCGCACGAATATTATATGCGCGTCAGCCCCAAGTTCGACGTGCCCGAGGGCCCGCACGACTGGCTCGCCAAGCACATCTTCGTCGGCGTGGCCGAGAAGATCCCCAAGGCCAACCGCATCCATTATTTCATGCTGCTCTGATCCGCTTCAGAGCCGCCTCCCTTCGATCCACATGCAGGGGCGCTTCTCGCCCCGCCACCACGCCTATCCCGACAGGAGCCTTGCCGATGAACGATCCCCAGGTCCCCGCCCATCTCGATTACGTCTTTGAGATGCGGGTGGAATTTCGCCCGGAGCGCTGCATCTTCGGGCCGCTGCCGGGCGGCGGGCATCAAGGCTATACGCCCTGCTCGGGCGGCACCATCTACGGTCCGCGCCTCAGCGGCAAGGTGGTGCCGGACAGCGGCGCCGACTACGCCACGGTGCGCGGCGACGGCACCATCATCATCAACTCGCACTATCTGCTGGAAGCGGACGACGGCACGAAAATCTACATCAACAACAACGGCTACCTCCTCCCCGCCAAGCAGGGCGAGGCGCGGCTCGACCACGGCACGCCGCAGCCGGCCTATTTCTGCTTCACGCCCACATTCGTGGTGCCGGATGGGCCGCATGCCTGGATGGGCCGCACGCTCATCATCGGCACCGGCAGCCGGCGCTCCAACCCCGATCACTCGATCTTCACTTATTATGCGGTGCGGTCGGTCTGATCCGCCTTGGGCGCGTGTGCATTCAGATGATGACGTTATGAAAATGGTGGGTTTGCGTGACCCGGGGTGCAGGATCGTTCGACCCATGAGCACCGGAAGCGCGCGGAGCCGCCATGTGCAGGCCGTCAGGGATGAATGCAGACTACGCGCCTAAGGAAAAGGCGTGAACGGCTGCTCGGTGCAGCTTGCGTATCCAGGCACCGGCAACCGCCGAGCCAAGGGGGGAAACGGGGCAGCCGCCAGACTGGGCGGCAACCTCGCCCCAACGGCGGACCGGCGGCACGCGGCCGCCGGTCCCGTCCGCCTCGTCAGAACTTGACGCGCGCGCCGATCCGGTAGGAGCGGCCCACCACGTCATAAAGCACATTGTTGGTCGGCCCGAAGCTGGAAGGCGCATCGACCGGCGGATCCTTGTCGAACAGATTGTTGATCGCGCCGAAGATCTCCAGCTTCTGGTCGCCCCGCTTCCACACGTTCACGCTGGCGTTGAGGTTCACATAGGTCCAGGCGCCGATGTGGTTGTCGCTAATGCTGTTGGTCGCCAGCGGATCATAGCCATCCTGCCCCGGCCCCACGAAAGTGCTGTTATAGACGCCGCCCGAAATGTGGCGGACCTGCACCTGCGTCGTCACCCGGTCGGAGCTGAACGTCAGATAGCCGTTGATGATGTAGCGCGGCATGCCCGAGGGCTGCGACACCGGCGATCCGTTCATCCCCGCGCGGTCGACCGTTGGCGTCGCCGAGACCGTGATGAGATCGTCGACGATGGTCGCCAGCCCGCGCAGCGAGATCTGGCCGCCCCACAGCCCCACCGGCAGCGTGTAGAGCGCCTCGACGTCCCAGCCGCGCGTGATCAGGCTACCCAGGTTGATATTCTGGTTGATGACCGAACTGATCGCCCCGCCATCATAGGTGATAAGATTGCACAAATTGGCGATATGGCTCTTCTCGCAGCCATCGACGATGACCTGCGCACCGAGTTGGGACACGGCATTGTCCAGCTTGATGTCGTAATAATCGACCGACAGGCGCAACCGCCCGGCCGAGCCGAGATCGGGCTGGAGCACGGCGCCCACCGTCCAGGTATCGGCGATTTCCGGTGCCAGGTTGGTGTTGCCGCCCAGCATCACCATCGCAAGCACCTGCCCACCCGTCGCCGGGATGATGTTCTGGAAACTGCTCTGCACCGGCCCGAACAGCTCGAACAGATTGGGCGCGCGGATATCCCGCGAGCGCGTGCCACGGAAGCGCAGCCAGTCGAGCGGGGCAACGTCCAGCCCCAGCTTCCAGCTCGTCACGTCGCCGCTGGTCGAATAGTCGGTATAGCGCACCGCTCCGTTGAACTCCGCGCCGGGGAACAGCGGCACGTTCAGTTCGCCGAACGCCTCGAACACGCTGACCTTGCCGTCGATCGGCGCGCCCGGCCCGGTGTAGAACTGCATGGCACGTGAGATCGGGTCCGCATCGCCGCTGGCCACATCCTGACGGATTTCGACGCCGGTCGCGGTCTTGATCGGCCCGGCCCAGCCCTGGAACAACGTGCCCTGCATGGTGGCCGATACGACATTCTGCGTGAGCCGCGTATCCTGCATCACCGTGCCGGTGACGTAATCGACCGCCGCCGGATTGGTGGTCGCCGAGCCGTGACCGAAGGGATTGATCGGCACGCAGCCCGCCGCCGCCGGATTGCCGTCCCGCGCCGCGCGGCAGACGATCTGGCCGCCATCCTCGACCGCGTCCAGCGCGAACATCAGCCGGGGCGTGATCGTGGTGTTGTAGCCGCGCTGCGAATAATTGGTGCGGCCATATTGATAATAGGCGTCCAGCGTCCAGTCGCCCCACATCCGGGCGTTGAAGCCGGCGACCATGCGGTAGGTCTCGCGCTTCACGGCGCCGCGCTGCGGGCCGAGATCGTCCCAGATGCGGCCGAAGGGAATGCTCGCCAGATTATAATCCGCCATCGTCTGGGCGACGGCGTCCGGCAGGAAGGCATTGTCCTGCTGGATCGTGAGGTTGCCCAGATCGCGCCGCTGCGCGCCTATGGTGCTGCCTTTCACGCGCGAATAGGAGCCTTCCAAGAACAGGGTGAAGTCCCCCGCCTCCATCTCGGCATGGCTGAACGCGTTGATCCGCTCGATCGGCGCCGAGATCGGGAAGTTGGTGTAGAAGGCCTGCTTCTCGTCGCCGCCGCCGCTCTGGAAGATCGGCACGCCATAATAGGTGCCGAAATCATGCGGCACCATGGTCCCGTCCGGCCGGAACTCCATGCCGCGCAGGCCGGAGGCGATCAGCGCCGCATTGGGCGGCCCAGGCAGGACCGGGATCATGCCGTTGCGCGACGATGTAGCGGTGCGGGTATTGGGCAGGATCAGCGATGCCGCCTGACCGTCCGCGACGCGGGCACTGTTGCCGCTTCCGGCCACGAAGGGGTTGCTCACCGTATTGTAGGAGAGCGCGCACCAGGCCCGCGAGTAGCAGTCGCCCGTGCCCTTGTTGTCCGAATATTCGACCCCGGCGATGATGTGGCCCCGGCCGCTCGCGAAGCTGGTGCCGCCGGCCAGGGCAAGCTGATATTCCTTGCCGTCGCCCGCATCGTTGATGCCGTATTGGGCGGACGCCTTGATGCCGTTCAGCCGCGTATCGAGGACGATATTGACCACGCCGGCGACCGCATCCGAGCCGTAGGCGGCCGACGCGCCACCGGTGACGACATCGGCCCGCGCGATGAGCGAGGTCGGGATCATGTTCATGTCGACCGCACCGGCATTGGCGAAGGAGCCGCCCTGCACGGTGGAGGCGACCACGCGCCGGCCGTTGATGAGCACCAGCGTGCGGTTGGCGCCCAGGCCGCGCAGGTCGGCGGTCGAGGCGCCGATGTTGTTGGTGAAGATCGCGGTGGTGGCCGGCGTCGCCTGCGGCCGGAACGACGGCAGATCGTTGAGCGCCTGCGCCACGCTGACCACGGCTTGCCGCTCCAGCATATCGGCGCCGACCACTGTGACCGGCGTCGGCTGATCGAAGCCCGAGCGCGCGATGCGCGAGCCGGTGACGACGATCGCCTGATCGCCCTCAGCGGCATCCTGCGGCGCCGTGCCCTCCTGCGCGAAGGCCGGGCCGGCCATCAGGGCCAGACCCATGCCCAGCGCGCAGAGACTGGCACCATGGACGATAGACGGAAATCGCGAATGAAGATCGGGTGTGGACATAGCTTTCTCTCCTCCTGGTTCACAGCACCGATTGAAACCCGGCGTCTATTCTTGCCGTTGCCGCGCCCTCGGCCACCCACCGGCCAGCGAAATGCAACGACTACTGATTATCAGTGCCTTATTGAGGTCTCAACACATTTTCGCGTGCGGCTTTTCGGCCAGCGCGGCCCGCCGGTGGTATCCGTGCGATGCATCGACCTATGCAAATATCCAAAATGTATTGTATGTTTCCGCCATGATAAGGCGAATTGGTTACTTGAAAAGATCAACCGCCCGCCGTTTAAAATAACCAATCTGGCGCCCGATTTCTGGTTTATATTGAATTAATATTGATTACACCACTTGCACGCAGGTAAGTGACAGCAAAGGTCGTGTCGCCCAAATTGCTGCCCGGTTCGGGACCAATATTCGGCGTTCAGAACAATCCGAAATCCATGAGAATTAGGAGGGCTATCATGGCACGCCATGGCGTATATCCGCGCGACATCGTTCCACCCCGTTCGCAATATTCCGATGCCGGCCGATTTGGCCGCCTGTTCGGTGAATTGCCGCCCTTTGCGGCCGATACACCGGACGTCCGCGCCGCGTTGCTGGACATCGGCAAACCCGGCGGCATCATGGATGCCAAGGACAATCTGACCAAATCGCCACAGGAACTCATCACCAACCCGGCTCTGTCCGCCAAGAACAGCGACAATCCCCGGATCACCGCTGGCTTCACCTTTCTCGGCCAGTTCATCGACCACGATATCACGTCTGACCCCACGTCCAGCCTGGAGCGGCAGGCGGACCCGGAGCAGATCGCCAACTTCCGCACACCGAGCCTGGGGCTGGACAATGTCTATGGCGCCGGCCCCGGCGGCAGCCCGCACCTCTATGATCTGCAAGGCGGCAAGGGCAGCAAGTTCCTGCTGGAGCCCTGCGGCACGCCGGACAAGTTCGACCTGCCGCGCAACAGCCAGAACGTGGCCCTGATCGGCGACCCGCGCGACGACGAGAATCTCATCATCTCGCAGTTGCAGGTGGCGTTTCTCAAGTTCCACAATGCGGTGGTCGACTACGTCAAGACGAAGATCAAGCTGACCGCATCGGACGAGATCTTCTCGGAAGCCCAGCGGATCGTGCGCTGGCACTATCAATGGATGATCGTGCACGAGTTCCTGCGCCTCACCTGCGGCGAGGACGTGGTGAACGACGTGCTGCAAAACGGCCGGAAATTCTACAAATGGCGCAACGAGCCTTATATTCCGGTCGAGTTCTCGGTGGCAGCCTACCGTTTCGGCCACAGCCAGATCCGGCCGTCCTACCGCGCCAACTTCACCGGCAATGCGGGGCAGCCTTTCTTTGCGATGATCTTCACTCCCACCCCGTCCGACCCGAACGATCCGGACGACCTGTCTGGTGGCTGCCGCGCAGCGCGCCGCTTCGTCGACTGGCCGACTTTCTTCGATTTCAGCGACGGCAATGTGAAGCTCAACAAGAAGATCGACACGACTTTGTCGACCGCCCTGTTCCGCCTGCCGGGATCGGTGGTGGCGAACCCGGATCCCAAGAGCAATCCGGCTTCGCTCGCCCAGCGCAACCTGTTGCGCCACCTCACCTTCTCGCTGCCGTCCGGCCAGCGCGTGGCCAAGGCAATGCAGCTTCCCCAACTCTCGAAGGGCGACCTCGCCGACCTCAAGCCGCACGGGCTGGACGACCGCACGCCGCTGTGGTTCTACATCCTGCGCGAGGCACAGGTCGTGGCGAACGGCGAGACGCTCGGCCCGGTGGGCGGCCGCATCGTGGCGGAGATATTCCTCGGCCTGATGGAGGGCGACAAGGGCTCCTATCTCTCGCAGGATCCCGAGTGGCAACCGTTCCTGCCCACTGTGGATAGCTCGAAAAAGGGCGACGATTTCGCGATGGTCGACCTGCTGCGGTTCGCCGGGGTAGCCTGAATCCGGGCGGGAGCGCTCCGCCCGCCGGAGCGCTCCACCGGCCCCGCCGGATAAAGCCCATGACGGACGAGACGCTTGCGCTCGCGATAAGGGCAGCTTAGCCCCTCGTCATGCGCGCCAAAGCCGAACCCAAAGACCCGGAATATCTCTCCACGCTCGAACGCGGCCTTTCGGTGCTGCGCGCGTTCGATCATGAGCATCCGGAAATGCAATTGAGCGAGGTGGCAGCCGTCGCCGGGCTCAGCCCCGCGGTCGCGCGGCGCTGCCTCAATACGCTGGTGCGGCTCGGCTATGTCGCGCAGCATGGGCGGCGCTTCCTGCTGCGGCCGGAGGTGCTGGAGTTCGGCTCGGCCTATCTCTCCTCGATGAACATCGAGCGGATCGTGCTGCCCCAGCTCCAGGCGCTGCGCGACCAGACCGGCGACAGCAGCTCGCTGGCGGTGCGCTCGGGGGAGGACGTGCTCTACGTCGCCCATGTCTCGACCAACCGGCATATCCGCATCGGCGCCGGTGTCGGCACGCGCTTCCCGTGGCACGCCGCCTCGCTCGGCAAGGCCATCGCCGCCTTCCAGCCGGACGATGTGGTCGCGGAGCTGCTCGCCACCGCGCCCTTCCAGCGCTTCACCGAGCGGACGATCACCACCGCCGGCGAGATGCGCGAGACGCTGCGAGAGGTGCGCACCCACGGTTACGCCGCCGCACAGGACGAGTTGGACTATGGTATCGTCTCGGTCTCCGTGCCGCTGTTCGGCGCGGGCCGGACCGCCATCGCGGCGATCAACTGTTCCACCTCCACCACCCGCGTCGCGGCGGACGAACTGGTCCGCACCCGTGTGCCGCTGCTGCGCGAAGCGGCGCAGGAGTTGGAAGCGGCACTGCACCGCTGGCCGGCCCTGGAGCGTTCGCTGGCCACGGCCTGAAATTCGATTATCGAAAATATTTTCGATTTTCGAATTGCCTGCCTGGTGCGGGAGGATTAAAGGCGACTCCCGACCCGATGCGCCGATCCTGCGTGCCGGAGAGAGACCGGAGCGTGCCCAGCGTGTCGTTTCATCCCCGCCAACCTGCCGCCGCATTGTTCGCGCGAGCATTCGCGCGCGGAAGGCCGCCCCGATCGGCCAACTCAGAGGACGCCCTCCGGCGCCATCGCGGTGCATGCCGGAACGAAGCACCGCTGCGCTCCGCACGCGCCCCGTTATCAGCCGTACATTCCACACATGCGATGAGGTATCGGCGCAGCGCGGGGTTCGCCGGTCATCTCATCCGCACGGCACCCTTAGGGCGGATCGACATTCAGGATGTTCGGATAGCAAGCCGATCATCGTTTCAGCATGGCGAAGATCAGGGTGGAGCCGCTTTTCCACCTATTGAATATCGGTCCGTCATAGGCCGGCAGACGCTCGCGATATCACGCTCCTCAAGCGCTGCGCCACACTCACCCCGCCCTCAATCCGCATGGGCCGCGTGCGCCTCGGTCCACGACACCGCCATGCCGGCGATCCGATGACGACCAGCCTGCTTCGCACATCTGCCGGACCGGCTGGCGACGCGCCTCGTCTCGGCGGTGTGGTGCACCATGTGCCCGTCGAGGGCGGCGACCTCGTCGTCGAGACCATCGGGGTCGGCCCGCCGCTCATCCTGCTCCACGGCTGGACGCTGGATCGGCGGATGTGGATGCCGCAGGTCGCCGCGCTTGCCCGCCATTACCGGCTCATTGCCTATGACCGGCGCGGCTTCGGCCAGAGCAGCGCCCCGCCCGATCTGACCCGCGAGCCTGACGATCTGCACGCCGTCGCCACCGCCTGCGCCGCCGCCCGCTTCACCCTGGTCGGCATGTCGCAGGGCGCCCGCGTCGCGCTTGGCTTCGCGGCGCGCTGGCCCGCGCAGGTCGCCGCGCTGGTGCTGCAAGGCTCACCCTTCCCTGCCCCGCAAGGCGAAACGGCGGACGAGGAAGCGCTCCCCATTGCCGAGATGCGCCGCCTCGCGCGCGCCGGACGGCTCGACGCCATGCGTGCGCTGTGGGACGCCCATCCACTGATGCGCCTCCACCGCGCTGCCGCCGCGCCGCTCCGCACGGCCATGCTCGCCGATTATACCGCGCGCGACCTCACGGGCCCGCAGACCCGGCTCACCATCGCCCCCGAGACCTTGCGTCGTATGGCCATGCCCGCGCTCATCGTCACCGGCGAAGCGGAACCGCCCGCCCGCCAGAGCGCCGCCGCACTGCTCGCCCAGCGCCTGCCCGCCGTCTCGCGCTGCACCGTCGCCGGCGCCGGCCACCTCGCCAATCTCGACGATCCCGCCGCCTATAACGCCGCATTGCTGGCGTTTCTCGACCAAAGCGAGGAATAAGTTCCGCTAGAATATGTTCGGCGTTGCTGGGATCGAAGTCAGCATCCCAGCTTTCTGCTTTCCCACGTTTTCCGAGCCGCCAGAATGTATCACCCCCGCCCGCATCGAGCGCCATCGGGGCCTGAACGGGAGCCGGCAAACCCGGCTCCCGCCCCTCGGATCAGAACCGCTTCTTGACGCTCACCGCCCATTCGCGCGGACGGCCCGGCTGGGCGTTGGTGTAGCCCAGGCCGCTGGTCGACTGGTCGTTGATGGTTAGATAATAATATTTGTCGAACAGGTTCGTGATCTCGGCCGCAATCTCCAGATCGCCGCCGCCATTGCGCCAGGTGAGCCGCGCATTGGCGAGCCAATAGCCGGCGATCTTGTTGCTGTCGCGGTTGATGGCGTTGGTGTGGATCTTGCCCTGATAGGCGGCATCGAAGCGCGGCGTGATCGAGCCGGTATCGCCCAGGTCGATCGCATACTGGATGCCGCCGCTCCACTTCCAACGCGGCGTGAAGGCCGGATAATCGCCAAACTGCGGTGCGTTGATGTTGGTCGGGCCGCCGACGCTGACGGTGCCCGTCCCCGTCGAGAAGCTCGCGAACTTCTTGTAGTCGAAGTCGAGGAACGCCATCGAACCGTCGATCAGCAGGCCGTCGACCGGCCGCAGCGTGGTCTCCACCTCAATGCCCTTCATCCGCGCGTCGCCCGCATTGACCGGGAGTGCGCAGGGGGCACCGAAGCCGGTGCCGGCCTGCACCGTGCAGTTGGTCAGGGTGAGCTGGATGCCGCTGTAATCGCTCAGGAACGCCGCGACATTCAGCCGCACGCGCCGGTCCACAAAGTCGCTCTTGAAGCCGACTTCATAGGAATTGAGCGTCTCCGGGCCAAACGGCAGCACCTGCTGCGGATAATAAGGCCGTGGGTTGAGGCCGCCGCCCTTGTAGCCCGTCGAGACCTGTGCATAGGTCATGAACGCATCGTTCCAGCGATATTGCAGGGCGATACGCCAGTCGACCCGGTCACCCGCCGCAGTGCCGGTCTTGCCGTTCAGCGGGGCGAGCAGCAACGGGGCCGGGCCGCCATCGGGCCCGCGCCGCACATAGGTGTAGACCTTCTTCTCGTCGGTATAGCGGATGCCGCCGTTGATGCTGAGCGCTTCGGTCGGCGACCAGGTGACGTTGGCGAACACCGCCTTGCTGTCCAGCGTGACCGGATCGCTCTGCTCGAAGCGCAGCCCCGAAGCGGGCAGGCCCTGGAACGAGGTATAGACCGACTTCTGATCGCTGTAATAGCCGCCGATCGTATATTCGATCTCCTTATTCGCGCCGAATGCGCCGTTCAACCGCAGCTCCTGGCTGAAGAAGCGGAAGGTGAGCGGCCCGTAGCCGAGGCTGTGCGCCATCGGCGAGGTGTCGTTGTCATTCTCGAAGTTGGAAACATATTCGCGATAGGCGGTGATCGAGACCAGCTTGAGGTCGTCGGCCACATCCCAGTCGAGCTGGCCGGAGAGACCCCAACCCTCGAACTTGATGCGCCCCGCCGCCTGATCGCGCGGCGTCCCGGTATCGGGATCGGCATCGTTCGTGTAGCTGGCGAAGTTGCAGAAGCGCCCGCAGATGAAGCGCGTATCGTAAGCGATGCCCGGCCCATAGGGGTTGATGTCACGTCCCGTTGCGGTCGGGTTGGCATAAGGCGGGTTGCCGGGCGCCGGCAGCGGGAAGCGCGGGCTGGCGATCACGCCGTTGGGATAATGGCTCTCCAGCAGCACCGAGCCGACCTGCCAGCGATCGTCGACCGTGTAGTCGGCGATGACATTGATGTCGATCGTATCGGCCGGACGCCAGCGCAACTGGCCGCGCAGGCCCATATAATTGACGTTGCCCTCGTCGGCGACCTGACAGCCGCTCCCCGCCGCGCGGGTGGCCGGGATGCCGTCGGCCGGGTTAATCTGCGCGCCGGGGTTCAGTGGCGCATCGGCGGGCAGGGTGGCGGGGCCGCCCATCGGATAGACGCAGCCGAAATCGAGCCGCTGGACATAACCTTCCTGCTTCTTGGCAACGCCGGCAAGGCGCATGTCCAGGCCCTGGGTGAGATTGAAGTCGGCGCTGCCGCGCAGGTCGATGCGGTTGCGGCTGCCGTAGACGGCGGAAATCGTGCCGGTGTTGCTGCCTTCCGGCCGCTTGGAATAGAGCTTCACCGCGCCGCCGATCGAGTTGCGGCCGGCGAGCGTCCCCTGCGGCCCGCGCAGAATTTCCACGCGGTCGAGGTCCAGCAGATCGAAGATCGAGCCGGTCAGCGTCGCGTAATAGACATCGTCGACATAGAGGCCGACGCCCGGTTCGAGCGCCGGATTGAAGTCATATTGGCCAACGCCGCGAATATTGGCGGCGAGCGACGGGCCGAAGGCCGCCCCCTGCGGCTTCAGCGTGACCGACGGCGCCTGATTGGCCACCTGGCTGATGTCCGTCTGGCTGCGTGCCTCCAGCATGGCGGCGTTGACCGCCGTGATCGCCAGCGGCGTGTCCTGCAAATTCTGCTCGCGGAACTGCGCGGTGACGACGATCGTCTCGCTATCGGCCGCGTCGCTCTGCGGCGTATTCGCCGCCTGATCCTGCGCCAGCAACGGGGCCGGCACCAGCATCATCGCCAGTGCCGACGAACATAAGAATGCGAACCTGTTAGTCATGGTATTTCCCTCCCTTTTATAACGAATATAGTTCTTTCTAATGAGCGACCCTCATCCGGTTTCCGAGCCGCCTTGCGGGGCGGGGCCGGCCGCGCCACGGGGCGACTTCTCCTCACGCAGATCGGCTTCTTCCTCGTCGATGGCGCGTTGCACCTTGGCGAGCAGGCGCAGCAGCGTGGCGCGTTCGTCAGGCGTGAGATGGGTTGCCAGCAGCGCTTCAGCGCGGCTGTGGCGTTCGAGCAGGTCGGCGAGCGCCGCTTCGCCCTCGCTGGTGAGATGGAGCCCCTTGCTGCGGCGGTCGCGCCCCTTGCCGCGCGTCAGCAGGCCGCGCGCCTCAAGCCGGCTCGCAACCTTCATGCCGACCATGCGGTTCCCCGCGAGCGCGCGACCGAGCATGGTCTGGTCGCATCCCGGCTGCTCGCGCACCAGCAGCAACGCGGTGGTATCGGCCGGGCGCAGCGGACTATCGGCCAGCAACCGGTGCAGGCTGCGCAAAGCCGCACAGCGCACCATATCGAGCTGATAGCCGAGAATATCCGCCAGTTTCATACCGGTCCGCCCCCACGCGAAACCCGGACATTGTATCTTATGGATACAATTGTGCAATCCTATTGTTGAACAGTCTTACAGTTTTGGATCATGCCAGCCGGTGGGCGCGCGCAGCCACCGCCGGGGATGCCGCCCCTACAGATGCGTCGCGGCGCGCCCCGCTCACCCCAAGGCAGGCCTGGAGTCACCGGCGTCCAACTCGGCCTGTCGTTATTCCGACCGGACCGGCAGCCTGAAGGAATTGAAGAGCGCGACCAGCTCGGCCTGGCGGTGGGTGCCGGTCTTTTCGAAAAGCTGGCCCAGATGGGTGCGGACCGTGGCATCGCTGACGGCCAGGTCGCGCGCGATTTCGGCGACAGTCCCACCCGCCGCGACGCGGGAGAAGATGCGCCGCTCGGTGCGGGTGAGGCCGAACAGGGCGCCGACGATTTCGCTGGGGTCGCGCTGCGGGCCGTGTGGGCCGACGAAGATCACCGCCGGTCCACCGCCGCCTCCGCCCGTTCCGCCGCGCGCCATCGGCAGTGGCAGCACATACAGCGAGAGCAGCCGCCCGGTTGCCTTGTCCTGAAGGGGAATATCGCATCCCATGCCGCTGGCGCGCCGGTCCTGCCCCGTCAGCGAGATCAGCGCCCGGTTGAGCGCCTGGTTGGCAACCCCATCTTGCAGGACCAGCCGGTCGGATCGGATACGGAGCGCCCTCACCGTGCCCAGCAGCTCATCCGCCGCGCTGTTGCGCCAGACGAGATGGGCCCCGGCGGAAACGATGAACACCGGCGTCGAAAGCCGCTTCAACACCGCCTCCATGCTGTTCGCGGTCAACTGGCGCAGATCGAGCAGCCGGCTGATCGCCACCGCGCGCTGGAGGTGCGGAATGAGCAGCCACGCGGTCTCCACGTCCGCTTCCCGGATAGCGCCGGCACTTTCGTGCCGCCCCAGTCCAATAGTGCCGATCATCCGGTTATCCCGCACGAGGCCGATCCCCATGAGGTCGATGATCCGCTGCGGCCGCGCCCATTCGGTATAATAGCGATTTTCCGCCGTCACCGCGCGGGGATTGATCCGGGTGAGGATGTAGGGCTCCTCCAGCGGAAGGGCGTTGAGCGTCTCCAGCCCGCCCCACTGGTCGATAACTTCTTGCGTATAGTTCGTCATGCGGCTGAGCCACGGCTCCTCGACGCCGTTGGTGATGCTCAGCACCGTGGCGCCGGCCCGCATGTCCATCAGCGACAGCGCCGCATTGCAAAAATGCAACGTCTCCATGATCCGCGCCAGAGCATCCGGCCAACAGTCCGGGTCCAGCGCGCAATCGTAGATAAGGCCGATCAGCTCGGCAAAGGCTTCCGTCCCCAGCATTTCTCCCCCGCGACGGAGGCGCGTTTTACCATCTTCCACCACCCCACGCAAAGCGGACCCAAAGGGATAAAATCAACTTGGAATTTCCACGAGTTGGTGACTGCTCCCCGCTTGCCGCCGCTCGCGACTCGGCGGCACAGGCCCGCAAGAGCCGTGTCGCCCCTCGCCGGCCAGCGCCGCCTGCGGCTCGACTATGACACTGGCGCGGCCGCATGTATGTGACCCATCGCATCCGCCGCGCGGCAACATCATCCCGAAACGCTGGACTTTCCGCACACCAGCACCATCTTGAGTACTGATGGTCCAACCAAGTCTTTGGGTGCGCGCGGAGGCGCATGGCCTCCATATCGTGCCGGCGGATTGCTGGATCGACCCGTCCCAGCCGGTCGACACGGCGCTGGTGACGCACGGCCATGCCGACCATGCGCGCGGCGGGCACGGCCGCACCATCGCCACGCTCGAGACGCTTGCGATCATGGCGCTGCGCTATGGCGTGCAGGAGGGCGTGACGCCCGTCGCCTATGGCGAGACGCTGCGCCTGCCCGGCGGCGTCGATGCGACATTCCTGCCGGCCGGGCATGTGCTCGGCTCGGCGCAGATCCTGCTCGAACATGCCGGCGAGCGCATCATCGTCACGGGCGATTACAAGCGCCGGCCCGATCCCACCTGCCCGCCCTTCGTCGCCACGCCCTGCGACGTGCTGGTGACGGAAGCGACCTTCGCCCTCCCCGTCTTTCGCCATCCACCGGTCGAGCAGGAGATCGGCAAGCTGCTCACCACCCGCGCGGCCAACCCGGAGCGCTGTGCGCTGGTCGGCGCCTACGCGCTCGGCAAGGCGCAGCGGCTGATCGCCGAACTCCGCCGCGCCGGCTATCGGGAGCCGATCTGGCTGCACGGCGCGCTGGAGCGCATGTGCCGGCTCTACGAGGAGCTGGGCGTCGACCTCGGCTCACTGCGGCTGGTGGCCGATGCCGCCAGGGCCGATATGGCCGGGCAGATCGTGCTCTGCCCGCCGGGTGCGCTCAACGACCGCTGGAGCCGCCGCCTGCCCGATCCGATCACCGCCATGGCCAGCGGCTGGATGCGGGTGCGCCAACGCGCCCGGCAGCGCAATGTCGAGCTGCCGCTGGTCATCTCCGACCATGCCGACTGGGGCGAACTCACCGCCACCATCGAGGAGGTGAACCCCGGCGAGACATGGATCACCCACGGCCGCGAGGACGCGCTGCTGCGCTGGTGCGAACTGCACCAGCGGCAGGCCCGCGCCCTCGCGCTGGCCGGCTATGAGGATGAGGACGACTAGCCATGCGCGATCGTCTCTCCCTCCCGCTGGGCACACGCTGACCATGGAGCGCTTCGCTGCCCTCGTCGATGCGCTGGTCTATACGCGCAGCCGCAACGGCAAGCTCCGGCTCATCGCCGACTATCTGCGTACCACGCCGGACCCGGATCGCGGCTGGGCGCTGGCCGCGCTCACCGATGGGCTCGACTTTCCGGCGGTCAAGGGCTCGACCATCCGAACCTTGCTGATGGAGCGGGTCGATCCGGTGTTGTTCGCCCTGTCGCGCGACTATGTCGGCGATACGGCGGAGACGGCGAGCCTGCTCTGGCCCGGACCGGACGCGGCGGCCGATCCGCCCACCGTCGCCGAAGCGGTCGATGCGCTCGCCCGCATGACACGGCTCAGCGCGCTGGGCAACCTTGCGACGCTGCTCGACCGGCTCGACGCCAACGGCCGCTTCGCGCTGCTCAAGCTGGCGACCGGCGCGATGCGCGTCGGCATTTCGGCGCGGCTCGCCAAGGCGGCCTTCGCACAGGCGTTCGGCGTCAGCATCGACGATGTCGAGGAATATTGGCACGGGCAGACACCCCCCTATCGCCCGCTGTTCGGCTGGGCAGCGGATGGCGGCCCGCCGCCCCATGCCGGCGACCGGCCCCTGTTCCGGCCCTTCATGCTCGCCCATCCGCTGGAAGACGCCGCCGCCGACATGGCCGAGACCTTCGCCGAACATTGGGCAGCGGAATGGAAGTGGGACGGCATCCGCGTGCAGATCGTCCATGCCGGCGGCGAGACGCGGCTCTACTCGCGCTCCGGCGACGACATTTCGGGCAGCTTCCCGGAGATCGTTTCCGCGTTCGCTCTGCCCGGTGTGCTGGACGGCGAGTTGCTGGTGCACGGCAGCCATCAGGGCGGCACGGAAGGCGGCGCGGCGAGCTTCAACGCGCTTCAGCAGCGTTTGGGGCGCAAGACGGTCTCCAAAGCGATGCTGGCGGACTATCCGGCCTTCGTGCGCCTCTACGACCTGCTCATCCAGGACGACGAGGATTTGCGCGCGCTGAGCTGGGAGCAACGGCGCGCCATGCTGGAGGCGTTCATCCCCCGGCTCGACCCCACGCGGTTCGACATCTCGCCGGTCATTCCGGCCACCAGTCTTGAGGACCTCGCGGCGATCCGCGAACGTGCGCGCGACGACGCCATCGAAGGCGTCATGCTCAAGCGCCGCGACAGCCCTTATGTTCCGGGTCGCCGCACCGGCCTCTGGTATAAATGGAAGCGCGACCCGCTGCTGGTCGACTGCGTACTGATGTACGCCCAGCGCGGCAGCGGCAAGCGCTCGTCCTTCTACTCCGACTTCACCTTCGGCTGCTGGGATGGCGACCCGGATCAAGGCGCGGACCTGCTGCCGGTGGGCAAGGCCTATTTCGGCTTCACCGACGAGGAGCTGAAATGGCTCGACAGCTATGTCCGCCGCCACACCGTCAACCGCTTCGGCCCGGTGCGCGAGACGGACAGGAGTCTGGTGCTGGAGGTGGCGTTCGATTCCGTCCATGCGAGCAAGCGGCATAAGTCCGGCCTCGCCATGCGCTTCCCGCGCATCAGCCGCATCCGCACCGACAAGCCGGCACACGAGGCCGACCGGATCGAGACGCTGCGGGCAATGGCGAAGGATTGACGCCGCTCAGAGCATCGCCTCGCCATAACGATTGGCTCCTGCCTCACCCTTGCCGATCAGACCCCAGAGCATGACGCCCGCCCCGGCGACGAGCGCCGCCAACGTCACGGCGGGCACGATTCCCTCGCCCCGGCCAGCCATATGCAGCCAGGCCGCAACGGCAATCGGGATACCGGGCACCAGCAGCCACCAGGCCGCCCGCCCCATATCGTGCAAGCGCCGCGCGTGCAGCACGGCGGCGGGGAGCAGCAGCACCAGCAGCGCCCATTGGCCGGGCAGGCCATAGACGAGGAAATGGTAGAAGGCCGCCACCGGCAGCAGCACTGCCAGCGCCGCCGCGAACGGACCGCGCGCCGTGCGGCCGCGTGCATCCACGAACAGGGACTCGTAGCTCATATCCCGCTCCGGGCCTTCGCCGGCCGCGTAGGCGCGCCGCTGCAACACGCCCCGGTAATCGGCGAGATGGGCCAGCATCAGCAGGCCATTGAGCGCGACGGCGGCGAGCGCCAGCGCTGCCCAGACCGGCCGATGCTCCAGCACCACCGCCCAATAGGCCGCGCAAACGGCGATGGGCGTCGTCACGCACAGCGCCAGCGGCACGAACAGGCCCACGAGGATCAGCGCCCCAGCGATGAGCTGGATCGCCATCACGACGCCGAGCAGGCCGCTATGGACGAGCGCGGTCATCAGTTGCGCAGCCAGCGGTTCATGCCCGGCCGGCATCGGATAGACGTGCAAAAAGAAATAGTTGAGACCGCTGAGCAGCATCCAGCCACCGAAGATCAGCCGCCCGACAAGGACGAGCCCCGCTCTATCCGCGCTGCCTGTGCGCGGGGCGAACAATGCTCGGTAGCTTCCTATATAGGCGAGGCATAGCAGCGCATTGCAGAGCAGCACCGCCCATCCGTAGATCGCCGAGATCGAGCCCCATCCCTGTAGCGGAACATCCCAGAACCACACGCAGAACGAGATCGGCATGCATATCAGCAGCGCCAGCGGCACATAGCGCCCGGTCAGCACGCTGATCCCGGCGAACAGCTCGACGAGCTTGACCAGATCAAACAGGCCGCTGGCCTCCAGCGCGGCGAACAGCTCCCTGCTGAGCGGCTGGTTGCCGAGCGGCTGCGGGAACAACGGCACGAAGTGGTTGAGGCCGGCCGGAAACATCCAGGCCACAAAGACAAGACGCACGAACCATATGGCGTGTTTCATGGCCCCTCCCCGCACGGCCGGCCATATTTGCAGCGCCAGCCTTTGCGCGTGGAGACTAAAACGCCCGGGCGATCATTGCAAACGGGGTTCCTTCACTGCCACCCAATGGCCCGGAGAAAAGCCGCCCGTCTCCCCACGTCATATCGAACTTGGCTCAGCAGACGGATTGGGGGCCGGTCTTTCGCCCCGCGAATCGACTGCTGCCCCACCTCACGCCGGCCTCGGCGGCACGACCGGCACCAGCAAGTGGCTGTCATGCTCACCACCCGCATGGATGATATGCGTGCCGGCATTGCGCAGGTCCTCGTGCCGGGCGAAGGGAAGATTGGGCAGCGCATCGCGGTAGATATCCATCCCCTTCACCACCACGCGCAGGCTCTCGCCGGCATGAAACAGCGTCGAGGACGGCCATAGCTCGATCTCCACCGGCACGATCTCGCCCGGCTTGAGGCGCTCCTCCGCTATATGGCTGTGAACCGGCTGCCACGGCGTGGACCGCGCCGTATCGAGCGCCCGATGGCTGGCGCGCAGCCAGCCCAGCGCAATCGGTCCGTTGTCGTAGAAGGCGTAGAAAATGAAGCCAACGACATTGCCGTCCCGGTCCAGCTTCTGGAGCGCGACGAACAGGTCCATGTCGTCCGCTCCCTCCGCCTCGACCCACAGCTTGAGCTTCATGGAGCCGGTGAGTTCGGTATCCTCGGCGAAGCGATGGTCGAACACCGCCTCGCCTGCCTCGTCCAGCGGATCGTAGCGCAGGCTGGCGCTCGCGGCCGGCGCTTGCGGGCCGAGCGTGCCGGCCGCGGCATTCAGGAACAGCGGGCGATAGTCCGTGCGCGCCAGCGGCCATTCCCGCTCCGCTCGCGTCTCGCGCACATAGGCGCTCTCCCGCACCTCGATCAGCACCGGTGGCCAGCTTGCAATCTCCGTCTCCTCGCCCTTCAGGAAATGGTCGAAGAATGCCTTCTGCTTCGCCTTGCTGGATGGCTGGTAATAATGCGCCCACTTCTTCTGGCCGTGTATCTCCAGCCATTTCTGTTGCGACGCCATCGCCCGCCACGCCTCGATCGTGCCACGCGTGTGCAGCCCCTGATCCGACCAGCTTGCCACCACATAGGCCGGCACGTCGATCGCCGTCAGATCGACCTCCTTGCTCTTCCAGAAGGCGTCATAGAGCGGGTGCGCCCGCACATTCGCATCGGTATTTTCGGTGCGGCCGAGCGAGAAGCGCAGATTGTCCGATCCGCGCGGCACGAAGCCGGTTTCGCGGATACCGCCATGATAGGCAAACTCGCGATACCAGTCGGAGAAGCCCTCCCACGGGTTGATCGCGGCCAGATGCGGCGGCTTGAGCGACGCCACCAGATATTCGATCGCCGCAAGGTAGGAGACGCCGGTCATCCCCACCTTGCCGTTGGTCCATGGCAGGGCGGCGAGCCACTCGATGCAATCGTAGCAATCCTCGCCCTCGCCGATACCGTTGTGACGCAGATCGCCTTCGGAAAGCCACGCCCCGCGCGGATCGGCAAACACCACGGCGTAGCCATGGGCGCACCAGAAGGCGGGGTCCGGCGCCTCGAACGCGGTGAAGCGCGACATCCAGCCGGGCTGCACGCCAGACGGCGGCCAGAGCGTGTCCGAGAGGCCGTGCTTCCCATAAGGGCTCCAGCCCAGCAGGATCGGCAGGTCGGTATCGGGCGCGTCGGCCGGGCGGTAGATATCGACGAGGATCCTGATGCCGTCGCGCATCGGCACCGCGACATTGCGCTCGATCAGCAGCCCCTCCTCCTCCCGGCGCGCATAAGCGCGCGGCGGCAAGGGCGGCTTGTTGGGCGCGGTCGACGGATCGACGCCATCGCGCATGATAAGCTCGAAACCCGGCTCGCTCGTCTCGGTCATCCTCATCCCCTCGATTTGTGAAGCACGACCTCGTGGCCGCTGCCAACGCCCCCCGATTTGAGCCTGCTTTCACGCGGCAGGCAAGCCATGATCGCAGAACGCGGCGAATGAGCGTGCGATAGGCGGCTCCCCCCTTTTCGTTGGGAAGGCACCGACCCCATCTCCATCCGTCCCGAGCGTGTCGAAAGGCCGTCCTTCTTCCCGGCAACGCCAAAGGAAAAGCAGTCCCTTGACAAGCTCAGGGCGAACGGAAGAGGTGATTGGCTCGCCGGCGATGGAACGCCTTCACTGCGCTGCCGCCGTCTCCGCTCCCTGCCAGCCGCCGCCCAATGCCTTGAACAGATCGACCCGCGCCGAGGAGAGGCGTTGCAGCGCACTTGCATAGGACGCCCGCGCCGCCAGCATATCCGCCTGCGCCACCAGCAGGTCGAGATTGGCGATCGACCCCGCCCGGTAGCGCAGATCGGCCAGCTTATAGGCGGCTTCGGAGCGTACCTGCGCCTCCCCCAGCGCGTCGAGCCGCTGCTGCCCGGTCGCGACGATAGTCAGCGCCTGCTCGACCTCCTTGAGCGCGGTGAGCACATGCCCGTCGAACGCGGCCAGCGATGCCGCCCCCTGCGCCTCCGCCTGCCGCAGTCGCGCCCGCGCGACCGCCATGTTGGGGAAGCTCCACGAGATGAGCGGCCCGAGCGAGAAGGAGAAGGAATCGCTCCCTTGCACGGACTCGCTGCGGAAGAAATTACCCGATCCGCCCAGACTGATGCGCGGATAGAGCGCCGCCGTCGCCACGCCGATCCGCGCCGTGTCCGCCGCCAGTTGCCGCTCCGCCTGCCGCAGGTCCGGCCGCCGCCGCAGCAAGGCCGCGCCATCCCCCACCGGCAGCGCCGCCATCGGCTCGGGCGGCACCGCGCAACTCCGCGCCGCTTCCGGCACGTCCGCCGGCGTTCCGCCAAGCAGCGCGGCCAGCTCGAACAGCGCGACCTGCCGCTGCCCCTCCAGCGCGGGGATCGCCGCGCGGGCGGTGGCAGCGGCAGCGGCGGCGCGCTCGGCATCCAGCCTCGCCGCCGAGCCCACCCGCTCCTGCGCCGCGACCATGCGCGCGCTGTCGTTGCTCGTCTGGAAGGATTGCCGCGCCACATCGAGCGTGAAGGCCGCGGCGCACGCGTCGAGATAGGCCCGCGTCGTCTCCGCCGCGACCGTCACGCGCACGGCATCCCGCGCCGCCGCGACCGCCTCGGCATCGGCGCGCGCCGCCTGGATCGCGCGGCCGACCCGGCCGAACAGATCGACCTCCCACGCCACCGACAGCCCCGCATTGCCGGACCATTGCGCCTCGCCCGCGCCGCCGCCCATGCCCTGCAAGGCATCGCCGTAGCTGATGCCGCCGCTCAAATCGGTCGAAGGGAGGCGCCCCGCCCGCGATTCCCGGAGCACCGCGCGCGCCCTGGCGAGATTGGCCGAGGCCACGCGCAGATCGGTGTTGGCCGCGAATGCCCGGTCGATCAGCCCATCCAGCGCCGGGTCGCGATAGAGCCGCCACCAGTCGTCGGGCGGGTCCGCCGCCGGATCGGCCACGGCCGATTGCGTCACGAACGCCCCGGCCGCCACGGCGGGCGGGTCCGGCCGCTCATAGGCCGGCCCGGCCGCGCAGGCCGAGACGAGCAGCGGCAACAGCGCCAGCAGGCTGTTCGCCTTACGCATGAGCCAGCCCTCCCTCTGCCGGGCGCTCGCCCGCCGGCGCCTCCTGCACCCGGTGATCGCCCGCCAGCAGCGTGTAGATGGTCGGCAGCACGAACAGCGTGAACAGCGTGCCGACCAGCATCCCCATCACCACCACGATGCCGATGGCGAAGCGGCTGTTGGCGCCCGCCCCTCCGGCGAACAGCAGCGGCACGAGGCCCGCCACCATCGCCGCCGTGGTCATCAGCACCGGCCGCATGCGGACTGCGGCGGCATGGCGGATCGCCTCCACCCGGTCCCACCCCTCATGCCGCTGCATCTCGTTGGCGAAGGAAACCATCAGGATGCCATGCTTGGAGATGAGGCCGATCAGCGTGACGAGGCCGATCTGCGTGTAAATGTTGAGCGTAGTGAAGCCGAGATAGAGCGGCACCAGCGCGCCGCACACCGCGAGCGGCACCGTCACCAGAATCACTAACGGATCGCGGAAGCTCTCGAACTGCGCGGCCAGCACCAGGAAGATCACCACCAGCGCGAAACCGAAGGAGATGGTCAGCCGGTTGCCCTCATGCACATATTGCCGGCTGTCGGACAGCCAGTCGACGGTCGTGCCCGCCGGCAATTGCTGGTTCTGGAGGAAGTCCACCGCCTGCCCCATCGTCACCCCCGGCGCCAGCACGGCGGAGAGGGTGGCGGAGTTCATCTGGTTGAACTGCGGCAGCATGTTGGGCTGCGGCCGGATCTCCACGCTGGCCACGGTGGAGAGCGGCACCAGCGTGCCCGATGCGGCCTTCACATAGAATTGCCCAAGATTGTCCGGCGTCAGTCGCCGGTCCTGCGGCACCTGCGCGATCACGTCGTAGGAGCGGTCGTGCCAGTTGAAGCGGTTGATGTAATTCTCGCCCACCATCACCGCCAGCGTATCGGCGATCTCGGCCATGGTGATGCCCAGCTCGCCGGCCTTGGCGCGGTCGATGCTGATATGCGCTTCCGGGCTGTCGAAGGCGAGGTCGCTATCGACGAAGGTGAACAACCCGCTCCCCCAGGCCGCGCCCTTGATGCCCTCCAACGTGCGGTAGATCACCGGGAAGTCCTCCGCCGATCGGATCACCAGTTGCACCGGCAGGCCGCCGCTGCCGGCCGGCAGCGGGCTGGCCTGGAAGCTGGTGGCATAGACGCCCGTGATCGCGCCGGCTCGCGCGGTCAGCTCGGCCTGAATATCGTCGGCGTTGCGCGTGCGATCCGCCCAGTCATGGAACACCATGCCGCCGAACCCGGTATTCGCTCCATCGCCGCCGCCGGTACTGAACCAGCTATGCTCATATTCTGGCAGCGTGTGGAATATATCGTCGATCTGCTTGTTGAAGCCTGCGGTATAATCGACATTGGCATAGCGCGGCGCCTTGGTCTGGACGTAGACGTAACCCATGTCCTCCGGTGGCGCGAGTTCGCGCTTGGCGCCAAGGAACAGCACCACGATGGCGGCGAGGATCGTCACGCCGACGATCAGCACCGCGCCGCGCGCCGCCAGCGTCTTGTCGAGCAGGCGCGAATAGCGCGCGGTGAGCCGGTGGGTGGCGTCGCCCAGCGCCCGTTCCAGTCTGCCCTCGCCCACGCCGCCACGGAGCAGCCGGCTGCTCATCATCGGCGAGAGGGTGAGCGCGATCACGCCGGAGACGATCACCGCCCCCGCCAGCGTGAAGGCGAACTCGCGGAACAACGCGCCGGTGAGGCCACCCATCAGGCCGATAGGCGCATAGACCGCCGCCAGCGTGATCGTCATCGCGATCACCGGCGTCACGATCTCGCGCGCACCGACCAGCGCCGCCTCGATAGGGCGCAGCCCCTCCTCGATATGGCGGTGAATATTCTCCACCACCACGATCGCGTCGTCGACCACCAGCCCGATGGCGAGCACCATCGCCAGCAGGGTCAGCAAGTTGAGCGAGAAGCCGAAGGCGAGCATCAGCGCCGCCGTGCCGAGCAGCGAGAGCGGGATTGTCACCACCGGGATGACGACCGCGCGGAAGCTGCCGAGGAACAGGAAGATCACGATCACCACGATCACGATCGCCTCGACCAGCGTATGCTCCACCTCCTCGATGGACGCATTCACGAAATGCGCCACGTCGAACACGCTGGTCACTTCCAGGCTCGGCGGGGCGACGCGCTGAATGTCCGGGATCAGGGCCTTGATCGCCTTGACGATCTCCAGCGGGTTGCCGTCCGGCGTGGGCGAGATGGCGATGGAGACCGCCGGCCGGCCGGATGCCAGCGAGCCGCTGTCATAGTTCCGCCCGCCCAGCTCCACCGTCGCCACGTCGCCCAGCCGCACGATGCTCGCCGCCCCGGTCTTGAGCACCATCTGGCGGAAGGCATCGACATCGCGCAGGTCGGTCGCGGCGGTGATGTTGATCGCGGTGCTGGCGCCCTTGAGCTGCCCCGGCGCCGCCTGCACATTGTTGGCCCGCAGGGCATCGGCGACATCGCTCGCGGTCAGCCCACGTGCGCTCAGCTTCACCGGATCGACCCAGATACGCATCGCCAGCGGCGCGCCGCCCCCCACGTCGACCGAGGCCACACCGGGCACGGAGGTGAATAGCGGCCGCGCCACCCGGTTCACGAAATCGACGATCTTGGGCGCCGGCATCGTGTCGCTGACGAAGGAGACATATTGGATGGCCGAGGCGCCATCGGTGATCTTGGTGATCGCCGGATCGGTCACGCCGGCGGGGAGCTGGTATTTGACCTGCTGCACCTTGGAGAGAATCTCGGTCATCGAGCGGTCGGCATCGGCATTCAGCACCAGCTTGGCGGCGATGTGGCTCCTGCCCTGGCTCGATGTGGAGGTAAGATATTCGATGCCGCTCGCCGTTGCGATCGCCTGCGCGATCGGCGTGGTGACGAAGCCCTGCATCACGTCCTGCGTGGCGCCGGGCAGCGCCGTGTCGATGTTGATCGTGGCGCTTTCCATCTTGGGATATTGCCGGATCGGCAGGGTGAAAGCCGCGCTCACCCCCACCAGCAGGATGAGCAGGCTGACCACGATGGAGAGGATCGGCCGGCGGATGAACAGGTCGGTGAAGGCCATGGCTCAGCGGCCTCCCGGCTGGACGAGGCGGGAGACGGCCACCTCCGCGCCCGGCTGCACGCGCAACTGACCCTCGGTCACGATTACGTCGCCCGCCTTGAGTCCGCGCGTCACGATCACCTCGTTGCCGACCCGGCGGCCCAGCTCGACGGGCACGACATCCGCCTTGCCGCTCTTGCTCGCGTCACGGCCGCGGATGACGATCACGCTGTCGCCCTGTGCGGAGGTCTGGATGGCGGTGGTCGGCACGACCAGCGCGCCCTCTTGCGGCGGCAGCACCAGCGCGGCGGTGACATACATACCCGGCCGCAGCGCGCGGTCCGGGTTGGGGAGCAGCGCCTGCACCGTTACGTTGCGGGTATCCTCACCGATCTGCGGCTCGACGGCGTTGACCCGCGCGGTGAAGCTGCGGCCGGGAAAGGCATCGCTGGTGACGGCCACGCTGGCACCGGGCTTGATCCGCGCCAGTTCCTGCTGCGGCAGCGCGAACGCGACATAGAGCGAATCCAGCGCGGTCAGCGTGGCGATGGCGTCCCCCGGATTGAGATATTGGCCGAGATTGACGCGGCGGATACCGATCTCGCCCGCGAACGGCGCGCGCACCTGCTTCTGGATCAGCCGCGCGTCGATCTGCGCTACGGCGGCAACCGCCTGGTCACGCTCGGCCCGGCGCTGCTGGAGCAGTTCGCGCGATTCCGCCCCGGTCGGCGCAAGCTGCTCGGAGCGGGCAAGCTGCGCCTGCGCAAAGGCCGCCTTGGCCTGCGCCGCGCGGCGGTCGGCCTGCTCGGGGCCATCATAAAGCTGCACGAGCAGCGTCCCGGCACCGACCCGCGATCCCGCCTCGAGCCGGATGGCGGAGACGCGGCCCGCCACCTCCGGCGAGAGCGTCACTTCGCGCACGGCCGTCAGCGTCCCCACCGCCTCCAGCGCGGCGGGCATCTCGCGTGGTGTGAGGCGCATCGCCGCTACCGGCACCGCCTGCTGCTGCCAGCCTTGCGTGGGTCCAGCGCGCAAGCTGCGCCACAGGAACAGGCCACCCAGCACGAGCGCCAGCACCGCAACCGTTATGAGGATGGCGCGCCCTTGGCGCCCACGGCCTTCGTCCTGCGTGAGAAAATCGGGCGTCGTTTCGGTCATGCCGCGTCCCGCTGTCGATCACCCATCGTCCTATCCCCCCTTCTCGTCAGGGAAGCACGCGTCAGGCCCGATGGGGAAAATCACGCGCGCCAGCCCTGAAAAACACTCAGGTCGACGCCGTGGACGAAGCAGAACCCCCTCAGAAGGAAGCGCAGGAGACACCACCCTGCCACTCCGTTTTCGGCGCCCCCTGCTACGCGCCCCGCGAGCGATTCGCAAGATCGGCCGAACGGCCCGCCGGCACGGGACCCGCGTCATTCATGACGAACGCCCTTGACCCCTGTGCGCCCCGGACTCTAACCATGGCGCGAAAGACGCCGCGAACGGCGCTTTTTCGGGTCAGCAACTACGCGAGTTCCGCATAATTCCCTTCGGGCGACGATATAAGCGACAGCGTGACGGCACCAGCGAGCGCCCCCCCATGCGGCACCGGCCCATGGGCTCCTTGGCGCTGCTGCTGGCATTCCCCCTGCTGATCGGCGCGACCAGCCTCACGGCCAGTTTCGACCGGCCGGTTCTGGACGCCCATAATCGCGAGCGCGCCGCGCTCGGCATCCCGCTCCTGCGCTGGAATGCCGATCTGGCGCGCGCCGCCGGGCAGCGGGCCTCCGATCTGGCACGCGGTGCCCGCTTCGGTCATATGCTCTACCACGCGCGCACCGAGCCGGGCGAGAACCTCTGGGCCGGCACGAGGGGGGCTTATTCCCCGCAGGCCATGGTTCAGCGCTGGAGCGACGAGAAACGGGATTTCCGACCCGGCATCTTCCCCAACAACAGCCGCACCGGCAACGTGGCGGATGTGGGCCACTACACGCAGATGGTGTGGCGCGCGACACGGGACATCGGCTGCGCCAAAGCCGCCAGCGCCAGCGAGGATATCCTCGTCTGCTTCTACACCCAGCCCGGCAACTTCCTGGGCGAGCGCCCCTTCTGACCAGCAGCGGTTGTTCCAGAGTGCCCGCACGAGATGGGCCTCGTGCTCCTGCGCAGGCAGGAGGCACGCCATGGCTCACCCTGAACCGGACGAACCCTAATCCGCTGCCGGGTCGATCAGCCGCGCGGGGGGCATGTGGCGGTCGATGACGAAGGCCGCCACCAAGGCCAGCGCCGCGCCCAGCCCGAGCACGATGAAGAACGGCATGACGCTGCCCTTGCCGAGTTCGAGCAGCGCCCCGCCCAGGCCGCTCGCGCCGATCGCCCCGATCCGGCTCATGAAAATGCCGAAGCCAAGGCCGGCGGACCGGCATGATGGGGGGTAGCCGAACGTCATGATGACATACATTGTCGCGATCCCCCCGCTAAACACTGCTGCGGCAGCGCCGGTGAAGGTAACGACAACCGCGCGCTCTCCCGCCGTGGGCATAGCGGGCAAGGTCTCGACGGAAAAGGCAAGGCCGGCGAGCAGGATCAGCAGCATCAGCCCCAGCGCGGCCATAACCCGCCGCGAACCGAATTGGCGGGAAAAGACGCCCGCGGCGACCGAACCGACGATGGAGGTGATCCCCGCCACCGCGACGGCATTGCCCGCCTGCTCCAGCGTGAAGCCGGCGGCTGTGAGGAAGGTCGTCGACCAGTTCAGGATGCCATAAGCGACCAGCGCAAAGGCGGTGAAGGCGATGCCGATGCCGATATTGAGCCGCAAATTGACGCGGTGGAGCACGCCGATCGTCCCCTGTCCGTCCATATCCTCATCATGCCGCTCGACCAGCAGGGCGATATCGTCCTTGAGCACGCGCTTCGCCACGTGCGCGGCTTGTTCCGGCTTGTTCCGCGCCATCAGGAACGATGGGCTGTCCCGCAGAATGATGAGGATGATCGCCACAAGCAGCAGCGTGGCCGCGCCAAACACCACGAACGTCCCGCGCCAGCCGTAAATCTCGGCCAGATTCGGGGCGAGCCAGCCGACGATGGTGCCGCCGATGGGCGTGCCGACCGACAATGTGCTCACCGTGACCGGCCGCCAGCGTTCCGGCATCCACTCGCCGGCCATCGCCAGGGCGTTCGCATAGGCCGCGCCGAAGCCGATCCCGCCGAGCGCCCGCCACAAGGCCATGTGCCAGACCCCGTCCGTGCCGCTGGCGCCAATCGTGGCGAGCGCGAAAATCAGCGCCGCAACCGCGAGCGTATAACGCCGGCCGATCCGGTCTCCCAGCCAGCCGCCGCCCCATGCGCCCAGGCCGAAGCCGATCAGCGCGGCGCTCATCGCGATCCCGAAGGTGCCGCGATCGACGCCGAAATCGGCAATCACCAGCGGCGCGACGATCCCCAGCAATTGCATGTCGATGCCGTCGCTCACCAGCGCCAGCATGCAAACGGCGAGCGTGAGCCACTGGAACAGGCGCACCGGCGCGCGCGCCATCGCAGCGCTGAACGTCATGGCCGCAGGCGTGGTCACGATGGCATCCTCCCCACTATGTTGCCCCTCTATGTCGATCGCGTCTTGAAACAGTTTTGGGCGCGTGTCGTCAGGCATTTGGTTTATTCGCCCAACAGTCCACGAATGAGTCCGACAAGTCCAGCCCCGAACGATCCTCATCGCGCGTTCCGCCATAGCGCGCGGATTACCGCCCGGAAGCATCGGCTTAGGCCGGATCGACACTCAACTCAGGCCGAGCCGGAGTCGCAGGCGACCGCAGGGCAAAATAGCGGCAGAACGGAATGTCGATCCGCCTAGGCGGCAGCGCGGGTTTTCCAGAACAGCAGCGCTTCGATCAGCAGGAACAGGGCCACCACAGCGGCGGCCCCGGCCACGCCGGCGACCTCCTCCCCGATCCGCGCGCCGACATAGAGCAGAACCAGCAGGCTCACCGCCATGCCCGGCGCGCCGAGCCCGCGCATGGCGGCGCTGTGATGATAACCCATCCAGAAGGCGAAGCGGGCCAGCACCCACACGATCGCCGTCGCCAGCACCGCCCGCATCGCGCTCGGGCCGGGGCTGTAGAGCGCCAGTCCGAACAGCCCGACGGCAAAGACGACGAATTGCTCCAGCGTATTCTGGAGGTAGCGCAGATTGACCCGCAACCGGCGCGTATCCTGCTGCATCAACGGATCGAACGCGGGCGATTGCAGGCGCTCGTGCGCCACGGCTTCGACGCCCAGCACAAGGCAGAACAGCGCCGCCAGACAGCAGCATTTCAGCGCAAAGACCATGCGCGCGCCGACCGGCTCCATCCCCGGAACAAGCGGACCAAGGCACGCCACCCCGAACCACAGGGCGGCCGAGACAAGTCCCGATACCGCAATGGCGAGAATGCCCGTCCTGCGCTCCCGGCGCCAGTCATAGGCGCCGGCACCGGCTGCGGGAGAGGAGGCGCTGTCGCTCATCTCACGTCCTTTCTGGTGCCCGTATCAATGACCCGATCCGTCCCTTCGGGCAAGCGCCGGATCAGGATAACGCACGGCATTGGCCGGTCGGAAAAGGAACATGGAAAGCGCCTGCGACGTTCCGCGGAGCGAAGCGCCGAAAGACAGGCCCCAGCTACAAAACAGGCCCGCCCGGCAGAACCGGGCGGGCCAGTATGAGAACCCTTCTCACGATTGAGCAGAGCCCCTCGGGTCGCAAGCGGAAGCGTACCAAAACCAAACCAAAACTCCAACCGGGAATTTGCGCTCATCGCGGCTAGCCAAGCGCATTCCTTACGCCGAGCATGCTCTGAAGTTGCACCATATCGGGCAGCGCCTGCACGAGGCCAAGCCGCGTAGTCGCCAGAGCCCCGGCCGCGCATCCCCAGCGCAGCGCTTCGGTGAAGCTCTCCCCCTTCGCTAGCGCCGCGATCACGCTCCCTGCGCATGCATCGCCCGCCCCGATGCTGTCGACAACCTCGACGGGGAACGCCGGCTGCTTAATGGACTCTCCGTGCCACCAGGCCCATGCGCCCCGCCGGCCGCGCGTGACGATGAGCCCATCCACGCCGGCCTCCGCGAGCGAAGCCGCAAGGCCCTCATACGGTCCGGTCCAAGGGCGATCCGCCGCCAGCGCCGCGGCCTCCTGCTCGTTCACCACGATCACATTCGTCGCGGCCAGTATCGCCTCGCTGATCGGCCGGTAGGGCGATGGATTGAGCATGGTGGTCACGCCTGCCTCCCGTGCCAGTGCAAAGGCCGCCGCAATCGGCGCATCGGACACCTCGAACTGCGCGAACACCAGATCGCTGCCGCGCAGCCGCCCGGCCCGCGCAGCGACATGCTCCGCCGAAAGATGGGCGTTGGCGCCGGGATAGACGGCGATCCTGTTCTCGCCATCCGCCTGGATCAGGCCGACCCCGGCCCCCGTCGGCACCTCCAGAACGCAGAGCGCATCCTCGGCGAGCCCCAGCTCGGAAAAATACCGCCGCATGAACAGGCCCGGCGCATCGTTGCCGACCGCGAACACGCCATCCACCGGAACGCCCAGACGATGAACAGCCAGCGCCACATTGAAGCCCTTGCCGCCCGCTTCCATGATAAAGTCCTCCGCGACCAGCGATTCCCCCGGCTCCGGACAGCGCGCGACGCGGGCGCAACAGGCAAGCACGAGACTTCCAATCACGAATACGGCCACGGCATCCCCCCTGCGCTGATCGACCTGCGCACCACTCTCGCCCGCATTGTTGTTAAAGCGCAACCACGATACCAGTCTCGCGGGATGAAAGATGCTCGGGCCTCGATCGCGGAAAGGCCGCATGGCAGCCATGCGGTGGATGAGCCGTTGCACCATCTTGTATCGCTGATGAGAGAAGCCCCCCATCCGCTATATCTGCAACTCGAAGAGCAGATCGCGGCCCTCATCACCACCGAGCGGCTGGCGCCGGGCACCACGCTGCCACCGGAAAGGCGATTGGCCGAGACCCTGAACGTCAGCCGCGCCACGGTGCGGACCAGCTACAACGCCCTGCGCCTGCGCGGCCTTTTGGGCGGTCGCGGCCGGCGCGGTTCCGTCGTGCAGGCGAGTGCCCCCGGCCGCCTGGCGCCCGGCATGGACCGCCTCAAGGGGTTCACGCAGGAGATGGAGGAGATGGGGCGCATCCCGTCCACCCGTGTGCTGGAACGGCGCATCGTGGCCGATCGCTCCATGGCCTCCCTGTTCGGTCTCCATTCCGAGGCCCGTTTCCTCCACCTCGTCCGCGTGCGTTTCGGGGACGACCAGCCGCTCACGGTGGAAAATGCCTGGTACAGTCTCGACATCGCGCCCCATCTGGAAGCGGCGGGGCCCAATGCCTCCATGTATGCCGAGCTGAGCCGCGCCGGTCTCCCGCTCGACTATTGCGATCAGACCATCGAGACGGCCGTGCCGAACGCAAGGGAATGCGCGATTTTCGGTTTCGAGACACCGACACCCTGCCTGCTCATCAAGAGGCGCAGCTACATCAAGACCGGGGCCATGGTGGAATATGTCGAGGGCCTCTTCAGAGGCGACGCCTACATCTACCGCCTGCGCTTGCAGGCATAACAAGCGCCCTTGCCGATGCCGCTCGGGCGCATCTGCCGCTGAACGCCCCCGCTACTCCACCGTCACCGACTTGGCGAGGTTGCGCGGCTGGTCCACGTCCGTGCCCTTGAGCACGGCGACATGGTAAGCCAGCAACTGCACCGGCACGGCGTAGACCATCGGCGCGATCAGCGGGTGGACCTTGGGCAACGCCAGCGTCGCCAGACAGCCCTCGCCCGCCGCAGCGATGCCCTCCTCGTCCGAGATCAGCACCACCTTGCCGCCGCGCGCCTGCACCTCCTGCATGTTGGAGACGGTCTTTTCGAACAGCGAGCCGGAGGGGGCGATGACGATCACCGGCACCGCCTCGTCGATCAGCGCGATGGGGCCGTGCTTCATCTCGCCGGCGGCATAGCCCTCGGCATGAATATAGCTGATTTCCTTGAGCTTCAGTGCGCCTTCCAGCGCCAGCGGATAGTCGGTGCCGCGTCCCAGATAGAGCACGTCGCGCGCCGGCACGATCAGCGGCGCGAGCGCCTGGATCGCCTCATCCTGCGCCAGCGCCTGGTTGATCGCGGCGGGTGCCTCGGCGAGCTGCTCGACGATCAGCTTCTCCTCCGCCGCCGTCAGCCGCCCCTTGGCCCGCGCGAAATTGGCGGCCAGCGCGGCCAGCACCGCAAGCTGGCAGGTAAATGCCTTGGTGGAAGCAACGCCGATCTCCGGCCCGGCATGGGTCGGCAGCAGCAGGTCCGCCTCGCGCGCCATCGAGCTGGTCGGCACGTTGACCACCACCGCGATCTTCTGCCCCTCCGCCCTGGCGTGGCGCAGCGCCGCCAGCGTATCGGCCGTCTCGCCCGATTGCGAGATGAACAGCGCCAGCCCGTCCTCCTCCAGCACCGGCGCACGGTAGCGGAACTCGGAGGCGACATCGAGGTCGACCGGCATGCGCGCGAACTGCTCGAACCAGTATTTGGCGACCATACCGGCATAGAAGCTGGTCCCGCAGGCGACGATCGTCACCCGCCGGATCGCCGAGAGGTCAAAGTCCGGCACCGGCAGCGAGACCTGATCGTCGATCCGCCGCAAATAGCTGCGTAGCGTCTGCGCCACCACCACCGGCTGCTCGTAAATCTCCTTCTGCATGAAGTGGCGGTGATTGCCCTTGTCGATCATCGCGCCGGAGACGCCGGAGAGCGTCACCGCGCGCTCGACCGGCGCGTTATCCCGGTCGAACACCTGCGCGCCCTCACGGGTGACAACCACCCAGTCGCCCTCCTCCAGATAGGCGATCTTCTGGGTAAGCGGCGCCAGCGCCAGTGCATCAGAACCGAGATAGGTCTCGCCCTCCCCATGCCCCACCACCAGCGGCGAGCCGAGCCGCGCGCCGATCAGCAGGTCCGGGTGACGGCGGAACAATATCGCCAGCGCGAAGGCCCCGTGCAGGCGTGGCAGCACGTCGCGCACCGCCTCCTGCGGGCTGGCGCCCTCCTCCACTCGCTCGCTCACCAGGTGCGCGACGACCTCGGTATCCGTCTCGCTATGAAAGACGCGCCCGCGCCCGATCAGTTCATCGCGCAGCGCCTTGAAATTCTCGATAATGCCATTGTGAACAACCGCTACCTCGTCGGTGGCGTGCGGGTGGGCATTGTTGGTCGTCGGCGCGCCGTGGGTCGCCCAGCGCGTGTGGGCAATGCCGGTCGTGCCGGTCAGCGGCTCCTGCGCCAGCGCACGGGCGAGGTTGATCAGCTTCCCCTCCGCGCGCCGTCGCGCGATATGACCGTCCACGATGGTAGCGATGCCCGCCGAATCATAGCCGCGATATTCCAGTCGCCGCAGCCCGTCGAGCAGACGGTCCGCAACATCCTCCGCGCCGACGATCCCGATGATTCCGCACATGCAGCGAGCCTTCCGTTGATCAGAGTGTGTAGGGGATGCGGATGCCCGGCATATTGGCCGGAAAATCCCTGTTATTGCGTGTCACGAGAATGCGCCCGCCGGTCTGGGCCGACGCCAGTATGATCGCCGCGGACAGGCTCATCGCCGGGCGCTGGCGGTGGAGCGCAGCGGCGCGGCGGCTCACCTCGCCATCCACCTCGGCGATGGCGAACAGGTCGAGGAAGCGCTCGGTTTCCGTCACCGCGCTCTCCGGCGCCCCGGCGAGCAATTCGGTCCAGCTAATCCGGCTGATCCAGCGGCGGCGCGCGCGGCGCAGCTCGGCCCATGCGGCCGGGTGCTCGTGCAGCGCATCGACCAGGATGTTGGTATCGAACTGAATGTCGCTCACGCGTCCGCCCCGCTCTCGCAACCCGGCTCGCCGCGCAACCGGCGCTCATAGGCCAGCCCGTCGACCGCCGATCCCTGCCGCCCCCACAGCCCCAGAAACCGCTCCAGCCCCTGATCCGCCTGTGCCGCCCGAAACGCCGCCACAGCCTCCCGCAACAGCGCCGCGCGCGACAGACCCAGTTCCGCCGCACGGGCATCGAGCCATTTCACGTCGTCTTCGGCAAGGTCGGCGAGGAGTCGCATGATATTCTGATATCATATCACGATATCATTGCAAGGCTTTGCGAAGCACCCGTTATGGACGTTCCTAGTCTGGCTCCTACAAGACGTTTAGGGCTCTCGAAAGAGCAAGCGTAGGGTAATTGGGCGCCACCGATGCAGATCAGGGCAGCACGATTAGACGATGCAGCGGCGATCGACGCGGTGCTGGCGCGCGCCTGCCCCGCTCTGATGGCGAGCAGCTATAACGCCGACCTGCTCGCCGCAGCGCTTCCGGCCATGGTGAAAGCGCAGCCCGCTCTGCTGCAATCCGGGACCTATTATGTCGCCGAGGATGCCGGGCGCCTTATCGGCTGCGGCGGGTGGAGCTTCGAGGAACCGGGATCGCGGAGGCTGGAAGACGGCCTTGCCCATCTGCGCCATTTCGCGACCGACCCGGCCATGGTTCGGCGCGGCGTGGGGCGCGCGATCGTTGCCCGGTGTCTTGCCATGGCAACGGCGCGGGGCGTCACGTGCTTCGAGGCATTCGCCAGCCTGAACGCCGAACCCTTTTACCAAAGCCTCGGTCTTGAACGACTCGACCGGGTCGACCTGCCCATGGCGCCTGGGATCAGGCTCCCGGCCATCCGGATGCGCGGATCGGTCCCGGCAATGGAGCACCGTCTCAAACCGGCATGACGCCCACACGCCCACCTGCTCCACCCCAAAAGCAAAAAAGGAGAGGGCAGCAGGCCGCTACCCTCTCCTCCTTCCTCATCACCCCGCCGCCCTTGTCGGCCAACGCCGACCCATCGGGGAGGAGATGAAACTGGCCTCGCGGCCAAGCGAAACCCGATCCCGCATGTCACGGCGCTGCCCCCATATGGGGGTGAATGCACGCCATCCCCGCAGCCGGCCCGTTGAGACGGATCGGCGAACGACGGCTGGCCGTGCGACTCACGCTCGACACCGCAAGCCCCATGTGCGCGCCGCACACCGTGCCGTTGCGCCCCGCTCCCACAAACAGGACGTCGACTCGGGCGGCAGCCCCAAATGAGGCCACACGGAACCGGTTTTCGTTACCGAGTCTCTTGCCATTTGGGAGGGGCACTGGATTGGACGTTTTCGACATTCCGTCACAGTTCGTCGCAAATGCGAAGCACGTGCCGAAGGACCGGTGCCGCTCAGCCGCCCTTCTTCTCCGCCGCTTTCTTCTTGCGCATAGCGTCGTGGAAGCGGTCGGCCCAGCCCGGTTTGACGAGTTGCTCGCCGCGCACCAGCCGCAATTCGCCGTCGCCCACATCGCGCGAAACGGCGCTGCCCGCCGCGACGATGGCGTCCCGCCCGATTCGCACCGGCGCGATCAGCGCGCTGTTGGAGCCGATGAACGCCCGCTCGCCGATCACGGTGCGGTGCTTGAAATAGCCGTCATAATTGCAGGTGATGGTGCCCGCGCCGAGATTGGCGGCCGCGCCCACTGTCGCGTCGCCCACATAGCTCAGGTGATTGGCCTTGGCGCCGGGCCCAAGCGTCGCATTCTTGATCTCGACGAAATTACCGACCCGCACCTTCTCCTCCAGCACCGCGCCCGGCCGCAGCCGCGCGAACGGCCCTACCGAGACGCCCGGCCCGATCCGCGCGCCCTCGATATGGCAGAAGGCATGGATGACCGCGCCCTCCGCCACGCTCACGCCGGGGCCGAACACCACATTGGGCTCGATCGTCACGTCGCGCGCCAGCACCGTATCATGCGCGAAGAACACCGTCTCCGGCGCGATCAGCGTCGCTCCGTCGCGCATCGCCTCGGCCCGGCGCCGCGCCTGCCAGGCGGCCTCGACCCCGGCCAGCTCGGCGCGGCTGTTGACGCCGGCCACCTCGCCCGCATCGGTCTCGATCACCGCGCTCGGCCGCCCGTCCGCCGCCGCCAGCATGACGATGTCGGGCAGATAATATTCCCCGGCGGCGTTGTCGTTGCCGACCCGCGCCAGCAGCGCGAACAGATCGTCCGCGCGCACCGCCATCAGCCCGCTGTTGCACAGGTCGACCGCGCGCTCGGCCGCGCTCGCGTCCTTAAACTCGACCATGCGCTCGATCCTCCCGTCCGCCGCCGCGACGATCCGCCCATAGGCGCCCGCATCCTCGGGCCGGAAGCCCAGCACCACGCAGGCGGGCGCATCCGCCGCATGCAGTCGCGCGATCATCGCCCGCATCGTCTCGGCCCGCACCAGCGGTACGTCGCCGTAGAGGATCAGCACATCGCCCGAGAAGCCCGCCAGCGCGCCTTGCGCCTGCGCCACCGCGTGCCCTGTGCCGAGCTGCTCGGCCTGCACTGTGATCTCCACGCCGCGCCCGGCCACCGCCGCTTCCACCTGCGCGCGCCCGGCACCGACCACCACCACCTGCCGCGCCGGCGCCAGTTCGGCCACCGCGCCGAGCAGGTGCAGCAGCATCGGCCGCCCGGCAATCGGGTGCAGCACTTTGTGCAGGCTGGATTTCATGCGCGTCCCCTGCCCGGCGGCAAGAACGATCACGGCAAGCGGGCTGGTCACGGGCGGTTTCCTCGAACGATGCGGTCTTTCGGGGCCGTATCGGCAGTCCGTTCGAGCCGGCAGGGGCGAGCGGCGACACAGCCAGCACCGCCCTTGCCATGTTTGACTTGATCGCGCCACCGCCCAGGGGGCATGGGCCAGCCATGACACGCATTCCTTTCGACGTCGTCGGCTTCGATCTCGACGGCACCCTCATCGATTCCAGCGCCGATCTTGCCGCGGGCGTCAATCACGCGCTGACCAGCATCGGCCTGCCCAGCCACAGCGTGGAGGAGGTGAAGGGCTTCGTCGGCAAGGGTGTCAAGATCATGCTGGAGCGCGCGCTGCGGGCCTCGGGCGATTATTCGGAGGCGCGGCTGGACGCGCTGCGCCCGATCTTCGCAGACTATTACGCCGCCCATCTCACCGTCCACAGCCGTCCCTATCCGGGCGCGGTGGCGGCGCTGGAGACGCTGGCGGCGCGCGGCACGCGCGTGGCGCTGTGCACCAACAAGAGCGAGCAGTTCACCCTGCCGCTGCTCGACCAGCTCGGCCTCACCGGCCATTTCAGCGCCATCGTCTGCGGGGATACGCTGGGGCCGGGCGTCCTCAAGCCCGATCCCGCGCCGGTCCGCGCGATGGTGGAGCGCGCCGGCGGCGGCCGCGCGGTGTTCATCGGCGACACCTCGCACGATGTCGAGGCCGCCCACGCCGCCGGCCTGGCCTCCATCGCCGTGCGCTTCGGCTTCGTCGACGCGGCGGATCAACTCGGCGCCGACGCCATCCTGGACGGCTACCCCCACCTCGTCCCCCTGCTGGAGCGCTGGCCGGGCTAACCCCTCCACCTCGTCGCCCCGGCCTTGATCCGGGGTCCCGCTTCTTCATCCACCGATGGAAGAACGCAAACGCCAGCGGCGGCAACCGGGAAACAATTTTCACATCCCGCGTTAACCTTTTGTCAGTCAATAACATTCATAAACTATTGGTGGACGAGAATCCCCATCGGATGCCACCGGAGGTCGCGGCATGCCCCAGTCCCAGTTCCACGACGAATCGCGCGGATCGCAGCGCGAGCAGGTCGATATCCACTCGCAGATCTGGGGAGCCACCATCGCTCCCACGCCAGCCCGCATCGTCAATATCTCGCCGCAGGGCTGCATGATCCGCTGCGACGAGATGGTGCCGATGGGCGAGCATCTCACCGTCGACGTGCCGCAGCTCGGCGCGTTGCGCGGCACGGTCATCTGGTCGCTCAGCGCGCGGATCGGCGTACAGTTCGATTCGGCGATCGAGGTCGAGAGCTATCTCGACCTGCTCGATGCGCTGGACAAGGCGCCGGACGGTCCACCGCTGCTCTGAGCCCACCGCTGCTCTGCGCAACGCCCCTCCGGCAACCAATTGTAAAGTTTCTCTCTTCTACCTTGATTGCCAGAACCATAAAATGGCGAGGGGAGAGCATGCCGGAGACCGCACGACAGGCGGACGAGCATCAGCACGCATCGCGGCGGCAGGTCGCGCGCGATCTGGTCGATCTCGGAACGGTGCTGATCCGCAATGGCGGGGACGAGGTGGCCGTCCGCCTCGTCGATCTCTCCCGCAAGGGTTTCCATGCCCGCTGCGCCAGCCCGCAGTTCGCGCGCGGCGACGTGGTGACGGTGCGCCTGCCGCTGGTCGGCTTCATCCCCGGCCGGGTCATGTGGGGCCTTAAGGGTTGCTTCGGCTGCCAGTTCTCGGTGCCGCTGGACGAGCGGACCTATCTGCGCCTGCTCGCCCGCATCCGCGCGCAAACGCCGCCGGCGCCCGCCTCACCCGCTGGCTAGCAGGCTGATCGCCGCGTCTCGCTCGAACAGGTAGAGGCAGGTCCGCGCCGCCTGCCCGCGCGCGCTGTCCAGCCCGCCGTCACGGTCCATCAGCAGCCGCGCATCGTCATGCGCGGCGGTGAGCAGGCTCTGGATCTGCTCGGGCGTCGCCAGCCGGAAGCGCTGCTCGCCCGATTGCCGCGTGCCCAATATCTCGCCCGCGCCGCGCAGCCGCAGATCCTCCTCGGCGATGCGGAAGCCATCGTTGGTCTCGCGCATCAGCGCCAGCCGGGCACGCGCCGTCTCGCTCAAAGCCTGCCCATGGATCAGCATGCAGAAGCTGCGCTGGTCGCCACGCCCCACCCGCCCGCGCAACTGGTGCAACTGGGCGAGGCCGAAGCGCTCGGCCGCCTCCACGATCATCAGCGTGGCGTTGGGCACGTCCACCCCCACCTCGATCACCGTGGTCGCGACCAGCAGCTTGAGCCGCCCCGCCGCGAACGCCTCCATCACCGCGTCCTTCTCCGGCCCCGGCATCTGCCCATGCACCACACCCACCGCATCGGCGCCGAACCGCACCTTGAGCAGGGTCGCGCGCGCTTCCGCCGCCGCCTCGTCGCCATCCTCGCTCTGCTCGACCAGCGGGCAGACCCAGTAAGCCTGCCGCCCCGCCCCGATATGGCGCCCGAGCGCGCCGATAATCTCCTCCAGCCGCTCGTCGGAGATGACCCGCGTGTCGATCGGCTGGCGCCCCGGCGGCATCTCGTCGAGGCGCGAGACGTCCATGTCGCCATATTGGGTCAGCGTCAGCGTGCGCGGGATCGGCGTGGCGGTCATCACCAGCAGATGCGGCGTGCGCTCGGCCTTGCCGGTCAGCATCAGTCGCTGCGAGACGCCGAAACGGTGCTGCTCGTCGATCACCGCCAGCGCGAGGTTGCGATAGGCCACCGCCTGCTGAAAGATCGCATGGGTGCCGACGAGAATGTGGATGCTGCCGTCCGCCAGCCCCATCAACGTCGATTCGCGCACCCGCCCCTTCTCGCGCCCGGTGAGGATGGCGACATTGACCGGCAACCCCGCCAGCATCGCCTGAAGACTCGCAAAATGCTGCCGCGCAAGGATTTCCGTGGGCGCGAGGAACGCGCCCTGCCCGCCCGCCTCGACCGCATTGAGCAGCGCCATCAGCGCCACCAGCGTCTTGCCCGAGCCGACATCGCCTTGCAGCAGCCGCAGCATCGGCACGCTCTGCGCCATGTCGCCGTCGATCTCGCCGAACACCCGCCGCTGCGCCCCGGTCGGCGCGAAGGGCAGGCTCAGCCGGTCGCGCAGATGCCCATCGCCCGCGATCGGCACGCCGCGCCGCCGCCGGGTCGAGGCGCGCAGCAGCATGAGGGCAAGCTGGCTGGCGAACACCTCGTCATAGGCCAGCCGCTCGCGCGCCGCCTTCGCCGCCGGGTCCTCATGCGCCACATTCAGCGCCGCACGCCAGTCCGGCCAGCCCTTGCGCGCGGCCAACCCCGGCTCGATCCACTCGGGCAGGGCCGGCGCGCGCGCCACCGCCTGCGTCACCAGATCGCGCATCCGCCCGTTGGTGATCCCTTCGGAGAGGCCATAGACCGGCTCGCGGTCCGGGATCGTCCCGGCCTCGCCCACCTCCACGACATGATCGGGGTGGACGATCTGGAGATCGTCGCCGAACCGGTCCAGCCGCCCGGAGACGAAGCGCGGCTCATCCAGCGGAAACAGCTTGCGCGGCCAGCCGCTGTTCCTGCCGAAATAGACGATGCTCACCCGCTCGCCCGCTTCATCCTCGGCCACCACCCGGAACGGCGCGCGCGAGGAGCCGGAGGCGCGATAATCCCGCGCGGTGAGCACGAGGCCCACCATCCGCCCGGTCTCCGCCTCAGCCAGCCGCCGCACCCGCTGCCGCTCGATCCAGCTCACCGGCAGATGGAAGGCGAGGTCGACCGCGCGCGTGAGCCCGAGTCGCTCCAGCGGCTTGATCGACGCCGCGCCGACGCCCTTGAGCGCGGCGCTTTCCGTGAACAGCGGATTGAGAATGTCGGGCCGCATGGGTATGGGAACGATCCTTGGAGCTTGCCTGATCGGATTAAGCCAGTTTCGTGTTCCTGCGAAAGCGGGAACCCAGGGCGTCCAAGGTCGCGCATAGCCGCCCCGCGCTCCCGCCTAAACGGGCGCAAGGGTCCGGTCAATGCGGGCAGGCCAGCTTCAATGCCAGGCCGACGGGACGGTAAAGCGCCCGCCGGCCTATCGCCATTGCGCTCACGCGCCGGAAGGAGCCGGACATGATCGACGAAAGCCGCCTGCGCCGGATGCAGTTCCGCGCGTGGCATCGCGGCACCAAGGAGGCCGATCTGCTGGTCGGCGGTTTCTTCGATACCTATGCACGCGGCTGGTCCGACGATCAGGCCGCATGGTTCGAGGCGCTGCTGGACGAGGAGGATGTCGAGATCATGGCCTGGGCCATCGGCACCGCGCCGCCGCCCGCCCGCTACGAAGGGCCGATGATGCAGGCCCTGCGCGCGCTCGACTATATCCCCATCGCCCGGTGATGTGCATGGGGAGCACGCCTCTGGGCGGTGGATCAGCACGCCGTGGTCCTGCCGTCCGTCGCCGGGCGTTTTGCAGCCCCGCGCTTCCGACCCCTGACCGCGCCCATTTCGCGCGGCGCGATCCCGCCCGGTCCCAAGCCCCGCTTCACACAATCACCTCCGGTCGATCCTTTCCATATCGTGCCGGTTCCGGCCCCAACCAGCGCGCCATGCCGGCGCCTCCAGCTCCGAAACCCGATCCACGCCCATGACCGACCTCCCCCGCATCCTCTCGGCCACCGCACCGCTCACCCTCTCGGGCGTGCCGCACGGCTTCGCGCCGGTGCTGCTGGCGGACCTCGCCCGCGCCGCGAAGGGCCGCGTCTGCTTCGTCGCGCCGGATGCGCAGATGGTCGACGCCATCGAGCAGAGCATCGGCTATTTCGCGCCGGAGCTATCGGTCATCCGCATCCCGGCGTGGGATTGCCTGCCCTATGACCGCGCCTCGCCATCGCTACGCGCCGCCTCGGAGCGCCTCGCCGGCCTCCACGCCCTGCAAGCCACCCCCAAGGGGCCGCAACTCGTCCTCACCACCATCAATGCCGTCACCCAGAGGACGCTGACGCCGTTCCGCATCCGCCAGATGGTCGCGCGCCTCGCGCCGGGCGAGCGCATCGCCATCGACCGGCTGGTCGCCCTGCTCCAGTCCAACGGCTATGTCCGCACCGACACGGTGCACGATGCCGGCGAATATGCCGTGCGCGGCGGCATCGTCGATCTGTTCCCCTCCGGCGAGCCCGGCCCGCTGCGGCTCGATTTCTTCGGCGACGAGATCGAGACGCTGCGCCGCTTCGATACCGCCACGCAGCGCACGACCGGCGCGGTCGATCATTTCCTGCTCCTCCCGGCGTCCGAGGCGCTGCTGGACGAGGAGAGCATCAAGCGCTTCCGTGGCCGCTACCGCGAGCTGTTCGGCGCGACGGCCACCGGCGATCCGCTCTATCAGGCGGTGAGCGAGGGCCGCCGCCTTGCCGGCATGGAGCATTGGCTTCCCTTGTTCGAGGAGCGCCTCGTCCCGCTCGCCGAGCATCTCCCCGAGGGCACGCTCTGGCTGCGCGACGGCGGCGTCGCCAGCGCGGCGGAAGCGCGCTTCGAATCCATCCGCGACTATCACGCCAACCGCATGGCCGCCGCCGGCGCCTCGCCCGGCAGCTACCGCCCGCTCCCGCCGGACCGGCTCTACATCACAGCCGAGGATTGGGCGGAGAGTGTCACCTCCCTGCCCATCCACGCCACCTCCGCCTTCCACGAGCCGGAGAGCGCTCATGTGCTCGATTTCGGCGTGGACAATGCCCGCGATTTCGCCCCCGAGCGCGCCCAGAACGCCAATGTCTACGAGGCGGTGGCCAAGCATCTGGAGCAGAGCCAGCGCAAGGGCCGCAAGCGCATCATCGCCAGCTACTCCATCGGTGCGCGCGAGCGCTTGTCCGGCCTGCTGCTCGATCATGGCGTCAAGCGCCTCGTGCCGGTGGAGAGCTGGCAGCAGGCGCAGGGTGAGGCGGCCAGGGGCGCCGTCGCCCTCGCCGTCCTCCCGCTCGACCACGGCTTCGCCACCGCCGACCTGGAATTGCTCACCGAGCAGGACATGCTCGGCGACCGCCTCGTCCGCCGCCAGAAGCGCCGCAAGAGCGCGGACGCCTTCCTCGCCGAGCTGGCCACGCTCACGCCGGGCGATCTCGTCGTCCATGTCGATCACGGCATCGGCCGCTACGAGGGGCTGACCAGCATCCCGGTCGGCAAGGAGCCGCACGATTGCGTCGCGCTCACTTATGCGGGCGGCGACAAGCTGTTCGTGCCGGTCGAGAATATCGACGTGCTCTCGCGCTACGGGTCGGGCGAGGACGCGGTGGCGCTGGACAGGCTCGGCGGCGAGGCATGGCAGCGCCGCAAGGCGCGGATGAAGGAGCGCATCCGCGAGATCGCCGGGGAGTTGCTCGCCACCGCCGCCCTGCGCGCGCTGCGCTCGGCCCCCGCCTACGAGCCGGAAAGCGCCGGCTACCCCGCCTTCGTCGACCGCTTCCCCTATCAGGAGACCGAGGATCAGGACCGCGCCATCGCCGACGTGATCGAGGATCTCGCCGCCGGCAAGCCGATGGACCGCCTGATCTGCGGCGATGTCGGCTTCGGCAAGACGGAGGTCGCCCTGCGCGCCGCCTTCGTCGCAGCCATGGCCGGCGCGCAAGTCGCCCTCATCTGCCCCACGACCCTCCTGGCGCGCCAGCACCATCTGAACTTTGAGGAACGCTTCCGCGGTTTCCCGCTCAGGGTCGGCCGCCTCTCCCGGCTCGTCGGCACGGCCGAAACCAAGGCGACGAAAGCCGGGTTGGCCGATGGCACGATCGACATCGTCATCGGCACCCACGCGCTGCTCGCCAAGGGGTTGGAATTCAAGCGTCTCGGCCTCGTCATCGTCGATGAGGAACAGCGCTTCGGCGTCGTCCACAAGGAGCGGCTGAAGCAACTCAAGGCGGACGTCCACGTCCTCACCCTCACCGCGACCCCCATCCCTCGCACACTGCAAATGGCAATGAGCGGGCTGCGCGAACTCAGCGTGATCCAGACTCCGCCGGTCGATCGCCTCGCCGTGCGCACCTATGTCATGCCGTGGGACGACGTGGTGCTGCGCGAGGCACTGCTGCGCGAGCATTATCGCGGCGGCCAGACCTATTTCGTCGTGCCGCGCATCTCGGATATGCCGGACATGGAGGATTTCCTGCACGAGAAGGTGCCGGAAGTGCGCGTCATCTCCGCCCATGGTCAGATGAGCGCCGGCGAGGTGGAGGAGCGCATGTCCGCCTTCTACGAGCGCAAATATGACGTGCTGCTCTCCACCACCATCGTCGAGAGCGGGTTGGATATCCCCAGCGCCAACACCATCATCATCCATCGCGCCGACCGCTTCGGCCTTGCGCAGCTCTACCAGCTGCGGGGCCGCGTCGGCCGATCAAAGACGCGCGCCTACGCCTATCTCACCACGCCCGCCGACCGCATCACCACCGAGACCGCCGACAAGCGCCTGAAAGTCCTCTCCGATCTCGATACGCTCGGCGCCGGCTTCCAGCTCGCCAGCCACGATCTCGACATTCGCGGCGCTGGCAATCTGGTGGGCGACGAGCAGAGCGGCCACATCAAGGAGGTCGGCTTCGAACTCTACCAGTCGATGCTGGAGGACGCGATCCTGGAGGCCAAGGCCGGCGGCGCCGCGCTCGCTCCGGCGCGCGAGGACTGGTCGCCCCAGATCAACGTCGAGGCGCCGATCCTCATTCCGGACGATTACGTGCCGGATCTCGACCTGCGCATGGGTCTCTACCGCCGTATCAACGAGCTGGAGGACAAGGGTGGTATCGAAGCCTTCGCCGCCGAACTGATCGACCGCTTCGGCCCGCTGCCCGACGCCACGCAAAACCTGCTCACGCTGATCGAGGTGAAGATGAACTGCCGCGCGGCCGGCATCGCCCGGATCGACATCGGCCCGCGCGGCGCGCTGGTCAGCTTCCACAACGACCAGTGCCCCAACCTCCCCGGCCTGCTCGGCTACGTCCAGAAGCTCGGCAGCATCGCCCGGCTGCGGCCGGACAGCAAGCTCGTCATCCAGCGCGCCTGGGCCGATCCCAAGGCCCGCCTCAACGGCGCGCTCAAACTGAGCCAGGGGCTAGCCAAGTCCATCGGCTGATGGGACACCGTCTTTCCCGTCAGCGGGCAAACGCGGTCTCGATTGCCTGGCGGACATTGGCGACAAGCACCTGGTCCTTCGATGAAAAAGCAGTGATGTCCCCGCTCGAGGTCTTAAGGGTCAGCGTCTGCTTTTTCTTGGGGAATTTGAAAGCACTATAGAGAACGGCGGCAAACGCAACCAGTCCGGCGAATACGCCAATGGCGGCGCCCACTCCAAGCCCCGTCGCCAGCCCACCGAAGATTCCAAGCAAGGCGAAGGGGAATTCTTCGCTGACGGACACGCTGCCGATGTTGGCAATTGGGTAAGTCGCGCCTCCAAATTTCGCGACTGACCGCGTAATCAGGATATTACCCGATTGGAAAAGAACATCATCCATCCAGTTCCTCCTCCCGGTCGCCATCCTGCCAATGTTCTCAGAGGGATGCAAGCTGCACTGCCCCCGCTCGAAGGAAGCGGACACGCTAGGCTGCGGCCACAGAAGCTAGATGCTTCAGCAACCGCTTGCCCTGCCCGATATGCACGGGAGGGCAAGCGGCTAGCGCCCCGATGAGCCATGGTGACAACCGGCGGTGGTTCAGTGCGGTCCCGCACCCGCGCCCTCGCGCGACTGCCCCCAGTCCTCGTTCGCCCGCGCGATCAGATAGCCATGGATCGCCTCCACATCCTCGGGCTCCAGCAGGTCGGCAAAGCTCGCCATGCCCTTGTCGGCGTAAATCCCCTTGAGCACGATGTCGTTGAATAGCGCGTGCGTCTCGCGGGTCATCCTGCGCAGATCCTTGACGCCGCCAATCGCCTGCTGGCCGTGGCAGACCTGACAGGTCTCGGCGAACAAGGTCGCGCCCCTCGCGATCTGTGCCTCGCTGGCCGTCACCGGCGGCGGCTCGGGCGCCTTCTCCTCCGCCTTCATCGGCGGGAGCTGCGCCGTGCCGCCCAGCTTGAACACCAGCAGCCGGGCGGAGGCGCGCGGCATCTCGATGCCCGCGCCGCGCTCCACCTGCGCCGCGCCGCCGCCCCAGCCGGCATTGACCGCGACATATTGCACGCCATCCAGCATGTAGGTGATCGGGCCGGAGACGGGCGCGCTCTGCACCGGCATCTCCCACAAGAGCTTGCCGGTGCGCGCATCGAACGCCGCGAAGGTCTGCCGCGTCGTGCCCTCGAACACCAGATCGCTGCCGGTAATCATCACGCCGCCATTGCCGTGGCGCGGCAGCGGCACCTTCCACGCCGCCTTCTGCTTCACCGGGTCCCAGGCGGTGAGGTAGGCGCGGTCCATCGCCGTCGCCTGCTTCATCAGCTCGATCCGTTTCTTGAGCGCCTCGCCGGTATAGCCGCCCCAGCCGCTGTTGGAGCGGAACGGCTTGGGCTTGAAGTTGGGGTCGCGCGCATAGACCATCGCGGACTCATAGGTCGGCAGATAGGCGAGGCCGGTGCGCGGGCTATAGCCCATCGGGAACCAGTTGTGCGCCCCGCCCGGGCCCGGCATCACCAGCACCGGCTCGGTGCCGTAGCGCGCCGCCGGGTTGACCTGCGGCCGTCCGGTTTTCGGGTCTATGCCCGTCGCCCAGTTCACCGGCGCGATCTTTTCGGCCGAGAGGAACTGCCCGGTCTTGCGGTCGAGCACATAGAAGAAGCCGTCCTTGGGCGCCTGCATCAGCACCTGCCGCGTCTTGCCGCCGATCTTCAGATCCGCCGAGACGATCGAGGAGGTGCAGGTGTAATCCCAATCCTCGCCCGGAACCATCTGATAATGCCAGATATAGTTTCCGGTCTCGCTGTTCACCGCCACAATCGAGCAGATGAACAGATTGTCGCCCTTGCTGCCGCTGCGATGCTCCCAACTCAGCGGCGACCCGTTGCCGGTGCCGATATAAACCATCTTGAGCTTCGGATCGTAAGCGATTGAATCCCAGGCGTTCGCGCCACCGCCAAGCTCCGTCCACATGCCGTCGCCCCACGTCTTGCGGACCATCGGCATGATGCTGTCGGAGGCCTCGCCGTCCGGCTGGCCGGTGGGGTTGGGCGTCAGGAAGAATTTCCACAGCTTCTTCCCCGTCTCCGCGTCCCACGCACCGACGAAGCCACGCACGCCCAGGTCGCCGCCCGACTGGCCGACCACTACCTTGCCGTCGAACACGCGCGGCGCGCCGGTGATCGAATAGGGCATGTCGTGCTCGAAGGTCTGCGTCGTCCACACCGGCTTGCCGGTCGCCGCATCGAGCGCGATCAGCCGCCCGTCGAGCGTGGCGATGATGATCTTGCCCTTCCACATGGCAAGGCCCCGCGCCACCGGCTCGCAACAGGCGTAGCGGCCATATTCGCGCGGCACCTTGGGGTCGTAGGTCCACAGCCTTTTGCCGGTGCGCGCATCATAGGCGATGGTCACGTTCCACGGCAGGATGTTGTAGAGCACGCCGTCCGCATAGAGCGGCGTCGCCTCCACGCCGCGATAGGTCTCCAGCTCGTCATACCAGGCGATGCCGAGCCGGCTGACATTGCCGGCGTCGATCTGGTCGAGCGGGCTGTAGCGCTGGGCGCTGTAGGTGCGCCCGTCGTGCAGCCAGTCGCTGCCATCGCTCGCCTGCGCGGCCATGCGCGCGCTGTCCACGGCGGCGGGGCCACGCCCTTCCTGCGCGACCGCATAGCCGATGCCGGCGAGGCCCAGTACCAGCGCGGCGACCAGCGCGACGCGGTTTTTCATGGAGATCATAAGCGGTCAGTCCTTCGGCGGCGCACCGATCGGCTGGCTGCCGTCAGCCATGCGGCCGACCTTGAGCGCGTCGATCTGCTCCTGCGTGCCCGGCGGGCGGTGATAGGCGCCCACCTCGTCGCGGTCGGGCCTGAACACCTTGCCCGTCACCGGATTGGGGTAGTGGAACGGGATGATGTAATAGGCCGGATAGGTAAGGTAGATGGTCGATGGCGGCAGGTCCGGCGGCGGGTCGAACTTGTCCGGCCAGGTGTTGTTGAGCGCGTTTTTCCCCCAGCCGTCCCAGTTGGTATACATGGTGAACGGGCCGGTCAGGCGGCTGATCTTCCAGACGCCGTTTTCCTTGCGATACTCGTTCTCGTAGAGCGGCAGGCCCCAGCCGCCGATGCTCATCACATAAGCGCGCGAGCGCACCCAGCCGCGCGTGCCGTCCGCCGCGATGTCGGGGATCGACTGGAACTGCATGTGATTGGCGAGCACGCCTTCCTTGGCGCCGTCCGGCCCGAACGCGGTCTGCATATATTCGAGCACGCGCTTCTTGCCGAGGAACAGCCCCTTGCCGCCGATTTCCAGCGTCGCATCGTCGGTGAACAGCTCGGAAAGCTGCGTCCACTGCCCCTTGTCGACGAAATAGCCGTAGGCGCGCTGGAGCCGCTCGATCTGGTTCATGTCCTCCAGCCGCGTGATCCGCGCATCGAGCTCGGCCAGCCGTTCGGCGGCGGATTGCGCCAGCGCCGGGGCGGCGGCGGTGGAGGCGACGGCGGCGAGCAGCGCCGCGGCGATCATCCTGCGTCTCATCATGGGCGCCCCACCACGTTGTCGGGAGGTTGCGGTATGGCCTTGAGCGACTGGCCCGTCACCGGATGCCGGTAGCTGAACGGCGGGATATAAGCGCCCGGAAAGGCGCGGTAGACCTCGCTCGGCGGCCGGTCGGGCGGGAACAGCGCGCTCTGCCCTTCCATCGGATAGGCGGATTTCATCCAGCCCTTGTCATAGTCGGTCAGGGCAGTGACGTAGAAATGCAGCGTGCTGATCTTCCACACGCCGCCCTCCTTGGCATATTCGTTCTCATAGACGCCGACGCCCCAGATGCCGTTGGCGCCGGGCTGGGCGAGTTGCACCATGCCCTGCCAGCGCCCCGTCGCGGTGCGGCCATCCGGCGCGACGACAACAATCGGCTGCAACATCATGTGATTGTTGAGATAGCCGCGCCCAAGCCCCTGCGGACCAAACAACAGCATCGCCCGCCGGATCCGCTCCGGGCCGATATAGACGCCGCGCTGGCCATATTCGAAGCTGCCCTTCGCGGTGAACAAGGCCGCCGCCTCGCCCCACAGCCCCTTGTCGAAATAATAGCCGAAGGTCCCTTGCAGATTCTCGATGGCGTCCTGATCCTCCAGTGCCTGCACCCGCTGCTTGTAGGCAGCCACCTTCGCGCGCAAATCGCCATCGCCCTGCGCCATCGCAGGCGCCGGCAGCGCGACCAATGCGGCGAGCCCGAGCAGCGCCGCGCCCCGCAGGGCACCCCGGCCGCTCATTGCGCGCCCTCCCGCACCGCGCGGCCCGTCACCGGATTGGGCGCATGGAAGGGCGGCACCTGCGTCTCGGGGAAGGCCCGGTAGCGCACGGTCGGCGGCCGGTCGGGCGGCATCGCCTTGCTCGCCTCGCTCTGCACCAGCCCCTCGCCGGGCTTCAGCCGCGCCCAGCCCATCTCATAAGGCGCGACGAAATTGACGAACATGTGGACGGACCGGATCTTCCACACGCCGCCCTCCTTCACATAGCTATTCTCGTAAACGCCATCGCGCCACTCGGCATGCTTCTTATACTGCCCGAGCATGCCATTATCGCGCCACCGCGCCCTGGCGCTGCGCCCGTCCGCCGCCACGTCGACCACCGGCTGGAGCGTCACCCACTCGTTGAGCTGACCGTAGATCAACCCCTCCTGCCCGCCATGCAGCGCCTTCAGATAGGCGTGGATGCGCTGCTTGCCGACATAGACGCCGTCGATCCCCAGCTCGATGGTGCCATCGTCAGTGAACAGATCGGCGGCCTCCTGCCACAGCCCCCGGTCGACATAATAGCCGAACGCCCGCTGCAACTTCTTGACCGCCCGCGCGCCCTCCAGCGTCTGCACGCGCAGGGTCAGCGCGTCGATCTCGCCATCGAGCGCCGGGCGTTGCGCCCCCGCCGGCGTGCTTGCCAGCAACGCCGCGCCCAGCAGCCCGGCCAGCGCCGTGCACGCCCTCACCGGATCCCTCCCAGCGGCACCGCCCGCAGCGCAAACGCGCCGGGGTCCTGCCCCTTCAGGCTCTGGTCGAACAGGAACCGCCCCTTGCTCTCGATGGCATAGGCCGTATCGCCGATGGTGGTGACGCCCGGCACGCCATCCATGCCGTCCTTGAGCACCGTCATCGTCACGTCGTCGCCCTCGATGGTGAGCAGGCTGATCCGCCCGCCCGGCCCTTCCGCCTGGAGGAAGCGGTTGCCGCCCAGCGGCCGCAGCCCGTCCGGCCCGTTGAGCGGCTGCGAGACGTTGAGCTTCGTCAGGCTGGCGAAGCTGCCGTCCGCCTTGCGGTTGACCCGCAGCATGCTGTTCTGCCGCACATTGTTGACGTAGAGCGTGCCGTCGCCGCCGAACGCGATGCCGTCCACGCCCACCAGTTGCGCCTTGTCCTCGACCAGCAGCGCCACCGCGTCCGCCCCCGGCTTCAGCGTGAAGATGCGGCCATTCGTGGTTTCCGCGATATAGGCCGTGCCATCCTTGTCGAACGCCAGATCGTTGCACGCGCTGGCCGGCGGCGGCAGCTCGTAGCGCTGCCGGAAGGCGCCGCTCGCCAGATCGAACGCCACCAGCGCAGAGACCTGCCCCGCCTGCCCCATCGGCACCGAGCAGGCCCACAACGTGCCGCTTTTCTCATCCGCCAGCACGCCGAGCACCGAGGCCAGCTTGTTGGTCGCGTCCGGCCGGATCCACGCGATCGCCGTGCCGCTGCCCGGCAGCGCGCGGTAGATATTGCCCTTGAAGCTGCCGATGTAGAGATTGCCCGCGCCGTCCGCGCTGGCGCTCTCCGGGAACACGCCGGTATCGGCGATCACCACGTCCTTCGCCGCCGGCGGGTTGAACGGCGCCGGCATCAAATAGGGCACCTCGTTGGCGACCGTCTCGATCCGCGCGATCTTGCCGCTCTCGATCTTGAACAGGCTCACAAAGCCCACCGAGCGCGGATAGCCCGCCTCGGGCGGATAGACCGTGCCATCGCGCGCCGGGAAGCTCATCTGTGCCGCCGGCAGGTCGCGATAGCCGATGGCCGCGACGAGGCCGCGCGCCTCGTCCACCGCGATCACCTCGTGCCGCACCGCCTCAAACTCGCCGAACAGCCCGCGCGTCAACACCCCCTCGCAAGAGGCGTCCGCGCCCTTGGCGGCCGGGAGATTGCCGGCCATCGCCACGCCATTCTCCATCGCCGCGCAGCCCCTGACGAACGGCACGACCGCTCCCTCGCCATTGGCCGCGACGCTGGCGAAATAGCCCTCGACCAGCGCGATCATCTTGCCGCGCGGCAGCCGCGCCTTCGCCGGCAGCGCCGCGCTAAACGCCTTGCCCGGCGCATAAGCCACCGGATCGCCGAAGGGCGGACGTCCCTGCTTGCGCCGGATGACGGCCTGCACGGCGGCGATCCTGCCGCCCACCACCCGCATGTCCATCGCGTAGAAGCCGGGCTGGCCATGGTCATCGACCCGGCCTACCCACACAACCCGGCCGGTCTGCGGATCGGCTACCACCAGCGGCGCCTCCGCCCGGCGGTCGATCGTCACCCAGCTCCCCTCGCCCACGCGGAGCTTCGTTCCGTTCTCGGCATAGCCGACCCGCTTCGCCCACGGCAGGCCCTTGGGATCATGCCGGACCATCGCGTCCATGGTGCGGTTGGCGAGGCCGGTCAGGCAGGCCGCGTCACAGCTTGCCGCCTGCCCCTGTGCCTGAGTCTGCGCCGGCACGCCCGCCGGCATCAGCGCGATGGCCGCCACCCCAAGGACGGCCCGAAGCAACAGCCGGCTCATTCGCCCACCTCCCCATGCTCGCGGCCCACGGCCCATGGGTTGTGCATGAAATAGGGCACATAGGTGAACACCGCCTCGATCCTGTCGATCTTCCCCTCCTTCACCCGGAACGCCTCCAGCAGCGAGATGGAATTGGGCCATTTGAGCGCCGTCTTCATCTCCCGCCCGTTGGTGAGCGCATAGGTGTCGCGCTCATTGTCATGGTCGAAGAAGCCGCTCGCCACCACGATGCCGCGCTCCTCGTCGACGATCGGGTAGCGCCGCTCGCGGATGCGCTTGTTGATGTGGTAGATGCCGAGCTTGAACTGCTCCTCGCAGCCCGCCGCGATGGCGGAGGCGTTGCCCTGCCCGCCCGGCGTGCGCGCCGGCGCGGTGGTGCTGATGCCGTTCTCCAGCCGCGAGCAATCCTCGGCGAACGGCGCGAACACCATGCCGTCGTTCAGCTCCACCGTGTTGAAATAGCTCTGCGCCACCGCGATCAGCCGCTGGCGCGGGCGGCGCTGCTCGGGCGGCAGCACCTCCTGGAAGGCCGGGTCATGCGCCACCTTGTCCGGGTCGCCGAACGGCGCCGGCAGGCCGGTGTTGCGGTGGACCACCGTCTCCACCTCGCTGATCTTTCCCCCGTCGACCTTGAGGCGCATGGCGTAATAAGCCGCCACCCCATGCTCCCAGACCACGCCGAACCACGCCGCCTGCCCGGTGAGCGGATCGGCCACCTCCAGCCCGGTCGGCGCGATCTTGCTGACCGTGCGCCACAGGCCCTTGCCGATGGGGATGAGCACATTGTTCTCGGTGAAGCGCACATCGGCCGCGAACGGCGCCTGCGCCGGGTCCTGCTTGCCCAGCGCCGCCATATAGGCGCGCACATGGCCGATCAGGCAGGCCCGGTCGCAACTCGGGATATTGACCGCGCTCGGCTCGCCCGGCGCCTGCGCCAGCGCGGGCCCCGCCCCCGGCAGCATCGCTCCGGCGACAGCGGCGGCCGCAAGCAGGCCCGCCCGCCAGCGCGCGTGATTGCCCCCGCGCCCGGCCCGGCGTTCCGCCCTACGGCGGCCTTTCCGGCAGCCTTCATCCTGCATGTCATCCCCTCCCGGCAGCGCGCCCCGCCGGTCCATTGCTGGCCGGTCCCGCGCGGAGTCGGCGGACCATAAGGCCACCTCCCCGCCCTTGTCACGCCGCCAGCCCCCGATTTCCAACTCGGTCGCTTCATGGGTCCGGCTGGATCAAGAACCTCACCGAAGATGGCCCACATGAGCCTCCCCCAGCGTGCTCGGGGAGGGGGACCGTCCGCGGGATGATGGAGGGGTTTGGAAGCGGGAAATGGGGGAGCCGAGCCGAGGCGCCTCCAACGGCAGTCTCAGGTTAAATTAAACCATTGATAGATAAGGATTTTTTGGAGCGGGTGAGGGGAATCGAACCCCCGTCGTCAGCTTGGGAAGCTGCTGCTCTACCATTGAGCTACACCCGCGTGCAGCCGCCGAACTAGCCGGGCGGCGCGGATCGGTCAATCGGTCATGCGGAGGGGGAAAAGATTGTGGCGGCAGGGTGCCGGACGGGTCTGCGAATGCGTTTCGTCATCCGCAGACCCCGGCACGGTTCAATCCCACGACAACCGCGCCGATCCCGGTTCACAGCTCTATTCTACCGAACAGGACAACGCTTCGGCGCGGCGCCGGTTCCGTCGTAACCCGCGGAAAACCGCCCTTTTCCCCGAGAGGGCACTACCGACCTCAAACGCCATAACCGCTTGAAAACAAACGGCGACAAGTCCGCCCCACCGCCGCAAAACCCCGAATCGTTCTCCACAAGTTTCTAAATTCCTCCCTCCGTCACCGCAAAGCCCGCCGCTTCCAGCGCCCCGGTGAGGGCCTCCGTGCACGCGTCCAGCCGCGCCCGGTCGACCGAGCGGATCACGAAATTGGCGCCCGTCCGCCCCTCGCGGAAGAAGGGGTAGCTGCCGATCTGGCAGCCCTCGTGCGCCCGCTCGGCGGCGCCCAGCAGGTCGGCAATCTCGCTCTCCGCCACCCAGCAGCCGATGGTGCGCGAGAGCAGCGGCGCCCCGCCCTCAAGCTGGCCGGTGAGCGCCGCCAGCATGCCGGCAGTGATATGCGGCACGCCCGCCATGATGAACAAATTGCCCACCCGGATACCCGGCGCCCCGGAATATTCGTTGGGGATGAGGGCCGCACCTTCCGGCACCCGCGCCATGCGCAGCCGCGCCTCGGTGAGCCCGCCGCGCGTCACGTAATAGCGCTCCAGGATCGCCCGCGCCTCCGGGTGGACGATCACCGGCACGCCCAATGCAGCGGCGATCGCATCCACGGTGATGTCGTCGTGCGTCGGCCCGATACCCCCGGTGGTGAACAGATAATCGTGCCGCGCCCGCAGGGCATTCACCGCCTGCGCGATAGCGTCCATATCGTCCGCCACCACCCGCACTTCGCGCAGCCGGATGCCCTGCACATTGAGCCAGGTCGCGATCTGGGAGACGTTCTTGTCCTGCGTGCGGCCGGAAAGGATCTCGTCCCCGATCACCACAAGCGCCGCCGTCCAGATGCGCGCGGTCATGCGGGCGACCTCATCGCGGAACGCGGGCGCGGGCCTCGATCGTCCCGCCGTCCCCTGCCGCAACCCGCCATCGTTCCAGACTCCCACGCGAAACGCATAACCCCTCGCCACTTGGACCCGTTGCGCCTATATCGCAAGCCATGACCACTTACATGACGCCGACGGCCGAGACGGCCACGATCCGCACTTCCGCCATCAAGCTGCACGGGCCGGAGGGGTTCGAGGGCATGCGCAAGGCCGGCCGCCTCGCCGCCGGGATACTGGACGCGGTGGTGCCGTTGATCCGCCCCGGTGCGAAGACCTCCGAGATCGACGATCTGGTCCGGCAGATGACGCTGGACGCCGGCGGCGTGCCGGCCACGCTCGGCTATCATGGCTATCAGTATAGCTGCTGCATCAGCCTCAACAACGTGATCTGCCACGGTATGCCGGGCGACCGCGTACTGCGTGAGGGCGATATCCTCAACGTCGATGTGACCCCGCAGCTCGACGGCTGGCACGGCGACAGCAGCCGCATGTATCTGGTCGGCGACGTGCCGATCAAGGCGCGCCGCCTCGTCGACGTCACTTACGAATGCCTGATGCTGGGCATCGAGCAGGCGCGGCCCGGCAACACGCTGGGCGACATCGGCTATGCCATCCAGACCCATGCCGAGCGCCACCGCTACGGCGTGGTGCGTGACTTCTGCGGCCACGGCCTCGGCCTCGTTTTCCACGACGCCCCGGAGGTGGTCCACGCCGGTCGGCCAGGCACGGGGCCGGAGCTGCGCCCCGGCATGATCTTCACCATCGAGCCGATGATTAACGGCGGCAAGCCGGGTGTGAAAATGCTGGAGGACGGCTGGACGGCGGTGACGCGCGACCGCTCGCTCTCCGCGCAGTTCGAGCATTCGATCGGCATCACCGAGACCGGCTGCGAGATCTTCACGCTCAGCCCCAAGGGCCTGCACCACCCGCCTTATTGACGCGTGGCCCAGCGGGATCGGCACTGCCTGTTTTTTAGGCAGACGTCGGCGAAAATGCCTGAAATCCGGGCAATATCGACAAGCCCCGGCAAAGCCGCCATTGCTGCGCTGGTGATTCGCGAGCCGGCGCTGTAGCGTCGGCCCATGCGCGGCCACGCAGGGGTGAGCGGTTTCTTCCGGGGCCGATCCTTCCTCTGCAAAGCGCCTGGGCTGGCCACGCCGCGCGTCACGCGAAGCAAAGAGGTGCGTTGGACATGAAGAAGGTCGAAGCGATCATCAAGCCGTTCAAGCTGGATGATGTGAAGGAAGCGCTGCACGAAGTCGGCGTTTCCGGCATCACCGTGACCGAGGCCAAGGGTTTCGGCCGGCAGAAGGGCCATACCGAGCTGTATCGCGGCGCGGAATATGTGGTCGACTTCCTGCCCAAGGTGAAGCTTGAGATCGTGGTGGAGGACGGCATCGTCGACCGCGTGGTCGAGGCCATTTCCGGTGCCGCGCAGACCGGCCGGATCGGCGACGGCAAGATCTTCGTCATCCCCGTCGAGAAGGCCGTGCGCATCCGCACTGGCGAACTCGACGAAGCCGCCATCTGACCCACCGACCACCCGTCACCGGCACACACTCACGCACACACTCACGAGGCACAGAGGAAGGTATCGTCGCCATGGCCAACAAGCCCAAAGACATTCTCGATATGATCAAGGAGAAGGAGATCGAGTGGGTCGATCTGCGCTTCACCGATCCCAAGGGCAAGTGGCAGCACCTCACCATGGTCTCCAGCGTCGTCGGCGAGGACGAGCTTGAGGAAGGCTTCATGTTCGACGGCAGCTCGATCGACGGCTGGAAGGCGATCAATGAGTCCGACATGATCCTGAAGCCGGACCTCGACGCGGTCTATGTCGATCCGTTCAGCGCCACGCCGATGCTCATCGTCTGCTGCAACATCGTTGAGCCGTCCACCGGCGAGATGTACGGCCGTGACCCCCGCTCCACCGCCGTCCGCGCGGAAGCCTATGTCAAGGCCGCCGGTTTCGGCGACACGGTTTATGTCGGCCCGGAAGCCGAATTCTTCATGTTCGACGATGTGCGCTTCAACAGCGACTACAATGAGAGCTTCTACAAGCTCGACGATATCGAGCTGCCGACCAACACCGGCCGTGAATATGAGGGCGGCAACCTCGGCCACCGGCCGCGCGCCAAGGGCGGCTATTTCCCGGTCGCCCCGGTCGATCCCTGCACGGACATTCGCGCCGAGATGGTCACGACTATGCTGGAGATGGGCCTGCCCTGCGACAAGCACCACCACGAGGTCGCCGCCGCGCAGCACGAGCTGGGCCTGACCTTCGGCACGCTGGTGCAGACTGCCGACCGCATGCAGGTCTACAAATATGTCGTGCAGATGGTCGCGCAGGCCTACGGCAAGACGGCGACCTTCATGCCCAAGCCGATCGCGCAGGATAACGGCTCGGGGATGCACACACACATCTCCATCTGGAACAAGGGCAACCCGCTGTTCGCCGGCAACGGCTATGCCGGCCTGTCGGACATGTGCCTCTACTTCATCGGCGGCGTCATCAAGCACGCCAAGGCTCTCAATGCCTTCACCAACCCGACGACCAACAGCTACAAGCGGCTGGTGCCGGGCTTCGAGGCGCCGGTGCTGCTCGCTTACTCGGCGCGTAACCGCTCCGCCTCCTGCCGCATCCCCTATGGCGCCGGCCCCAAGGCCAAGCGCGTCGAGTTCCGCTTCCCGGATGCGATGGCCAACCCGTATCTCTGCTACGCCGCGCTGCTGATGGCGGGTCTCGACGGCATCGAGAACCGCATCCACCCCGGGGAGGCGATGGACAAGAATCTCTACGATCTGCCGCCCGAGGAACTGGCCGAGGTACCGACCGTCTGCGCATCGCTGCGCGAGGCGCTCAACAGCCTGGCCGCTGACCACGCCTTCCTGCTCAAGGGCGACGTGTTCAGCAAGGACCAGATCGACGCCTATATCGAACTGAAGTGGCCGGAGGTCTATCGCTGGGAGATGGCCCCCAGCCCGGTCGAGTTCGACATGTATTACAGCGCCTGATCCATCGACGGCGTTCCGGTGAAAGGCCCCGACGGACAGCGTGCCGCCGGGGCCTTCCCGTTTGAGAATGGCCAGCCACCGGAAGCCGGACAAAATCAACGCAGGGCCATCCATCGGGCGAAAAATCGGCCGCCGGTCGTTGCGGTTTCCCCGCTCCGGCCTATGTAGGGCGGGCCTAGGACATTCATGCGGGAGCGGACCGTGAAATACAGCTATCTCAAGCATTATATCGGCGGCCAGTGGGTCGACAGCGAAGGCGGCAAGCGCCACGAAGTCATCAATCCGGCGACCGAGGAAGCCTGTACCGAGGTCACGCTCGGCTCGAAGGCCGATGTCGACAAGGCGGTCAAGGCCGCCCGCGCTGCATTCGAGGCCAATTACGGCGCCTCCAAGGAGGACCGCATCGCCATGCTCGGCCGCATCGTCGCCGAGTATCAGAAGCACATTCCGGACATCGCCGAGGCGATCAGCACTGAAATGGGCTGCCCCATCTCCACCTCCTCCACCGCGCAGGCCGGCTCGGGCCTCGGCCATCTCGGCGCCACGATCGAGGCGCTCAAGGGCTTCGAGGAAGAGGAATCGACCGGCCAGAACAAGGTCGTGTTCGAGCCGATCGGCGTGGTCGCGCTCATCACGCCGTGGAACTGGCCGATGAACCAGATCGTCGCCAAGGTGGCCCCGGCCCTCGCCGCCGGCAACGCCGTCATCCTCAAGCCTTCCGAGGAAACACCCGCCTCCGCCGCGATCTTCGCCGAGGTGCTGGATGCCGCGGGCGTGCCTGCCGGCCTGTTCAATCTTGTGCAGGGCGACGGCCCCACCGTCGGCCAGGCCCTCGCCGAGCATCCGGGCGTGGACATGGTCAGCTTCACCGGCTCGACCCGCGCCGGCATCATGGTCGCCAAGGCGGCCGCCGATACGGTCAAGCGCGTCCATCAGGAACTGGGCGGCAAGTCGCCCTTCATCGTGCTCCCCGGCACCCCGCTCGACCTCGCGCTCCCGGCTGGCGCCGGCGGCGTGCTGCTCAACAGCGGCCAGAGCTGCGTCGCCCCGACGCGCTGGCTGGTACACGAGAGCCAGTATGACGAGGCCGTGCAGAAGCTCGCCGGCATTTTCGGCGAGAAGGAAGTCGGCGATCCGCTGGCCGAGGGCGGCCATATCGGCCCGGTGGTCAACAAGAGCCAGTTCGACAAGATCGAAGGGCTGATCCAGAAGGGCATCGACGAGGGCGCCACGGTTGCCGTTGGCGGCACCGGCAAGCCGGAGGGCAAGGACAAGGGCTTCTATGTGAAGCCGACCGTGCTCGCCAACGTCACCAACGACATGACCCCGGCGCGCGAGGAAATCTTCGGCCCGGTCATCGTGGTCATCAAGTATAAGGACACGGACGAGGCGGTGCGGATTGCCAACGACACGCCCTATGGCCTTGGCGCCTACATCGCCGGCAATCCGGCCGAGGCCAAGACGCTGGTGCCGAAGATCCGCGCCGGCAGCGTGTTCGTCAACTCGGGCGGGCTGGACTTCAACTCGCCCTTCGGCGGCTACAAGCAGTCCGGCAACGGCCGCGAGTTCGGCAAGTTCGGGCTGGAGGAGTTCATGGAGAAGAAGTCGGTCATCGGCGAACTCGCCTGATCGGCCTCCGCAAGACATGATGGAGGGCCCCGGAGCGATCCAGGGCCCTTTCTCGATAGAGCGGGCGTAGGCACGCTGATAGGGGCGCCCGCGTTGGCGCCGATCCAGACTCGGCTGATTGTGATCGAATAGCCCCGTTCACCCGAAGTTGGTCGAACGGAGGGGAGTGGCTCCGTCCGCTCACAATCCGCTCCAGCTGCCCGACAGAACCAGCCTTTTCTCCCGCGAAAGCACGAGCCCAGGGTCCAGCCGACCGTCCTCGCCTCCGAGAAGTCGCACAAGGTTGCAACGCTAACGACTTGCGCTCCGCCCCGCGCCGGATATGGTCAAACCCGACATGCGAGCGCGGAGGATCGAATGAACGAGGTCAAGGAGACGATCAAGGATGGCATCTTGCGCGGTCTCGCCGATGCCGCGCGCGGTCATCCCGATCCGGAAGCGCCGCAAAGCTATGCGGTCGGCAATATCGAGAATGCGGCAATCGGCGTTTTCGAGAGCAACGACCGGCTGGCCAAATGGATGCGCGGCCTCGGCCTCGATCCTTACAAGGGCCCCGACGCAGTGCTGGGCCTCGGCCTGCTGCTGACGCTCGACGTGAAGAATGGTCGCCGGCCAGACCCCGTGATCGACGAGGATTTCGAGTGGCCGGAGGAGCATTGACCGCGCTCACTTTGCCTTGTTGACCACGCGCAAGGGGCCGCCTCAATAATCCTTCGACACCCGCGCGCTCACGCTTTGCCGGCCGATCGTCGAGACGCTGGAGAGCAGCGCCAGCCAACGGGTGATCTGATATTCGACGCGGGTCGCGCTGTAGCCCTGCCCATCGGTAATCAGTTCCACATAGAGGTTGCGGCCGATATTCTTGCCCGCCGCGATCGAGGTTTTCTGGCCCGTCGTGGTATCCCCCGGCAGGATGCGCAGGCGCGAGAGGCCGGTGGCACGGCGCAGGGCGTTGATCGGATCGAGCCCGCCTCCCCCGCCCTGGAAGGCAGCCACGGCGGAGGCGAGCTGGATCGCCTCGGGTGCGGAGAGATTGGCGATCGACGTGCCGAACAGCAGCCGCGCCAGCAGCTCGTCCTGCGGCATGGCGGGAATGCTGGAGAAGGCGATAACCGGCCGCAGGCTGGTGCCGGTCACGGTGATGGTGGCGCTCAGATCCTGCACATCGGCGGTGGCGCGGATGTCCAGCGTGGGATTGACCGGCGACTCGCCCCGGAAGGTCAGCCGCCCTTCTTCCAGATCGAACCGCTTGCCCGCGAAATCGTAGCTGCCGCGAATGAGGTTCGCCGTGCCGCTGAATTGCGGCGCGGTGACGAGGCCGCCGATGGTGAGATCGGCCGACCATTCGCTCTGCATGCCCAGCCCCTCGACCATCAGCCGGCTCGGCGCGCGGGCCTTGACGTCCAGCCGCCACGGCGCGGCGGCGCGGGTGCGCTCCACCTCCTCGCCCGAGCGGTTGATCTCGACAAGGCGCAGTTGTGGAATCTCCGCCACCGCCGACGCCTTGCCGAGCACGAAGCGGCTGGCCGGTACATCGAGATCGCCCGAAATCACCCCGCCATTGCCCGAGGAGCGGATGCGCAGCGGGCCAGTGACGGTCGCGCCCACATCGTCGCGGTCCAGCACCACGGCGCGGTTGGCCTGCACGGCGATGTCCATGCCAATGCCACGCTCGAACGAGATGTCGAAGGCAGCGGTGCCGCTCACCGTGCCGTTCCCCGCCGTGCGCCCGGTCAGCTCGCCGATGGTCAGCCGGGCGCCGTTGAACGTACCGCGCGCCGTGATATCGGTGAGTGTCATGCCGGTGACGGGGCTCTGGATCCGCGCGCCGCGCGTCTCGAGCGTGCCCTGGATCTGCGGATCGGCCAGCGTGCCGCCGGCATTGGCGTTGATTCGCAGGTCGCCGCCCAGCGAGATGATCTCGACATTGGTGAGGCGCCAGAGTGTATCCGCATCGCCCGCATAACGCAGTTGTGCGCGCAACGGCGCATGGATGATCCTGTCGCTGAGCGAGCCCGCCCCCAGCGGCGCGACCAGCGCCTGCCAGCGGCCGACCACCGCGCCGCCCTTGGCGACCAGTGCGCGCGCGGCGAGGCGCTGGCTATCCAGCACGGCGTTGACGCCGATGTCGATCGGCGCGGAGCTGAGCGCCAGCCCGGAGCGAGTCAGGCCCTTGATCCGCAGGTTCATCTTGCCGGTCGGCACGCCGCCGCGCGGCTGGTCGAAGGAGAGGTCGCCATCGGCCGTGCCACCCAGCCCAAGGTCGCTGTTGACGATATCGAGCAGCGCCAGCGGCAGCGCCCGCGCCTGAGCATCGAGATGCGTCGCGCTCGATCCGAAGAAGCCGGCGAGCCGCAAGGCCCCACCCTGCATACGCAAGGTCACCGGCGCCAGCCGCCAGCCTTCCTCCTCGCCGGTCAGCACCAGCGGTCGGTCGAGCGTAATCGCGCGCTGATTGACCGATCCGCGCATGTCCACCCGGATGCGCTGCGCCGCGATGGCCGCCCGCGCCTGCAAATCGAACAGGCGGCCGTTGCCGGTGTTCATCGAGACGGTCGCCGTGCCCTCACCGTTCATCAGGTCCACGGCGCCGGCAAAGCGCCCTACCCGCAGGCCGCCGATGCGCAGGCCGCGCCCCTGCGCATCGCCCTTGATGGTGACGGCGCCGGGGCGTAGCAGCACCTCGCCGCGCACGGTGCCGCGATTGACGGTGATCTGCGGCGAGCCGGTGAAATTGGCGCCGCCCAGATCGACGTTGACGCCGAGGCGCTGGATGCCCTCGACCATCGACAGCGCGATGCTCCCCTCCGCCGGGCCGGAGAGCGCCAGCGTGCCCTGTAGCCCGCCGTCCACGGGGACGAGATCGCCCTTCACGGTCACATCGCTTACGCCGAGGCCAGCGATCGAGATGGTCGCGTCGCCATTGGCGGGGAGCAGGATCGCCCCTTCGCCCTTGAACGGCCCGAGCATCGAATCGCCCTCGGCGGTGACGGCATAGCCCTGCGCATCCGGCACCAGCAGCGCGCGCACATCCTTGAGCCGCAGCGCCGGCAGCGGACTGGCGAGCACCAGCGCGACGCGCGGCCGGTCCGGCTGGCCGGAGAGAGACAGGCGCAGCGGCCCGTAAGCGCGGTGCCGCCCGCTTCCCTCAAGCTGGAGTGTACCGGCGCTGGTGTCATAATAGCCGTTGCCGGCCAGCGTCAGCGCCGGTGCACCGAGCCGCAGGTTGCGCAGGGCGATGCGCTTGCCGGCCAGCGCGAGGTCGCTGGTAATGGTCGGCAATCCCTCGCCGAGACCGCGCAGGAAGCCATTGTCGAGCCGCCGCATGATCGCGCGAGCGGTGCCGGTGAACGCCACGGAGCCCTGCGCCGGCTTGACCAGCCGCAGCACGGCGGCGAGATCGAGCCGGCCCAGTCCCTTCACCTCCAGCCCGTTGAACCCACCCCGGAAATTGCCGGCAAAGCTGCCCAGCCCCCCATCGGCCTGCCCGTCAAGCTGCCCGGCGAAGCCGCTCGCGCGGATAGCGGTCGGCGCGAGGCGGAACTGCCCCGCCGCACGCTGAATGCGGCCATCGACCACGAGGTTGCGCAGCCGTTCGTCGATCTGCGGCGCTCCCACCGCCAGCGCCTGCGCAGTCAGCCGGAAGGGGAAACTCCCCTCCTGCCCGGCCAGGCGCGCCTCGCCGGCAAGGCGCAGGTCACGCACGCCCATCTTGCCTTGGCGCAGGTCCGGCGCGGTCAGCAGATAGTCGAAGGCGGCGTTGCCGAACGGCCCCGCCAGCCGCGCACGCAGCAGCACCGGCCGGCCGGTGACGCCCGCCGCGAGCCGCCCCGGCTGGGCAACCGCCGCCTCCAGCCGCAGTTCATCGAAGCGATTGCGAGCCAGATCCAGCCCGCCGGTCGCCTTGAGCTGCACCGCCGGCAAAGCGGCCGACGCCGTGCCGCTGAGCAACCGATTATCGAAGCGCAGGTCCGCGTCGAGCGCCATCTCGCCGCTGCCCAGCGCGGCCAGCGGTCCGATCAGCGCGACCGGGCCGTTCACATGATAGCGCCCCTCCTGCATGCGCAGCGCGAGCCGCGCCGCCCGCTGCCCGCCGCTCACCGCGACGAGGCCGCCGCGCCAGTCGCGCCAGTCGCCATCGCCCTTGATCGCCAGCGCCACCGGCTGATCGGTGCCGATCAGGCCGGTAACGATTCCCCCGCGCGGTCCTGCTACGAGCAGGTCGAGATCGAAACGCTTGTCGTCCGGCCGGCTGTCGAGATCGAGCCGCAGCGCGTCCGCCGTGTCGAGCGCGGAGGCGGAGAGCGCGATGACGGCGCGGCCCTTGCGCACGTCCGCCTTGCCGACGCCGCGCACGACATGCGGCTTGCCCGCCACCGCCGCGCCCAGCGCCAGCCGGTCGACGCGCAACTCGGCCAGGCGGATATCGAAGCCGGGCAGGATCGACTCGCGCGCCTCGCTCGGCACGAATTGCGGCAGCCGCGCCAGCTCCGCCGCATGGATGTGCAGCCGGTCGATATCCAGCCGGTTGGAGAGCCAGCCGAGCGGATACCAGTTCAGGTCCGCCCGCTCGATCCGCGCGAACCCGCCCTTGGGATCGGCCAGCCGCACGTCGCGCAGCACCATGGCCTTGAACACCCGCCCCTCGATCGACCCGACCGAGACGCGCAGCCCCGTGACCGGCCGCCAGCCGGCGATCTGGCGAATGAGGAAGCGGTGGCCGGCATCCGTGTCGATCCAGCGCACCGCCGCCCAGCCCGCAACCAGCAAGGCCAGCAACAGGCCGAGCACGCCATAGCCGATCCAGCGACGGATGCGGCGGCGCGGCGGAGGCGATGGCGGTTCCACCGGCGGCAGCATCTCGGCGGGCGGATCGGGCGGAGGCGCGGCAGCCATCAGAAGGCTTGCCCCAGCGACACATAGACGCCGATGCGCGGATCGCCCGGCTGCGGATTGATCGGCGTGCCGACATCGACGCGGATCGGCCCGAAGTTGCTATAATAGCGGAAGCCGATACCGGCGCCGACGCGCATCTCGCTCAGCGTCGGCAGCGATTTGGCGGAAATAGTGCCGGCATCGACGAACGGCACGATGCCGAACTGGTTGAGGCTGCCGAAGCGGAAGCGCGCCTCCACCGAGACCTCGCCCAGGCTGCGGCCGCCGATGGGATCGTTATTGGCGTCGCGCGGGCCGATCGCCTGATAGCTGTAGCCGCGCACCGATCCGCCACCGCCGGCATAGAAGCGCCGCGTCGGGGCGATACGGTCTGCCGAGGCGCCGACGATGGTGCCCAACCGCACGCGCCCGGCCAGCGTGAACCGCTCCCCCATCGGCACATAGGCGCTGCCGTCCATCTGCGCGCGGACATAGCCGAAGGCGCCGCCTTGCAACGACAGCTCGGGGGACAGCCGCCCGCCGAGACGGAAGCCCTTGCGCGGATCGAGCAGATCGTCGCTGCCGTCATAGGTGAGGCTGCCCGGCAGCGCGGCGATCACGAATGTGCGCCGGCGCGGGATCAGCGTCGTGCCATAAAGGTCGCGCTCGTCGCTGATCCGCAATTCGGTGCCGAGCGACCAGACCCAGTTCTTCTGGAAGATGAGATTGGTCTGCCGCTCCAGGCTCGCCGCCACGCCCGCCGTCAGCGCGCGATAGGCCGGCTGGTCGATGTTGGCCAAGCCCACCTCTACATTGAGCACCCGGTCGCGTTTGCCAAAATTGTTGCGCCGCAGGATGGCGGTGAGGCTCTGCTCCTGCGTGCCGAGCACGGCGCGCGCGGTGAGCGCGCCTTCCGGCGGGAAGAAGTTACGGTGCTGCCAGCTTCCCTCGACGCGGAAGCCTTCCCCGGTGCCGTAGCCGACTTCGCCTGCAACCGTGCGCGGCGGCGCGGGCGCTATATTCACGGCGAGATCGACCGTCTCCTCGTCCTTGCCTTCCTCGGGTGTGATCGTCACCTGCGAGACGAGGCCGGTGGCGATCAGCGCGCTGTTGAGATCGGTAAGATCGCTCTGCTTGAACGGCTCACCGGGCGAAAACCGGCTGATGACGCCGACATGCCGGGCACTGAACGGCGCCTCCGCATTGACCTTTATCTCGCCGAACCGCCGGAAGCCGCCGGTATCGACATTGAGGTTGAGGATGGCCTCGCGCTGCTGGTGATCGACGGTGAGCACCGGCTCGCGCACGTCGGCAAAGGGATAGCCGCCCTCGCCCAGCCCCACCCGCAGCTTGGCGGTGGCATCCAGGATCGCGTCGGTATCCGCCGGGTCGCCCACCGAAACAGGGAACAGCGCGCGCAGATCCTGGCCGAGCGGGCTCACCCCCTCCAGCCCGTCGACATTGACCGCGTCGAGCATATAGCGCGGTCCCGGATTGGCGCCGAGAACGACGGCGACGCGCGGGTCGCTGCCCGCCTCGGCGCGCAGGCGTATACGGGCGCGGCTGTCATAATAGCCCCGCGCGCGCAGCAGTTCGTCGAGCAATTCGGTGTCGCTCTGTCCCCGGCGGCGGATCTGCGCGATGTTGGCCCGGTCGTCATCCGCCTGCTTGAGCGCTGAAAGCGCATCGAAGCGGGTGAGCAGCATTTCATCGGCGGCCCCGTTGAACCCCTCCAGTTCAACGCGGTAGCGCAGCGGCGCGGCAGGGTCGATCGCCGCGAGCGCATCCGCTTCGGCGGACGGCGGCGGGGCTTCGGGTGTGGCCAGCGCATCCCCATCGGACGGCGGGCCGGGCAGAGACTCCTCCCCGGCACTCGCTCCATCCGGCACTACCGGCAGGTCCGCCAACGGCGCGGCGGGCGTATCCAGGTCGGGCCAGTCGACGCCGAGATCCGGCAGATCATCAAGCGCCAGCGGATCGTCGGCCGGCGCGGTCGGCGGCAGCGGCGGCGTCTGGCTCGCAGCGGGTTGGGCATGGATCGGCTGCGGCGCAGCGGCGGCCGTCACGGCCAGCAGAGCCAGCACGGCAGTCCAACCGCCAGGGCGAGACCAGCAGCGGATCGTCCGTCGCAGCATGGAGTCTGTCTATGGGTTCGCCGCTCGACTGCAAGCGCCATTCGCGCTCAAACGGCGCAATTGCGCCAAGCCGACGCCGAAATCGGGGACGCAGCGGACCACAGTCACGCCGATTGCGGCTCAAAAGGCACGTTCGAGCCGGTCGAGTAACGCACGCGCGGGGCTAGGCGGCATCGGCGAGCGGCTCCGCATCCGCTTGATGAGTTGCCCTTCCAGGCGGGCCACACGTTGGTAGAGATCCTCACTGCTCAGGATCAACGCGGCCATATCGGGGCTGAAGCGCTGCGCTACGGAAATGACCGTCCGCGCGGCCTCGCCAAGCTGAAACCGTTCCTCGTTCCGCACGGACTCCGCCAGTTCGCCGTTGAAGATGGCGCGCTGGGCGAGCAGCCAGGCGATGACGTGCATCAGCCGCGTCGTCACCTTGAGCGATTCGCAGGCGAAGGTCACGCGGTCCATTTCCCCCAGCGCGCGGCGCTGCACCTCGCCCTGCCCGTCGAAGAAAGAGCGCGCTTCGTCCGCCAGCACCATCGCTTCCACATAGAGGCTGTCGATCAGGCGCTGATCGAAATGGCCCAGCAAAGTGGTCGAGTCGCTCATATCCGGGTGCTGCCACAACCACACGGGGCTGTCAGGCCGATTAACCTCGAATCGGCAGTGCCCACGCCATACGCTGCCCGATCAGGCGATGATGTCCGGCACCAGGCTGCTCTCCAGCATCAGTATCTCGTCGCGCAGCCGCAGCTTGCGCTTCTTCATGCGGGCGAGCTGGATCTGGTCCGGCCGCGCCACCTGGCCGAGCGCGGCGATCGCGCAATCCAGGTCCCGGTGCTCGACACGCAGAAGCTCAAGTCGCCGCTCGACTTCCTCCACCGACAACACCGACTCGCATCCTCCTTGCCTCGATCGACCAGGCGCATCATCGCATTGCCGCCAGGCTCCGGCAATGGCTGGGCGCCGGCAACAAAAAATCATCCTCAACGATCTTTGTTCCACCGCGGCGCAACGAGCGGACGAGCCAGCGACACGATCGTTAACGCGCGCCCTCATGAACGCGGCCCACCGGTCACTTCGTCGCAAACGCGCAGGTAGGGCGAGACTTGCCCGGCGAAAGATGCTCTATTCCTCTTTCCACTTGTGGAACGGCTAAGGAGGACATGATGGATTCAACCCATATTTCCGCACTTCACGCCAAACATGCCGGGCTCGAGGCCCGACTCCGCAACGAGACGGCGCGCCCCGCGCCGGATACTATGCTCGTTGCCAATCTCAAGAAGCAGAAACTGATCCTGAAACAGCAGATTGCCCAGGCGACCGGCTGACCCACGCCGCAAATGACATGGGGCGCTGGATAAGCGCCCCAGACCATCTTTCCCGTTTTATGGATGACACTCCCTGACCCGGAGCGGGCTGGCGGCCTGCGAGACGAGACGGCCCTGAACCGGCTGTCCAAGGGGGTTCGCTCAGGGGCACCCTTTCTCCGATAAGATTAAAGAAGAGCGCTTCTGCGACGGCCTTGGGACCAGCCGGCCGATTGTCGATGGCGATTATCGAACGCAATCATGAGGCCATTCGCAAGCCTATAATCGCCGATCCGGTAGACGTCCGAGGCCATCGGATAACGACCCGGTTCAAATGCGCCGCTCTAATCTCTAGCGACGTCGCATCAGCAGGTCGGCGAACCGGAAGCGGTGATCGGCGGAGAATTCGATGACGCAGGGCCCGAAATTCGCGGCATCGGCCAAGGCGAGAACCGCGTCGAGCGGGTAGGCGTTCATCTGCATGAAGGGCTCGCGCCAGCGCCGGCCTCGCTTGATGTTCACCAACTCATGCACGCCCGGCACATTGCATTGGGCCCAGAAGCACAGTCGTGAGACCAGGCCGTGGTACCGACCGATGCAGAGCTGGATCGCCATCACGCCGCCGGGCGCAACCTTGCGCATGAGCCCGTTCAGAATGCGCAGGCCCCGCCGCGTCGGGATATGCTGGAAGACGATGCTGCTCAGTATGAAATCGAACGCTCCCTCCGCCGCGCTCAGCGCATCGTCCGAGAGCGCGAAGTGGATATTGTCGATCCCCCGCGCTCGCGCATTACGCATCGCCTCGGCGAGCATCGCCGGCGCAATGTCGAGCGCAGTCACCTGCTCGAACGCCTGCGAAAGCGGCAGCGTCAGCCGCCCGACTCCGCAGCCGAACTCCAGCGCATACCGACGTGCGAAGGGTCCGAAATGCCGTACCGCCGCTGCCAGCCGCTCCTCCACCACCGGCGGGCCGGAGGCGAAAAAAGCCTCGCGGTTGCGCTCTATAGCATCCGCGCGAAAACGCTCGTCGGCCAAGACGCCGAAATAGGGATCGTTCTGCCCCCAGCGACGCCAATGACTGTCGCTATCCGCCATGATGGAACGCGCGCAAGGCCTCCCGCCGGGCTGCCTCAGTAAATCCGCTTCTTCGGCTCGATATAGGAGACCTCGTCGGTGAGCGTGTAGTCATGCACCGGGCGATAGTCGATCTTGACCTGGCCGCCCTTGCCGCCCCAGCCATCGAACCAGCTTATCGTGTGCTTCATCCAGTGCTTGTCATCCCGCTCGGGATAATCCTCGTGCATATGCGCCCCGCGGCTTTCCTTGCGGTTGCGCGCGCACTGGATGGTGCACATCGCCTGCGCGATCAGATTGTCCAGCTCCATCGTCTCGACCAGATCGGTGTTCCAGATCATCGAGCGGTCGGTAATGCCGATGTCGCTCATGCCAGCGTAGATCTTGTCGAGCTGCTCGATGCCCTCCGCCATCAGGGCGTCGGTGCGGAACACGGCGGCGTGTGCCTGCATGCAGCGCTGCATCTCCAGGCGGATCTTCGCCGTCGGCGAGCCGCCCTTGGCGTGGCGGAAATGGTCGACGCGGCCGAGCGCCAGTTCTTCCGACCCGGCCGGCAGCGGCTTGTGCGGCGTGTCGGGCTTGACGATCTCCGCGATGCGCTTGCCGGTCGCCCGGCCGAACACCACCAGGTCGATGAGGCTGTTCGAGCCCAGCCGGTTGGCGCCGTGGACGGAGACGCACGCCGCCTCGCCCACCGCAAACAGGCCCGGCACCACCGTATCCGGGTTGCCGTCCTTCAGCGTCACCACCTCACCATGATAGTTGGTGGGGATGCCGCCCATATTATAGTGGACGGTCGGCACCACCGGCAGCGGCTGGCGGGTCAGGTCCACGCCGGCAAAGATCTTGCCCGTCTCGGTGATGCCGGGCAGCCGCTCGTGCAGCACCTTGGGGTCGATATGATCGAGGTGCAGATGGATATGATCCTTGTTCTTGCCGACACCCCGGCCTTCGCGAATCTCCATGGCGATGGAGCGCGAAACCACATCGCGGCTCGCCAGATCCTTGGCAGAGGGTGCATAGCGCTCCATGAAGCGTTCGCCCTCGCTGTTGGTCAGATAGCCGCCCTCGCCGCGCGCGCCCTCGGTGATGAGCACGCCGGCGCCGTAGATGCCGGTCGGGTGGAACTGGACGAACTCCAGGTCCTGCAATGCCAGCCCGGCGCGCAGTGCCATGCCGCCGCCGTCGCCGGTGCAGCTATGCGCGCTGGTCGCGGAGAAGAAGCAGCGGCCATAACCGCCGGTCGCCAGCACCACGGCATGGCTGCGGAAGCGATGGATGGAGCCATCCTCCAGACACAGCGCGATGACGCCCCGGCACTCGCCATTTTCCATGATGAGGTCGAGCGCGAAATATTCGATGAAGAAGTCCGCGTCATACTTCAGGCTCTGCTGGTAGAGCGTGTGCAGCATGGCATGGCCGGTGCGGTCGGCGGCGGCGCAGGTGCGCTGCGCGGGCGGGCCGGCACCCATATTCTGCATCATGCCGCCGAACGGGCGCTGGTAGATTTTGCCTTCCTCGGTGCGGCTGAACGGCACACCGGCATGCTCCAGCTCATAGACGGCGGCCGGCGCCTCGCGGCAGAGATATTCGATGGCGTCCTGATCGCCCAGCCAGTCCGATCCCTTGACGGTATCGTACATGTGCCAGGTCCAGTGGTCCGGCCCCATATTGCCGAGCGAGGCGGCGATACCGCCCTGCGCGGCAACCGTATGGCTGCGTGTGGGGAACAGCTTGGTGATGCAGGCGGTCTTGAGGCCGCTCTCGGCAATGCCCATGGTCGCGCGCAGGCCGGACCCGCCCGCACCCACCACCACCGCGTCATAGCTGTGGTCGATGATCTTGTAGGCGGCGGTGGAATTACTGTCCGACATCAGAGCGAACCTCCGGCGAATGCGATTCTGGCGATCGAGAACAGGCACAGTGCCGCCGCGCCGATCGCATAGAAATTGACAAGGATGAGCGTGGCGAACTTGAGGCCGTCATCATGCACATAGTCCTCGACGAACACCTGTAGCCCGAGGCGGATGTGATAAAAGACGCTGACGATCATCAGCATCAGCGGCACGGCCACGATTCCCTGACTCATCCATCCGCTCACCGCCGCATGGTCATAGGCCGGCAGCATCGCGAGGCTGGCGACCAGCCACGTCACCAGCAGCGCATTGCCCACAGCGGTGATGCGCTGCGCGATCCAGTGGTGGGTGCCGCTCTTCGCCGATCCCAGGCCGCGAACCCGGCCGACTTCCGTTCCCGTGCCCATCAGCCGGCCCTCCCCACGCACAACCAGATCCACAAGGCAGCGGTCGCCAGCGGCGCGGCCACGACGATGGCTTTCGACCAGCGCCGGTTGGTCCGCAGTTCATAACCCGCGCCCATGTCCAGTACGAGATGGCGCAGGCCCGAGAACAGATGCTCGAAGAACGCCCAGGTGAGGCCGATCAGCACGATGCGTGCCAGCACATTGACGATCAGGCCCGGCACATCGCCCGCGTCGGCCGCCCACACATAATAAAGGAAGCTCTCATAAGCCGCCGGCCCGCTCGCGATCGCCCACAGCCACCAGGTCAGCAAGATGCCGCCGACGATGGCAAGGCCGTCCCCCGTCACACGGTGCAGGATGGAGACCAGCATGTGCGCCCCCCATCGCCAGATAGTGAGATGTGGAGAAAGCGGTCTTGGAGCGGATTTCGCCATAGCGGGCCATCCTGTTCTTGAAAGGTTGCCGCCCCCATAGCGCAAAGCGGCTGGACTGCAAACGCTCCGGCGCTCTCATCCACCATGTCAACGAACCGCTAACGATAACCAGCGATTAACGATCGGCCGCTATGCCCGCGCTCTGGGATAGAGAGCCGCAAGGCCGGCGCAGAGGACCGTTGCACGATGACCGAATTTACCAGCGACACGATTTCCATGGCTGATCGCCTGCGCGAATTCGATCCCGCCGGAACGCTGCCGGGCATGGCGGCGCGGATCAAGGCGACGCTCGGCGAGCGTATCGACGAACTGGGCGATGTCGCGTTCGAGGGCTATGTGGCGAGTGCCGGCAGCCGCCATCACAGCCCCGCCGAGCTGGAGGCGATCCACCGCAACGCGCAGGAATTCTACCGCGAACTGCTCGGCAATCTCGCCGGCGAGCGCTGGGGCGAGCAGGCCCGTGTTTTCCTCAACGGCGTCATCGCCGCCGGTCTCTCGCTCCGCGCGCAGATCCATGCGGTCAACAGCGTTGTGGACAAGGTGCGCGATATCGTCACCGCTGTCGTGCAGGACCCTGAGGAGCGGGCCGACCTGATGAGCGCGATGCGTTACATCTCGCTGGTGCAGGTCGAGCTGTGCTGCGCGGCCTATGCCGATTCGATCCGCGAGAAGGACCGGCAGGAGCGCGACCTTCAGCGCGAACAATTTTCCGACCTGCTCACCAACCAGATCGACCGCGCCGCCGATCTCGGCGACCGGCTGCGCGATCAGGCGCGCGAAGCCTCCAGCGCGACGCGCGGCATGCTCGACAAGGCATCGGAAGTCGCCGCCGCCGCCGAGCAGTCCGCCATCGCCATGCGCGAGGCGGCGCACACCTCGTCCGGCCTCATCCGCGCTATCGAGGAAGCCCGCACGGAGGTCGATCAGGCGGCCGAAGTCGCACTCAAGGCATCGCATCAGGCCGGCGAGGCCGTGGAAATGTCCAGCGCCCTCTCCGAACACGCCCAGTCGATCGAGTCGATCCTCGGCCTCATCCGCGACATTGCCGGGCAGACCAACCTGCTCGCGCTCAACGCCACTATCGAGGCGGCCCGCGCCGGTGACGCCGGCCGGGGCTTCGCGGTCGTCGCGCAGGAGGTGAAGTCGCTCGCCAGCCAGACGGCCCGTGCGACCGACGACATCGCCCAGAAGATCGCGGCGATCCAGCACGCCACGCGCCAGTCGGTCGAGACCAACGAGCGCATCCGCGCCACCGTGCAGGACGTGCAGACCACCGGCATGCGCATCCGCGCCGCCATGGACGCGCAATCGCAGACCGTGACGATGATTACCGCCGCTGTCGACGAGACCGCGCTGGCCGCCGACTCCATGTCCTCCAACATCTCCGCGATCCGGCAGGATACCGAGATCGTCGCCTCCGAGATCGACGAGCTGGAGGGCGGCTTCAACGAGGTGCGCAATCACCTTGGCGTGCTACGCGATCGCTCAACGAACTTCGTAAAGACGGTCGTCGGCGACGAGCCACAGCGCGCCGCCGGTTAGGGGGACAGGCGGCGAGCGCCGTTTCGCTGTCGCCAACCTTCTCAAATCGGGTAGAGAAGCGGGCATGGCAAAGCCTCGCCCCGTCCGCAAAGCGTCCCCCGCCCCCGCCTGGCAGATGACCGTGCCATGCACGCGCGACCGCGCCGAGCAGGTGCAGGAACAGGCGGACGAGCTGTTCGGCGCATGGCCGGTTCCGCCCGCCGTCATCGCCAGCGAGGCCGAGCCGGACAACCCCGCGCGCTGGCAGATCGACATCATCTTCGAAGGCAAGCCGGTCGAGGCGCAGATCAAGGCTATTCTGGCGCTATTGCCGAAGGGTGCGCGCACCACGATGACGCTCACCCCGGTGCCGGAGACCGACTGGGTGACGCAGAGCCAGGCCGGTCTGGAGCCGATCACCGCCGGGCCGTTCCACGTGCGCCACGACGCCGCCGAGCCAACGCGCGCCGGCCTCACCAACTTCCTCATCCCCGCGAGCCGCGCCTTCGGCACCGGTCAGCACGAGACGACGCGCGGCTGCCTGGAGATGCTGGCGCGGCTGGCGCAGAGCGGCCACCGCTTCGGCAATATCGCGGACATCGGCACCGGCACCGGCCTGCTCGCCTTCGCCGCCCGCTCGCTCTGGCCCCGCGCGCATATCCTCGCCTCGGATATCGACCCGGTCGCGGTGGAGGTCTCGGCGGAGAATGCCGGACGCAACGGCGTGCCGCTGGGCGGCGGCGCGGGCGAGGTCCAGCTTGTTGCGGCGCCGGGTGTCGATCATCCGCTGATCCAGACCATCGCGCCCTATGATCTGGTCATCGCCAACATCCTCGCCGGGCCGCTGATCGAACTCGCCCCCGGCCTCGCCGCGCAGGTGGCCGAAGGCGGATCGCTGATTCTCGCCGGCCTGCTCACCGAACAGGCCGACCGCGTCATCGCCGCCTACCGCCGTCAGGGGCTGCGCCTTGCGGCACGCATCGACAATGGCGAGTGGCCGGCCCTGCATCTGCGCAAGCGCCGCCGCTTCGGCTGGCGCCGCCCCGTCCACTGGCGCGCCGAGGATTTTGGCGAGGCGCCGGGCTACGGAAGCTGGTGAGGGCGCCGGCTCAACCGCGCCGCCCCCGCGCATAAGCCTGCGCGCCGCGCGTGAACAGCCGATCCTCCGCCAGCACCGCGTCGGGCGCAAGATCGTCCAGTGCCTCCAGCGCCGCATAGACCGGCGCGAAATCGACCGCCACCGTCGCGTCAAGCAACGCCGCGAAGGAGGGAATGACGAAGTAGCTCTGCTGATAATCGTCGATCCGGTAGTGCGTGCGCATCACCCGCATCAGATCGAAGGCGATGCGGTTGGGGCTGGGATCGTCCAGCGCGAAAATGCTCTCGCCATGACTGGAGACGATGCCCGCACCGAATAGCCGCAGCCCGTCCGCCTCCTCGATCAACCCGAACTCAACCGTATACCAATAGAGCCGCGCCAGCCGATGCAGCGCATCGAAACGCAGGCTGCGCAGCCCGCCCTCGCCATAAGCCTGCATGTAATCGGCATAGGCCGGATCGGCGAGCAGCGGCACATGGCCGAACACGTCGTGAAAAACGTCCGGCTCCTCCAGATAGTCGAGCTGATCCGGCCGCCGAATGAATCGCCCGGCGACGAAGCGGCGATGCGCAAGATGGTCGAAGAACACCGCATCGGGCACCAGCCCCGGCACCGCGACGACCCGCCAGCCGGTCAACGCCGCCAGCCGCTCCGACAGCTCCGCGAAATCGGGGATTCCCGGCCGCGACAGGTGCAGCACATCGGGCCCGCGCAGAAAGGCCGCGCAGGCCCGGTCGGGAAGCTGTGCGCTCTGGCGGGCGAACAGCCGGTCCCACGTCGCATGCTCCTGCGCCGTATAGGCCCGCCAGTCCTGCGGGATCGTCCAGTCGAGCGCGGCGCCCGGCGGCGGGGTGTCGGGGATAGGGTGCGCGCTCATGAGGATCAGCCGCCTCCTTCGTCACGTACGAGCGGGCTGACGCACAAGCAGGGCATCCGCATATCGACCATCGTGGCCTCCAAAGCCATGATATGGGAAATCGCCGACCAGCAGCAAGCGCGGATCAGCTCGCCCGCGACTGCCCCGGCGCTACCCCGCCCCCTTCACAATCTCCGCCCAGGCCGCCTCGTCGATCACCTCGATGCCCAGCTCGGCCGCCTTCTTGAGTTTCGATCCCGCCCCCGGCCCGGCCACCACCAGATCCGTCGCCGCACTGACCGTTCCCGCTGCACGCGCGCCCAGCGCCTCGGCCTGCGCCTTGGCCTCATCGCGGCTCATCGTCTCCAGCTTGCCGGTGAACACAATGGTCTTGCCGGAGACGGCACTGGCCTTGACCGCCACCACAAAGGGAGGCGGCGCCACCTCGCCCAGCAGGTCGTCCCAGATGCGCCGATTATGCTCCTCATGGAAGAAATCGCCCAGTGCCTCGACCACAACGCCGCCGATCCCGTCGATGGCGAGCAGCCGCGCGGTTGCGGCCTCATCCCCGGCATGGGCCGCCTCCGCCACCTCGCGCAGCACTGGCAGTGTGGCGAACGCCTTGAGCAGATCGCGCGCCGTCACCGCGCCGACATGGCGGATGCCGAGGCCGAACAGCAGCCGCGCCGCATCCGGCTCCCGCCGGGCCTCGATGGCGGCGAGCAGATTGTCGACCGACTTGTCCTTCCACCCCTCACGCGTCAGCAACTCCCCGCGATACCGCTTGAGGCGGAAGATGTCGGCCGGGCCGTGCTCCAGCCAGCCGAGTGCGAAAAACTCGCGGATCGTCTTGTCGCCCAGCCCCTCGATATCCAGCGCCGCGCGGCTGACGAAATGGCGCAGCCGCTCGATCCGCTGTGCCGGGCAGATGAGGCCGGCCGTGCAGCGCACGTCCACCTCGCCCTCCTCGGCCACCGCCTCGCTGCCGCACTCGGGGCAGTGATCGGGAAAGGCATAGGGGTCGCGCGGCTCCTCACGGGTGAGATTGTCGACCACCTGCGGGATAACGTCACCGGCGCGCTGCACCACCACCCGGTCGCCCGGCCGCACGCCCAGCCGCGCGATCTCGTCGCGATTGTGCAGCGTCACGTTGGAGACGACCACGCCACCCACCGTCACCGGCTTCAGGCGCCCCACCGGCGTCAGCTTGCCGGTGCGGCCAACCTGGATGTCGATCGCCTCCAGCGTCGTCTCGGCCTGCTCGGCGGGGAATTTATGCGCGATCGCCCAGCGCGGCGCCTTGGCGACGAAGCCGAGCCGCCCCTGCCAGTCCAGCCGGTCGACCTTATAGACCACGCCATCGATATCGTAGGGCAAGTCCGCCCGCTGCGTCTCGATGGCGCGATACTGCGCGAGCATCGCCGCGCTGTCCCCACACAGCACCAGCCTTGGCGAGACCGGGATGCCCCAGCGCGCCATCGCCTGCATCACGCCATATTGCGTCTCCGCCGGTAGACCGCCCCCGCTCACCACGCCCCAGCCATGGGCAAGAAAGCGCAGCGGCCGGCTGGCGGTGACGCTGGCATCCTTCTGCCGGAGCGACCCCGCCGCCGCGTTGCGCGGGTTGGCGAACTGGCGCACGCTATCGGGGTCGAACGCCTCGCCCCGTCCCTGCGCCGCCGCCTCGGCTTCCGCCATGAGTCGTGCGTTGAGCGCGAGGAAGGCCGCCTTCTCCATATAGACCTCGCCCCGCGCCTCGAACATATCGGGCGCATCGCCGGGCAGGGCCTGCGGTATATCCGGAATGAAGCGGACGTTGGCCGTCACGTCCTCGCCCACCTCACCATCGCCGCGCGTCGCCGCACGCACCAGTTGGCCCTTTTCGTAGCGGAGCGAGAGCGACAGCCCGTCGATCTTGTCCTCGGCGGTCATCGCCACCGCCGCATCCTCCGGCAGCGCCAGGTAGCGCCGCACCCGCGCGACGAACTCCTCCACTTCCTCGGGCGCGAAGGCATTGTCGAGGCTCATCATCCGCTTCTCGTGGCGGATCTTGGCCAGCGCCGACGCGGCGACCGAAGCCCCCACCTGCCGGTTGGGGCTATCCGCGCGGATCAGATGCGGAAATGCCGCCTCCAGCGCATTGTTCTCGCGTATCAGTGCATCATAGGCCGCGTCGCTGATCTCCGGCGAATCCTCGGCATGGTAGAGCCGGTTATGCCTGGCGATCTCCTTCGCCAGCCGCATCAGGCGATTGGCGGCCTCGGCTTCTGTCATCTGGTCCATGTCTCAATCAATCCAAACACGCCGAAGCATAGAAATAACACGAGCCCCAGAACAAGAAACAAGCCCGCAACCTTCAAGGCAGATTGGCCTTTGCGCTTTTCCGCAATGATGAATGGAATACCCAAGAGCAACCCGCAGAACAGACTGCCCACGAAAAGCGAGGACCATGTCAGTGCCATTACACGGACATGCCTGCTGCCATCACACCCCCTCCAGCAGCCGATCGGCCTGCGCGCGGGCCTCGTCGGTGATGGCGGCGCCGGAGAGCATGCGGGCGATTTCCTCGCGCCGTTCCGCCTCGTCCAGCGGATGGACGCCGGTGCGGGTGATCGTGCCTTCCGACGATTTGGCGATGAGCAGATGCCCCCGCCCGCGCGCCGCAACCTGCGGGCTGTGCGTCACCACGATCACCTGCGCGCCGCCGGCCAACCGCGCCAGCCGCTCGCCGATGGCGCCGGCCACCGCGCCGCCCACGCCCCGGTCGATCTCGTCGAAAATCATCGTGCCCGCGCTGCCCTGCGCCGCCAGCGCCACCTTGAGCGCGAGGATGAAGCGCGAGAGTTCGCCGCCGCTGGCGATCTTGGCGAGCGGCGCGAAGGGCGCGCCCGGATTGGTCGAGATCATATACTCGATCCGATCGCGCCCGCTCGCGCGCCATTGCCCCTCCGGCAGCGGCTCGACAGCGGTGCGGAACCGCGCGGCATCCAGTTTGAGCGGCGCCAGCTCGCCGGCCATGGCGGCATCGAGCCGCAGCGCCGCCGCCTGCCGCGCCACGCTCAGCGTCTGCGCCGCCGCCTCATAAGCCGCCCGCGCCTGCTTCGCCACCGCTTCGAGATCGGCCAGCCCCGCCTCGCCCGCGTCGATGCGGGCAAGCTGCGCGCTCATCTCGGCGGCCAGCGCGGCGAGATCGTCCGCCGCGACCTGATGCTTGCGAGCGAGCGCGCGCAGGTCGAACAGCCGTGTCTCGATCGCATCCAGCCGTGCGGGGTCGACGGAAAGCGCCTCGCCCGCCCGCTCCAGCAGATCCTCGGCATCCGCCGCCTCGATCACCGCCCGGTCGAACGCCGCCAGCGCGCCGGCCAGCAGCTCGTGCTCGGGCGCGATCCGGTCCAGCCGCCGCGCCGCCTGCCGCAGCCGCGCCAGCGCGCCCTCCGATCCGCCGAGCAGATCGTCGAGCGCCGCCAGATCCTCGGTCAGCCGCGCGCCCTTCTGCATGGTCGCGCGCTCCCCCGCGAGCGCCTCCTCCTCGCCCGGCTCGGGCGCAAAGGCGGTCAACTCCGCCACCGCATGGGCGAGATAGTCGCGCTCGCGCGCCGCGCTCTCCAGCGCCGTCCGCGCCGCTTCAAGCTGCGCCTCCGCCTCCTGCCACGCACCATGGGCCGCACGCACCGCGCCGCTGTCCAGCCCGCCAAAGGCATCGAGCAGGTCCATGTGGCCGCGCGGATTGAGCAGACCGCGCTCGTCATGCTGGCCATGGATCTCGACCAGACAGGCGCCCACGTCGCGCAGCAGCGCGGCCGAGCAGGGCTGGTCGTTGATGAAGGCGCGGCTGCCCCCGTCGGCGCGAAGCGTGCGGCGGATGAGCAGCGGTTCGCCCGGCTCCTGCGCAATCTCGTTCTCGGCCAGCAGCAGCGCCAATGGCGATCCGGCGGCAGGCGCCTCGAAGCTCGCCGTCACGCTCGCCTGCGCCTCGCCCGCGCGGACCAGCGCGCTGTCCGCCCGCATGCCGAGCGCCAGCCCCAGTGCGTCGAGCAGGATGGATTTGCCCGCGCCGGTCTCGCCGGTCAGCACGGTCAGCCCGCGCTCGAAAGCAAGATCGAGCGCCTCGATGAGCACGATGTTACGGATGGCAAGGCCGGTGAGCATGGTCAGCCGAGACCTAGAGCATTTTCATGGCCGGCGGAACCGCCTGCGACTCGGACCCATGCGGCAGCGCGGGAGTGCCCGTCAGGCGCCGACCCCATGCTCCTGCATCAGCCGGTAGGCGCGCTGATACCATTTCGAGCCGGGGTAGTTCTGGCCGAGCACCGCCGCCGCACGCTTGGCCTCCTCGGGGATGCCGAGCGCCAGATAGGATTCGACCAGCCGCTCCAGCGCCTCGGGCGTGTGGCTCGTCGTCTGATACTCGTCCACCACCTTGCGGAACCGTAGCGTGGCGGCGATCCACTCGCGGCGGCGCTGGTAGAAGCGGCCGACCTCCATCTCCTTGCCGGCCAGATGGTCGTTGACGAGGTCGATCTTGAGCCGCGCGTCGGCGGCGTAGCGGGAGTCGGGGTAGCGGCGGATCAGTTCGCTGAGCGAGGCCTGCGCCTGGTTCGTGATCTTCTGGTCGCGCGTCACGTCGCTGATCTGCTCATAATAGCAGAGCGCGATCAGATAATAAGCGTAGGGCGCGTCGCGGTTGCCGGGGTGGATCGAGAGGAAGCGCTGCGCCGACTGGATCGACTTGGTATAGTCGCGCGCGGCGTAATAGCTGAACGAACTCATCAACTGCGCCCGGCGCGCCCAGGGCGAATAGGGGTGCTGGCGCTCCACCTCGTCGAACAGGATCGCCGCCTCGCGGAACTGGCCGCGGTCGAGCCGCTGCTTGCCCGCCATGTAGAGCGTGCTGACGTCGCGCGCGACATATTGCGTATCGGCGCTGTTCCGGTTCTTCGCGCAGCCCGCGACCAGAAGCATGGGGAGGATGCCAGCGACCAGAAAGGCGGCGCGACGCGTCGAAAGAGCCATCATGCGCAGCCTCTTAGCCGAGCGATCAAGGGTCGCCAAGCGATTGATGCGGCATGGCGTCGCGCAAAGGTCTCGGGTTCCGGCATGGCGGAATGGATGCGCCCGCCGCTTGAACGCCGCCTGAACGATATGGGGGAGAACTGTGCCGCTGCCCTTGTGGGAGGGGGAGAGACGGCAGCGGCACAGCGAGAGCTGGCTTGCGCACGGAATACGCCTGCTGCTCTCCTTATATTTTCCCCTTGCAGCCTCGTTCGGGATCTCGCGAACGACCCGGTCCGTCCCTGCCCCGATGCAAGGTTGGATCAGCGCCCCCGGAGCCGCATCACGCCGGCCAGGGTGGGAGTTGCCGCCGTGCGAGCTCGCAAGGGCGCCGATCCGCGAAGTCGTCAAACGTCAGGATAGTCGTTCACGAAACTCCGCATCCGCGCGGACCCGAGCGGCGTCAGCCCCACGGTCCGGCGATCTCCTTCATGATTGACGACGGCGGCCAGGCCCGCATTGACCAGCTTGTCGATCATCAGATCCGTATCCTCGCGGCTGAGCATATTGCCCACCGCCAGCGCCGTGTCGCTCACCGCGATTCCCTGCAACGCCCCTACCAACAGGCTGAGCATCACATCCATCGCGCTGTCCGCCATGACGGGGATGAGAAAATGCTTGCCGCGCAGGCGCCCCAGCCCGTGCATGCGCGTGGCCTTCGCCTCAAGGGCATCGGGCAGCATATCGCCGATATACGTCACCGGCCGCTCCATTGCAGGCGCGGACGAACCGGCGCGCCATGCCGAACTCGACATCTCACAAAACCTCTGAATCCCGGAAGCGCTACAGCAATATCGCACGGAGCCCACGCTCCGCGTCCCGCCGGCCACGCCTTGTTATCCGGGAGCCGATAGGGCGCCGGTGCGCACCCGGCATGTCCCGTAACTGGTGGACAGGCCCGCTTGCCGCGCGCACCGCGCCGGCAAGGCCCTTCACCGGGCCGGACGGGTGGGCCAGCGCGCCATGATCGTGTGGGATTGCCATGCTCCGCGTGGGTTCTGGAGGATGGCGGCACGATCTCGGCGCACTGGCCCGCGAAGCACATCAGATATCCGGGTAGTCACTGATGTAGCTTCGCATCCGCGCGGACCCGAGGGGCGTTAGCCCGACTGTTCGCCTGTCCGGGTTTGCCCCGGTTTGGGCGACCAGCCCCGCATGGATGAGGCACTCGACGACGCGTTCGGCCTCGTTGCCGTCGAGAAGATTGGTGAGGGCCAGATTGGCCCGTGTCAGCGGGATTGCCGCCCGGTCCGCCAGAAACAGCGAGAGCATGACGGTCATCGCGCCATCGCCCATCACGTCCCGGCGGAAATGCTCGTCGCGCAGCCGGGCCAGCCCAAGCAGCCGGCGCGCCCTGGCTTCCAACGCGGCATCGGCCGGATCGGCATCGGCACACATGATATCGACGCCCGCCTCCGGCGAGCCGTCCCCTGCTCCAAACGTCACGCTGGATGTCCCGGAAACCCGTAAAACAAAATGGCCGCCCCAGCCCGCACAGCAAAGCGCTAGGCTGGCCTGGACAGGCCGCGGTTAGTCTCCGTTGATCCTGACGTCATGTCCCGCAGATGGCTGACATGGTTTTGCGACCCCTGTGCTGGCCCCGGAGCCTTTCCGGCTCTCTGAAGCATCTGTTTTATTTAGCACGCTAATTATGCACGGCATCAATCTCGCAAGTCAAGGGACATAAAAAGGGCGACGCTACGGAATCGCAGCGTCGCCCCAATTTCGGACAGCATCCCGATACGGGACGAAGGGTCCTTATTCCTGCGTGATGAAGCTCGGCAGCCCGGCGTCGCCGCCATCGTCATCGTCGCCACCCGAGCGCTCGCGGCGCGGGCCGCGATCCCGGCGCGGACCGCGATCGCCACGATCGCCGCGTCCGCCACGGTCGCGATCACGGCCGCCGCGATCGCCCCGGTCGCCACGCGGCTCGCGGGGCGGACGGGTATCCTCCAGCTCCTCGCCGGTCTCCTGGTCGACCACGCGCATGGAGAGGCGCACCTTGCCGCGCGGGTCGATCTCCAGCACCTTGACCTTGACCTCCTGCCCTTCGGACAGGACGTCGGCGACCTTCTCGACGCGCTCGTTGCGAATCTCGGAGACGTGGACGAGGCCGTCCTTGCCGCCCATGAAGTTCACGAACGCACCGAAATCAACCAGGTTGACCACCTTGCCGGTGTAGATCTTGCCGACTTCCGGTTCCTCGACGATGCCGAGGATCCAGGCCTTGGCTGCCTCGATCTGGTTGATATCGGACGAGCTGATCTTGATGACGCCCTCGTCGTCGATGTCGACCTTGGCGCCGGTCTCCGCGACGATCTCGCGGATCACCTTGCCGCCCGTGCCGATGACGTCACGGATCTTGCTCTTGTCGATCTGGATCGTCTCGATGCGCGGTGCGTGTGCCGACAGCTCGGAGCGGACCTCGCCCAGCGCCTTGTTCATCTCGCCGAGGATGTGTGCGCGGCCCTCATGCGCCTGCGCGAGCGCCTGCTTCATAATCGCCTCGGTGATGCCGGCCACCTTGATGTCCATCTGCAACGAGGTGATGCCCTCGCTGGTGCCGGCCACCTTGAAGTCCATGTCGCCGAGATGATCCTCGTCGCCGAGAATGTCGGAAAGCACGGTGAACTCGTCGCCTTCCAGGATCAGGCCCATGGCGATGCCGCTCACCGGGCGCTTGATCGGCACGCCTGCGTCCATCAGACTAAGGCAGCCGCCGCACACCGTCGCCATCGACGAGGAGCCGTTGGACTCGGTAATGTCGGAGAGCACACGGATCGTGTAGGGGAAGTCCTCCTTGGCGGGCAGCACCGGGTGCAGCGCGCGCCAGGCGAGCTTGCCATGGCCGATCTCGCGACGGCCGGGCGCGCCGAAGCGGCCCACTTCACCGACCGAGTAAGGCGGGAAGTTGTAGTGCAGCATGAAGCTCTCGTAGGAGAGGCCGTTCAGCCCGTCGATCATCTGCTCGGCGTCCTTGGTGCCGAGCGTGGTGGTGCAGATCGCCTGCGTCTCGCCGCGGGTGAACAGCGCCGAGCCGTGCGTGCGCGGCAGGAAGCCGACCATGCTTTCGATCGGGCGGATCTGCGTGGTCGTGCGGCCGTCGATGCGCTGCCCGTCCTTGAGGATGGCGGTGCGGACGATTTCGGCTTCCAGCTTCTTGGTGAGCTTGATGGCGGTCATCAGCGTCTGGCCGTCGGCCTCCGCATAGTTCGCCTTCACCTTGTCGCGCGCCGCGTTAAGCGCGTTGGAGCGCGCCGACTTGTCGGTCAGCTTGTAGGCGGCGGCAATGTCCTTGCCGATCAGCTTCTTGATGTCCGTCTTCATGCCGGCCGTGTTGTCGGAGAGGTCGATCTCCCACGGATCCTTGGCGGCCTTCTCGGCCAGCTTGATGATCGCGTCGATGACCTTGCGGCTCTCCTCGTGCGCGAACATGACGGCGCCGAGCATGACATCCTCGGACAGTTCCTTCGCCTCGGACTCGACCATCATCACGGCCGTTTCGGTGGCGGCGACGACGAGGTCCAGCTCGCCCGCCCTGGCTTCCTCAAGGCTCGGGTTGAGCTGATACTCGCCATCCTTGTAGCCGACGCGCGCCGCGCCGATCGGGCCCATGAAGGGCACGCCGGAAATGGTGAGCGCCGCCGAGGCCGCGATCATCGCGACGATATCCGGCTCGGTCTCGCCGTCGAACGACATGACCTGCGCGATCACGTTGATCTCGTTGTAGAAGCCTTCCGGAAACAGCGGGCGCACCGGACGGTCGATAAGGCGCGAGGTCAGCGTCTCCTTCTCCGTCGCACCGCGTTCGCGCTTGAAGAAACCGCCCGGAATACGCCCGGCGGACGAGAATTTCTCCTGATAGTGGACGGTGAGCGGGAAGAAGTCCTGCCCTTCCTTCACCGACTTGGCGGCCGTGACCGCGCACAGCACCACCGTTTCGCCATAGGTCGCGAGCACCGCGCCATCGGCCTGCCGGGCAACGCGGCCCGTTTCGAGCTTGAGGGTTTTTCCGCCCCACTCGATTTCGACTGTCTTCACATTGAACATCTGGTTTCCTTCCACCCACGGCGCCCTATTGCGCGGTGGGGCTTCTGCGGGGCTGTCCGGCCCCGTGCGGTTCGGGGCATCGGTTCGGCCCCTGATTGACGCCCCCGCCGGATTGCGGGCTTGTCGCCTGACGGGGCGCCCGCTGTCTTTGGGCGCCCATACGGAAACGGCCCGCCGAAGCGGGCCGGAACATCATGTTATTTGCGGATGCCGAGCTTCGCGATGAGTGCGGTATAGCGTCCTGCATCCTTCTTTTTGAGATAATCGAGCAGCGAGCGGCGCTTGTTGACCAGCATCAGCAGGCCACGGCGGCTGTGATTATCCTTGTGGTGGCCCTTGAAGTGCTCGGTGAGGTTGGAGATACGCTCGGTGAGGATCGCCACCTGCACTTCCGGCGAACCGGTGTCGCCCTCATGCTGGGCGTTGTCCTTGATGAGTTCCTGCTTGCGCTCGGCCGTAATCGACATCGTCCATTCCTTTCGTCTTTAGAGATTGAAACCCCGCACGACCCGGACAAGGGCCTCGGAAGCCTCCACCAGCGCCACCGGGGTTTCGCCCTGGGTCGCCAGCATCAGCCCCTGCATGCGAGGGTCTCCCGCGAGCGTCCGGCCCTGTTTCAGGGCCATGGCTTGGTCGGGAGTGACGGGCAGAGCCGGGATGTCGTCCAGCCCTGCCGTCAATGGCAGCATATGCCGCTCTATGGCGCGCGCCTTAGCAGCATCGTTCAGAATGTCCAGTGAAATCGCCTGTTCCAGCGTGAACGGACCAGCCTTTGTGCGGCGCAACATCGTGACGTGACCGACCGTGCCGAGCGCCAGCGCAAGGTCGCGCGCGAGGCTGCGGATATAGGTGCCCTTTGAGACGGATGCGGTGAGCGTGACGCTCTCCACCGCATCCGCCGGCCCCTCCATCTCCCGCACGGCCAGCGCATGGATCGTCACCGCCCGCGCCGCCATGGCCACCGTCTCACCCGCCCGCGCCCGGTCGTAGGCACGCTGGCCGTCGATCAGGATCGCGCTGTAGGCGGGCGGTGTCTGTTCGATCGGTCCGGTGAAGCGCGGCAGCGCCGCCGCCACCTGCGCCGCGCCCGGCCGCACATCGGACCTCGCGATCACCGCACCCTCAAGGTCCAGCGTATCGGTCTGCGCGCCGAAGCGGACGGTGAACTCATAGACCTTGTCGCTGTCGAGCATCCGCCCGGCGAGCTTGGTCGCCTCGCCCACCGCCACCGGCAGCACGCCGGAGGCCAGCGGATCGAGCGTGCCGCCGTGGCCGACCTTGGCCCTCGGCAGTCCCGCCTCGCGCAGCGCGCGCTTCACCGCGCCCACCGCCTGGGTCGAGCCCAGGCCGACGGGCTTGTCGAGGATCAGCCAGCCATGGAGCGGCGCGGGACGGGGCAGGTCGGGAGCGGTCATGGCGGCGCCATAGCCGCCCCGGCCCGGCCTGTCAGTCCCCGCCTGCCAGTCTCCGCCCGTCAACCCCCGCCTGTCAGCCGTTCGCGTCCGCTTTCACCTTCGCGCGCTTGGCGGGTGGCGCCGCAACCCGCTCGAACGATTGCAGCGGATAGCGCTGGCCACGAATGATGACGGTGCTCCAGCGGTCCAGCGATCCGAGCGGCCCGGTATCGAAACCGATGGCCTGCACGAACGGCAGGTCGGTCGCGGGCGCGAACAGCGTCGCGCGATACCAGCGGCGGGCACTGTCCTGGAAGTAGATGGTCTGGTCTCCCTCCGCCACCCAGTCGCGCACGCCATGATGATTGGCGAACGGAATGGACGCGGCCGGCGGCTTCGCGACCGTGAGCGGCTTGGCCGCCAGCGCTGGCGATGCGGCGAGAGAAAGAGCCAGAAACGGCGCAAAAGCGATCGTGCGTTTCATGATCTCTGCCTTTCCTGTCTGGTCAGGCCATGAATCTGGGAAGCCGCGCGGCGGCGGCAAGGGCCGGTTGCGCTTTGCCAGCCGATGCGACACTTTATTACAGTGCTTACACCATCACTCCCCGGCACAAGAGCGAGGAAATGAACGGGCTTCGCGACCAACTTCTGACGCCACTGCGCACCGGCACGCTCTTGCTGACGCCGCTCGGCGAGCCGCACCGCGCTCCTTTGCGCGCGGCCTGCGCCGCCGATCCCGCCATCTGGCCGATTTACGCGACCAGCTACGCCCCGCCGCAGTTCGATGCCAGCTTCGACGCGCTGCTCGCCAACCCCGGCCGCCTGCCCTTCGCGGTTTTCGATGGCGATGCGCTGGTCGGCATGACCGCCTATCTGCGCCTTGATCCCGGCGCGCAAACACTGGAGATCGGCAACAGCTACCTCGTACCCATCGCACGCGGCACCGGGCTCAACACGGCCATGAAACGGCTGATGATCGCGCATGCCTTCGCCTGCGGCTTGCGGCGCATCGAATTCCGTATCGACACGCGCAATGCGCGCAGTCAGGCCGCCGTCCGCAAGCTGGGCGCGGTGCACGAGGGCACGCTGCGCGCCGAGCGCATCACCTGGACCGGCCATGTCCGCGACACCGCCTTGTTCGCCTTGCTGCGGGAAGATTGGGAAGCGGCGGCGCCTCGGTCGCCTGTCCCCTGAAGTGCATCCACGTCAGCTTGACCATGCCGTGCTCCCACGACGGCAAGAGCCAGAGCGCATAGGCAGCCTCTTCCCCCTCGCCCCGCCTTCATAGAAACACCGGCGGACGACCTCCGGCGCAGCTTGATCGCAAAAAACCCACCCATCCATGTCACGCATAGCCGACGCGAACGGTCCCCGCTCCATCTGAACGGAGCCTGCTTCGCTCGCAGCCCATCCCGGTCGAGCCACCCCCGGTCAGGCCAGCCTATTTCTTCTTGGGCGGCGGGCCGCTGTTCACCAGCGACTTGAGCGGATAGCGCGTTCCCCCGACCACAACGACGCCGAACTTGTCGAGCCGGTCCACACCCTTGGTCTCAAAGCCGATATTGGTCGCAAAGGAGAGGTCCGGCGCGGGCGTGGCCAGCGTCGCCAGATACCATTTGCGCTGTGCGTCCTGGATATAGAGCTTGTCGTCGTCCACTGCCTGCCAGTCGCGGATGCCGCTGCGATTGGCGAAGGGGATGGATGTCTCCGTACCGGCTGTCGCCGCGGCTTCCTCCGCCGCGACCGCCTGCTCGGCCGCCCGCAGACCACCGCTGGCGATGAACGCGGCTGTCGCCAGCACCGTGGCAAGGGCGAAACGGTTGAACTGACTCATGGCCGGTCTCCTTTCCCGATGGCATCCCTAACGAATGGCATGTGAAGCGGCCATGAACCGGATGACGGCGGCACTCCATCCGCCGCCCGGTCCGCACCGTCAGTCTTCCGAACCGTCCAGGTCCTGTGCGATGTGGGGCGAGCGCAGCAGCGCATCAATGTGGCTGCCTTCCTCAAAGCTGCAGTCGCTCAGGAACTTGAGCCGCGCCGCATATTTGAGCTTCACCCGCTTCGCCACCTCGCGCTGGAGATAGGCGGTGTTGGTGCGCAACGCCTTGAGCACCGCCTCCTCGTCCCGCCCGAGCAGGGGCTTGATGAACACGATGGCATGCCGCAGGTCCGGCGACATGCGCACCTCGGTCACGCTCACCACATGGCTGGCGAGCACATCGTCATGCACGTCGCCGCGCTGGAGGATATCCGCCAGCACATGGCGCACCTGCTCGCCCACGCGCAGCAGGCGCACGGATGGTTCGCCGCTGGCGATCGCATGTCTGGCCATCATCGCGTCTCCATCGCCTCGATCATCCGCTCCAGCGAGCGGAGGGCGCGGGCTATGCCCATGCAGCCCGGATATCCCCTATGCCCCGGCCCCTCGCCCGGTGCAAAGCGCGCCGCCCTTTTGCGTGCCGCGAGCGCCGCCGGTCCGAGGCCGGGTGAACCTGTCCGCCGGGGAGCGGCGCGCCGGGTCCCGCCTTACAGCACCCGCGCCCGTTCCTCGACCTCGAACAACTCCAGCGTATCGCCGACCTTGATGTCGTTGGTATCCTCCAGCACCGCGCCGCACTCCATGCCCGCGCGCACCTCGGCCACGTCGTCCTTGAAGCGGCGGAGCGAGGCGATGATGGTCCGCGAGACGATGACATCGTTGCGCGTGAGGCGAGCGTTGACGCCCTTGCGGATGACGCCGTCCTGCACCAGCAGGCCCGCCGCCTTGTCCTTCTTGCCGGCCGGGAAGACCTGCAGGATTTCGGCGCGGCCGATGATCGTCTCGATCCGCTCCGGCGCGAGCTGGCCGGCCATCTCATTGCGCACTTCCTCGATGAGGTCGTAGATCACGTCATAATAACGCAGCGAGACCTTGTCGCGCTCGGCCAGCGTCCGCGCCTTGCTGTTCGGCCGCACATTGAAGCCGATCAGCGGCGCGCCCGAGGCCGCCGCGAGCGTCACGTCGCTCTCGGTGATCGCGCCCACGCCCGAATGCAGCACGCGGACCTTGATCTCATCGGTGGAGATGCGGTTGAGCGATCCGATGATCGCCTCGACCGTGCCCTGCACGTCGCCCTTTATCACCACCGGATATTCGATCACGCTGGCGTTGAGCGCGGAGAACATATGCTCGAAGCTGGTCGGTGCCGCCGTGGTGCGCTTGCGCGTGGCCAGTTCCTGACGATAGGCGGCCACCTCGCGGGCGCGCGCCTCGTTCTCGACGACGCTGAGCTGGTCGCCCGCCATCGGCACGCCGGAGAGGCCCAGCACCTCGACCGGAACCGAGGGGCCGGCTTCCTTCACGCTCTGGCCCTTGTCGTTGACCATCGCGCGGACCTTGCCGCTATGCTCGCCGACCACGAAGATATCGCCGACCTTGAGCGTGCCGCGGCCCACGAGAATGGTCGCGACCGGGCCGCGCCCCTTGTCGAGCTGCGCTTCGATCACCGTGCCCTCGGCCGGGCGGTCTGGGTTGGCCCGCAGTTCGAGCAGCTCGGCCTGGAGCATGATCTTGTCGATCAGGTCGTCGAGGCCGGTTTTCTTGAGCGCGGAGACTTCCACGTCCTGCGTCTCGCCGCCCATCGCTTCCACGATCACTTCATGCTCCAGCAGGCGCTCGCGCACGCGCTGGGGGTTGGCTTCCGGCTTGTCGACCTTGTTGATCGCCACGATCATCGGCACGCCGGCCGCCTTGGTGTGGTTGATCGCCTCGATCGTCTGCGGCATCAGCCCGTCGTCGGCCGCCACCACCAGAATGACGATGTCCGTCACATTGGCGCCGCGCGCGCGCATTTCCGTGAACGCCTCGTGGCCGGGCGTATCGAGGAAAGTGAGCGTGTCGCCGCCCTTGGTCTTCACCTGATAGGCACCGATATGCTGGGTGATGCCGCCGGCCTCGCCCGCCTGCACGTTGGCGCCGCGCAGCGCGTCGAGCAGGCTGGTCTTGCCGTGGTCGACATGGCCCATGATCGTGACCACCGGCGGGCGCGGCCTGAGCGTCTCGGGCGCGTCCACATCGGACGCGGTGTCGATCTCGATATCGCTGTCGGACACGCGCTGGATACGGTGGCCGAATTCCTCGACCAGCAGCTCGGCCGTATCCTGGTCGATCGTCTGGTTGACGGTGACGGCCATGCCCAGCTTGAACAGCGCCTTCACCAGATCGGCGCCCTTCTCGGCCATGCGGTTGGCGAGTTCCTGCACGGTGATGCCCTCGGGCACCACCACGTCGCGCACCTGCTTCTCGCGCGGCTGCGAGGAACCGCCCATATGCGCGCGGCGTTCCTTCTCGCGGGCACGGCGCAGCGCGGCGAGGCTGCGGGCGCGGGCGCTGTCGTCGTCGGCCAGCGCGCGGTTGACGGTGAGCTTGCCGGACTGGCGGCGGTCGTCTCCGCCCGCCCCGCGCTTCTGCCGGTCGGGCTGCTTGGGCTCGGGGCGCTTGGGCGCGGCCACCGGCGTGAAGCGGCGCGGGGCCGGTGTCGGCGTGGCCGTGCCGGGCGCCTCCGCCTGCGGGGCCGGAGCCTCCTCGGCGGCAGCCTGCTGCGGCGCGGCCTCGGCCTGGGTGGCGACCTCCTGGCGCGCCCGCTCGGCGTCTTCCTCGGCGCGGCGATTTTCCTCGGCGCGGCGCTTTTCCTCCTCGCTCGCGGCGATCCGCTCGGCCTCCTCGCGGCGGCGCGCTTCCTCCTGCATCGCCATGCGGGCTTCTTCCGCCTCGCGCAGCAACTTGGCCTGCATTTCCTGACGGCTCATCAGATTGTCCGTCGCGGACGCGCGGCGCGCGGCGGGCGCCGCCGGTGCGGCGGGACGCTGCGGCGCGGCCGGAGCCGGCGGCGGTGTCGCGGCGGCCGGTTCGGGCGCGCGCGCGGTCTCGGCCTCACCGGGTTTGCCGATGATGCGACGGCGCTTCACCTCGACCACGACCGTGTTCTTGCGGCCGTGGCTGAAGCTCTGCTGCACCTGGCCAGCCTCGACCGTCCGCTTCAGTCCCAGCGGTTTGCGGCCCAAGGTCGGCTTGTCATCCCTATTGTCACTCATCGACGCAATTTAACCCTTCATCTTCCGTCCGGCCGAGCCTTCAAGCCCGCCCGAATCCTTCGTCTTCACGCCATCGCCTGTGGGCTGTCCCCCACGGGATCGCGGTCAGCCGAACCGGAGTTCGGCGCCGCGTTAGCGCATCCCAGATAGCTTTGCCAGCGGCCGAGCAGAGCGGCGAGGCGATCCGCGGCGGCAGCGTCCGTCACAGCGACGTGGACGACATTGTGCCTGCCTAATGCCACAGATAGGGCGTCCCGGTCCACCGGCAAGCGCTGGCCGCCAAAAGACTCGCCCTCGCGCTCCTCGCCCACCCGCCACGCCTGGTCGAGCTTGCGGCGGCCGTCCTCACCGGCATCGCGCGCATGCAGGAGCAGCCGCACCTGCCCACGCCGCGCCGCCGTCTCAATCTTGTCGAAGCCGCTGATGAGATTGGAGGCCCGCGCCTCCAGCCCCAGCCGTGCCAGCACCTCGCCGCGAAGCGCGGTCTCGATCCGCTCCGGCAGGTCGGCCGGCACGGTCAGCGCCTCACCCTTGAACGCGCGGGCAAGCGCACCCTTCAGCTTGCCCTTGGTGATCGCCTGCTCAAGCGCGGCGCGGTCGACGCCGATCCACGCGCCCCGCCCCGGCGCCTTGGCGCGCACGTCCGGCAGCAGCGTGCCGTCCGGCGCGATCGCCAGCCGGATGAGATGCGCGGGATCGGCCCGCTCACCGGTGAGGATGCAGCGCCGCTCGCTCATGCACCTATCTCCCCGGACGCAAGGCCCGCAGGCACGCGCGCACCAGCACAGCCGCGCCCTTCCCCGGACGCGCCCCGTGGCTCAGCCTGCGCGGATTTGCGCCTCAGCGCCTCATTGGGAGGAGACCGCAACATGGGCGTCCTCCCTTCGCGGAGCCGCATGGCCCGAAATCAGGCGGCCGGCGACGCCCCAGTCATCCGGAGACACCTCCTGGATGACCACGAACACCTGCTCGGGCCGCTTGCCGAGGCGATCGACGAGCGACTGCGTGACATCGGCAACGAGCCCCGCCTTCTGCTCCCGGCTAATGCCTTCGATCACCTCGATCTTCACATAGGGCATCAGGCGCCCCCAACTTCATCGGCGCTTTCGGAGGCAGCGTTCTGATCCTGATCCGCCGCCTGATCCTCATCCTCGAACCAGTGCGCGCGGGCCGCCATGATGATCTCGTTGCCCATTTCCTCGGAGAGACCATAGGTCGCGAGCACGCCGCCCTTGTCCTCCGGCGCGTCCCGCCGCCGGCGCGGATCGACCCGCTTGCGGGCGACCAGCTCGTCGGTGGCGAGGTCGGCGAGGTCGTCCAGCGTCTTGATGCCGGCCTTGCCCAGCGTCACCAGCATCGCTTCGGTGAGGTGCGGCATCCCGGCCAGCGCATCGTCCACGCCGAGCGCGCGGCGTTCCTCGCGGGCAGCCACTTCGCGCCGCTCCAGCGCTTCCTGCGCGCGGCTCTGCAATTCTTCGGCCAGCTCGTCGTCGAAACCCTCGATGCTCGCCAGCTCGTCGATCGCTACATAGGCGACCTCCTCCAGCTCGGTGAAGCCCTCGGCCACCAGCAACTGGGAGAGCGTCTCGTCCACGTCCAGCTCGTTCTGGAACAGCTCGGAGCGCTGGACGAACTCGCGCTGGCGCTTCTCGCTCGCGTCGGCCTCGGTCATGATGTCGATGGCCTTGGCGGTGAGCTGGCTCGCGAGGCGGACATTCTGCCCGCGCCGGCCGATGGCGAGGCTGAGCTGGTCGTCGGGCACCACCACCTCGATCCGCTCCTCGTCCTCGTCGATGACGACGCGGCTGACGGTCGCGGGCTGGAGCGCGTTGACGACGAAGGTCGCCGTGTCCTCGCTCCACGGGATGATGTCGATCTTCTCGCCCTGCATCTCCTGCACGACGGCCTGCACGCGGCTGCCCTTCATGCCGACGCAGGCGCCGACCGGGTCGATCGAGCTGTCGTGGCTGATGACGCCGATCTTGGCGCGGCTGCCCGGATCGCGCGCGGCGGCCTTGATCTCGATGATGCCGTCGTAAATCTCCGGCACTTCCTGCGCGAACAGCCGCTTCATGAAGTCCGGGTGAGCGCGGCTGAGGAAGATCTGCGGCCCGCGATTTTCGCGGCGCACGTTGAGGATCAGCGCACGCACGCGGTCGCCCACGCGCACCACTTCGCGCGGGATCTGCTGGTCGCGGCGGATCACGCCCTCGGCGCGGCCGAGATTGACGACGACATGGCCGAACTCGACCGACTTGACGACGCCGGTGATGATCTCGCCCGCGCGGTCCTTGAACTCGCCATATTGCCGCTCGCGCTCGGCATCGCGCACCTTCTGGAAGATGACCTGCTTGGCCGACTGCGCGTCGATGCGCCCCAGATCCACCGGCGGCAGCGGATCGACGATGAAGTCGCCGACAACAGCGCCCGGCTGCAACTTCTGCGCGGCCTTGAGGTCGACCTGCTTGAAATAGTCGTCCACCTGCTCGACCACCTCGACCACGCGCCACAGCCGCAGGTCGCCGGTCTCCGGGTCCAGCTTGGCGCGAATGTCGTTCTCGGCCCCGTAGCGCGAGCGCGCCGAACGCTGGATCGCGTCCTCCATCGCCTCGATGACGATCGCCTTGTCGATCATCTTCTCGGCGGCGACCGAGTTGGCAATGGCGATAAGCTCGGCCTTGTTGGCGGAGATGGCGTTGGCCATGGGGTTAGTCTTCCTGTTCCTGGGTGACGATCTCGTCCGCGCCCTCGGTGGAAAGCGGGACAGTAGCAGAAATGAGCGCGTCCGTCAGCACGAGCTTGGCGCTCTGGATGTTCGAAAAGGGCGTGGCGATGCGGCCGGATTTGGGATCGTCGAGCAGCACGCTCTCGCCTTCGGCGCCCGCCAGCACGGCCTTCACCTGCTTGCGGCCCTCCACCGGCTCGACGAATTGCACGCGCGCCTCATGGCCGGTCCAGTCTGTAAAATCCTTGAGGCGGGTGAGCGGCCGGTCGATCCCCGGCGAGCTGACCTCCAGCCGATAGGCGCCCTCGATCGGGTCATGCCCCTCGGCCTCCAGCGCGTCGAGTCGCTCGGAGATACGGCGCGAGAGCGCGGCGCAATCGTCGATGGTGAGCTGGCGCGTATCCGGCCGCTCCGCCATGATCTGGAGCGTGCGCTCATCGTCGCGGCCGAACAGCAGGACGCGCACGACATCGAAGCCGAGCGCCTGCGCCTCGGTCCCGATCATCGCCGTAAGGGCGTCCATATCCGCCATGCCGTCTCCACGTCCCGCGCCCGCAAGCGCTTCGAATCCATGCCGCCCGAACGGCAGCCCGCTTCGCCGCCGGCCCCTTACGGTGCCGACCCCAACTCCATAACGATGTCAGGAAAGCGAGCGGGATATAGGAGAAGTCGCGCGCCGAGACAAGATGCTCCATCGCGCGACGGCAAGGAAATATCGCAGGCAGCGGGGCGCTGCGCCGGGCCGCCGCCATCGTTCGGCGTGGCCCGGCAGCCGGGACCGGATCAGAACCGGCCGACGATTTCCCAGATGGTCCACAGGACGAGCATGCCCAGCGGCACGATCATCGCGAGCGCGGGCAGGTCGTCGCCCTCGTCCCAGGTGCTGAACGCGCCCTTGTTTGCCCAGCTCAAGGCGTTCGCCCGGCTCAAGGCGATGGCGCGCACCTTGGACCTACGGGCGATGGCGTGGGGCCTCCCTCCCGCAATCGCCGATCCCTGATGTGGGGAGGGTAAGTCGAGTGACATGGTCTTTATCCTTCATGAAATGGCGCGAGCGTGCGCCGACGAACATTGCAGCGAGCGGCGGACAAACGCCCGCCGCCGGGGATCAGGCAAACAGCCACCAGAGCACGCCCACGGCCACCAGCGTCGGGAAAGCGAGGAACGCGATCAGCGCGGCGCCCGGCGCTTGCAGCTTGCGGCCATGGTCGCGATGGAAGGCGGCGAGCTTCTCGGCCAGATGCGGGTCTGCCGACATCAACCCCCGGTCGAGGATCGACACATAGGGGAAGATATCGACGAGGTTCGCCACCTCATGCTCGCTCAGATCGGGATAGCGCGCGATCAGCGCCTCGGCCTGAAGGGCCAGCGCCGATGGCTGCCGCGCACGGGGGAAATAGTTGGTGGTCATGTCCGGTCTCCAGGAGGCGCGACAAGGCACGCGCCGGGACGACGCACAGCCTGTCGCTGTTAGGGGGAGATCGCCCTGCATCGGAGGGAACGGCGGTATGCCATCTGGAATGGAACGCGCCGGCCTGCGTGCGACACCGGACGTGGACGCGGGCGAGGCGCACGTCCGGCTAGATGCGGGTCGTCAGACGCCCCGTGCCCGGAAGGATATGGTCATAGCGTGCCATGCCCAGCAGATGGGGTTTGGAAATTGTTTTTCAAGCATAGCAGTCGTAAATTTGAAATCCGGCAATCCAACTCCAAAAAATCACTAAATCAGTCAGAACATATTTTCTCCGGATTACGGTCTTCACGAAGCCGATTTCCCCTTCTTACCTTGCCGTCTCTCTCCAGAATTTCTTCCCGACCTCGCGTAATGTTGAACGCGACCCGCCGCCATTCCGATCTATTTCCTGTTGAGGTGCAAGTTCCACGCGCAGGCATCCGCCACGCGGTATCCAACAAAATCCTAATTTTCTATAGAATTATCAGTATCTTGAGCAAATGTTACAGAAATCGGTAACGGTGACATAACGGTGCGCTTTAGGGTCGGTGCGATTGCGGCTGGCGCGATGGCGACATAGGCCCCGCGGCGAGGGGAGGCGGTTCTTTCGTGCGTCTCCCGGCCAAAGGGAGATTTACATGCCGTCGATGACGTCCCGACTGACACTGTCGGTCCTTCTGCTCGCGCCGATCGCGGCCGTGCCCGCCTTCGCGCAGGCCGAGCCGAGCGACGGCTCGACCGCATCCGACACCATCCTGGTCACGGGGCAGCTCGAACGCGATTCGCTCACCACCGCCAACGCGACCGGCAGCCGGCTCGACCTGACGTTGCTGGAAACGCCGGCCAGCATCTCGGTGCTCACCGGCGAGTTGATCCGCGCGCGCGGCGACCAGTCGATCATCGACGCGCAGAGCCGCGCCGTCGGCATCACCAACGTCGGCAACCCCGGCAACGGCGGCACCGCGCTGGCCGCGCGCGGGTTCGCCGGTCAGGGCTCGGTGCTCCAGCTCATCGACGGCGTGCGCCTGTTCCCGGTGGCCGGCACCGTCACCTTCCCGACCGACCCATGGATGGCCGAGCGCATCGACATCCTCAACGGCCCCGCCTCGGTGCTCTATGGGCAGGGCGCGCTGGGCGCCGCCGTCAATGTCATCATGCGCCAGCCCAACAGCGAGCGCATGGAGACGGAGGGCGAGATCGGCTACGGCTCGCAAAACACCTTCCATGCCGCGGCCGGCGTAGGCGGCCCGCTGAGCGATCCGCTCGCGGTGCGCGTGGACGCCAGCTACCGCCGCTCGGACGGCTATGTGGATCGCGGCGATTCGCACAGCCTCGCCCTCTCCGGCACACTGCGCTGGACGCCGAGCGAGACGCTCACCTTCACGCTGCGCAACGATTATGGCGACATCCACCCGACCAAATATTTCGGCACGCCCCTCATCGACGGCAAGCTGGATACGCGCATCCGCGAGCGCAACTACAATGTCGGCGATGCGCGGATGCGCTCGGAAGACAACCGCACCACCTTCCAGATCGACTGGAGCCCCAGCGAGGCGATCACGATCAGCAACCAGGTCTATCGCCTGACCAGCCACCGCCTGTGGCGTAATCTGGAGACCTATTGCTGGATTGGCGCGGACGGCGATTGCCCCAACGGTTATAACGGCATGACGGGCACTCCCGGCGACATCTACCGCGCCGATAATTTCGGGATCGGCCATCACCAGACCCAATGGGGCGATCAGGGCACCATCACTCTCAGGACGCCGCTCGGCAGCGGCATCGACAACGCGCTGGTGGCCGGCTTCGACGTGAACGCGATCAAGCTGCGCTACGATCATGATTTCAACGGGGATTATCAGGAAGACTTCGTCAATCCGTTCGCCTTCGATCCCGGCATCTACCTGAACTCGGTCGATATCACGCCGCAATACCGCACCCGCACGCGCGAATACGCCTTCTTTGCCGAGGATCGGCTCCAGCTTTCCGAGCAGGTCTCGCTGGTCGGCGGCATCCGCTATGAGAGCAACCGCGTCCGCCGCTGGACCATTGGCGCTACCGGCGACACGCTGGCCTTCGAAAAGCGGCTGCACAACACGACCTGGCGGATCGGCGGCGTCTATCAGCCCACGCCCGACATCTCGCTCTATGCGCAATACACCACCGGCGTCGATCCGCTCGGCACGCTGACCACCTATTCCGGCGGGCAGGTCGCCTTCAGCCACGCAACCGGCAATCAGGTGGAGGTAGGCGCCAAGGCGCGCTTCCTGGATGGGCGCGGCACCGCAACCATCGCCGCCTATCGCCTCGTCAAGAACGGCCTGCTCTCGCAGAAAACGCCCGCCAGTCCGATCGAGCAGGTCGGCCAGCGCTCGGCCAAGGGCATCGAGGCGACCGTCTCGCTCGATCTGCCGGGCGGCTTCGGTATCGACGCGAACGGTACCATTCTTGACGCCCGGTTCGATGATTTCATGTCCGGCGGCGCCAGCTACAACGGCAACGATCCGGCCGGCGTGGCCGAACGGACAGCCAATCTGTGGCTGCGCTGGGATGCGACCGCATCGCTCCAGGCGCGTGCCGGCCTGCGCTACGTCGGCCCACGCTTCTCGGACGATTCCAATACGTTCCGCGTGCCCGGCTATGCGACGGTGGATGCGACACTCTCCTACGCGCTGTCGAAAAACGTCGCGCTGGACGTGCATCTCTACAATCTGTTCGACAAGGACTATGCCATCACCACCTACAATGACGAACAGTGGGTCCTCGGCCGGCCGCAATCCTTCGATGTCTCGCTGCGCGCGAGCTTCTGAGGCGGGCGGTCGCGCCATGCTTATGGAGCGGAGCTGAATGGCCAGCATCGCCGGCCGGACCAGAGCGCAGGCGCCGGGCAAGCTCGCCCGGCGGTGGCTCTATCTGATCCACCGCTGGATCGGGATCGCAAGCTGCATCCTGTTTGCAATGTGGTTCATCTCCGGGCTGGTGATGATCTACGTGCCCTACCCGTCGCTGACGCTGGCGGAGCGGCTCGCCGGCGCGGAGCCGATCGACTGGCGGCAGGTGGCCGAGCCTCCGCCGGCAGGCGTGGAAGGGCCGCCACAAACGCTGGAGCTTGAGATGCGCGACGGCGTCCCGGTTTGGCGCATGACCGACTGGGACGGCACCCGCCTCTCTCTCTCCGCCGCGCCCGGCACGACCATGGCGGAGGCGGACGGCGACTACGCCGCACGCGTCGCGAGCCGGTTCGCGCAGGGAGCCAAAGTCTCCACAGTCGAGCCGCTGGAGCGCGACCAATGGACTGTCGCCGGGGGCTTCAACCGCCACCGTCCGCTCTGGAAAGTCTCGTTCGGAGATGAGGCCGGGACACAGCTCTACGTCTCCTCCACCACCGGCGCCGTCGTGCAGGATACGACACGGAGCGAACGGTTCTGGAATTGGCTGGGCTCGGTGCCGCACTGGATCTACCCCACCGTGCTGCGCCAGAACAACGAGGCATGGCGGCAAGCGGTGCTCTGGCTCTCGGGCCCCGGCATCGCCGCGGCCGTGACCGGCATCTGGATCGGCATCCTGCGCACGCGCCTTCGCGAGCGGCGCTTCAAGGGCGGGCGCATGACGCCGTATCACGGCTGGATGCTCTGGCATCACGTCGCGGGGCTCGCCGGCGGCTTCTTTCTGCTCGCGTGGATCTTCAGCGGCTGGCTGTCGGTCGATCCCGGCCGGCTCTTCGCGTCCGCCGGGCCGGACGAGCAGGCAATGTACAGCTATTCCGCCGGCCGGCCGATGCCGCCGCTCGACCTCCAGCGACTGGGTTCGGTCGCCCAGGGGGCCCGGCTGGTCCGCTTTTCCGGCGAGGCCGGCCAGTGGCGCGTCTCGCTCTACGATGGCGCGGGCACCCGGCGCGTCCTTGCCCTTCCGGGGCTGGACCCGCCGCCGGACGCGCGGCGAGCCATCGAGCAGGCCGCGCGCGGGCTCGTCCCTGACGGGGCGCTCGTCCGCTCTGACTGGCTTACCCGGCAGGACGCTTATTATTACGGCGTCGCCGGTCCGCCGCGCCTGCCGGTGCTGCGCCTGCGCTTTGACGATCCGGCGGCGACCTGGCTCTACATCGACCCGCAGTCCGGCGAAATCGCCCGCAACATGACCCGGCGCGATCGCATCTACCGCTGGCTGTTCGATCTGCTCCACCGCTGGGATTTCAACGCGCTGAACACCCACCGCCCGGCGCGCGACATCGTGCTGTGGGTCTTTTCGATCTTCGGCATCGTTACCTCGGTGAGCGGCATCTGGGTCGGCTGGAAACGCCTGACCCACAAGCCACGCCAGCGCGCGACATAGGATGGACCGCACCGTGCAGGCGCATCCCTGTCTGGGCGTTGCCTGATCGCCGGAAACCAGTCCGTGCGCTCCCGTACCGCATCCTCCCCGACCGGACGGACCTCGGCTTCCCTCTGTCCTACGTCCATCTTTCAAGGCATGGTCTCACCGCCATGGTCTCATGCACTCCCGGCGGAACCGGCCGTCCGGCGCATTGCTGTCTGGCTCGCCCCGTTTTTTTTCGCTTCCACCCCGCGACTTTCGTGACTTTCGACCGAATATGTCATCGCGGAGACAGAATATTACGCCCCTCTCCCACCTCATACCCGCCGCCATGCAGCCATCTCGGCCAAGCCGCGCTTCCGGTTCAGCCCCTACCCTTGCGCGCGCCTTGCCGTTATCGTCCGCCCATCACGCCACGTCCGACGGAGACCTGATGCCATGAACGCGCGCATACTCGGCTTTGCCTGCACCCTGTCCCTCACGCTGCTGGCCTGTTCCGGTGCCTCCACTCCCGGCGAGGCGCAGACCGGGGACGCGACCCGCCCCTTCGAGATCGCGGCGGTCGGCACGTTCGATGCGCCCTGGGCGATGGCCTTCCTGCCCGGCGGCAAGATGCTCGTCACCCAGAAGCAGGGCGCGATGATCCTGTTCGATCCCGCGAGCGGCACCAAACAGACCGTCGCCGGCACCCCCGCCGTGGTGAGCGCCGGGCAAGGCGCGCTGATGGACGTGGTTCCCGCGCCGGACTTCGCGACCAGCAACACAATCTACTTCAGCTACGCCGAGGCGGGCGAAGGCAAGACCAACGGCGTCGCCCTCGCCACCGCCACGCTGGATCAGGCCGCGCCCGCACTCAGGAACATGAAGGTCATCTTCCGCGCCACGCCTTATATCGAGAGCGGCGCGCACTGGTCCGGCCGCATCGCCTTCTCGCCGGACAATGAATATCTCTTCTTCACCAACGGCGAGCGCGCCAAGGCCGACCCCGCGCAGGACCCCAAATCGACGCTCGGCAAGGTGCTGCGCCTCAACCTCGACGGCACGCCTGCCGCCGGCAATCCGCTCGCCGCCAAGGGCTTCCACCCCGCCATCTGGTCCTACGGCCACCGCAACCTGCTGGGCCTCGCCTTCGACAAGGATGGGCGCCTGTGGGAAGTCGAGATGGGCCCGCTCGGCGGCGACGAGATCAATCTGGTCAAGCCGGGCGTCAACTACGGTTGGCCCAGGGCGTCCAACGGCAGCAACTACGACAAGAGCGACATTCCCGACCATCAACCGGGTGACGGATACGAGCCGCCCAAGGTGTTCTGGAACCCGTCGCTCGCCCCCGCCGCGCTGGCCTATTACAATGCGGAGCTGTTCCCGGCGTGGCGCAACTCGCTGTTCATCCCCGGCCTCTCCGGCATGGCTCTGGAACGTGTCGCACTCGATGGCGAGAACGCCAGCAAGGCCGATCGCTGGGAGATGGGCGCCCGCATCCGCTCGGTCCGCGTCGGCCCGGACGGCGCCCTCTGGCTGCTGGAGGATGGCCCGAATGCCCGCATGCTCAGGCTGACCCCAAAAGGATGAGAGGAGCGCCCCCCACCAGCCGCGCCGTCCCCGTCCCTACCGCTCGCGCGACCGGACGGACCACCTTCGACGGCTCGTCTGCAAGCCGTGCCCCTGCGAAAGCAGGCGCGCAGCGCGGCAACGCATCGTGGCTGGGATCGGCAGGCTTTAACCGCCTACGCCGCCCTCAATCTCCTACCCCGAGAAACTCGACCTCACCCTCCTCGTTGATCGGGTTGCGATCGTTCTGCGCACAGACGAACTCGATCTGGTCGAAGCCGCGCTCGCGCTTGAATTTGTACACGGAATGCCACGGCGCGATGAGTGCCTCCGGGTCCTCGAATGTGTTCTCGACGATTAGCACATCCTTGTTCGCCGGATCGAGGTGGATGCGCTCGGTCAGCTTCACCTTGTCGCTGTAGGTGATGCCCCAGCGCCCCATCGTACCGCCGTCGCGCAGGCCGATCGTGGTGACAACCAGCGTATCGCCCTCCCAATGGCCGATCGAGCTGCCATTATAGGTCGGGTCCGGATCCTCCGGCAGCGGGCGCCCATCCGTGAAGATGCGGCGCACCTGCATATAGGCTTCCTGGATCACGGTAACGCGACCGGGCGTGAACAGGAATTCGAGATTATAAGGCTGGGTCATGATGCCCGGCATCCCCGGCGGCTCGCACGCCGACGCCCGGCGCTCCACTTTGAGCAGCGCCTCCGGATCGCCGGTTTTGATGAGCGTCTGGATCTCATCGTAATGCGCCTTGTACTTGCCCTTGAGCTGCGGAATTTCGGGCTTGGCGGCCTCTCCCATCATCGGGCTCCAGAGCCCACGCCAGTCGGGCAGCTTCTGCAGCGCGGTATAATCCACCTGCTCCGCCGAGGCCGGCCAGACCTTATCCGGCACCACATTCTGAGGCATCGGGTTCGATGCGGATTGCTGCGCGATGGAAGGTGCGGCGAGACAGACCGTCGCGAGCGCTACCAATGACGACGCGGCCCAAAACTTCATTCCAGCAGCCCTCCCCCTGTCGGCTCTCTTGCCTGTCACTTGTTTTCGAGCACCTTGCCATCCGGCAGGACGACCTTGACGAGAGAGCCGCCCGCCTTGCCGTTGACCAGAGGATGATAGGTCACAGTCACCTTGTCACCCGGTTTCAACGACGAACGCCGCCAACCCACACTCACAAGGTTGTTGGGGCTGGTCATCTCGATCGCCCAGTTGGTCGTGGCACCCTTGGCGTCGGCTACGTCGACATGCATCCAGGCGTGGGGGTTGGTCCACTTGAATTCCGTAACCGTCCCCTTCGCCGTCACATCCTTCTTCATGTCGAACATGGAGAAGCTGTGATGGGCCGTCGCCGCCGCAGCAAGCGATGCCACGGCGAATGCTGCAAGCCATTTCATGCGCATGATCGCATCTCCTCAGTCGGCCGTCGGCACGTTGATGGCCTTGCCATCCACTGCCCGCTCACCGCCCAGCATCTTGCCGTTGGGAAGCACGATGGTATTGAACAACCCGCCCTTCTTGCCGTTGCGCAACGGATTGATGGTGATCGTCACAGCGTCACCCGCTTTCAGGGTCGAGCGCCGCCAGCCCTGCCGCGTGAGATTGTTGGGGCTGTTGAGCTCGATCCCCCAGCGCTCCCTGGCGCCGCGCGCATTGGGTACGTCCAGCTCAATCCAGGCATGGGGATTGGTCCACTGGAATTCGACCACGGAGCCTTTCAGCGTTACCGTCTTGGTCTGATCGAACATGGCGAAGCTGTGATGGGCGCCGGCGGCTGCCGCAACCAGCACCGTCGCCAGGGCGCCACCGCGCAACATGGCCTTCCAATACATTCCCATCCGCTCCTCTCGCGTTCTGTCTGCTATTCGCCGGACTCATCCAGCGCAGCCTGTCCCCGGTCGGTTCCAGGGATATTGGCGTTGCGCGCCTCGGTGCACTCCACCTCGCCGATGTCGCTTTCCAGCACCCGGTCCCAGCGCTTCGTGTTGCGCCACTCGCCCTTCCACATCTTGGGATCTGTCATGATATATTCGATCTCCAGCGTGTTCCCGCCGTTGACCATCTTGATCCGCTCGACGATCTGGAAATCCTCGCTGATCGGGATGCCGACGTCGATCCAGTGATGGTCCGTCTCGAACCCCTTGGTCGTGACGACCAGCGTGTCGCCTTCCCACTTGCCGATGGACTCGCCATTATAGGTCGGCACGTAGATATCGGGATCGGTATGGGTGCGTCCGTCGAGATAGATGGTGCGGAAGCTGTTGGTGAAGCCGGCGACCATATAGACCGCGGTGGGTAGCTGGACGAACATCACCGGCCAGACCCGCGTCATAATCATCGGCATACCGGCCGGGTAGCATTGGCCGATGCTATCGCGATAATTCTCGCCGCGCGCCCGCGCTGCCGCCCCCTCGGTCAGAGCCTTCTGCCCTTCCGCATAGAACTCCGGATAAGGCGGGCCGAACATGAATTTGTTGAAGCCCTCGCTCAGGTCGACGAACCAGGTTCCCGTCATGTCGAACGGCGCCTTGGGGCGCGGCTTGGCGAGGTTGGCAGGATCGAGCGCACCCGGAAGACCCGGATGCTTGTGCTGGAGCTGATCGAGTTCCTCGGCTGTCAGCCTGCGATCTCGGTCACGGGTTTGCGCCTGCACGGACGTGAGGGCGAACGCAGCGCATGCCATCGCCACGCAGAGGCGCTGCATCCTGCGCCCGCTCACAAGCCGCACCGGTCCGCGTGCCGCCTTCATGCCAATCTCCTCTCCCCAGGATCTGACCGAACCCTATTCCAGCAAAGGGTTATATCGAATCAACAAATTGAGGAATCAATCATTAGTTTGATTCTGTCAATAATGTCTGATAGCAATTCTCCCGTTGCGGTGCTGGCCGCGACCCTCGGAGGCAATAGCCGATGGGAAAAACGGGGAGAGAATCTTGATCGGAAAACCATATCTGCCGGCGCCTCGCGCCGGCACGCTGAGGGCGGCCGCCCTCGCGACCACCGCGTTGCTTTGCCTGCAAGGTGCAGCCCTGCAAGCCCAAACTGCCGAAGGTGCAAGCGACGGCGATGGGATAGCAGACATCGTCGTCACCGCCGAGCGGCGCGCAACGAACCTGCAGGATACGCCGCTCTCGATCGTGGCGGTGACGCCCGAGGCCGTGGCCGCCAAGGGCATCGAGGACCTGCAAGACCTATCCACCTTCACGCCAAACCTCAGCATCACCCCTTCGCGCGGCGGCGGCAACAACGCGGCGAACTTCGTCATTCGCGGCATCGGCGGCGGTGGCGGCACCACCGGCGAACGCGGCGTGGGCCTCTATATCGACGGCATATACATGCCGCGCACCAGCGGCGCAGTGCTGCGTGTGCTCGATATCGACCGGATCGAGGTGCTGCGCGGCCCGCAGGGTACGCTGTTCGGCCGCAACTCGACCGGCGGCGCCATCCGCATTTTCAGCAAGCAGCCGACCGACCAGGCGGAAGGATATATCCGCGGCACGATTGGCAGCATGGAACGGCATGATCTGGTTGGCATGGTCAATCTGCCGCTGGGCGAAGGGCTCGCCATCCGCGCGCAAGGCGCCTATCTCGACCAGGATGGCTATGTCCGCCGCGGCTCCACCCTGCTTGGCGCCCAGCGCGATATCATCGGCCGTCTTCAGGCGCGCTATGAAGGTGGCTCCGGCTTCTACGCCACACTGGGCTTCCTCTACAGCGACTCGAAGGCGAACGGCACGCCGAACGTGATGACCGAGTTCGACATGCGCCCCGGTATCGAAGGATACATCCAGGGCAATTACGGCGACTGGATCAACGATTCGTTCAAGGCGGCCGGCCAGGCGCCGCTCGCCCCCTATAACGATCCGCGCATCGTCAAAAATGCCTTCACGGCAACCGACCTTTGCCTGATGGATGATTTCGACCCCGACTATGACGCGGCCTGCAACCAGCATGTGAACAGCAAATATTGGCAGGCCGACCTCAATCTGGGGATCGACCTCAGCGATACCGTCAGCGTCAGTTCGGTATCGGGCTATTCCCAGCTCAGGCACACCGGTGTCTCGGACTATCAGGGGCTCGGCACCGAACGGCGCGGCGAGAACGTCTCGTCCGACGTCTTCTATCAGGAATTGCAACTCAACGCCGCCCTGTTCGGCGACGCGCTGGATGTCGTGACCGGCGCCAACTACTTCCACGAGAAGTCGTTCGCGCCCAACCACACCGTGACGCGGCGCGGGTCGAGCGTCTATCCCGCCAATCCAGGCACACCGCCCGATGGCGATGCCGGGCTGTTCCGCATCGCCGACACCTTCACCGAGCAGCGCTCCGATTCCTACGGCCTGTTTCTCAGCGCGACGCTTCATGCGACCGACCGGCTGAACATTACCGGCGGCGTGCGGCAAGCGTGGGACAAGAAGGACTATCGCCAGACCCGTTTCCCAGCAACCGACTTCACGCCCGCGCCGGGGACAACATCGACCACGGTCAACGCCGGCGATACCTTCACCGCGCTCGATTATCGCGGAACCATCGACTATCATGTCACCGACGACATCATGGCCTATGGCACGATCTCGAAGGCATATAAGGCTGGAAACTACAGCTACACCATCGCGAGCTGGACGGCGACGAACAACGCGACCGGCCCGGCCCAGAGCGCGGGCATCAAACCGATCCCGAACGAGAAGGTTGTGAACTACGAAATCGGCCTTCGCATGAGCCTGTTCGACCGCAAGCTGCGGATCAATCCGACCGCCTTCATCATGGACTATACCAACCGGCAGGCGGCGACGCAGGTGACGTGCGGAACGGGGGCGCTGGCCAACATCGCGCCGGGGAGCACGCAGTGTCCGGTGGGTTTCCTGATTCTCGTTCAGAATCAGGGTGATGTCCGTATCAAGGGCATTGAGGTGGATGCCCAGCTTGCACTGGCACACAACTTCATCCTTGATGCGAGCGGCGGCATCACCGATCCGACGCTCAAGCACCCGCCGGCAGGGACCGTGAACCTCTTCCCTGACGCGCCCTCCCCCACCTTCAACGTCGGCGCCACCTACTCTATGGAGCGCGCGTTCGGGAAAGCGACGCTGAACCTCAACTACGCCTATGTCGGCAAGCAGGCGACGCACCCAACCCAGGGGACGGACTCCGCTTACACGCTGCCGGCCTACGGTCTCGTCAACGCCCGCATCCAGTTCGCGCTGGCCAAGCTGCCGGTGACGATCACCGCTTTCGCCAACAACCTGCTGGATAACACTTATGCGGTCTATGCCCAGCGGTTCGGCGGCGGTTATTGGGATTCCGGCTCGGGCGCCGGTCCTGCCGCGCCGCCACGCAGCGCGCTCACCGAAGTGCGCGGGCGCCCACGCGAGGTCGGCCTGACGCTGCAATATGATTTCTGATCCTGAAACGGCGGCGGGGGGTTCATTCCCCGCCGCTGTGAGCGGGGCCGGCCGGAATGAATGAGGGGACGTTTTGACACGCCCCTTCAGAAAGCGTCGGGCATGTAATAAGCAGCCCTACCGTAAAGCGACGCGAGGAGCGTGTTCGCTGGCCCTGTTATTAACGGCCTGCTCCTTGATGAGCGGAGCCGGGATTTGACCGCGGATCCTTGCCACCCTGGGCTCCTGCCTTCGCAGGAGCACATCGCTTCCAGGGAGTGCCACCGTGAACTGATAGGCGGCCTCTGAACGAACAGGACAAGCCTTCGGTCGCGCCGCCCGCCTTATCAACCCGCCTCGTCGGCATCCGCGGCACCGGCGGCTCGTTCCCGGTCGAGCAGGATCTGCGCCTTCTGCTTGACCCGATCCAGCACCTCGGACACGCGGGCGATCTCATCGTCCGGTATATCGCCGACGAGGAACTCGTTGCGCTCGATGGCGAGGGCGACCATCCGCTCGTGCAGTGCCTTGCCTTCGTCCGACAGGGTGATGTCGATGGCCGGCCCGCCGGGGCGGCGGCGGCTACTGAGCAAGCCGCGCTCCTTCATGGCCTTGACCGCGCGGCTGACCTGCCCCCGGTCGAGATTGAGCAGGTCCGCCAGATCGTTGAGCGAGAGCGGCGCGTGATCGCCGACCTGCGACATGATCCGCCACTCGATGCCCGAGAGATCGAAGTTGCGCCGGTGCGCCAGCGTGCCGCTGCGCCGCAGCAGATCGAGCAGGCTGATGATGCGGAAGGTGAACACGCCGCGCATGGGCGCCGGAGTAGCGGTTTCCCGCGCGTCATCGTCGTTGGGCATTGTCACGGACCGTTCCAAGGATGCTTCCCTTCGCAGGATCAAGCCAACCTATTTTGACATTGTCAAATAATAGGGTTAATCAGCGTGGGAGCGCCTTATAATGAGAATGCGCCACGTTGTCGCCCCTTCAGGAAAAAGGCGGCGGGAGAGGACATATGAAGGCTTTCGAAGGGCGGACCGCATTCGTGACCGGCGGCGCCAGCGGCATCGGCCTCGGCATGGCGAAAGCGTTCCTGGCGCGCGGCATGAATGTGGTGATGGCCGACCTGATGCGCGATCATCTCGACGAGGCCGCCGCGCTGCTGCACGGGCAGAACCGGCTCCACCAGATCCAGCTCGACGTGGCCGACCGCGCCGCCATGGCGGCCGCCGCTGAAGAGACGGCGCGGATTTTCGGCCCGGTGCACGTGCTCTGCAACAATGTCGGCGTGAGCCAGCGCAACCCGATCGACGAGGCCAGCTACGCGGACTGGGACTATGTGCTGGACGTCAATATCGGCGGCACGGTCAACGGGCTGGTGAGTTTCCTGCCGGGCATGAAGGCGCATGGGCAAGGCGGCCATGTCGTCAACACCTCGTCCATGGCCGGGATGATCCCGGTGCCCGCGTTCGCGGGCATCTACGCCACCTCCAAATTCGCCGTTCGCGGCATGACCGACGCGTTGCGGCTCGCGCTCGGCCCCTACCGCATCGGGGCATCGGTGCTCTGTCCCGGCATGACCCGCACCCGCGCGATGACGGCGGGCGACCGCTACCGGCAGGCCGCCACCACCGGCGAACAAACGCACGAGCACCGTGACACCATCGCGCACGGCATGGACCCGGATGCGCTTGGCCGGCGCGTGGTCGAGGCCATCGAGCGCAACGAGCCGTATATCTTCCCGCACGGCGAATTCCGGGAGGAAGTCGCCGCCTATTTCGCGGAGATGCTGGACGCGTTCCCGACCGATTACGAGATCGACCCGTTCCGCAAGGCAGGCGAGGAGCGGCGCGCGCGGATGACGGCGGAGGCGAGAGCCATCGCCCACGCCATCGACACGGAGTGAACCGACGGACTTTCAGGTGAAGGAGGGGGACTTGAGGAAGCAGCTATTCGGTCTGACGATGTCGGCTCTGGGAGCAACTCTGGGCCTCGCCATGGCCCTCGCGCCCGCTGCGGCACCAGCGCAGCAGCCGAGCGCAACGGCGGCGGCCAAGCCCTGGTATAAGCAACCCTTCGACCCCAGGCGGGTGCAGCCATGCGACCGCGCCTGTCTGGTCGACTTCGGCACCCAATTCCTGCGCGCGATGGAGCGCAAGACCCCCACCGCCCTGCCACTGGCGCAGGAGGTGTTCGTCACCGAGAATACCGGTCATATGGCGCTGGGCGAAGGCGTGCTGTGGCGCGCGGACATCGAGCATACCGGCTACCGCATCGACGTGGCCGATCCGCTGCTCGGCGAACTGGTCATGCAGCTGGTCTATATGGTCGAGGGCAAGCCGGCGATGGTCGCCATCCGCCTCAAGATCGACCGGCGGATGATTACCGAGGTGGAGCAGCTCATCGACCGCAACGTCGCTCCGCAAGCGATGGAACTGCTCGCCAGGCCGCGCCCGACCCTGCTGGCGGACGTGCCGGCGGCCCAGCGCGATTCGCGGGAGATGCTGAACTATGTCGCCCACTCCTATTTCGATGCGCTGACCGGCGAGGACGGCCGCATCGCCGCCTTCGCGCCGGACTGCGTGCGCTACGAGCAGGGCTACCAGACGGTGGCCAACAAGACGCCCGGCCGCGCCTCCCCTTCCCCGCAATTGCCCGACACATCGACCGAGATGGGCCGCATCTTCTCGCGGCTCAGCACCATGACCTGCGAGGAGCAGGTGAGCACCGGCATCTTCGTAGGCATGAAGAAGATCTGGCCGCGTCGCATGGTGATCGACGAGCAGAAGGGGCTGGTGGCGGTGCTGCCGCTGTTCGTGCATGACGGCACCAAGCGGCCCGCCAAGCCCGGCAGCATCGGCGCGGACCGGCCGGGCATCGCCATGGTGCTCAACCTCGTGACGGTGGAAACGTTCGGCATTCGCGGCGGGCAAATCCACGAGGTGGAGGCGTTCCCGTTCGTCACCCTGCCCTATGGACTGGGCGATGGCTGGACACCCGCGACGGGGCGCTGAGGGACTGGAGGCGAGTCAGCCTCCAACCTCCCATTCGTGTCGAGCGGCAAGGGCGGGACGTGTGCCCATACGGAAAGGAATGAGACGAGCCATGAAGGATCTCACCGGCAAGACCGCCTTCGTCACCGGCGGGGCGAGCGGCATCGGCCTCGGCATGGCGCGGGTGTTCGCGCGGGCGGGCATGAACGTGATCGTCGCCGACCTGCGCCGCGACCATCTCGACGAGGCAGAGGCCGTGCTGCGGGCGGACGGCGTGAGCGCGCGCGTGCGCCTGATGCAGCTCGACGTGACCGACCGCACGGCCTATGCGGCAGCGGCCGACGAAGCCGAGCGGGCGTTCGGCAAGGTCCATCTGCTGTGCAACAATGCCGGCATCGGCCTCGCCCGCAGCATCGGGCAGGCCAGCTATGCGGACTGGGACTGGGCGGTCGATATCAACCTCAACGCCATCTTCACCGGCGTGCATCTGTTCCTGCCGCGCATCCGCCGGCATGGCGAGGGCGGCCATATCGTCAACACCGCCTCCATGGCCGGCATCTTGCAATATAGCGGCGCCGGCATCTACGTAACGACCAAGTTCGCGGTGGTCGGCTTCTCCGAGGCGCTGCGCGCCGAGCTGGCGCCGGAAGGCATCGGCGTCTCGGCCTTCTGCCCCGGCGGGGTGCGCAGCAATATCCGCGACTATGAGAAAACCCGGCCAGAACGCTTCGCGGTGACGCAGGAGGGGGGCACGGCCGCGCCGGGCCCGGGCTTCTCGTTCAACGAGGCGGATCGCGCGCGCCTCGCCTCGCTCACCGCTTCGCCCGAGGAGGCCGGCGAGCTGGTGTTGCAGGGTATCCGCGACAACGCGCTCTATATCTTCACCGCGCCGGAGTTCCGCCCCGGCATCGAGGAACGCTTCGCGGCAATCCAGCGCGCCATCGGCCATGACGAGGCGCGCGAACAGGCTGCGCTGGACCTGATCCCCAATCTGGTGGGCAGCCCGATCTATCGCGAGGCGTGAGGGGGACGGCCCCGCTCTTGGGCCGCATGGACAAATTCGTCGGCTTCGCAGGATGGCGGCTGTTCAGCGTTTTCGTCTGGAAGCGGGTTGTCAGAACACGACCATTCACCGCCGCCGGGCTCATAGGCGACGCTCCTATAGCGCACACGGCATCGTGGTTGTATCGTCGCCCTCAATGGACGAACCTAAACATACCCGCTTCGATATCCGATTGCGTTCGGTTGGCTATTTGCTCCCGTTGATGGGTTTCGCGATTTGGATACTGGGCGTTGGTATCCCGGCTATCCTCTGGTTGACCGACACTCCCATCTTCAACCACGATGCAGGTCAGTTCCAAAGCCCACGATCTCTAGGGACAATCCTGTTCGGCGTTATAGCCGCAATGGTCGGCACGGCCTTTATTAAATTAGGTGCTGCCATCAGGCGCGCATATCAAAATGGCCAGCGCAGCGGCTTCTGACGACAACATTGCAGACACCAAAAACCCGTTCGGGTTGAGCGAAGTCGAAGCCTTCTGCTGAGTGGAGACGAAGCGAAAAGACTTCGACAAGCACAGGACGAGTGGGGGAAGCGGGACAGCGACTTTCCCTGACTTCCGCGACATTTGGTGGCAGCCCCAGAACGCCAGAAACCGGACAATCATTCATAATCGGAATTTGTCCACGCGGCCGAACGAGAGGCGCGCCCAGATCATCGCGAGAGATCATTCGGACGTTTTAAGCCAAGCTTGTGCTCCTGCGCAGGCAGGAGCCCAGGGCGATAGGGACGTGTGGCTGGGCCCTGGGCTCCTGCCTGCGCAGGAGCACATCGGTTATTCAGGGGTGCATGGTTTTCTTCAAACACACGGGCTCCACGCATCGTCAGTGTAGAACGCCGCCTCAGCGCTCTCCCCAACCGGGGTGCATGTGATAGGGCACGCTGGCGCCCACCGCTTCCACCTTCTGGATGAGCTTGCCCTGCATCTTGAATGCCTCGCTGATGAGGATGCTGGAGGGCTTGCTGAACATGCCGGTGGAGACCTTCTTGCCCGAGGGCATGGTCAGCTCGTGGATCGTGCCGGCATGGTCGAACACGCCGAGCGCGAACACGATCTGGCGCTCCTCGTCCACCACCGGGAAGCGGCGGTGATGGATGCGCGTCACCACGCCGTAGAGCCCGGTCTCGAACTGCTGGCGGCAACCCATGCCGCCGATATCGACATCGCCCATGCGGACGGTGCCGGGGTTGTTGGTGGTGAAAACGCCGTTCTCCAGCCGGTCGCAATCGTCGGTGAAGGGATATTGCTTCTTGCCGTCATTGTTCTGGAGGCTGTCGAAATAGGAGTTGGCGGCGGCGACCAGCTCCTGCCGGCTGAGGCGCTGGCCGGGGGGCGGCGCGGCGGTCCAGAAATCCTTGGGCTTGCCGGACTTGTCCAGTTCCAGCACGCCGTTGTCGTTCCAGGCCGGGCCGGTGCCGCTGCGGTAGAGCACCACCTCGATCTCGCTGATGCGGCCCAGCTCCACGCGGAGCCGCGCACCCATGACGAACGGCTTGCCATTCTCCTTCATCGTCGCGAACAGGCCGATCTGGCCGCTCTGCGGATCGGCAAAGACATGGCGGTAATTGCCCACGTCGCTCGCCGTGCCCCACAGACCGTCGCCCAGCGCCAGCGCCTGCCCCATCTCGGTGTAGCGGATCGTCCCGGCGAGCGGCAGCGCCTGCGGGTTGCGCGCGGCCAGCGCTTTGAGGAAGCGGTCTGCCAGCTCCTCCATGCAGGCGCGGGTGCAGGGCAGCGCCACGGCCGGCACCGCATTGGGCGGCGCGATCAGGATCGGCGAGGCCGGCTGCGGCATCGCCGTCTGGGCCGAGGCTGGCGCCGTGGCCAGCGGGATCAGGGCGCAGAGCGGCGCCAACGCGGTGAGCGCGAACAATGTCCTCATCGGATTTCCCCTCCTCATCAAACGGGCTGCGGGTCGTCGCGGTTCAGGCGGCGGACCTCCTCCCGATACGGCTTCCAGCCCAGGCAGGTGACGGCCAGCGCGGTCGGCAGGAAGATGGCGTGCAGCAGCAGGATCGACCAGCGCAGGTCGTCCGGCGAGGTGAACACGTAATCCGTCACCATGCCGGTCACGAGCGGCGACAGGCCCGAGCCCACGACGAAATAGATGAACAGGTAGAGTGCCGTCACCTGCCCGCGAATCTGGTTGGGCGTGACGATCTGGAGCACGGCGTTGAGCGACGGGCCGCTCATGCCCAGCGTCAGCATCCCCACGCCGGAGCAGGCCAGCGCCAGCCACGGGTCCGGCATCAGCGGCATGGCGATGGCGGCGGGCAACGCGGCCAGCCGGCAATAGATGACCACGCGCATCGGCGCATCTTCCAGCCCGCGCCTGAACATGCTCTCGACCAGCCTGGTGCCGGCATAAAGGCCGATCAGCATCAGGCCGATCTGCAACACGCCGGAGGTCAGGCCATATTGCGCCGGCGACCAGCCATAGGTCCGCTCGAAGAAGGCGGCGCCCCAGGCACGCCCGCCGCCATCCAGCGAGCCGAGCGTCAGCCCGATGAACATCGGCCCGAAAATGGCGAAATGCGTGCCGAGATAGCCCATGGCCTGCCAGAGCCCGACCTTGGGCCGGTCCATGCGCAGGCCATGGCGCGGCGGCTCCTTCACCGTCAGCATCAGCAGCGAGACGAGCACGCCGGGCAGGCCGACCGCGATGAACACCACCTGCCATGGCCGCAGCACGCCGACCAGCGGCAGGTCCGGGCTGCCGACCGTGGCGATGATCCAGATCATCGCGCCGCCGATCAGCATCGAGAGGCCCCCGCCCGCCACCGAGCCGATCTGCATGGTCGCGATAGCGCGGGGCAGCTTGTCACGCGGGAAATAGTCTGAGACGATGGAATAGCTTGCCGGCCCGTTAATTGCCTCGCCCGCGCCGACCATGATCCGCGCGAGAAACAGGTGGATGAAGTTGGACGCCAGACCGCAGATCGCGGTGGCGATACTCCACACGAAGATACCGATGGAGATGATGATCGTGCGGTTGGAGCGATCGACGAAGCGCGACAGCGGCAGACCGAGGAAGGCATAGAAGATCACGAAGGCAGGGCCGAGCAGCAGCCCGGCCTCCGTATCGGTCAGCGTGAAATCCCGTTTGATCTGCTGGATCAGCAGGCCGATGATCCCCTGGTCGAGCAGCGCGAAGGTGGTCGTCACCGCCAGGATGGACACGGCGTACCAGCCCTGCCGCGCGGGTGGGAAGCCGCCGTTGCTATCGACCGCCGCAACTCCGCCCGCGCCGGTCCCCGCCACCGCTGTGCTCCCGTTCGTCATCCCCGCCTCCGAACCCGCCCGCCTGCCGGGCTATTTTTCATATCGTCCCATCCGTGCGACCGTCCGGGCTCAGCACCGCCCGGCGTCAGAATTCGTGCCTGACCGTCGCGAAAATCTCGCGCGGGCGCCCGATGGTTCCACTCAAGAACCCAAAGCTTTCCCGCTGATCCGTCAAGGTTGTATAGTAGAATTTATCAAACAAATTGGTCGCCGCGATGGAGAGCGACCAACCGTCGCCCGGCATGGCATAGGTCAGCCGCGCATTGACCAACGCGTAAGGCGCCTGCTGAGCGGAGACGTTCGCCCGCGACGTGGAATAATAGATGCGCGAACGATAGCTCACGTCCATGCGGGGGGTCAGCCGGGCGCCGTTGGCAAGGTTGAGATCATATTGGATGCTGCCGCTCGCGTTCCACTTGGGCACGCGCGTGTTGGGGCTGTCCAGCGTGAGGCCCTGCACATTGGCGACCAGCTTTTTGTATTGGAAATCGGTGTAGCCCAGGTTCGCGGAAAGCATCAGGTCACTCACCGGGCGCAATTGCAGTTCGGCCTCAAAACCCCTGATACGCGCATCGCCGATATTGGCGTTGCAGAACGGCGCACCGGGGCAGCGCGAGGTGGCGTCGCCGCGCGTCGTGCCGATGATATTCTCGAACTCGGTCTGGTAGACCGCCGCGTTGAGGCGCACCCGCCGGTCGAGGAACTGGCTCTTGAATCCCAGCTCAAATGACTGGACGTTCTCGGGATCGAGCGCGAACACCGAGGTGGGGCCAAACGGCCGCGCGTTGAAGCCGGCGGCTGTGAAGCCGGTGGACCAGGACGCATAGAGGTTGAGATCGGGATTGACCTCATAGCCCAGCGCCACGCGCGGATTGACCCGCGTATCGTGATTGCGGCCGACGAACACGAAGTTGATGACGCTGAGGCCGGATGGCGAATAATCGCGATCGAACCGGTAAGTCTTGCGCTCGTCCGAATAGCGCAGGCCGCCGGAGATGGTGAGCTTTTCGGTCGGGTGCAGGTCAACCGCGCCGAACAGCGCATAGGCTTTCAGCGTGTTCTGGTCGTCCCCATAGAAATCCAGCGCGTTGGTGAAGCCCTCGGTCTGCACGCGCGAGGGGTTAGTGCCCTTAGTGTTGATGTAGAAGCCGCCCAGCGTGAAATCGAGCATCCCATCGAGCACGTTGCCGAGCAGGCGGATTTCCTGGCTGATCTGCCGACTGGAGACGGACTGGCGCACTTCCTCCACCGGCACCGCCAGCAGGCTCTGGCCGAACACGCCCTCGGACTTGCGATAGGCGGAAATGGAGGTGAGGTGCAGCGCCTCGGAAATATCCCAATCAATATTGAGCGAGGCGCCATAGGCCTTGAACTCGCCCTCCGGCGGGTTGCTGTAGCCGAGGCGGGCGTTGCCGTAGGAAGCATAGCTGCTCGCCGGATAGGGCGAGACGAAGCTGTCGGCGACCTGCTGCATGAGCGCTGGCGTCGATACGTCGAAGCCGTAATAGCTTGTGCCAAGGCCGCGCAGCCAGCGTGCGAGGCCGTTGTCCTGGGTGCGATCGAAGCCGGCACGCGTCGCGCCGCCCGACACGCCGGTCTCCGGGTTGTCGAGGCTGAGGCTGGTCTTGATGATCCCCTCGGCCGGGCTCTCGCTATTTTCCTTGAGATAATCGCCTTGCAGCAGGACATCCACGGTGGCGGACGGCTGCCAGCGCAGCGAGCCGCGCACATTATAGTTCTTGCTGCCGCCCAGCGTGCCGCGCTTGCAGCTATCGTTGACCGGTCCCTGCCCCAGCCCGCCGACATTATTGTTGCCGAGCGTGGGATTGTTGCATTTGTAATCAAGCAGGTCGACCCAACCGTCCTGCCCGCGCGCGCTGCCGGTGAGGCGCAGGGCGAGCACGTCCTTGACCAGCCCGAGGTCGACCGCACCGCGCACCTGATAGCGGTTGAGGCTGCCATAGGTCGCCTCCACATAGCCGCTATTGTCGCCGCGCGGCTTGCGCGAGATGACGCGGATCGCACCGCCCACCGAGTTGCGCCCGAACAGCGTGCCCTGCGGGCCGCGCAGCACCTCGATCCGGTCGAGATCCAGCACATCGAACACCGCGCCGAAGGTCGTCGCGAAATAAACGTCGTCGATATAGAAGCCGACGCGCGGCTCGAAGGTGGCGAGGAAGTCCGCCTGCCCCAGCCCGCGGATATAGGCCTGGTTAGTGTTGCTGCTGTAACCCGAATTGCCCTGCTGCATCTCGACATTGGGCACTGAGCGGGCAACGTCGGTCAGGTTGGCGACGCTGCGCTGCTGGAGTTGCTCGGCATTCACCGCCGAGATGGAGATGGGCACATCCTGCAAATTCTGCTCACGGAACTGCGCCGTTACCACGATGTCGCCGACACCCCGGTCGTCGGTCGTGTCCGCCTGCGGGTCTGTGGTCTGCGCCTGAAGCGCGGCGACGGGCAACAGCATCGCCGCGATCGCGGTGAGACTGCATGCGGAGACGGCACGCGCGGGCATCCAAAACGCAACGCTCTTGTTCATTGCATCCCTCCTTTGATTGTTCCACACCGCTCGTGCGGCTCTGGATTATTATTTTAATTCAATATGTTACTTCATATTATCGGCAATCATCCCCATCGCCCGCGCTCCGGCCCCATGGTCGCGGCGGCCGCAACGAGGCTCTGCTCGCCAAGCGCCTGCCGGACGGCGGAGCGTTGCCCGACGCGCTCCAGCCAATCGGCCACGGTCGCAGGCACGGTGAGTCCCAGCGCAGCGAAGCGCGCGGCATGCGGAAAAACGATGATATCGGCGAGGCTCCACCCATCGCCCGCGAGCCAGCCGGTGCTGGCCAGATCCTCGGCGATGCGGTCAGCCGCCTTGGCGAGCGCCGCGCGGGCGGCCTGCACCTCCTCGGCGGAAAAGCCTTGCAGCGCCTGCGCCCATAGCGCGCGCCGCTCCGGCGGGAGGCGCTCGAACCCCGCGCGCGCCGCCTCATCGGGCGCCTGCCCGCGCATCGCCCAGTCCACGATGGCCAGATTGGGAGCGATGTGGGTTTCCACATATTTGCCCCACTTCTGGACCGTATAGCGCGCCTCTGGATCGGCGCCGCCGAGCGGCGGATCGGGATAGCGTTCGTCCAGATAGAGCAGGGTGAAGAAGGTCTCGGTCAGCGTCCGGCCGCCCTCCCGCAGCACCGGCACCTGCCCGGCGGGATTGACCGCGAGAAAATCCGGCGCGTGCTGGGCGAAGGCGGCGAGATCGAGCCGATGATCCTTATAGGCCAGCCCCTTTTCCGCGAGCGCGATCAGCAGCGAGGCCGAGTGCCCGCTCGGGCCACCATGGTAGAGCGCGATCATGCCGCCGCCTCCCCGACGCCGAGCAGGCGCCGCGCCTCGGCGGCGCGCTGGCCGATATAGCCCTTGCCCAGCTGGAACGCCTGCTGGATGCCGGGGCGCGCATGGCAGCGCCGCAGCCAGTCCCACAGATGCGGGGTCGCCTGCGCGTTGACCTGCTCGGGCTGGCTGGTCGGCAGGCCGTAGAAGGTCGCGATCACATTGATGTCCGCAAGCGAGAAATCCGGGCCGGCCAGCCACGGCGTCTCGGCGAGCAGCGCGTCGAAATGGCGGATCGCCTCGCGCACGCGGCGTGCCGACTCGTCCAGATCGGCCGGCGGCGTCTTGTTGAACATCAGCTTTTCCCAAGCCGCGCGGCGCTCGGGTAGCGGAATCTTGTCCAGCTCGCGCTTCAACTCGGCCGGGTCGGCGCCCTGGAACTGGGGCGCCGCCAGCCGGTTGGAGGCAAGCATCGCCAGCGAGGGCGCTACCTGATTGTCCATGAAGCGCATCACCTGCCGCATGCGCCAACGCCAATAGGGATCGGCCGGGCGCAGCGCCGGGCCATCGAAGGCGTCGTCGATATATTCCATGATCGGCGTCGACTCGGTCATGACGAAGCCGTCATGGACGACGGCGGGGATCGTGCCGTCGCGATTGACCGCGAGGAAGGCGGGCGAGAAATGCTCGCGCTTGCCCATGTCGATATAGTGGAAGACGAACGGGACCTGCTTTTCCTTCAGGCAGAACAGCGGCTTGCCTGAATTGGCGTTGGGTTCCCAGGTGTAGACTTCCAGCATAGTCTCCCCCGTCGCCGTGCGGTGGTCCGCATCGCTCGCCTCCATGGCTAGGGATATTTATTGACTTAGTCAATAAGCTCTCATAGCAAAATCTGCGTCGGGCCGCCTCCCGCCCTTCACAGGTACGGCACCCACCCATGGATTTCCCACGCCGGCAGCCGCAGCTGCCCCGCAATCGCGACAGATCGGGAGAATGAGTCGTGGCAACGACGGCTGACCGCAAACCTTCGGCCATGTCGCCTGCATCCCGGCGCGCCGTTGCGCTCATCACAGTTGTGTCGCTGCTCAACTCGATGGCGGCGATGATTATCGTGCCGGTTCTGCCAATGCTGGTGAAGGAGTTCACCGGCGATACCGAGCATGCCGCCGCCTATGTCGGTGAATTCGCAGCGATTTTCGCCGTTGCGCAGTTCCTCGCCGCGCCCGTGCTCGGTGCTCTGTCCGATGCGTTCGGGCGGCGGCGGGTGATCCTCATCTCCGCCTTCGGCCTCGCGGCGGACTATCTCCTGATGGCCCTCGCGCCGAGCGTCGGCTGGCTGCTGATCGGGCGGACCATCGCCGGCGTCACATCCGCATCGGCCCCGGCGGTCAACGCCTATATCGCCGACTCGCTGCCGGCCGAGGAGCGTGCCGGCGCCTATGGCTGGACCGGCGCCGCCTTCGCGATCGGTTTTCTGGCCGGACCGGCAATCGGCGGGGTGCTCGGCCATATCGACCCGCGCCTGCCCTTCTGGGTCTCTGCCGCCTTGTGCTGCGCGCTGGCGGGCTATGGCGCGTTCCTCCTGCCCGAGTCGCTGCCAAAGGAACGGCGCGTGCCGTTCCGCTTCGCGCACGCCAGCGTGTGGAGTTCCTTCCGCCTGCTCGCCGAGAACCGCACGGCGCGGGGCCTGCTGCTGGTCCTCACCATGATGATGATGGCGGCGACCTGTCTGCCGACCACGCTCGTGCTCTACACGGATTATCGCTTCGGCTGGTCGACGGCCACGGTGGGGCTCTATCTCACCTTCGCCGGCGCCGGGCATCTGCTGGTGCAATCGCTGCTGGTCCGGCGCTTCGTCGCCCGCTTCGGAGAGCGGGCCGCCGCTGTGACAGGCTATAGCAGCGTGGCGATCGGCTTCCTGATCTTCGCGACAGTCCCCCATGGCGCGCTGTTCCCCATCGGCACGCCTTTCTATGCCCTCGCTGGGCTGGTGACGCCCGCCGTGCAGGCACGACTTACGCAGGCCGTTGCGCATGACCAGCAGGGGCGCTTGCAGGGCACTGTCGCGGGCGTCCAGGCCCTCGCCGGCCTGCTCGCGCCGATCTTGTTCACGCAGCTCTTTGCCTTCGCCATCGGCCCCGCGCACGGCTGGGCGCCGATTGGCCTACACCTTTATGGCGCGGCCGCGCTGCTCATCTGCGGCGGCGTGCTGGCATGGCGGAAGATGTGAAAGTTCAGCGCTAATAGACCCGCGCGAACATCGCCTTGACCGCCGGCCGTGCCTCGACCCGCCGCAGCCATGCGTGGACGTGCGGCGACACCGTCTCGTTGCACAGATCGGGCGCCACACGCTCGACGCCGGGTGTCATGGAGAAAATCTTGATGTCGGCCAGCGAATAGGCATCGCCCACGAACCAGTCGCCATTGGCGGCGAGCTGGGTTTCCATCTGCGCAACGGCGCGGCCCAGGCGCGTCCGCGCATCCTCAAGCTGCTCGGGGGTGAAGCCGCCGCTGGACACGATCCGCCATTTCTTGCGGATCTCCGGGTCCGGCATGCGCTGGAGGATGGTCTGCATCTCGGCCTTGTCGATGCTGCTCGCGAAGGACGAGGCGTTGTTCGCGCCGATCACCGTCAGCGCGGGGCAGAGATATTCGTCCACGAACTTGGTCCAGACACGCACCTGCGCGCGGCCCCACGCATCGGCGGGCCGCAGCGGCGCCTCCGGGAAGACGTCCTCCAGATATTCGTTAATGACCGTCGACTCGGTCACGACATGCTCGTCGTGGATGAGGACGGGCACCTTCCCTTCCGGGTTGATCGCCAGGAAGGCGGGCGCGTGATGCTCCCAGCGGCGGCTGCTCAGAAAACGGTCGTCGAAATCCAGCCCCTTCTCGATGAGGCACAGCAGTGGGGTGAGGGAGTTGGCGATGGGACCGAAATGATAGAGCGCCAGCATTCGTTTCCTCTCCCAGCCCGCGAACCTGCCAGCGCATCGTCCGTGAACGGACCGCCGGCTACGCCGCAGCAATGGAAGATATATTTGACTTAGTCAATATATTCGTTTTCGGCACAAAACCGCGCACCGTCCCCGCTGCTGGCGGAGTGGCTATCGTCAACCTTGAGGATCATGCGCGCCGGCCGGCGCCCGGATCATTCCATCCGGCCGAGAATGTCCCTGATATCGGCGAAGGCGAAGGCGACCGAGCTGTCCGCCAGCCCATAGGGCAGGAACAGCACGTTGCCCAGCCGCAGCGCGCCGCAGGTATAGACGACATTGGGCACATAGCCCTCGCGGTCGTGATCGGCGGCTGCCAGCAACGGCTCGGGTGTCCGCGCGAGCACGCGGGAGGGATCGTCGCGGTCGAGCAACACCGCGCCCAGCGCATATTTGCGCATCGGCCCCACGCCGTGGGTGAGCAGCAGCCAGCCCTCTTCCAGCTCGATCGGCGGGCCGCAGTTGCCGATCTGGACGAACTCCCACGGGTAACGCGGTTCGAGCAGCCGCGCGCCGCCCGACCAGTTCGAGAGGCGGCCGGATTCAAGCAGATAGAGGTTCTTGCCGTCCTGCCGGCCGACCATCCGGTAGCGTCCGCCGATCTTGCGGGGGAACAGCGCCATGCCCTTGTCGACCGCCGCTGTACCAGTCATCGGCACCAGCGAGAAGGATCGGAAATCGCGCGTGCGCAGCAGCTCGGAGCGGATCGCGCGGCCGCTATACGCGGTGTAGGTGCCGATCCATTCCGCCTCGCCATCGTCATGGATGAACTGCGTCAGCCGCAGGTCCTCCAGCCCGTTGGCCTGCGCCGGCGTGACAGGAAAGAGCACGGTGCCGGAGAGAGTGCTGTCCCGATCCCGCTCGACGACCAACGTGCCATCCTCGCGGATGCGCTGGCGCGGCTGGACGATGGCGGCGGTCGCGATGCGCGGCTCGGGCGACAGTTCGAAGCGGCCGTCCGGCCCGACCAGCCCATCGCGGAAGGCGATGGAGCTGATATGCCCCTCCCCCACCGCGCGCAGCGACATGATGAAGCGCACCATGCCATCGCCCAGATGGCTCTGGTCGGGGTGCGGCACAATGGAGGGGTTCATCAGCGCCGCCGCCTGAAAGCTGTATTCGTGGGAGAAATAAGCGCCGATGAGCTGGCGCTGCGCCTCGCTCAGCGGCTTGGGATCGAGTTGCAGGTCCTGCGCCACCTGCTCGAACCGCGTCTCGAACACGCGGCGGATCTGCCAGTGCCGCTGCTCGAAATCGCGCAGCACAGTGGCAAGCGAACGCTCGACCGCCTGCCTCTCCATCCCCAGAACATCGCTGACCAGCTTGGCGCCCCGGCTGGACGCGATACCGGCGGCATGCCACGAAAGCTGGAACGGGCGCACCACGACGCGCGACGGATCGGCGGTCAGACGCTGATCGAGGCGGCGAAATATCGGCAAGGTTCTCCCGTCGGCGCTCTCGTCAGACTGCGCCCGCGCTTTGTGACGAAGCATCGGCTATCTCGTCAAGCCGTGACCTTCATTGCACCGCTGAGAGCTGCGGGGTGCCATCCTGCGCGCGGTTCAGTTCAGCCATCGCCTGCCGCGCCATCTGCATCGCCAGGATCGACTCGGCGCCGAGGTTGAGATTGACCCCTTGCGGCGTCAGCCCATCGTAGCAGAATGCGCCATCCTCGCTCGCCAGCGGCAGGCCGAGATCGTTGTCGCCCTCGAACCAGGTGAACGCCCGCTCCGCCGCCTCCACCCAGCCCGCGTCGCCATCGACCCGGAAGGCGGAGAGGCAGGCGTCAATGGTCGCGGCGGCCTCCAGCGGTTGCTGGTCGAAGGTGGCGGGGGGCGCGAACGGCTTGCCGAAGCTCTCGGTGCCGACCGGGCGGAAATGCCCCGCCGGCGCCTTCTGTTGCTCCATCAGCCAGCGCAACGTCGCGAGGCCGGTGGCGACCACCGCCTTATCATCCAGCACGCGCCCCGCTTCGATCATCGCCTGCGGCAGGCGAGCATTGTCATAGGCGAGGACGATCTCGAACCATGACCAGTCCGGCCGCTGCGCCTGATTCAGCAAGCGCGAGAAGGTCTCGGTCGAGCGGCGCAGCAAGAGGCGCCCTTGCTCATGGCCCGGATCGGCCTCTACCGCAGCGGCGACACCAAGCATGGCGAAGGCCATGGCACGCGGTGAGTGAAGCTGCTCGGCCAGCGGCAACGCTCGCTCGAACAATCCGGTCGCCCAGCGGCGGAGGAAATCGTGCGGCGCCGCACGCATCACCCGGCCGAGCGCCCACAAGGTGCGGCCGTTGGAATCTTCCGACCCCGCCTCTTCCAGCCAGCGCCGGTCGAAGCCCATGAAGTTGCGGAAGCGCCCGGTCTCCTCGTTCCACGCATGCTGCAGAAAGGCGGCATAGATGCGGATGAGGTGCAGCCGCGCGGCAGGATCGCCGGCCCGCGTCTCGCATAGCAGCTTGAGCGCCCGCGCATTATCGTCGATGCAATAGCCGTGGTGCCGGTCCGGCACGCCGTGGACGCTGTGCTGGATGATGCCGACGCCATCGGTCATCGCCGCGATCCCATCGAGGCGGAGGAGGAATGGCTCGCCGGTCCTGCGCTGTTCCGGCAGCGCAACCGGCCGGCTCGCCTTCGCGTCGTTCATCACATCCATGACAGCCCTCGCATTTCTCGCCCAGATGGTCGGCCGCGCCGCGCGCCAAATCCGCCGCGCCTGTTCGGCGAGGCGGGCGGGATCGGCCAGCAACTCAATCAGCGCGCCGGCCATGGCGGCAGCATCGCCGAACGGCACCAACGTGCCGACGCCGTTGGCGAGTGCCTCGCGCGCGTGCACATAAGGCGTGGAGACGACAGGGCGGCCAAGCGCGAGCGCATAGGCCAGCGTGCCGGAGGTGATCTGCTCCTCACCCGGATAGGGGGTGAGATAGATGTCCGCCGCTTGCAGATAATCGAGCAGCTCCTCGTCTTCCAGGAAGCGGTCGACGAACCGGACATGCTCCCCCATGCCGAGGCGCGCGGCGAGTGCGATGAGGCTCTCGCGATAGGTCTCGCCCTGATCGCGCACCAGCGCCGGATGCGTCGCGCCGACGACCAGATAGCGCAGATCGGGTTGCTTCGCGACGACCGGCGGCAATGCCTGAATCGCCGTCTCGATGCCCTTGCCCGGCGAGAGCAGGCCGAATGTGAGCACGATCGGCCCGTCGCCCAGGCCCAGCTTCTCTTTGAGCCGCCCGGACTCGCGCAGCGGCCGGTCCGGCGCACCGTGCGGGATCATCCGCACGATCCGGGGATCGACCTGATACTGGTCGGCCAGCATCCGCGCTCCTTTTCGCGCCATGACGATCAGCCGGTCGGACGCGGCGAGGAGGCCCTGCATCACCCGCGCCTGATCGGGGTCCGGGTGGGAAAGCAGCGTGTGCAGCGTCGTCACCACTGGCAGGTCGAGATGCTCCAGCAGCACGAGCAGATGCCGGCCGGCAGGGCCGCCGAAGATGCCGAACTCGTGATGGACCCAGAGCAGTTGCGCACCCGAGCGCCGGATGGCGGCCGCCGCCCGGACATAGGCCGAGACATCGTCCGCCGGGATGGTCATGGCAACATCCGGCCCATAGGCAATGCTTTGGCCGTCATCCATGGCGTAGTGGTCGACCTTCAGGCCGGGGAACGCCTCGCGCAGCGCTGCCACGCTGTGGCTGGTGTAGGTAGCGAGGCCGCAGCGGCGCGGCAGCGCGTTGCCCAGCACGGCGATATGGGAGAGCGATACATCGAGGGTGCGGAAGAACATAGCGTCAGATCCGTGCCGGAGGGCGAGCTGCCTGCAAGGAACGGACCGCCGGGCGGAATGTTCCGCGCGATGCGGCGGACGGAGGGCAATGCAGCAACTCTCAGACGAACCGTTCGACGAGGTCCTGATCGGTGACGACGATGCGGCCGCTCCGGTCCAGCCCGGCGCGCTCGAATTTCTGCTGAATGGCAGTCCGCACGCGGTCCAGCGCGGGGTCGAAAGCGTCGATGAAGCGCGGCGGCTGCTCATGGCGCGCCTTGCCCCAGACCCGCATCAGCGCATCATGGGTGATGCCGGCGCGCACATCGTCACGGCCGAGCCGTGCGGGGAGGAAACAGCAGCCTTCCTCGAACAGCGGCTGACCATATGGGTCGAAGTCGATCGCCTTGTCTGGAAAGTTGTAGAGCATGATTCGGGCTCCCGTTTGGTGCGCCACCGGGACCGGCCGCGCGGAAGGAGCGCATCGTCCGCCCTCTCGGCCCATCTTCCTCTACAGATGCGCCCGATGGTCCGTAGGATCGAAGAGGGGGCCAGGAACGGCCAGAAAGGCCGTGAGAGCGAGTCCCGCGCATGATGCCTTGATACCATCGCCAGGCGAGGCGAGGCCGCGCGTGCTATGAAGCGAGAGAAAAGCGCGACAGTCGACCCGGCAATAATCTTGGCCCGGATACCCCCCCGTCCGGTAGGTCATGGAACCGCGCCGCCGCGCAGGGCGTTGGGTGAAAGAATCGAACCGGAACGGGAGCGGAGCGATGCGCCTGCCACATGATTGCCTCATCCTCGTCGCCGATGGGCGCAAGATGCTGCTGCTACGCAACGAGGGCACCAGCGACGATCCGTCACTGGTCGTCGATTACGGGCTGGAGCAGCCCAACCCGGCCGACCGGGACCAGAAAAGCGATGCGCGTGACCAGCGCCCCACGGTCGGTTCGCCGGGGCAGGCTTCGACGGGCGAGGTGGACTATCACCGGCAGGCGGAGGACGATTTCGCGCGCGAGGCGGCTGCCTATCTGAACGCGCTGGCGCTGCGCAACGCGCTGACCCGGCTGATCGTCATCGCCCCGCCACGCACGCTGGGCGAACTGCGCCGGCACTACCATCGCGAGGTTTCAGCCCGCCTCGTGGTCGAGATTGCCAAGACCATGACCGGGCAGCCCACCAACGCCATCGCTAGGTTTCTGGTAGCGCAAGAGGAGGTAGGATAAGGCGGGAAGATCCTCTCCGCACCCGCACGGCGGGATAAGCGGCATCAGGGCGCCGAACGGTGCTCCGAGGCGTCCGCCAGCATGATGAGGAAATCCTCCTGCGGATCGGTCCATTGGGTCGCGGGGGTCCATCCGCCGGCTTGCAGCAGGAAGCGCGCCTGACCGGCGGTGTATTTGTGACTGTTCTCGGTGTGGATCGTCTCGCCTTCGCGCATGGCGAACGGGCGACCGGCGACGGTGAAGCGCAGGTCGGCCGTGGCTTGCAAGTGCATCTCGATCCGGCTCCACACCGGGTTCCAGCGCGCGACATGGCGAAAGCGCGCAACCGGAATGTCGCCGCCCAGCTCGCGGTTGATCCGCTCCAGCAGGTTGCGGTTGAACCGCGCGGTCACGCCCTCGCGATCGTCATAAGCGGCGAGCAAGCGGGTGATATCCTTCACCCGGTCGATGCCGATGACGAGGCGTGCCCCCTCGCCCAGCGTCTCCCGCATCGAGCGCAGCAGGTCGACCGCCGTGCGCGGCACCATGTTGCCGATGGTCGAGCCGGGAAAGAAGCCGAGCATCGCATGCCCCGCGACCAGCTCCGGCAGGCGCACGGGCTTGGTGAAATCCGCCTCGACCGGCAGGATCGGCAGGTCCGGAAAGCGGGCCGCCAGCGCCGCGCTCGCCTGATGGAGAAACGCGGCCGAAATGTCGATCGGTACGTAGGCAGCCGGCTTCACCTCGCGCAACAGCAGCGGCGTCTTGACCGAGCTGCCCGATCCGAACTCGACCACCGCCCGCCCCGGCCCCACCGCGTCCGCAATGGCGGGGCCGCAGCGCTCAAGCAGCGCGGTCTCGGTGCGCGTGGGATAATATTCCGGCAGGTCCGTGATCCGCTCGAACAGCGCCGACCCCGCCGGATCGTAGAGCCAGCGCGCGGGAATGGCCTTCTGCGGCTCGGCAAGGCCGCGCAGCACATCGGCGCGGAAGGCGAGATCGACCCCGTCCTCACCATGGCGGACCAGCTTGAGATCGGCATGCACGGCCATGTCAGAGATCCTTCGCCAGGCGCAAGCCGGTGAATTGCCAGCGCTGATGGGGGTAGAAGAAATTGCGGTAGGTCGCGCGCGCATGGCCGCGCGGCGTGGCGCAGCTTCCGCCCTTGAGCACGAACTGCCCGCTCATGAACTTGCCGTTATATTCGCCCACCGCCCCCGGCGCGGTACGAAAACCCGCATAGGGGCGATAGGCCGAGCCAGTCCACTCCCAGACATTGCCGAACAGGGACGTAAGGCCATCACCCTGCCCGGCGACGGCGCGCGGCGCGACCGGACCGGCCGTATCGAGCTGGATGCCGGCCAGCGGATCGGCATTGCGCGCAGCGGCTTCCCACTCCTGCTCGGTCGGCAGACGGGCGCCGGCCCAGGCAGCGAAGGCGTCCGCCTCGTAAAAGCTGATGTGGCTGACGGGCGCGGCGAGATCGACCAGCCGCCAACCGGCGAGCGTGAACTGCTCCCAGCCGCTTTCGCTCCGGCGCCAGTAGAGCGGATGGGCGATCTCCTCGCCCGTTCCCCCGCCCTTCACCCAAGCCCAGCCGTCAGACAACCACAGCGAGGCAGTGGCATAGCCGCCGTCCGCGATGAAGCGACTCCACTCGCCGTTGGTGACGGGCCGGTCCGCCAGCGCGTGCGGCGCGAGGAACTGGCGGTGGACCGGCTGCTCGTTATCGAACGCGAAACCATCCGCCCCGGCGCCGATCTCGACCAGCCCCACCGACCCCTCATGCCAGCGCATCGGCTGCTCGGGCAGCGGCTCCGGTGCCTCGGCCGCCGGCGGCCACAGGACAGGGCCGAGCGGGTTGCACGAGAACAGATGCTTGATGTCGGTCAGCAACAGCTCCTGATGCTGCTGCTCGTGGTGCAGGCCCAGCTCGATCAGCGCGCCGCAGCGCCCCGTCAGCATCGGCAGCGCGCCGAGCAGCGCCTCGTCGACGGCGGCGCGATAGGCCAGCACCTGCGCCAACGTCGGCCGGGTCAGCAGGCCGCGTTGCGGGCGGGCGTGGCGGGCGCCTTCCGCCTCATAGTAGCTGTTGAACAGAAACGGCCAGCGCTCGTCGAACAGCCGGTAGCCGGGGAGATAATCGCGCAGCACGAACGTCTCGAAGAACCATGTCGTGTGCGCCAGATGCCATTTGGCCGGCGAGGCATCGGGCATGGATTGCGCCGTCGCGTCGGCATCCGAGAGCGGCGCGGCGAGCGCGACGCTGAGCGCGCGGACATGCTGGTAATGCTGCGCCATCGCTTCGGGAACCGGCCCGGCCGGCGGCCGGAGCGCATGGGGTGAGACAATCAAGGTTCTAGCCCTCCCTCGCTTCGAACCGGGCGCCCGCATAGGGTCGCCCGCTTTTCAATACGCGCGAACGCGGATTTGGTTACTTCGGCGCCTCATCCAGCCCCGCCGCCAGCCAGCGCGCGGCCTGCGCGGGTGTGCGCTTGTCCCCGTCGCGGTCGACCGTCCAATTGGCTTCGCGCATTCGCTCGATGGGGATCGCGCCGACCAGCGGACGCAGCGCGGCGACCAGCCGGGGATCGGCGGCCGCCGTCCGCGTGAGCAGCAGCAGCGCATCGTAGGGCGGCAGCGCGCCGAGCGGATCGCCGAGCGTGACGAGGTCCATCGCGGCGATGCGCCCGTCCGACGAGAAGGCCGAGATCACATCGACCGAGCCGTCCGCCAGCGCGCGATACATGAAGGTGGGGCTGTAAGGCCGCATCGTGCGGAAGGCGGGGCGGTAGCGCGCCTCCACCGCCTGCCACTCCGGCCTGCTGAGGAATTCGAGGTCCGTGCCCAACCGCAGCCGGGGCGCTTCGCGGGCGAGGTCCGCCAGCGTCGCGATGCCGAGCGCCTGCGCCCGCTCACGCCGCATGGCGAAGGCATAGGCGTTCTCGAACCCTAGCGGGCCGAGCACCTGCACCCCGTCCCGCCGGGCAAGGGTCTCGCCGAGCGTGCGCAGCATGGCGTCGGCGGGCGGCGTATCCGTGCGGCGCAACACATTGGCCCACAGCGTGCCGGCATAATCGACATAAACGCCGATATCCCCGGCGGCGAGCGCACGGTAGGCGATGGCCGACCCCAGATTGTCGCGCCGTTCGGTGCGGTAGCCGGCGACGCGCAGCCGGTTCTCGATGAGCTGGGCGAGGATATATTGCTCGGAGAAATTCTTGGCGCCGATAACGACCAGCCGGCCGCTCGTGGCGGCACCGGGAATGGGCGCGAGCGTGAGGCCGAGCGCGGCAAGCAGGATCGCGAGGCCGGCGCCGAGCCGGGCGCGGGCACGAGTCGCAAGGCCGGACTCGATCAGCGCCAGCGTCGCATCGACGAGGATCGCCAGCGCCGCCGCCGCGAGGCAGCCGATGAGGACGCGCCGCCAATCCTCGGTCTGGAGCCCGGAGAAGATGAGATCGCCAAGGCTGGGCTGGCCGATGGTCGTCGCCAGCGTTGCGGTGCCGATGGTCCACACGGCGGCGGTGCGGATGCCCGCGAGGATCACCGGCGCGCCGAGCGGCAGCTCGACGAGGCGGAGCTTCTGCCCGCCGGTCATACCGAGACCATCCGCCGCCTCGGTCAGCGCCGGGTCGATGCCCCGGATCGCCGCGACACCGTTGCGCACGATGGGGAGCAGGGCATAGACGGCCAGCGCCAGTAGCGCGGGCAGGAAGCCGAGCGCCGGGATCGGCCAGCCGCTCGCACGGGCGAGGAACAGCAGCAACGGGTAGAACAGGGCAAGCAGCGCCAGCCCCGGTATGGTCTGGAGCAGGCTGATCGCACCGAGCAGCGGGGCGCGAACCCGCCTGTTCCGCGCGGCGAGGATCGCGACCGGCAGGCCGATGAGGATCGCCGCGAGCACGGCGCTGCCGCTGAGAAACAGATGCGCCTGCGCCAGCCGCGCCAGCTCCGCCCAAGAGACGCTGCCGCCCATCAATCGCCCCGCGCCAGTGCGTCGAGCCGGGCGGCGGAGGCCAGCGCGGCGTCGATCATCGCGCGGATGCCGGGCTCGGCGCGCGCCTGCATCAGTGCGCGCGGAGTCCTGTCGGCCAGCACGCGCCCCTCGCCGAGCACGATGACGCGATCGGCGAGGATCAGCGCCTCCGCCATGTCGTGCGTGACTAGCAGGCTGGTGAGGCCCATCCGCTCGTGCAGGGCGCGGTAGGCGGCGCCCAGCTCGGCGCGCGCCACCGGATCGAGCGCGCCGAACGGCTCGTCCATCAGCATGATCGCGGGCCCGGCGGCGAGTGCGCGGGCGAAACCGACGCGCTGCGCCTGTCCGCCCGACAATTGCCGGGGATAACGCGCGGCCAGATCCGCCGGCAGCGAGACCATGGCGAGCAACTCGGCCACGCGCTCATCCCGCCCGGCCGGGGGCTGGCCGGCGAGGCGCGGCGCCAGCCAGACATTCTCCGCCACGCTCATATGCGGGAACAGGCCGACGCCCTGAAACACATAGCCGATCCGGCGGCGCAGGCCGACCAACGGCTGGGTGGCGATATCGGCGCCGTCGACCGTGATGGTCCCGCTGTCGATGGCGGTCAGCCGGTTGATCGCCTTGAGCAGGGTGGTCTTGCCCGCGCCAGACGCGCCGACCAGCGCCACGAACGCTCCGGGCGGAATGGTGAGCGTGATGTCGTCCAGCACCGGCCGGCCGTCATAGCGCTTGCAGACATGGGCGAAGCTGATCATCGGCACCTGCCGCCCCCTCGCCCTACCCTGCATCAGGCGGCAGGGCCGATCAACCGCCTCGGCTTGCAGGCTGCAATGTCCGGGCCGAGTCGAGGGGATCGCGACGCTCGCATCCTTCCAATTTCCTATCTGAATTCAGCCGAATAATAGACATCACCCTCAGCCGATAAAACATATATTGACAATATATGTTTTATCGGCGAGACCTCTCCCCGCTGTCATCGCCCCGCGCGCCGTGGACGCCGAGACGAGTTGCTCGAACCGGAAAAACGCATTTCGAACCAAGGAGAATGACCATGGGGGACGCATCCACCCAGACCGCCGTCGTTGATGTCCGCAGCCTCGTGCCGGCGCAGCGCCACGCCAAGATTTTCGAGCTTGTCAACGCGCTGGAACCGGGCGCGTCGTTCATTCTGGTCAACGACCACGACCCCAAGCCGCTCTATTATCAGCTCGACGCCGAATATCCCGGCCAGTTCTCATGGACCTATGTCGAGTCCGGACCGACCGTCTGGCGGGTCGAGATCGGCAAGCTCGCCAAGGCTGCCTGACCAGCACTCGCCGTCCGTGGCGCGGCAAACCGGCGCCACGGATAGTCAGCAACGAGGGGACCGGCCAATGGGCGGCCGGTTCCACAAACGGAGACCGGAGCAACGCGCGTGACCGCCGCCGATGGGATCAGGACCGACGCAGAGTCCGATCCGGCTATCGCCGCCCTGTCCGCCATCCTGCTGGATGGGCTGCGGGCGCTGACGGATGCCGGCGAGGCGGACATGGCCTGCCGGCTGGCAGGGCGCGCCTGCGCGGCCCTGCGGCAGAATGACGCCACGCAATGGCGCCGGTTCAACGTGCTGCTGCACCGCCTCGGTCCACGATCCAGCCCGGTTGGCACGCCGCGACCCGCACCCGACGGATAAGCGAGCGCCGGTGCGCGACAGACCATGCACGCCATGGCTCGTCAGGCGCGGCCCGCGCCGGGCCCCCATCATTTTCGCAAGGACATTTCCAAGGATATTTCCCATGCGCACAGCAAGACCGATTCAATCCGCAGGTGTGATCCTGCTCGCCGCCACGCTCGCGGCGTGCGGCGGCCAGCAGCAGCCGGAACAGGAGAACAGCCCGGCCGCCGAGGCCATAGCGCCGGTGAACGATACCGCCGCAGCGACCACGGTCGCCGCCAACGACACCGCCCTCGTCCCGGCGGCCGCGCCGGCAGCCGATGCGCCGCCGCCGGCCTTCGCGCAGTGCCAGAGCTGCCATTCACCGGAGGCGGGCAAGAACGGCATCGGCCCCTCGCTGGCCGGGGTGTTCGGGACCAAGGCGGCGGAAGTCGCGGGCTATGATTTCAGCCCCGCGATGACGAAGTCGGGGCTCACCTGGGATGAGGCGACGCTGGATCGCTACCTCAAGGCGCCGCAGCAGGTCGTGCCCGGCACCAAGATGACGTTCGCGGGCCTCTCTGACGATGCCAAGCGCGCGGCGGTGATCGCCTATCTCAAATCCATCGGATAAGCGCCTTAGCGGAGGGAGCCGATGCACGGCTTCCTGCCGCCCCGCACCGACATCATCTCTCGATCGAAAGGACAAAGCGTGGCTGACACCTGGCTCCCCTCCCTCAAGACTGCGACCCCGCAGGAAGGGTTCGAACTCGCCACCAAGCTGGCGCGCGTCGGCGTGAAACTGACCCAGCCGTCCGCCGAGGTTCGCGACCGGCTACGGCTTGCCTATGAGGAGGACAGCGCGCAGCTCATCGCCTCCTCGCAGGTGATCGCCATCCATTTCCAGACGGTCGCCGCCGCCAACGATTATTGGCGCGGCTAAGGTTCCTACTCAGGTTGAATCACATTGTGCTCCTGCGAAGGCAGGAGCCCAGGGCGCATAGACGGCTCGCTACCGCCTAGCCTCCTGCCCGTGCAGGAACACGGTGATGTGTTGGGGAAGCTCCGCTGTTCCTGTCGGCATAGTCGAGACACGCCGGTCCAGTGCTGGCATGGATCACGGTTGCGGGTCGACGAACATCGCGAGAGTCGAATCCTCGGCATCCATAGGGAGGCTGCTCCCCACCGCCATTCAAGCCGTCGCAGCCGGTGCGGGATAGATCACCCTGCCCTGCTCTGTCCGTTGCGCGCCCGGTGTCGGCGCGGCAGGGGTGACATGGCCGGGCGCCATCAGATGATCGACGGCATGGCCGTTCAGTAGCAGATAGTCGGCGATGATACGGCGATGGCAGCGCCACCAGACCGCTTCCGAGCACATCAGCGCCGGACGACGCCCCTCACCGAGCCGCACGAGTTCCCCAAAAGCATCGGCGAATGCATCCCCCAGCGCATAGTCGGCATAATTGTGGAAACTCCGCACACGCCAGAGGGCATTGATCGTCTCATCCACGCCGGGCTGTCTGGGTCGCCGGCCGCCCAGCGCAGGCAGGTGCCGATAGCCGATTTGCAGGGGCTCCAGCGCGTCGGGCAGCCGGTCGATATTGAAAACGGGGTTGGTGCGCGAGCGGGGGAATGCCCGCACATCGACCAGCAGATCGACCCGCGCCGCCCGCAGCATGGCGGTGAATTCGTCGAGCGTCCGGTTGGAATGGCCGATGGTGGCGAAGCGCGCGGCCTTCACGCAATCTTCGTCAGCGCGGCTTCCTTGTGGGCGGCGACATGGTCCGTCTTGTCGCTCTTGATCTCATATTGGGGATCGTCCTTCGACGCGCGGTGACGGTGGCCCTTATAATCGAAATCCGCATGATGAACCCGGATGATCGTGCCGGTGACGCGCCCGGCCTCGGAATTCCAGCTCACATGATCGCCGATGGAATATTTCGCCACGATTGGCCTCCCACTGATGAGAACGATCCGGCCGGGCAGATGTTCCGGCAGGAACGCCTGCGGAGATAGCCGATTTTGGCGATCCCGTCGCGCCGCCGGGGCCCCTCACCTTGCTATCGGGCCGGACGGGGCTACCCTTGGGCTTGGGAGAGGATGCGGGCGCCGAGACAGTCCGCCTCCCAACAAGGCGCTCGCGAGAGGAGACGACATGCAGGAACTCAAGCCGATCCAGCCCGTGCCGCCGATGGCGCGCGACATGGACCTGACGAAGAACCGCCTTCCCTCGACAGGCGCGCTCGCGGGCGAGACGATTACGCTCGCTTATGACGATGGCGGCACGGCCACCTTCCACCTTGCGGCAACGCGTGTCGTCTGGGAGGCACAGGCGGACGGCGCTTCGTTCAGCGGCGAGGACGATTATGACGCGGTTGAGGTGCGGCCCGGCCTGTTTTTCCTGCACTTCGCGGCGGTCGGCGCCGGCCTCGGCCTCTCCACCGTGATCGATCGGGAGAACGGCCGCGCCATCACCGTCTGGGACGTGCCGGTGATGGGCGATGACGGTGCATGGGATCTGCGGCGGTTCCTGCGCCCCGGCCGAATCGCCGGGCACGCCGCACCCTATCAACCCATCGCGCAATCGCGCGAACTGATCGGGCGCCGGGCCTATTGCATCTACAGCGAGGAGGCCGCGCTTGAGCATGTCTATGTCAATTCGGCGGCGATCATCTGGCAATGGCTGCTCCTGCCGGACGATCCGCGCTTCGAGCCACTCAAGTCCGAGGTGGGGATCGAGGCCGTGACGGTCTGGAAGGTCGCCGACGAGCTGTTCCTGCTGGTCCTGCGCGTGCCCGGCCCGGTGCAACTCTGCCTGCTCATGGATTTCGAGCAGATGCGCAATGTCGGCTGCCTGTTTGGCCGAGGTCAGGCGGGTCTTGTCGACCGGCTGGTCGGCGCGAAGATCGTCCATCTCAATGACTTGAGCTACCCGCAGGAGCACATGCCCGGCTGACGAAGGCGGCTGGCGTTCAGGCCGCTACCATCCAGTCGGCCAGCTGGATCAGCCGCTCGTCGTCGACATGGTCAAGCAGCATGCGCGCCACGCGCTCCTGCCACAGCGTCCCGAACCGGACCTGCTCGGCCTCGTCGGCGAGACCGGCGGCGGCCTTTCCGAACAGCGGCGCCATGTCGCGATGCGGCGGCACCACGGCCGTATCGAGATCGAGCACCACGCCGCGCCCGTTGTCGCGGCGGCGCAGCGCCATCAGCCCGGCGATCGGCGCGTCGAACCGCAGCAGATCGCGGCGCCCGAACCGGCCGCCCGCGCCAATGCCGCCGAAGCCCGTCTCCGGCGCCGCGCCCGTGATCAGCGTCGCCACGGTGGCAATCACGCCCGTCGTACCCTGATCGCGCGCATCGCGCATATAGACCTCGATGCCGCCGCGCTCGGGTATGTCGTCACCATAGAGATAGGCGAGCCCCTTGCGGACCATGAGATAGGCCCCGGCCACGGTCGGGCAGGAATGGCCGGCAAGCTTGACGGCATCGGCATAGCGATAGGTGATGACGCCGCTGGCCGACGCGCCGAGGAACACCGCCAGCGGATCGCGCAGCGTGATCGTCGGTGCCTGTGCGAAGAACTCCGGGAAATCCATGGCTGCCTCCTGATGGGTGCGAGCCTGTTTGCGGAATAAAGATATATTGTCAATCTATGTTATTCTCTGCAACTTTTACATTTGTTGACCGGGATCAACGCGCTCACCGCCGAACCGGGTGAAACCGCCTCTATGTTGAGATCCCAACAAGGAGAGCGATGATGGCCCATTTCCCCGAGACGCCCGGCATGACCGGCGTCCTACGCCCCCTCCGGCTGGAGGGCGACATTCTCGACGTGGAAGTGGAGGGCGAAATCCCGTCGCAACTCAACGGCACCTTCCACCGCGTCCACCCGGACGCCCAGTTCCCGCCGCGCTTCGAGGACGATCAGTTCTTCAACGGCGACGGCATGATCAGCCTGTTCCGCTTCCGGGGCGGCAAGGTCGATTTCCGCCAGCGCTATGCCCAGACGGACAAATGGAAGGTCGAGCACACGGCAGGGAAGGCGCTGTTCGGGGCCTACCGCAACCCGCTGACCGACGACGAAAGCGTGCAAGGCATGATCCGCGGCACCGCCAACACCAATGTCATGGTCCACGGCGGCAAGCTCTACGCGATGAAGGAGGACAGCCCCTGCCTCATCATGGACCCGCTGACGCTGGAGACGAAGGGTTACAGCGATTTCGGCGGGAAGATCAAGAGCCAGACCTTCGGCGCCCATGGCAAGATCGACCCCGTCACCGGCAATTTCTGCAACCTGGGCTATGCCTCCACCGGCCTGCTCACCACCGATTGCAGCTATTTCGAGATCGACCCGGCCGGCAATCTGCTGTTCGAGACCGAGTTTCAGGTGCCCTATTACTGCATGATGCACGACTATGGGTTGACCGAGAATTACGCGCTGTTCCACATCGTGCCGAGCACCTCCAACTGGGATCGGCTGAAGGCCGGCCTGCCCCATTTCGGCTTCGACACCACCCTGCCGGTGTGGCTGGGCGCGCTGCCGCGCGGCCCCGGCGTCACCAACAAGGACATGCGCTGGTTCAAGGCGCCCAAGACGATCTTCGCCAGCCATGTGATGAATGCCTTCGAGGACGGCTCGAAGTTGCATTTCGACACGCCGCAGGCGGAGAACAACAGCTTCCCCTTCTTCCCGGACATCCACGGCGCGCCGTTCGACGCGGTGGCGGCGCGGCCTTATCTGCACCGCTGGACGGTCGACCTCGGCTCGAACAGCGAGACCTTCGCGGGTGTCGAGAAGCTCACCGACTGGATCGACGAGTTCCCCCGTGTCGACGAGCGCTATGTTGGCCAACCCTACCGCCACGGCTGGGCGCTGGTGATGGACCCGGAGATGCCGATGGACTTCCTGCGCGGCCGCGCCTCCGGCTTCAAGATGAACCGCATCGGTCATTTCGACCACGCGACCGGCAAGCAGGATAGCTGGTGGGCCGGCTCGGAAGCGATCATTCAGGAGCCGTGCTTCGTGCCCCGCACCCCGGACGCGCCGGAGGGCGACGGCTATATCCTCGCGCTCGTCGACAACCTCATCACCAACTATAGCGATCTCGTCATTCTCGACGCGCTGCGGCTGGAGGAGGGACCGGTCGCCCGCATCAAGCTGCCGATCCGCCTGCGCTCCGGCTTGCACGGCAACTGGGCCGACGAGAGCAAGCTGGCACTGGCCGCCTGATGTTTATGGCGCGGCCCGGTGGTCGTTCCGCCGGGCCGCTTCCGTCACGGCAGGACTCTGGCCCCGCACTGAATCGAGTTGACTGTGTCAACAATTGCCGTAGCCTTCGTTTCGCTGCCGGCACCGATATGAGGAGGCTCCCCATGAAGAAGCACTTGCTCACCGTAGCGGCCCTTTCGTCCGCAGCCGCATTGCTGGCGAGTTGCCAGAACAAGACGGCCGAAGCGCCCGCCCCTGCCCCGGCTCAGGCGGGCCTGACCCAATTGCCCGTCAGCATCAACGCGGCGATGGTCGCGCTGACCAGCCAAGCGGCTGATTATCTGTTCGCACCAGGCAATGGCGACATGCCCAGGAACGACCGCGACTGGGGGCTGGTGCATAACGCCGCCTATGAAATCATGCTCGCGGGCAAGGTGCTGCAAATCCCCGGCACCGGCCAGTTCGACGCGCAATGGACGGCCGTGGACGACTGGAAGACGCTGGCGAACGAGTTGACCGACATCGGCAGCGAGGCGGAAAAGCTCGCGGCGGCGAAATCGACCGACCGCGCGCAATGGCAGGCGCTGGGCGACAAGCTGGTGCAGAACTGTCTGGCCTGCCATGACAAGTTCAAGCCGGACACGCCCTCACAGGGCATTCTGCACGGCGCCACCAAGCGCGAATCGCTGGGTGAGAGCATCTTCCCGACAACCTCGAACTGACGGATGAGAGCCTGCGGGCTCCCCCTCTATCCCCGTCAGCGACCGCCCGAGACCGCCAGATTGGCGCCGGTGATGAACGAGGCCGCGTCCGAGGCGAGGAACATCACCGCCGCCGCGGCCTCCTCCGGCGTGCCGATGCGCCCGACGGGGGACAGCGCCGTGGCGGCCGCGCGTTTTTGCGCGCTCAACATCTCCGTGTCGATCGGCCCCGGGGAGACCGCGTTAACCCGGATGCCCTGCCCGCCGACCTCGCGCGCCAGTCCCGTCGTCAGCGCGTCGATGCCGCCCTTGGAGGCCGCATACCAGACATGCTCATTGGGCGAGCCATAAGCCGTGGCGCGGGACGAGAGGAAGACGATGGCGCCGCCGGTCCCGCCGCTGTCGGTCGACATGCGGCGCACCGCCTCGCGCGCGCACAGCATCGCGCCGACAAGGTTGACGTCGACTACGCGGGAAAGCGTCTCCGGCTCCACATCGGCGAGTTGTGACGGTGCGCCGGTGATGCCGCCGCTACAGGCCAGCACCTTGAGCGGCCCCATGGCATCGGCGGCGGCGAACAGGGCCGCCACGTCCTCGGCATCGGCGATATCCGCCAGCACGGCTTGCGCCAATCCGCCCTCGGCCCGAATGCCCGCGACCACTTGCGCGGCCCGGTCGGCGGCACTCGCATAGCTGAGCAATACCCGGTAGCCGGCCCGCGCCGCCGCGATGGCGATAGCAGCGCCGATGCCTCTGCTGCCCCCGGTCACGAGGAAAACCGATCCATCCATCTATCCGCTCCCTGACATGCCTCCTGCCCTCCTAGACGCCACCGCCTGCCTATTCTTGTCCGGCGAGGTGTCCCCTGTTGACCTCCACCGGTCCAGCGCCTGTCGAAGCGCTTCCTGAAGGCCCAAAGCGCCCGATGCAATGCGCGGTGCCGAATTGGACAAGCCAGTCCCGCTTTTTGGCCACAGGAAATGGGGATCGTCGCAGCGCCGGGAGAGGCAGAATCGTGAATGAAAGCAGGCCCATCGCGCTGGTCAATGTGGGCACCGTCCGCTTCGGGACCGATGCCGCCCTGACCTGCGCGAGCGATTTCTCGGAGCGGGGCCTCGCCTCCGCCTTCCTGGTGACGACCCCACCGACACGCTCGCTGTGCGAGCCGCTGGCCGAAGCCTGCCGGGCCAAGGGGATCGCCGTCACCGTGTGGGACGAGATTGCGGGCGAGCCGACGCTCACCGACTTTGCCAACGCGATGGCGGCCGCTCGCGCCTGCGCGGCGGATGGCGTCATCGGCCTGGGCGGCGGCAGCGCGATGGATGTCGCCAAACTGGTCGCGGCGCTGTTCGACGGCGCGCAGACGATCGACGAGGTCATCGGCGTCGATCTGCTCAAGGCGCGCGCGCTGCCCCTCGCCTGCATCCCGACCACGGCCGGGACCGGGAGCGAGGTCACGCCCATCGCCATCCTCGGCGATGAGGAAGCGGACCTCAAGAAAGGCGTGGTCAGCCAGCATCTGGTGGCCGATTATGCCTATCTGGACCCCGGCCTCACCGTCTCCATGCCGCGTGCCGTGACCGCCTCCACCGGGGTCGATGCGCTCACCCACTGCATCGAGGCGTTCGCCAACAAATTCGCTCATCCGCTGGTCGATATGTTCGCGCTGGAGGGCATCCGGCTGATCGCCGGCCATATCGAGCGCGCCTGCGCGGACGGCGCCGATATCGAGGCGCGCGCGGCGATGCTGAGGGCGAGCTTCTTTGGCGGCATGTGCCTCGGCCCGGTCAACACCGCCGCCGTCCACGCTCTCGCCTATCCACTCGGCGGTGAGTTCCATGTGCCGCACGGCGTCGCCAACTCGATCCTGCTACCGCACGTACTGCGCTTCAATCTCGAAGCCGCGCCGGCTCGTTATGCGCAGGTGGCCGAAGCGCTCGGCGTGGCGCGCACCGGTAACGATCTGGCCGACGCCGCGCAGGGCGTCGAGCGGATCGCCGCCCTGTCGCAGCGCATCGGCATCGCGCCGGGCATGTCCGCCTTCGGCATCAGTTCCAACGCCATTCCGCACATGGCGGCCGCCGCCATGACGGTGACGCGCCTGCTCGTGCGCAACCCGCGCGAAGTGACCGAAGCGGACGCGGTGCGGATCTACGAAGCCGCGCTCTGATTCCCCATTCGCCTGCCAACTGAGGATTTACCCATGACCGATCTCGACGCCGTCCTGAAGCTCAACGCGGAGCTGTCCCTCCAGCTTGCCGACTACTGGTTCGAGATCGACACCAACGGCGGCCGCAACGCACAAAGCTATTACACCGAGAACGCCGTCTTTCATGGCCAATATGCCTCCTACGAGGGGCGCGAGAAGATCCAGCAATTCTATGACTGGCGGATCGCGCAGGGGCCGCGTCTCTCGGTGCATTGCTTCACCAATTTCCGGGCGCGGTTCACCGGGGAGGACACAGCCGAGGCCACCAACCATCTGTTTCTCTACGCCGCCAATGGCGAAAAGATCCTGCCGACGCACGCTCCCATCACCATCAGCCTGGCGACGGACAAATATCGGCGTGTCGGCGATCGTTGGCTGTGCACCTACCGGCGCTTCGAGCATTGGTTCGAGGGCGATACGCCCATCACCAACCCCAGGCTAGACGACAAGTAAGCGCGGCCGGCCTCAGGCGAAGTAAAGGGCTATCGCCGTCCGGTCGATCTCGGCACGGACGGCAGGGTCCGGCACCCAGCGCCGGTAGCTCTCCAGCACCCGCGCATAGCTGACGCGCCGCTCATAGCCGACGAAAGGGGCATCGCTCCCCCAGAGCAGACGCTGCGAGCCGACCCGCGCAAGCAGGTCTGCGGCCACCTGGTCGGCCAGCATATCAAGATCGCCCTCGGGATCGTCGCGCCACGCCTCGGTACCGGGCAGGCGGAAGCCGGCGGCGAGCTTGATCCACACCCGGCCGCTGTCGACCGCCGCGATCATGGCGCGATAACCCGCGCAGTTCAGCGGATCGGCCGGATCAGGATGGCCGAAATGGTCGATCACGATGTTGATCCCGCTCTCCAGCAGCGCATCCAGCAGAGGCGGCAGGCGCGGCCCTTCGATGGCCACATGAACATGCCAGCCGAGATCGCGCGCGCGGTGAAGCAGTTGCCGGTAGGGGTCCGAGCGAACGTCGGGCAGCGTGGCATGGCGCGCCAGTTGCAGGCGCATGCCGACGATGCCGGCGTCGCGCATCCGCTTGAGAGCCTCCGGCTCCGCCGCCGGATCGACGATGACGGTGCCGCGGAGCCGCTTGTGCGCACGGACCGCCGCGAGCGTATAATCATTATATGTGCCGGCGATGCTGAGGCCCGATACGACGGCATGGCGGACGCCGTGCGCATCGAGCAAGGCGATCAGCGAGTCGGTCGGGAAGGCATAATCGAGCCGCGTCCAGGCATCCGGCATGACCGGCATATCCGCCCGGAAGGTATGCACATGCGCGTCGATCAACGGCGCAGGAACGCTCTGCTCAGCCATGACCGATGCGCCCGCCCGGATCAGGCCGGCATCGGATAGTCGGCGGCGTTGAGCACCCAGCCCTCCATCTTCGAGAAGTCCTCGCGCGGCGGCGAGAAAATGTCGACGAGGAGGTTGGCGCCGGGGTCGATCGCGGCCGAGGTGTGGATGACGCGCGGCGGGATCACCGCGATGGAGGGCGAGCCGCATGTCTCATGTTCGTCCTCCCGCCAGTCGGCCAGATTGGCCGTCCACGGCCAGCGCAGATGGTGGACATAGGTGCCGCCGATGGCGAGCGAGCATTGCTCGAAATCGTCGTGATGATGCGGCGAGAGCTTGGCGGGATCGCGCGGCCCCATCTGCGGCGGGAACACGTTGACCATGAAGGTGGTGCAGCGGAATATCTTGCCGAACCGGCCCGGCTGGTCGGGCACGTCGAGGCTGTAGCTGCGGATGCGGAAACCGCCGACCGGGTCCGGCCACGGCTGGAACGGCGGCACCTGTGGATGCGGCCCGGCATAGGTCGCTGCGTTGGAGGCGAGCGCGGCGAGGTCCTCCGAGCGGACGGAAAACAGCCGGACCACCGGCCCACCCGCCGTCACCCGCACCACGCTGTTGCCCGGCGGGATCATGGTGACGGTGAAGCCGCCAATCTCCTGCCGCTCGCCATTGGCTTCGACCGTGACGGCGCTGTCCGCCTCAGGCAGCAGCAGCACATATTCGTCGACCTGGCCCGTGCGCTCGAACACGGCGCCCGCCTGCGCCTCTGTATAGACGACGATGAAATTCTGCCCGCGCGCAAACCAGGTCCGGTGCAGGGCATCCTCACTCTGCGGCGGTGTGGCGTAGAAGCGGGCATAAGTGGAAGAGCCGAACGCCGTGGCGGCCGGCGCCGGCGCTGCCCTGGCAGTGGCGAGGCGCGAACGGGGGTCGTCGGATTCATACATGGCTTCGCTCCGTGGGAAGGGGGGTTCACGCCTGCCGCAAGGTTTCGGCGACGGTGGCCCGCGCCGCCTTGCCGAACAGCGTGGCGTCGTTGCTGACCATGACCAGCGAATAGCCAAGGTCGAGATAACGGCGCGCCTCCTGCGGCGAGCCGGCGGCGATCCCGCACAGCTTGCCGGCGTCGGCGGCGGCCTTGCAGACGGCGGCGACCAGCGCCTGCACCTCGGGATCGGTGGCGGGCCTGCCGCTGGAGAGGAACAGATCGCCCAGCCCCACGAACACGCCGCCGACATCCGGCAGCGCGAGATAATCGGCCGCCTGATGCAGCGTCTCCCAATCCTCAAGCTGCACCATGCGCAGGCACTCGTCATTGCCGCGCCGCACATAATCGTCGATCGGGATCAACCCCCATCGGCCCGCGCGCGAGGTAGTGCCAAGGCCCCGTTCGCCGCGCGGCGAAAACACCATCTGCCGGGTAATGCGCCGTGCCGTCTCCGGGCTGTCGACGCGCGGCACCAGCAGGCCATCGGCGCCGCCATCGAGCAGGCGCTGCACATCGCTGCCGCCCTGATCGGGCAGGCGCACCAGCGCCGCCATACCGCAGGCCTGCGCCGCGAAGATGAGGCGATAGGCCGTATCGAGCCCGTGCGGCGCATGTTCCATGTCGATCACGACGAAATCGAACCCGGCATGGCCGAGTAGCTCAACCGTTTCCAGAGACGGGATCTTGACCCAGGTGCCGAGCATACCGGCAGAGCGGGCGGCGAAAGACGACAGGAAACTCTTCAACGGAACACCTTCATGCAGAGCCCTGTTTCTGCGGGAAGCGGCCCGGCCGTTCTTGCCCAGAGGGGCATTAGCTATTGATGCCCGCGCACCTCACTCCTCCCGCCCGCGCAAGCATCCAAGCCGCAATGGGCAAGTGAGGCGGGGCTGGCCGATCTAGGGCGGGGAGCATAGATTGGGTTGCAACGGATAGACGGACAGGAGCGAGCAGAGTTGGCCACACAGACGCATGCGGAGAATGTCGATACCGTCCGCACATCCCCGTTGTTCCGCCAGCAAGCGCTGATCGACGGCCGGTGGCGCGCGGCGGCATCGGGGCGGACCATCGCGGTGGACGATCCCTTCACCGGCGAGACGATCGGCACCATCCCCGACCTCGACCGGCAGGAGGCGCAGGGCGCCATCGACGCGGCCACCCGCGCCTTTCCCGACTGGGCGCGCCGCCCGGCAGCGGAACGCGGCGCCCTGCTCGCGCGCTGGCACGGCCTTATTGTCGACAATCGCGAGACGCTCGCCCGCCTCATCACGCTGGAGAACGGCAAGCCGATCCGGGAGGCCCGCGCCGAGATCGACTATGGCGCAAGCTTCGTCAAATTCTTCGCCGAGGAGGCGACGCGCGCACTGGGCGAGACGATCCCGCCGCCCGCCCCCGGCCGGCTGCTGCGCGTCGAGCGCGAGCCGATCGGCGTGTGCGTGGCGATCACGCCGTGGAACTTCCCCAACGCGATGCTCACCCGCAAGCTGGCACCGGCGCTGGCAGCGGGCTGCACCATGGTCGCCAAGCCCGCCTCGCAGACACCGCTCTCCGCGCTGGCGCTGGCGGCGCTGGCCCAGGAGGCCGGCTTCCCCGAGGGCACGGTCAACGTCATCACCGGCAAGGCGTCGATGATCGGCGAGTTGGTCACGTCCTCGGACGTTGTGCGCAAGATCAGCTTCACCGGCTCGACCGAGATCGGCGCCTGGTTGATGCAGGCCTCCGGCGCGACCATCAAGCGCATGTCGCTGGAACTGGGCGGCAACGCGCCGCTGCTGATCTTCGACGATGCCGATCTGGAGACGGCCGTCGAGACCGCCATGATCGCCAAATTCCGCAATTGCGGCCAGAGCTGCATCGCCGCCAACCGCATCTATGTGCAAGCCGGCATTCACGACCGTTTCGTCGCAGCCTTCGCCGCACGCGTGAGAGCGCTCAAATTGGGCGACGGGTTCGACGAGGATACGGACATCAGCGCGCTGATCGACGAGGCAGCGGTGACCAAGGTCAACGAGCACCTCGACGAAGCAATCGCGGGCGGCGCGACGCTGCTGGCCGGCGAGCGCGGCAGCGGGCGGATGATGCCGCCGTCCCTGCTCTCCGGCGTGCGGCAGGATGCGCTGCTCACCCGGGAAGAGACGTTCGGCCCGCTCGCCCCGGTCATCCGCTTCGAGCGCTATGAGGAAGCCATCGCGCTGGCCAACGCCACGCCCTTCGGCCTCGCCTCCTATCTCTGTTCGACCGATCCGCAAACCATCGCACGGGCGAGCCGCTATATCGAGAGCGGCATGGTCGGCATCAACACCGGCCTCATCTCCAACGCGGCGGCGCCCTTCGGCGGGGTCAAGCAATCCGGCCTCGGGCGGGAAGGCTCGCACCACGGGCTGGAGGAGTATCTCAACATCAAATATCTCTGCCAGGCCGGCCTGTAGGAGCAGCGCCGATGTTCGATCAGGGCAAGAACCGCAAGGTCATCATCACCTGCGCGCCGACCGGCTCCATCCATACGCCGTCCATGTCGCCGCATCTGCCGGTGACACCGGACGAGATCGCGCAGGCCGCCATCGACGCGGCGGAGGCGGGCGCGGCGATCCTGCACCTCCACGCCCGCAATCCCGCGGACGGCAGCCCCTCCCCGCTCGCATCGGACTTCATGGCGTTCCTGCCGCGGATCAAGCAGGCGACGGATGCGGTCATCAACATCTCGACCGGCGGCAGCGCGACCATGACGCTGGATGCGCGGCTGGAGGGCGCCAAGGCGGCGCAACCCGAGCTGGCGTCGCTCAACATGGGGCCGCTCATTTTCGATTTTTCCGGTGCCGGGGCGCGCGTGGCCAAGTGGCTCCACCCGTGGGAGCAGGCTTATGTGGAGGGCGCGCGCGACCGGATCATGTATAACGACAACGGCTTCATCGAGCGGATCATGACCGAGGTCGGGCAAGCGTTCGGCACCCGTTTCGAGTTCGAATGCTATGACGTCGGGCACCTCTACACGCTCGCACATTTCGCTGACAAGGGACTGATAAAGCCGCCCTTTCTCATTCAGGGCATTTTCGGCATATTGGGCGGCATCGGCCCCGACGTACGCAACATGGCGCATATGGTGACGATCGCCGACAGCCTGTTCGGGCGGGACTATCATTTCTCCGCCTTCGCCGCCGGCCGCAACCAGATGAGCTTCTGCGCCCAGAGCGTGCTGCTCGGCGGCCATGCCCGCGTTGGGCTGGAGGACAGCCTCTACATCGGCAGAGGCGAACTGGCCGCCTCCAACGCGCAGCAGGTCGCCAAGATCCGCCGCATCGTCGAGGAACTGGGGCTGGAGGTGGCGACACCGGACGAGGCGCGCACACTGCTCGGTCTCAAGGGGGGCGATCAGGTCGGTTTCTGAGATCTGGCTCGGTCAGGCTAACGCCTTCTTGTGCTCCTGCGCAGGCAGGAGCCCACGGCCCCACCCCAGCTCCTCACCGCCCGGGGCTCCTGCCTGCGCAGGAGCACGGCAAGGGTTTGCGGATCGCCATGGCAGATCGAAAACGGGGCGACACGCCGTCCATTCGCCTTGAGTTTGGCGGTCCCTCTAAAGCGCCGCGATATAGCCGCCGTCGAGCGGGATGGTCGTGCCGTTGACATAGGCGCCGGCGCGCGAGGCGAGGAAGGTGACGAGGCCGACGATATCGTCCGCCTCGCCCGGCCGGCCCAGCGGGATATGGGCCGCCACGCTCGTGCGCACCGCGTCAGACTCCGTGTCGGTCAGCCGCGAGGGGAACGGGCCGGGCGCGATGGCATTGGCCGTGATCCGGTCCGGCCCCAGCGCCTTTGCGAGCGAGCGGGTCAAATGATGGATCGCCGCTTTCGAGGCGCCATAGGCATGCGCCTCCCAATTGGGGATATGCAGCCCGCCGATCGAGCCGATATTGACGATGCGCGCCGGGTCGTCCGCTTGCGCCGCCGCCCTGAGCAGCGGCAGCAGCGCTTGCGTCAGGAAGAAGGCCGCCCGCACGTTGACATTGAGGACGAGGTCCCAATCCGCCACCGTCATGCCGGCAAGGTCGCCGGGCGCGTTGGCGCCGGCATTGTTGACGAGGAGATCGAGCCGCTCCTCATGCGCGCTCAGAGCCTGCGCCAGCGCACCCGGCCCGGCGGCATCGGCAAGATCCGCCGCCAGACCAACACAGTGGCCGCCGGCCGCCGCAAGCTCATCGGCCAGCGCCGCCGTCCGCCCGGCGTCCCGGCCGCTCACATAGGTCCGCACCCCCCGCGCCACCAGACCGCGCGCGATCATCAGGCCGATCCCGCTGGTCCCGCCGGTCACGAGCGCGACCTTGCCGCCGATATCGAAAAGAGGATCCGTCATGCGCCTCTCCGGGCTTGCGTCCGCCGTCCTATCCGCGCTCTAATGGCCTGGTCGCGGGCATGGCAAGCCGCTTCCGGCAGGCGCGAAAATATAGCGTTCCGTGCAACTTGGCAGGCCGGTTTCATCAAGCGACACGGGGCGGCGGTGGTGCATCATTGCCCGGAAATAGTCTGTTCGGGGGAGTGATGACCATATCTGCGTGGCGCCGGCAAACACGGGTTGCCGATCGGTCGGGCGAGCCAGCGGGTTGCCGGTCCAACCGCCTCGCGAGGCCGTGGGCATGATGGGCTGGTATCGCGAGTCCGACAAGCGCACCCGCCGCGTGTTCTGGACGTGCGGCGCCGGCTGGGTGATGGATGCGGTCGACGCGCAGGTCTATCAATATCTGATCCCGCTGCTGATCGGCTCGCTCGGCATCACGCTGACCGAGGCCGGGTCGATCGCCAGCGCCAGCTACTTCGCCGCCGCCATCGGCGGGTGGCTCGGCGGATGGCTGTGCGACCGGTTCGGCCGTGCGCGCATCCTCCAACTCACCATCCTGTGGTTCTCGGTTTTCTCCTTCGCCTCCGGCTTCGCGCAGAGCTACGAGCAGTTGCTCGTCATCCGTGTGCTCCATGGCCTCGGCTTCGGCGCCGAATGGGCGGTGGGCGCGGTGTTGATCGGTGAGATGATCGCGCCGCAGCATCGCGGCAAGGCGCTGGGCATCATCCAGAGCGGCGCGCCGATCGGCTCCGGCATCGCCGCGCTGCTCGCCGGCCCCGTCGCCGCCGCGTTCGAGCCCGATATCGGCTGGCGCGTCGCCTTCTGGGTGGGCCTGCTGCCGGCAGCGTTGATCTTCTTCATCCGCAGGGGATCGGACGATTCGGATATCTTCAAGGCAGCAAAGGCGCGCCAGAAGGCCACGCACAAGGGGCCCGGCCTCACCGCCATCTTCACCACCAACCGGATGCTCGGCATCACCCTGCTGGCCTCGATGCTCTCGCTCGGCGTGCAGGGCGCGGCCTATGCGGTCGCCAACTATCTCACCGCCTTCATGACACAGGAGCGCGGCCTCACCCAATCGGTCGCCAGCTATTGCGTGCTGGTCAACAGCATCGGCGGCTTCTTCGGTTGCCTGGTCAACGCCTATATCAGCGACCGCGTGGGGCGCCGCGCCGTGTTCCGCCTGTTCGGCCTCGGCTTCATCGTCATGGCGTCGATCTATCTGTTCGGGCCGTGGGGCGGCGATATCCGCATCCTCATCCCGGTGGGCATGATCTACGGCTTTTTCCAGTTCGGCATGTATGCCTCCTTCGGGCCGTATTTCACCGAACTGTTCCCCACCGAGCTGCGCGGGTCGGGGCAATCGTTCGCCTATAATTCGGGCCGCGCCGGCGCCGCGCTGTTCATCATGAGCGTGCCGCTGCTGGCCGGCTTCATCCCGCTCAGCGCCGCGATGGCAACGCTCGGCATCGTCGGCATCGTCTGCGCGCTGTTGCCGACGCTGTTGCTGCCGGAGACCGCGGGGCGCACCTTGCTCTCATTGGACGAATTCGCCGATGCGACCGCCTCGCCGAGCGCGGCAGCGGAACCAAGGCTGGCGCAATGATGGGAGAGGGCTCCCTCGTCGATGCGCCAACAGCAAACCGGCCGGCTTCCCACGCAGGGAGGCCGGCATTGACTCGGTTGGAACCGAATGCGACCACCTAGGTCGCGCACGCCTGAGGGTGACGAGGCAACCGGCCCAGAGAGGTTGGAGCCCGCCGCGAGAAAAGGGGAACAGGAGATGGAAAGGTTCAGCACCACCGGCCTGCCGACAACCACCGGACGAACGGCAGCATGGAACGCGCTCTACGCCCAGCGCATGAGCCGGGGCGGTTTCACGCCGGACGATCAGGTCCAGTTCGATGCGGATCTGCGGATCGGCAAGATCGGGCCCGTCAAGCTCGCCAAGCTCACCATCGACAAATGCAGTTTCGAGCGCAGCCAGGCCGACATCGCGCAGAATTACCCGCGCCTCTATTCCTTCCTGCTCCAGGCACGGGGGCACTCGACCTTCTACCATTGCGGCAACGAGGCCGAGCTGTCCGAGGGCGACTTCGTGCTGTGCGACACCGGCCTGCCGCATTACTGGACCACGCGCGACCATTCGACGACCATCATGGTCCGCGTCGAGCCGACCGTGCTGCGCGAATATCTGCCGACGCCCGAGCAGTTCTGCGGCCTCCATCTCGGCCGCGCGGTCGGCTTGACGGATACGGTCTCAGCCATGGTCCAGTCGCTCGCCAGCCGGGTCGAGGCGGGGATCGACGCCGCCTATGAAGGACAGATCGCCCGGCACCTGCTCGACATGATCTCGATGACCTACACCATGGGCTTCGGCGGCTCCAACGCCTCCGCCACGCTGTGGCAGCGGCGCAAGGACATCATCCGCTACATCGAGGAGCATCTGCGCGATCCGCAGCTCAGCCCCGCCTCCATCGCGGCGGGCCTGCGCCTCTCGCCGCGCTATCTGCGCACCATCTTCTCCATCTCCGGCGAGCGCGTCTCCGCCTATATCCTGCGCCGCCGGCTGGAGGAGTGCGCCCGGCAGATGCGCAACCCCGCATGGAGCGGCCACACGCTGACCGAGATCGCCTTCTCATGGGGCTTCAACAGCTCGGCCTATTTCACCCGCTGCTTCCACGAGCTGTTCGGCGCCGCCCCGCGCGACTACCGGCGGCTAGCGTTGCAGGATCAGGCGAAAGACTGATCCGCCCACCCCGGCCCCAGGCCGGCAAAGCCTCAGCGCCTCCGCCGTTCCCGGCGGCATATTGCCTTGCCGATAGCGCGCCGATTCGTGCCATCAGACTGAAAATTCTTCTGTTTTCAGCAACATTCCGCAGTTGTTCTTCTCAACAAATTGTTGCGCCCTTTCGAGCAAGTTGGCGCATCGGGGCGCGCCGTAAGCACGGGGTCGGCGCTGTCGTTCCCGGCCGCGCGTGTCGAATATTTCGCCAGCGAGAGGAAGCATGTCCCAGCCCCAGCCCCTGTTCGACACCCACGCGCATCTCATCTCCGACGATTGGGACCGCTACCCGCCCCGCGCTTTCGGCGCGGGCGTGCCGGTGCCCGATCGCACCGGCTTCAGCATCACGGTCGAGGCGCTGATCGAGCTGATGGACACCCACGATGTGGCCGAGGCATGTCTGGTGCAGCGCGGCCATATCTACGGCTACGACAACAGCTACATCATCGATTCCGCCGCCCGCTATCCCGGCCGCCTGCACCCGGTCGTGATCCTCGACACGCAGAATCCCGCTACGCCGGCGCTCTATCGCGACCTTGCCCTCAACCATCATGTGCGGGGCTTCCGCATGGCAGTCGCGCGGCCCTGGATTCTCGATACGAGCTGGCTCTGCTCGCCGGCCGCCATGAAGGTGTGGGAGACCTGCGCCGAGCTTGGCACGCCGGTGACGCTCATCCTGTTCATGAAGCAGCTCCCCTACCTGCTGCCGCTCGTCAGGATCCTCGCCCGCCAGTTCCCCGACCTGCCGATCCTGCTCGATCACGGCGCCATGCCCTACGGCATGACCCAATATGAGGTCGGGCTCGCCGAGGAAGCGGGCGAAACCATCGTTATGCCGCCGCCGCCGCATTACGGCATCGACACGACGATCGCGATCTTCGAGGACGTGCCCAACGTCCATTTCAAGATCACCGAGATCAACATGGAGCGGATGATGAAATCCGGCGTCCATGCCGCCGCGCTCGTCCGGCGGATGGTCGACGGCTTCGGCCCGGACCGCCTCATGTGGGGTTCGGACATCGGTCAGAGCATGCTCTGGTCCTATGCGGAAAAGACCGCCATGGCGCGCGCGGCGGCGGACCTGCTGGACCCGGAGGAAGCGCGCGCCTTCCTGCACGACAACGCCGCGCGCATCTATGGCGCGGAGATAGGCGGGCGCTCCGTCACGCCCCTCTACCGCACCGAGACGCCGCGCCGGCGGCCCTAAAGGGGGCGCCTGCCGCCAGAAACGGACCTCAAAAGCGCCTGTGCTCCTGCGAAGGCAGGAGCCCAAGGCTCGGCCGCAGCGCCTTGCCCGCGGCTCCTGCCTTCACAGGAGCACCAAAGCTTATCTCATGCGCATCAAGTGCTGGCGGATTGTGACCAAACGGGCCCGTTCCTCCCGAGCTTGTCGAAGGGCCGTTCTTCTTCCAGAAACGCCCATAAGGGATAACCCTTTGACACGCTCGGGGCGAGCCTTTGTCCGTTCACAATTCGCTCCAGCCCCATGCCCCGGTCGTGATGAATGGCGACGCCTTTTCATCGCCCACCGCAGGCTGATACGCCGCTGCGATCAGAACGGCAGCGAGGCGCGCGTGTGAAGAGCGTCGCCCGCCCCGTTCAATCTATGGAGAAGATGCTCCGGGCAACGTGGCGCACGCCGCCGTTCGCCTTCACCTTATCGTTCTTGCTGTTGAAATAATAAAGCGTGCCGATCTGGCCGTCGCCGGCATACCAGCTATTGGGATAGCCGACATCCCAGCTCCCGCCATCGTCGCGGACGATGATCTCCGGCCCCCAGCTCTTGCCGCTATCCTCGCTGACCGTCGCGCGGATGCCCGAGGGCATCAGGCGATAGCCGTAAACGCAGACGATGCGGCCATCGGGCATCAGCACCAGATTGCACGGTGCGCCAAAGTCGTTGATGCGCGAGAGAAAACCCCATGTCTCGCCGCCATCGTCGCTGTAATAGACCTCGCTCCACATGACGCCGGTGGGGTCGCGCTGGCACCGCACGGTGCACAGGATGCGGCCATTCGGCAGCATATAGCCGCGCGGATAGAACCAGCGATGGCCGATGAACGCGACGCTAGGATCGGTATAGTCGCCGTCCGCCTGCCCCCACGGATCGGCCTTGGGCACGATGTAGGACAGGAAGTGAAATTCCCGGCCGTCATGGGTGCTGGCGTAGACCAGCGGGCGGCGGTTGCTGTTGTCCTTCTCCACCGAGAACAGGAACAGGAGGCAGCGGCCATCCGGGCGGACCAGCGCGGATTGGACGCCCGTCGTCGAGGGCAGGCCATCGAGCGGCAGGAGGACCGTCGGCCCCCAGGTCCTGCCGCCATCGCGCGAAAGGCTCGCCGTGCCCCGCGCGCCCGACGTGGCGAAACCGCCGGCACTGCCGCTGGACACCAGCACATTTCTGTCGAGATAGTCGACCGGCTCGGTGAAGGCGGCCGGCATCTGCGCCATCGCGTTACGGCCCCCCCCACCACCGGGGCCGGCCATCATGTTGATCTGCGGATCGGCGCCGTCCCACGTCTTGCCGCGATCCCGCGAGCGCACGGTAACGGTCTTGGGATTGCTACTGTTCTGCCCGAGCACGTCATGGCGGATCGCGTCGCCGCTGTTGTAGGAAACCGTCCGCGACGTGAAGTTGGCGATAAGCGTGCCTTCGGCATTCTCCCAGAAACCGCTGGTGAATGGCCAGGAGCAGAATTCATCCTCACGCCGATAGACGACCGCATGGTCGACATGCCTGGGCGGACGGGGTGGGCTGAACTTCATCGGCTGTCGGTTCCTCGAAAGAGCGGTCCCGCCGATGGGCCGGACCAGGAGAAACAGCCACTGCGCGCATAAGGGGAGTGATCAAACGGTGCGCGCAGTGGCCCTAGGGTCCTGCAAATGTCAGAAATGTTTGCTGACGCTCAGATACCATTCTCGCGGCGCGGCCGGCTGCCCCATGTTGGCGCCTGCACCGAGACCCTGAATGAATATTGTTTTCTGCTGGTAATATTCCTTGTTGAACAGATTGGTGACGCCGAAGGCCACCTCATACTGGTCATCCAGGTTCCGGTAGGTGATGCGCGCATTGGCGGTCGACCGTGCCGGATCGTCGAGATGCGTATAGTCGGTGCTCCACGCGATCTTGCTGACCCAAAACCAGTCGAGCCGCGGCGTGATCGTGCCAGCCAGTGCAGCAACGTCGATCTTGTACTGGATGCCGCCGTTCATCGTCCAATCGGGGAAGCCGATCGGGCGCCCCGTGGTGGAGCCGCGATCCGTGTAACCGAGCGAGTAGTTGATCGTGAGATTGTCGATCGGCTGGGCGGTCGCTTCAAGCTCGATGCCCTGGACCGGGTCGCCGCCGGATACCGGGTAGTTCCACGACCGGCTGATGCACTGGATGCCGGTGGTGGTGCCATTCTTCGGTCCATCCGAAGCCACATAGTTGCGGCAGTTCGTGAAAGAGCTTTCCCACGCCGTACCGCTCGGCCCATCGGGGATCAGCGTCTGGTCGCCCGGAAGGATCGTCAGCGCCGTGCTGCTCGGATCATATTTGGGCTCGTTCCCGCTGAAGGAGCCGTTGCGCTTCGAATAGTCCATGCGGAATGCCGCGGCATTGAGCCGCAGACGGCGATCGAAAAGATCGACCTTGAAGCCGATCTCATAATTGATGAGCGCCGTCGGGAATTGCTGCTCAATCTGGCCGGCCTGGAAAATGCGGGTATTGAAGCCGGGGAGGCGATAGCCCGTCGCGGCGGACGCATAGACCATGATGTCGTCGTTGATCTTATAGTCAGCGCCCAGCTTCCAGTCCCACCGCGTGTTGGAGATGGGCAGCTCGAAATAGGTGCTGCTGCTCGACGGCACAAAGGTCGTCGATCCCGGCGCGGACGCATCGAACTGCGCCGTATAGTCGACGAACTTGCTGTCCTTGGAACGGCGGAGGCCGCCATTAAAGCTCAACCCGTCGAACGGCCGGACCGTGACGTTGAGATAGGCTGCCTTCGCGTTGGGATAATAATAGACGTTGTGGAATTGCTGCGTGCCGTTGCGGACATTTTGCGGATGGCCGTTCTCAGAGGCATAGCCATCGTAGTAGAACACGCCTGCAACCCAATCGAACCAGCCATGCTGGCCCGTCAGGCGGAACTCGCCGCTCCAGTACCACATATTGTCTTCGTGATAGATGATCGAATCCGCGAGCGGCGTGCCGTCCCAGGCAGCGCCGAACCGCGTGTCGATCTCGCGATAGCCCGCGATCGCGGTGGCCTCGATGTCCTTGGTGACGCCGACGCGCAGCTTGCCGTTCACACCCCAGTTGGTCAGTGGAACGGTTCTGCCCCAGCAGTTGCCACCGCGGAACAGCGAACCGTTATAGTAGCTATTGCCCGTGATCTTGGTGCCTGCAGGGAACGGATCGCAGAAATTGTCGTAAGTGGTATAGAGACTGTTGGTCTCGAAGCGCTCGTCCCAGCGGAACGGCGTGCCGGGGACCGAGAACTGGTCGAACATGGTGATGAAGTTCTTGCTTACGCCGGCCCCATTCTCATTCACCACGCCGGTATAGGGACCCCAGCGATTGCCGTTTTCGTCAGTTCCCCTCAACTTGCCGTAGTTGAGCTGGTAGTCATATTCGAAGACCTTCTCGGCGGCGGATTCGTTGTTGGAATTGGTATAGTCCGCGCTGAGGTTCAGCTCGATATTGCTGGCCGGTTGCCAACGCAGGGCGCCGCGAACGGCGCGCGCATCCTCGCCGCCATAGTGGCCGATCACGCAGCTTTTGGGCTCGCGGCCGGTATTCCATGCCGTCCGCGCCGACTGGAACGGATAGGTGCCGGCAAGCTCCGGCGTGCTCTTCCGATACATCTCGCAACTGAAGTCGAGCAGATCCATGTAGCCGTCGCGCTTCTTCGACACCATCGATGCGCTGACGGCCAGCGTATCGGACAGCGGAATGTTGATGCCAGCGCGCACGTCGATCCGGTGATGGGAGCCGGTCGTCAGGTCGACATAGGCAGAGAGATCGTCGAAGCTTGGCTTCCTGCTGACCAGGTTGACGGCGCCCGAAATCGCGTTGCGGCCGAACAATGTGCCCTGTGGGCCGCGTAGAACCTCGACATGGTCGAGATCGAGCAAGTCGAAGTTGGAGCCGAACAGGAACGGATAATAGACGTCGTCGATATAGTAAGCGACGGCGGGTTCGCCCGAAAACTGCGTATCGGTCTGGCCGATGCCGCGCAACGTGACCGAAACACCGGCACCGTAAATGCCTTCCGATTTGCGGAAAGTCGCATTCGGTACGATGTCGCCGAGGTTGGCCAACTGAGTGATCTGCCGCTCTTCTAGGGCTTCGGCGGTCACTGCGGTGATCGCGATCGGGACATCCTGGACATTGGTCGCAATCTTGGTGGCCGTAACGATGATATCGCGGTTTGAATCGCTATTGTCCGCGCTCGTCGTCGCCGTCGATGCAGCGTTTTGCGCCATCGCCGCGCTTGCGAACGCTAGCGACAGCACTGACACGGTTGTCATTCCTATTCTTTTCATGTCGCCCCCTCCTGTGACGGCTGGTGATATTCGATTGTGGCACCAGCTTATTGAGGAGGATTTTCGGTCTCTTTACCGGAACGGATCAACAATTTGTATTGCCCGCATTTTATAATAATGAATTCTAATATAGAATATACATTACAAACCCCAAAATATTTTGGGGTTTTATTTTTGATATTATTATTATCTCCTAGAAGGTAACAGCGGGATGAAAGGCTGGCGGGCCGAAACCCGCCAGCCGCGATCCTCATGCCCTCGGACCGCGCCCGCCGGGAACGAAGACACGATCAGCAGTGTCGAAGAACATCGCCTTCTGTTGCGCCTCGGGCAAATTAGCGGCGGATTCGAGCGCATATTGAACCCAGCCGAACATGCTGCCTGGCGTATTGCCCACGTCGCTGCCCCAGACCATCTGGTTGGCGTTGAACGTCTTGACCATATGTTCGAGGAACGGCTGCAACGGCACCTTGGCGGCGTGGAGCTGCTCGATCAGCAAGGTGGTATATTTGTAATAGATGTTCTTGTGCTTCGCGAGCGCGACATGCTCCGGGCTCAGGCCATGGGTCGGGCTGACCTCCGGGCGCGGGAAGCCGATATGGTCGAGTACGATGTTGACGTTGGGATATTGCACCGCGAACTGCGCCACCGTCTTCATCGTCGCCGGCATGTTGCCGCCGATCGGCATGAGCACGATGACAAGGCCGAGCCGGTTGCAGGCATCCCACGCGCCCCGCGCGGCATCGCTCAGGAAATCATAGGTGCCCTGCTTGTCCGGCGTGCCGGTGAAGCGGACGCCGGCGATCTTGTTCTCCGTCGCCATCTTGGCGAGCGCCGCCGGCGTCTCGGCTCCGACCGGATCGAGGATCACGATGGGGACAATGCGGTCCGGGTGCGCCCGGCTGATATCGAGCAGATAGCGGTTATCGGTCTGGTAGGTGCTGTTATATTGCACGCCGCAGCCCTTGGCGATGCCGCACTCGTCCCAGAAGGCGAACACCTCCTTGGGGGTCTGCGGAAAGCGCATCGCCTTGGCGACCATGATCTCCGGGCCGTAGCGCGAGCGCGTCGCCTTGAACGGATAGCTGTCGACATCGTTCGTGTAGAAATGCGCATGCGTATCGTAGAGCTTGAACGATGGCGTGATGACGTGGCCAAAGGCGGCTCTGGGCACTGTGGAGAGGGCGGCCGCGCCCAAGGCGGAACCCAGAAAAGTTCGACGTCGCAGCATGTAATCCTCACCTAAGTTGTTGAAATCCCCAATTCCGTCCGCTCTGCCGGTTCTGGCCGGTCCTCGATTGGAACCCGATGTCTAGCAAGGCGGGCCGGCCACGACTTGATCGCAACGGCGCTGTTGTCTGTTCGCTTTGGCAATCCGCCCGCTTCGCAACGCACCGAAGGGGCACAAGCTTTTGACCGGACTGCACATGGGGCGATCCGGCCTTGCATTCGCGCGGACGGTTGTCCGACACTATCGGCCGGGAGCAATCGGAGAGGATGGCAATGAACGGGAAAACCGTGGCTGCATGTGCGGCTCTGTCTCTGGTCATGGGGACCGTCGCCTGGGCACAGGCACCGGCCGACCCGGCAGACTCCGTCGACAATCTCGCGCGCGACATAGGACGGCTGGAATCGCTGCGGACGGTCAAGAACGTGCAGCGCAGCTACACCCACTATGCCCAGTTCGGCCTGTGGACCGGCATGGCGGATCTGTTCGCGGCCAACGGCAAGCTCGTCTGGGGTGACGAGACGATCGAGGGCAAGGCCGCCATCGCCCGCTGGCTGGCACAGCACGGGGCTCCGGCCGGCACGGTGGCGGGGGCGCTCAACACCGAGATGATCGACGACCCGCTGATCAACCTCTCTGTCGACGGCAACACCGCCAAGGCACGCTGGCGCGGCATGGCCTACCGGGGAGACGGCAAGGGCCGGGCCTGGATCGAGGGCGGCCTTTACGAGAACGACTATGTTCGCGAGGACGGCCGCTGGAAGATCGCCACGTTGCATTATCATCCGCAATATGAGGGTAGCTATGCGGACGGGGTCAGCAATGTCGGCCAGAAGGACCTGCCGATCGTGCCCTATCATTTCACGATCGACGAGACCGGCATCCCCATCCCGCCCGCGCAAGGAGCCGCCCCCGCCAGCGGCGCGACGCTCCAGACGCTTGCTCAGCGCGTCGCCGCGCTGAACGACGAGGACGACGTTCGCAACCTCCAGAACATCTACGGCTATTATGTCGACCTGCGCATGTGGGACGACGTGGTCGACCTCTTCACCGAGGACAGCGTCATCGAGTTCGGCGGCAAGCTCTACAAGGGCAAGGCCGGCGTGCGGCAGGCGATGGAACTGATGGGACCGGCCGGCCTCTCCCACGGCGTGCTCAACGATCATCCGCTGTTCGATACCATCGTGAAGGTCTCGCCCGGCGGGCAGGAAGCCTATGCGCGCGGCACCGAGATCGGCATGATCGGCGAGGCCGACAAGGAGGCCGCCCATTGGGAGGTCAATGTATTCCGCAACCGCTTCATCAAGCAGGGCGGGCTGTGGAAGATCCGCGAAATGCGGATCACGCCGGTGATGAAGGCGGACTACAAGACCGGCTGGGGCAATGGCGGCATGCTGGGCGCGGCCAACCCACGCATGCCGGCTCTGCTCGGTCCCAATCCGGCGACCGGCAAACCCGTCGCCACCGGCAAGCTCGCCATCGTGTCGGCCAAACCACTGACCGGATCGGTCAAAGCCCGGCTGCTTTCCAGTGCCGCTTCCATTCCCGATCTGCGCCGCCGTTACCTGCGCTCGCTCGCTTTTGACGGGACGGAGAACGTCTCCTCCGCCTACGGCCATTATCTGGACGATTTCCAATGGCCGGGCATGTCGGGCATCTTCGCGGTCAAAGGGAACAAGCAATCACCCTTCGCCGGCTATTATTTCGGCCGGGAGCGCATCGCCGGGGCGGCGACCGCCATGTATGGCAAGACGCCCGATCCATCGACCGTGATGCGGCAGCGCCTCGCTATCCACTGGCGTATCCAGCCGGTCATCCACGTCTCGCATGACGGGCGCTCGACCCTGCTGCGCACACGGCTGTTCCACCCCAACACCGGCAAATATGATCCCGCCAGCGGACCCAATCGCGTCGGGACCATCCAGACCGGCATGTATCCCAACGATCAGGTCGTGCTGGAGGATGGCATCTGGCGGCTGTGGACGGTGACGATCGACGAACCCTATATGATGATGCCGAACTGGCAGGGCGGCTGGTCGGCCGCCAAGCCTCCGCCGCCGGGCGGCGGCATGCGCGCCAGTCCGCTGCTTCAGCGCTATCCGCCAGACCTGCTGCTGACGGATTTGGGCAAGCGCGAGGAAGGTTTCGCCGGAGGGACGGGCAAGACCATCAACTGGCCGGATATCCTGCCGATGTGGTTCCATTACCGCAATCCGGTCAGCGGTCGTCAGCCGGGACTTTACTGGCCCGACTGCGTGCCGTGCGAGTTGCGCCCCGAAAACCGGCTCATCAGCAACGGCTATCAAATGCCACCGACCGGACCGGCGATCGACGGCGTGGAGGTCAAGGCGCCATGAGGGCGAGCAGCCGGACGCGCTGGAGTGCCGCCTTTCTCGCTACGAGCCTGTGCGCCGGGGCAGCCGCCGCACAGGCGCCCTGCGACCGCGCCTGCACCATCGCCGTGACGGACCGCTATCTCGCCGCCGTGACCAGCCATGATCCCGCCGCGGCACCGCTCGCCGGCGATGTGCGTTTCGTCGAGAATGCCCGGCGCATGCCGGTCGGCGAGGGCCTGTGGCAGAGCATCACTGGCGGGCCGACCGCCTTCTCGATCCATGTGCCCGATCCGGTCAACCACAGCGCCGGCTGGATCGGTATGATGGAGCGGCAGGGCAAGCCGGTGCTGGTCGCGCTGCGCCTCAAGCTGGATGGCGACCGGATTGCCGAGGTCGAACACCGCGTGACGGACGTGCGCGACACCGTGCTCGACCGGCTGAAAACGCCCCGCGCGGGCCTGCTGGCAGACGTCGCCGCCGACAAGCGCCTCGACCATGCGGAGCTGATCCGCATCGGCGGCAGCTATTACGACGCGCTGGACGATAATGACGGCACCAAAATGCCATTCGCCACCGATTGCCAGCGGCAGGAAAACGGCATGGTGACAGCCGGCGAAGGCGCGGGAGTCGGCCCCGCCAGCCAGGGCATCTCGCCCATCGCCCGCGACTGCGCGGGCCAGCTCTCCAGTGGTGTGATGACCTACATCACCACAGTCGACGACCGGCAGGTGTTCGCCGCCGATCCGCAGACCGGGCTGGCGATGGGCTTTTCCGTCCTGCGCCACCCGATGGACTTCGCGCCCTACGAGGTCACGAGCATGGACGGGTCCAAGTCGCTCTGGACCAGGGAGCGACTCGGCTATGCCCCGTGGGACAATGTTGCGGCGCACATCTGGAAGATCGGCGCGGACGGCAAGGTCCACGAGATCGAAGCGATGGGCTTCAGCGCGCCGAGCGGCACCCCGACCCATTGGGATGCGGTCAGCCGCTGATGGGCTGCCGCTCCCTCATTTGAGCGTAGATTTGAACAGCGCGAGCACGGCCGCCCACGCCTTGTCCGCCGCCGCCGCATCATAATTGGCGTTGCCCGGCACCGCGAAGCCGTGATTGGCTGGGTAGACCTCCACCGTGCCCTTGAGCTTCCCCTCGGCGATGACCTTGCGCAGGTCGTCCTTGTCCTCCGGCTCGCGGGCGTCGTCATCCTTGGCCTGTGCGACGAAATAGGCCGCATGGGTCTTTGGCACCAGCAGATGCGGGCTGTTGGGCCGCGCGGTCGCCACACCCAGCCCATGGATGCACCCCACGGAGGCGATCCGGTCCGGCAGCGCGGCGGCGGTGCGGAAGGCGTAGGACGCGCCGACATCATAGCCGAGCGTGCCGGCCTTGCGCCGTTTCGCGGTCTGCTTGAGACCATCGAGATAGGCCATATAGGCCACCGCATCGCGCGCGATGCCGTCGTCGGTTGCCGCCGCGCGATAGTCCATCTGCCGCTTGCGCACCTCCGCATCGCGCATGTCCAGCTCCTCGCCGCTGGCCCTAGCGCTACGATAGAAGGCATTGGGCACCAGCACGACATAGCCCAGCGCCGCCAGCGTGCGGCCCATGGCGCGATAGACAGGGCGCAGGCCCGCCAGATCGTGCCACAGGATAACCGCCGGCCACGCCCCCTTACCGGCCGGCGTGAACAGCACCGCGTCGGCCGAGCCGTCCGGCGTCTGGATGGTCACATCCGCCTCGGTCACGCTCGCCGGCGCACGCGCTGCGGCGGGGAAGGCGAGCAGGATCGAACCGGCGAGAAGGACGGACCGCCGATCCGCACGCCAGCCGCTTGCCGGCACTGCCTCGATGGAGTTCTCACTCATAACCGCCCTCTCCTTGTTCCGCTCGGTGCCACAAACGGCCTCGTGCCGACTGACCCCGGACACGTCTCGCCATTACGCTCAATCGACGGAAAAAATGCTCCGGCAGATATGCCGTACGCCGCCGTTGACCTGGACCTTGTCGTCCTTGCTGTTGAAATAATAGATCACGCCGACCTTGCCGTCGTCCGTCACCCAGGCATTGGGATAGCCGAGATCCCAGCTTCCGCCGTCATCACGCACGATTAGTTCGGGGCCCCACGTCTTGCCCTCGTCCTCGCTCACCGTGGCGCGGATACCGGCGGGCATCAGGCGATAGCCGTAGACCATGACCAGCCGTCCATCGGGCAGCCGCACAAGACTGCCGGGCGAGCCGAAATCGTTGACACGCGAGAGGAATTCCCATGTCCGCCCGCCATCGTCGCTGGCGTAGATCTCCGTCCACATCACCCCGCGCGGATCGCGCTGCGAGCGCAGCACGCAGAGCATGCGGCCGCTCGGCAGCATGTAGCCGCGCGGATAGAACCAGCGGTGGCCGCCGAAGCGGAAGGTGCTGGTATAGTCGCCATCCGCATTGCCCCACGGATCGGCCTTTTTGGTGATGAAGGTGAGGAAGTGGAAATCGGTGCCGCGCGGCGGCAGCGCATAGACGCAGGGGTGGCGGTTCCAGCCTTCCTTGTCGACCTCCATCAGCCAGATCAGCGCCGTGCCGTCCGGGCGGATCAGCACCGAGTTCATGCCGGAGAGCGAGTTCAGTCCGTCGAGCGGCACCGGAACGGGCGGCCCCCATGTGCGGCCGCGGTCCTTCGAGACGCGCACGTTGGTCCGGCCGGTCGGCATGCCGAAGGCGGTCCCGGAATTGGCGATGAGGATATTCCTGTCGAGGAAGTCGATCGGCTGAAGGTCGCCCATCGTCTTGACCTTGGCCTGACTCTTGTCCGCATTGGCCATCATGTTGAACACCGGCGCCTGCCAGGTGCGGCCATAGTCCTTCGAGCGCAAGGCCACCGATTTGCTGCCCAAACCCTCACGGCCGAGATTGTCGTGGCTGATATCGTCCGCGTTGCCGTAACGCGTCGTGATGGCCGTGACCTGCTGGAGCAGTTCGCCATCGCCCATGTCCCAATAGCCCATGACGTGCGGCCAGCCGACCATCTCATTTTCGCGGCGATAAACCACCAGATGATCGACATTGCCGAGCCGCCGGGGCGCCGCATAGCTGCGGATGGTCTGCCCGCGCGCCATCGCTGGCAGCAGCAGCCCCAGCGCCGTTCCACCGCCCACGGCACTCCTGCGCGTCAGATTGAAGCCGGTTGCGGGACCTTGTTCGCGCCCGATCGTCATCCCTCTCCCCTCCGTTTGCGGCAGACGCGCGCGGACCGTCCCGCAGCGCTGCCAACCCGGCCTAGAAGCGTTGCGCGGAGGGGGTCAAACGAAAGCGGCCGGCCTGCCCCTCCGGTAAAAAATGACTGCCCATTCCGTCCTGTCGGGAGTGGCGGCCACCCAGGCGATCGAAAGAATCTGTGCCGCTCTGGAAAATCCAATTGCTCTCAAAGTCTGGAGAAAGGCTTGCAAACGGCAAAACGGCCGGGAACAATCCTGCGCCATGCGGGCACGGCCGAGCAGGACCGCACGCAAGGAGAGGCATAATGGAGTCGTTCAGCAGTGACCTGTTGCCGGTCGCGACGCGCGCAACCGACTGGAACCATATTTACTCCCGCCAGCTCAACCATGTCGACTTCACGCCGGCCGACCGCCATGCCTTCGCCGCCCGGCTCGGCATGGGGCGGCTGGGGCCTGTCCAGTTCGTCCGCATGAGCACCAACCGCTCCAACATCGAGCGCACGCCGCGCCACATCCGCGCAGGCACGCCACGCCTCTATTCCTATCTGCTCCAGGTACGCGGCAGCAGCGTGCTCAACCATTGGGGCCACGAGGCGCATCTGGAGGCGGGCGATTTCGTGCTGTGCGACAGCGCCGTGCCGCACCGCTTCACGATCGACGACGCCTCCACCGTCATCATGCTGCGGGTGGACGCGCAGACGATGCGCGAGCATCTGCCGGCGCCGGAGCAATATTGCGGCCGCCGTCTGCGCAGCGATGTCGGCCTGACGGGTGCAATGTCGGCGATGGTCGAGAAGCTCGACGCGCAACTCGAAGGCGGCTTCTCTTCGACTTACGACGCCCGCTTTGCGCGCCATCTACTCGAAATGCTGTCGATGACCTATGCCATCGGCTTCGAGGCGGAGCCGAGCATCTCGGCCATCGTGCGCGGACGGCAGGCGGACATCATCCGCTATATCGAGGAGAATCTACGCGATCCGGAGCTTTCGCCCGCACAGGTCGCGCGCGGTTTGCGCATGTCGCCGCGCTACCTGCGCACCGTCTTCTCCCGCTCGGGCGAGAAGCTCTCGGCCTACATCATGCGCCGCCGTCTGGAAGAATGCGCGCGGCAGATCCGCAACCCGAGCTGGCACGGCCACACGCTGACCGAGATCGCCTTCGGCTGGGGCTTCAACAGCTCGGCGCATTTCACCCGCGCCTTCCGCGAGCATTTCGGCGTGACGCCGCGCGGCTACCGCCGCAGCGCCAGCAACTGATCCGCTCCAAAAAACCGCCGGCCCGGAGGCCGGCAGCACAAGGGGACCGGTGGAGCGGACAGCGGGGCGAGCCCCGCGCGCCCGGTCAGAAACGCTTGGTAAGCGTCAGATACCATTCGCGCGGCGGCGCCGGCTGGGCGTCTGTCTGCGGATAGCCGAGGCCCTGATAATCGAACACGTTGCGGTAGTAGAACTTGTTGAACAGGTTCACCACGCCCAGCGCGACCGTGAAATCATGGTCGAGATTATCGTAGGTGATGCGCCCGTTGAACAGTGATTTGCCGGGCATCAGATGGTTGTATTTGGTCGAGGTGCCGCTGACCACCTGGCTGCTCTCGTAGGTCCAGTCGAGCCGGGGCGTGATCGTGCCGCCCAGCATATCGGCGGGGATGCGATACTGGATGCCGGCACTGGCGGTCCAGAACGGGTTGCTCTGGCGGCGGTTGACCGTGCGCGCCTTGATGTCCGGCGACATGAACTTGGACCAGCCGACCGAGCCGTTGATCGTCAGCCCGTCCGCCGGGTTGATGGTATATTCCGCCTCGAAACCCCGGATCGTGGCCGGCTGATTGCGGAAATAGCTGCGACCCAGGCAGACGATGCCGCTATTGTCCGGCAGGGTCTGCGTGCTGCACTGCGTCGATCCGGCCGGGCCGCCGGGCAGCGGGATGAGCTGCTGGTTGCCGGCCTGCGGCACACCCTTGTCATCCAGCAGCGCTTCGGCGCCGCCGATGGTGGTCGGCCGGTTCTTGAAGTCGGTATAGAAGGCCGCGACGTTCAGCCGGAGCAGCCGGTCGAACAGATCGAGCTTGGCGCCCAGCTCATAGGCGATGTCCTCGTTCGCGTCGCTCTGCTCGACCTGCGTGAACTGGAGCGGGCGCGTATTATAGCCCGGCAGCGAATAGCCGGTCGCCGCCGAAGCATAGAGCAGCACATCGTCGATCGGTTGATAGTTGAGCCCCGCCTTCCAGCTCACCTTCTTGCTGGAGGGCACCACCTTGAAGATGATGTCGGAAGCGGAAGTGCGGAAGCTCACATCCGAGATGTTCGAGAAATTCACGACCATCTTGTCGTCCGCATAACGCAGCCCGAGCATCACGCCGAGCTTCTCGCCGAACGGCCGGAGCGTGGCATTGGCGAACACCGCCTTGCTGGTCGGTTCATAGGTGGTGTGCAACTGCCGCTGGAGGCCCGAGCTTGCCTGGATGAGCGAGGCATGCTGATCGCCATTGGCGTCGAAATAGAAGCCGCCGACCACCCAGTCGATGAAGTCGGATTTGCCGGAGAGCCGCAGCTCGGCATGGGTATATTTCTGGGCGAGATGGTTGATGACGTGCTCGACGACGAGCGGCATGCCGTCCGTATCGAAGGTGTGGGTCTCGTCCAGATCTCGATAGGCCAGCACGGCGGTCAGGTCGATATCGCTGCCAAGGTCCCAGTTCAGCTTGCCGGCCACGCCCCAGTTCTTGAGGTTGTTGTGGTTGGGGATCGTGTAGCCGCCACGCGTATATTGCCCCCGCTCGTTGACGAAGCCGGTGGTGCCGTCTCCATTCGGGTCCGGCGCATAATAAGTATTGCCGGGGATGACCGTGCCGGCCGCGATCCGGTCGGTATAGGTCACATAGGTCGAATAGGGATCGCCGGTCATGAAGCGCTTGTCGATGATGAGACCGAAATAGGCGGCCTGTGTTTTCATATTGTTGTTGGCGCGGCCGGGATCGACGTCGACGACCGAGTCCGCCGGATTTTCGGACAGGTCGCGCAGATAATCGCCGGTGACGGTCAGCTTCACCGCATCGGTGGGCTGCCACATCAGGCTGCCGCGCAGGGCGCGCACGTCCTCGCCGCCATAATGGCCGATGGTGCAGTCATCCACCTGGTCGAGCCGGGTCGAGTTCTGGAGCGGGCTGGTGAGCGGGAAGGTCCCCGCCAGCTCGGGCGTGCCGCGCCGGTTCATCTCGCAAGTGAAGTCGAGCAGCTTCTGATAGCCCTCCCGCTTCTTGGAGATGCCGGAGACGAGCAGCGCCGCATTGTCGCTGATCGGCAGGTTGAAGCCGGCGCGCAGATCGGTGCGCTTGTAGGAGCCGACCGTCGCCTCGACATAGGCCGACGCCTCGTTCGGATTGGGCTGGCGGGCGACGACGTTGATCGCGCCGGCCAGCGAGTTGCGGCCGAACAATGTGCCCTGCGGCCCGCGCAGCACCTCGATATGGTCGACATCGAGCAGGTCGAAATTGGCGCCGAGCAGGATCGGATAATAGACGTCGTCGATATAGAAGGCGACCGGCGGCTGGCCGGCAAGGCTGGTGTCGCCCGAGCCGATGCCGCGGATGAAGGCGGAGACGCCGGGGCCGAACGCACCCTGCACGCGGCGGAACTGCGAATTGGGCACGGTCGAGGTCAGGTCACCGATATTGGTGATGCCCCGTTCCTGAAGCGCGTCGGACGTCACCGCCGTGATCGCGATCGGTGTATCCTGCAAATTGGTCGCCTGCCGCGTGGCGGTGACGATGATGTCGGCAATCCCCTCGTTACGCTGATCGGCTGCCCGCGCTGTCGTGTTGGCCGGCGCCTGGGCCTGCGCCTGCGCGGCGACGGCCAGCAAGACCACGGACGACGCCGAGGCCCATATTGTCCCTTTATGCATGTCTACTCCCCTTTTCCTGGACCACGTCCGCCGCTGGCCTCAAGCGGCTGCGGCGTAGGACATCCTCGCCGCGCGGCTCGTGGCGGCGGCGACCCTGTATGCGAACGGTGCGAACCCGGCGGCCGGCGCCGGAAAATGTGGACAAGCGGCTACACGCGGCGTCGCGGCGGCACGCGACACCCCGGCCACGCGGCCGAAAGCGCTCATGGCTCCTCTCCTTTGCGGGCGACCCTGGCTATCGTTTCGGAGCGAGGCACCCCGAATGCCTTGGCCCTCGCATGTGCGTTTGGCAGGCCGCCCCGGAAGAAACTTATCTACAAGGGCGACACGTCATGCATAATTCGGCCCTCCGCCAAGGCACCCGGCTGAGCCCTCCGGATCAGCCCCGCTTCACCCGCCCGGCCGGTCGTTCGCGGGCGTCCGGCGGCCGTCCGACCACGGCAGGAAGATCTCGGGCCGGCGTCCGCTCACCGGGTTGACGAAGTGGAAGCCCATCGGCGCCACCTCCGGAAAGGGCGCATAGACAGCACCGCGCAGCGGCGCATCGGGCGGATATTTGGCAATGGCCTCCGGCGTCGGCGCATAGACACGGTTCGCTCCGGCCACGATGCCGCTCCAGCCAGTCTTGTAGCCGGCGAGCCAGACGTAATCGAGATCCATGCCCTGGATCTTCCACAGCTCCTTTTCGATGATCGCCTGATCCTCGTAGATGCCGGAGATCCACGCGCCGGGCGCCGTGGGCGCGCTGCCGAACTGCATCAGCCGCAGGCGAATATTGGCGCGCTGGCCATCCTCGGAGACGGTCACATATGGCTGGGTCTTCTGGTGGAACTGCATGGAGGCCGATGTGCGCCCACCCCGCCCATAGCGGTTGACCATGGATTGGCGCACGCGCTCCCGCCCGATGAAGGTGCCGATATAGCTCAGCTCCTTCCAGCCATCGGCCGAGAACAGATCGGCCGTCTCGTCCCACAGGAACTCGTCGATATAATAGCCATAGGCGCAGCAGACATTCTCGGCCCCGTCATAGGCCAGCGCGCGGGCGAGCTTCGTCGCCGCGTCGCCCGTACCGGCGAACGTCGGGCGGGGCGCCAGTGACGGCGCGAAATCCGGCGCTGGCGGTGCGGCCTGCGGATAAGCGGCGGAGGGCAGCGATGAGGCGGCATCAGGCGCCCCGCCCTCGCTTACCGGCAAGGGCGCCGGCAGCGGCTCGGCCCAGCCCATCTCGTAAGCGGCGCGCATGCGCGGCCAGCGGCCCAGCCGGGCGATGCGCCAGATGCCGTCCGCGCCCTGCACCATGGTGAACTGGTTGATCGCGGCCGACCAGAAGCTCTCGCCCTGATGGCGGCCGGTCATGCCCAGCTCATAGCTACGTACGCTCGCCTGCCGCCCGCCGGCGTCGACCGTTACCACCGGCATGAGCTGCGGACGGTCGTTAAGATCGCCCTGCGCCAGCCCCGCCGCGCCAAAGCGGGCGAGCATCCGGCGGACGCCCGCCTTGCCCGTGAAGCGGCCGGCGCCGGCAATCTCCACCACCGCATCGTCGGCAAACAGGTCGACAATGTCGTCATAGAGCTTGCGGTCGAGATAGAAACCGAAGGCCGCCTGGAGGTTCTGCGCGCCACTCGCGGCGAGGAGCTGGTCGGCTTGCGCCAGCAGTTCGGGAGCGGCCATGGGCGCTGCGGCGGTGCGGGTCAGCGGCACGGGCGCGCCCGCCTGATCGGGCGTGTAGTGGAACGGCACCAGCGGCATCGTCTCCGCCACGGTGCGCCAGCCGTCCTTGTAGGGTCCGGCGAATTGCGGGTGATAGTGCATCCGCGCGATCCGCCAGCCCTCGCCGGTCAGCGCATAGTCCACGACATGGATGCCGCCGCCCCAGTCAGCGCGGCGGCCGGCCTCGCCGGTCAGTGCCACCTCGTGCCAGCGCCCCCGGCCACTGCGCCCGTCCGCCGCCAGCGTGATGACCGGGCTGAGGAACAGGCGCAAGTTGAGCCGGTCGGGCGCCATCTCCGCCCGGCCACCGCCCATATCCCGTTGAAGGAAGGCTTCGATCACCTGACGTCCGGAGACCCGCCGCGCGCCATCCGTCCATTCGCCATCCGGCGTAAACAGCGCCGCCATCGCGCGCCACTGCCCGGCATCGGCAAGATGCCCCCACATATGCTGCAAGCGCTTGATCTCGCGCACGCCCCTGATGTCCGCCAGTCGCGCCGTGAGCATGCGCGCATCGGGCCGCGCCTTCCCGAAGGCGCTCGTCCAGGCCGGCGCCGCGACGAGCAGCGCGGTGGCGCTCGCCAACCATTGCCGCCGCGTTGCCGAAAAACGATCCCCTGCGCTCATCCACCCTCTCCCGGCGCTCCCGTCTCCCGGATGCCTGCACCGATCAGCCGGCAGGCGCGCGCCCGTTTCTCATGGCCGCCCATTCGAGTTCATGCGGCAGCACGGGCTACCTCCCTTGCCCGGCGCAACCAAAGACATTCGCCGCCCGTGGCCGGATTGGAACACAAAGGGTGCCGGGAGAGGCAAATTCACCAGCCGAACCCAACCTCCCCTGCGATCCGTCATGCCCCGCCCTCCATCATCGGCGACGCGGCCCCGCTCACTCGATGCTGTGGGTCAAGGTAAGCCGGACCCGGCGCGGCAGAGCAGGAAAGCCGATCGCGTCCTGGCCGCGGTCCTGGAGCAGATTCTCCCCTTCGAGCCGCAAGCGGGTATGGCGGGCAACGGTCCACGCGACGGAAGTCGAGAGCCGATGCGTCCTGCCCAGCACCTGCACGCCGGTGGGCACGGCATAATCGTCCCGCTCGTCCGTATAATCATAATGCGCCCGCATCGTCAGCGTCTTGACCGGCGCCCATTCGAGGTCGGCCCCGGCGCGCCAACGCGGGCGGTTCAGCAACTGAATCCCCGTCGCCGCGTCCTGCGTCTCCACATATTGGACCGTGAAGCTGCCTTTGAGCGCCTCTCCCAACCGATGCGATAGCTGCGCCGATACGCCCCGCGACGTCACGCGCGCCCGGTTTTCCAGACGCGGCGGGTGCGCCGGCACGAAGTCGATCAGGTCCCTGTAGCGCGTGCGGAAAACGGCTACCGAGACATGGTCGGCCTCGCTCGGGCGCCAATCCAGCCCCAGTTCCATCGCCGTTGCCCGCTCCGGTCGCAGGGCCGGATTGCCGACGAAGGGATTGCCAAGCGCATAGAAACTCGGCGCCTTGAAGGCCGTACCCGCGACCGCGCGCACGGATACAAGGCCGCCAACAGCATAGCGCAAGCCCGCCCGGCCGCTCCAGCGCGCACCGATCCCTTCGACATCGTCGATCCGCACGCCGCCATTGGCTTCCAGCGGTCCGAGGGTTCCGTTCAACTCCGCAAAGCCGGAGTAGGTCGCGCGCGTCTGCCGATAGCTCGTCGGTGCGTGAAAGCCGAAATCCAGATAGCCCTCGCTCCGCGCCGTCTCCCATTGCCCTTGCACGCCTGCCGTCGCGCGCCAGGCGCCAAGGTCGACACTCACATCCGGCCGGATGATCCCGCGCCGGTAGCGGATATCGTCGAGACCGCCGGGCACACCCGTGGGGGTTTCGGCAGAGGGCGCAACCCCCGGCGAGGCAACCCGATCATCCCGCGACGACCATGAAGCGGCAAGAGACAGCGTAGCGGGCCCGGCGCGCAGGAGCGTCTGGTCGGCGGCAAGGATGATTTCATCCGCCTTGCGCCGCTCGACGGAGCGGATCACGGCATGGTCATAGCCGCCGCTGCTGTCGGGGAAGCCGGCCGAGCGCGTATGGGCGAAGTGGACCAGCAGACTCCCGCGCGCACCGTCCAGCCGCGCAAGACGCAAATCGACGGAACGCGAGCGGAAACGCGATTGCGGCAGCGCGGTGCCGGCGTCGTCGATCACGCCCGTCAGCGATCCGCCGAAGCCTGCCGCTACCGGCCCCTGCCACTGTCCGGCCGCACTATAGTCGCCCTCGCTGCCCAGCGATCCGCTGGCGCTGAAGCGATGGTGTGCGGCCGGCGGCGCGAGCAGCAGATTGACCGCACCGGCCAGAGGGCCGGATCCGTAGAGGGTGGACGCGGGGCCCGAAACCATCTCGACCCGCGCAATCGCCGCCGATGGGACGGCCGCCAGATTGACCGCCCCACCCCGGCTGTTGGTCGGGCTGTCGAGGGGGACGCCTTCCAGCATCACCGTCGTGAAATTCGGGTCGGCGCCCCGCAGAAAAAGCGAGGCGAAGCCGGTCCGTCCGCCGGACATCTGCACATACACCTCCGGCAGGCGCGCCAGCGCATCGGCGATGCTCTCGCTGGCGGCCAGCGCGTCCGCCCCGAGGACAGTCACCGAATAAGGCTGCCGCTCCAGCGGTACGGGCGCCCGCGTGGCCGTGACGACAATATCGCTCGCGCCGCGCGTGGCCTGCGCATGCAGAGGAGATGCTGTCGCCGCAGCGGCAGCCACGAACAGAACTGTGCGATCCATCATGTCCTGAGCTTGAGCCAGAGAAGCCAGCCGAGGGCCGGCACGGCGGCGAGACCGCCGAAGAGCAGAAGGAACGAGCCCTCTGATAGAGCGAGGGCGCCGATCGCCGAATAAGCGACGGCAACGGCAAGATTGGCCCCTCCGGTGAGGAGCAGGAACGGGGCAAGCGGCATCCGGGCCGCCCCCGCACCCAGAACTAGGGTCTCGGCAAGGACCGGCACCGCGCGCGTCGCCACGAGGGCGAGGCCGCCCCCACTCGCCAGCGCGGCGCGGGCCCGCGCAACCTCCGTCTCGCCGACGATGCCGCGCATCGCACGATGGCCGGCGCCCCGGCCGAACGCATAGCCCAGCAGGCAGCCACCGCTCATGCCCAGCCAGATGGCGAGAGCGCCGCCCCAGAAGCCGAGCGCCGCACCGGCAAAACTGCTGACTATGCTCGACGGCACGGGCAGCAGGATATCGCCGACGAGACTGAGGGCGATCACGGCCCCGACAAGCAGGGCATGACCGCGCGCGGCCGCAAGCGCTCCGGCCAGAGCAGCAGCGATGCGATCTTCCAGCAACAGGAAAGGGATAAGGACGAAAGCGAGCGCAAGAGCCAGCAGCACAAGCCAACGCATCACCCGGTCGCGGGGGAATGACCCGCCTTGTTCCTTCAAAACTCTGCCCCCCTTCGACTCTATTTTCAGCGCTCCCTTTACTCGCCAAATTGTAGACAGTATGCAATTTCAAACGTCACAGGGAGCGTGAGAGGATGCGTATCGGTGCCTGGCTCGGCCTTGGCCTGCTTGCTTGTGGCTTACCCTATCTCGTCTGGAGCCAGGTTTCACCACCCCGACCTTTGTCGAGCATCCCCGACCGGCCCTGGCCGGCGCCGGTCGACACCGCCGTGCCGCAGGCCCAGCCGGCGCTGACGCCGAAGGACGCGCTCAAGACCTTCACCATGCCGCCCGGCTACCGGCTGGAACTGGTCGCCTCAGAACCGCTGGTGCGCGACCCGATCCTGAGCGAATTCGACGCGGACGGGCGCCTGTGGGTGCTGGAGCTGCACGGCTTCGCGATCAATCGCCAGATGGACAACAGCTTCGAGCCGATCAACGAGCTGGCCGTTCTGGAGGATACCGATAGCGACGGCGTCTACGACAAGCGCACGGTGTTCATGGACGGACTGGTCATGCCCCGCGCGTTCAAGGTGCTGGCCGGCAACTGCGCGCTGGTGGGCGAGCCGCCGCACCTGTGGAAAGCCTGCGACACGAACGGCGACCTCAAGGCCGATACCAAGGAACTGCTTTCCGACAAATTCGCGACGCAGGGCGTAGTCGAGCATGGCGCGAACGGCCTCTACTGGTCGATGGACAACAGCATCGTCATCGCCCAGAACGACTGGAACCTGAGCCTCAAGGGCGGCAAGGCGACCATCCTGCCCAGCCTCAACCGGGGTCAGTGGGGCGTCACGCAGGACGACAACGGGCTGGTCTATCGCGTGTTCAACACCGATCCGCTGTTCGTCGATTACCTCAAGCCCGATTATTACGCCCGCAATCCCAATCTCATCCGCACGCGCGGCCTTTATGAAGTGCTGGCCGACCCCAAGCTCTCACACATCTGGCCGGCGCGGCCGACCTTCGGCGTGAACCGGGGCTACCGCAAGGAAGGCTATCGCGAGGACGGATCCTCGCTTTATTATGGCGGCGTCTCCTCGCCGATGATCTATCGCGGCACCAGCCTGCCCAGGGAGCTGCAAGGCCATCCGTTCGTGGTCGACGGGCCAACCAACATCGTCCATCTGCTCTCGCTCAAGGCGGATGCGGCGGGCACGCTCTCCGCAACCGATTTTTACCCGCGCGGCGAATTCCTCGCCTCCACGGACGAGCGCTTCCGGCCGATCTCGCTGACGCCGGGCTGGGACGGCACCTTCTACATCGTCGACATGTATCGCGGCGTCTCGCAGGATGGCCCGCTGCAAACCGATTATCTGCGCAATTACATTTTGGAGCGCGGCCTGTGGGAGCAGATCCACTACGGCCGCATCTACCGGGTCGTGCGTGACGGGATACCCGTCGACGAAAAGCCGCATATGAGCACGCAGAAAGCGGCGGATCTGGTGCGCTATCTCTCCCATCCCAACGGCTGGTGGCGCGACACGGCGCAGCAGTTGCTCGTCCAGCGCGGCGACCGCTCGGTCGTGCCCGCGCTGGCCAAGCTGGCGCGTTCGGCGAAGGAACCGCGCACGCGCCTCCATGCGCTGTGGACCATCGACGGCCTGGGCGCGACGGACGCCGGGCTCGTCGACAAGGCGCTGCGGGACGCCGACCCGGCAGTGCGCGCAACGGCGGTGCGCCTCAGCGAAGCGCCTCTGCGGGGCGGCGACAAGGCGGCCATTGCCGCCATCGTCGCGCTGGCGGACGATCCCAGCCTCGCCGTCCGCCGCCAGGCTGCGGCATCGCTGGGCGAGATGCCGGCCGATCAGCGCATCGCGCCGCTGTTCGCGATCCTCCAGCGCCACGGCGACGATCCAGTGACGGTGGACGCCGTCGTCAGCGGGCTGACCGATCTGGAACCGGCGATGCTGGCACGGCTCCTCGCCGAAACCGGCGCCTCCGACGATGCCGTCCAGATGCTCGCCGGCGCCATCGGCCGCAGCCGCAATGCCGGGGCCGTGGAGACGGTTCTTGCCGAGGCCAGCGCGCCGGCACGCACGCCCGCCACGCGCCTCGCCTTGCTCACCGGGCTGCAAACCGGCCTGCAAGGCCCACCCCGCATGGGGCCGCCGATCCCCGGTGCGCCTGCTCCCAAGCTGCTCGCGCTCAAGGCGCAGCCCAAGGCGCTCATGGCGCTCTCCACCGGCACCGCTGATGCCGCGCCGGCCGCCAAGGCCCTGCTCGCGCAACTCGACTGGCCCGGCAAACCCGCAGTCGCCGCCACGGCCGAACGGACGCCGGAAGAACAGCGGCTGTTCAACGCTGGCCGGGAGATTTACGCCAATATCTGCGCGGGCTGTCATCAGGCGCAGGGGCGCGGTTCGGCCATCGCGGCCAATCTCGACGGATCGCATTTCGTGCTCGGGCGGCCGGATGTGCTTGCACGCATCCTGCTCTCGGGCAAGGAAGGCGCAATCGGCCTGATGCCGCCGGCGGGGGCGGCCATGTCGGATGAGGAGGTGGCGTCGATCATGACCTATATCCGGGGAAACTGGGACAATCGGGCGGCGGCCGTCCAGCCGGCATCGGTCAAGGAATGGCGCGCCGCATACGCCCATCGGCAGACACCGTGGACGGACAAGGAGCTTGAGCAGACACCGTGAGCGGTCCGGCGCGCGTCCCGCCCGTCCCCGTGCTGGAGGTCGCCGGGCTGCGCAAGCGCTACGGGATGCTGGATGCTCTCGCCGGCCTGAACTTTCAGGTCCATGCGGGGGAGATCGTCGGGCTGCTCGGCCCCAACGGCGCCGGCAAGACCAGCACGATCGAGAGCATTGCCGGGCTGGTCCAGCCGGACGGAGGCACGATCCGCCTCTGCGAGGAAGCGCTTGACCGTCAGGGGCGCGGACGCATCGGTCTCGCCCTCCAGGCGACGGCATTGCAGGACGCGATCAGACCCCGCGAGGCGTTGGCTCTGTTCGCCCGGCTTTACCGTGTCCGGCCGGATCTGGACGCGCTGCTCCGCCGGTTCGGCCTTGTCGAGCAGGCGGAGCGCCTCTATGGCCAGCTCTCCGGTGGCCAGAAACAGCGGCTTGCCCTCGCCCTCGCCTTCGTCAACGATCCGGCTCTGATCCTGCTCGACGAGCCGACCGCCGGCCTCGACCCGGCCGCACGCAGCGCCCTGCACGACCTCATTCGCCAACTCGCGGCGGATGGCTGCGCTGTCCTGCTCGCCACCCATGATATGGCGGAGGCGGAGCGGCTGTGCGACCGGCTGCTCGTGATCGACAAGGGCATCGCGATTGCAGAGGGAGAGCCGGTGGCCCTGATCGGCGGCGAGCGCGATTCAGTGCTAATCGAAGGCCGCGCCGACAGGCCGCTCGATGGGCTCCTTTTGCCTTCCTTGCCGGACCTGACCGTCAGCGGACCGGATTTCCGCTGCCGGACGACCGATCCCAACCGGACAATGGCGGCCATCATTGCCGCCATCGACGATCAGGGGGCACGGCTCACCGCGCTCCATCTCGGCCGGGTCTCGCTGGAGGAGACCATCCTTTCGCTTACCGGCAAGGGGCCGCTCGCATGAGCACGGTCCTCGCTTATGCCGCGCTTACGCTACGGCTCAATCTCCGCAACGCCATGGCGATGATCTACGGCTACCTCTTTCCGCTCGTCTTTCTCGCCGCCTTCGCCATCATCTACCGGCACGATCCGGCTCCCGTCATCGGCCATCTCGGCGAGTTGCTCACCATCACGGCACTCGGCGGAGCCTGCTTCGGCCTGCCGACCGCCATCGTCGCCGAGCGGGAACGCGGTGTCTGGCGCCGCTACCGGGCGACGCCGACCGGCGCGGGCACCTTCATCGCCGGTCTCGTCCTCAGCAGGCTGGTGCTGCTGCTCTCGGCCGCCGCAATCCAGCTTTCCATCGCCATCGTCGCCTTGGGGATGCCGCTGCCGCGCGATCCGCTCGGGCTGATCGTCGCCTTCACCATGGTGAGCGGCGCGCTGATCGGCCTCGGCATGATCGTCGGCATGCTCGCTAACACGGTGCCGGCCGTGCAGGCGCTCGGCCAGTGCATCTTCCTGCCGATGCTGATGATCGGCGGCGTTGCAGTGCGCCTCTCGAGCCTGCCGGACTGGGTGCAGACGCTCTCCGCCTTCTTCCCCGGCCGCTACGCCGTGGCGGCAATCCAGACGGCAGCGACGGGCGGCGGGCTCGGCACGGCAGCGTTCGATCTGTTCGCGCTGGCCGTTTTCACGCTTTCGGCCGCTCTGATCGCCGCCAGCCTGTTCCGTTGGGACAGCGGACGACGCCGTGCCGATCGGCGCCTGCTGGCCGGTGGGTTGGCGCTCTGGCTCACCATCGGCTGCATGGGCGCATGGATGAACGCCGACCGGGGCCACGGCATCGTCGACAACGCTCCCGTCGCACCACCGGCCACCTATCTGCGGGGTTCCTCGGCACCGCATGTCGGGATGACTCCGGACACCTCACCCGCCGCGCCCGCCAATGGCGCGGGCGAAACTCCGCCGGACCAGAGCCCGCCGGCCCCTCCGGTCGGCAAGCCGCAATCATGGCAAACCGTTACTGCGGCGGATATCGGCCGGATCGCGTTCGAGCGTCTGCCAGACGACGAGGGACTGGTCTCCCCCATCGCACAGCGCGGCACGCTGGACGACCCCGCCGTGGAGCAGCAGATCGCGCGGATCCGCACCGCTCTCGCCGGCTGGCCGCCCGCGCAGGTGCCGGACCCGGTCCAGCGCACGCGAAATCTGCTTGCCATCGCCGCCGTACCCGATGTGCTGCAAATCGACCCGCTAGAGCGCCATCTGCCCTGGCTGGTATTCGACCGCCTGCGGCTCGACATCGCACGGGCGGATCTGCCTCGCATCCTCTACTGGATCTCCCAGCATCCCGACGAAGGCGATGACACGGCAATCGCCCAGTTCGACACACTCGGCCTGCCGACCGTTTCCGGCCCGACGACGCGTGTGCGCGAGCGCATCATGGTCTACGCGCTCAAGTTCCTCGCTCGTCTGCCCACCACGCGAGACGACGCATCCGGCGGCACCGGCGGCGCTATGCGGCCATGCGACCTTGGTCGTAATGCCGAGCGGGCCTCTCCATGCTAGCGTGCGGCGGCTTGGGGCAAAGAGCGGAGGGGAACAGGGCGATGCGCAAGAGAATGGCAAGCCTTGCCGTGGCGGGAAGCGCTGCACTGTTTGCCATGACCGCAACGCAGGCTCCGGGCGCCGACCATGCCGCGCCGCCGGGCGAGGGAAGCGCCATCTTCGCCGCCGCCTGCGCGGGCTGCCACGGCAGCGACCTCTCCGGCGGGCGCGGACCGAGCCTGTTCGATCCTCGCCTGTTCACGCGCCTGACCGATCCCCAGATCCACGAGGCGATCGAAAAGGGCGTCAAGGACAGCGAGATGCCGCCCTTCGGCGGAACACTGGACAGCGCGCAGATCGGCGCGGTCATCGCCTATCTCCACAGCCGCTCGGCGGAACTGGCCGGCGGCGCCACCGCGACCACGGGCGCCCCCGCCTCCGCCGCAGTGGTCCGCCCGCCACCCAACCCCGACGGCCAGCGCATCCACAGCCAGACGCAAGACTTCCAGATCGAGACGCTGGTCGATCATCTCGACACGCCTTACGGGCTCGCCTTCCTGCCCGACGGCCGCCTGCTCGTCAGCGAGCGCACGCCCACCGGCAACCTCCGGCTGATCGACCCGTCCGGCCGGCAGCCCCCCCCGCGGATCACCGGCCTGCCCGCGATCCACCAGGGCCAGGACGCCGGGTTGCTCGATGTCGCGGTGGGGCCGAATTACGCCCGCGACGGCTGGATCTACCTCGCTTATTCGGACAGCGACCCGAGCCTGCCCGAACCGCCGCCGCCCGCGCCCGGCACGCCCGGCTTCCAGATCAAGCGCAAGCCATCCATGACGGTGATCGTGCGCGGCAAGATCGACGCGGCCAACCGCTGGACCGCGCAGCAGGAGATTTTCCGCGCACCCTGGTCCGTCTACACGCCAAGCGGGGCCCACTACGGCTCGCGCATCCTGTTCGACGGCAAGGGGCATCTGTTTTTCTCGATCGGCGAGCGCGGCGACATGAAGAACGCACAGAACCTCGCCACGCCACTCGGCAAGATCCATCGCGTCAATCTCGATGGCTCGATCCCCGCCGACAATCCCTTCGTCCGCACGGCGGGCGCCCTCCCTTCCATCTGGAGCTATGGGCACCGCAACCCCGAGGGCCTGGCGATCGACCCACGCACCGGCCTGATCTGGGAGAGCGAGCACGGCCCGGTCGGCGGCGATGAGATCAACCTCATCGAGCGGGGCGCGAATTACGGCTGGGGTGTGGTCTCCAAGGGCATGCAGCCGGGCATCGACGCGGTGAGCGCGCCCGGCATGGTCGATCCGGCCGCATGGTATTTCCCGACCATCGCCCCGAGCGGCATCGGCTTCTATGAAGGCAACCGCTATGCGGGCTGGAAAGGCTCGCTGTTCGTCTGCGCGCTGCGCGGCCAGCAGCTCCGACGCCTGACGATCAAGGGCCGGCACGTCGTCGATCAGGAGATAGTGTTCAGCGACCTCGGCCGCGTGCGCGCCATCGCCACCGGGCCGGATGGATTGCTCTACGTGCTGATGACCGACCCGACCGGGCCGGGCTGGAACGTCGACTTCACCAACCCGGTGCGCGGGCGTCTGGTGCGATTGAACCCGATCACATGGCAACAGGTGGAGTTCAAATTCCAATGAGGATGGGGTTTTCGCTTCTGCTGCTCGGCACACTGTGCTGGAGTGGCCATGCGCTCGCAGCGCCGACCGCGGGCAAGGCGCCATTCGGCACGGCCAAGGACGGCGCGCAGGTCGATCTCGTCACGCTACGCAACGACCACGGCATGGTCGTGCAAATCTCCAGCCGGGGCGGAACGATCACGCGCATCGACGTGCCGGACCGTGAGGGCAAGCCCGGCAATGTCGTGCTCGGCGCGGCGGATTTCGCGGGCTGGGAGCGGCTGGCCGGGTTCAACAGCATCACCGGCCGCTACGCCAACCGCATCGGCGGTGGCGGCTTCACGCTCGACGGGATCTTCTACAAGCTGCCCGCCAATCCCAGGACCGGGGTCATCCTGCACGGCGGCTTTCCGGGTTTCGCCAGCAAGCTGTTCAGGACCGAGATCGTCTCACGCCCGGACCGGGCCGCAGCGCGCTTCACGCTCGTCAGCCCCGACGGCGAAAACGGCTTCCCCGGCGAATTGACCCTGCATGTCACCTACAGCCTCGGCAACGACGATACCCTCCGGCTGGACTATGAGGCGACGACGACCAGGCCAACCGTGGTCAACCTCACCAACCACGCCTATTTCACGCTCGGCACCCACGCCAGCGGCCCGGTCTACGATCAGATCATGCAGGTGTTCGCCAGCCGCTGGACCCCAACCGATGACAATCAGGTGCCGACCGGCGAGATCGCCCCGGTCGACGGCACGCCCTTCGATTTCCGCAAGCCCACGCGGCTGCGCGAGCGTATCTATTCAAACCATCCGCAGATGCTGCTCGCCAAGGGCATCGACCATAATTTCGTGCTCGACGGCGAGTCCGGCAAGGTGCCGCGCGTCGCGGTGCGGCTGACCGATCCGGGCAGCGGCCGCCAGCTTGAGGTGCGCACCACCGAGCCTGCCGTGCAGATCTACAGCTCGAACAACATGTTCGGCTCGATTATCGACGGCGACGGGCGCGCCATGCGGCAGAGCGACGCCATCGCCTTCGAGACCGAGCATTTCCCGGACAGCCCGAACAAGGCCAATTTCCCTTCCACTGTGCTGCGGCCGGGCGAGACCTTCCGCTCGACCACGGAATTCGCCTTCTCCACCGACAGGACACCCTTCCCACAATGAGCAAGCGACTGATCGGCTGCATCGCGCTGGCCCTTGCGGCGCTCCCCGCCATACCCGCTCCGGCACAGGAGGCGAGCGATCCCCTCCGCATCGTGCTGGTCGATGTCGAAGGCGGCGCGGCAGCGCTCTACATCACCCCGCAGGGTAGCTCGCTGCTCATCGACACGGGCTGGCCGACCGGCATCGGCGGGCCGCGCCCCGAGCCCGGCAAGCCCGCGCCGCCGCCGCTCAACAGCGCCGAGCGGATCGTCGCCGCCGCGCGGGCAGCCGGCCTCAGCAAAATCGACTATCTGGTCATCTCGCACTATCATGTCGACCATGTCGGCGGCGTCGAGGATCTGCTCAAGGCGTTCCCCGTCGGCACGGTGATCGACCATGGGCCGAACCGCGAAATGCCGCCCGAAGGCGCCAATGCGGCCATGCTGCGCTTTGCGACATCGACGCTCTACCCCGCCTATCTCAAGGCGATCGAAGGGCATGAGCATCGCGTGATGAAGGCCGGCGACACGCTCGCCATCGACGGGCTGGACCTGACGGCGGTGGTCAGCGACCGCAAGGTGATAGAGGCGCCCGCCGGAGCGGCTACAAACGACGCATGCGCTACTGCCACGAGCAAGGCCCAGGACGGCGGCGAGGAAAACGCCCGCTCGCTCGGCTTCCTGATGCACTGGGGCAAGGCCCGCCTGCTCGCCGCGGCGGACACGAGCTGGAACGTGGAGAACGAACTGGCCTGCCCGCAGAACCGGATCGCGCCGGTCGATCTTTACATCGCCGACAATCACGCCAGCGACATCAGCAACAGCCCCGCCTTCGTGAACAGCATCGCGCCGCGCGTCGTGCTGTTCCAGAACGGCCCCCGCAAGGGCGCGGACGCCAGCGTTTTCGAGACGGTGCGCGCGGCCCCCCGGCACGAAGCCTTGTGGCAGATGCACACGGCCGAGCGCGCGGCCGGGCATAACGAGCCGCCGCAGCGCATCGCCAATCTTACCGGCGGCACGGATGGGCATCCGCTGAGCGTCTATGTCGCGCGTGACGGCGCGATCACTATCGTCAATCCGCGTATCGGGCATAGTGAAACCTATCCGGCCGGGAAATGATCGGCGCGGTGAGGGCGGGGATCCAGAGTCCTGACCTGATTGCTACCCTGCGCGCCATCGTGGGGCGGCGCCATGTGCTGACGGATGCCGCCGCTACGCGGCGCTACCGCACCGGCTATCGCACGGGAAGCGGCGCCGCTTTGGCAGTGGTCCGCCCAGGCTCGCTGGTCGAGCTATGGCGGGTGGCTTCCGCCTGCGTCGCGGCGGATGTCAGCCTCATCATGCAGGCCAGCAACACCGGCCTCACCGGCGGCTCGACACCGGACGGCGACGATTATCCCGGCGGTGTCGTGCTGGTGAGCACAGTGCGGCTCGACAGGCTGCATCTCGTCGATGGCGGCCGGCAGGTCGTCTGCCTGCCCGGCGCCACGCTGTTTCAACTGGAGCGCGCCTTGCGGCCCCTGGGGCGGGAGCCGCATTCGGTGATCGGCTCCTCCTGCATCGGCGCCTCGGTGCTGGGCGGCGTGTGCAACAACAGCGGCGGCGCGCTGGTCCAGCGCGGCCCCGCCTTCACCGAGCTGGCCCTGTTCGCGCGCGTCCAGCCGAACGGAACGCTCACCCTCGTCAACCACCTCGGCATCGCGCTTGGCGACGAGCCGGAAACGATGCTCGCGCGGCTCGAAGCCGGCGATTTTTCCCCCGCCGATGTTGCCGACGATCCCGGCAAGCGCGCATCGGCCGCCGCGAGCTACGCCGGGCATGTCCGCGCCATCGACGCCGCCACGCCCGCCCGCTTCAATGCCGATCCGCGCTATCTCCACGAAGCGTCGGGCTGCGCCGGCAAGCTTATCCTGTTCGCGGTGCGGCTCGACACCTTCCCACGGGACGAGGACACGACCACCTTCTACATCGGCACAAACGACCCGGCGCAACTGACCGCCCTGCGCCGGGCGGTGCTGGGCACGTTCCGGCACCTGCCGGTGGCCGGCGAATATATGCACCGCACCGCCTTCGATATCGCGGCGGTCTATGGGAAAGACACCTTCCTCGCCGTCCAGCATCTGGGCACCGATCGGCTCCCCAAGCTGTTCGCGGCCAAAGCGTGGATCGACAGCGTCGCGGCCCGGTTGGGCGCGCGTTGGGCGGGGCTGGGCGACCGGCTGATGCAGGCCGCGAGCCACCTCTTTCCCAACCCGCTACCGGCGCGGATGCGCGATTATCGGGACCGCTTCGAGCACCATCTCATTCTCAAGATGGCCGGGGGCGGCGCAGCGGAGGCCCGGAACTGGCTCACCGTCCACATGGCGGGGGAGCATGGCGCTTTCTTCGAGTGCACGGCGGATGAAGCGGCGAAGGCGTTCCTCCATCGTTTCGCGGTCGCGGGCGCGGCCGTGCGCTACCGGGCGGTGCACCGGGAATGCGTGGAGGATATCGTCGCGCTGGACATTGCCTTGCCGCGCAACGCCGAGGATTGGGTGGAGACCCTGTCCACCGACATCGACGCGGCTATCCTGCACAAGATCTATTACGGGCATTTCTTCTGCCACGTGTTCCATCAAGACTATGTAGTGAAGAAAGGTGTCGACCCCCATGCGCTCGAACAGCGCATGCTCGCGCTGCTCGACCGGCGCGGCGCGGAATATCCGGCCGAGCACAATGTCGGCCATCTTTACCGGGCCAAGCCGGCACTGGCGGATTTCTATCGCGCGCTCGACCCGCGCAACCAGCTCAACCCCGGCATCGGCCAGACCAGCAAGGTGCGATTCTGGGGCGAAGGGCAGCCGCACTGAGCACGGCCCGTGCGGAACTTGTTATACAGTTGACCCGTCGGAATTGCGGAAAATCAACGGAACACCGCAAACTAGCCGCTATCATCGCGCGCGTTTGACTTTCCTTGGCCATAAACCGTATACAGTTTGGCGATATCGGAGGACGAATGACGCGCGATGGCGCCCCCAAGGGGCTCAGGTCACAGGAATGGTTCGCGAACCGGGACCGCCCGGATATGACCGCGACCTATCTGGAACGGTTCACCAACTACGGACTGACCCCGGCCGAGTTGCGATCGGGCCGGCCGATCATCGGCATCGCGCAGACCGGCACGGACCTGACCCCGTGCAATCGCGTCCATATCGACCTCGCAAAGCGGGTGCGCGACGGCATTCGGGATGCCGGCGGCATTCCCATGGAATTTCCGGTCCACCCGATTTTCGAGAACTGCCGGCGGCCAACCGCCGCGATCGACCGCAACCTCGCTTATCTGGGTCTGGTCGAAATCCTGTACGGCTACCCGCTCGATGCCGTGGTCCTCACCACCGGATGCGACAAGACGACGCCCAGCGCGATCATGGCCGCCGCGACGGTCGACCTGCCGGCCATCGTGCTCTCCAGCGGCCCCATGCTCGATGGCTGGCTCGACGGCGAGCGGGTGGGCTCGGGCACGATCCTGTGGAAAAGCCGCAAGCGGATGGCGGCCGGGGAAATCGACGAGGAGGGCTTCCTGGAAGCCGCGCTCTCCTCCGCTCCTTCGGTCGGGCACTGCAACACCATGGGCACGGCGCTGACGATGAATTCGGTCGCCGAGGCGCTGGGCCTCTCCCTGACCGGCTGCGCCGCCATTCCGGCGGCTTATGCAGCGCGCTCGCAAATGGCCTATCTCACCGGCCACCGCATCGTGGAGATGGTCCATGAGGACCTGCGTCCCTCGCGCATCCTGACGCGCGAGGCGTTTCTCGACGCGATTGCGCTGGTCACGGCCATCGGCGGCTCGACCAACGCCCAGCCGCACATCGCCGCCATGGCGCGCCATGCCGGCGTGGAGATCGGCACGCAGGACTGGCAGGATACCGGCTACGATCTGCCGCTGCTGGTCAATCTCCAGCCGGCCGGCACCTATCTCGGCGAGAGCTTCCACCGTGCCGGCGGCGTGCCGGCGGTAATGGCGGAGCTGCTGCGGGCGGGCAAGTTGCACGGCGACCGGCTGACGGTGACGGGCGCGTCGATGGCCGAGAATCTGGCCGGCGTCGCAGCAACGGACAGCGATGTGATCCGCCCGTTCGATAAGCCGCTCATGGAGAAAGCCGGGTTGCTGCCGCTGCGCGGCAATCTGTTCGACTTCGCGATCATGAAAGTCAGCGTGGTCTCGCCCGAGTTCCGCCGCCGCTATCTGGAGGTGCCGGGGCGCGAAGGCGTGTTCGAGGCGCGTGCCATCGTCTTCGACGGCAGCGAGGATTACCACGCGCGGATCAACGACCCCGCGCTGGAGATCGACGAGAATTGCATGCTGGTGATCCGCGGCGCCGGTCCCATCGGCTGGCCGGGGAGCGCCGAGGTGGTCAACATGCAGCCGCCCGACGCGCTGCTCAAGCGCGGCATCACCAGCCTGCCGACGCTGGGGGACGGCCGCCAGTCGGGCACGTCCGAGAGCCCCTCGATCGTGCATGTCTGCCCGGAGAGCGCGGCCGGCGGCGGCCTCTCCTGGCTGCGCACGGGCGACATCATCCGTGTCGACCTGAATGCCGGGCGCTGCGACGCGCTGGTCGCCGAGGAGGAAATCGAGCGCCGCAAAGCGGAAGCGCCGCCGCCCGTCCCGCCGAGCCATACGCCGTGGGAAGAGCTGTATCGCGCGCACACCGGCTCGCTCGAAACGGGGGGATGCCTGGAATTCGCCACCCATTATCGCCAGCTGGGCGCCGTGCCGCCGCGCCATAATCACTAATGGAGGAAGCCGCCATCGGGCAGACTGGCGGACGCGCCTCGCCCAAGCCATATAGAGAGGGAGCACGAGCAATCAGGGACGTGGACGTGGACATTCGGGAATCAGGATTGGGGGAAGGCACACCTTCGACCCTGCGCACGCATGTAATGAAGGAATTGCGCGCGCAGATCCTGTCCGGCCGCTATCGGCCGGGAGAGCGGATCAACGAAAGCAAGATCGCGCGCGAACTCAACATCAGCCGCATCCCGGTGCGCGAGGCGCTCTCGCAATTGCAGGAGCAGGGGCTGCTCACCAGCCACGAGCGGCGCGGCATGTTCGTGACCAAATTGTCCGACGACGAGGTGCAGCAGATCAATTCGCTGCGTCTGGTGCTGGAAGCCGAAGCGATCCGGCTCGCCCGCGCCCGGATGACGCCCGCGATCCTGGCGGACCTGACCGACCTGGTCGAGCAGATGGAGAATTGGGACGGCCCCCTGATCGACGCGGTGGCGCTAGACCGGAAATTTCATGCGGCGATCTGGCGGGCGGCGGGCAATCCCTGCCTGGAGCGCGTGCTGATCTCGCTGACGACCTCGCTGTTCGCGCACCGGGCACTGGAGCATGTCAGTATGGAGATCCGCCGCTGGCGCCTCAACCACCATCGGGCCCTGCTCAATCTGGTGGCGGGCGGTGATGGCGACCCTGTGCTGGCGATGCTGGAGCATCTGCGCATGGGCTATACCGAGCCCGAGCGCTATTCGAGCCTCGCGGTGACGGGCGCGCTCTCGACCTGAGCGAGCCGGCGCACGACAGCGCTCCCTCCCGACACACCTCCCCCGTCTTTAACCGGAAGGATCTCATGAAACTGCTTCGCTACGGACCGAAAGGCCAGGAAAAACCCGGCGTCCTCGACGATCAGGGCCGCATCCGCTCGCTCGCCGGCCATGTTGCCGATATCGACGGGGCCGTGCTCGCAACCGGCTTGGATGCAGTCCGCGCGCTCGATCCCGCCAGCCTGCCTCTCGTGCCCGATGCGGAAGCGGCGCGGATCGCCGAGCCGGTCGCGCGGGTCGGCAAGTTCCTGTGCATCGGCCTCAACTATAGCGATCATGCCGCCGAGGCGGGCCAGCCGGTGCCGGGCGAACCGATCCTGTTCACCAAGGCGACCTCGGCGATCATGGGGCCGAACGACGATATCGTGCTGCCGCCCACCTCGGCAAAGTCCGACTGGGAAGTGGAGCTGGGCGTGGTGATCGGCAAGGAGGCGCGCTACGTCTCGCGCGAGCAGGCGCTGGATCATGTCGCCGGCCTGTGCGTGGTCAACGATCTTTCCGAGCGCGAGTATCAGCTCGAACGCGCCGGCCAGTGGGACAAGGGCAAGGGCTGCGATACATTCGGCCCGTTCGGCCCGTGGCTGGTTACGCTGGACGAGATTGCGGACATCGACGCCCTGGGCATGTGGCTGGACGTCAACGGCGAGCGCATGCAGACCGGCAACAGCGCGACGATGATCTTCGATGTGCCCTATCTGGTCCACTATGTCAGCCAGTTCATGAGCTTGCAGCCCGGCGACATCATCAGCACCGGCACGCCCCCCGGTGTCGGCATGGGCAAGACACCGCCGCGCTTCCTCCAGGAAGGCGATATCGTGACGCTCGGTATCGACGGCCTGGGCGAACAGCGGCAGCAGGTCACGCGCTACAGAGGCTGAAGCGCCGGGGGGCGCGCAAGCTCATGCGCGCACCTTTCAGAGCAATGATCCTGTCGCGCCGAGGTTCACCGGGGCATGACAGTTCGCGTTGCTTCAACCCGAGCCTCTCCCTCAGGCCGAGCGCCGCCGGGATATGTTTGCACAGCGCCGGCGTCTCACTTTCGCGCGCCCCGAAGGGCGATATAGCCATCCAAACGAGGCAGGTGCTGGCGTGCGGCCGCTTCAGGTCGAACCCCGCCTGCTCCTGCACAGGCGGAAACCCATGCGCATGAGCGGACCTTTTCCGCCATAGGCTCCCGCCTGTACCAGAGCATTGCTTCCATCTGGTGCGGATAAGCCTACAGGCTCATGCCGCCGTCGATCACGATATTCGCGCCGGTCATGAAACGGGCTTCATCCGAGGCAAGCAGCACCGCGACCTCCGCGATCTCCCCCGGCGTGCCGATCCGCCCCATGGGCTGGCGCGCGATGAAGGCCGCGCGGGCGGCCGCCTCATCCCCGGTCGCGCGCAGGCGTTCGGCCAGCGACGGGCTATCGACGGTGCCGGGGCTGATCGCGTTGCAGCGAATCCCCTGCGTGATGAAATCGCGCGCCACCGACATGGTAAGGCCGATCACGGCCGCTTTCGACGTGCCGTAGGCAAAGCGATTCGGCGCGGCCATAACCGAGGAGACAACCGACGCGATATTGACGATGCTTCCCCCTCCCCCGGCCAGCATGGCGGGCAGGAAAGCGCGAATCATCGTTTCGACGGACCCGACATTGACCTTGAGGCTGCGCGCCAGAGCGTCGGGCGCCGCATCGAGCAGCGTGCCGGAGAGCACGATCCCCGCGCAATTGACGAGCACATTCACCTGCGGATTGGCCTGCGCCAGCGCCTCGGCGGCCGAGCTGTCCGTGGCATCGAGCGCAGAGCACGTGACGTGCTCCAGCCCCGCGAAACGCTCCGCCAGTCCATCCCCCTGAAGATCGGTTGCGATGACATGCGCGCCTTCGCGCAGGAAAGCGCGGGCGATGGCGAAACCGATCCCCTGCGCCGCACCGGTGATGAGGCAATGTTTGCCCGCGAGCCTGTTGGTCATGATGTCCTCTCTCAACCTGGGAACAGCGTCAGCCCGCCGTCGATGCGCAGCACCTGCCCGCTGACGAAGCGGCTCTGCTCGCCGGCGAGGAAAGCAACGGCATCGGCAATCTCATCGGGCGTGGCGTAGCGGTCGAGCGATGGGCCCTCAACTTGCATCCGGGGGTCGGTCGTGCGCGTGGCGAGAAAACGCGCGCTCATCGCCGGGCCGGGGCTGACCGCGTTGACGCGCACGCCATGCGCCCGCGCTTCCAGCGCAAGGCAGCGCGTATAATGCAATATGGCCGCCTTCGCGCAGGCATAGACGACCTCCGGCGACACGCCCATCTGCCCGTTTAGCGACCCGAAATTGATGACACTGCCCCGCTGCCGCGTCATCATGCCCGGCACGACCGCGCGGCACATCAGGACCGTACCGAGGAAGTTGCGGTCCATCACCGCGCGCATATCCGCCATGCTCACGTCCAGCGCGCCGTTGGGATTGGGCTTGCCGCCGGCCGCGCCAATGTCGCCGCCCGCGCAATTCACCAGGATGGAGATCGGCCCCAATGCGGTCTCGACCTCACCCACCATCCGCGCCACGGCCGCCTCGTCCGTGATATCGCCGGTGACGCCGATGGCGGGGCGCTCGCCCGCAATCGCGGCCGCGACGTCCGACAGGTTCCGCGCCTCGCCATATTGGGCCGGGGCCAGCTCATCAATGTCGTGAATGGCGACCGCGGCGCCCATGGCGGATAGCTTTTCCGCGATCCGGCGCCCCAGTCCACGCCCCGAACCGGTAACGAGCGCCACCGCCCCACCTTTCAGCGGCGGGACAAAGGAAGCAGCCCCCCCTTCCACCGATTGCGCCATGAGCACTCCCCTAAAATGAATACAGGCCGAAAACTAGATTTTCTGGTGATATACCGTGACGATTCCCTTGAATACATGACGCAGGGAAACGCCGTTGACAACCTCCGTTGTCCATTTAGTATACAGTTTTGATAAGCCGATGAAGCCTTGGAGGGGGTAGCTTGACCAGCGCAATGACGTTCGATCGCCCCCTGCCCCGGTGGGCCGCATGAGGATGAGCCGGGTCCGTTACGGCGTGGTCGGCTTCGCCCTGTCGCTGGCCGTTCTCTCCTACATCCAGCGTGTCGCCATCTCGCAAGCGGCCGGCCCGATCGCGGAGGATCTCAACCTCAGTAAGGCCGAACTGGGGGCGGTGCTGGGCGCCTTCGGCCTCGCCTACGCCGCGTTCGAAATCCCGATGGGCCTGTTCGGCGACAAGATCGGGGTGCGCCGGGTGCTCACGCAGATCGTGCTGTTCTGGTCGTTCTTCACCGCCATGACCGGCGCTGCCTGGAGCTACGTCTCGCTCTGGGTCATCCGCTTCCTGTTCGGGGCGGGCGAGGCGGGCTGCTTCCCCAATCTCACGCGCATGCTCAGCCAGTGGCTGCCGCGCGGCGAGCGCATCCGCGCGCAATCGCTGATGTGGGCGGCGACCCGCTGGGGCGGCGCCATCGCACCGCCGCTGACCCTGCTCGGTATCCAGCTCTTCGGCTGGCGCTGGAGCTTCGTGGCGTTCGCGATGCTGGGCGTCATCTGGTGCGCCTTCTTCCTCGCCCGCTTCCGCGAGTATCCGGCCGATCACCCCGGCGTCGACGAGGCGGAACAGGCGCTGCTCGCGGAATCCGCCGCGCTAGTGCGCGAGGAGACGCACGGCGGCTGGTTCAAGGTGCTGCTGCGGCCGCAGGTTCTGCTGCTCGTCCTGCAATATTTCTGCTGGTCCTACGTCTGGTATTTCTTCATCACCTGGCTGCCGATCTTTTTGCAGGAGCGGCATGGGCAAAGCGCGGCGGCGACGGCCGGCCTCGCCATGCTGCCGCTGCTTGCCGGCGGCCTCGGCACCCTCGTCAGCGGCTGGATTCCGGCGGCGATCCCGCGCCGCCATATCGCGGTCGCCGCTTTCGCCGCCGTTGCGCTCATGCTGTTGCTGCTCCCCAATGCCGGCAGCGCCGCCACGGCGATCGCGCTGATGGCAGCGATCAGCTTCTGCGGCGACCTGACGGTGCCGATCTCCTGGAACGCCTGCGCCGATATCGGCCGGCGCTACACCGCCACCGTCGCGGCGGCGATGAACATGTTCGGCAATTTCTCCGGCTTCATCGCGCCGGTCGTCATCGGCCTCATCCTCCAGCGATCCGGCAACGACTGGGCGCCGGTGCTCTACGTCATGGCCGGCGTGGCGGCATGCGGCGCGGTGCTATGGCTGGTGCTCGATCTGGAAGGGGCGGCAGGCGATGAACGCGCAGCGCCCGCAACAGGCATCGAGCCCTAAACCCAACAAGGACAGGAAACAAAACGTGCAGATAGACCTGACAGGCAGGACGGCGGTGCTGGTGGGCGCCAGCGGCGGGCTGGGCGAAGCCATGGCGCGCGCGCTGGGCGAGGCGGGCGCGCAACTGGCGCTGGTCGGCCGCAACAGGGCCAGGCTGGATGCGCTGAAGGCGGAGCTTGAAGCGGCCGGCGCCACCGCAGCCTGCTTCACGGCGGAAATGACGCAGGAAACCGATGCGGCCCGCCTCCATGCGGAGGTGGTCGCCCGCTTCGGCGATCCGCAAATTCTCATCAACAGCGCCGGCACCAACCTGCGCAAGAATCTCGTCGATTTCACGCTGGAGGAGTTTCGCGGCGTTATCGATTCGAGCCTCATCAGCACCTTCCTCGCCTGCCGCGCCTTCGTGCCGGGCATGCAGCGCACCGGGCACGGGCGGATCATCAACCTGACCTCGATCCTCGCCCACGTCTCGCTGCCGCAGCGCACCGCTTATTCCTCGGCCAAGTCGGCGCTGCTCGGCTTTACCCGCTCGCTCGCGCTGGAGCTTGCCGGCAACGGCATCACGGTCAACGGCATCAGCCCCGGCCCGTTCGCCACGCCGCTCAACGCGCCGGTGATGAACGATCCGGCCGCGAACGCCGCCTTCCTCCAGAGCCTGCCCGTGGGCCGCTGGGGCAAGCCGGAGGAAGTCGGCGGGCTGGTCGCCTATCTCTGCTCGGACCTCGCCGGCTTCGTCACCGGCACGGACTTCCTGATCGACGGCGGCTGGACCGCGCGCTGAACCGCACAAGGAAAGGGTTTTCTCGATGCATGCACGGATTTTGTGGAGCGCGCCGATCACGCTGGCGCTGGCCCTGATGGCGGCGCCTGCCGTCCCGCAGGATGCGCCGGACGCGCAGACCGCCGCGCTGCTCAAGCCGCCCAGCATTCCGGGGCAGAACATCAACGGCATGAAGGTTTATATCCGCGCCGGGCTCAAGACCCATTTCCGCGGACAGCATGATTATCCGCAGTTCCTCGCGGACTGGTCCAAGATCCTCACCGAGCATGGCGCGGTCGTCGATGGCTCGATGCACGCCCCCACGGCGGCCGAGCTGGACGGCGTCGACGTGCTGGTCATCTACAAGGGCGACGCGGGTTACATGACGCCGGCCGAGAAGGCCGCGCTCGATGCCTTCGTCAAGCGCGGCGGTGGTATCGTCTCAATCCACGATGCGCTGTGCGGGCCGGACCCGGAGCAGTTCGCCACCTATGTCGGCGGCGCCAAGAAGCATGGCGAGATCAACTTCACGCTCGACGCGCCCGTCTCCTACAAGATCGTCGACCCCAACCACCCGATCATGAGGGGCATGAGCGAGATCACCCTGTTCGACGAGGCGTTTTACAAGCTCACCTGGTCGAAGGAGGCGAAGGTGAACGTCCTCGCCACCAGCGTGATCGCCGATACGCCGGTCGCGCGGCAAGCCGGCTATGCCGGGCAGACGGTGCCGCAAATCTGGACCTATGAGCGCAATGCCGCCGGTGGCAAGCCGGCGCGGGCGTTCGTCTGGATGCAAGGCCATCTCTACGAGAATACGCTGAACTACCAGATCGAGACGATGCTCCTGCGCGCGATCGCGTGGGCCGGCCACCGGCCGGTCGAGGAACTGGCCGAGTATAAGGACGCAGCGCCCGGCCCCGGCGTCCATGAACAATCGGCGCCGAGCCGGGCTCCCAGGCGCAACTGATCCGGGGGCAATCCCTCCCCGCCTGACCGGCTATATCGGGACAGACGCACAGGCCGCCGGACGAAGGGCCATGCTTCCGGCATGACCGACGAATAGCGAACGGTGCCTCCATCACCCTGTCAGAAAAGCCCGGCATGGTGCCGGGTCCGGATGCGGGCCGATCTCATGCGAGAAAACAGCCGGCCCATTCCATGTCGATTGCTCCTCGGGTCGCAAGTCGGGGCAATCGGGGAACGGGCCGGCATAAAGCCCGGTTTGGCGAGGCCGAACCGGGCTTCTGGAGCGGGCTGGGCGGGCGCTGGCGGGAGTGCGGCCCGCCAGCGCCCAAACCTTCAGAAGTTGAAGCGGACGCCGACGCGATACATCCGGCCGATCACATCGTAGAGGCCCGGATTCACGTCGATGCCGGTGTTGGTCTGCGGTGCCGGCTCGGGATCCCTGTTGAAGAGATTGTCGACCTTGAAATAGGCCTCCACCCCTTTCTTGAGGTTCACGGAGCCGGACACGTCGACATAGAAGGCGCCCTTCATGTCGTTGCGATTGATGGTGCGGTTGTTGACCGTCGAGGCTGGGCAGCCCGTCTGGCAGACGACATAGGAATTGCTGTAGACGCCATCGGAGAACCAACGTTCCTGAACGGTGAAGCGCCAGCGGTCCGTGCTGAAGCTCTGCGTCGCCAGCACCTTCCAGTCCGGCGTCGAGCCGGCGTTGACCCCGGCGGACTCCGTCGGCACGGCCCCCGGAATGCCCGAGAAGGACCGGTTGTGCAGCACATGGGTCGCCAGCGCGCGGAGGGTCAGCCGTCCCGGCAAGCTCAACGGGTTGGCGATCTGATAGCTCGCCTCGATATCGAACCCTTCGGCAAACAGCTCGGCAAAGTTGAACGGCTGGGTCTTCACATAATTGTCGGTCTGGTTCGGGCCGAGCAGGTTGAACAGACCGTCGCAGTTGGTGAGCAGGCCGGTCTTGCAGAAATTGACCACGTTCGCCGCCGATAGGCTGGAGATAACGTCCTTCACCTTGATTCGATAATAATCGAAGGAGAGACCCAGGCCCGGTGCCCAGCTCGGACGGGAAAGCACGATGCCGGCGGTTGTGTTTCGCGCCTTCTCCGGCGTCAGAGTGGGGTTGCCGCCCGTGATCTGCAACACATTGACCTGCGGCGGTCCCTTGCTGGGATCGTCGGGGGTCGCAGGATCGTAGAAGGGATTGGTGAAGTTCGGAATATTGACCGAGCTACCCGCGGCATACAGTTCCGACAGGTTCGGCGCACGCACGTCCCGCGATGTGACGGCACGCAGGCGAATACCGTCGATCGGCGTGTCCCAGGTGCCGCCGATCTTCCAGGTATAGATGGTGCCGGACGTGCTGTAGTGCGTGGCGCGGCCGCCCAGATTGAGGTTGGCTTTGCCAGCGCCTTCCGAATCGAACAACGGAACGTTCAGTTCGAGGAAGCCTTCGTAGACATGATATTTGCCGCCGCCGCTCCGGTAGTTGCCGGCGTACCAGTTGTTACCCCCCGCATTGAGCAGCGGATCAATGGGATACAGGCTGGCTTCCGGGCCGCCCGCCGCGCCGTTGCCGTTACTATAGGGGTCGCCGGTTACTTTGTAATATTCCTGCCGCCACTCGACACCGGCCGCGACCGCGACGGGGCCCGCCCATAGCGTGAGCGGCTCGCCGGAAATGTTGAAGCTGGCGACGTTCTGCGTCTGGCGGGTATGCTGGTAGGGCCCGGCGACCGGCTCGATATAGGCCAGCGTCGAAGCCGCCGGCACGCCGCCGCCGATGATGTTGAGCGGCTGGCAGCCCGATGCACGCGCCGCTGCGCTGGAGCAGACGATCTGCCCGTCGAGCAGAACGGCCTGGATCGCGGCGTTGTAGCGGGCATTGAGCGTGATATTGCTCACGTCGATGTCGGTGATATTCTCGCCGTGCTCATAATAGGTATCGTAGTGCCAGGCGGTCCCGCCAAGGTCGACCGTACCCTGTGCGCCGAGCACCAGACGATATTGCTGGCGCGTCGGGGCAACGACGATGTTGGGCAGGATGGCGTTACTGACGCCAAAGCCGAACTGCGTGATCCCCGCCGTCGCGCACTGCTGCTGGATGATCGTCGGCACATAAGGATTGGAGCATTGCAGCGTCAGGCCTGATTTGGCCGCCCCCGGATTAGGCTGTGTGCTGGTTTCGATCCGCGCTGCGTTGAAGGTTGCATAAATCTCATTGTCCGGCGCGATGTCGAAGCCGATCCGGGCATATCCGTTCCAGCGCTCGATCGGCGTCTGCAAGGTCGTACCGATGCCGACATTGCCCGAAAGGTCGCCGCCTGCGCAGAAGCCGACATAACAGTTCGCGACCGTCCCTGCGGCATTCTTGACCGGTACACCCTGAACGCCTGCAAGGTTGGTTCCGTAGACGAACGGGAAGGGATTGCCGTTGGCATCGAAAGCGGTGCCCTGAAGCGGGCCGTTCGTGATGAGGCCGTATTTGGTGTACTGATAGGCTTGGGCATGGTCGCCGATGGTATACTGCGGCCCACCCCCGCCCGCGAGAATGCCGGTATCGAAAAGGGTGGTCGTGCGATACCAGTTGCGCCCCTCGGCCATCTCCTCGCCATAGCCGCCGGCGGCGATGCCATCCTCATGGTCATACTCACCGTTGAGGATGATATGCAGGCGGTTATCCAGGAACGATTTTCCCACGGCGATCTGGGCCAGCACCTGCTTGTTGTCGCCATAGGTGCTGATGCCGCCCTGGATATTGCCCTTGATACCCTCGAAGCGCGTATCGGTGATGAAGTTGACGACACCGCCAACCGCGTCGGAACCGTAGGACGCCGAAGCGCCGCCGGTGACAACGTCGACACGCTTGACCAGAAGCTGCGGGAACAGGCTGATATCCGGCACGCCGGTCACATTCGCGCCGACGACGCGCTGCCCATCGAGCAGCGTCAGCGTGCGGATCGTGCCGAGGCCGTGCAGCGCGAAGGAGCTGAGGCCCTGCGTGCCGCTCGACGTGCTGTTATTGCCGACCGTAACGCCGGTAGAGCCCTGCAACGAGGGCAACTGCGCGATGGTGGTGAAGATGTTGGGCTGGGCGTTCGCGGCGATCTGCTCGGTATCAATCGCCTGAACCGGCGTGGGCGCCGAGAAGTTCGGCGAGACGATGCGCGAGCCGGTAATTACGATGTCCTGCGTGCTCGCCGCCCCGGATTGGGTTGTATCCTGAGCGTAAGCGGGTGCGGTGCAGGCCAGCGCGGCAAGCGCAACACCCGCCGAGAGCAAACCATGGCGCAAGCCGGAGTGGCTGCGCCGTCCATTCGTGCATTCAAGACTTTCCATCACAAGTCCTCCCCGTTGGTTTTGGCCATGTTGATCATGGCGCGACTGCAAAAAGCGCATGGTGAGTCAGGATAAAGAGCGTCCGGCGATCCGGCCCGCCGAAGATCAGTTGCAGCGGCCGGGCAGGCACGTCGATCCGGCCGATCGGCTTGCCCGCGCGATCGAAAACGAACACCTGGCCGTTGGCGATGAAGACATTCCCGTCCCGATCCACCGCGACGCTTTCCCCGCCCCGGTTGGCGAACGGCCTGAGGTCGGTGATCGCGCCGCCGACGCCGAGCAGGCCGCTGAAGGTGCGGTCCTCCGATTCATTGCTGACGAACACCCGTTCGCCGACCTTCCCCGTCACGAACCCGTAGGAGTCGAGCGAGTCCGAGAAACGCCAGCCCTGCCGGGATGCCGGCCCCTGCTGGAACACCCGGTAGGCGGGGAGGACGAGGGTCCCATCCGGCGAGACATATTCGCGGGCGGTGGGCACGGCCACGTCGCGCGCGAACATCTCGGCAAGCGTGGTGAAATGATCGGTCGCCGGATCATATTGATCGCGAAACTCGCCATTGTTCCAGAAATTGCCCGGAATGGCGGTGAGCGCATCCGGCCGGGCCTGGACCGGCGTCGGCGGGATCAGCGTGATCGCGCCATCCCTGGTGCCGGGCCGGACGCTGTAGACGCTTGCCTCGGCCCCCAGCGACGAGAGCACCATCAGATTGCCCGCCTTGTCCATCGCCAGATTGACCGGGTCTATCGGCTGATCGCGCAGGACGGCCAGCCCCTCATCGGCCGACCAGCTCAGGATGCGGTGGAAGCGGTGCTCGACGAAATAGAGCTTGCCCTTCTCATCCACCGTAGCGCCGGAAATGGACCAGAAGCCGTCCGCCACCTTCTTCAGCGCCGCGCCGGCGGGGAATATGGCGGGCAAGGGCGCGGGTGCCGGCTTGGCGGGGTGCGCCTCTATGTCGAGCACCGCGAATTCGCGCTCGCGCACGACAAGCCCGCTGCCCATCTCCTCGATCGCGTTTTCGAACGGGAACTTGCTCGCGCGCAGATAGGTGGCGCAGCCATTGGCGTCGCAGGTCGCATAGCCGCTCTCGGCATTCACATGGACATTGCGGAAGCGGATATCGGATGAGTTGAACAGCTTCACCGCGCTCTTGGCGGGCTTGTATGACCGGGTGACGCGATAGCCGTGATAATTGGCGAACAGAATGTTGCGCGAGTTGCGGATCTCCATGGAGATCGCATCGGCCCCGTCGCCCACTTCCTGCTCGGTCTGCGGCGCGAAGAATTCCCAATTCTCGACACCGTCCAGCACGATCTCGTTGCGCACATGGTGCTCGGCCGAGAGTTGGTAGACGCGGCCGGGCGTGCGCGTATCAGACACGTAGAAGCCAGCCTGAGCAAAGGTATTGGGCGCCCAGATGGCGTTGAACGTGCCGCCGCCGCCATCCGTCACCCAGATCCCGGCGTGCTGCTCGTCCCAATAATTGTTGGCGACGGGGTCGCCATCCGGCCGGGCGTAGATATTCTGCGGCTTGCCATCGGCGATGACGGTGCCGCCACCGCCCTGGATCTTGACGTCGTCGATCAGCGAGGTGGCACCGGCCCGCCACAGGATATCGGTCGCGCGCGGGTTGATCCGGCCAGCAAAGACACCGAGGCCGGAGACGATATTGGTGCCGCCCTTCGGCGCTTCTATGATCGCCTTGGCCGGGCCGATCCCGGCATAAGCGGGCACATTGTCCGGCAATGCGATCTGCGTCGTGCTCGGGTGGAGGCCCACCAGCACCGTGTCGGGCTTGAGCAGCAACGTATCGGTGACGGAATAGAAGCCGGACGGGAAATAAAGAACGCGATGCGTCGCGATGGCGGCGCGCAGCGCGGCGGTATCGTCGGTCTTGCCATCCCCCTTCACGCCGAGCGTGCGGACATTCACCCACTCGACGGTCGGCGGCAGCGGGCGGATTGCCGGAGCACCGGGAGCCGGCAGCGCCGCGATGGCAGCCGCCTTGAACCGCGTCTCGAAGCTGCCCGGCACACCCAGGCCGGCCAGAGTCAGGCCGTAAGTGAATTCATCGACCCGGTAGGTCCCCGTCCGTCCCACGGTCCTGCCGCTGTCACGGAACCGCGCGAAGGTCGGCGTCCGGGCGGCCACCGCGTTCTGGAAGCCTATCTGAGTATAGGCATTGCCCTCGTTGGAAATGAGGACGGCCGCCTTCGACACATTCTCGAAGCGGATATCCTTGCCGAACAGCCAGTCGCCATATCCCTTGTCGATCTCGATCCCCACGGGTGTATTGCGGATCGAGACGTTAGCCATGGTCAGGCCCGCCTCATGCTCGCGGATGGCGGCATCCTTCTGCCCGTCGAAGGTCGCGTCGAGCAGGGTGAATTGCCACGCCGGCGACGGCTTCTCGCTGACGATGCCGTAACGGCCGCCGCGAAAATGCACGTCGCGGAACTCGTTGCCGGCCATGTAGACTCCGGCAAAGGCCGACCCGAGATCGAAGGTCATATGACTGAGAAAGCCGTGCTGCGCGACACGGAAGCGCACGGCGGCAGCCGCCGGATTGCCCTGCCCGATCTTCACGTCGATGTTGCTCATCGCGGAATAGAAGCTCGCCGAATTGGCGTCGCGCACCTTGCGATCGCGCGGCACGACGTTCGGCACGGGCACGGGGATCTCGCCGACCGCATATTGGTCGCCGCCAGTGAACACGATCATGGCGGACACGCCGGTCTGGAAGCCGGGCGTCTCGTCCGCCAGCAGGATCACGGGCCGCGTTGGGCCGACACCGAAGATCCGCACGCCCTGCGGCACCAGCAAGGTGCGCGTGATGCGGTAGCGCCCGGACGGCAGGAAGACGAGGCCGTCGCGGCTCTCCTTGCGGCGCGCGCGATCGAGCGCCTGCTGGATGGCATCGGTATCGTCCGCCTGCCCGTCACCCTTGGCACTGACGACGATCGCGACATCGTCGGCAGGCATGGTAACGAAAGCGGAATTCGACGCCGCGCGTACAGCAAAAGGCGCCCAAAGCGCTAGCAAGGCTATGATGAGGCTGATCTTCATCTTACACATATCCGATCTTGCGAACGAATAGCGACGGTCGCGTGTTTCGGCATCCACGACCAAGGTCGTATATGCAGGAGCATCGGGAGACCGATACACGGAACGGGGCGGCGATTGCCGTCCGGTTTCTTGGAATGCCTCGCGCGGGAATAGAGCTTGCGCTGGCCGCTTGGGTTACGGATGGACAGGGTGCAGCCGGATTCACAGATCAAACCGATGGCCCCCACCGCCGTGGTCGTGATGGGGGTTAGCGGCAGCGGCAAAAGCACGCTCGGCAGCTTGCTCGCGCAGGAACTGGGGTGTCGTTTCGTGGAAGGCGACGAATTGCATACGCCCGCGAACATCGAGAAGATGAGCCGCGGCGAACCGCTGAACGATGCCGACCGCTGGCCATGGCTCGATCGTCTGGGCAAGGTGCTCCACGACGTCGTCGAGCAGGAAGGGCTTGTCGTCGCTGCCTGCTCCGCCCTCAAATATTGCTATCGCGAGCGTCTCGGCGCGGCTGTCGGCGCGCCCGTCGCCTTCATCATGCTGGAGACGGATCGTGAGGAATTGTCCCGCCGGCTGAACAGCCGGGAGAACCACTATATGCCGGCAAGCCTGCTCGCGAGCCAGTTTGACGCGCTGGAGCGGCCGTTCGAGAGCGAGCGGGCACTGATCCTGGATGCAAGCCTGCCGCCGGAAACGCTCTGCCGCGCCAGCCGGGAGTGGCTCGCGGCTCGCGGCTGAGGCCGCGCCGGCAGGCCGGCCCGCTCCTCCATCATCCCGCAATGAGGGAGCCGGACGTTACTCGCCCGGCTCCTCCCATCTTCAGATCGTCACCGAATAGAGCGCATGGTGGGTGAGGATGAACAGGGTCCGCCCGTCCTTGCCGCCAAAGAGCAACTGCAACGGCCGCTCAGGCACGTCGATCCGGCCCGCCTCGGAGCCGTCCGCCGCGTAGACGAAGACCTGCCCGTTCGCCACATAGACGCGCCCGTCCGGCCCTTGCGCGACGCTCTCGCCGCCGCGATTGGCGAAGGGCTTGAGGTCGGTGATCGCCCCACCCGCGCCGAGCGTGCCGCTATAGGTCTTGACCTCGGACCCGTTGGTGACGAACACCCGGTCGCCCGGCCTGGCCTTGACGAAACCGTAGGTCTGCAAGGCGTTCGACCAGCGCCAGCCGAGATGGTTGGGCGGCCCCTGCTCGAAGGTGCGGTAGGCGGGCAGCACCAGGCTGCCATCTGGCGAGACATATTCCCTCGCGTTCTGCACCGCCGAATCCCGCGCGAACAGCTCGGCGAGCGTGGTGAAATGGTCGGTCCTGGGATCATATTGATCCTTGAACTCGCCATTATTCCAGTAATTGCCGGGAATGGCGACGGTCGCCCCGTCCCGTGCCGCGACCGGGGTCTGCGGGATCAGCGTCAGTTGCTCGGCCGAGGTGCCGGGCTTGAACGTGTAGACCGTCCCATCGGCGCCATCGGACGACAGCACCATGATGTTGCCGGTCTTGTCGATGGCGAGATTGACCGGATCGAGTGCATTGTCGCGCTCGATGGAGAGTCCCTCCTCCGCGCTCCAGCCGTAGATGCGCTGGAATTTCTTCTCCACGAAGTAGAGCTTGCCGTCCGGCGCGACGGCCCCACCGGAGATCGACCAGAAGCCATCCGCCAGCTTTTTGGCCGTGAGCCCTTGCGCCGCCGGCTTGGCGAGGCTGGCCGGCACGTCGAGCACCGCGAATTCGCGCTCGCGCACCTCCAGGCCGCTGGTGCGGTCGTAAATGGCATTCTCATAGGGGAATTTGCTTGCGCGCAGGAAAGTGCCGCAGCCATTCTCATCGCAGGTGCCAAGGCCGCTCTCCGCGTTCACATGCACGTTGCGGAAGCGGATGCCGTCCACATTCTCCAGCACGATCGCGCTATGCGCCGGTTTCTCGGTGCGGGTGACGCGATAGCCATGGTAGTTGGTGACGAGGATATTGCTGGAATTGCGGATTTCCAGACTGATCGCATCCGGACTCTCGCCGACCTCCTCCTCGGTCTGCGGCGCATGGAGCGCCCAGTTCTTCACGCGATTGAGGCCGATCTCCACGCGCACATGATGCTCGTTGGAAAGCTGCAAGACCCTGCCCGGCGTCTGCGTGTCGGACACGTAGAAGCCGGCCTGCGCGTATGTATTGGCCGCCCACAGATTGGTGAAGGTGCCGCCGCCCCCGTCCGTCACCCAGAAGCTGGGATATTGCGCGGCCCACCGCTTGCGCGGGTCCGCATCGCCGGCGTGATAGGGGTCGTAAGGGTTGAAGCGGCTGCCATCGGGATTGAAGGTGCCGTGGCCGCCGAGGATCTTCACGTCCTCGACGAGCGACTCCGCGCCCGCCTTCCACAGCAAGGCGGTCGCACGCGGATTAATGCCGCCGGTAAACAGCCCCACGCCCGAGACGATCGCCGCCCCGCCCCTGGCCGATGCCACCAGCGCCTTGGGCGCGCCGACGCCCTGATAGGCCGCGGTCCCATCAGCGAGCCGGATCTGCGTCGTGCTGGGATTGAGGCCGACCAGCACGGTATCGGGCCGCAGGCGCAGCGTGTCCGTCACCTTGTAGAAGCCGCTCGGCAGATAGACGACGCGGTGCTTGTCGATCGCGGCCTGGATCGCGGCGGTATCGTCCGCCTCAGCGTCGCCCCTGGCACCGAGACTGCGCACGCTCACCCACTGGCTGGTCGGCGGCAGGGCCGTGACGACCGGCTTGCCGCGCCTGGGCATGGCGCCCAGTCCATTCGCGGTGAAGCGGGTCTCATAGGTCCCGAACTGCCCCACGCCCGGCAGCGTCAGACCGTAGGTGAATTCGCCGACCTTGTAGGCGCCGCTCCGCCCGACGGTGCGGCCGCTCTCCCGGAAACGCGCGAACACCGGCGTCCCGCTGGCCACCGCATCGAGGAAGCTCACCTGCGTGAAGGCGTTGTTCTCGTTCGAGACGACGATGCCCGCTTTGGAGACATTCTCGAAGCGGACATCCTGGCCGAACAGCCAGTCGCCATAGCCCTTGTCGATCTCGATGCCGACCGGCGTGTTGCGGAAGGCGACGTTGAGCAGCGTCAGCCCGGCCTCATGCTCGCGGATGCCTGCATCGCGCTGCCCCTCGAAGGTCGAATCGACCAGCGTGTAGGACCAGGCCGGCGAAGGCTTCTCGGTGACGATGCCGTAGCGCCCGCCCCGAAAATGCAGGTCCACCGCCTCGTTGCCGACCATATAGACACCGGCGAAGCCCGAGCCGATGTTGAACTCCATATGGCGCAGATAGGCGTGCTGGGCGGCATGAAAGCGGATGGCGGTCGCCGCCGGATTGCCCTGGCCGATCTCGAAGTCGATATTCGCCATCGCCGAATAGAAACTGCCCGGATTGGAATCGGCGATATCGTCCCGGTCCGGCACCGCGCCCTGCACCGGGAAGGCGATCCGGCCGAACGGCCCCGTGACCGGCCCCGGATCGCGCCCGGAATAGATCACCATGTTCTTCACGCCCTCCTGGAAGCCGGGCGTATTGTCCGGCAGCACCAGCACGGGCCGGGTCTTGCCGACACCGAAGACGCGGGTGCCCGGCGAGACGACGAGCGTGCGCGTGATGCGGTAGCGGCCGGAGGGGAGGAAGACGATGCTGCCCGCGCCCCGGCTCGCCGCGGAATCCAGCCCCGCCTGGATCGCCGCCGTATCGTCCGCCTTGCCGTCGCCGACCGCCTTGATGGTGATCGCCTTCGGGTCGTCGGGCGCGGCCAGATAAACCGAGGGGCCGGCCCAGGCGGGAACCCCCGCAAGGCACGACCCCGCCGTCAGCACAAGCGCCGTGAAGATGCGATGGCGGCGGCTCATAATTCCCCTCCTCCTCAGGTTCGATACGATAATGATTTGCCTACATATTGGCGCAAGGCGCGGGCCGCACCCGCGACCAAGGTCGCATATGCTAAGGCATCAGCCGGCGCCGGCCCTGAAGCAGATGCCAGCGCATCGCCACGGCCGCACCATCCGCATCCTGCAAGCGAATGGCTTCCACGATCATCTCATGCTCCGTCATCATCGCGCCGATCGCCTCGGGCGGCCGCGAGCGGGAGATGTCCACGCCGGCCCGCATGATGCGGTCGACCTCACAGAACATATGATCGAAGGTGGAAACGAAGGCCGAGTTGGCGGTCGCCGCCGCGATGGCGCGGTGGAGGGCCATGTCCTCGATATGCGCCGGGCCGCTCGACAGCAGGGCGTTGCGCAACTCCGTCCACGCTTTCTCAATGGCCTCCATCTGCGCGGGCGAGCGGCGCAGGGCGGCAAGGCGCGCCGCCTCGGTCTCGACGACGAAGCGCACCTCATAGCTGCCCAGCGTCACCGACAGATCGTCGAGCGACATATGCGCGCCGAGCCGCTCGGACGGGCGGCTCTTGACGAACGACCCAGCGCCGCGCCGTGCCTCGGTAATACCGTCTGCGGCCAGGCGGATCAGCGCCTCGCGGACCACGGTGCGCGACATGCCGAAACTCGCGGCAAGCTGCACTTCCGACGGCAGCCTGTCGCCCACGTCCAGCCCTTCGACCTTGATGATTTCGACGATGCGTGAATAGGCCTTGTCGGCAAGACGCCCTTCGCTCATCGCGGGAGATCGCTGGTGGATCGTTGCTGCGCCATATCTCATAGCAAATAGCTTCCCAGCATGACGAACACCAGTCCGGCGACGGAAATCACCGTTTCAAGAACGGACCAGGTTCGGAACGTATCGGCGGTGCTCGTGCCGATATAGCTGCGCACCAGCCAGAAGCCCGGATCGTTGACGTGCGAGAAAAAGACCGAGCCGCAGCCGATGGCCAGCACGATCCATTCGGGTTCGACGCCGCTCGCCGCCACCAGCCCCGGCACGACGCCGGCGGTGGTGATCGTCGCCACCGTCGCCGATCCGGTGGCGAGGCGGACGCCCACCGCGATCAGCCAGGCAAGAATTATGGGAGAGATCACGTCCGCCGTGGCCAATCGAGCCAGCAAGTCGGAGAGCCCGGCCGTGACCAGCACCTGCTTGAGCGACCCGCCGGCGCCGATCGCGAGCAGGATCGCACCGGCCGGCAGCACCGCCTCGGACCAGATCGAATCCTGCAACGCGGCGTCGCGCGACCGGCGGCCGAACAGCAGCGGCAGCGCGGCGAGGTTCGCGATGAGCAACGCCAGCACCGGATTGGCCGCGAGGCCCAGCCAGGCGAACCGGCTCGCCAGCGGCTCCGGCATCAGCCCGACGAACTGGCCGAGCGCGATCAGCACGACCGGCATCAGCACCACGATCAGCGCCGCGCTCTTGCTCGGCGCCGGGCCACCGGCATGCGGCCGCTCGAATTCGGGAAGCTGGATGGAGACCCCGCGCGAGAGGATGCGCGCCAGCGGCGGCCCGACGACGATACCGGTGGGGATCGCCACCAGCAGGCCGTAGAATATCGTCCGGGCGAGATTGGCGCCAAGCGCATCGACCGCGATCAGCGGCCCCGGATGCGGCGGGATCAGCGCATGGGCGATGGACAGGCCGGCCAGCGCCGGCAGCATCAGTTGCAGCTTGGCGGCATCCCCTCCCCGCCCCTCCCCGGCGGTCATGCTGACCGCCACCGCCGCAACGATCGGCAGCAGCAGCACGAGGCCGGTCTCGAAGAACAGCGGCAGGCCGATAATCAGCGCGACGAACAGGCTCATCCATGGCGCCATTCGGGCATTGGTGAACCGCAGCGCCGCCTGCGCCAGTTCGCTCGCGCCGTTGGAAATCTGCAACATCGCGCCGAGCGAAAGGCCCAGCGCCACCACGAGCCCGGTCCCGCCCAGAATCGAGCCGGCCCCCTGCTCGACCGCCTTGGCCGTCTGCTCGATGGGCATGCCGGCAAGTGGACCGACAACAAAGGCGCCGCACAGCAGCCCGACAAAAGGATGCAACCGCCCCTTGGTGATAAGCAGGATCGACAGGGCAATGCCACAGATCGCTGCGACGACGAGCCGAATATCCTCACCGCTCATGACGAGAAAAATTTCATATTTTCAAATTGTTCTGATATCATCCGCACGAGTTGCGGAAGACTTGTCTCCGTCATGAATCGCTCCCCTCCGTCGGTTTCCGACAGCTTGTATCTGTGTGACAGAAATACGCAAAGCGCTAGACAAATCGGTATACAATATGCAAAATTAGTATGAATGGGGTTGAATTAGTCAGACAGCTTTGGCAATTTTACCCCGAAATCGGCCACCGGCTTGGGAAGTCGCCGGGGGATCGGGCGGTTGGCACGTTTGACCGAGAGGGAGAGAGGGCTTGGGCGCGTATTCTATGATGGAAATGACCTTGGACGAGGCCCCCCGTCCCGCAGAGGCCGAAGCCCGTAAGCTGACCCCGACGCAGTTCCGCGTGCTCCAGGGCGTCCATCTCGGCCTGGCGAACAAGCAGATCGCATTCGATCTCGGTATCGCTGAAGCCACGGTCAAGGCGCACATGACGGCCCTGATGCGGAAGCTCAAGGTGCGCAACCGCACCCAGGTCGCCCTTCTGGCCGAGAAAATGGACCTCGCCGAACAATTGTGGGCGTTCACTCCGCAGGACGCCCAGCAATGACAACCATCCAATGGCATTCCGTCACGGGATAATCCGTTCCCGCTGGTCCCATCATGAGCGTCGCGCGCTCCCGCTCCCGTTTCGCAGCCGTCAGACTTAGGCCCATATAAGCCACGGCCGTAGAACGTGCGCGATCCGTCAGGGGGCCAACACTCACCCTACCGAACAGAAAACGGCAGCTCGCCATTCCCTCAACTCACTCGCTTCAACGCCCCCTCAGCCCTCCGGCGGCGGCGGCAGATCGGCGGGCGGTGTCAGGTCCAGTTCCTCTCGCCCCGTCTTGGGGTTGAAGGAGGGGTCATCGTCGACGCACTTGTTATATTCCTGAAAGATGTGGCCCCGGTCGCGCATGTAGGTGAGCGTCTCATCATAAGGTCGTTCGAGCAATTCGGGTGCGACGATGTGCACCGCGATCTCCAGCGTATCGGTGTCGCGCAGCGTGAGGCGCTCGGTGAAGTGAGCTTTGCCCCACGTCTGCGGGCCTGTTCTTGTGCCGATAGTTTCGATCACCAGCACCTGCCCCTCCCAATGACCAGCCGATGTGCCCGCATTCGATTCTTCAACCGCCTCGGGCAATGCGGAGCCATCCATCGCGATGCGGCGGATAAGGCCCTCCTCATTGGCGATAGTGAGCCGGCCGGGCGTGAACAGAAATTCGACCGCACCCTCGAATCCGCCGTTGAAGCCGATAAAACGCGGCGGCTTGCAATTCTCCCGGCGCGAATCGACGCCACGGTCCGCTGGATCGGGCAGCTTCGCCCGCCGGAACGCTTCCTTTGCAGCCGCGATCTCCGTGGTGATCGCTCCTTTGAAGGGAGCGTCCATAAAAGGGCTGGGAGCTTCCCCGTTCTTCGGGCTTTCCCACACCCACCAGCCGCTCAAATCCGGCGGCTCGCTCATGCCCGGCTGCGCCTGCGCGGCACCGGCTATCGCGAGCAGCGGCAGGGCGATCCGCATTCGCCGGGCAAGCGGGGCGTTCATCGCGCGCCGCCCCGCTTTGGCAGCGAATTGGTCTTGGCCAACTCGCGCGCGACGCCCGGTGCGTCCGGATCGCCGATCAGTTCGGAGCCGTCCGGCCGCACGACGCGGATCAGGTAGCCGCCCTTCCCGCCGTTGTTGAGCGGGAAATAGTGCATGGTGATACGGTCGCCTACCTTGAGCACGGTCTTGGACCAGCCGTGGCGCGAGGCCATGCCCGGCGAATCGCTCTGGAACCGCCAGAGGTCATACTGGCCCGCTTGCCCCGCCTTGGGCGCATAGAGCCACAGCGAGATATGCGGGTTGATCCACTCGACCTTGGCGACCCGCCCATCGAGCGCGAGCGGCTTGTTCAGGTCGAACATCGCATAGCTGTGATGCGCGACCACCGGGCCGCCGAGCGACATAAGCGCCAGCGCGGCCACTATGGCGACCGGCTTGGGCGTTGGAGACGGGATCTGCTTCCATTTCATTTCGGTAACTCCCCTTGATTACGTGAAAAAACATCGCCTCCCGCTCAATCGGCGGGTGGCGGCGGCAAGTCGGCGGGCGGTGTCAGGTCCAGTTCCTCCCGCCCGGTCCTGGGGTTGAAGGAGGGGTCGTTATCGACACACCAGGTAAATTCCTGAAAGACATGTCCCCGGTCACGCGTATAGGTGAGGATCTTGTCGTAAGGCCGCTCCAGAACGTCGGGCGCGACGGCATGGAGGGCAATCTCCAGTGTGTCGGGATCGCGCAGGGTAAGACGTTCGGTGAACCCGGCGTCCCTGGAGAACAGGCCAAACAGGAAATCGCCCGCGCTTCTTCTGGTCCCGACCGTCTCGATCACCAGCACCTGCCCCTCCCAGTGGCCAACCGAGGTGCCCATGTTCGACTCCTCGACGACCTTGGGCAGGGTCGATCCGTCCAGCGAAATACGGCGGATCAATCCGCCCTCGTCGGTGATGGTGAGGCGGCCGGGCGTGAACAGGAATTCGACCGCGTTCTCCAGCCTGCCATTGAAGCCGCCAAAACGCGGCGGCTTGCAGAGTTCGCGGCGCTGGTCGATGCCGAGATCGGCCGGATCGGGCAGCTTCGCCCGCCGGGTCGCCTCTTTCACTCCGGCGACCACATCGGCTGCCGGCCCCTTATAAGGCGCGTCGAGAAAGGGAAACGGCGGTTCGCCGTTTTGAGGGCTCACCCACACCCACCAGCCGCTCAAATCCGGTGGCTCGCTCATGCCCGGCTGCGCCGGCGCGGCACCGGTCATGACGAGCGGCGGCAGGGCAAGGAACAGCGCCAGCCGGCCTCTCCCCCGTCTCCGCGATGATCGGTCGCTTTCGTAGTCCATTTATAAAAATCTCCCGTTTCGAATGGGGGATCGCGCCTTCATGCCGTCAATCGTCCGGCGGCGGCAGATCGGCGGGCGGCGTCAGGTCCAGTTCCGGCCGGCCGGTTTTGGGGTTGAAGGAGGGGTCGTTGTCGACGCAGGCGGTATATTCCTGAAAGACGTGGCCCCGGTCGCGCGTGTAGGCGATCGTCTTGTCGTAGGGCCGTTCGAGCACCTCGGCCGCAACGATATGCAGCGCGATCTCCAGCCTGTCGGCGTCGCGCAGGGTGATGCGCTCGGTAAAGTGCGCGCCCTTGCCGAACGGGATGAATGCGCCGCTCGCCCGCGTGCCGATGGTTTCGACCACCAGCGTGCGCCCCTCCCAGCGCCCGACCGAGGTGCCTGCGTTCGATTCCTCGACCGTCTCGGGGAGCGTGGAGCCATCCAGCGGCACCCGGCGGATGAGGCCCGCCTCGTTGGTAATGGTGAGTCGCCCCGGCGTAAGCAGGAACTCGACCGCCTCCGTAAACCCACCGTTGAATCCATCGAAGCGCGGCGGCTTGCAGTTCTCCCGGCGCTGGTCGATGCCGAGATCGGCCAGGTCGGGCAGATTGGCCTGTTTGAGCGTTTCCTTGATGAGGGCAATCGTCTTTGCCGTCTCGCTCCCCGGCTTGAAGGGCGCATCCGCCAGCGGCGAAGGCTCGCCATCGTGCGGATTGTCCCACAGCCACCAGCCGCTCAGGTCCGGGCGACCGGCGGCATCGGACTGCGCCTGCGCGGTGCCAGCCAAGGCAAGCAGCGGCAGAGCGGCGAACGGCGCCAGCCAGCAGAGCCGGCGCGCGCACCTTCCCCATCTCCGTGCCGATGATTGGCCATGTTCGTGATCCATTTCGGAAAATCTCCCTTGTTCATGGTGGAGAGCGGGCGCCGGTGATGCGCTGCCGGTCCCGCACCGCCCGCTAGCTCGGCGGACATGGCGCGGCATCGGCACGGCTGGGGCTGGGGCTGGGGACGACCAAACTGAACAGGCCCATGCCGGCAATCAGCGTAGCGCGTCCGTAGCGGGCCGGCGGCGCGGGGTCGGCGGCAGTGCGGGCCGTGGGCAGCGCCAGCGCCGCCGCGGCGGGGGAAGGCGTCACCGCTCCCACCGCATGGCCGATCAGGTCCGCCGCCAGCAGCCCGCCGATGATCGTCAGCGGCAAGGCAATGAAGCGAGCACACCATCGCCACGCGTGCCGGTACGGCTGGCGGCGGCGCACGCGAGCGATCCGGTCTCCCCAGGGCGCTCTCCATTGCGCGCACACGGCGCGGTCGCCACCTTGGGCTCGATCATCGTCCAGACCTCCGAGCATGGGAATCTCGTGATGATGATGCCGATCCGTCATGCCCGGCCCCCTCCTTTTCGGAGAGGCACGGTAATCCCGCACGTCCGAGGCGCGCCTCCCCCAAATGATGGAGAAAATCAAAAATAGTTCGGGCGCCGCCCCCCATTTGGGCGGGATCATGAGCGCTTACCGACTCCAAAAGGATTGCAGCCGCTGCCGATCGCCTCGTGGGGAAATGGATTGATGTCTTTATGCCGGCTCACCCGGCGGCGTCAGAGCTTAACCTACAGACTCCGCAAGGAATGCGCGCATCAGGCCGATGGAGCACACGCGCCAATGGCCGCCCAACATGGCCGGCACGCTCTCCCATTTCCGTCAGAAGTCGCCCACCAAGGTGACAGCCGGCCCTCGCGCCGGCCGGGCGTCCCCGAGAATCCGCTCGCGCCATTCGACCGAGAGGCGCAGGGCGGCTGCACCCGCCGGCAGACGCAGGCTCAATTCTGGGCCGACATCGAGCCGCTCCGCGCCCGGCTGCACACCGCCCGAGAGGCTGGCACCGAGCACCAGTCGGGAGGCCGCGCGGCGCGGCGTAAGGCGATAGCCGAGGCTCGCCTTGCCGTCGGCGAACCCGTCCAGCCCCGGCAGGCCGACTACGCCCGCCTGCGCATAGCCTTCCGCGACCAGCCGGGGCGCCACCTCGCGCGGGCCGAGACCGCCGGCGGCGAGCAGCGCGAAGCCGCTGCGCCCGCCCCGCCCCAGCCGCTGGCGCCGCTCCACCAACACGGAGACAGGCGCGCGGCCCGGCCGGAAAGCCGCACCCAGCGCGGCCTCCTCCGCCGGCGCGCCGGTCAGCGCCCGGCTCACCCGCCCGTAAAGGCCAAGCCGGCCGAGGCGCCCTTCCGCAACGCGATAATCGACGCGCACGCCCGCCTGCGATCCGCCGAGCAACGGCGCCTGCGCAAGGCCCCCTGCAACCTCCGGCCGCCACAGCATCCACGCCGTCGCCGACCAACGGCGCGGCGCCGCAACACCTCGCGTCTCCGGAGCCCGCGCGATCGAGGCCGTGCTGGCGCCGGCTGCCTGCCCATCTTCCCGTTGCGGATCCGGCGCAACAGCCAACCGCGCGACCGCCCTGACCGCGATGGCCCCGCCGCTCCCGACCGGAGGCGCAGGCGCAGGCACCGCCCAATCGCGGCCGGGTGCGCGGCGGACCGGCAACGCTCCGGCTGGCACCGAAGGGACGGCGTACGCAACCGCAGAGGACGACCGCACAATCGGCGCCTGCCGCGACGCCTCCAATCCCGCCGCCGCAAGGCTGCCACCGTGCTTCGTACCCCCGCCCATGAACGGAAACGCCGCCATCAGCAGCACCGCCACGCGCATCGCGATCCAGCCGCCGACCACCCAGCCAAGGAAGCGCAGCGGTTGCCCCGGCCGCCTCATCGCGGCGCGCCCTCCGCGCCGGTCGGGAAACGATGGCGGGTCTTGTCCCATGCCAGCGCCTGCCCGCGCAGATGGCGCCAATAGAGCATTACCGCCCGGCGCGCCGCCATCATCGCGATGACGTTGGCGATGAGCGCGCGCGGGACGGAGCGCAGCGCCTCGGCCGGCCCATAAGCGCGCCAGACGAACAGCATCCGCACGGCCAGCCGCCACGCCAGCATGACGGTCGTTGCCGCCAGCAGCAGCGGCAGCGGCGCCGGCCATGGTGCAGGTGCACGGCCGAGCAGCAGCGCCGCGCCATCTGCCAGCACACCCAGCACCAGCCCGGCATAGGCCGCGAACAGCACCAGTGCCGCCAGCGCCGCGCGCCGGTCCCGCAGGCGCATCCAGCGCTCGCGCCAGCGGCCGGACCAGCCCATCCGGTCCCAGCCGGCAAGCGCAATGCCCACCGTCCAGCGTGCCTTCTGCCGCACGGCGGCGGGGAGCGTATCGGGGAAATATTCGCGTGTGGCGATCAACCCGCCCTCGGTATCGCGCATCCGCACCAGCGCGCCGCGCCCGCCGTCCTGCCCGAGACGCAGGCCCAGCTCATAATCCTCGGTGAGACTGGTCGCGTCGAACGGCCGGTCCGCGCGCGCCGCCGCCACCGCCCCCAGCGCCGCGCGATTGAAGCCGCAGCCGACCCCGGCGGAAGGCAGCGCCGCGCCCAGCGCCTCGCGCACCAGCATCGCTTTCCCATGCGACTCTGAAAACTCGTCACAATAATGCCCCGCCACCCAGCGCGACCGCGCCGAGACCAGCGGCAGCACCGGAAGCTGCACCAGCGCGAAACGCGGCGCCAGCAGGCCGATCAGCCGCAGTGCGTCGCGATGCACCACGTCCTCCAATGTGGACACGGTTGTAAACCAAATGGAAACGTCGCCCACATAGGACCGTGCTGTTATGGTCAAGGAAAATCGCGATTTCTCTAATGCCGTAGAGGCAAAGCCAGCATACATTTATGCCCGTTTCAGTTCGCTCAATCAGCGAGACGGCCACAGCATTGAACGCCAGCTTGGCTACGCTCGCTTGTTCGCTGAACAGCACGGTTGGGAGATCATAGAGGAACTGAAGGATGAAGGGAAAAGCGCCTACAAAGGGGCTAACCGTGAGGTGGGCTCGGCGCTTTACGAATTTGAGCTAAAGGCTCGTGAAGGATATTTCCAGAACGGTGTGGTGCTCATCTGCGAGAATGTTGATCGTCTCTCGCGCCAAGGTGCCAAAGCCGCTGCGAAGCTGATTTGGTCCCTCAACGAAGCTGGCGTTGATGTTGCCACATACCATGATGGGCACATCTATACGGCTGGCGATGACGCCGACATGATGGACCTGTTCTCGGTTATCATCAAAGCATCGGTTGCTCACGAAGAAAGCGCGAAAAAGTCCAAGCGTTCCGTCGCTGGCTGGACACGCATTCACGGTGACATCGCAAACGGCGATAAGCGGGCATATTCCCGTCAGTGTCCCGCTTGGCTAAAAATTGAAGATGGTCGATATGTAGTGGACGAACATCGCGCCGCTATAGTCAAGCAGATATTCGATTGGTATGTGAACGGTATTGGCAGCCTTTCGATCATCCGCAAGCTCAGGGCGATGAATGAGCTTAGCTGGTCATCTGAGAAACGATATAAGGGCACCAAGGAATGGACGCCCCGCTATCTCCACAAATTGCTGACATCTCCCGCTGTAATGGGTGAATATATTACCTTGAAAGGGGAAGCTCTGGCGACAGACTACTATCCTGCCGTAATCGACGCAGATACCTTCTACAAAGCACAGGCCGTCCGAAAAGCTCGAACGACGCTCGGCGGCGATGAACGCAAGCGCAGCGCCAACCTGTTTTCTGGTATTTCAAAGTGTGGGTGCTGTGGATATGGAGCAGTTTTTCAGCGGCGGGTACATACCAACAAAAAGCCGGCTTTTCCTCCGCGTATCCATACCTACCTCCGCTGTAATGCCGCGCGCTACAAGGAGGATGCCTGCTCCAATGGCGTCACAATCCGATATGAGGTTGTCGAGCAAGCGGTGCTTGACCGTATGCTGCCCCTGATTGTTACCTATAAGCATGAAAATCGGGTGCTAAGCGCGTTCGACGTCCAGATTGCGGATCATCAACGTCAGCTTGAGGCTCAGCAAAAGCAGCTCGACAATATCGTTGAAGCTATTGCCCAGGGGATTGCGGCAAAGGCGCTGGCCCAGAGGGCAGATGTGATCGAAGCGCAGATCGAAACCCTAACCGCGCAGATTGATGAGGCTAAGCGCCAGCGCGGATTGGAGGCAGCCAAGCCCGCGAAAGATCGCGATGCACGCGCGATCGACAAGCTTCGTTCTGATCTCAATAGCGATGATGAGGAGATTCGCTTTGAAACGAGAGCGCAAGTGAACAGTCACTTATCCCGTCTCCTGACCGCAATCTACATCAACGACGACCGCACATTTACCGTGGACGTTGATGAAGGTTTTTCAGCAACTTTTAGTGCAGATGGCGATGTTATCGGCTACCGCCTCAACGGTAAGCTGATTGATGAAGATGTGATGCGCCATATTCTCCTAGAGAACAGGACGGCGATTGCAGACGCCGCCTTTGGGAAGTTAACACCGTAGCCCCTGTCGTGCGCTCTCCTGCCCGACGAAGGCAATTTTCCCCCACGTCGCAGTCTGACAGCAGCGCTTGCGTTCCCTGCGCTCAGAAGCTCGGAAACCAACGTCGAGGCAATGTGCCCCACTAGTAGTGAGCGAGGAAGCCCCCAAGGATCGACAGCGGACCAGGTATTTGCAGTCAGTCGCGACTACACTGCAACCATCGCCGCTTCAATCCGGGTGCGAAGGTCGCTGATCTCTCCTTCGTCGAATGAACTATATGCTTGCTTCGATGCCGAAGAGGTGATCAGAAAAAGCTGAAACTCAACAATCTTGGACCGGCGCCAAAGCCAATGAGATATGCCGGCAGCGAGCAAACATAGGGCAACGGCAGGAGTAGGAGATTTCCCATCTTGAATGAGATTGTAAGCCCCGTAAGCAAAAATCACCGCCAGCATCGCCCAACCCCACGTCCAACCGGTTGCATATGGATACACAGTCCGCACTTCCACGGTGTTGATCTTGTTGATGGCATAGCTCTTTTCACCAAAGCGAGCGAAGTTATTGTCAACTGTGATCTGCATTTCGCAAAATCCTAAATTATTATATCAATATGGTCGGAAAGTGCTGAGTTCGGCAGCAGCCTTCTTTTTATCCGCCAAGGCTTTTTGCGCCGCCAATCTCTGGCGCTCTGCCATGGCCTGCTGCTGTGCCAGCTTTGCTCTCTGCGCTTCCGCTTCGCGCACCCTTTGTTCCGCTTGCAGGCGGTTTGATCGGGCTGCGGGCATCTCCAAGGTCGCAATCTGCACCGTGCCACCTGAGGCGGCGAGGCGGATGAACGCATCCCTGTCCAGCGGGCGAACCTCCCCATTGCCGGTGGACACGAATTGCTCATAGCAGAGCGTTTCCACATTCTGCCCGGCACCATTCGGCGTGTTGCACGGGAAGTTGTTCCTGAGTTGTCTGCTCATCACGGCTTGGCAAAACTTCATAAGTTCCGAAAGCCGTGGATCGGTCGCTTTGACGCCCGAGCGGATCAGCCCTTCAACATTGGCATTTTTCGGAGAAAACGCGGTATCGAGGCATGAACGGGTTTCGACAGGCACAGCGTTCCAACTGCTTCGAACATCGGCCTGAGTAATGCCTTTAGCAACCACGCCGAAAAGATCGATTACGGCATCTGTAGAAGCTCGCCTATCCTGCGCGAACGCAGACGAGAAACCGCAGAGCAAAAGCGCAGTACAAAATATAAATTTATCTATGCCTGAATTAACTCGCTTCATAATACCCCCAAACGCGAAACATCTATACAGTGTTGGTTAGGTATGCCTGTCACCGAGGGAGATATTGCTTTAGCCACTCGATTCTCGATAGGTTGGCCTCCGTATCGCACTTCAATCTCGCAGTTTCTTGCTCGGTGTGATCTAGCGAGGCGGATGCAGCCTCCACGCTGCAATTCGCGTCCTTCGATTTAATCCATGCACGCTGCTGCGGCAGAATGTCGGCTCGCGTAGAAGTTTCGATGGCATTCCATGCCGCCGTGATGCCCTGCGTGGAGAGCTTGTTGTCAGCGACGGCTTTGTCGTGCGCTGCCTGCTTTTGGGCCGGGGTCTGGGTTTGTACCGATCCGTTCTCATCGACTGACGCATTTTCCGTACCAACATCAGTGCCATTATCGGTTGACGAGATCGATGCAGGAGGCTCGCTGGCGTCTGTAGCAGAACCATATTCCTGAGGAATATCGACAATACCGGCCTGCTTCATCACCGCGCCGATAGTTGCGCTATCTTCCGAGGCGCAAGATAGGGCCATTGCGCCCCTCTCCAGATTGAACTCATCGTCGATGATGGAAAATTTCCGAACACAAACTTGCCCACGAAATCCATCCGTCGGATTGACGATATTTAGCTTAGCTTCGAGAAGGACAGCTGGGAGATTGCGGCCTTTGCTTTTCGCCTCGCCTTGCCAAAGTGGCTCGATAGAAATATCTCCGTCGATGTCGGCCCCGATAACTGCGTTCCGCACATCCTTGCCGAGCCCACGAGCAGCCATGGCCCAGATCGAACACGCTTCGCGCTGTTCTCCGGACATCTCCGACAGAAAAAGCCCACCGCCCGGTTTATCCGACATGTCGCAAGTAACAAGGATCATTGACCTGCCAGCGTCGCCTAATCCGCCTGACGATTTGAGCATTTCCTGAGAAATTTCTCGGGAGAAAGCGCGCGATAAGGATTTCTCGAAGGATTCTGTCGCCTTCTCCTGCTCGACTGATATGGAGATCTTGTTATTGTTATCATCACCGCCCTTCGAAGAATTGCAGGCGGATATCAAAAGAAGGCAAATCAGAGATAAAAATTTGTTGCGAAGCATGTCCACCTCATGGCACTTCTAATATCCAAGAAACGTCGTGCCATCTTTAGCGACTCAATTCATGAATCGTCGACAATATAGAGTCATAACCAATGTTTCTTGGAATATTAGCTTCACTTTGGATAAAACACATATCGCCCTATAGGAAAATCCGGAAAAAACCCGGGAAATTAGTTAAAAATATACTAACACCCCTTACGGATCGTTATCCGGGTATTTCCCCGATTGCTGGAAATTCAGCCAATGTGATTTAATGTCTTGGTGATGAATACTCGCACTTCGCTGCCGAAGCGCAGCCTATCCCGGCTGCTATCATGGCCATCCGTGGGGCTATGGCTCGCTTATCTGGTCGCCTTCAGCATCAGCCACGAAATCGCGCGGATATGGGGCGGGGCCTATTTTTTCAGCCTGTGGTATCCTGCGGCCGGCATCAGGTTCGCCTTTCTCTGGCGCTATGGCGCGCGATGGACATTCCTTATCGCTGCCGCTGAATTGCTGGCGCAGAGCCTATTGTGGACAGTCATCGAACATCAGGTCGTATCGCCGAGGATGGCGGTCGACATTATCCTGCCGTCGCTGACCTCCGGCGGCGTCATCGCAGCCATAAGATATGAAAGCCGTCGCAATCCATCCGAACTGGCGATTGCCCCGCTACCGCTCGGACTTGCCGCCATATTGACGCCGACATTCACCGCGCTTGTTCGAGGCGGATGGGAATGGGTGTCATCCCATTACGATGCTTCGGCCACCTTCCTTCCCACCTCCATATTCCTGTTAGGGGATATGCTGGGCATTCTAATCGTCGCGCCATTCCTGCTGTGGCTGAGCGAAGGCAAAGGCAGGTGGGGCGAGTTGAGGCTGTCCTGGCCTGATCTAAGACAGGCTGCCCTTGTGTTTGCGCTAGGGTGGTCGCTTGCTCTGCTGCTGCCTGATCTCCGGCTAATGCCCATCATGCTTTCGATGACATGGCTGGGATTGCGTTACGGCAGCAAAGGGGCATGGATCGCCATTATTCTCTCCAGCGGTGTGACGCTGTTCTGGTCTGCCAAGGTGCCGGATATTCCCACGCAGATCGGGCTTCACATCGGCTTGGCCGTGGCTGCCGTATCGGCCTATCTGGCGGGTAGCTATACCGATGCCCAGCAGGCCGCACGAGAGATTATCGCCCGCCGCGACCGGCTTCTATTTCAGGCCGAGCGGCTGAAAACATTGCGCGCTATGTCTGTCGCGGTGATCCATGAAATCAGCCAGCCCCTTTCCACGCTCGCCATCGAAAGCCGTCATCTCGCGGCCATCAGTCGAAATGATACAGAGATTGCTGGGAGCGCCGCGCTGATTGCCCGCAAGGTCGAAACATTGTCCACGACGATACGTCGCCTGCGCCGCTTCGGCGGACGCGCCGTGGATGAGCCATCGCCCTTGTCGCTGGGCTTATTGCTGAGCGAAGTGGTGAAACTTGCCATCGGAGAAACTGGCCAGAAGCTGGACAGGGCTCAATTGATCGTGCCCGCAACGGACGTTTTTGTGGTGGGACAGGAAATCGAGCTGACCCAGGCCTTTCTCAATCTTGTCCGCAACGCGATGAGCGCGTCGCCGACTCGTCCGATCACAATCCTTCTGTCAAGCAACGCACAAGGCGCGAGTATCATGATCGCCAACCCCCATGCGAACGTCGTTTCGGATTCGGGCGGCTTCGGCGTAGGCAGCCTGATCGCACGGGCCATCATCATGGCGCATGGCGGCACTCTGATCCGCAAGGACGGGAGGGATGGCCTGATCCGTCATGAAGTGTGCCTGCCAATTATCGAGACCCCTCATGAGTAAAAATCTCTCTGCTCTTGTCCATGTCGTGGACGATGATGAGGATTTGGGCGAGGCAGTCGTTCGCCTGCTGATCCGTCACGGCTATCAGGCGGAATCATTTGTCGCCCCGGAAATGATGCTGGACGCCTGCGCTCGACAGGAATGTCAGTGCGTCGTCACCGACATCATGATGGGAGAAATGGACGGATTTGCATTGGCTGATGCTCTGCGCGCACGCAATCCAGCGGTCGCCATCATCTTCATGACGGCGTGGCCCACCACCGCCAATGCCGTGGATGCAGTGCGTCGCTATGGCGGCCTGGATTATCTGGAAAAGCCGATTGACGAAGCGCGCTTGCTTGCGGCTATCGCTGAGGGCGTTGCGTGGAGCAGGAGGCGTGGCGCGGCACTGATCCGCATGGATCGTTTGACAGCGCGGGAAAGGCAGGTTCTCAATTTACTGGCGGCGGGCATGAGCAACAAGCGAGTCGCGGCCAGTCTGGAACTCAGCACCAAAACCGTGGAAGATCACCGTGCCGCCGTTATGGCTAAGACCGGCACCAGTAGCATTGCCGATCTGATTGCACTGGTCAGGGACGCGCAATAGCGCCCCTGACTATCTGTTTCCTTATCGGGCCGTTGCCGTCTTGGACTTGGGCTTGAAGTTAGCACGGCGGGCATCGCGGGCGGCGTTAAGCTGGGGGTCCAGTTCGCCCGCGCTGATCGCCTCAACGATCGACGCGATGAGGCTGGGCAACTCCGCGAGATTCTCGACCTCCACGGCGTTCATGCCCTTCGTGAATTCCAACGGCTTACCGCCGTAGCGCATCTGGAAAAACATCTTGCCAGCCGCATCCGTGAACCAGCCCTTACGGACATGGCGCGGCGCATCGACGCGGATATTTTCACCCTCCGCGTTCTTGCGCGTTACCTTCTTGGTCGCGACAAAAGGCGTTCCGCTGATTTCCGCTTCCGCAAGGGCCTTCTGTTCGTTGAGATAGCGGACGAGCTTGCCGCGCAGCATCTGCTCGGGCGTCAGGGGCGCATTGCGGGTGGCAGCAGTCAGCTTGAGTGTCTTGAGGATCGACATTTTCGATTGCTCCTTGGCCGTTATGGTCAAGGTCAGTCGATGGCATCGTCGTTCAGACGGTCGATTGAAATCAGAAACACCGCTTTGCGCCCTCATTTCTGACGTTCGGCGGAACCGCTGGCGATCCCGAAAGCAGCCGTTCGTCAGATGCAGGCCAGTATGGCAGCTGTTGGGTGGGACGCCGTATGGCTGCTTGATCAGTAGCAGAAACGCGTTCTTTGCTCAGATATAGTGTCGAAACGGCAAGGGCGGTGGGTCGAGTTCCGGCGGAATCGCCGTAAGCACGCGACCAACGCGATCGGCAAATCGGAGGGTAACCGGCATGCCGTCGGCATATAGACAAGCGTTGAAGTTCACCTTGGTGAGCGCCAGGACATCGGTCATGACAGTGCGCAAGTCGGCATCACCGCGACAGATATCAATAAGCAACGGATTCGGGACCTCGCGTCCCTGGTAGGTCTGAAGTCGCGGCACGAAACCTAGAGTCCAGAGCAGGCCCATCCGCTCGGAGAAGGGCATGGCCATTCCTCTGAGCGATGTATAGCGATCGTCGCGATAGAGTTTGCGCAACCCGTTTCGCTTGATCCGCACGCCAACGAGAGCAGTGCCTTCAGGCACTCCCGCCTGGAAGCCTGCCCATTCGGCATCGTTGAACCGCGCGCGACCATGGATGAAGATTTCCTTCGGTGCCTCTCCATGCTGAGAATGATAGCCGGCGATGGCCTTGCGGATCAGCGCTTCGGCATGTGCCTCGTCGAGATGATATTCTCGCGTCTCGTCGCTGTACCAGTCGCCAACTGCTCCCTTGAAGACAAGGCCGTCGCCGTCAGACAGGAACATCTGCGCACCACAACACGCCTGGCTACCTGACCGCTCGTCGAGCTTCTTGTAGACCATGCCGAGATAGCAGACGCCGTGTCGAATGCCATCGAGGCGCCAGGGCTGGCCGCCCCCCTTGTAGAACGCTCCCGTCGCCAAGTTCCAGGCGATATCGACAGGATCTTGCAACATGCGCGCCGGTGCACCGTTAGGCCGGGTGAAAGCGTGAGGAGCGAGCGTCGTCTCGCGCACGACCTGGATTACAGCGCGCGAAGCGAGCAGACGCCCTTTCAACTGGTCACGAAAGTCTCGCGCGTAACGGTGCATCTCAGCACTTTTGTTCACCTCTTCGAGGAAGGCGAAATAGGGTTCGGAGGCCAGTGTCTGTGCTTGCTTTCGGCTGAGCGCCTCATCCTGATTGGTCCGCTCAGCCATAGGGACCGTCGATTTTGGCCGGCCTCGCTCATAGACAGACTCCGGGATCACCACAAACCACATGTCAACCGGATAGTCTTCCTCGGTTACGTAGCGCGCGATTTGGCTTTGGTAGAGGCCGACTGTATTGTAGATTCGCTGGTGGCCGTCGGCGTGTCGAAGTGCCTCGTCAATGTCCTTCGGATCGATCGCAAGTGACGCTACGGGCTGCTCAGACCAACTGCATTTAAAGGTCGCCTCGAAGCCAGGGAACATAGACTGTTTTGGGTCTCCTTCCCGTGAGACCGGCACCGCGCCTTGAATCGAGGCGACCCACTGGCGCAAATAGCGAAGCCCGTCCGGAGTCCCTATCGCGCCGACTCGGAGCGTCTTGGGCTGACGATGGTCATGAACAGGCCCGAAAGCCGTGAGGCCGTCCTTTGGATGCTCCATGGATTGCCCGTAACCGAACACGCATCTGGGCTCCGGAATGTACCAAAGAGCGGTCATTGCGCTTCCTCGTCCTCAAGATCATCCCAGCCCTCGACCGCCGTACCGGCCTCCGGATCCTCTTCTGGAACCTCTTCATCAGACTTGGGATCAGGCTCGACTTCGGCGACGGGCTCTGTGCCCGTCGGTCGGACGCGGGCCTTGGTCGGCGGCGGATCGAACGATACTGGGCTCGTATAACGCTCAGGCCGAGTGTCGATAATGCAGACTTGGTCTTTTGATACCGGCATCTCGATGCGTCCATCATCATCAGAGAGACGCGCAAAATAGGCGAGATGCAGCGTCCGCCATTGCTCATTGAACCACTGCTTGCAGAAACTACGGCGGATTTTGTGCGCCTTATCTGGATCACCCAGTAAGTTTCGGCCATTGGTAGTAAAGGCGACATGGGCCTCGACATGTGCCTCATCCACATTTCCAAGCGCGAATTGTAGCCGCGGCGCATAATGCCAGTGCATCGCGATAACCCGCGTCTCGCCCGACTTTTTGGTCTTCACGCCATAGAGAAAGCGCTTGCGTGGCCGCCCATCGAAGTCGGTGAACCGTACGAAATTGCCCTCAATGGTGCCGGCCGGCCAGAACCAACCGCTGCGGCCGGACGCAAGCGTGAGGGGCTCGAGGCCCCGGTGGAGACAGAACCGGTCCCAAGCCTGCCGCAGCATGTTGACGACATGGTTGGACGCGTCTCGCCGGGCGACTACCGGATCGCCTCGCTTAGGCCGTCCTTCCAAAAAGGCTTCGATCTCCATCTCGGCACGCAGCGTGATTTGCATCTCAGCTGGCAGATAAGTGCGCATCTCCTCCAGGCCAGCGAAGGTGACAAGCAAGGCGTCATGTCTGACGCTCGGCACTGGCAGCATGTCGGGAATCTTTTTGAGTGTCTCAGCACTTACTCGCAGATTGTAAAAGCGCACATGAGACGGCAGCGCTTCGAGCCCGAGTGAGTTCGTCATGAGTTCGGCGTTTCGCTCGATCACCCGATGCCGCCCCTCGAACCAGTCGGAGACCCATTGGCCGACCGCCTGCGGCTCAGCGCTCTTTGGAAATTCGTCGCGCGCGAGCAGCTTAAGCAGCCTCGCGAGCCCGTCAGCCCACGAAGGATGGAAGGCGATCGCATTCTGCCGCGCGACTTGCATGGGGAGGTCACTTCGCTGGAGTGGTGCGAGTGTTATAGGGACGATGAACTTGTCATGCTCGATCCCGAGGCCCTCGGCGGTCGCAGCGGCGCGCTCTATCTCGTCAAGCACGCCGTTTTTCGAGCGCGTTACCTTGGAGACGATAGCGACTGTCTTTCCAATCACCGTATCAAAAGCTTGCTCAATACCGCTCCAGAACCGCTCACCCCCAATCAGCTGTGTGGCCTCTGACCAGACGCGATATCCGGCATTAGCTAACTGCACACCGAGCCAGACGGCGAATTCGGTGTCCTCTGGCATAGCGTGACTGAGAAAGATGACATCCCTTGGCACCTTTGCGCTCGCATTGTTCAAAACCCGGCCCTCACACCATTGGTCGCCTGTTATCGACGAGTTCAAGCGTCAGCAATTTGCTATTCCATGCTTGGATCGTTCGTGCTTCTTCTATTCCCGCCTACCACACATGAAAGGGGCCTATGGCATTGAAAGAGGAGAGCCTAGTGGCGCTTAGAGTGGCGCACCTGAGCATGATCCAAGGCGTCATCGCCCGCATGTCTGGGTTCAGCGCCAGCGCGAAGACGTTCACTATCACCATCCTCGCGGGGCTCGCTGCTATTTCGCTTCAAGCGGATGCCGCACAGCTGGGCGTGATTGCGATGATCTCGGCCATCGCCCTATTCCTCGTCGATACCTACTACATGACCTTGGAGGTGCGCTTCCGCAATTTCTACGACGAGGTGGCGGCGCGCGATTTGGATCAAGCGTCCAATCTGAAGATCGCACCATCCGTCAACCCGGGCGACACGAAGAGGGCCATCAACAGCAAGTCAAACTGGCTCTTTTATGGACCGGTTTTGTTCGCCAGCACCCTCTTCATCTGCTACGGTCTGATCCATGAGCGGAAATCCGAACGACTTTCTCGATCCGATACTCCGCGCGTTGAGCGACCCGCCGACACCGGCTCTGCCGTCGCAGGAAAACGCGTTGAGTCGTCTGTTCAACCCACCGCCGCCACCAAGGGGGATATTGGGCGCTTACCTGGACAATCAATCGGCGCCGCCGGCGCTGAGCGGATTGTTCGGGGCGAACCCGCAGCCGAACGCTCTGGGCGGCCTGTTCGGGCTGAAGCCGCAGGCAGCACCCCCCGTTAGCCTTCCTGCTCCTGCGCCTCGTGTGAGGCGCGTGTTCTATTCATTTCACTATGCGGATGTGAACCGCGTCAATCAGGTTCGGCAGTCTGGTAAGATAAGGCCGATCGACAGCGAGCGGGTTAAGACCGTTCAAGACCGAAGTCTCTGGGAACGCAAGAAGAGCATCAACGAGGAGTATCTTCGGAGGGCGATCGCAAAGAACATCGTGGGCACTAGCGCGACCTGTGTTCTAACCGGGGAACATACTTGGGAGCGACGCTGGTGCCGGTTTGAGATCGCCCGATCGCTGCTCAACGGCAATGGCGTTTTCGCCGTGCGGATCGACCACCTCTATTGCATTGGTCAGCGCTGCTATGGGGCACCGGGGCCAAACCCGCTCGATTATATGGCGGTGGGCAGAGACAATCAGGGCCGCATCTACGTATACGAATATTTGGACGGCGGCTGGTATAAGATGTCCACGATGGCGAAGCAGCTGATGCGCTGGCCCAAGTGGCTCCAGCCGGTGCCGCCGGGATACGTGCGGCAGCTTTCTTCAGGGGCACCGATCTACGACTACGAAAGCCAGAACGGCTCCCGGCTTCTTCTCTATTGGGCTAACCAAGCTGCGAAGGCGGCCGGACGCTAGGTCCGCATGCAAGCTGTGTCTTTCAAAACATAAGCAATCACTCAGATGCAGCGCGCTCCTTAAGCGCGAAGGCAGCAATGGCCGAGCTTGACCCTTCGCGCGACCGTCTCCGCAATGTCTGTTTTCTGCGTCTCGCGACCAAAGTAGCCGGTCCGGAAGCGGCACAAAGGTGCCTATCTGTCCATCAACCGGTATACTGATTGCCTATGGCAGCCGAGCTGGTGGGCAATCTCACTGGCCGTAATTCCCTGAGCGGCCATTTCCCTGACCCGTGCAGCGTCAATCCCAGCCTTGCGCCCCTTGTAGACGCCATTGGCTTTGGCCTTGGCAATGCCCGCGCGTTGCCGCTCCCTCCTGATGTCGTTCTCAAATTCCGCCACGGCGCCCAATATCGCGAGCGTCAGCTTGCCCGTGCTGCTGCTGGTGTCGATGGACTGGTGGACACACTGGAACGCAACGCCCTTGCGGTTGAGTTCGTCCAGTAGCTGAAACAAGTCCGTCAACGAACGAGCGAAACGGTCGAGCCTGCTGACCACGATGGTGTCGCCGTCACGGACAAATTGCATCATTTCTACCAGGCCCGCGCGTGCCCTGCTGGTGCCGCTCGCCTGATCCTGAAAGATGCGTTCGCAGCCGTGAGCGGCCAATTCGTCCATCTGGACGTCGAGGCTTTGGTCCGTGGTGCTGACGCGTGCATAGCCGACGATCATGTTTGCTCCTGTCACTTTCGGGTCTGGAGCCTGACCATCTGATGTCATTTCCGGCGGAAATCGACCTCAATGTGACAGGCGCAGCATGGAATGCGACTGTCACGACAGGGACTACCTGAATGCGGCACTCACTAGTAGTGAGTCGGACGCGCAGGCCTCCACCGCGAGCGAGGTCCGTTTCAATTCTTGGCAGCTATTTGCCGAATCTGACCAGATATGCCTGCGACCCGTCCCAGCAGCGCTTGTCGATCATCATCCGCCGCCGCCGCGAGCAACGCCCGCGCTTCGTGCATCTTTTTGTGCTGGCGAAACGGCGCAACCAACTTGCCATCGCGAACTACGACGCCGGTTATCTCAGCAGGTTGGTCCACGAAGGTTTTTTCCTTGTGGTAGCGCAGGCCCATGCCGTGAATCATTCTCTGCACCTGCCAGACATCGGCCTTTGGTACCCGCGTGCCAGAAATGGTCACGTCGTCGATATACACTGTGAAGGCATAGCCCCGCTCCTTGCAGAACGCGGCGATGCGTGCCCACAGGTCGTAATAGGCGAAATAGGCCATGATCGGGCTCAAAGGCGACCCAGTGGGCAAATGCTCCCGATAACAGGCAAGGTTCGCGAGCAGGCCAGCGATATCGCGCTCGCACTGCATGACACTATGGAAGAACCAGAAGACCCGCCGTTGTGGAGTGCTGGGAAAGAACTTGCGAATATCGAGGCATTGGACCACGCGATTACCCCGATGCACCGCCGCATTGGTGACATAGCAGCGTCGCTTCACGGGGCAAAAAAGGAACTCTGGCGGATTGATGCGGGCCAGTACCTTCGCGAGCCTCGCCTGAACGCGTTTCAATGCCTTGCATGGGTTTTCGACGTGCCTGACGCCGTTGCCCGACTTCTTCGGAACATCAAACTCAGTGTAGAGCGTGTCGCCGATTGACAGCGCGCGCAGGTCTGCTCCCGTAACGCCCAACAGCGCAGCCAGCTTAGAACGGCTACGCATCTTGTATAGCGGCGACTGGTTCAGCGCATATGTTGACCTATTCCGCATGGACACGGCCCGAACGCGCTTCAAGGAACTGCATCAAGCCGACCATCTTGCCAGCCACGAAAGAACGGGCGCGATCATAAGCGCCTCCATCTTCCACGTTCTCGGCAAAAAACATGATCGAGGAAACGGGCAGTCCGAAGATATTCGAATAGCGCTGGATCAGGTCCAAGCTGGGCGTCTTATGCCCCTTCTCAATCTCAGATAGGTACGAAGTGGAAATATCAAGCCGCTCGGCGACCTGCTTCTGCTTCAGGTCGTGATAAACGCGAATGAGCCTGAGGGCTTCACCAAGCATGTTGGCTCCTAACAAATCCAAAATGTAATGCAGGGTGGCGGATCATCCTTTGAACAGCTTCACCAACTCAATGGCCAGACGCAGGATTTTCGCAATCCAAGGCCCAACCGTCAGTAACACTTTTAGCGTCTGCGGGTTTACCAATCGGCTTGCCCACTTCGGCTTATTCTCCGGCTTCAACCGCCCACGTTCCTTGTCGTCGTCCCGATGAGTCATCGACTTTCTCCTTCTTCACCAACCACCGGGAACGGTGGCGTCGCCATCTGGCTCGGAAGGTAGGGAAGGAACGTGCTTACCCTGATCACCTGGGCGGTCCCCCGCCATCGGGGGCCGCCCGTGGCCGCCACGCGCATCGCATGACACAGCCATAATGGTAGGAGGTTCACACCCCCCGCGAAGGTCGCCCTTCAATGAATGATGGCAGTCCCCTTTATGACTAACGACATCATTTAGGTGCCTGATCGCAGCGGACATGTCCAGAATTTTATTCGCTGTGAGCGAACTTTTTTCCCGAAGGCTGGTCTGGCAACGGGATTGTGCGGCAGCCACTAGTAGTGGGGCAATCCCACCGCTCATTTGGCTTTCCCGTCGCTGTCGCTCGGTAAATCCAATATCAGCAGCGCCGCTTTCCAAACTCGCCTTGCTCGTTTGGCGCGCCGTGCTCGCTGCTAATGTTCGGATGGAATTATTTTCCTCTGATCGGCGGATTGGTGATGCGGCGATAGCGATGGATATTCGCTTAGGCACCTGAGCCGAAATACTTCTATCCCCCCTCCCATAAAAACCGAAGAAAATCGGTCCTCATGGGAAGGGGGATGAGAGTTTTGACATTCGCTTGAGTTCTTCGCGGTCAACACTTTGTATTCAATCACATTGGTTGTCCAATGCAGCGGGGTCGCCCTGTCGCTGTCCGGTCAGCCGATCTTGTCGGCCTTGCCCGTGGTGGAGATTGTCATCTTATGTGCGGCGGTGGCTGGCTGGGACCAATACAATAGCATCCAGTCAGCGTGCAGGTCATCAATGGTCCTAAAAGGCAGACGTTTCCTGCGTCCTTACCACTGGGAGGATGAGCAGCCTCCCGCTTACCTGATCTCTGTCTCAGTCACGCCGTTCCCCGAGGGGCGAAGAATCTAATCCTCTGGCTGTAGACAGGCCATTCGTGGATCGCATTGTTTATAGAGGTGCCAAAACGCCAATCTGCAGGTTACCCCGGTTATGCGCCATTCCTTCCTCTGCGCCGCTGCCAGCACTGTGACCTCGTGAGCCACTCATCCTTCCCGTCTTCGTCCGGGTTAGGGGTTCGTATATGCAGCCATGTAAAAGCCCGATGTGCGGACTTTGGAAACACACATCGGGCTGGAACGTCATTGGTAGCAACAAACTGGCTCGGCTGTGTCGAAGCACACAGGCAAATCCAAAGTCCGCTGCTTCAATTCTATTTATACATCATGCCAGAATATAAATTGATGCGCACAATCATTGCCGACGATCACGATCCTTCTGCCCCTGCGCGGAGGCATCAAACCACTTGCCGTCTGAATCCTGCTTCCAGATCGGATCGAACTCAGGGCCAGCATCGAATTCAACATTGCCAATCTCATCAACGGCCCGATTTTCCCGCTGCCGCCTGATCCTCTCCCAATCCAAGGGAACAGCATTCTGACAGGCTGCATAGGTGGGGAATATCCCGCGCGCCGCGTTCTCCGCGATCATGTGTCCGCGACGTAGCGCGCGGCTGGTCAGTATCTTGAGTGCCGTGCGATCCTTGGCATCCACCTCGCCCGCAGGCTTCGCGGTCGGATCCAGCCGCCCGTCATACATGGTGCTCAACCTCACGGCGGCACCAATCTGCCAGAGCGTAGCGGTTGGGTTATCTCGTTTTTCGCAGAGGCAGCGGCGGTATTTCCCGACGCTACCCCAATCGAGCTTCTTCCCCGTTGGCTGATATTTGGGAGCTTGTGGCGACAGAACGCGGTCGTGCTCAGGCAACTCGTCCAGCATGGCAGCAATCTGCTTGATGATCGCGCCTTTAGACAGGCCAGCGGGAATGGCGGCCACGAGCGTTGTCCGTTCGCCCTGCATGATCCAATCCGCTTGAGCGTAGCGCCCAACCGCTTCCGCGATCCGATCGAATTGCGGCCGCTCACTACTCGTGAGTCCAAGGCTGACGACGCAGGGCCGCGCGCCGCTATGACCGAATTGTCGATTTGCACCGGCCAACCACCAGTCAGCGTAGTTGCCTGAAACGTCGCCCAGGTCGTCATACACAGCCAACACAGCGTCGAAATCCGCCGGAAGGTTTTCCAGCTGCTGACCCGCACGATGACGACGCGCAAGCTCGTAGCTCGGGCTGAATTGCAGAAACTCAAACCATTCGTGGATGCGGCGCATCGCCACGAAGGTGGTCCATGTGCCGCCATCCTCGCGAATTATGTCCTGCCGATCGTCCAGCCCACGCATTCGCCCACGCTTCAAAAAGGTTATCCTAATACGCCAACAATAATCAAGATAATCACGTATCAGGACAACTTCTGCGTATCAACTCCTCACGGCGCAGCACGGTGCTGCCGCCGCTTTGTAGGAGAATGTAAATGAAAGTTAATGAGTTGAAGGCGCTGGTAGCTGACTTCCAGACGACGCGTCTGGACGATGACCAGATGAAGATGGTTGGCTTTGAAGGGCAGGGGCGCGCAGTCCTCTACAACCAGTTGGCGGAAGCATATCGCATCGCCAAGCTGCTTCTGACCAAAGGCCCTAATCGTGGTGCGTTCCAGAGCATGATGGAAGCCGCGGGAATGACCGTCGAGGCGAAGAAGTTCGAGGACGACAAGGCCACCAACGAATGGGCCTACGCGACGAAGCTGCTCTACGGCAAGTTTGTCGAAAAGGAATTCCTCAACACTGTGTTTCAGGAATTCGAGCCGAATCGCTCGGCGGAAAGATACGGCTGCATTCTGCGCCACCTCAACAAGCATAATATCGCCGTAGAGGCCGCAGCTGATTACATGGCGAACTTCACTCACGAAAAGGGTAACGCGCTTTTTGGCATTGAGGCAGTTGATCGTGCCGAAGCCAAGGGCGAGGGCAACAGCAAGGACGAGAAGCAGGAGCAGACGTATCTGAACTTTGGTGTCTCTCCTGCGCCTAATGACGTTGTCCAGTTTGAAGTTCCCGCTGACTGGTACGACGACAAGCGCTTCAAGTCTGATAATCAGTTCGGCACTTGCTGGTTTGAAGTTAAGGATGGTCGAGTTTTACTCTTCGACCGCAAGCCGTTGAAGGAAGACGATTTCAAGAAGCTCGCAACGGCCCGTGGCAAGCGACTCTATGCTGAACACAAGGCTACTCAAAAGACGCTCGATAACGTGGCGAAGGCGTCGAACAGGAAGTTAGATGCCGCTGAGAAGATCCGAGCTGGTGACAAGGACTTGGCAGTTATCAAGACCGGTGTTGTCGGCACGACTACTGCGGAATATCGGAATATGCTGAATGCTCTCGGCGGCGAAGCGAAGCAGGATGCTGCCAACGCTATGGAGCATCGCCAGTATTTCACTGACCTTGCAGGCGGCAAGCTGGGCGTTGATCCGCTCAAGAGCATCGTACTGATTAAGTCTGCGTCTGAGCAGCTTCCGTCTGAGGAGATTGCGGCATGAGCAACTCAATCTCCATCCCTTATCAGGGAGACGCGCTTGATATCGCAGTCGCGGAAGCGGAAGCGAAACTGATAGTTGAAAATACGGTTGGTATCGTATTTGGCTATATGATTGGCGATGATGTCGAAGTCATCGTTGAGTTTGTAGACAACGCAAATGAAGCTATGACGAAATACGCTCAAGCCGCTAACCGTTTCATGCAGAGAGCCAATAAACCTGACCTGCCTATGGACGTAGTTACGCGACCAGTTGGTTGGAACGGACTGGACGCAGCATTGATTCGCGAGTTGGTGAAAGAGAGCCATGAGTTGATGGCTTTCTAATAGCGTCACCTGTCACCGCATCAGTGTGGCAGCATATATCACCCACGGAGGGCGCTATGCTCGACGGCGATGGTTTCTGAAACGCTCTCACGGTTCGCCGTGGGGGCGTTTTCATTTGCCCACCCACTACTAGTGGGCCACGCCGTGATCTGGAATTATCTACATAGTAAATTATCGTGCCTGATCGGCATCGACATCGTGTTCGATGAATATATGTGGGTAGAATGGGAGTCTGCCTTCGTGATCAAAGGCTGATTGACGGTCAGTTCGACCGCTGTAGCTGCCGAATGTAGCTGTCCTTGCGGGCGCGCTCCATCTTTCTGCGGCGCTTGTGCTGGTCCTTCACGGATTGCAGCGCCTTTTTCGCTACATCGACCTCGCGCTTTTTAGCTGCCTCGAGCGATTGCTCAGGCGTCAGGGGTTTGTGCGGCTTTTTGGCCTTCTTCGGCTTGGTCGTCGCGAACTCGTAAAATCTCATGCCGTATTTATGCGGCCATGCTGGAATACGCCATCTGACGAATATTTCGCCCTCGTAAATGCGGCTCAAAAATCGCACGTTTCTGCGATTTCTTACGTGTTACAACCATAACCACTTGCTCGGCATCGTGCAGCACCACCGCCAGCGCGGCCCGCTCCTCCGCTGCCTCCCAGCGTCGCAGCGCGCGCCAGAGCTGGTTGAGGCAATCCGCCTTGGTCGTCGGCCCCGGCCGCTCGTTGATGACCAGCGTCACCCGCCCCGCGCCCGGCCCGGCGGCAACATCGGCCACCGCGTCGATGGTCGCCCGGTCATTGGGGTAAGTGCCGACGAAGATGTGCAGATCCTCGTCTCGCCAGGCGTCGAGGCAGCCGCGCAGCATCCCGCCGATGACCGCCGCCTCGTCCCACGCCGGCACGAAGATCGCGATCGGCCCGGCCGCACCGGCCGGCGGCAGGTCGCGCGCCGTCATACGGGGGACGCGGCGATAGACTGTCAGCGCTCGCCAGCCCCGGCGCACGCCGTAAAGCAGGTCCAGCAGCAGATCGTCCAATCCGCCCAGCAGCAGACCGACCCCGGCGAACAGCAACAGCTCATTGCGCAGCAGCTCAAGCGCCGCGACCGCCACCCCCATCAAATTCCCCCTCGCCGGCTTCTCCCGCGCCGGCAGAGACGCCTTCGCCGTTCGCCTCCACAAAGGACAACCGAATAATTATGATGGATAACAAGCATAGCTTTGGGGATACCCGCGTCACCGCACCCGTTTGACGCGCCGATGCCGCTTCTCTAGCGAGAAGACCATGGCCATGCCGGACCTTCCCGCCCCCCGCTCCGCACTGCGCGCTTTCGTGGCGGGGCAGGCCGGCAGCGGCGCTCTGCTCATTCTCTCGGCGGCACTGGCCATGCTGGCGGTCAACCTCTCGCCCGGTCTTGCGGAGACCTATCACCACCTGCTCCACCAGCCGGTGGGGCCGACGCTCTCGGCCACGCTGGGGCCGATGACGCCGCATCTGTGGATCAACGATGGGCTGATGGCGGTTTTCTTCTTCGTCATCGGGCTGGAGATCAAGCGCGAGTGGCTGGACGGGCGCCTCGCGACATGGGACCAGCGCCGCCTGCCGATCATCGCGGCGCTGGCGGGCATGATCGCCCCCGCCATCGTCTATCTGCTCGTCGCCCGCGCCGAACCCGCCCTCTACAGCGGCTGGGCGATCCCGGCGGCGACGGACATCGCCTTCGCCATCGGCGTGCTGGCGCTGCTCGGCCGGCGCGCGCCGCTCTCGCTCAAGCTGCTGCTCACCACCATCGCCATCGTCGACGATATGGGCGCGGTGGCGATCATCGCCATCGCCTACACCGCCAGCATCGGCGGCGCGGCGCTGTTCGCGGCGGCGCTGGTGCTGGGGGCGATGCTGCTGCTCAACCGATGGGGCGTCAAGGCGCTGCCGCCCTATCTGCTGCTCGCCGCGCTGCTCTGGTATTGCGTGCTGCTCTCCGGGGTGCATGCGACCATCGCCGGGGTGCTGGCCGCCACCGCCATCCCGATCCGCCCGACCCCCGGCGCGCCCGACGCGGCGGACAGCCCACTCCACCGCCTGGAGCATCTGCTCCACCCATGGAGCGCGTGGCTGATCGTGCCGCTGTTCGGCTTCGCCAATGCCGGCGTGGCGGTGGAGAGCGATCTTGCCGCCCAGCTCAGCGCGCCGCTGCCGCTCGCCGTGGCGCTGGGGCTGTTCCTCGGCAAGCAGATCGGCATTTTCGCCGCGATCCGCGCCTGCGTGGGAAGCGGCATCGCACCCATGCCGCGCGGGGCGACATGGCTGCAAATCTATGGCCTCGCCCTGCTCTGCGGCATCGGCTTCACCATGAGCCTGTTCATCGGCACGCTCGCCTTCCCCGGTGCGCCGCATCTGGCCGAGCAGGCCAAGGCGGGCATCCTCGCCGGCTCGTGTCTTTCCGCGCTGGCCGGCTTCATCCTGCTCCGCTTCGCCCCGCTCCACCCGGAGCATGAGACGGCGCGGACGGCGCAGGAAGGCGAGATCGCCGCCGATGGAGATGTGGCGGCATGAGGGGCGCGCGCCCCCGCACCGTCGGCCTGCTCGGCGGCTCGTTCAACCCGGCGCATGGCGGCCACCGGGCGATCTCGCTGTTCGCGCGCGAGGCGCTGGGGCTGGACGAGGTCTGGTGGCTGGTCTCACCGGGCAATCCCCTGAAGCCCCGCGCCGGCATGGCGCCGCTCGCCGCGCGCATGGCCAGCGCCCGCCAGACGGCCCGGCGCGCGCCGATCCGCGTCACCGCCATCGAGCGGGAGCTGCACACGCGCTACACGGTGGAGACGCTACGCAAGCTGCAACGTCGCTATCCGCGCATCCGCTTCATCTGGCTGATGGGGGCCGATAATCTCGCCCAGTTCGATCGCTGGAAGGACTGGCGCGGCATTGCACGCGGCACGGCCATTGCCGTTATCGCCCGGCCGGGTTATACTCGTGCGGCCCATGGCGCGCCCGCCATGGCCTGGTTGCGGCGCTTCGTCCGGCCCGCAAGCCAGTGCAAACGCTGGACGACATGGAGACTGCCGGCGCTCGTGCATCTGCGCTTTCGCCCCGATCCCCGATCGGCCACCCTGCTTCGGCAGAAGGCCCCCCTTTGGCACCGCAGCTTCGCCTCTGCCACGCCGCGTGACGGCGTGACCGGCCGCCTCATCGAAAACCTTATCGACAAGGAGTGACATTGCCCGACCCCTTACCTCCCAGGACTGCACGCGCCGCCAATGACGCGGGCCGTCCTGTCACCGCCGATCAGCTCGTCGAGGCGCTGCACGCGCTCGTGCTCACATCGCTGGACGACGATCAGGCACAGGATATCGTCAGCATTCCGCTCGCCGGAAAGAGCAGCATCGCCGATCATATCGTCATCGCCTCGGGCAATTCCTCCCGGCAGGTCGCGTCCATGGCGCAGAAGCTGGCCGAGCGGATCAAGGAGAGGCTCGGGCGCACCGTGCGCATCGAGGGGCTGCCGGTCGCCGACTGGGTGCTGATCGACGCGGGCGACGTGATCGTCCATCTTTTCCGCCCGGAAGTGCGCAGCTTCTATAATCTGGAGCGCATGTGGGGCTTTGCCGACGCGCCGCTGGCGGCGGGCGGCGAGGCATGAGGCGCCGCACCGCGCACTGACGGGCCGAAAAGGGGGGAGAGGCCGTGCTGCTGCACATCGTCGCACGCGGACGCATCGGCCGCTCGCCCGAGGCCGAACTGGTCGAGCGCTACCTGAAGCGCGTCACCTGGCCGACCAAGATCACCGAACTGCCCGACAAGGGCAGCGCCAGGCTCCCGCCGCTCCCCGCGCCCGCCGTCACGGTGATGCTGGACGAGACCGGCACGCAGATGCCCTCCATGGCCTTCGCCGAAAAGCTCGGCCGCTGGCGGGACGACGGCATGCGCGAGTGCCGTTTCCTCATCGGCGCGGCGGATGGCTTCTCGGACGACGAGCGCACCGCCGCCTCCTTGCGCATCGCCTTCGGCGCGATGACGTGGCCGCATATGATGGCCCGCGCCATGCTCGCGGAACAGCTCTGGCGCGCGACGAGCATCCTCGCCAACCATCCCTATCATCGCGAGGGATAAGGGCGATGCGCGGATCATATCCCACCCCCGTGCTCCTGCGAAAGCAGGAGCCCAGGGCCCAGCCGCGGTGCCTCGCCGCCCTGGACTCCTGCTTTCGCAGGAGCACTGCGTTGGCTTGGAAGCGTCCCCTCGTCCTCCTCCTCTCGCTCTGTGCCATCCCCGCCGCGCTGCTCGCCCAGCAGGCGCCCTCGCCCATCCCCGGCACCTCGCTCGACCGGCAGCGCACGGCGCTCGCGCAGGCCAAGGCGCAAGCGGAGGAGGCCCGCAAGCGCAGCGAGGCGCTGGAGGCGCGCGCCCGCGCCACCAACGCAGCGGCGGACAAGACCCGCGACCAGATCGCCGCGCTCGCCGCGCGCATCCAGCAGAGCGAGGCGGACCTGCGCGCGGGGCAAGCGCGCATCGCCATCATCGCGGACATGCAGCGCACGCAGGCCCGTAAGCTGGCCGAGCGCCGCCAGCCGATCGTGCGCCTCACCGCCGCGCTCCAGCAGATCGCCCGCCGCGCGCCGCTCCTCGCGCTGGTCGAACCGGGCTCGGTGAGCGATGCGGTGCACCGGCGGATCGTGCTGGCGCAGGTGATGCCGGTGGTCATGGCCAACACGCGCGGCCTCCAGAGCGAAATTGCCCGCAGCGCCGCCCTGCGCGAGAGCGCCGAGGCAGCCGCCGGCGCGCTCGCCCGCACGCGCGATGGCCTCGCCGCCCAGCAAAAGACGCTGGCCACGCTGGAGCAGCGCCAGCGCCTCGCCTCGCGCACGCTGCGCGACAGCGCCGGCCTTGAGGTGGAGCGCGCGCTCGCCATGGGCGAGGAGGCGCGCGACATCGGCGAGCTGATGGAGAAGATCGAGGATGCGGCAACGGTGCGCGATGCCCTCCTCACCCTGCCCGGCCCGACGCTCCGCCCTGCCCGGCCCGGCAGCGCGCCGCCGCCGAGCGACCGCCCCGCGCCGGCCGCCGCCGATGCCGCCGCGCTCCCCTATCGCCTGCCGGCGGTGGGCGAGGTCGTCACCGGCTTCGGCGAGGCGAGCGAGAGCGGCGTGCGGGCGCGCGGCCTCACCATCGCCACCGCGCCGGCCGCCACCGTGGTCGCGCCGGCGCGCGGCCGCATCGCCTTCGCCGGGCCGTTCCGGGGCTATGGCCGCATCGTCATCATCGACCATGGCGGCGGCTGGACTACATTGGTCGCCGGCCTCGACCGGCTGAGTGCGCAAGTAGGCGAGACCGTGCGGCCGGGCGATCCGCTCGGCGCCACCGGCCAGCGCGATCCGCACCTCACCGTTGAGCTGCGCCGGCAGGAGCGGCCGGTCGATATCGCCGCGCTGCTGCGCTGAAAGGTGGTTTGGATTCGCGAGAGAGGAAATTTCGATGCGGCACCAACCAGCTCATACCCCGTTCAGCCGCGCGCAACCTGTCGCGATGCAGTCTCGCCGCGCTAGGCAGACCTCCCAATCGCGCTTATAGGTGAGCGCAGCACTATCGTCCGAAGGCCCGTCATGACCAGCGCCCGCAAGAGCTTCCTCATCCGCTCCGCCGTGATTCTCGGCGCCATCGCGCTGGTTCCGGCGTCCACCTCGGCGGTGACGGAGAGCGAGAGCGAGACCTACAAGCAGCTCGACCTGTTCATGGACGTGTTCCAGCGGGTGCGCGCCAGCTATGTCGAGAAGGTCGACGACGCGTCGCTCATCAAGGGCGCTATCGAGGGCATGCTCTCCAGCCTGGATCCGCACAGCTCCTATCTCGACGCGCGCGATTTCACCAACCTGCGCACCCAGACGGAGGGCAATTACGGCGGCCTCGGCCTCACCGTCACGCTCGACGAGGGCGTGGTGAAGGTGATCGCGCCGACCGACGACACGCCCGCCGCCAAGGCCGGCATCAAGGCCGGCGACTATATCACCCATATCGACGGCAAACTGATCTACGGCTCCTCGCTCGACGAGGCTGTGGACAAGATGCGCGGCGCGCCCGGCACCAGCATCAAGCTCACCATCGCCCGGCAGGGCCGCGACGAGCCGCTGGAACTCACCCTCACCCGCGCCATCATCGACATCAAGCCGGTCAAATGGCAGGTGAAGGGCGATGTCGGCGTCATCAAGATTGTCAGCTTCTCGGCCGACACCGGCAACGACGTGCGCAGCGCCATCCGCAGCATCGAGAAATCGCTGGGCCACAAGCCGATCGGCTATGTGCTGGACCTGCGCTCCAACCCCGGCGGCCTGCTCGACGAGGCTGTCACGGTCTCCGACGCGTTCCTCGACAAGGGCGAGATCGTCTCGCAGCGCGGCCGCTCGGCGAGCGACAACCGGCCTTATTATGCCCGCCCCGGCGACGATGCGCAGGGCCTGCCGGTCGTCGTGCTGATCGACGCCGGCTCGGCCTCCGCCTCGGAGATCGTGGCCGGTGCGTTGCAGGACCAGCATCGCGCGCTGGTGATGGGCGAGCGCAGCTTCGGCAAGGGTAGCGTGCAGACGCTGCTGCCGCTCTCGCAGGATACCGCGCTGCGCCTCACCACCGCGCGCTACTACACGCCGTCCGGCCGCTCGGTGCAGGAAGGCGGCATCGAGCCGGACATTCTCGTGCCGCAGATTTCCGATCCCGATTACGCCAAGCGCCCGCGCTACCGCGAGAGTGACCTGCGCCGCCACCTCATCAACGAGGCGAAGCTGGACCGCAGCGAGCTTGAGGCCGATACCAATACCGATCCCGCCTTCGCCGCCACGCCCGAGGAGCTGGAGAAGGCCGGCATCGACGACTTCCAGCTCCATTATGCGCTCAAGACGCTCGATCGGCTCGGTCCGGCGATACAGACCGCCGCCGCCAAAAAGCAGACGGCGTCGCGGAAATAGGCATGAGCCAGACCATCCTTCTCGCGCGCGCCCGGCTTGTGGCGCTGCTGGTGCCGGTCGCCCTGCTCGGCGGCGCGCTCGCCTCGCAATATATCGGCGGGCTGTTCCCGTGCGAGATGTGCATGTGGCAGCGCTGGCCGCACCTTGCCGCCATCGGCGCGGCGCTGGCGGCGTTCCTGCTGCGCCGCAATCCCTTCGCCAGCGCCGTGTTCACCCTGCTCGCCGCGCTCGCCGTCGCCACCAGCGGCGCCATCGGCATCTTTCATGCCGGCGTCGAATATGGCTGGTGGGAAGGGCTGACCACCTGCGCCACCGCCGCGCCACCAGCGGGCAAGTCACTGCTCGATTCGATCATGGAGGCCCCGCTGGTGCGCTGCGACGTGGCGCCGTGGGACCTGTTCGGCATCTCGCTCGCCGGGTTCAACGCCATCTTCTCGCTGGCCGGGGCGGCGCTGGTTTTCGCCCTCGTCCTCAAGGGGAGCCGCGCATGAGCACGCCCACCGCCTTCCCCCCGCGTCCCGGTGCGCGCGGTGCCGACCGCGCCTCCATGCTGCGCGTGGATCAGGCCGGCGAATATGGCGCGGTCCGCATCTATGCCGGCCAGCTCGCCGTGCTGGGCGACCGCCACCCGATGAGCCGCGAGATCAGCCACATGGCCGCGCAGGAGGAGCGCCACCGCGCCCATTTCGACGCGATGATTGCCGAGCGCGGCGTGCGGCCAACCGTGCTCCAGCCCTTCTGGCACGTCGCCGGCTTCGCGCTCGGCGCGGCCACGGCGCTGCTCGGCCCGGAGGCCGCGATGGCCTGCACCGCCGCCATCGAGACCGAGATCGACGACCATTACGGCAAGCAGCTCGCCGAGCTGGGGGATCAGGACCCGGACCTTTCCGACGCGATCGCGGATTTCCGTGCCGAGGAGGTCGAGCATCGCGAGGCGGCGCTCAAGGCCGGGGCCGAGTCCGCGCCCGCCTATCCGCTGCTGTTCGGCATGATCCGGCTGGGCTGCCGCGCCGCCATCGCGCTCTCGCGCCGTTATTGAGAGGACATCCACCACCATGCGCCCCCTTTCCTTCGCCCTCATCCTCAGCACGGCCCTGTGGAGCCACGCCGCCTTCGCGCAGGCCGATGCGCCCGCCTCCGGCGTCGGCCCCACCGATACCGAGAAGGTGAAGCAGGTGTTCGTCTATGGCGACGATCCCTGCCCGCCGAGCAGCGGCGACGAGATCGTCGTGTGCGCCCGCATGCCGGATAACGAGCGCTATCGCATCCCCAAGGACCTGCGGACCGATCCCAATTCGGCTTCCGTGCAGAGCTGGGTGAACCGCGCCCGCTCGATCGAATATGTCGGCGCCGAGGGCACCAATAGCTGCTCGCCCACCGGCGCGGGCGGCTTCACCGGCTGCTTCGCCCAGATTGCGCGCGAGGCGAAGGAGGAGCGGCAGAAGATGCTCGGCAGCGCCACCTGGGCGGACGCCGTGGCCAAGGCACGCGAGGAGCGGCTGGGCAATCTCGACGCCGAATCGGCGCAGATCGAGGCGGAGGCCAAAGCCGAGGAGGAAGCCGAGGCCCGCCGCAAGGCCGCGCAGGAAGCGGCCGAGAAGGAAGCCGCCGCCAGGGCCGCGCAGCAGGGGCCGACCGAACAGCCGTAGGGCGGATCGCCATCCAGCGGGAGGATGAGGGCTCACTGCCCTCACCTTCGTCATGCCGACCTTGCTTCAGCATGAAAAACAACAACCCACGCCCTCGCCTGACATCTGAACGTCCATTCTCCCCGGCATCTCGCCCCCGGCTGAGCAATCCGGCAAGCATGGCGAGGCCGTCGTTCATCCGCGCCCCCCTCTCCGCCGTAGCCCTCCATGCCGCGCCCCCACGATTGACCGCAACGCACCCCCAGGCGCATGATCGCGCGCGATGGCCGGCGCCGCATCCGCCGGCCGCCGGAGCGCCATGGACGAGACACCGGGCCACATCGCCTTCACCCCTTCGGTCAAGGCCATGCAGACCGCGCGCGGCTCGCGCACCGCTTATGCGCGGATGGAGGCGCGCGGCATCTCCAGCACGCTGGTCGATGCGGCGCTGATGGAGCTGCTCGAACAGATCGACAGCGCCTATCTCGCCACCGCCTCGGCCGATGGACGGCCCTATGTCCAGCATCGCGGCGGCCCGCGCGGGTTCATCAAGGCGCTGGACGCGCACACGCTGGCCTTCGCCGACTACAGCGGCAACCGGCAATATATCACCACCGGCAATCTCGCCGAGAACGACCGGGCGCTCTTGTTCCTGATGGATTACCAGCACGCCCGCCGCGTCAAGGTCTGGGGCCGCGCCCGCATGACCGGCGACGCGGACCTCATCGCCCGCCTGATGCCGCGCGGCTATCAGGCACGGGCCGAGCAGGCGCTGCTGTTCGCCGTCGAGGCGTGGGACGCCAACTGCTCGCAGCATATCCCGCGAAAGTTCGATGGCGCCGACGTGGTGCGGGTCGTAGAGCAGTTCGAGGCCCGACTCGCCGCCCTCGAAGCCGAAAACGCGGCGCTCAAGGCCGAGCTGAAAACAAGAACAGGAGCCTGAGCATGAACAGCCCCATCGTCCCGCCCTTCACCGCCGAGACCGCCGCCGCCAAGGTCCGCGCCGCCGAGGACGCCTGGAACGGTCGCGATCCCGCCAGGGTGGCACTCGCCTACACGCCGGACAGCCGCTGGCGCAACCGCGCGGAATTCGTCAACGGCCGCGCGGAGATCGAGGCATTTCTGGCTCGCAAATGGACGCGCGAGCTGGATTATCGGCTGGTCAAGGAAGTCTGGGCCTACGGCGGCAACCGCATCGCGGTACGCTTCGCCTATGAATTCCACGACGACAGCGGCCAATGGTTCCGCGCCTATGGCAACGAGAACTGGCAGTTCAACGCCGAAGGGTTGATGGAGCTACGCCTCGCCAGCATCAACGAGCACCCCATCGCCGAAGCCGATCGCAAGTTTCACTGGCCGCTCGGCCGCCGCCCGGACGACCACCCCAGCCTCAGCGCCATGGGGTTCTAAGGCGCTGTCTGCATTCAGAAGATGACGTGACGGAGTCGCAGACGACCGCAGGGCACAATGGCGGGTGTGCGTGACCCGGAGCGCAGGGACGTTTCGATCCATGAGCACCGGAAGTGCGCAGAGCCGCCATTTGCAGGCTGTCAGGGATGAATGCGGCACCTAAGCCGGAGGGGAGGCGCTGCCTCCTCAAGCCAGTGTTCCTGCGAAAGCAGGAGCCCAGCGCCCAGCCGCAACTCCCGTGTCGCTCTGAAGAAGCAAACTCACTCTGGCGCGCGGACATGGCCTTCCCGCGCTCCCGTCGGTTACAAACCTAAAAGGGCTGCTCGCCCAGATAATTGCCGGCCTCGGCATAGCGGCAGACGAGGATATCCTCCTCGTTGCTCTCCGCGCGCGCGCAGCCGACCTGTTGGGTCGCCCGCCAGACGAGCTGGGTATAATGGCCGACATCCTCGAACCGACCGGTGGTGCTGTTGTCGGGGAAGCGGCCAGGGCGGAAATAGCGCTTCTCGCGCGCCCAGGCGTCCACCATCTGCTCGGGGGAATAATAGCCTCTGGTCCCGGCCCAGAGATTCTCGCCCTGCGGCTCGAAATAATTTTCCGGCGCATGCTCGAACCGGCCGGTCTGCGCGAGATAGTCCGCCCAGTGCTGTGCCGACTGGACCAGCGCCGCGTTCCACTGGAGCGGCGCCAGCCCCAATTCCGCACGTTCCTGATTGTGGACGAACAGCAGCCGATCGTCGAAATTGGCCAGCGGATCGGTCGCGCTGACGACGAACGGCGCGGCCAGGGCGAGCGCGCAAGCTGCGGCACGCGCTTTCAACCGGGAAGCCGACATGGGACACAAACCTCCTGCAATCGTGCAGGAACTGTCCCATCATCCTCTCACGATCTCGTGCACGGATGCGGTTAACATAGCGTAAAACATGGATATTCCTGGCGCCCAAGCGTCCGATCTGTCTCGCAGATGCGTGCCTCACCGGCTGGGCCGGCCAACAGGCGCAACTGCGCGGCACAACCGCCCCGCTCACGCATGCCGCCTTCCATCCGTCCGCGTCCAGCATGTCGGCGCGGAGCCCGGCGTTGCCGGCCGGCACGGTCGCAGCGATATCGTTGCGGGCCGCGCTTCCGGCAGGTCAGGCGGCGCTGTCGGCCGATGCCCCGGCCGGCAGGATGACCACCGTATCGCCCTTGCTCGCCTGCTCGAACAGGCGACGGGCGAAGGCCACCGGCACGCCGATGCAGCCGTGGGTCGCGAAGCCAGTGCGCACGTCGCTGCCGTGGATCGCCACGCCGTCGTCGGTCAGCCGCAGCATGTAGGGCATCGGCGCGTCATAGGTGCGCGAATGATAGTCGGCCGCTTTCTGAAGGATGGGGAAGCTGCCGGTCGGCGTCGGCTTGCCGTCCGTGCCGTAGAGGATCACCGCCGAGCCGATCTCATGCCCGTCGCGGAACACGGAGAGGATCTGCCGCGCCAGATCGACGCGGATCAGCAGTGGCCCCTGCGGGATGCCCTCCTCGTCCCACACATAGCCGCCGTAGCGCATCGGCCGGGTGATGTTGAGCACGCTGCGCACCGTCTCGTGCCGTCCGTCCGGCAGGTCGAGCCGGGGATATTCGCCGGCCGCATAGCGGATGCGCGCTTCCGGCGGGGCGGTCGCGCGCAGCACCGCCTCGATCTGCGCTTCCTGCTCGGCCGCGCGCTCAGCCCGCCCGCGCAGGGCCAGCGCAACCGTGGAAAAGACGAGGCAGCTCACGATGAACAGCAGCAGCGCGCGCGGCCAGGCCGACATGAGCGCCTCCGCTTATCGTGGAGAGGCCCGGCTGGCCAGCGCCGGGGCCGGCCGCCGCGCGCGCCGACGCATCGCCGCGCCCGCGGCAAAGAAGCCGGTCAGCAGCATCGCCCAGGTCGCCGGCTCGGGAACCGGAGGCGGCGGCGGCGGGGGGGGCGGAGGAGGTGGTGGCGGCGGCTCCGGATTGGGGCCGGGCCCCGGTCCGGGGATCAGCACATTGGGGCCGAAGAAGGGCGGCGCCAGAAAGGGAGGGGCCGGCGGGGTAGCCGCGGCCTCCGCCACCTGGATCGGCGCATCGACCACCGGCAGGCCCGCTTCGGGTGCTGCTGCGGCGGCCGGCGTCGGCACGTCCGGCGCGCGTTCGCGCACGCTCGGAAGCACGCGCTCCCTGGGAGCGACGGCAGGTGCAGCCCGCGCGATTCGCGGCGGCTTGGTGCTGTGCTTGGCGCCCGGCGCGCGCTCGCCCGGCGAGCGCTGGGCGAGCAGCGAGGCGGGGTCCTTGACGGCGGCGGCAAAGGCGGCGCGGCCGCTCTCGCCGATGATGATCGGTGTCGCCACCACCGCGACGAACAGCCCGGCGGCAACCGGCGAGACGAACAGCGCCTGCGTCCGCATCGAGAGCCGCGTGCGGCCCAGCGCCGCCGCCCGCGCGGAAACCCGCCCGAGCGCCCCGGCCCAGATGGAAGGATGCAGCCACACCGGCGCTTTCGCCCACAGCGCGCCAAGCGGACGGACGGCCCGCTCGCGCCGTGTATGCGCCTTGCTCCTCGCCAGCCAGGCTGGTCTGGATCTGCGCATCAAGGGACGAGGCTTCTGCATAGGGTCAACGCTTCTTCTGCACTGGCGGTGAATTGCCTGTTCAATCAAGCTGGTATCATGGAATGCGGCGGGAGCACAGAAAGTTTACCCTCTTTTTACTTTTTCGTATCTCCGTTCGTCGATTTTCTATTTAATATAATAAAATCAGTACGTTGTTTTCCCAGTAAACGCAGCCCTATACCCGCGCGACCCACATTAAGGGCAGTGCGCCCGCGTGGGGTGGGCCGTGCGCCCTGCCCGATCAGCCGAGTCCCCCGCGCTGCCCACCGGATGGATCAGCCCCCATCGCCGAAAATGCCGCAAACGGACTGGACCTTTTCAACCAGGGGTTTATTGGGCTCTCATTATGACAGACCATATTCTCGAAAGCCTCGCCGCCACCAATCCCGACTGCGAAATCTGGTGGGACAGCTCGCCGCTGATCTACCCGAGCTGGAAGGAGGAGACGCTCGCCAAGGCCCCCGGCAACGCCGATTGGGCGGCGCAGCTCACCCGCTTTTTCGACCTCAAGACCATTGAGTCGGAGGGGCGCATGGGCTTTCGCGGGGTGACGACCAACCCGCCGCTCTCGCTTCAGGCGATCAAGGTCGCGCCGCAGATGTGGGCCGATCGCGTGCGCGAGATCGCGCGGGAAACGCCGGGCGCCGATGTCCAGAGCGTCTATTGGGCCATGTATCTCGACCTCGTCCGCAAGGGCGCCGAGATGATCCTGCCCGTCTACAAGGCATCGGGCGGCAAATACGGCTTCCTGTCCGGCCAGGTCGATCCGCGCTACGTGCGCGATGGCGAGCGGATGCTGGCCGAGGGTCTCACCATCGCCGCGCAGAGCGAGAACGTCATGGTCAAGATCCCCGGCTCCAAGGAGGGCTATGAGGTGATCGAGGAGCTGACCGCGCGCGGCATCTCCACCAACAACACCACCAGCTTCACCGTCTCGCAATATATGCGCTGCATGGCGGCGGTGACGGCGGGCCTCCAGCGCGCCCGCGCCGCCGGCGTGAACCTCACCCACTGGCGCTCGGTCGTCACGCACATGTCGGCGCGGCTCGGCGAACTGAGCGACTGGCGCACCGAGGCGAAGGCACGCGGCATCGAGCTTTCCCTCTCGGAAATCCGCGATGGCGAGGAGGCCGTGCTCAAGCGCGCCTACCATTGGGGCAAGCAGAACAACCATCCCTCCAAGATGCTGCAATGCTCGATGCGGGTGGAGAAGGACGACCGCACCGGCAAGACGGTGAGCCGCCACATCCAGGACTTCGCCGGCAGCGACATGGTCTACACCTGCCCGCCGGGCTATATCGCCGGGCTGATGACCGTGCAGGCCGAGCTGGACCCGTTCGATCCGCATGCGATCGACCGCGCGCCGCGCAAGGAGAGCATCGAGAAGCTGCTCAAGCTGCCGAGCTTCCGCGCCGCATACGAGTTCGAGGGCATGCGCCCCGACGAGTTCGCGCATTTCGGCTCGTTCAAGGCGACCGAGACCGAGTTCGCCGCCGCCACGCGCCAGACCGTGGACTTCGTCCGCAAGACGCTGGAAGGCTGAGCGAACAGACTGCCGCTCCGGCGCTCGGCGCCGTGGCGGCGCGTTCGGCGAAACAGGAAGCAAGCTCTCCCGCCAGCCCACATGAAGGCTGCGACGAGACCCACGATCTCCATGCGCTCCCGCGAAAGCAGGAGCCTAGGGCAGCGAGGAATTGCGGCTGGAGCGGATCGTGAACGAACGGAAGCGCGCCTTCCGGTCGCCCCGCGCATATCGAAGGACCGCCCTTCTTTCGTCCCGACGCGGGGAGAGGGTCGATCCCGGCTTCCTCTATTATGGCGAGTATTATGGCGAGCATTGCGGCCGCACCTGTCAGGTCCAGCTCCCGCGCCGCCCTGCCCTATGGCGAACCGCGCATTCGTATCGAAGACGATCGACTGTCTGCGCCAGTCTTCAAGACAGCCATGCGACAAACGCGGGGGCGAATGCACCTCCTCGATCGCAATCCGCTATCAGCTTACCCACAGCACCCAATTGGACCATCGGCGGTCCCGGCATCGGCCACTCCGGAAAAAACCGGACATCCAAAATCCAACGCACGGTCCATCGCCCCAATGCGAAACGGCCTCGCACCGAAGTGCGAGGCCGCGCAATCATCGTCCGGATGATCGGGATCAGGCGAAGCTGACCGTCGTGCGCGCCGCCCGGCGACGCATCGAGGCGCCCACCAGACCGAAGCCCATGATCATCAGCGCCCAGGTCGCCGGCTCAGGCACGGCCGCCTTCGGCTGGAAGTAGAGCAGATCCTGATACTTGCCGCTCTTGGCGACGAAGAAGTCATACCCGCCAGTGTCGGAGATGCTGCCAAGAGTCCCCAGCAGGCGATTCGCCTCGATCTGAACCGCCGAGTCGTCCTTCCAGTCATAGCTCCACTTGTTGGTCCACGACTTGCTCCACACGCTCTTTTCCGCGTCCGTGCTCTTGAAGCCGCCCTTGGTCACGTTGAAGCTGTTGCCGTCCTCATAGAGGAGTTCCCAGATGGCGAGCTGCACGGCCGAATCGGTCAGCACATTGTTCGTCATGCCATAATTGCTGACCAGCGCCGCAATGCTGCCGGCAACGCTGCTCTTGCCCAGATCCTGGAGATATTTCCCCAGCGGAATGACATCGAACGTGCCCGTGTGGGACGTTTGCGCCAGATCGACGCAGAAGGCCTTGAGCGTGCCGTTGATCGTCTGCGGCGACAGCAGGGCGTTCGTGGCATCATTCTTGGTGCCGGGGGCGTTCAGATCCGCCCGGTAGGCCGTGGTGCCCTGAACCGAATAGTCATAGACCATCGTGACCGAATTGATCTTCAGCGTCTCGGCGGCGTTCGCCGTGCCGGCGAAACCCAGGATGGCCGCTCCCACGGCGGCGGCTGCGAATAAAGACTTCATACCCCTATCTCCCACAAGAGTTGAAGGGCCACTGCCAGACGCACGGGGGCTATTAAAGAGTGTTAATCATATTCATTTCGACCTGTCTCATCATGGGACGATTTGCATGATTTTCGTTAAATTCATTCGTTTCCCTGCCCCGCTACGTTGGCTTCACCATCACCGGACGCCGAAATTACTGTATTTCCTGCAATATCCAGCTCGATGGAAAGACTATCCTCCCTCCGAATTTCCCCACGAACAGCCGTGCATCATAGCTTTCCCCCCGCGATGCCCATGCGATCATCGAGCGATCGGGCGCGCGCCGGGTCGGAGCAAGCCGGCGTCTATAGAGGGCGGAGCCGGAGTCGCGAACGACCGAAGGGCCAACAGGGTGGATTCGCGCACCCCGGAGCGCAGCGCCCCACGGGCACGCAAGCACCGGCAGCGCGCGGAGCTGCCCGCAGAACCGAAAGGCGATCCATCCTCGCGCCTTGACCCCGCCGGGCGCTGCGGCTTTTATGCCGCGCGCGTTGCGCCGCATATCCCGAGCGGCCAGCCGACGCGCCGCGCCACAAGAACCCTTGGAGCCGCACAGACATGAACAAGGCCGTCATCATCGGCGCGGGATTCGGGGGGCTGGCGCTCGGCCTGCGCCTGCAAGCAGCGGGCATCGCCACCACCATCGTCGAGGGGCGCGATCAGCCGGGCGGCCGCGCCGGGGCGTGGCGGCGCGATGGCTTCACCTTCGATACCGGCCCCGTCCTCATCGCCGATCCGGACTGTCTCGCCCAGCTCTGGCGCCTCTCCGGCCACAGCATGGCGGACGACGTGACCTTGCTCCCGGTCGATCCGCACTACCGCTTCCACTGGCCGGACGGCACAACCTTCGACCATACCGCCGACGAGACGCGGCTGCGCGCCGAGATCGCCCGGCTCAGCCCCGCCGATCTCACCGGCTACCAGCGCTTCCTCGATTACAGCGCCAGCGTCCGCCGCGAGGGCTATGAGACGCTCGCCCCCGTCGCCTGCCAGGAGCTGGGCAGCCTGATCCGCGCCCTGCCCACGCTCGCGCAATATCAGGCGTGGCGCTCGATCCATGGCATGGTCGCGCGCTTCGTGAAGGACGAGCGGCTGCGGCAGGCGCTGTCCTTCGCGCCGCTGCTCGCGGGTGCCAACCCGGCGGCGGCCAGCGCCTTCCACGCCGGCCTCCATGCAGTTGAACGCGAGGGCGGCCTGTGGTTCCCCAAGGGCGGCACCAACGCGCTGGTCGCCGCCATGGTCACGCAGTTCGAGCGGCTCGGCGGCACGCTGCACCTCGGCGATCCGGTGGCGGGGATCGAGACGGTGGGAGACCGCGCCACCGGCGTCACCACCCGCGCCGGCCGCCGCTTCGAGGGCGATGCCGTCGCCAGCAACGCCGACATCATGCACAGCTATGCCGATCTGCTGGCAGGCCACACACGCGGCCCCCGCCGGGCGCAGGCGCTCACCCGCAAGCGCTGGGGGCCAAGCGCCTTCCTCCTCCATTTCGGCATCGAGGGGACGTGGCCGGGCATCCCGCACAGCATGGTGCTGCTCGGTCCGCGCTATCAGGCGTGGCTCACCGACATTTTCGAGCATGGCGTGCTGCCGGCGGAAAACTGCATCATCCTCCACCATCCCAGCGTGACCGATCCCGATCTCGCCCCGCCCGGCCATTCCACCTTTCAGGCCATCGTCCCGGTGCCGCACCTCGGCAAGCTGCCGGTCGACTGGCGCGCGGTCGGGCCGATCCTCGCCGGGCGTATCCTCGATGAGATCGAGCACCGCCTGATCCCGGACATTCGCGGCCGCATCAAGGTGCAGGCCACCACCGCCCCGCCCGATTTCGCGCGCGACCTCCACGCCCATCACGGCAGCGCGTGGGGGCTGGAGCCGCTGCTGAGCCAGAGCGGCTGGCTGCGTCCGCACAATCGCGACGATGTGATCGGCAACCTCTATTTCGTCGGTGCCGACACCCATCCGGGCGGCGGCGTTCCCGGTGTGGTGGCCTCCGCCCGCGCCACCGCCGCGCTGATGCTGGCGGATCGCGCATGAGGCGCCTCAAGCGCATCGCCGTCTATTGCGGTTCGGCGAGCCCGCGCGATCCGGTTTATCTCGCGACCGCACGGGCGGTCGGCACCCAACTTGCCCAGCGGGGCATCGGCATCGTCTATGGCGGCGGCCGCGTCGGCCTGATGGGCGCGCTGGCCGATGCCGCGCTGGCGGCCGGCGGCGAGGTGATCGGCGTCATCCCGGAGGCGCTGGTCGGCGCCGAGCTGGCCCATCGCGGCCTTACCGACCTGCACGTCGTGCCCGACATGCACGCCCGCAAGGCGCTGTTCACCACGCTGGCGGACGGCTTCATCGCCCTGCCCGGCGGCGTCGGCACCATGGACGAATTGTGGGAGGCGATAAGCTGGGCGCAGCTCGGCTATCACGACAAGCCGGTGGGCCTGCTCAACGCCGCCGGCTTCTTCGACCAACTCCTCGCCTTCAATGCGCACATGATCGAGACCGGCTTCATCCGCCCCGCCCACGCCCGCATCCTCCTCGCGCGCGACACGCTGGCGGATCTGCTCGACGCCATGGCCGCCTACATCTCGCACGAAGCGATCTTCGCCATGCCCATCGACCGGCTGTAGGGGTGCGGGCGAAGCATCGGCAGCAGCAGACGCGCGGACACGTGCTTTCTACCCGATCGCAAGGCCCTCCCCAACCCTCCTCTCAAGGGCAGAAGTTCAAAGCTCTCGGAGAGGTGCTCGGCCCGAGTGACGTTGTGCTCCTGCGAAGGAGAATCCCCGTGCTCCTGCGCAGGCAGAGGCCAGGGCCCAGCCGCGCCGCCGCCACCGCCGCCCTGGGCTTCTGCTTCCGCAGGAGCCCATGAAGGAGGACATGAGGCAGCCGGCCTTTAAATCCAGTGCCGCGCAACGGCGCACGCCTTCCCCTTCAGGGCAAGGTCGGGGCACGGCCCACGCTCACCGAAACCTGACCAGCCCTCGCCAGCGCAAGGCCTCGCCCCCGCATGCAGCCCCGCGGCGTTACTCCTTCGCCCCCGCCACGCAGCGCCACGACGCCGGATCGTTGGCATCGCCCTTGCCGCTGTAGTGAGCGACCTGCGGCCAGACGCACACCGGCCGCGTCTTGCTCTTGTCGTCGCGGGTGGCGATCAGCGTGCCCGGCGCCTGCCCCTTGTCGACCCAGCCATCCAGCGCGCCCAGCCAGTCGACGAGGTCGGCGCCCGGCCCGCCCCGGCAGTGGCCCACGCCCGGCAGGATGTAGGTGCGCAGATGCTCCGCCGCGCCCTTGGCGTCCGCCTTGGCCACCGCCTTGGCGTAATCGAGCGTGCCGACCGGGCTCGGCCCCGGATCGGATTCGCCGTGCCACAGGATCAGCCGCCCGCCGCGCGCGAAGAAGGCGGAGAGATCGGGATTGGTCGCCTCATAGATTTTGGCGAAGGCGCTGGCCCGCGCCTCCGGCACGTCCTTGTTGGGGTCGAGCTGCGAAAAATCCACCTGCCGGTCGCCGAACAGCAGTTTGGTGAGGCCCGGCATGCCGCCGCCGGTGCTCTGCGTGGTGCCGCCGCCCGAGACGTTGATGAACATGCCCCACAGCGTCTCGCCGCCCTTGCTCAGCGGCAGTTGCGCCCAGCTTCCGTCCGGCGCGCGGACGCCGGTATACATGGTCTCCAGCGCGCTCACCTGCGCCTTGCTGAGGCAGGTGTCCGCCTTCTGCCCCGGCTTGCAGGCCAGCACGGCGGGCTTCCAGCCGCAGGCGCGCGGCTGCGCGATCAGCCCGTCGGCAAGGCCGTCCTTGGCATCGCACGCCTTGAGCACGCTGTCGTTGACCAGCTTGAGCAGCGCCGGGGTAAAGCCCGCGCCCGGCTTGGCGAAGCCGTTGTTGCGCAGCACCGCGCTCGATTGCACCTGCAAGCTATAGACCGGCGCGCCGGCGATGATGCCGTCATAATCCTCGGCGAAGCGCTGCGCCTCCATCAGCGCCATGCGCCCGCCGGTTGAGCAGCCGTTGAAATAGGCGCGGTCCTGCGCGCGGCCGTAATAGGCCTTGACCAGCGCCTTGCCGGCCACCGTCATCCGGTTGATCGCGCGATAGGCGAAGTCGGTCGCGGCATCGGGGCTCGCCGTCCAGCTGGTGTTCCACACCTCGGTGCTGGGGTGGCCGCCATCGGTCTGCGCAGTGGCATATTTCTGCTTGAGGCCCTCGCTGGCCGCCATCAGCGTGACGTTGCCCGCCCAGCCGCCACCGCCGATGCCGAGCAGCTTGCCGTTCCAGCCGACCGGCAGGCGATAGACCACGCCGATGCTGGAGTCGGGCGTCGGGTGGAGCGTGCCCTTCACTTCGCAATAGGCCGGCAGCCCGCTATGCGCGTCCGCATCCACATAGAGCGCGGTCACGTTGGAGGCATCGAACATGGCGCCCGTCACCGCCTCGCAGCGCGCGCCATCGTCGCCCTGAGCCGCCGCCGGCGCCGCGATCAGCCCGCCGCCGATCGCCGCCGATGCCAATAGTCCGATGATCCGTGCCCTGCGCATAATCCCTCTCCCTCGATCCGTTCGGAGGGCTTGCTTAGCGCGCTACAGGTGGAGCGACCAGCCGGAAGCGGCCTTGCGCGTGCCATAGGCTGAAATCCTGTCCATGCGGCCACGGCGCATGCAAAAACGCGCGCCCGGATCGGGGCGCGCGTCTGTCATGCCATCGCAGGGAATGGGGAACCGCGCCGATCCCCCCGACCGGCACGGTTCCCGCCCCCTGTCAGAAGCGGATGCCCATGCCGTAGACGATCGCGTCGCGATGGGGCCGGACCCGCACGCCGAAGGTGCCGTCGCGATAATCGAGGTCGTCATAGTTGGTGCGGACATAGTCCAGCTTGGCGTAGACGTTGCGGGTCACGTCGACCTCGACGCCGCCGCCGACATGATAGCCGTCGGAATTGTCCGCCAGCCGGAAATCATAGGTCGGGTCGGCCGGGTCGCGATAGCTCAGGCGGATGCGGCCGCTCGAATAGCCGCCCTTGACGTAGAGCAGCACGCCCTCGCTCAGATGGACGCCCGCGCGCACGCCGGCATTGATGCTGCGGCCCGCCTTCACGCAGGCTTCGTCGCCGCCGTAAACCTCCACGCACTCGCGCGTGGTGGCGCCGCTCAGATTGGCATAGACGCCGAGGATCGCCGGGCCGGCGGGCAGATCGTAGCCGATCTCGCCGCCAAAGCTGAACCCGTCCTTGCCGTCCGAAACGTTGACCGAGCCGGTGGAGTCGCTCGCCAGCACGGCGGCCGAGGGGTGGTCCCAGCCGATCTGGGCTTCGGCCCGCAGGCCGGTCTGTGCCTGCGCGGCGGATGCCGAGGCGGCGAGAAGCGCAACGAGCGCGATTTTCCTGAACATGGGTCCTCCCGGTTTAGTGATCGGAAACGCCCCGCCCCTAGGCAGCCATGGTTATCAACCGGTTAAACGGAGCCGCAACCGCCGTGCGTTTCCTCCATTACGGACCAGACCGGACCGGCACCCGCGCATCCCGTTTCGTTGTTCACAACCGTGCCGCCCGTCCACTCGCGGCGCCTGCCATCGAGCCGGGGAAAGAATGTGGCCGGCAATCTCCATCCGGCAGGCCCAAGGACGCGCTGGCCCTACCCCGCCTCACCCAGCAGCCGCAGCGCCCGGCTGCGCAAGCGCCCCAGCCCCGCGTCGTGCAGGGCGGGCACGGCGCAGAGCAGGCCGATCACGCTCGGATCGGGCTTGTTGAAGCGGACGGTCTCACCCAGCGCATCCGTCACCCGCGCGCCGGCCTCCTGCGCGATCAGCGATGCGGCGGCGATGTCCCACTCCCCGCCGCGCCGCAGCCCGGCGACGAGGTCCGCCTCGTCGGCGGCGACCATCGCCATGCGTAGCGCGATGCTGTTGGGCTTGTCCACCACCGTATAGTCAACGTCGATGCCGCGCAGATTGTCGATCGGCACCCGCGCGCCGGAGAGGGTGGCGTGGCTGCCTACTTCCAGCCGCGCGCCATTGCGCCACGCGCCACCGCCGCGCGCGGCCCACCAGCGCTCGCCCCGCGCCGGCGCGGCCAGCACTCCGGCAACCACGGCGCCATCCTCGACCAGCGCGATGGAGATTGCCCAGCCCGGCCGCCCGCGCACGAAATCGCGGGTGCCGTCGATCGGGTCGACCACCCAGGCGAGCCGCGCCGCGCTGCGTCCCGGCGTCTCCGCGCTCTCCTCGGAGAGCCAGCCCGCCTCGGGCAGCAGCGCGCCCAGTTCTTCGCGCAGCAGCGCGTCGACCAGCAGGTCGGCATCGCTCACCGGCTCGCCCGGCGTCTTTTCCCACTGGTTGCCATAGGCGCGGCCGGGCGCCCAATGCGCCATGGCACGCACTCCGGCCGTATCGGCAATCGCCATGATGTGCTGGAGCAGGCGATCATTCGCCCGCAATGGTCATCCCGTCTATGCGCAGTGTGGGGACGTTGACGGCGTAGCGGAACGCCAGATCGTCCGCCGCGACGATGCGCGCGAGCATGTCGCGCAGGTTGCCGGCGATGGTGATCTCCGCCACCGCCTCCGTCACCTTGCCGTTCTCGATGAGGTAGCCCGATGCGCCCCGGCTGTAGTCGCCCGTCACCGGGTTGACGCCATGGCCGATCAGTTCGGTCACATAGAGGCCGCGCATCACGTCCGCCATCAACTCGCGCGGGGTCGCGGTGCCGCCTTCCAGATGCACGTTGCTGGCGCCCGCCCCCGGTGCCCCGCCGCCGCCGCGCGTGGCATGGCCGGTGGGCACGAGGCCAAGCTGGCGGGCCGAGGCGCTGTCGAGCAGCCAGTCGGTCAGCACGCCGTCATCCACCAGCCGCTTCTTCGCGGTCGGCAGCCCCTCGCCGTCGAACGGGCGCGAGCGCAGGCCGCGCGGGCGGTGGGGGTCGTCGATGATATGCAGCCCCTCGGGCAGGATGCGCTCGCCCTTCCGGTCCAGCAGGAAGCTCGCCTTGCGGGTGATCGCCGGGCCGGTGATCGCGCCGAGCAGATGGCCGATCAGGCTGTTGCTCACGCGCGGATCGAAGATGACCGGCATGGTGCCGCTGGCGATGCGGCTGGGGTTGAGCCGGGCCACGGCACGGGTGCCGGCGCGCACGCCCACCGCGTCCGCCGTCTCCAGATCGGCAAGGTGGCGCACATTATGGCTGGCATAGTCGCGCTGCATGCCCGCGCCCTCGCCGGCGATCACGCTCGCCCAGATGCTGTGCTGGGTGCCGGCATAGGCGCCCGCGAACCCGTGGCTGGTCGCCAGCGCCATCTGCGCGCGGCCGAAGCTGGCGCCGCCGCCCTCGCTATTGGTGACGCCGGTGACGCCGCGCGCCGCCTCCTCCACCGCCAGCGCGCGCTCGCGCAGCTCGGCCGGGTCCGGCTCCTCGTCATCCTCTATGTCCAGCGCCGGCAGCTTCTTGCGCATCAGCCGGTCCTCGGGCGCGAGCCCGGCATAGGCGTCCTCGGGCGCTTCCTTGGCCATGGCGATCGCGCGGTCCACCAGCGTCGCCAGCGTGGCCGGCGCGAGATCGGACGAGGAGACGCTGGCCGAGCGCCGGCCGACGAACACCCGCAGCCCGACATGTTCCGACTCGGAGCGCTCGACATCCTCCAGTTCGCCCAGCCGCACGCTCACCCCGGCGGAGGCGTCGCAACCATAGACGGCATCGGCCGCATCCGCGCCCGCCCGCCGCGCGGCGGAGACGAGCGACTGGGCGCGATCAAGGGCGTCGTTGAGGCTGAGCATGAATCAGGAAATCCGGCAGTCCAAGGGTCAGAGCGGGCGCTTTAGCCATTGCCCCGAGTCGACGCAATGCGCGCGGTCGGCGGCAAGGGATGCGCAGTCGGCCGATGGGTCAGGCCGGGACAGAGCCCCCCGTCGCCGGACCACGCAGGCAGCACTGCGATGGTAGAGCAAGGGGGCAATGCGCCAGACGCCGTGCTCCTGCGCAGGCAGGAGCCCAGGGTCCAGCCGCAGTCCCCTTTCGCTATGGGCTCCTGCCTGCGCAGGAGCACACCCCTATCGCGCGCCTCACTCCCCCAGCCAATAACGCAGCATATGGTGCGCCACCGCCACCGGTGTCGGGCCGATGAACCGCGCGCCTTCCTCCCCGGCGAGCGCCGCGCGCACCTCGTCGCGTGTCACCCACATCGCCTCGGGCACTTCCTCCACGTCCAGCGTCAGCGCGTCGCCCAGCGCCTGCGCCATGCAGGCGATCATGAGCTGCGAGGGGAAGGGCCACGGCTGGCTCATCAGATAGTCGACCCGCCCGGTGCGGATGCCGGTCTCCTCCCAGAGTTCCCGCCGCACCGCCTCCTCGAACGTCTCGCCCGGCTCGACGAACCCGGCGAGCGCGGAGAAGCGCCCCGGCGGGAAGCGGATGCCCCGGCCGATCAGCACCTTGTCCTCATATTCCGCGAGCATGATGACGACCGGGTCGGTGCGCGGGAAATGCTCGGCATTGCAGGTACCGCACTGGCGCGCCCAGCCCGCCTTGGCCGGATAGGTCGCCGCGCCGCAGCGCGCGCAGAACGGGTGGCGGTCGTGCCAGTCGACCAGACTGCGTGCCCCGCCGTAGAGCGCTGCCTCCTCGTGGCTGAGCAGCGGCACGATCCCCCACACCCTGGGCGGATTGCCCGGCGGCTCGTCCTTTTTCTCGATCTTCAGCGAGACGAACACGGGCGTCCCGTCCGCGCGCAGCCCGAGCAGCGCATGGTCCGCCAGCACGGCGTCCGCCGCCACCGGCACCGTGGCGAGCAACCCTTCGTCGGTCGGCAGCGGGTCCAGCCCGTCGAGCAGCACGATCTGCGCGCGCGGATCCGCCCAGGCCGCCGCCAGCCTGTCCGGGTGAACACGGAGCTGGTCGGCGCGGTCGAGCGTGCCGCCGGTGAACGTGATCGTGTTTCGGTTCAGGCCGCTCTCGTCGTTCATCCGCTCGCGCTCTCCTCCCGCACCGCCCGCGCCACGCGCGCGAACAAGGTCGGCAATCCGGCTTCGTCGAGTCGGTCCAGCGGCCACCATTGGCCCTCGCCCAGCGCGCTGACAAGGCGTGCCCCGGCCGGCGGACGCGCCAGCCGCAACCGCTCGATGCGCAGTTCCAGCGCGAAATGGGTGAACACATGCCGCACCGCGCCGGCCACGCCCACCCAGTCGCCGGGCAGCGGCGGCAGCGTCGGGTCCGCCGCACCGCGCTCCACCCAATCACTGGTCGGCACCCCCAGCATACCGCCGAGCAGGCCGCGCTCGGGCCGGGTGACGAGCCACACCGCACCCTCCGCCTCCACCCACCAGGCGGTGCCGGCGCGCGTCGGCCGCGCCTTCTTGGGCGCCTTGACCGGGAAGCGCTCGGGGTCGCCCGCCGCCCGCGCCGCGCAAAAGGTCTGCAGCGGGCAAGCGAGGCAGCCCGGCCGCGCCGGCGTGCAGATCGTCGCACCGAGGTCCATCATCGCCTGCGCGAAATCGCCGGCGTCCGCGTCCGGCGTGATGCTGTCGGCCAGTTCACGCAGCATCGGCTTGGCGGCCGGCAGCGGCGTCTCGACCGCGAACAGCCGGCTCACCACGCGCTCGACATTGCCGTCCACCACCACCGCGCGCCGGCCGAAGGCGATGGCGGCGATGGCGGCGGCGGTATAGGCGCCGATCCCCGGCAGCGCCCGCAGCCCCGCCTCGTCGTCCGGGAAGCGCCCGCCCAGTTCGCCCGCCACAAAGCGCGCGCAGGCGAGCAGGTTGCGCGCTCGCGCATAATAGCCCAGCCCCGCCCAGGCGGCCATCAGCGCCGCGTCGTCCGCCGCCGCGAGCGCTTCCACCGTCGGCCAGCGCGCCAGAAAGCGCTCGTAATAAGGGATCACCGCCGCCACCGTGGTCTGTTGCAGCATGATCTCGGAGAGCCATACCCGATAGGGCGCGGGCGGCGGCGTTCCGGGCGGGCTGCGCCACGGCAGGCGGCGGGCGTGGCGGCGATAATGCGCGAGCAAGGCGGGCGCGATCGCGCGCACCGTCCCCTCCGCATCCTGTTCCGGCATGATTAATCCATCGACGGGCATGGCCTGCCTATGGCATGGACCGGCGCATGACAGAACCCGTGGAGAGCAAGCCGCGCCGCAAGAAGCGCACGTCCGCCGCCGCCCCGGCCGTGGTGCGCGAGCGGCCGCGCGGCGGCCCGGCGCGCGTCCTCGCGGACCTCATGCCGGACATCGGCCGTGCCGCCTTCCGCAAGTTCGGCTTCATCCAGTCGAGCATCGTCACGCGCTGGGCGGAGATCGTCGGCCAGCGCTACGCCACGCTGACCGCGCCCGAGTCGATCCGCTTTCCCGCCGGGCGCCGGGCCGGCGGCACGCTGAACCTCACCGTCGCCAGCGGCCACGCGCCGATGGTGCAGCACATCGTCCCGGAGATCATCGAGCGGGTGAACCGCTTCTTCGGCTATGAGGCGGTCGCCCGCGTCGCGCTCAAGCAGGGCGCGGTGACGCCGGCCGAGCCGGAGCGCCGCCCGCCGCCCGCCATGCTGCGCCCGATCCCGCAGGAGCTGGGCGAGGGCCTGCGCGAAGTGAGCGACCCGGAGCTGCGTGCCGTGCTCGAATCCATGGCGCGCGGCCTCGCCAACCCGCCGCCGCTGCCCAGGATCAGCTAGCCCCGATGTTCTCCAACGCGCCCCTGACGAAAGACCGATAAAGATGCTGCGCCGTTTCCTCTCCTGCCTCGCTGCCCTCATCCTCCTCGCCTTCGCCACGGCGGCACCCGCCCAGTCCGGCCGCGACTGGAGCAAGACGGTCACGCTCGGCTCTAACGGCGCGTTCATCCTCGGCAATCCGGCCGCCCGGACCAGGCTGGTCGAATATATGAGCTACACCTGCCCGCACTGCGCGCATTTCGCGGCGGAGGCGACCGCGCCGCTCAAGGCGGGCGGGATCAGGCAAGGCACGCTCAGCATCGAGTATCGCAACTTCGTGCGCGATCCGTTCGATCTGAGCGCCGCCATCCTCGCCCGCTGCGGCGGCACGGCGCACTTCCTCGCCAATCACGAGGCGCTGTTCGCCAATCACGATGCGTGGATCAAGCAGGCGCAGACCTACGCCGCCGCGCAGGAGGGCAAGCCCCAGCGCGACCGCGCCGAGCAGATCGCCGACATCGCCGACAAGACCGGCCTCATCGCATTGCTCGCCAAACACGGCCTCACCCCTGCCGCGCAGCGCGCCTGCCTGGCGGACCAGAATGCGCTCTCGCAGGTGCTGAACCTCACCGCCGGCGCATGGGACAATAAGGGCTTCAACGGCACGCCCTTCTTCGTCCTCAACGGCAAGCCGCTGACGGAGGTGCACGACTGGACGCGCCTCAAGCCGCTACTCCCCGCCGCCGGCAAGTGAGCCGCACCATTGCAGAGGCTGCGCGCACACCCTAAACCATCGGCCGGATCACCGTTTCGCCGCATTGCCATGAGGGCCGCCACGACATGAAACCAATCGCTTACGCTTCGCTCGCTCTTGCTCTGCTGGCGCTAACCGCCTGCGGCAAGCAGGATGCCGCCAACGGCGCCGCCGGCTCCGGCGCGGCGGTGGAGGGCAAGGCCGCACCCGCCGGCAAGACCTGGGCGGAAGTGCTGGTCGCGACGCCGGAGGGCGGCTTCCGCATGGGCAACCCGGATGCGCCCATCAAGCTCATCGAGTTCGGCTCCTACACCTGCCCGCACTGCCGCGACTTCACCGAGCAGGGGCATGAGCCGCTGGAGCGCGATCATGTCGCCAGCGGCAAGGTCAGCTTCGAATATCGCAACTTCATCCGCGATCCGCTGGATATGGCGGTGGCGCTGGTCGTGCGCTGCGGCGGGCCGGAATCCTTCTTCCCGCTCAGCCTGCAATTCTTCCTCAATCAGGAGGACATGATAAAGAAGATCCAGGCCGGCGGCGAAGGCGCCTATCAGGCCGCGCTCGGTGCCGGCCCGACCGAACGCTTCGTCAAGCTGGCCGAGCTGGCCGGGTTGATCGACTACGCCAAGGAGCGCGGCCTGCCGGAGGACAAGGTGCGCGCCTGCCTTGCCGATCCCAAGGCGCCCGAGGCGCTGGCCGCCGCCGTCGAGCGGGACAGCAAGCAATATGAAATCACCGGCACGCCGACGATCATCATGAACGGCACCCGGCTGGACAATGTCGCGACCTGGGACGCGCTGGCCGCGCGCCTCAAGGACGCCGGGGCCTGATTGGCCGCGGGGGGGCCGATCGACACCGCAAGGGGCGGGCGCCCTCGCCTGACCCCGGAGCGCGGCTGAGCCATGGAGATCCGCCGCCTCAAGCTCACCGGCTTCAAGAGCTTCGTCGAGCCGACCGAGCTGCGCATCGAGCCGGGCCTCACCGGCATCGTCGGGCCCAACGGTTGCGGCAAGTCCAACCTGCTTGAAGCCATCCGCTGGGTGATGGGCGAATCCAGCCCCAAGTCGATGCGCGGCGGGGGTATGGACGACGTGATCTTCGCCGGCACCGCCGCCCGCCCGGCGCGCGACTTCGCGGAGGTGAGCCTGCTCGCGCTGCAACCGCCGGGCACGCCGATCCCCGCCATCGAGCTTGGGCCGGATGGCGAGATGGAGGTCGTCCGCCGCATCGAGCGCGGCGCCGGCAGCGCCTACCGCGCCAACGGTCGCGACGTGCGCGCCAAGGACGTGGCGCTGGTCTTTGCCGATGCCGCCACCGGCCCGCACAGCCCGGCGCTGGTCAGCCAGGGCAAGATCGCCGCCGTCATCGCCGCCAAACCGACCGAGCGCCGCGCCATGCTGGAGGAGGCGGCGGGCATCGCCGGCCTGCACGTGCGCCGCAAGGATGCCGAGCAGAAGCTGCGCGCCAGCGCCGCCAACCTCGCCCGGCTCGACGATATCCTCGCTGAGATGGACACGCGCGCCGCCGCCCTGCGCCGGCAGGCCCGCGCCGCCGAGCGCTACACGGACCTCAGCGAAAAAATCGTGCTGGCGGAGGGCCGCGCGTTGTTCGCCCGCTACCGGGAAGCCGCCGCCGCCGCCGACCGCGCCGCGCAGGAGGCCGAAGCCGCCGAAACCGGCGTCCGCGCCGCGCAGGAGGCGCAACTGGGCGCCGCCGCGATCAACCAGCAGGCGATCGACACGCTCGCCACCGCCCGCGCCGCCGCCACCGCCGCGCGCGAGGCGGCCGCGGAGGCGCGCTTCAAGCTGGAGCGCCTCACCGCCGAGCGGGACGGCCATATCCGCCGCATCGCCGAGCTGGAGGGTCAGCTCGGCCGCATGGACGAGGATCAGGCGCGCGAGGGCGCGCTGGCCATCGACGCCGCCGGTGCCATCGAGCGCCTGCAAGCGGAAGAGAGCGCCCTCACCGCCCGCACCAAGGAAGCGAAAACCGCGCTGCCCGGCTACGCCACCCGCCTCGCCGAGGCCGAACGCGCCAGCCGCGATAGCGAGGTGGCACTGGCGCAGGCGATGGCCCGCCTCGCCGGCGAGCAGGCCGAACGCCGCGTCGCCGAAGCCGCGCTCGCCAGCGCCCGCCAGAAGCTCGCCCGCGCCACGGCGGAGGTCGAGCGCCTCACCGCCGCCCTCGCCGCCCTGCCCGATCCCGCGCCGCTGGCGGAACGGCAGGCCGCCGCCGAGACCGCCCGCATCGGGGCGCTGGCAGCCCGCGCTGCTGCCGACGCCCGCATCGCCGCCGCCCAGCAGGCGCGCGAGGCGCAGACCGAAGCGGTCGCCGCGCAGCAGCGCGCGCTCGCCACCGCCCGCGCCACCGCCGCCGCGCTGGAGAGCGAAGCCCGCGCGCTTGCCAAGGCGGTCGAGCGACCGGACGGCGACCAGCGCGCCATCGACGCGCTGCGGGTCGAGCCCGGCTATGAGCGCGCGCTGGCTGCCGCACTGGGCGACGATCTCCAGGCCGGCATCGGCGCGAGCGGCGGCGCGCGCTGGGGCGGCGCGGACGCCCTCTCCACCGACCCGCCGCTGCCGGACGGCTGCGAGTCCCTCGCCGCCAAAGTGCAGGCGCCCGCCGCGCTTGCCCGCCGCCTCGCCCAGATCGCCGTCGCGGCGGAGGATGCCAGCCCGCCCCTCCATGTCGGCCAGCGCCTCGTCACCCTCGATGGCCGCATGCGCCGCTGGGACGGGTTCATCGTCACCGAGGGGGGCGCGGCCGCCGCCGAACGCCTCATCCGCCTCAACCGCCTGCAAGCCATCATGGCCGAGCGCCCCGCCGTCATCGCCGCCGTCGAGCAGGCCCAAAGCGCGCTGGCCATCGCCGAGGCCGCCCTCGCCGATGCCGATGCCGAGGACCGCGCCGCCCGCGCCGCCGCCACCGCCGCCGACGAGGCCCTGCGCACCGCCGAGCGGACTCTCGCCGAGGTCGCCGCCAATCTGGAGCGCATCGCCGACCGCCGCGCCGATCTCGACCGCAGCGCCGCCCTCGCCGCCACCGATCACACCGCCGCCGGGCAGGAGATGGCGAGCGCGCAGGCCGCCCACGATGCGCTGCCACAAGGCGCGGACACCGCCGCCGAAGTGGAACGCTTCAAGACCGCCGCCGAGGAATGCCGCGCCGCCATCGGCCGCGTCCAGACCGAGCGGGCCATGGCCGAGCGCGCGCTGGCAGTAGACGAGGATCGCGTCAAAAGCATCCGCGCGGAGGTCGCCGGCTGGCGCGCCCGCGCCGGCGACGCCGCCCGCCGCATCGCCGAGATGAAGGAGCGTACCGAGGCGCTCGCCGCCGATCTCGCCATCTTGCGCGACAAGCCGGCCACGCTCGCCGCTGAACTCGATATCCTCGCCGACACCGCGCGGGAGGGCGCCTCCCGCGCCGAGCAGGCGCAGGGTGAGGAAGCCGCCGCTCAGGCCGCGCTCGCCGCCGCCGAGCAAACCCTCGCCGCCGCCAACGAGGCGCTGTCCTCCGCGCGCGAGGCCCGCGCCGGCGCGCTCGCCCGTGCCGACCATGCCGTCGCCCGCCGCAAGGAGATCGGCCAGCAATGCGGCGAGCGCTTCTCCTGTCCGCCGCCGGTGCTGCCCGGCCAGCTCGGTTTCGCCAGCGAGGATGTGGGCGCCGCGCAGGACGAGCAGGCACATCACGACAAGCTGGTGCTGGACCGCGAGCGGCTCGGCCCCGTCAATCTCGTCGCCGCGACCGAGTTAGCCGAGCTGGAGGAAACCCAGACCCGCAGCCGCGCCGAGAGCGAGGAACTCACGCAGGCAATCAACCAGCTTCGCGGCTCGATCGGTCATCTCAATCGCGAGGGCCGGGCGCGTCTGCTTGCCGCCTTCGAGGCGGTGAACGGCCACTTCCAGCGGCTGTTCACCACCCTGTTTGAGGGCGGCCACGCCCATCTGGAGCTGATCGAGAGCGACGATCCGCTGGAGGCCGGGCTGGAGATCATGGCCCAGCCGCCCGGCAAGCGCCTCACCACGCTCACCCTCCTTTCCGGCGGCGAGCAGGCGCTGACCGCCACGGCGCTGATCTTCGGCCTGTTCCTCACCAACCCCGCGCCGATCTGCGTGCTGGATGAGGTGGACGCCCCGCTCGACGACGCCAATGTCGAGCGCTTCTGCGACCTGCTGGAGCGCATGGTGCAGGATACCGCGACCCGCTACCTCATCGTCACCCATAATGCCGTGACGATGAGCCGCATGCACCGCCTGTTCGGCGTCACCATGGTCGAGCAGGGCGTCAGCCGCCTCGTCTCGGTCGACCTGCAAGGCGCGGAGGATCTACTGGCGGCGGAGTGAGCCATCCGGGCACTCCAGAACGGATCGCCATTCAGCCCATGCCGGCCTGCGAAGGGTGCTTCTTCGCGCTTCCGGCCCATGAACACCGGGAGCGGGCAGAGCCGTCATTTGCAGGCCGCCGGAACGGAATGTCGATCCGTCCCAGAGCCCAACCGCACAGCCCTACCGCTTCCCAACACCGGGCGCTCCTCCCTCACCCACGAGAGGAAGGAGCGCCCCATCCCATCGGCCTCAGAACCGATAGCTCAGCCCCGCGCTCAGCAGCAGCGGATCGAGCTTGTGCCGCGTCCAGAGCTGCTCGGCCCCCGCCGCATCCTTGAAGCGCGCCACCGGCCGCACGAAGTAGCGCTTCACGTCCACGCTGAACCCCAGCCCGGTGGCGCCGAGCGGAATGTCCACCCCCGCCTGCACCATCGCGCCGAGCCGGGGCGCGATATCCACGCTGTCGATGCCAAGGGCCGCGACCGGCGCGCTCACTTTCTTGTCGACGAACAGCATCACCGCCGGCCCCGCACCCACATAGGGCTTGATCGCGCCGAGATCGGCATGCGCCTTGAGCGCCAGCGTCGCGGGGATGACGTGGATGTCCGTCACCAGATCGACCCCATCGAGCGCGCCGGTGCCGGTGACGGTATGCGCTGTCATGCAGCAGATCGTCTCCAGCGAGATATTGGGCGAGAAGAAATATTCCAACGCCACCGTCGGCACGACATTGTCGTTGGCCTTGGCGTTCGACCCGGCGAGCACGCCCACCGCCGGCCCGCCCGACTTGCTGATCGCGCCATCGGCCAGAACGCCAGTCAGCAGCGCCTTGACCTGCCACGTGCCGTCCGGTGTGCCGGCCTGCGCCGGAGCCCCCATCAGCGCCGCCGCCCCGCCCATCGCCAGAACCGCCTGCCGGATCGTCCGTTTCATCTGTCTGCCTTTCCGATATACCTACATCAGTAGCTATATGGATAACGGGCAGGACTGGGGCCGTGATGATCCAGATCAAGACGGGTGGACAAATTTCCGGCGAGTGCGACCGAATGACACGAGCCTCAATCGGCGGTGCGGTGGGGTCTCACGCCGGCGCTACTAAACCGGCTTTCTCCCCTCAGTGCGGCGCCTTGTCGGCATCCACCTTCTCCACCCATTCGGGGTAGAAAGTCGGCTCGCGACTAGACCAGCCTGCGGCGGTAGCGGCCGCCTCGCTGATCGACTGGAGCAGCGCGCGGCGGCGGTCGGGGTGGATGTGGGGCAGGCTGGCAGCGGCGCAGAAGGCGCCCGGTAGCCATGGCCGCGCGCCGGCGCCGATCAGCCGCTCGTAGAGGAAGCGATAGGCCTGGAAGCCGTCCAGCCGGTTCTGGCTGAGATCGAAGGCGGAGAGCGTGACCAGCGGCGCCATGAACGGCTCGATCTGGTCGAGCCCGCTATCGTCGGGCACCAGCGCCTTCAGCTCGTCGAGCCGGCCGTAGATGCGGGTCTGCGCGCGGATGCTGGCTTCCTCGACCACGTCGCGGCTCCATGTCTCCATGGGCGTGCCCCGATGGAAGGCAACGTCGAGCGACCGGCGGATATAGCGCTGCGTCGCGGCCGGGAAGGACGCGAACTCGCGCAATTCCGCGAGAGTGATGACGCCGTCATTCGGTCTGGCATGCTGACCCATAACTGCCTCCATCTCATCTGTGGCAGTCCGGACAGTGCGCCCCACGAGGTTAGCGGGCGGTTAAGCGTCCGTTGCGCCACATTCATATGGAATCAGATTTCCTTGTGCGCCGCAACGGAAATTTGGGCATGCCCGGCCCGATATGGGAAAGACCGAGCCAGAAAAGCCACGATTTTCGGGAAGATCGGCCAATCCAAAGAATCAGAGAGCCCATGCCGCAAAGCAGCATTCCGTGATAGCAACCCGCCCGGCTGTCTCGCGCCGGTTCGCTCATAAAATATCGCATGCCCGCGGGGCCGCAAGAGGCGAAACGCACCCGGTGAGCTATCCCGCCCGGATTGCCCCAACGCCAGCCCGTTCAAATCCGCAAACGAATGCCTGCACTTATCAGGACGACGTGCCCCTGCACAGGAGCACATCGCCTTCACGGGGACCATCCCGCAATCCGCGAGCGGCCGCGCGTCATGCGCAAACGGGCGGAGGACCGAGCGCCGAGCGGGGACCGCAAACCAATACGCAGCGGCTACCCCGCCCGATACGCCACCGCTCAACCGGCCGCCGCGCTATCCCGCCACCATCAGCTCCTGGCATCAGCTCTTGGCGTGCGAGCGCCCTTCGCGTTCGGCCGCCGCCAACTCCTCCGCCTCGCTGCCGGAGAGGGCACGCTTGGCCGCTTCGGCCTCCTTGCGGACGGCCGCCTCATCCTTGGCATGCTTCGTGGTCTCGGCGTCATAGGCGCGCGCGGCTTCGTAATCGCCTTCGCCCTGCACCCGGGATTTGTCGTTCATCGCACCGGCTCCTCTCGTTCCTTGGTCATGTGCGCAGAACGCCGGACCGGCCGCGCCGGTTCCTGCCCGGAGCCGCAAGCAAGCCGGCCACCACCGGCCCGGCAACGCCGGACCGATGATGGCCAAGGGGGGAAGGGAAGCAGCGCGGCGGCGCGTCAAACCGCGCCCGTGTCGATCAGACCGTTTCGACCGGTTTGATCGCGGGTGCCTGCTTGAACAGCTCGCCGAACGGATCGTCGGCCACGTCGGGCGCCGGCGCCTCGCGCACGGTGGCGCGGCGCATGTCGCGGCGCTCGTTCCAGTCGAACTGGCCGCCCTTGTGGAACACCGCCAGATTGTCCCAGATCACCATGTCGCCGACCGCATAGTCGACCGAGATGACATATTTGTCCTGCGTAGCGAAGCTGTTGAGATAATCGATCAACTCGCGGCTCTCGTCCCAGCCCCAGCCGACTACGCGGTAGCAATGCGCACCCGCATAGATCATCTTGCGGCCCGAGCCCTTGTGGACATGCACCAGCTTGTGCACCGGCCGGTGCCGCTCCTCGATCTGCTCGCGGGTGATGTCCGCACCGCCCTGCTTGCGTGACCACCACAGGCTATGCTCGCATTCGAGGTTCTCGATCTTGTCCTTCACCGCCTGCGGCAGGTCGTCATAGGCCGAGCGCGCATCGGCGAACCAGGTCGGCCCGCCGGCGGGGGGCACCTCCACCGCGCGCAGCATCGAGTAGGAGGTGCGCAGGTCCATGAAGCTGCTGTCGGTGTGCCAGATCTGGTCGCCCTTGCGATAGGTGGTCGCCTGCGGACTCCAGTTGATCTCGCCATTGGCATCGAGATTGCCGGCATTGAACAGATAAAGCCGCGGCCGCCCGTCGCGCGGCGGCAGGCTCTCCAGATGGCCGAAATTCTTGGCAAACGCGATCTGGCTCTCATCGTCCAGCCCGGTATTCCGGTAAACGGTGACGCCCCATTTGTCCTGCGCGGCAATCAGTTCGCGGACCGTCCCTGCGTCCAGCGGCTTGCTGATGTCCACCCCGGAAATCTCGGCGCCGAAACGGGGCGTAATGGGGGTTGCGGTAATGGTCATAAGCACTCTCCTATCATGGTAGATATTATGCCGGAGCATATTGTAGAAGTCAAGTCATGCAGCGGCGCGGAGAGGCTGGCGCCGCCTGAAGGAAAGCGACACGAACCACCCGCGTCCGATCGGTCCTGCTTAGTGTCGGGAACGGGGCGGAAAGCGCCCATCCGCAACGATCGTCGCCCCCGGTCGATCATCGTCACCCCGGGCTTGACCCCGGGTCCCGCTTTCTCATTCCACCACCAATGGAGACCAGCGACAAGGCGGCGAGTCTGCTACCGCTGATCGTTATGACGGCATCCATCGGTAAGGACCGGGACCCCCGGTCAAGCCCGGGGTGACGAAGGACCTATGACCGCACCGCAATCGCAACCTGCCGCTGGCACGCATCCACCTGCCGGGTCTTTTTCAGACCCGGTCGCCATCCAGGGGAAGAAGCGGGCGACACCGCCCGCATTGCCCCGGCCTCGAAACGATGTTTCCCGCGCGGCTCCACCATCCGCATCCCGCCGTCCGCCTATGGCTGCGCCGGCTGCGCGCACTGGCTACGGTCGCCGGCATTGCACGCGGCAACGGCGGCCTCCCAGCGCGCCTGCGCCTCGGCATGGGCCTTGTCGGTCGCGGCGATCTGTGCATCGCGGGCGGCCAGCGCGTCCTGATAAGCGGCCTCCTGCGCGGCCTGCTCGTCCGCAATGGCCTGCTTGCGCGCCTCATAGTCGGCGATCTGCTGCGCGGCGAATTTCGCCTGCTCCCCGTTGAGCGCCTGCCGCTGCGCCTGCTCCTCGGGCGTATCCACCGCGAGAGCCGCGGCCGGTATCGCCGTGATCGCAGCAGCCAGCAGCCCGGCCCGTGCCCATGAACTCATCCGCATCGTCGATCTCCCTATCCATCCTGCTCCGCTGCCGCGCAGCGCAAGCAGATGCCCGTCAGCATAGCGACGGCTTGGCCGCCATCCATGACGCGGATCAAACCCGCAGGCCCCCTCCCGCGTTCCCGCCATCGGGTGCCCGTCCGGCCCCTCTCGCATCCCGCGTCGCGCATTCTTATGTTGTGCTCTGGATTCCCCACAGGAACAGAGATAGAACGCGGCGCATGAGTCTCACCACCCTATCCGTGCGCGGCGCGCGCGAGCACAACCTCAAGGGCATCGACGTCGATCTGCCGCGCGACAGGCTCATCGTCATCACCGGCCTCTCCGGCTCGGGCAAGTCCAGCCTCGCCTTCGATACCATCTATGCCGAGGGCCAGCGCCGCTACGTGGAGTCGCTCTCCGCTTATGCCCGCCAGTTTCTGGAGATGATGCAGAAGCCGGATGTCGAGCATATCGACGGGCTCTCGCCCGCCATTTCCATCGAGCAGAAGACGACCAGCCGCAACCCGCGCTCGACCGTGGCGACCGTCACCGAGATCTACGATTATATGCGCCTGCTCTGGGCGCGCGTGGGCATCCCTTACTCGCCCGCCACCGGCCTGCCGATCAGCGCGCAGACGGTCAGCCAGATGGTCGACCGCGTGCTGGCGCTGCCGGAGGGGACGCGCGCCTATCTGCTCGCTCCGGTCGTGCGCGGCCGCAAGGGCGAGTATCGCAAGGAACTGGCCGAGTGGCAGCGCCTCGGCTTCACCCGCGTGCGCATCGACGGGGAATTCTACCCCATCGAGGAGGCTCCCGCGCTCGACAAGAAGTACAAGCACGATATCGAGGTGGTGGTGGACCGCGTCGTCGTCCGCGCCGACATGGCCCAGCGCCTCGCCGAAAGCTTCGAGACGGCGCTCAAGCTGGCCGACGGCACCGCTTATGTCGATCTGGCGGACGGCACCGTGCCCGGCCGCGAGGATGAGGCGCAGGCGGCCGGTGCGATGAAAAACGCCGGCATCCCCGCCAATCGCATCATCTTTTCCGAGAAGTTCGCCTGCCCGGTCAGCGGCTTCACCATCCCCGAGATCGAGCCGCGCCTGTTCTCCTTCAACGCCCCGCAAGGCGCCTGCCCGGCCTGCGACGGCCTCGGCGAGAAATTGCTGTTCGACGAGCAGCTCGTCGTCCCCAACGAGGCGCTCAGCCTCAAGAAGGGCGCCATCGTCCCCTGGGCCAAATCCAACCCGCCCAGCCCTTATTATATGCAGGTGCTGGCCAGCCTCGCCCGCGAATTCGGCTTCAGCCTGGAGACGCCCTGGCAGGATCTGCCCGGCGAGGTGCGCCTCATCATCCTGCACGGCACCGGCGGGCGGCCCGTCACCCTCACCTTCCAGGACGGCCGCAAGACCTATGAGGTCAAGAAGGCGTTCGAGGGGGTCATCGGCAACCTCAACCGCCGCATGCTCCAGACCGACAGCGCGTGGATGCGCGAGGAGCTGAGCAAATTCCAGACCGCCCAGCCCTGCGAGACCTGCGGCGGCGCGCGCCTCAAGCCGGAGGCGCTGGCGGTCAAGGTCGCCGGCGATGACATCGCCACGCCCACCCGCATGTCCGTGGTGGCGGCGCTGGCGTGGTTCTCCGCGCTACCGGCCCAGCTCACCGATCAGCAGAACCAGATCGCCAAGGCCATCCTCAAGGAGATTATCGAGCGGCTCGGCTTCCTCAACAATGTCGGGCTGGATTATCTCAATCTGGACCGCACCAGCGGCACCCTCTCGGGCGGAGAGAGCCAGCGCATCCGCCTCGCCAGCCAGATCGGCTCCGGCCTCTCCGGCGTGCTCTACGTGCTGGACGAGCCCAGCATCGGCCTCCACCAGCGCGACAACGACATGCTGCTGGTTACCCTCAAGCGCCTGCGCGATCTCGGCAACACCGTCATCGTCGTCGAGCATGACGAGGACGCGATCCGCGCCGCCGATCATATCGTCGACATGGGGCCGGGCGCCGGCGTCCATGGCGGCCACATCGTCGCGCAGGGCACGCTGGCCGAGGTGATCGCCACGCCGGACTCGCTCACCGCCGATTATCTCAACGGCACGCGCGAGATCGCCGTGCCCGCCCGCCGCCGCAAGGGTAACGGCAAGGCGCTGACCCTGCGCAATGCCCGCGCCAACAATCTCAAGGGCGTCACCGCGTCGATCCCGCTCGGCACCTTCACCTGCATCACCGGCGTCTCCGGCTCGGGCAAGTCGAGCCTCACCATCGACACCCTCTACGCCGCCGCCGCCCGCGCGCTGAACGGCGCCCGCATCGTCGCCGGCGCGCACGACAAGATCGAGGGGCTCCAGCATCTCGACAAGGTGATCGACATCGACCAGTCGCCGATCGGCCGCACCCCGCGCTCCAACCCGGCGACCTACACCGGCGCCTTCACCAACATCCGCGACTGGTTCGCCGGCCTGCCGGAATCGCAGGCGCGCGGCTACAAGCCCGGCCGCTTCTCCTTCAACGTCAAGGGCGGCCGCTGTGAGGCGTGCCAGGGCGACGGCGTCATCAAGATCGAGATGCACTTCCTGCCGGACGTCTACGTCACCTGCGAGGAATGCGGCGGCAAGCGCTACAATCGCGAGACGCTGGAGGTGAAGTTCAAGGGCCACAGCATCGCCGACGTGCTGGACATGACGGTGGAAGACGCGGTCGAGTTCTTCAAGGCCGTCCCGCCAATCCGCGACAAGATGGCGATGCTGGCGGAGGTCGGCCTCGGCTACGTCAAGGTCGGCCAGCAGGCGACCACCCTCTCGGGCGGCGAGGCGCAGCGCGTCAAGCTCGCCAAGGAGCTGAGCCGGAGAGCGACCGGCAACACCCTCTACATTCTCGACGAACCCACCACAGGCCTCCACTTCGAGGATGTCCGCAAACTGCTCGAAGTGCTCCACGCGCTGGTCGAGCACGGCAACAGCGTGGTGGTGATCGAGCATAATCTCGACGTCATCAAGACCGCCGACCACATCATCGACCTGGGGCCGGAAGGCGGCATCAAGGGCGGCGAGATCATCGCGGTCGGCACGCCGGAGCAGGTGGTGAAGGAGGAGCGCAGCTATACGGGGCGCTATCTGGCGCCGCTGCTGGGGAAGAAGGCGGTAAGTGAGGCGGCGGAGTAAGTTTTATTAAGCCGCCTTTGAACTAACCTCAACCCAAATTGAATTTATTTGCGAAATATCCGCATTCAATAGACTAGCCGATTGGTTAGTAATATTCTCTTCCCCGAAAATTTCAAGATTTCTGAGATTCAAGATCTGAAATTTGGCTCTCTCAAATGCACCCTTTGCGAGTTCTCCGCGTAGCATATGCAGACCCATACCCGCTATTTGCTTAGTAATCTTAGGTGCCTTCACAGCCCATAAGCAGGTTACGTAAAGTTCGCCATCTTCCAAGTAAGCGAGCTCAGGCAAAAGTCGGATACCAAACACCATGGTAGGCAGCTTATAAACGCCTTCCGGTCGATCTGGTTGCGCTACGGCATTGGACAGTGAAGACCACCAATTAACAAACTGATTAACCATGTTGATATTGTGGCTTCTTTCAGACTCTCTTTTAATATTAGATAGCTGAGAAATTATCTCGTCTGAACCAACTTCACCTCGGGCAACTTCACGGGCAGCTAGCTTCATACGTTTGTAGAAATCGTACCCACCTTCTCCGTTGTGCATTCGACTTAGCGCGCCAAGTTTACCTTGTGTGGTAGGCATTGCTGCAATTTTTAGAAAAGTTGTTAGAGACAAGTCTTTCATCGTTTGATCTTATTAACTTCCGAGTAGCATAAATGCAACCATTACATGACCGATATTCCCTGTCCTACACCCCCCAATCCATCATAAGTGGACCGTCCCCCTTCCCCTCAGGAGGACGCCATGACCAAGCACACCCCCATCTCCCCCGATACCGCTCCCGCCGAGCACCCCACCCTCCCCGACCATGCTCTCGTCCCCGTCGCCCCGCGCCATGACGGGTGGACGCCGCAGCGCCAGCGCGCCTTTCTTGAGGCGCTGGCCGATAGCGGCAGCGTAGAGGAGGCCGCGCGGGCGGTCGGCATGAGCGCGCGCAGTGCCTATCGGCTGCGCGGCCGCTCCGATGCGCGCGCCTTCACCGCCGCGTGGAACGCCGCGCTGGAGCGTGCGATCCAGCAGTTGCTCCCCACCGCGATCGACCGCGCGCTGAACGGCACCGCGCGCCAGCGCTGGTATCATGGCGAGATGATCGCGGAGGAGCGCGTCCACTCGGATCGCCTGCTCGTCTGGCTGCTGGAGAAGGGCGAGAAGATGTTGGCGGGCGGCGATATGCGCCATAAAATCAGCGGCAACTGGGATACGGTGATGGGCGCGCTGGAAGCCGGCGAGAACGATCCGCCGCTTCTGCGCAATCACCTGGAATATGGCGCATGGCGGGATCCGATGGGCGAATGGGTCACGAATTGCCCGCCACCGCCGAATTTCGATGGCGACGAGTCCGGCAGGCTCGGCAGCGACAGTTACGAGCGCACGCTGATGCCGGAGGAGGAGCGCGGCCTTACGCGCCGCCTCGCCCTGATCGCGGAATCGGACGAGGCCGTCCGCCGCCGCTTCTTTGGCCTGGGCCCCGAGCCGGGCAGAAAAAAATTGGTGCCACCCCGCGACTTTCGTGACTTTCGAAAGAAAATGTCTCGATGACGACACAATCTGACACCTCCGCCCGACCGCTCCCGCCTCGCGCCGTGATCGGAGCGCACCCCCTCATGGCAAAGGGAGCGGCCCCCTCCATCATGACAAGCGGACTGGCTGGCCGGCCCGTCGAGCGGCGCATCCCATCCATGCTCCACCAGCCGCACCATCCTGAAGCGTCCGCCTGTTCCGAAAGCGCCCCACGGCCACGGCACGCCCGGCGAGCGAACGGCGGCAATCCCGCCCCTTCTCCCGTCACCATCCGGCCCCATATGCGTTGTGCAAGCGGCGGCAGCGGAGCCTCCCGCCCCGCCTTACAGGAGGATCACGATGGTTAAGCGCAGCGCATCCGCCCGTTATGACGGGCTCGGCAAGGCCGGCAAGGGCCATGTCTCCACCCAGTCCGGCGTGCTGTCGGACAATCCCTATGGCTTCAACACGCGGTTCGAGAACGAGCCCGGCACCAACCCGGAGGAGCTGATCGCGGCCGCTCATGCGAGCTGCTTCACCATGGCGCTCTCCTTCGCGCTCGCCGCGGCGGGCTATGAGGACGGCCGGCTGGAGACGGACGCGGTGGTCACGCTGGAGCAGGACGGCGAGGGCTTCACCGTCACCCGCTCGGACCTGACGCTGTCCGCCAGCGTGCCCGGCATCGGCGCGGACGAGTTCGCCAGGATCGCGGCGGGCGCCAAGGCCAACTGCCCCATCTCCAAGCTGCTCAAGGCGGAGATCACGCTGGACTATACGCTGGGTTGAGGGACGCTGCGGGGAGCGGACGGAATGGAGCCATCCGCGCGGAGACGGCAGCCTGCGCCCCGCGCGCGCCAGATGGGGGAGACCGCTCCGCCACGGTCGCGCCATCTCGGACGGAGGGTGGCTCGCCGCAGCGCGCGACCCCGGAGTGAGGTGCTCGCCCTCACGGACGCCCTTCGCGCACCGCCGAGGGATCGCCGGCACGGCAGACCGGAACGCCGCGCGACGCCCATGCCGGTCATGCCACCGCCCTCTCCGGCGCGCTCATGTCGGGCCAGCCCCATGCCGGGCGCCGGAGCGCTTCGAACGGGAGCGGGCCCGCTGACCATGCCCCGGTCCTCGCCGTCCCCCCGATCGCTCCGCCCGCGCATCGCAATCTAATCGCTCCGGCAGCCCTGCCCGCCGCGCCGCACGGAACCGCAAGTCTCACCGGGCGTTGAACCCAGGGAAGGGCGCGGTTCCACGCGGACCATGTCCGCCCGTCAACAGAAAGGCACCGCCATGCGCAAGACCCTCGCCATCGCCCTCGCCGCCGCCACGGCCGGGGTGCCGCTCACTGCCTGCTCGGACCTCGGCCTGGGCAATGACGGGCCCCGCTACGACCGCACCCGCGGCGATCGCGGCTACTATCTGGGCGACAACGACCCCATCTACCGCGACGCGGACGGCCGCTATTACTGCAAGCGGCGGGACGGCACGCGCGGCGCCATCGTCGGCGGTCTGGCCGGCGGCGTCCTCGGCAACATCATCGCCCCCAACGGCAGCAAGACGCTCGGCACCGTCCTCGGCGCGGCCGGCGGCGCGCTCGCGGGGCGGCAGATCGACCGGGGCAACATCCGCTGCGAGTAAGCTCCGCCCAGCACCACCATCAGCAGGAGAACGACATGCTCAGGACCCTTATCGTCGGCGCCATCGCGGCCATCGCCGGCACCAGGCTCAAGAAAGCCTATGACGCGGGCAAGCTCGATCCGTTGATCGACCGCACCAGGACCGCATTCGAGGATGCGCGCCGCCGCACGGCGGATCGCGGTCTCACGCCGCGCTCGCCCGCGCCGCCGCCAACCGCCTCCCGGCGCGCCCGCCCCAGCCCGCCGGACAGCCCCTCCCGGCCCGCCAAGGCGGCGCCATGGCCGGTCGACCCGCAGGCCATCACGCCGGGCTGAGCCGGTGGCGGCGCGTGCCGCCGAGTGCGGATCGCCAGTCAGGAGATGGCAAGCGGTGGACACCCGCGACCTAGCGCAACGGACGATAGCACCGTGAGCACTGGAAGCGCGGATAGCCGCCATTTGCAGCCCACCCGACCTGAATGGCATTCCGCCCTAGCGCCGCTCGATCAGCCGCGTGAGCAGATGCGCGCGCTGGCGGTGGGCCTCCTCGGCCGCGACCGTCACATCGCCGTTGCAGTCCTTCTCCATGAGGTCGCGGATGACGCCGATCTCCACGTCGGTGAGATGCTCGATGCCGATGAAGTCGTTGCGCGCCGCCTCCACCGCGCGGATCAGCTCGTCCAGCTTCACCTGCATCGCGCTGGCATCGCGGTTCTGGGCATTCTGGATGAGGAACACCATGAGGAAGGTGACGATGGTCGTGCCGGTATTGATGACGAGCTGCCACGTGTCCGACCAGCCGAACAGCGGGCCGCTCACCAGCCAGACGAGCACGGTCGCCGCCGCCAGCACGAAAGCGCTGGGCTGGCCGGCCCACGTCGCCATGCGGCTCGCGATGCGGGAGAAAAGATGATCCATGGCTACACGCCTCCGCCGGGTGCAGCCGCCTCATCGCGCGGCGCTACGCGGCGCCCCAGCGATGCGACGTCCGGCCCGCGCCGTCAATCGGTGCCCGAACGGCAGGTCTCAGTCGGTGAGCACGAAGGTAATCTTGAGCACCACCCGCCACTCGGCAATGCCGCCGTCCTTCACGGTGGCCTTGATGTCCTTCACCCAGACGCCCTCGACATTGTCGAGCGTCTTGTTGGCGCGCGCGACACCCTGCTTGACCGCATCCTCGATGCTGACGGTGGACGACGCGATGATCTCCGTAACGCGAGCGACTGCACTCATGACGATGCTCCTCTCGATACCCATGGGCCGGCGCGTTGCCGACACCGCCAGCCTAGCGCTTTCCCGTTCATGCGCCAGTCACGCCGCGTCGGCATGTCTGGCCGCGTCCCCCATCTACCGCTAATAAGGCACGTATGACAGCATCACCCCTCTGGCGGCCCGCCATCCGAGTCGCCGCCCTCGCCCTCCCTGCCCTGTTTCTCATCTCCGGCTGCACCTCGCCGGAGGCACGGCTGCGCACCGGCCTCATGAACGCGGGCCTCAGCGCGTCCATGGCGCATTGCATGGCTGGCACGATGGTCGATCGGCTCAGCACCAACCAGCTCATGAAGCTGAACTCGTTGAGCAAGGCGGGCCGGATGGACCTGCGCGACACCACCTATGAGGAGCTGCTCCACCGCGTCCGCGCCCTGCGCGATCCCGAGATCCTCTCGGTGACGACACGGGCGGCGGTGGCCTGCGCGCTGACCGGCTGACCGCACCACTTCGCAACTTTGCAACCCGCCGCGCGGCCCAATCGGCTATGGCGCGGCGCAACACGTCGCTCGTCACGAAAGGCTCGGGTCTCCCATGAACATCCACGAATATCAGGCCAAGGAACTGCTCGCCAAGTTCGGCGCCCCCGTCCCCGCCGGTCACGCCGCGCTCACCGTGGAGGAAGCGGTCGAGGCGGCCAAGAAGCTCCCCGGACCGCTTTATGTGGTGAAGGCGCAGATCCATGCCGGCGGACGCGGTAAGGGCAAGTTCAAGGAATTGGGGCCGGACACCAAGGGTGGCGTGCGCCTTGCCAGGACGCTCGACGAGGTACGCGCGCACGCGACCGACATGCTCGGCAACACGCTCGTCACCGTGCAGACCGGCCCGGCCGGCAAGCAGGTCAACCGGCTCTACGTGACCGACGGTGTCGATATCGACAAGGAATTCTACCTTGCCCTGCTGGTCGACCGGGGCAGCGGCCGCGTGGCGCTCGTCGCCTCGACCGAGGGCGGCATGGATATCGAGGAGGTGGCGCACTCCACCCCCGAGAAGATCCACACCATCACCATCGACCCCGCGACCGGCTTCATGCCCCACCATGGCCGCCGAGTGGCCGCCGCGCTGGAGCTCTCCGGCGACCTCGCCAAGCAGGCCGCCAAGGTGGCGGCGGCGCTCTACAAGGCGTTCCTCGGCACCGACGCCAGCCAGATCGAGATCAATCCGCTCGCCATCGCCGGCGGCAAGATTCAGGTGCTGGACGCCAAGGTCGGCTTCGACGGCAACGCCATGTTCCGCCACCCGGATCTGATGGCACTGCGCGACGAGACCGAGGAAGATCCGATGGAGCTGGAGGCGAGCAAATACGACCTCGCCTACATCAAGCTGGATGGCGACATCGGCTGCATGGTCAACGGCGCCGGCCTCGCCATGGCGACGATGGATATCATCAAATTGAACGGCATGTTCCCGGCCAACTTCCTCGACGTAGGCGGCGGCGCCTCCAAGGAGAAGGTGACGGCGGCGTTCAAGATCATCCTCAGCGACCCTGCTGTGAAGGGCATCCTCGTCAATATCTTCGGCGGCATCATGCGCTGCGATATCATTGCCGAGGGCATCGTCGCGGCCGCCAAGGAAGTGAATCTCTCGGTGCCGCTCGTCGTGCGCCTTGAGGGCACCAACGTCCAGAAAGGCAAGGACATCCTCGCTTCCTCCGGCCTCGCCATCGTCCCCGCCGACGATCTGGGCGACGCCGCGAAGAAGATCGTGGCTGAGGTCAAGAAGGTCGCATGATGACCATAGCGGGCGGCTGCGGCGACCGCCGCCGCCCGTAGCTCGGAGAGGCGCTTCAAGCCCGGCCGGCCGTGCGCGCACCGTCGGGCATAAATCGCCGGATCCGCGAAAAGTCCTTCCGTGCTTTGACGTTAACGCGAACGTAAAGTATCAACCCACCCGGCAAGCAGGAGAGCGCCGATGAAGATCCTCGTCCCCGTGAAGCGGGTGCTCGATTACAATTTGAAGCCGCGCGTGAAGGCCGACGGCAGCGGGGTCGACCTCGCCAACGTCAAGCAGAGTATGAACCCGTTCGACGAGATCGCGGTGGAGGAAGCCATCCGTCTCAAGGAAAAGGGCGTAGCGACCGAGATCGTCGCGGTGTCGATCGGCGAAGCCAAGGCACAGGACACGCTGCGCACCGCGTTGGCGATGGGCGCCGACCGCGCGATCCTGATCGTGCATGACGGCGTGGCCGAGCCGCTCGCCATCGCCAAGCTCCTCAAAGCCGTTGCGGACGAAGAGCAGCCGGGCCTCGTCATCCTCGGCAAGCAGGCTATCGACGACGACAGCAACCAGACCGGCCAGATGCTCGCCGCGCTGCTCGGCTGGGCGCAGGGCACCTTCGCCAGCAAGGTCGAAGTGGCGGGCGATACCGTCAACGTCACCCGCGAGGTCGACGGTGGGCTGGAGACGGTCGCGCTCAAGGTCCCCGCGATCGTGACCACGGACCTGCGCCTCAACGAGCCGCGCTACGCCTCGCTCCCCAACATCATGAAGGCCAAGTCCAAGCCGCTCGCGCAGAAGACCCCCGCCGACTACGGTGTCGACATGGCTCCACGTCTCGAAACGCTCGCCGTCACTGAGCCGCCCAAGCGGCAGGCGGGCATCAAGGTCGCCAGCGTCGATGAGCTGGTGGAGAAACTCAAGGCGCTGGGAGTTGCGGCATGAAAACGCTGGTTCTGGTCGAGCATGACAATGCGAGCGTCAAGGACGCAACCCTTCACACCGTGACCGCCGCCACCAAGCTCGGCGAGGTCCATCTGCTGGTCGCCGGCGCCGGCTGCACGGCGGTTGCGGACGAAGCCGCGAAGATCGCCGGCGTCGCCAAGGTTCACCTCGCCGACGATCCGGCGCTGGCCAACCAGTTGCCCGAGAATATCGCGCCGCTGGTCGTCACGTTGATGGCCGGCCACGATGCTTTCCTCGCCAGCGCCACCACGACCGGCAAGAACATTGCTCCACGGGTTGCCGCGTTGCTCGATGTGATGCAGGTGAGCGACATCATCGCGGTCGACGGGCCGGACACGTTCACCCGGCCGATCTATGCCGGCAACGCTATCGCCAGGGTCAAGACCTCGGACAAGAAGCTTGTCATCACCGTGCGCGGCACCGCCTTCGGCAAGGCGGCCAGGGACGGCGGATCGGCGGCGGTCGAGGCCGTCTCCGGTAGCGCCAACAGCGGCCTCGCCAGCTTCGTCTCCGCCGAGATCGCCAGTTCCGAGCGGCCAGAGTTGACCAGCGCCAAGGTCATCGTCTCGGGGGGCCGGGGTCTGGGCAGCGGCGAGAACTACCACAAGCTGATCGACCCGCTCGCCGACAAGCTTGGCGCCGCCGTGGGTGCGTCGCGCGCGGCGGTGGATGCGGGCTATGTGCCCAACGATTATCAGGTCGGTCAGACCGGCAAGATCGTCGCGCCGGACGTCTATATCGCCATCGGTATCTCGGGCGCCATCCAGCATCTTGCCGGCATGAAGGACAGCAAGACCATCATCGCCATCAACAAAGACGAGGACGCGCCGATCTTCCAGATCGCCGACATCGGCCTCGTCGCCGATCTGTTCCAGGCCGTGCCGGAGCTGACCGAGAAGCTCTGAGGCTCGGCGGGGCGCTTCGGGTGTTGGCTCGAACTGCATTGCCAAGGCGGTCATGGCAGGACACACTTGCCGGGTGTGAGGGCGCGGACCGTTCCGCGCGCCACGCCCGGCATTGGCCAACCGGAACGGGAGCGTAGACGGATGGATTATACCCGCCTCGGATCGTCAGGCTTGCAGGTCTCGCGCCTGTGCCTGGGCTGCATGACGTTCGGCGAGCCGTCACGCGGGCCGCACGAATGGACACTCGATGCGGAGCAGGCCCGCCCGATCCTGCGCAAGGCAGTCGACTCCGGCTTCAACTTCTTCGATACGGCCAACGTCTATTCGGACGGCTCTTCGGAAGAGATTGTCGGCAAGTTGCTGCTAGAGATGGTTCCGCGCGAGAAGTTGGTCATCGCCACCAAGCTGTGCGGCCGGATGCGTCCCGGCCCCAACGGCGCCGGCCTCAGCCGCAAGGCGGTGCTGCATGAGATCGACGCCAGCCTCAAGCGTCTCGGCACCGATTATGTCGACCTCTATCAGATCCACCGTCTCGACCATGAAACGCCGATGGAGGAGACGCTGGAAGCGCTGCACGATGTCGTGAAGGCCGGCAAGGTACGCTACATCGGCGCTTCGTCCATGTATGCGTGGGAATTCGCCACGATGCTCCACATCGCGGAAGCGAATGGCTGGACCCGCTTCGTCTCGATGCAGAACTACCTCAATCTGCTCTACCGCGAGGAGGAGCGCGAGATGCTGCCGCTGTGCGCGGCGGAAGGCATCGGCGTCATTCCGTGGAGCCCACTGGCGCGCGGCCGCCTGACGCGCGACTGGGACGCACAAACTCACCGCTCGCAGACTGACGAGTTCGGCAAAACGCTCTATGCCCGCACAGCCGATGCGGACCGCAAGGTGGTAGAGGCCGTAGCGACCGTCGCGGCGGCGCGCGGCGTGCCCCGCGCCCAGATCGCGCTCGCCTGGGTGCTCGCCAAGCCGATGGTCTCCGCGCCCATCGTCGGAGCCTCGCGGCTCGAGCATTTCGACGACCTGCTCGCCGCACTCTCGATCTCCCTGACTGACGACGAGATGAAACAGTTGGAGACGCCTTATGTACCTCACGACGTGACAGGCATCGGGTGACGAGTGCTGCCGCTCATGCAGGCCGGCCTTTAGAAATCAACGATCAACTGGCTGGCGAGCTTACGCGGTGTATTGTAGCGAAATGCGTTGTTGCTCACGGAATCCCAGCCGAAATTGTTGAACATGTTGGTCAGCTGCAGCCGAAAGGCCATCATGGTGTTGCCGAGCTTGAACCGATAGCGGGCACCGATATCGACAGTCGTCCGGCTTGGAATACGCACGATATTGTCGATATCGGCGAACTGCCCCCCTTGCTCCTGTAGCCCTATATCGAACGACAGGGCCGGGAATGAAGGAAAGCGATAATCGATGTTGGCGATCAGAACGCGGCCGGGCGTACCGATCGGCCGCTTCCCGACCGTGCCGTTCGTAACCTCATCGCCGCTGAGCGTCGCGTCCAGCAACACAGCTCCCGCAACGATGCTGAGACCGGCCACGGGAGAGCCGCTCAAGGAGAATTCGATACCCCGATGCTCGACCATGCCCAGCTTGCGGAAATGGTTGACGCGGTCGAGGCCGTAATAGGGTTTGGTTATTCGGAACAGGCCAGCCACCATCGTCATGGCGTTGGTGAAGCTCCATTGGACACCGCCATCCATCTGACGCGTCGCGATCGCGGGGGGCGCCTCGTTGCGATTGGTCGCATTCTCGGGAGCAACGTCGCTCTCTTCCAGCCCCCGCGCGGCGCCACCATACAGCCTGAAGCGGGGCGCCACCTCAATGGCCGCCGCCGCGCTATAGAGCCAGGGGTCCGCACGGCTGGTCGGCAGACGGGCCAGCGGGGTTTCGACAGTGCGCCGGTAGCGGCTTTTCTGAAGGCCGAGATTGACCTCACCAACGTCTCTCCAGGCCGCGCCATAGGCAGCCCCAAAGGTCAGTTGGCTGACGCTGCTGCGCGTCTTCTCGCCGAAGTTGAAAGTTGGCCGCGAGACGAAGGCAGGCTCGCCAAAAGGCGCGGCCCCGAGTTGCAGCCGATCTGCGCCGCCATAGCGCCGGTGCTGCGCCCGTCCGCGCACCGAAAAATCGAGACTGTGCCGAACAGCGCCAGTTTCAAAGCTGCGAAGCGCGCGGAATTCGCCGCTCGTCGATCCGTTCTTGAGATCGAAATCCGCGATCGCGGTCCGCTCGGCCCGTGTGCCCGCCGCGGCAGCCTGATAGAGAAGCGCATGGCCCTTCGGCTTGGCTTCGGTGGACCGGAACAGGCCGCCCCGCATGCGCCAGCCCGCAATGTTCACGCGCCCCAAAACGCCGTAATTGTAGCGGTCGTAATTGGAATCGGCCCATCGCTGGCCGATGAAATGCATCCGCCTGATCTGGTCGGGCAACGTGGTGCCGTCGCCGAGAATGATCGGCTCCGCCTCCTGATCCGTGAGGATCTGCTGACTCCAGAAGGGTAGAATGTCGACGTCGGCCGTGGGGCGCCAGCGCAGCACCACGGTGTTCGAGATAAGATCGGTCTGGCCGCCGTAGGAGTAGGAATTGTGATACAAATTGCTGCCCGCCGCGACGCCGAACCGCGAACCGTCGATCGGCAGTTGTGCATCCACTTCGACGCTGTAGCCCTTGAAGCTGTCCGCCTTGGCAACCATGCTGACGACCATCTGCGCGTCTGGCTTGCGAATGCGATAATCGACGATGCCGCTGGGGGCGGAAAAGCCATATCCCACAACGGACGGGCCGACCCGAATGCGATTGCCGGGGGAAAGACGTTGGGAAAAACTTGACTGGCGATCGATATACAGGCCCTCCAGCCGGAGATTGCCCGCCTTCGTCGGCGAGAAACCGCGCACACGGTCCGCGTCGTAAACACCGAGATTTTCACCCGCTACACTGGAACCGAAAGCGTCCTCCGCTTCGGTAATCACATTGTCATTGACACGCTGCCCATATAAAGGCCCCGCGAATACGCCAGCCGTTAAAAAGACCAGTGCAAGACGCCCCACATCTCACCCCTCATATTTTAATTCATATTATGGATTTTGTTTTGAAATCTATTTGAGCGCCCCATCTCCTCAATTTATTCTTCTATGAAAGAGATGCTGCCGCCCCAGCTTTCCGCCATCGCAAAAGTCTCGCAATATCGGGGTAAGTTTTGGTGCATGCCGGCCGGTGTCGTCGGGAACGATCCGCGACAAAACGGCACAACCGACCTGGATCAGCTGCGTCTCACATGACTATCCGGCAAACGCGCCCGAATGCATCCGCTCAGGGTGAACCAAACCGTGCTCCTGCGCAGGCAGGAGCCCAGGGTGCGCGAGCGCTTCTTGTCCGTTTTTGTCTCCCGCCTTCGCGGGAGCGCGATCCTATCAGACCGCTAGCGCGGCACGATCTTGAACAGCCGGCCCTTGGGATCGTCGGTCAGCATATACAAAGCCCCATCAGGTCCCTGTACTACGTCGCGAATCCGTTCGCGCTGGTCGGTCAGCAAACGCTCCTCGCCTACGACGCGTTCTCCGTCCAGAACCAGTCGGACCAAGGCGGTGCCGCGCATCCCGCCGACGAACAGGCTTCCCTTCCATTCCGGGAACCGCGAGCCCGTATAGAAAGTCATGCCGCTTGGCCCGATCACGGGGTCCCAATAATAGAGCGGCTGCTCCATACCCTTTTGCGCGGTGATGCCGCCCGTAATCGTCCCGCCATTATATTCGATGCCGTAAGCGATGGTCGACCAGCCATAATCCTTGCCCTTGCGCGGGATATTGAGTTCATCTCCCCCGCGCGTACCATGCTCGATCTCCCACAGTTCGCCGGTCGCCGGGTGGATCGCCGCAGCCTGCACATTGCGATGCCCATAGGACCAGATTTCCGGCCGGACGCCCTTCTTGCGCACGAAGGGATTATCCTTCGGCACCGATCCGTCCGGGTTCAGCCGGACGATCTTGCCGAGCAGGCCATCGAGCTTCTGCGCCTGCATGCGTCCCGCGGGGATCGAGCGCTCGCCAAGCGTAATGAACAGCTTGCCGTCGCGCGCAAAGACCAGGCGGCCGCCGAAATGCAGGTTGGACTCAAGCGACGGCTGCTGGTGAAAGATCACCTGTACGTCCTGCATGCCCGGCGTCGGCCCATCGGCCAGGCGGCCGCGCGCAACGGCGGTATTGTTGGTGCCATTCGCTTGCGGTTCGCTGTAGCTCCAGTAGATCAGGCCGTTGGTCGCATAGTTCGGGTCGAGCGCGAGGCCGAGCAGGCCGCCTTGCCCCTTGACCATGATCGCCGGCAGGCCTTCCACCGCCGGCGAGATGCCGCCATCAGGCGAGATGATCCGCAGGCGCCCGGCCCGTTCAGTGACGAGCATGCGCCCATCGGGAAGGAAGGCCAGCCCCCAGGGGTTCTCCAACCCTTCCGCAATGGTGACGGCGGTGAAAGCAACGTTGCTCCGAACCTCCGGCGCGCGTGTCTGCCCGGCGAAGGCAGGGCGCTGGTTGGGCGCATTGGGTGGACTCTCGTTCCAGCTCTGCCCAAGCGCAAGGCCCGGCACCATGCATGCCGCACAAATCGCTCCAGCCAGTCGTTTCGTCCTGCTCATATCGCCCGTTCCTATATCAACCTATTGAAGCGGCATGGCCGCAACGACGAATTCTCCCGGGTCCGCTGCCGGGTCGCGCATCTTGGCGAACTTGGCCTGCACGGCATAGACCGTATCGCCGACCAGCACGGCGGCCGCCGGACCATCCGTCAATCCTTCTCGCACGACGCGGACGGTCGCATGATCGTCACGAATGGTGATCGCGCTGATCCTGCCACCACCCTCCGCCACCAGCAATGTGTCGGGCCCGATCGCGCGCATGGCGTCCGGCCGTTCAAGCGCCTGCGAAACCATGAGCTTGACGGGGGAGCCGGGGCTACCATCGGCGTCGAGAGGTATCCTATACAGACCGCCTTCGCGGAATGTGTTCGCATAGAGCGCCCCATCGGCGAGAAACGCCAGGCCGTCGACCGCAGCCAGCCGCTCGTCCGCCAGCCACGGCGTGAACGCCTTCGCACCCGGCCTCAACCGGAAGATGCGCGCATTCTCGAAATCGGAGACATAGACGGTGCCGTCCGCAGCGATGGTCAGATCGTTACATCCGCCGTCCGCCTCGAACGGATAGCTGTCTTTGGGGGCGCCCGTCCTCGGATCGAAGGTGCGGATGGACGCCTTTCCCCTGCTCCCGTCGGCTGGCCTTTCGCCGGCATCGCACACCCACAGCAGGTTGCGGCTATCGTCATGATAAAGTCCCATGACGCGCTTCAGCCCGTGGGCACCCGGCGCGATCCAGGGCGCCGCCGTGCGTTCATTCGGCAGCGCGCGATAGACCGCGGCGCGACCGACGCTGCCGATCCACAGGGTGCCATCTGGACTTGCAGCGATATTTTCCGGAAAAACGCGCGTGTCCGCGATTGGAACGTCTCCCACGACACGGGGCGCGGCGTGGCATCCTCCCGCAATCATCATGGCGCCCAACAGGCAAGCCACATGCTTAGTTTTCAACATCCGCCGATCTCCGACCTTGCACCGGGCACCTAGCAGCAGCGGAAGCCTCCCTTGCCACTGCCACCGAACCGGGCGACCTGCCTGTTGTTGAAGAAATCCCGATAGCTCATCACGGCTTTACCCGGATGATGCGCCTTCATATGCGCCAGATAGGTGTCATAGGAGGGCATGCCGACTAGCATCTGGCCGGCATGGACAAGCTGCGCCCGTATCGTCCGCTTCATGACACCAATGCTCCCGTTCCACGCGGATCATGGCTCGCATGGATCTCCTCGGTTGTCACGCGGTCGCTCAGATAGGCTTGCCGGCATGCCTTGATGCCGAAGAAGACCATCGCGATCACCACGGCCATGAACAGCATGCATAGCGCTGCGTCGACCCGGTCGTTGAAGACGATCCGCGCCATTTCCTCGATCGACTTCGCCGGCGCCATCACCTCTCCGGCAGCCAGCTTTTCCGAAAAGAGCTTGGCATGGGACAGGAAGCCGACGCGCGGATCGGCCGATGCCACCTTCTGCCAGCCCGCCGTCAGGGTGCACAGCACCAGCCAACTCGCCGGCAAGATCGTCGTCCAGGCGAAGCGATGCTTCTTCATCCGGAACAGCACGACCGTGCCGAGGATCAGCGCCACCGCCGCGAGCATCTGGTTGGAGATACCGAATAGCGGCCAAAGAGTGTTCACACCGCCCAGCGGGTCCGTGACACCCTGATAGAGGAAGAAACCCCAGGCAGTGACGCACAACGCGGTCGCGACCAGGCCGGGGGCCAATGTAGAGGTATCCCGGAAGGTTGGAACCACCAGCCCGATGAGGTCCTGCAACATGAACCGGCCGGCTCGCGTGCCCGCGTCGACCGCCGTCAAGATGAACAGGGCCTCGAACAGGATGGCGAAATGATACCAGAAGGCCTTCATAGCGGCCCCGCCGACCATGTGACTGAAAATCTCCGCCATAGCGACCGCGAGCGTGGGCGCGCCGCCAGTACGCGAGATGATCGTATGCTCGCCCACGTCCTGAGCGGTCCGCGTGATGGTTGCGCTGTCGATCGGGAAGCCCAGATTGGTGACGGCAGCCGCCGCGCTTTCCGCCGTAGTGCCGATCACCGCCGCCGGGCTGTTCATCGTGAAATAGACGCCCGGATCAATGATTGACGCACCGATCAGCGCGATGATGGCGACGAAGCTCTCCATCAGCATCGCGCCATAGCCGATGAACGGCGCGTCCATCTCATTGTCGATCAGCTTGGGCGTTGTGCCGGACGAGATGAGCGCATGGAAGCCGGACACAGCGCCGCATGCAATGGTGATGAACAGGAAGGGGAAGAGCGAGCCGGACCAGACCGGACCGCTCCCGTCGATGAAGCGCGATACGGCCGGCATCTGCAACGTCGGCTGCATCACCAATATGCCGATGGCCAGGGCGACGATCGCGCCGATCTTGAGGAAGGTGGAGAGATAGTCGCGCGGCGCCAGCAGCAGCCAGACCGGCAGGACGGAGGCGATGCCGCCATAGGCGATCAGGATCCAGCAGAGCTGGACCGGGGTCAATGTGAAGAGCGGCCCCCAGACCGGCGATGCAGCAACATTCTGCCCATAGATGATGGCAAGGATCAGGCCGACCAGACCGATCACGGACATTTCCCCGATCCGACCGGGGCGGATGAAGCGGCCATAGACGCCCATGAACACCGCCAGCGGCATGGTTGCGGCGACGGTAAAGAGGCCCCACGGGCTTTCCGCCAGCGCGCGCACGACGATGAGGGCAAGCACGGCCAGGATGATGACCATAATCATGAACGCGCCGAACAGCGCGATCACGCCGGCCGTCGCGCCCAACTCCATGCGGATCAGTTCGCCGAGCGAGCGGCCATCGCGGCGCATTGAAATGAACAGGATGATGAAATCCTGTACGGCGCCGGCCAGCACGACGCCAAAGAGGATCCAGAGCATCCCCGGCAGATAGCCCATCTGCGCGGCCAGCACCGGCCCGACCAGCGGGCCGGCGCCGGCAATCGCGGCGAAATGATGCCCGAACAGCACATAACGGTTGGTCGGGACGTAATCGAGGCCGTCATTGCGCCGATGCGCGGGGGTCACGCGGCGGCGGTCCAGCCCAAAAACGCGATTGGCGAGATAGCGGCTGTAATAACGGAACGCGATCAAGTGGATCGAGACGGCGGCGGCGACGATCCACAGTGCATTAACCGGCTCCCCATTTCCGGCCGCAACGACGGCAAGGGCCAAGGCCCCCAGCGCCGCCAGAATCGCCCAAGGTCCATGCTGCTTCAAAATCGCGCCCATATCATCCCCATCCAATCATTCGGCGGTCACGCCTTCGGCAGAAGCTTCTACTTTATATGCCGAGCGACGAGCTTCTCTCTTACTTGTGCGCCGTAGATAACGCCATTTCTGTCAACCCAAATCCCCTCTGCGCTGCTGGTCGCGCTCTGGTCGGGATCGGGATTGGGGTCCGGGATGAACGCGATAACCTTGCCGTCCTTCGCGCTCCCGATGCGGATACCGCGCTTCCAGCCGGGGTTGTGCCCATAACCCTCTGTCGCCCGAGACTCCGAGTCCGCCGAATAAAGCATGTCGTCCTTGTCGATATAAAGCCCGCTGGGTCGCCCGAACTGCGTCCAGCTATTCAGCAGATTGCCCTCCTGATCGTAGATCTGCACCCGGTTGTTCCAACGGTCGCCGACAAACAGCCGCCCCTGACTGTCGATGGTGATGGCATGCGGCACGTTGAGCTGACCGGCGTCAGCGCCAAGTGTGCCCCACTGCTTTATGAACTTGCCGCTGGCGTCGAATTTCATCACACGGGCGAACTTGTCCGGCGTGTGCCCGTCCGTGACGAAAATACTGCCATCGGGCGCAACGACGACATCATTGGGCTCGAAGAACGCATCCATTCCCTGTCCGCTGACGCCGCGTTTGCCCAATACCATCAAGACCTTGCCGGCCGGGCTGAATTTGGTGACGGTCCCGCCCTTGCCGCCCGCCGCCCGCTCGTCCGTCAGCCAGACATTATCCTGCGCGTCGATAAAGAAGCCATGCGGAAAGTTGAACATGCCGCCGCCGAAGCTTCGCACGAACCGGCCGCTCGGATCGAACATCATGATCGGATCGAGCTTGCTGTCCGAGCAGCTATTCGCGCCGCAGCGTTCGGCGATCCAGATATTGCCCTTACTGTCCGTGGCCACTGCGCTTGTCGACCCCATGGTACGTCCGGCCGGCAACTGGAAGAAGGCCGTGTCCGTCCGATAGGGGTTGGGGTAGTCGTTCGGGCCGCCATGATCTCCTGCCGCCGCAGCGGCGGGAGTCGTGGTGGGGGTGGCGGGGGCTGCGGCTGCCCCCGCCGGCCGCCGGTCGGTAATGCCGATGACTGAAAGCATTTCCGTCCGGGCGGCCAGATCCCGTTCACCTGCCGGGAAGCCGTTATACTTCAACATATGGGCCACGATATCGGCATAGACTTCGCGGCTCAGCGAGTTCGGGGCATCAAATGGCATCGTCATGCGGACACGGTCATACATGTCGCCCATGTTCAGGCCGTTCCAGGTCGACAGGAAGGCCGCACCGGCCAGCGCCGGCGCCTCCCCCGTGCCGTCAAGCGACGTGCCGTGGCACACGCCGCAATATTGGGAGTAAGCGGTCGCACCTCGTGACGCCTGCGCTTCGGTGTAGATACCATCCCACACCGTCTTCCCAGGCCCTTGCGCTGACAGGGAACCGCTGAAGGACAGGGCTCCGGCAAAGACCAGACCCGCCACAGCCAACGCAACGTGACTCATTTTATTCAGCACGAACGCTCTCCTCGGCGCAAGATCGTTATTTCGACGGTAAAGTGTAGGCGATATATTCGCCCGAATAGATTCCACCGGAAACCGCCACGATGATGTATTGCTTACCGTTCACCATGTAGGTCATCGGTGATCCGCTCTGTTGTGCCGGCATCCACACCGCGCCGACTTCCTGCCCGTTATTCTTGTCATAGGCGCGCAGCATGGCGCCCCGCGGCCGGTCCTCGGTGGTCGTCACCTGGCTGTCGCCGGCAATCACCAGGCCCTTCGTAACCAGCGTGCCGATCTGGAAGCTGGTCTGCCCCGTTCGGGGGATGTTCAGCCCCTTCAGCTTGGGATGATTGCGGATGAAGTCCGGCGTTTCCCCATGCGGGATCTGCCACTTGATCGTGCCATTGTTCACGTCGATGGCGGAAATCACCGAGTAGGGCGGCTTGACGATAGGCAAGCCCTCGACAGCCAGTCGCCGGCTTCCGCCGCCGGAGGCCACAGCCGAGGGCGGCGGCGGCGGTGGCGCATCCGCACCGGCATCCTCGCCCGGTCCCTTGATCATCACCACGGGCTGCCCGGCGACGCCCACGACATAGTTGATGTCCGTCATCTCCTTCGGGCCGGGCAGGAGGCCCGTCGATGAGACGCAGGACGTGCAGGCATAAACATAGGCGATGCCGGTTTCCGGATCGAACGAGCCGCCCGGCCAGTTCGTGCCACCCGACGCCCACATGTTGATGACGCCGAGCCGCTCCGGCGTACTGATGACCGGCGGCGTGTAGATCGGCCCGAGCTTGTAGTTCTTCGTCAGCTCGAGCGCCTGCTGGCGCATCTCGGGGGTAAAATCGATCAGATCGTTTACCGTTACGCCGTTGCGGGCATAGGCCGGCGGCTTGCTGGGAATCGGCTGGGTCGGCGAATACCACTCGCCCGGTACGTCGCCCTTCTCGACCTTGCGTTCCGGGATCGGCCAGATCGGCTTGCCCGTCGCGCGATCGAACACATAGAGGAAGTTCTGCTTGCTCGGCAACGCCACCACCTTGCGCGCCTTGCCATCCACCTTCACGTCCATCAGCAGTGGCGCCGATGAGTTGTCGAAGTCCCAAATCTCATGATGGATGAGTTGGAAGTGCCACTTGCGTTCGCCGGTCAGCAGATCGACCGCGACAAGGCTATTACCGAACAGATTGTTGCCCGGACGATGCCCGCCATAGAAGTCGCTGGTCGGCGATTCCACCGCCAGATAAGCCAGATTCAGCTCGGGGTCGATGGAGACCTGCGTCCACACGCCGGTGTTTCCGTTCACCTCGGCCGAACCGTTGTGCCAGGTATCGTAGCCGAACTCGCCCTTCTGCGGGATGGTATGGAAGGTCCACATCCGCTTGCCGGTGCGGACGTCGAAACCGCGCACATAGCCCTTGGTGTTGTTATGGGTGCGTGGCGTGAAACCCTCGCGGAACGCGGCTCCAATGATGATCGTGTTGCCCGACACCGCCGGCGCGGAATGCAGGCCGACCTCACCCGTCTCCAGGCCACCCTTCAGCTCCTGGCCAAAGTCCTTCTTGAGATCGACGATGCCGTTCTCGCCGAAGCTCTTGACCGGCTGGCCCGTCTTGGCGTCCAGCGCGATGAGCTGGTAGCCCGGCGTCACATACAGGATCCGCTTCTCGGTGCCGTCCGTCCAGTATGAGAGACCACGCCCGGAGAGCTGGCGCGGAGAGGCCGCGGCGCGCTTGCCCTCGCGCACGCTGTGCACCCACAGCAGTTCGCCCGTCACGCCATCGAGCGCGACGACGCCGCGCCGCGTGCCGGCGGTCGCATAGATGACCCCGTCGACCGCCAGCGGCGTGCCTTCGAGCTTATACTCGGGGCGCGTCCCGATCATGTCCGTCTTGAAACGCCAGGCGACTTCAAGATCCTTGAAGTTGGACGCATTGATCTGGTCGAGCGGCCGATAACGGCTTCCCGCGAGGTCTGCATTGTAGGTCGGCCAGTCCACGGTCTGCCCGTCGGCCCCGGCACTCTGCGCCGCCCCCGGCACCGCCATCAGCATGCACGCCCCGATTACCGAGCCCGCGAACAGCTTATATTTTCCCCGAGATATCAAGCCTTCTCTCCCATCATTCCTTGTGGTGCGCGATCCGTCATCGGGGGACCGCCCGGCCCATTCCGGACCCGGCGGTCCCCCCGCTTCAGCTCACCCCATTGCCCTCACCCGATCGAGCCCGGCCTTGATCGACGCCTTCTGGGCGTCCGTCAGCGGCACGTAAGGCGCGCGCGCATACCAGTCGCCGCCGCCCATCTCCTGCGCGAGAATGAACTTCATCGACGCGTAGGTGTTGGCGCCGGCATTGGCCTCGCGCATGATCTGCATCGCGCTCCGCAGCTTCTGGAGCGCCCCGCGCCAGTCGCCCTTCTTGCGGTAGGCCGTGAAGATGTCCGCGCACTTGCGGCTAAAGCTGTTGCCGTCGGCCAGAATGGTGCCCATGCCATTGTCGAGCGCCAGCTCCAGATTGTTGCTGGTGCCGGCCCGCATGTTCAGATCCGGGAACGCCTTCAGGAAAGCGGCGAAGCCTTCGGGGCTACCGCTCGAATCCTTGATGCCCGCAAGCTGCGGATAATGATACAGGTTCTTGAGCAGCTCGATGCTGATCGGCACCTCGCTCGTCCCCGGAATGTGATAGGGGTTCATCGGCAGGCCGACCGCATCGCACAGCATCGAATAATAGCGCGTGAGCCCTTCGACCGGCGGCTCATTGAAATAGAAAGGCGGAATGACCAGCATCCCATCCGCGCCGTTCGCCTCGGCATGTTTGGCAAGGTCGATCGTCTCCGCGATGTTCGACGTGCCCGGGTTCATCATGATGTTGAGCCCGTTGCGGTTCTTCAGGGCCGTCTCCAGGATCAGCTTGCGTTCGGCGACCGAGAAGGAGGGGAACTCGCCCGAGGTTCCCAGCACCATCACACCGTCCGCGCCGCATTCCTTGTGCCACTGCATGATCGCCGCATAGGCGCCCGGATCGAAATCGCCGTTGCGGTTGCACGGCGTCACCGAGGCCACCCAATACATCGTCTTTTCGCGGCTGCCGAGCCGCCGGGGCTGCTGGGCGAGGCCAGGCGCCGCGCTTGCCAGCATGGCGCTCGCGGCGACACCGCCCACCATCCCCATCATCTCTCTGCGTGTCGTTTCCATATCTCACCTCTCTCCGGTGCCATTTGGATGCGCCCGCCCACCGCGAATAGGAGGGAGAGGACCGGTGGACGGGCGCAAGCTCATTACAGGCGGAACCGCACGCCGACGCGGTAGCTGCGTCCGATCGTGTCGTAGATGTCGCCGCGAACGGCCGTGAAGTAATAGGCCGTCTGCCCGCGAAGCGGCGTCACCGCGACGTTGGGCGGTTCGCGGTTGAACAGGTTGTCAACCGTGCCGAAGAGCTGGATCTGATCGGTCAGGTCATGCGATGCGCGCAGGTCGATATAGGCGATCGCCGGTACCTTGTTCTTGTCGACATCCTTCGCCGTCCAGTCGTAGACCAGCTTCGCCGCGCCGATGAAGCGGCCCTGAAGCGTGAGCGACGTGCCGCCCTGCTTGTAAGTCGCGCTCGCCGTGAAACGAGCCCGCGGGAAACCCTGAACCGGGTTGTCGCCGCCAATGGCACCCGCCGCCTTGTAGACAACGCCCTGCTGCTCTTGGGAAAGATTGAACACGTAGTTGCCGACGGTCCGCAACGCGAGCGTGCCGTCGCCCATCGGGATCGAGTAATCCAGCTGGATATCGACGCCATCGGTCTTATAGCTCGCCATGTTGCGCGGCAGGGTGTTGATCTGGCTGAGCGCGCCGGCGGGGCCGTTGAACTCAAGCTGATCGCAGAAGCTTGCCTGCCCTTCGTTGCAACGCCGCAGGACTTCCGCCGTACTGATCTGGAAAATCGCATCCTGCAGGTCGATGCTGTAATAGTCGACCGACAGATTGAAGCGCGGCAGCCATCTCGGGCTGAACACCAGCCCGACCGAATAGGTCTTGGCGATTTCTGGCGTCAGGTTGGGATTGCCCGACGCGAAGGAGAAGATCTGTACGTTCTGGTTGGTATTGGGATCGACCGCCGATCCCAGCGTCGACAGGCCGGAACTGAACAGCTCGTTGAGGTTCGGCGCCCGGATATCCCGCGAGATCGTACCGCGAAGGCGGATATCGTCGTTGACCTGGCTGGTGAGGCCGAGCTTCCATGTCTCCACCTGGCCGCTCGTGCTGTAGTCGGTGATACGGCCGGCCGCATTCAGGCTGAGCGACTGAACGATGGAATCCCGGAGCAGGGGAATTTCAAGTTCAAGGAACGCTTCCTTCACATTATACTTGCCGAAGAAAGTCGGGAAGTTTGCCACCGAATAGATGCGCGCCTGAGCGCCCGCGTCGCTGGTGATCTCGCCCCGCTCCGTCCGCCGCTCGGCACCGAAGGCGACGGCAATATCGCCGGCCGGCAAACCGAAGCCGAGCGTACCCTGGATGGAGGCAGCAAGCACCGTCTCCTCAAGATCCTGGATCTGATAGTTCTCCCCCGGCGCCACATTGACGTAGGCGATCGCTTCCGGCGTAGCGACGCCGTAGCCGAGGATATTCAGCGGGACGCAGCCATTGGTGGGATCGGTCAAGGTGGAACGGCACACGACTTCCGTCGTGCCGGGCCGGAGCACCGCATCCACGGCCATATTATATTTGGAATTGATCGTATTCGAGAGGGTGGTCTGATAAACCCGGACCTTGCCCTGTTGGTAATATGCGTTCCAGCTCCAGTCGCCGCCCAGGTCGCCGCCCACAGTAAAGACGCCGCGCTTCAGCTTGCGGTTGGTGGTTGCCACCGGAATGCCGAGCGCATGCCGGAACTGCTCGTGGGAATATTTGCCCTTCGCCGACGGATCGACATTGTTCATGTTTGTCGTGCCGATCTGGAGCGACGTCATGCCGTTGGCCAGCATCGTTTGGCGCACTGAATCCGGCAGATAGGCGTTGTCGACCTGGATCGTCACATTGCCCTGTCGGATGGCGGGCACGCTGTTGTTCATCGAATTGGTTTCGCCATAGTTGAGCTGGACCGAAGCCTTCAGCCACTTGGCAAATTCGTAACTGGCGTAACCGAACACCGAGAGCGTGTTGTAATCGACCGTCAGATTGTCGATCGAAGGATGCAGTTGCTCCGCATCGCCGCCCGCCGAGATAGGACCGTCGACGATACCGCGGTCGAACGGCACCAGTTGGGCATTGGGGCCAATGAACTGCATGTAGCGCAGCGGGTTGGGGCTGGGGCAGGTGCCGCCCGCAGGCACGGCAACCAGACACGCCGGCCCGGTAATCAGGCCACCCGTTGTCGCCTGGGCAAGCCCGATATTGTCGACGTGAATATAGCGCGGTTCGTCGTTGGTAGCCGTATAGGCCGGATTGCTGATGAGTTGCCGATAGCTATTCCACGAACGCTGGTTCGCGAACACGACCTCTGGGCTATCCATATAGTTGATCGCGGCGATCACCCGGCCCCGATCGTCATCGAAGCCGGTACCGGCAGCGGCCGAGAGCCGATAGTTGGTATGATCGAACTTGTAGGAATCGCCGACTTCGGCGCTGGCGCGGAAGCCATCGAACCGCTTGTTGAGGATCAGGTTAACGACACCCGAGACGGCGTCCGAGCCCCAGGCCGCGGAGGCGCCGGCCGTCACGACGTCGATCCGCTCCACCAGCGCAGTGGGGATCGTGCCGAGATCAATCTGGCCGGTGACGTTGGACTGGACCACACGTTGGCCGTCGAACAGCACCAGGGTGCGTGTAACGCCGAGCTGACGCAGATTGACGGTGTCGAGGCCGGTAATCCCCGCGACGATGTTCCCCGCGCCAGACCCATTATTGGGCGAGGCCGACGCGCCGACCGCAGGCAGCTCCCGGATCGTATCGCCGATGCTGACCTTCGCATCGCGCTGCAACACTTCTTCGCCAACGACCGTCACCGGTGTGGGCTGGGCATAACCGGCTACGCTAATTCGGGAGCCTGTAATAACGATGTCAACTGGCGCCGCGGCCTCGGCATCATCCGCCTGAGGTTCCTGCTGCGCAAAAACTGCACCGCCCCAAAACACAAGAGAAGTTGTAAGAGAAAGCCGAACAACCACGCGCGAACTGCGTTTTATTTTCATTAACACCCCCTCATTTTTATTGGCAACAACTGCCCATCGTCGCCCGAATACTGGGAAACGTGACCTTGCGATGCAGTATTTTTCCGCACTATGTTGCTGAGATGGTCCTGTGGCTTCTTTCCCCCAGTTGCAGATCGATTTTTTTTCGTGACGCAAATTTTCTTGCGCTATGAATGGCGAGAGGTTCTTCTGATGGCATGAGGGGGTTATCCAACAGTCGCGCGGTCTGGCTCGCGCAGCATGTGCTGCCGCATGAGGCCGACCTGCGTAGATGGCTGAGGCTGCGGACTCCGGCTGGCCTGGACGTCGACGATGTGATCCAGGAGACCTACGCGAAGTTGGCGACCCTGGCCGAGGTCGATCACATCGCCGCGCCCAAGGCCTATCTTTACCAGACCGCGCTTTCCATCGTGCTTCAGGAGGGCCGGCGGAGCCGTGCCAAACGGATCGACAGCGATATCGAGATCGAGACGCTGGATGCCGCAGCACCAGAACCATTGCCGGACCAGCAGGTCGAAGCCCGGCAGGAATTGGCGCGCGTCTTTGACGCCATCGACGGGCTACCCGAGAAATGCCGGGAGGTTTTCGTCCTCCGGAAGGTGGAGGGGCTATCTCAGCGCGAGATAGCCGAAAGACTTAATTTATCGGAAAGCACAGTAGAAAAGCATATCGGCAGAGGCATCCGCATGCTGATCGAAATTTTCGGACGTGGCGGAAGAAGCACCCCTTCTGCATCTAGCAGGAAGGAAACGGATGGTCAGTCAGATGACGAGGTTTGAGACCAGTAGCGAGATCGACGCCATGGCAGCCCTCTGGGCGGCCCGGCTCGACCGTGGTCCGCTGACCGAACTCGATCAGGCATCCCTCGATTGCTGGCTGGAAGGTGATGTACGCCGGCTTGGCGCACTTGCGCGAGCACAAGCCATGCTCGCCGCCATCTCGCTCTCTGCAAGCACGGGCGAGACAGCGTTCCTCGGTTCTGTGGAGGAGCCGGAGGCACCACCCGGCACGCCCGAGGCATCTCCCGAGACATCCAAGGTCGTGTCGATCCTGCCACATCTGGTCTCACGCCGCCGGCTCATCCAGGCCGGCACGGCCACCGCCCTCGCCGCGAGCTTCGGCGCTCTGGCCCTGCTGCCGATCGGCACCAGCAGCTACACGACGGCACGCGGTGAGGTGCGCCTTCTGCCGCTGGCGGACGGCTCGGTGGTCACGATGAACACGGACAGCCACATTCGCGTCAATTTCAGCAAGGCCAATCGAACCATCTATCTCGACAAGGGCGAGGTGTTGTTCGACGTGGCCAAAAGCCCGCAGCGTCCATTCCTCGTCAAGGCAGGCATGGCCAAGGTGCAGGCGGTCGGAACGGCGTTCAGTGTGCGACGGACCGGGGTCACGCCGGTCGAAGTCATGGTTCGGGAAGGCTTGGTGAAGGTCGCCGCACCACAGGGGCACAAACAGTCGATGATGGTCGGCGCCAATATGAAAGCGGTCGCCGACGCCAGTGGCGACATCACGGCAAAGAGGATGTCAAACGAAGAAATGGAGCGGATGCTGGCCTGGCGCGAGGGCAAGATCGCCTTCAGCGAAACCAGTCTGCGTGACGCCGCCCACGAATTCAACCGGTACAACAAGGTCAAGATCGAAGTCGGCAATGGTGCGATCGCCAATCGGACCGTGACCGGCATGTTCTCTGCAAACGATCCGCAGGGCTTCGCCCATGCGGCAGCCCTCACTCTAGATCTGAAGGTCCAGGAAAAGTCCGGACAGATCATCTTTTCGACGAAATGAGATCACGGTGACATCTCCCCTTCCCGATCTGGATAACCGGCCCGTCCGGCAACGCGGCAGAGGCGGGGCCAACCCGCTCACGCACTCATAACGACGAAGATTTTCGGGGAGTTAGATGCCAGTGAATCAAATGTGCAGATCATTGTTGTCGTGCGTCGTCGGCAGCCTGATGCTTGCCGCCTGCTCCAGTCCGGAAGCGGCGGAGAACACGAACGACACGACGGCCGAAACCGTCAATACCATGAATATCGCTGAAATCGCGATCGACGAAGCGGCAGCGCCGGAAAACAAGGCCGCGCCAGTTACCAACAGCAGCAAGCCGGAAGCGCCGAAGGAACCGGCCGAGACCCCGGCTCAGCCGGCGACCGAAGCCAGGGCGCCCGCCCCGGTCGCTCAGGTCGCGCAACCGCCACAGTTCGCGACGTGCCTGGCATGCCATTCCGTTGAGCAGGGTGCCGCCGGAAAGATCGGCCCGAACCTGTTCGGCGTGGTCGGTTCGAAAGCGGGCTCCAAGGCCGACTATTCCTATTCCGACGCCATGAAGAATTCGGGGATCACGTGGACGCCTGCTGAACTCAGCGCGTTCCTGCTCGCGCCCCAGACCAAGGTTTCAGGGACCAAGATGACAATGAAGGGCCCGTCCGACGAGAGGATACGCCAGACCATGATCGATTATCTCGCAACGTTGAAATAATCGCGCGCCCGCCGGCTCACCCATGCGCCGGTCGAAAGCGCGGCTGCCCGATAGAGGGCTGGACGAAAAATAAACGCGATGACCGGGGAGCAGGCGCTTCTCGGAGCGAAGAGCTGCGCTTTCAAAGACGATGAAGACTTACCGGTATACCAATAATATTGGGAGAATGAGATGAATGTTGGCTTTGAAGAAGTGAAATCCCAAGGGTCGAGGGTAAATCGCTTTATCAAATCCCGTGCGCCGTCCAGTTCCTTCCCGACGGACGGCCTCATTCATACGGACGTTCCCAGCCTCAGTTATGTGAACGGCTGGGTTGTTGAAAAGCTGAGTTCACGCCTGAGGGCACATACCGCCGAGTGCGTGATGGAGACTTTCGGAATCAGCATCAACACCTGGACAAAGATGAAAAAGGGCCTGCCGATCCGCCGTTCGGTTGCGGAACGGTTACTTGAACGGGTCGATCCCTATTTGTGATTGGTTCGATCGGTCGGGTGGCGAAAGGCATCCCACCCGACATCGCGGCAACGATCTTGGGCGGAGGGCAGCCCTGTCTTCAGCCACTCTTCGGCCTGCTCCGCGCCCCTTCATAAGAGCACCGGCCCGCCTGATCGTCCACTGACCAAGCACTCCACCGTCCGGTCGGTAGTGAGGCTAAAACCTATGGAGCAGCACGCCGCCGACTATGAACGCTTGCTCCAAATAATCTATCGGCTGCGCCCGCCTATCCGTTCCCGAGAGAGGGGGGATGAAGAACGGACAGACAGGCGCAACCATCAGAAGCGCAGCCTTGCACCGACGCGATAGCTACGTCCGATCGTGTCATGGATATCGCCGCGAACCGCGGTCGAATAATATGAGGCCGCGTTGGCAGAACTCACCGCAACGTTCGGCGGGTTTCGATTGAAGATATTATCGACGGCGCCGAAGAGCTGGGCGCCCTCCGACAACTCGTAGGAGGCCCGAAAGTCCGTGTAGAAGACGGCCGGCACCCGATTGTTATCGACGTCCTTGGCGGTCCACCCATTCACCAGCTTCGCCTTGCCGATGAAACGGCCCTGAAGGGTGATCGACATCGGCCCGTTGGTGTAGGTTTCCGTCAGCGTCGCGCGCAGCTTGGGGAAGCCCGACACCGGGGAGTTCCCGCTGAGAGCGCCAGCGTAATCCGTCTTCACACCCAGCGCGATCTGGTTTTGCGTCAAGGTATAATTGCTGACCAGCCGGCTCTGCAACTTACCGCTGCCCAGCGGCATTTGATAATCCATCTGGAAATCAAGACCGGACACATTCTGCGCACTCAAGTTTCTCGGGAAAGTGCGGATCTGACTGAGCGCCCCGTTTGGACCGTCGAAATCCAATTGGGAACAGAACGTCAGTTCGCCGGCATTACATCGTGCCAGCACTTGCGCGGTACTGACCGTGAAGATCGCATCCTTCAGCTTGATCGAATAATAATCGAGCGACAGGTTGAACCGGGGCGCGGGGCTCAGGACGATCCCTGCGGAGACTGTATCCGCCTTCTCCGGTGCCAGCTTGGGGTTGCCGGATGTCGTCGCGAAGATCGGCACATTGATATGGGTTCTGGGGTCGATAGCCGAACTCTGAATCGCCGTTCCCGAGTTGAACAGTTCCGCAAGGTTCGCCGCGCGAATGTCGCGCGAAACCGTACCGCGCAGCCGGATCAGATCGTTCAACTGGCTGGTAAGCCCAAGCTTCCACGTCTTGACCACACCGCTGGTGCTATAGTCGGTGATGCGCCCCGCCGCATTCAACGCCAGGGAGTCGACGAATCCGCGCTCGACGAGCGGCATATCAAGTTCGACGAAGGCTTCCTTCACATGATATTTGCCCGCGAAAGGCGCGAAATTGGCGAAAGAATAGCGCCGCGCCGCCGCCCCTGCATCGACGATCGTCTCGCCTTTTTCGCGCCGATACTCTCCGCCAAACGCAATTGAGATATCGCCTGCGGGTAAGCCGAAGCCGAGCGCGCCCTGAGCTGACACTGCCGCGACATCCTGCTCCAGCCGGATGACTTCCCAATTCTCGCCAGGGCGCACGTTGACGTAACGAATGGCCTTGGGATCGGCTATCCCCTCGCCGATCACGTTCAGCGGAATACAGCCCTCGGCCGCCGGATTGTTCAGCATGACCGCCCGGCAGACGATGGCGCCCTGGTCGTTGCGAACCGCATCGACCGCAAAATTGAAGCGCGCCGTGACGACGTTCGAGAGCACGTCGACGCGCGTTTTCACCTTGCCCTTCTGATAATAAGCATTCCAGGTCCATCCCGAGCCAAACTTGCCATCGAGACTGAAGACGCCCCGCATTAGGCGCCGTTGCTGGACGCTCACCGGCACCCCGACCGAGTTCTTGACGAAATTGTCGTAGGAGAATTGGTCCGACGTAACATTGTTGATGTTGGTCACGCCGATCTGGATCGCATCCAGCCCCAGTTCATCCATCTGATCCCTGATTGCATCCGGAAGGAAGGGGTTCTCCGCCTTGATGGAGAGGGTGCCGAACCGGGTCGCCGGCGTGGAGTTGTTCTTGGAGCGGCTTTTTCCGTAATTGACCTGAACCGACGCTCGCAAATTCTCGGTGAGGTCGAAATGCGTGTAGCCGAAAAGGTTGAGCGTTCGGAACGCCACCGCGAGATTGTTCATCCCGGGATAGTCGGTTTCAGCGTCGCCATAAGCCGAAATCGGCCCGGAGACGACGCCCGGATTGAACGGCACCGGCGCCGCATTGGGTCCAACGAAGCGGATGTTCCGCAACGGGTTCGGGCTGGAGCAGACCCCATCCACCACCGGAACGAGGCACGCAGGCCCCTGTATCAGGCCGCCATTGGTCGCCTGCGCCAGGCCAACATTATCGGCATGGATGAGGCGTGGCTCGTTATTCGTCGGCGTATAAGCCGGATTGTCGATCAGGTTCCGATAGGTGTTCCATGAGCGCTGATTGGCAAAGATCGTATCGGGGCTATTCAGAAAATTGCCGGCGACGATCAACCGGCCGCGATCATCGGCAAATCCGGTGCCGGCGGCCGCCTGCAAGCGGTAGCTCTTATGATCGAACTTGTAAGATTCCCCTCCCTCGATGCTGGCGCGGACACCATCGAAATTCTTGTTCAGGACAAGATTGACCACACCGGCGACCGCGTCGGATCCCCAGGCGGCGGACGCGCCACCAGTGACGACGTCAATCCGCTGGACCAGTATGGTCGGCATGGTGCCAAGGTCGACCACGCCGGTGATGTTGGATTGCACCACGCGCTGACTGTCGAGGAGCACCAGTGTCCGGTTCACGCCCAACTGGCGCAGGTTGACCGTATCCAGCCCGGTGACGCCGCCGACGATGTTGTTGGCGCCCACGCCATTGTTGGGGGAACCGGACGACCCGACGGCCGGCAATTCGCGGATCGTATCGCCGATGCTCACCTTGGCATCGCGCTCGATCTGGGCTTCGTTCACCACCGTGACCGGTGTCGGCTGGCGGTAGCCCGTCATCGCAATGCGTGAACCGGTCACGACAATATCTTGTTCGATGGCCGGCGGCGCCGCCGGACTAGGCTCGCTCGGTTCTGGCGGCGGGGGCGGTGGAGGCGGAGCAACCGGTTCAGCGTTCACCGCCACGGCGGAAGAAAACGTCGCCTTGTGCATTGGCGGTGCAGGACGCGCCTTGAGAACGACAACGGACCCATTATCGGCCGCGATAACGAGATTGGTCGATCGCAACAGGCGGCTGAGCGCCACACGCGCGTCGATCGCCCCCACGATAGCGGGGGTTCGTACGCCGCGCAGCCGGTCAGCAGCGACGATGATTTGCAGACCGCTTTGCTTGGCGAAAATCGGAATGGTGGCATTGGCATCACCGGACCCGATGTTGAAGGTTCGCCTCTGGGCGGATGCCTCCCCTCCCCAGACGAGAAACGAGGTCGTCACGAAATACAATGCGACCCGATGCGATATACGAGTGCCGTGCATCACTCCCCCTGTTCACATCTCTTTGCAGCCGGCCGCACGTCCGTGCGGTCCTGCCAGCGCGGGGTCATTGGGCGCGCCCCGCTGCATTTTTTGCTAGCGCCTGATGTTAAGATGATTCGGCACCCGCTTTCCGCCATTGACCATCAATCGGAGCGGTCCGGAAGTCGCAATCGATTGAGGACATGCGCTATTTTTTGGCGCATGCACGAAGGCGACATGCCCTTTCTCACACTCCGCTTCGGTACGTAATGAAAACGGGCAGGAAGGGCTTGCCAGCACTTGCGCGTTGCCCACCGTCGGCTCTGGCTCCAGCGCAACGCTGGAGAGTCGATCTACGCTTGGTCGTCAAGAAGCCCGGCAATGGCCCAATTCTGCGGCAAGCGACAAGCGGATCGGCACAGGGAGCGCTATTCTCACGGCAGACGGAGACACGAGATCAACGAGGCCAGCGCCGTTCGACAGAACTCGCTTTCAGGATGACACATCTAACCACTCATGAAGCCGTCATTCTGCTGCCATACGCTCCCGCGCCATGGCATCCAGGTCGTCCGGTATCTCCATATAACAGCCGCTCAGCCCATCGTAGCGGCCCGAGACGAGATCGAAGCAGCGTTGGGCGCAGCGGGCGAGGCCGTCGGCCACCTCCCTTCCGTCCGAGGCTTGCTGGAGGCGGTCGACCATGCCGGGCAGCCATTTCTGTGCCTCTGGCGAGGTCATCGTATCGCGGGCGAGTGCCGTGAATACGAAACCCGGATCAATAGCGAAAATCTTGACGCCCTTGCCCTCCAGCTCCGCGGCCGCTTCCGCGACGATGCGATTCTGGGCGATCTTGCCGGTGCAATAAGCGCTGAGGTGCGGCGCCACCTTGCGGCTGGCGATAGCCGACACGACGACGATCCGCCCCCGGTCCCGCGCCACCATGCCGGGCAGGATACGCCGCAGGAACAGCATCGGCGCGCGGATATGGACATGCTGGGCTGCCCACCACGCATCTATGTCCAGCTCCCAGATCGGGCCGAACGGGCCGGGCACGCCGGCATTGTTGATGAAGATGGTAAGCGGCCCCAGCGCGGCCTCCGCCTCGGCAACCGCCCGGTCCACATCGGCCGGCTCGGTCACGTCCGCCGCGATGGCGACCGCACGGCCGCCCTGCGCCTCGATCGCGCTCACCGCCTCGGCAAGTTGTGCGGCGTTGCGGGCAAGCAGCGCCACCGCCGCACCCTCGCGCGCCAGCTTCTCGGCGATGGCGCGGCCGAAGCCCCGCCCCGCGCCCGTCACCAGCGCGATCTCCCCATCCAGCGACTTCATAGCTTCTCCAACTTCGCAAATCTTTCAATCGGTTATTCGTTTCATCATCGCTTCATCAGCAGGTGCAGCTCCGGCGGCGTGGGTGCCAGATCAATCTCCACATTGATGCAGGTTGGCCGCCGCGACGCGAAAGCCTGTGCCAGCGCCGGCGCCAGATCCGCCAGCTCGGTTACATACATGCCGACGCAGCCGAACCCTTCGGCCACCTGGTCATAGCGCGCCCCGCCCAGCCGCGTGCCCGTCACCCGGTTCGGCCCGAGCGCGATCTCCTGAAAATGCTGTGAGGCCGCCCAGCTCCGGTTGTTCATCACCATTACCACCACGGGCAGGTCGAGCCGCGCCATGGTGTCGAACTCGGCAATAGTGAAGCCCACGGCACCATCACCCGCGAGGCAGAAAACTGGCCGGCTCCGGTCCAGCACCTGCGCGCCCAGCGAGAGCCCCAGTCCCATGCCGACCGTGCCGAGAAAACCGTGCGCGAGGTAACAGCCCGGCCGCTCGCGCGCGATCGTCTCGTTGAGCCAGTGATACGCCTCGGCGCCGTCGCCGATGACGATGGCATCCTCCGGCAGCGCCTCCGCCACCGCCGCGACCGCCGCATAAGGATGGATGCGGCCCTGATGCGCCGCCGCCTCAGCGGCCAGCCGCTCGCGTCGAGCCACCTTTTTTGCCTGCACCAGCGCCACCCAGGCCGAGCGGTCCGGTTGCGCACCGGCCGCCGCCGCCAACGCCTCCAATGTCAGGCACGGATCGGCGACGAGACCGATCTGCGCCGCACGGACCAGACCGATCTCGCGCGCATCCACCTCGATATGCACGATGTCGGCGGCGTGCGGCACGATGAGGTCGCTCGTCCCCAGCGTGAACAGGCCGAAGCGCACGCCGAAGGCGAGGACCAGGTCCGGCCGCTCGCCGGGCGCGTCCAGATCGGCCATCTTGTGGAAAGTGCCACCGTGGAGCGGGTGACTCGCCGACATCATGCCGTGCGCGGGAAAATCGCTGAACACCGGCACGGTCGCCGCCTCGGCGAAGGCGACCAGCGCCTCGGCCGCGCCGGAGCGATAGGCGCCCGTGCCCACCATCACCACCGGCCGTTCGGCCACCCGCAACCGCGCAATGATCGCCGCGACATCGGTCGGCTGCGGCGCGGCAGCGCTGGTCACGGCGATGTTGCCCGGAATGGCGACCTCCTCGATCCGCGCATTGAGCACGTCCGAGGGCATATCGAGCAACACCGGGCCGCAGGGCGCAGCCGTCGCGATGCGGATCGCCTCCGCGACAAGCCGCGGCAAATCGGACGCGACGCAAACGCGGTGGCGCCACTTGGTGATCGGCGTCGCGACCGCCGCCTGGTCGATGCCCGCCTGCAACGTGTTGGTCTCGGCCTGCGCGAGACCCGCGGTTCCGGCAATGCACAGCATCGGCGTGCGGTCGAGATAGGCATTGGCAAGACTAGTCACGACATTGGTGAAGCCCGGCCCCGCCGTCACCACAGCCACGCCCAGCCGGTTGCCGGCACGGGCATAGCCCTCGGCGGCATGGCCGGCCGCAACCTCGTGCCGCGTGTCGACGATTGGCAGATCATGGTCCGCGCAGGCCTGAAAAATCGTGTCGACATGCGCGCCATGCAGGCCGAACAGCGTCTCGACGCCCGCCGCCTTCAGCGTGCGGACGACCAGCTCTCCGCCTGTGACCACGGCCACCTCAGCAGCTCCGCTTGCCGTCGCTGCGCCCCGGGGTCCATGGCTCACCCGTCACCGGATGCGGATAATGAAAATCGACGATCGGCGTCTCCGGCCAGAAATTGGGCTCGCGGTCGGTCAATTCGTCCGGGCCGCCGGGGTCTTCCGGGTAGGTCTTCTGGAAGAAATGCCCCTCATAGGGGTTGCTGTGCGCCCAGCCCTGCTCATAGTCGGCCTGCCAGAACATGTGATAGTCCAGTTCGGCGATCTTCCAGACGCCACCTTCCTTCACATAGCTGTTCTCGTAGACGCCGGCTTCCCACCATTGGAGCGGCAGGCGCTCGTTCCGCTTCTCTTTGCTGACATGGCTGCCGCCCTGCATGAAGGCGCGGAACCGCCCTTTCGCGCTCTGCCCGTCCGGCGCGATGTCGACAATGTCCTGAAGCTGGAGGTGCTCGGCCAACATCCCATAGACCGGGCCGTTGTTGCCATCGGTAAAGCCGTTGCGCAGCCGGCCGCAATAGAGGCGGGAGAGGCCGGCCTTGCCCCGGAAAATGCCGCCCATGAAATGGAGCACACCATCCTCGGCAAACAGGTCGACGACCTCCTCGTACAACCCCTTGTCCATATAATAGCCATATTTGAACTGGAGCGTGCGGACCGCCTGGATATCCTCCATCACGCCCAGCCGATGCCGCAGCGCGGCCACTTCCTCGCTCAGCGCGCGCAGCGCCTCTCCGTCCGACATCCTCTCACCTCATTGCCTGCGGGGCTTCACATGGAGCGTGACCGCGAACCGCTCCCAACGCAAGAAGGGAGCGCCGCATGCGGGCGCTCCCTTCTCATTTCTTGTCCGGTCAGAAGCGGCGGCCGACCGTGATCGCCCATTCGCGCGGCCGGGCAGGCTGGCCCGTGAAGATATATGAACCGGCCTGAATGAACTTGTTCACATAATAGAACTTGTCGAAGATGTTCGTCACCGACAGCGCGGCATACCATTCGTCATCCGGCGCCGAGTAGGTCAGCCGACCGTTGGCGATAGCGTAACCCTCCTGCATGGCGCGCGGATTATTGGTCCACTCGTTGAACACCTTGGACTGGTAATAGACGTCGAAACGCGGCGTCAGCGTCCCTGCGTTGCCCAGATCGGCCTCATACTGGATACCGGCATTATACTTCCATTCCGGCGTGCCCTGCGGCTTGCTGGCCAGCGTCGGGCCACCGGACACACCGGCGGCCGGCCCGAGGTCCTTGATCTTGAAGTCGGTGTAGCTGGCCGACATCTCGATCTGGAGGCCGTGCGCCGGGCGGATCTGCAACTCGGCTTCCAGGCCGTTGATCCGCGCCTTGCCGGCGTTGGCGATGACGATGCTCGGTGCACCGTTGTTGTCGAAGCCGTTGGCGCTGAGCTGGAGGTTGGAATAATCGCTGTGATAGGCGGCCAGGTTGAAACGCACCAGCCGGTCGAACAGGTCGCTCTTGATGCCGATTTCATAGGCTTCCAGCGTCTCCGGCCCGAACGGCACGGCCGCCGCCGGCGTAAACGGCCGCGGATTGATACCGCCGCCCTTGAAGCCAGTCGAGAACTGGCCGTAGAGCATCACGTCGTCCGTCACCTTGTAGTCCAGGCCGATCTTGTAATCGAACCGGTCGAACTTGGAGGCCGGTGATGTGAAGGCACCGCCGGGGAAGAACGGCGTGCCAGCGGGCACATTGGTGCGGTTGAAAGTGTAGGTCTTGGATTCCTTCGAGTAGCGCACGCCCGCCGTCAGCGAGAACTGATCGGTCAGGTGGAACACGCCGTGGACGAAGGCGGAGCGGTTCGAGCTATCCGTGCTCTCATCCTGATCGAAGGCGATGTTGGAGGCGGCCAGATAGGCGCCGCCGCCGAGCGTGCTGTCGCCATCAAAGTAGAAAACGCCGGCCGCCCAGTCGAGCAGGCCATCGAAGCTCGTGCCGACAAGGCGGAACTCCTGCGTGAACTGCTCGAAGCCCGCGATATTGTCGGTCAGCGCCACCGGCAGCGGCGCGTTGTTGGCGTTCTGGGTGAAGCGGCCGTTGAACTTCTGATAGGCCGTGATCGACTTGAACTGGACATCGTCGGTGAGGTTCCAGTTGATCTCGCCCGAATAGCTTTCCGAATGCACGGTATTCACCGGCGGCACCTTGCGGCCGAGGAAGGCGCTGTCATAGGTCGCAAAGCTTACATAGGGGTCGACGACGAAGCGGTTGTCGAACGGAATGCCGTAGGTCGGGATCAGTCGGTTATTGTTGTAGTTGATGAGCGAGGCCGCCGCCTCGTTCACATAGATGAGCGAGTCCGCCGCCGCTTCCGAATTGTCCCGAATCACCTCGGCAACCAGATTGACCTCGATATTCGAAGCGGGCGTCCAGCGCAGCGCGGCGCGGCCCGCGCGCACGCTCTCCCCACCCAGCGTGCCCACTTTGCAGCTATTGCCGTTGGTGGAAACCGTGGGCTGGAGGTTGCCCGCCAGCGCGGGGTAGGCGCAGGCGAAGTCCACCCGATCGACATAGCCGTCACGCTGCTTGGAGGCGACAGAGAGGCGCAGTGCCAACTGGTCCGCAACCAGCGGGATATTGACCATGCCGCGCAGGTCGAGCCGGTCGTAGCTGCCGTAGGTGCCCTCGACCGACGCCTCAAAACGGTCGGCCGGCTTCTTGGAGATCAGGCGGACGGCACCACCGATCGAGTTCTTGCCGAACAGCGTGCCCTGCGGACCGCGCAGGATTTCCACCCGCTCTAGGTCGAGCAAGTCGAATGAGGTGCCAAACAGCGACGCGTGATAGACGTCGTCGACATAGAAGCCCACCGCCGGTTCGAGTGCGAAGTTGAAATCGGTCTGGCCGATACCGCGGATATAGGCCTGCGTCGATTTGCCGTAGCCCGAACTGCCGAGCCGCAGCGTCACGCTGGGCGCCGCCTTGCCGACATCGGCGATGTTGTTGAAGCTGCGATCGGCAAGCTGCTCGCCCGAGATGGCGGTGATCGCCAGCGGCGTATCCTGCAAATTGGCCGAGCGGAATTGCGCGGTGACGACGATATCCTGCACGCCGTCCGCATTGCCGGCATCATCCGCCGGCCGCGATTCTTGCGCATGGGCGCCGCTTGCCAGCGCGCCGAGCGCCAGAAGCGAGGCGCTGCCGAGCGCACATTTCCTGAGAATATGGTGATAGGCCATTTCAGCTCCCCTGCCTGCGTTGAGGCGCGTTCCCCGCGCATTCCGACCCTTCTGAAGGGCCTTCTTATGTATGACATACACACGGTAGGCGCCACATCGCAACATTATAATGAAAACTTTACACAAACTCTTTTGTCTGCTTCAACGCCGAAAAAGGTGGCTTCGCCCCTGAAAAATTGTTCTGAAGTTGACGTAAGGAGGGGACGGCAGGTGCGCCATCCGATGAAAAACTATCAACCGCAGCCCCAACTGCGCGGGAGAATCCTCGTATGAGCAGCGCATTCGACGATATCGAGATTCGCGATCGGCTGCGTATCGCGGATCGCATGGCCTGCTATTCCTGGGCGATCGATTCGGGCGACCTGCCCGCCTATCTGGACTGCTTCACGAGAGACGCGGTGCTGCGGCACCCCCTGCGCGACGGCAGTCCCGGCATCTTTACCGGCCATGAGGGCATCGAGAGCTTCATCGGCGGCAGCATCAGCCGGCGCGCCACCCAGACCTACGGGCACCAGCACCAGTTCAATGCGCCGCGCCTGACACGCGAGGGCGAGGATGTGCGCGTCGCCGCCTACTGCATGATCTTCCGCCACGAGTTCCACCGGCAATATTGGCCCCGCAGCCCTTCCTGGCGGATGGGAACGTGGCATGCCCTGTTCCGGCTGGCTGACGACGACTGGCGCATCGCCGACCTCGATGTGCGCATGTGGACCGACACGGCGCTGGGCGCGGGCACGGCGCTGGTCGATCGCGGCCCCGGCATGCCCGGCACGCGCGACTGACCGGCGAGGCAGCGGCACGAAAAGATAGAAACGGGAAGGGCTGAGGATGAACGGACACGGAAATGGCAGCCGCCGGACGGAGGGCTATCCGGTCTGGATGATGGCGATGCTGATGCTCGTCGCGCTGTCCAGCTTCATCGACCGCGTCATCGTCGCTACCCTCGGCCCTGCCATCAAGGCTGATCTCGGTATCAGCGACACGCAGTTCGGCCTGCTCACCGGCCTGGCTTTCGCGCTGCTCTATACCTCCGCCGGCATCCCGGTCGCACGGCTGGCGGACCGCTACAATCGCGTGCGGCTGCTGGCGCTCGCCACCACCATCTGGTCGATCATGACCATGCTGAGCGGCGCGGCCGCCAATTTCGTGCAACTGCTGCTGCTCCGCCTCGGCGTCGGCATCGGCGAATCCGCCGCCAACCCCTGCACTATCTCCATGGTGTCAGACCGTTTTCCCCGCCACAAGCGCGCCTCGGCGCTGGCCGTTGTGGCGATGGGTGCCTCGGTCGGCTCGCTGGTCGGTGGCGCGGCTGGCGGGTGGCTGGGCGAGCATGTCGGCTGGCGTGCAGCCTTCGTCATCGTCGGGGCGCCCGGTTTGCTGCTGGCTCTGCTCCTGCTGCTGACGCTCAAGGAGCAGCCGCGCGGCCGCTTCGACAACCCGGAGGCGATCAAGGGCGAGACGCCCAGCTTCATGGCGATGATCCGCGTGCTGCGCGGCAAGCCGGCCTTTCTCAACATGGCCTTCGCCTGCGGGCTGACCAGCTTCTGCAACTTCGGCATCCTGCTGTTCCTGCCAATCTATTTCGGCCGTTCCTACGACCTCAGCATGACGCAGGCCGGCCTGCTGTTCGGCATCGTCACCAGCCTCTCCAACGGCGCGGGCACCTTGCTCGGCGGCTTCGGGGCGGACTGGGCCGGCAAGCGCGACGAGCGCTGGTACGCGTGGCTGCCGGCCGCCACGCTCACCCTTGCGGCGCCGCTCTACATGATCGGCCTGTCGCTGCCCAACTGGCACTTTGCCCTGCCGGTCGTCACCATCGCCGCTACGCTCGCCTTCACCTTCTACGGCCCCACCTTCGGCGCGGTGCAGAATATGGTGGAACCGCGCATGCGCGCCTCCGCATCGGCGATCATCATCTTCTTCCAGAATCTCGTCGGCATGGGGCTGGGGCCGCTATTCGTCGGCGTTCTAAGCGATACGTTCGCGGAACGGATGTTCGCGGGCGACTATACCGCCACCTGCGCCGGCGCTGCCGCACAGGGAATCGAAGCCTGCGCAGCCGCCGGCTCGGTCGGCATCCGCTATGCGATGACAAGCTGCGCGCTGGTCGCGCTGTGGGCTGCCTTCCATTACTGGAACGCTGCGCGCACCCTGCGCCGGGACATGGTCTGACCGGCGGCGGAGCGCGGACAGATCAGAGCCGGATGGCGATGGACTTCAGCTCCATATGCGCCAGCACACCTTCGCGGCCGTTCTCTCGCCCCCAGCCGGATTGCTTGAACCCGCCAAACGGCAAGGCATGGTCGATCCCGGCGCCGTTCACCCGGATCGTGCCGGCGTCGATCAGTCGCGCCAGCCGGTGGGCGCGTGAGATATCCCGCGTCCAGATGTTGGCGGCGAGGCCATAGCGCGTATCGTTGGCGCGCGCGGCGAGCGCGTCCAGATCGTCCTCCTCGAACGGCATGATCGTCAGCACCGGGCCGAAAATCTCCTCGCGATAGACGCTCATATGCGGCTGCGCGCCGGCCAGCACGGTGGGGCGGACGAAATGCCCCGCCCCCGTCGGCGCCGCGCCGCCCGCCACGCGCATACAGCCGTCACGGGCTCCGTCGGCCAGGAAGCTCTCTACCCGCTGCTTCTGCCCCGCAGAGACCAGCGGGCCGATCTGCGTGGCCGGCGCTGTTCCCGGCCCCACACTCAGCGCATCGGCGCGGCTGGCAACCGTGTCCACGATCCGGTCAAACACCTGCCGGTGCGCGTAAAGCCGCGACCCGGCGACGCAAACCTGCCCGGAATTGAGGAAGATGCCGTTGGCCGCGCCAATAGCGGCCGCATCCAGATCGGCATCGGGAAAAATGAACACGGGCGACTTGCCGCCCAATTCCAGCGTCACTCGCTTGAGCGTCGGCACCGCCGCCGCCGCGATCGCCTGCCCGGTCGCCGTGGAGCCGGTGAAGCTGATCTTGGCTACCATCGGATGCGCCGCAAGGGCCGCCCCGGCTTCCGCACCCAGGCCGGTGACGATGTTGACGACACCGCGAGGAAAGCCCGCCTCGACGACCAGCTCGCCCAGCCAGATCGCCGTCAGCGAGGTGAGTTCGGCCGGCTTGAGCACTAGCGTGCATCCGGCGGCAATCGCCGGACCGATCTTGTTGGCCGCCATCGTCAGCGGCAGGTTCCACGGAATGATCGCGCCCACCACCCCCACCGGCTCGTAGACCGTATAGGCATGATGATCCGGCGCGGAGAGTGTGGGCACCTCGCCGGCGATCCGCCCCGCCCAGCCGGCATTGTAGCGCAGGCCGGAGGCCGCCCCCGTCACGCTGAAGCGTGCGAGCGCCAGCGGCATGCCGTTGTCGAGGCTCTCCAGAAAGGCCAGTTCCTCGGCGTCGCGCTCGATGAGGTCGGCGAGCGTCCAGAGCAGCCGCGTCCGCTCGGGCGGCGGCATCGCGCGCCAACCATGCTCGCGCAGCGCCCAATCCGCCGCGCGCACCGCCGCATCAATGTCCTCGCTTCCACCGGCCGCGATGTGGCCGATTGCCGCGCCGGTCGCCGGGTCTTCGGTGGCGAGCGTTCGCCCGCTCGCGGCTGCGTGCCACGCGCCGTCGATGAGTAGCCCGTGCGTCCGGGCCAGAAAGACCCGCACCTTTTCGGGGATCGGCAGCGTATCGCTCATGTCGAGGCCCGCTCCACCAGCGAGAAGCCCACGTCCACCCGCGCCGCCTTGCTCCGGTCGCGGCGGTCGTCCTGCATTGCGTCCAGCATCAGCGCCGCGGCCTGCTTGCCCATGGCCGCGCCGTCGATCCGCACCGTGGTCAGCGCCGGCTCCAGCTCGCGCGCGAAATCGAAATCGCCGAAGCCGACCACCGCCAGATCCTCCGGCACGCGGACGCCGCGCGCCGCCGCTTCGATCATCACGCCCTGCGCCAGCCAGTCGGAGGCGCAGACGACAACGTCGGGCCGCTCGCCCTCGCCCCATATCTTCGCAAAGGAACGGCGTCCCTCGCCTACCGTGCCCGGCAATCCCTGGTCGATGCTTCTCGGCTCGGGCTGACCCGCCTCCATCAGAACACGGGAGATGCCATAGCGGCGGATATGCCCCCGGCTGCTGTCGGTGGAGAAGATCATCGGCCGGCGATAGCCCTTGCGCAGCAGGAACCGGCCGATCGCGATGCCGATATCGTGGTGCGAGATGCCCGCCACCATGTCGATCGGCGCGAGCGGCATCTCCCATGTCTCGACGATCGGCAATCGCGATTCGACCAGCAGGTCCCGCACGTCCGGGGAAACCGGCAGGCCGATGAGGATCAGGCCGCCGGGCCGCCGGCTCAATATCTGCGTGACGATCTTGTCGCGCGTCGCGTCGCGGCTGTAGATGCCGAGCAGCGTCTGGTAGCCGCCTTCGTCCAGTGCGGCTACCGCCGAGCGCACCGTCGCGTCGAACAGCTCCAGCGGCGTGGGCGGCGCCATGATGGCGACGAGGCGGCTGCGGTTGGTGATGACCGTGCCGGTCGTCAGCGCCGGGATATAGCCGGTCGCCGCAATGGCTTCATGGACGCGGCCCAGCGTTTCCTTGGTGAGCAGGTTGGGCGTGTTGAGCGCACGCGAAACGGTCGCCGTGGAGACCCGTGCGGCCTTCGCCACATCGGTCAACGTCGCGCCGGCCCGGCGGCGGGTGCCATCCCCACGCGTGCGCGCTTCCGTCATGTGTTTCCCGCCCCCCTCAGGCTATATCCGATCCGCCTGCCAGATTGAGCGATCGCGCTCACTTAGGCAATGCTCCAGGACCAGAGCATCCCGGCTCGCGCGGCGGATCGGAGAGGATCGGCGGTCCGCTGCCCGTCGCGGATGGCCGCGTCACCCGCCATGATCGACCATACGCCCGCCGGCCACTGCTCGGCGGCTGCGGCAAGGATGGGGAGGCTGCCGGATGGTCCGTCCGCCAGCCGATGAACCGGACCATCCGCGCCGAGCCGATGTTCAATCCGCAGCGCGAAGGAGCGCCGTGCCTCGGCCGCCAGCCCGGCGATCACCACCATATCGGAATAGGTCGTCAAGCCGCAGAGCCCGCCGAGGGAAGCGCCGCGTAGCGGACCGTGCCACAGCGATAGCATGTCCTGCCCGGCGGCAACTACCCGCCCCCCGCTTTGCGCCGCCGCCGCGCCGAACGCACGTCCTTCGGGGAACCGATCGTCGATCAGCACCAGCTCCGGTTCCCGGCGCAGGCTCGCCGCCGATACGATGCCGGGCATCATCAGGCTCGCCGTCGCCACGCCGCCAAGCTTGAGGACCTCGCGCCGGATCATTTCCGGCCGGCCTTCTTGGGCGAGGCGATGAATGCGGCGATCCGCTCCATCTCCTCGTCCGGCACCTCCACGCGCGTGATGGTGGGCATGCTGTTCAGCCCATGGCGCGCGACCGCCTTCACATAATCGGCCGGCAGATCGGTGCGCTGGCCGAGCAGCGCCTTGTCTTTGCCCAGCCTGCGCTCCAGCATCATCGTGCCGGTGCCGCCTTCCAGATGGCAATAGCCGCACCGGGCCTTGAACAGCGCCTCCCCGTCGAGCACCGGCCCGGCGGCAGAGCGTGCCGGCGTGGCGGTCTGCGCCGTCGCGAGACCCACGAAACCCAGAGCCGCTGCCAGCGCGGCCGCGATACCAATCCCCCCCGGGTTCATGCGCCCTCTCCCCTTCCAGCAGCCTTGTAGGCGCGCGGCCAGATGCCGTTCTTGCCCGGCGCGATCACGCCGTTGGGGTCGAGCGCGTTCTTCACCGTCTCGTTGAGGCGCGCAAGCACGCCACCGTTGAAATCGAAGCTGGCCGCGACCGGGTCCATGAAGTCCAGGTGGGTGCGGTACTCGCCATAGCCGGAGGCCTTGGCGTCCGCGATCAGCGCGTTGAACAGCGCGCGGGCACGGGCCACCATGTCCGCGTCGTCACGGTCGTAGAGCAGCAGGTTCACATTGTTGATGTGGCGGTGCCCCATGGTGAAGGAGGTATAATAATCCAGCCCATGCTCCTCGAACCGCGCCTTCATCGCGCGGAACTGTTTGTGAGCAAGCTGGCCGTCGGGGGGCATGACGGGCGAGAAGCCCATATGCCCGCCGCGCCCGCCGCGCCAGTTGACGATCTGGAGCGCGACCGCGCTCGGGCGCCGGGCGGCGGAGGTGTCGAGCGGCTCCCCGCGCCGCCATTCGACGAATTCGAGCGGCTTGCCCAGATGCGGCTCCAGCGCCTGACGCACGAGCTTTTCCTTCGCCCTGACGGTCCCCTCATGACCGAACAGGCTCAGCGTGAAGCGCCACCAGCCGATGCCGAAATGGTCCATCATCTTCTGGGCCACGCTATCGGGCAGCGCGCCCTTGCCATCATACCATTCGTGGCGCTGCGAGACGACCGCTGCATCGTGCATGAAATTGCCGAACACGAAATTATGGTCGACCACATTGTGCAGCCGGAGCTTGTGCAGTTCGTCGATCGCCCAGGCGATGTCGTCCGCCTGCGGCAGCTCGACCTTGACCTGCATCGTCATCTCCGGCTCCGGCATCAGCCAGAGGCCCATCTTGGTGACGACGCCGAAGTTGGACTGGACGAGGAACTGGTCCCAGGAGGGGCCAAACCCGTGCTGATAGGCCTGCCATGCCGTGTTGCCGCTCATCGCCCCCATGCCGGTGCGGAACAGCTCGCCTGTCGGGGAAACGACCTCCATGCCGCAGATTTTGGACGCATGATCGCCATAGGGCGTGTAACCGAGGCCGCGCTCCAGCGCATTGCCCATCACGCTGCCCCAGGCGTTGCCGGGAATGGACATCCACAGCGGAATCTTGTTGTCCTGCAAATAGTTATAGAGATCGTAGAAGCCCACACCGGGTTCCAGCAGGCAGTGGCCATATTTGGTGTCGACGTCCAGGATGCGGTTCATCCGGCCCAGATCGAGCACAACCGTCCCGGGCATCGCCGGCGCCGCCCAGCCATAGCCCAGATTCTTGCCCCGCGCGGTCGGCCACAATGGCACGCGATGCTCGTTGGCCAGCCGCACGATCGCCTGCACTTCTTCCACGCTGGCCGGAGCAACCGCCGCTGAGGTAGCGTGGTTCAGCCCATCGCCCAGCGCGTAGGGGTCGATATAGGTGGCACGGTCCTCATCGGTCGACAGGACCCACTTGGCACCCACCACCCCGGTAAAGGCGCTGAGCGCCTTGGAAAAAGAAGACGCCGTGAGGTTGGGCGGCAAGAGGTCAGACATCGCACTCTCCATTCGTCGCTATCGGGCTAGCCCAGAGAGGGGATAAATGCAACTTTTACATTAAATAGCGAATGAAAAGATCTTTTAATATCAAAAAATACAGCATATTCAATGTGTTATTATTGAAATATTTACATAGATCTGCGGCGACACGTTGGTATTGTGAAGGACAGCCCTCTGCCTGGACGCTACCAACTCAACCCAATGCTCGACAGGTAAACACCCGTGGACATTGACCCGCTCCGCGTTACGGCACGATCAGTGCTGACTCAGCGAGCATCGACACGCCAGCGGGAAACGGCTTAAGCTTCCGGCGCAGAGTGGCCATCCAATCAAGCCCGGACTCATACTGCAATCTAAGCAGCTTTGCTGATCGCCCCACGGGTTTTCCTATCTGGTTCCCGCGCAATCAGGATTGAGATTTCCGGCTGCCGGCCATACGCAATGGCAACGGGAGGAAGCCATGCGAGTCCGGCTGGCAGCGACCATATTGTTTTCCTTGGCACCGATACCGGCAGCCGCGCAGGAAGGCATTCCCCTTGCCCTCGATTATCGCGCAGCCCAGCGGCGCCTGCTTGAGCGATCCGATGCCGTTGCCGCCTCGGACGCCAATGTCCGCGGCAAGGCGTTGCAGGCTGGCGCAACGCGGTCGCTGGGACGGCCGGAGATCGATGTCGAAGCGCAACTACTGGATTATCAGAAGACGCTCTATCTACCGCTGGGATCGCTGGCACCGGTGGCTGAATCATTTGGCATCGCGGATCCGCTACGGTTCCGGCGGCAGGAAACCGCCGTCCGCCCGATCGTGACGGCCACCGTGCCGCTCTACACCGGCGGACAGATCGCGGGTACGAAGGCGGGCGCACGGGCACAGCTCGATCAGGCGCGAGCCGAACGGCAAGCCGCGATCGACAAGGCACTCTTGCAGCTCGTGCAGGCTTATTATGGCCAGCAGCTTGCCGAACAGGCCCTCGGCGTGCGGCGCGACGTGCTCGCCGGGCTGGAACGCCACCTGTCCGACGCGACCAAGCTGGAGCGCGAACAGTTCATCAGTCGGGCGCAGCGCCTCCAGGCACAGGTCGCGCGCGACGATGCCGCCCGCGAGTATGAAAAGGCCATCGCCGACCTCGCTACCGCCAACGCAGCACTGGCCGGCCTGTTACGCGCACCGCAGGGCATCCGGCCGGTGACGCCGCTGTTTGTCGATTCGCAGCCGCTGGACCCTCTTGAGCGCTACAAGGCACAAGCGCTCGACACGCACCCCGAGTTGGACCGCTTGCGCGCGCTGGAGGCACAGGCCGAGGCGGGTGTGACGATCGAGCAATCCAAGCAACGCCCGACCGTCTACGGCTTCGGCCAGTATAATTTCGACCGGCAGGATTCGCTACTCACCGACCCCGACTGGAGCGTCGGCATCGGCCTGCGCTACAAGCTGGCATCGGGGCTGGGGCGCGCGCAAGCCGTCGAAGCTGCGCGCCAGACCGCAGCGCAGGCGAATGCCGGGCTACGGGAGGCCCGGACGCAGATCGAGATGGGCGTCACCAAGGCCTGGAACGAAGCGGAAGCCGCGCGCAGACGCTTTCTGCTGCTCGACAGCGCTCTCGACTCCAGCAACGAGAACCTGCGGCTCCAACGGCTGTCCTATCGCGAACAGCAGGCGACGTCGCTGGATGTGATCGACGCCGAGCTGGGGTTGGGCCGCACCTGCGTCCAACGCGCACAGGCGGCCTATGACTATGTGATGGCGCTCGCCCAGCTACTCGATCTCAGTGGGCAGATCGCCCATTTGCCCGACTATGTCGCCCGTGCCGACAAGGAGGTCCCGTGAGCGAAACGACAGCCGCAGCAGAGCCCGAGCCAGACGACGCCCCGGCACCCGATCGGGAGAAGCGGGGGCGGCTGATTATTCTAACGGTGGCGGCCATCGTCCTGCTGCTTGGGATCGGCCTGTGGCTCGCTTACCGTGCGGTACCCGATCAGGTGCAGGGGATGGTGGATGCACGCGAGGTACGCATCACTAGCAAGGTCACGGGGCGGATTGCCGCCATCCATGTCGACGAGGGGCAGGCAGTGCGCGCGGGCCAGCTCCTCTATACGCTCGCCAGCCCGGAGGTGGTCGCCAAGTCGGAGCAGGCCGGCGGCGCCCTCGCATCTGCCCAGGCGGTGGAGAGCAAGGCCAACAACGGCGCCCGGCCCGAGGACGTCCGCGCGGCCGAAGCGCAGTGGCGCCGGGCCGACGCCGCCGCTGCGCTCGCCCAGACGACCTTCGAGCGCAGCCAGCGCCTTTACGACGAAGGCGTGCTGGCTGGGCAGAAGCGTGACGAGGCACGCACCAACGCTGTTGCCTCGCGTGAAGCGGCCAGGGCGGCACGCGCTCAATATGATCAGGCGCTGGCCGGCGCACGCGGCGAGGACAAGGCGGCCGCGACCGGACAGGTGCGGCAGGCGCACGGCGCCGTCGCGGAAGTGGAGGCCGCCGCCGCCGAGACGCGAGTGACCGCGCCGATGGCGGGCGAGGTCGGCCGCCGTCTCGCCCAGCCGGGCGAACTGGTTCCGCAGGGTTTCCCCGTTTTCATGCTCACCGATGTCACCCATCCCTGGGTGACGCTCAACCTGCGCGAAGATCAGTTGCGCGGCCTTGCGCGGGGCACCGAGCTGGTCGGCGCCATCCCCGCGCTAGGCAATGAGCGGGTGCGCTTCCGGGTTGCCTATCTGGCGCCCGCCGGAGATTTCGCGACCTGGCGCGCGACCCGCCAGTCGAGCGGGTTCGACATCAAGAGCTTCGAGGTCCGTGCCACGCCGGTCGCACCAGTGCGCGGGCTGCGGCCGGGCATGACCGTGCTGTTCGACTGGCCGCAATAGTGGCGGAGCCGAGCGGTCCCCCGCGACCAGGTGCCGCTTTCCGCGAGGGGTGGCACAGGGAAATCCGCTTCCTCCAGTCGAGCTTCTGGGATCGCGCTCTGGTCGGCTGGATTCCTCTCCTGCTGATGGCGGTGATGGCGATCCAGCTTTCCGCCGGCGTGATGCGCGACCTGCCGATCGCGGTGGTGGACCAGGATGGTGGCGCGACCGCCCGCGAGCTTGTCCGCCGTCTCGATGCCGCACCGGGCCTGCGCGTGGTCGCGCGCCCGCCGGACATGCACGCGGCCGAACGTCTGGTGCGATCGAGAGACGCCTACGCCATCCTGCTGATCCCGCGCGACACACAGCGTACCGTGCTGCGTGGTCAGACCGCCAGCCTTACCGTTTTCTACAATGCCAGTTACTCGACCGCATCGGGCGCTGCCGTGCGCGAGATCGGCGCCGTCGTGCAGAGCTACGCTGTGCAGCTCGCAAAGGACCAGATCGCAACGATCGAGCCGGGCAAGGTCCGCCCACCGCCGATCACCGCACAGACCACGATCCTTTTCAACCCACAGGGAAGCTACGAACTGCAACTCGTCGCGCTCATCCATCCTGCACTGCTCCACCTCATCTTCATGGTCGCGGTGGCGAGTGCTCTCGGCCGGGAGTTGCGTGATGGAACGATCGGTGGCTGGCTCGGCGGAATGCCTCCACCCTCTGCCGTGGCGGCGATCGCCGGCAAGGTCGCCGTCTATATCGTAGCGTTCATGGCATGGAGTGCGGTGGCGACCGGCTATCTGGCGGAGGTACGCGGCTGGCCGGTACTTGGCAGCCCGCTGATGCTCTTTGCCGGCTATGCCGCCATGTATCTGGCCTATGCCAGCGTCGCCCTGCTGGTGACGGGCCTGACGCTTTCGATGAGCAAGACGCTCTCGATGACGGGGCTCTATGCCGGCGCCTCCTTTGCCTTTGCCGGCGCGATCTTCCCGATCGAATCCGCTTCGCTCTTCGCCCGGCTGTGGAGCGCGCTCCTGCCCTATACGGCGTTCGCCAAGCTGCTCGCCGAACAATGGATGATGGGTTCGCCAGCGGCTGCCTCCTGGCCGCATATCGCCATCATGCTGATATTCCTTGTCGTCGGCGCGGGCATTGGTTTCCCCCGCTATATCGCCGCCGCTACGACGCCTGCCGTCTGGGGCTGCCGATGATCGGCCGGGCGTTTCTGGCCACCTTCCGGGCGATCCTGACCGACAGCGCAGCGCTCATGCTGCTGATCGGCTCCGCGATCCTCTATTCCTTCTTCTATCCCAGCGCCTATTCGGGCGAGGTGCCGACCCGCATGCCGGTCGCGGTAGTGGATCTTGACCACAGCGGCACGAGTCGGTCGCTGGTCAGCAAGCTCTCCGCGCTGCAACAGGCGGAGGTGGTCGCGCGTCTGCCCTCGCCCGACGACGCACTCCGCTGGATCGAGAGCCGCCGGGCAAGCGCCGTCGTCATCATTCCCGAAGGCTTCGAACGACACATCCTGCGTGGCGAGCAGGGGACCGTCGCGCTTTACGGCAGCGGCGCCTATCTGCTGCGGAGCAGCACCGCGCTTACCGGTGTCGGCGCAGCGCTGAGCGCGCTGGGCCGCGACGCCGCAACCGATCAGGCGATGGCGCTCGGTGCGCCTGCTCCGCCCGCCCTCGGCCTGATTCAGCGCCCGCTGTTCAACACACGCGAGGGTTATGGCAGCACGGTCTTTCCGGGCGTGACCTTCATCATCATCCACCAGACGCTGCTGATCGGGCTGGCGCTCCTGGCCGCGACGATGCGTGAACGCCACGGCCCGCTGGCCTTCAACCCGCGTGACCTACTGGGCATCGCCCTGGCCTTCTTCGCCATCGGAGCCGCGAACGTCGCCTATTTCACCGGTTTCGTCTTCTGGTTCCAGGACATGCCGCGCGCCGCGGGCAGCCTTGGAGCGCTCGCGCTCGCCGGTGCACTGTTCGTCGCGGCAACGGTAACCGCCGCCCTGGCGCTGGCAAGCTTTTTCAAGACCCGCGAGCGGCCGCTCCAACTCTGGATCGTCACATCGGTGCCGATCTACTTCCTGTCCGGCCTGTCCTGGCCCGCCGAGGCGACGCCCGATTGGCTGGTGCTGCTGGCGCGGCTGTTGCCGACAACACCCGGCATCCACCTGATGGTCGGCGTGAACCAGATGGGCGCCAGCCTGGCCGAGCAAAGGACGGACCTGCTCAATCTGGTGGCGCTGATCCTGCTCTACGGCACCGTCACGATCGTTCGCTATTGCATGCCTTCACCCGGTCACAACCTCAGGAGACCGATCGGCTAAAACGAGCACAGACCCATCGCCATCTCTGCGCCGTTCCTGTGGAAGACACACTGCTGATCCGATATGACTGAATAGCACCAGCCACCTCTAACCTCGGAATGGGTGGTGCGGGCGGTCGGGCTCGAACCGACACTCCTTTCGGAACCGGATTTTGAGAGACCCCAGATGCCCTATCCTTTGTGTATCCGGGGGTATCCGTTTTCCCGATAACCGACTGTCAGCACTAGCTTTTTTCGGATATCGAGTCACCCATACCTAACCGGATGTACGCCACGGTTGGCTTTCTAGGTGCACCTATATTGCACCTGAAATCCGACCTCATCGGAGGTTAGGAATGCCCAAAATCAAACTCACCAAGACCGCTGTCGACGCCGCAAGCCCGCAGGAGCGCGATTACGAACTCCGGGATACGACGATACCCGGGTTCCTTGTCAAGGTCACCCCGACCGGCCGCAAGATTTTCATGGTGGCCTATGTCGCTCACAACGGGCAACGCCGAAAGCCCGCCATCGGCCGCTACGGCGAGATCACCGTCGAGCAGGCCCGAGGGATCGCCCAGGACTGGTTGGCCGAAGTTCGCCGCGGCGTCGATCCCAGCGCCGAGCGGGCAACGGCTCGGGAGGCGCCCACGGTCAAGGAACTCTTTGACCGGTTCATCACCGACTACTCGGAGAGCCGCAACAAGCCATCCACCGTCCATTCGAACCGCGGCTACGGCAAGCGCTACATCATCCCGGTGCTCGGCCAACTGAAGGTGCCCGACGTCACCCGCGCCGACATCTCGAACCTGATGAAGAAGATGTCGCACAAGCCCACGAACGCGAACCGCGTCCTCGCGGCCGTGCGGAAAATGTTCAACATGGCCGAGGTCTGGGGCATGCGGCCCGACGGGTCGAACCCGTGCCGCCACGTCCCGAAGTTCCCGGAACGGGGGAAGACCCGGCTGATCACCGACAGCGAGATGAAGAAGCTCTTCGCGTATCTCGCGCGTGCGGAGGCGGAGGGTCTTGAGCATCCCTTCATCCTCCTCGCCATCCGGCTTCAGTTCGAATTCGCCGCGCGCATGTCGGAGATCCTCCAGCTCGAGTGGTCGTGGGTCGATTACGATAATCGGCGTGTCGTCTGGCCCGACAGCAAGACCGGGGGCATGTCCAAACCGATGAGTGCCGAAGCGCAGCGTCTCTTCGAGACGGCCCCGCTGCTTGAGGAATCGCCGTTCGTCTGCCCGTCCGTCTTCGACCCCAACCTGCCGATGTCGAAGCACACCTACTACCAGGGCTGGCGGCGCATCCTTGAGCGTGCCGGGCTACCGCATATTGGGACGCATGGCATCCGCCACCGCTCGGCGACCGACATCGCCAATTCCGGCATCCCGGTTAAGGTCGGCATGGCGCTCACCGCCCACAAGACGGTGACCATGTTCATGAAATACGTCCACACCGAGGACGATCCGGTGCGCGCTGCGGCGGAAGCGGTGAACCAGCGGCGGCAGGCTTTGCTCGGCGGACAGCCCGCGAGCCCGCCTCCCGCCGCCGTGCCGGCGCCGGTCGCGGATGTGCCCTCAGTCGCGCCCGAGGTCGACGCAATCGAACCTGTGCTGACGGCGGCCGGCAAGCCGCTTGGCTACGAGGACGGCCAGTATGGTTCCCGCACCAAGCTAGGAAATTATCGGCCGTTCCGCCATCGCTCCGGTGAGAACCGCGCCCTCCCTCCGGGCACGAAGCGCGACGAGCCGAAGGAGGCGAGCCATGCGTAAGGACGCCAACCAGCAGCGCCGTTGGCCTACGCCTGACATCCTGCGTCGTGCCAGGTTCGTCGACGACGCTGGTCCGATCCGCTTCGTCGACACCGAGGCGGCTGCCCGTTACCTCGCGCTCGAAGCGCATACGCTCGAATGCTACCGCTCGCTGGGCGGCGGGCCGGTTTTCCATAAGTTCGGAAAGTGGGTCCGCTACTCAGTCGACGATCTCGATGCCTGGGCCGAAAGCTGCCGTCGTGTAACCACGGCGTCGCCGGCCGCGCCGCGCATCCTTCCCATTGACCTCGCATAGCCTGGAGGCTATATGACGTGGGAAGTCAGACTGCATTCGGCCTTTGAGGACGAGGTTCTGGCCTTCGAGCGAGACGTCCGTATCGCGCTGGCCGCCGCCGCCAAGCTGCTTGCCGATTTCGGCCCGCAGCTTGGCCGGCCCCACGCCGACACGCTCAAGGGGTCCAGGCACGCCAACATGAAGGAGCTGCGGTTCGAGGCGGCCGATGGCGAATGGCGAGCAGCCTTCGCCTTCGACCCGGAGAGAAGCGCAATCCTGCTCGTCGCCGGCGACAAGTCGGGCGGAAGCCAGAAGCGCTTCTACAGGAGCCTGATCGCAAAAGCGGATTTACGGTTTTCCGACCATCTGGAAAGCCTGAAATCCGCAAAGAAGGGAAAGTGAGATGGCACGGAGCCTGAACGAATTCATTGCTGACCTCCCCGCGGATGAGCAGGCGGAGATTGAGGCGCGATACCAGGTCCTCAAGCAGGAAGTCGAAGGCCTGCGCGAGCTGCGCCAGATCGCCGGAAAGGCGCAGGCCGATATCGCGACTGCGCTGAACATCAAGCAGCCTTCGGTCTCGAAAATCGAGAAGCAGGCCGACATGTATCTCTCCACGCTTCGCAGCTATGTCGAGGCCATCGGCGGAAAGCTGGAACTGATTGTGAAGCTACCGACCCGCCCGGCGTTCACAATCCAGCATCTCGGCGACGTGGTGGAGCCCACCGGCAAGCTCGGAGTTGCTCGACGCAAGGCCGTTGCCTCACGGTAGATGTCTCGGTCAATCCTCACTCCCGGACGACTAATCTGCGGCAGATCGCGCTATGACAATCGGTATATCGCATGATCTCGATACTGGCAGTGTGGTCTTCGTCATCAAGGCCGATCGCGCCATCTATGACTTTGCGCCGGACCGCGCTCGCCTGGTCGCTGCCGATTTACGTTTGGCGGCGCGGGCGGGCGGCGCCGTCCTCGTCGTGCCACAGCGGACGATGGCCGACAGGTAGGGCTGGGCGGGGACGCGCCCGCAGCACTCGGCATGGCCGCAGATATCGAGCGAAACGCGGATCTCGGCCAAGCTATAAGGGACGTTTAGCAAGCCGTGGTGTGCCGTCCAAAAGCGGCGCCGATATCCGCGCGGAAGGCCGGTGCTTCCCGAGCCATCGCTGCCTCATCCCCGCTTCTGAATTTCGCCATTGCAGCAGGGGCAAGATGCCGTAATGGGCCGGCGTTTCAAGAGTAGCCAAGTTGGGTGGCTGTCCCTCAGAATGATGGTGTTGGAAACGGGGTCCGAGTGATCGGCCCCAAGCATCATGAGAGGAACAGCCATGGAGTATTATGCCGGAATCGATGTCTCTCTGAAAGAGAGCGGTGTGTGCATCGTGGACGCAAAGGGTAAGATCGTCCGCGAGGTTAAGGTCGCCAGCGAGCCCGAGGCGCTGGTGCGGTATTTCAACGATCTGGAATTGCCGGTGTGTCGGATCGGGCTGGAGGCGGGGCCGCTATCGCATTGGTTGCATGCTGGGCTTGTTGCCGCTGGTCGGGACGTTGTTTTGCTGGAGACGCGACACGTGAAGGCGGCCCTTTCCGCGATGACCGTGAAGACCGACCGAAAAGATGCCCGCGGGATTGCCCAATTGCTGCGGATGGGCTGGTATCGGCCGGTTCATGCAAAATCGGTGGCATCGCAGGATACCCGCGCCGTACTCGTCGGTCGCAAGCTTCTGCAGAGCAAGCTGCTCGACGTCGAACTCAGCATCCGGGGGATCCTACGCGGATATGGACTGAAGGTCGGCGAGGTCAGCCGCGGTCGGTTCGAAGCGCGTATCGAGGAACTGATCGTCGGGCACGCCACTCTGAAGACGGTGATCGGCGCGATGCTGGCGGCACGGGGAACGTTGTGGGGGGAGTTCACCAGGCTCCACCGGGAGATGCTGAAGATCGCGCGTGCTGACAAGATTTGTCACCGGTTGATGAGCACTCCCGGGGTCGGTGCGTTGGTCGCCCTGACATATCGGTCGGCGATCGACGATCCGACACGCTTCGGAAAATCGAGTACGGTCGGCGCCTACTTTGGGCTGACCCCCAAGAAATATCAGTCCGGCGAGACCGACCGGGATGGAGGTGTCAGCAAGGTCGGCGACGCGATGGTCCGAACCGCGCTCTTCGAGGCGGCGCATATCATGCTGACGCGAGCGACGCGGTTTTCCAGCCTGAAGCGCTGGGCGCTCGAAGTGGCGAAACGTCGCGGCATGAAGCGCGCCAAGGTTGCCCTGGCGCGCAAACTCGGCGTCGTGCTCCATCGCATGTGGATGGACGCCACCGACTTTCGCTGGGGGGCAACCGCAATGGCCGCTTGAAGGGAAAAATGCTGATCGAGGCGCGTCGGGAACGACACGCTTCTAATGAGGTCCCGTCGCTGGGACGAGGGCTTGGCAAGATCGTGTGTAGTGCTGTGAATGCTTCGGCAAACCACGCTTCCTAGATTGATCTGCCGGTTCTGGATCTGATGGCATGGTGTGGCGGTCTTCGTGCTGACCACGGACAGAAGCATGATCCTGGCGACGAGATAATCATTCAGAGGGACTTGACGAACAAAGGCCCATTACAGAAGGTGGAGGCTGCCTGAACCGAAAAACGTGCGGCACGGACGATCTCAGGCTCTGCACAATATTGACATGAGGATCCCACGATGAGCAGCAACAAAGGCGTCGTCTATATCGGACCAGGCAAGGTTGAGGTCCAGACCATTGCCGACCCCAAATTCGAGGCACCCGATGGTCGACGGATCGATCACGGCGTAATCCTCAAGGTCCTTTCCACAAACATCTGCGGTTCCGATCAGCATATGGTCCGCGGCCGTACGACGGCCGCAGAAGGCCTTGTCCTTGGCCATGAGATCACGGGCGAAATTATCGAAAAGGGTTCCGACGTCGAGATGCTCGCGGTAGGCGATATCGTTTCGGTCCCCTTCAATGTGGCTTGTGGCCGCTGCCGTACCTGCAAGTCTCAGGACACCGGCGTCTGCCTTACAGTCAATCCCGCACGTGCCGGAGGCGCATATGGTTATGTCGACATGGGCGGTTGGATCGGCGGGCAGGCGCGCTACGTCATGGTTCCCTATGCAGATTATAATCTGCTGAAATTCCCGGACAGGGATCGCGCCCTCGCGAAGATCCGCGATCTGACGATGCTCTCCGATATCCTTCCTACAGGCTTTCATGGCGCGCTCAAGGCCGGTGTCGGCGTTGGGTCTGTCGTCTATGTCGCGGGTGCCGGTCCGGTCGGTCTGGCCGCGGCGGCGTCGGCCCGTATCCTCGGCGCCGCGGTCGTTATGATCGGCGATTTCAACAAGGAGCGTCTCGACCACGCCGCCAAGGTCGGGTTTGAGCCCGTTGATCTTTCCCAAAGCGACCGGCTCGGCGATCTGATCGCGCAGATCACAGGCAGCAATGAGGTCGATTCCGCGATCGATGCCGTCGGTTTCGAAGCGCGCGGGCATGGGGGGGGTGAACAACCTGCCGTCGTATTGAACCAAATGATGGAAATTACGCGCGCCTCCGGCGCGATCGGCATTCCGGGACTTTACGTGACCGAAGACCCTGGGGCTGTGGACAGCGCCGCGAAGCAAGGCAATCTCTCCATGCGTTTCGGGCTGGGCTGGGCAAAGGCGCTCTCCTTCCATACCGGACAGACGCCCGTCCTCAAATATAATCGACAGCTTATGAATGCGATCCTCTACGATCGTCTTCCCATTGCCGATATCGTTAACGCAAAGGTCATACCGCTTGAAGACGCAGCGGTAGGTTATGAAATCTTTGACAAGGGCGCCGCAGAAAAATTTGTCCTCGATCCGCATGGCCAGATCGCGGCCTAAGTTCCAGTCGACCTCCCCCTTGCGAGCCTCGCCTGGGGCCTTTCTCGAGCGCAACTAGATGCCGTAATGGGCCGGCGTTTCAAGAGTAGCCAAGTTGGGTGGCTGTCCCTCAGAATGATGGTGTTGGAAACGGGGTCCGAGTGATCGGCCCCAAGCATCATGAGAGGAACAGCCATGGAGTATTATGCCGGAATCGATGTCTCTCTGAAAGAGAGCGGTGTGTGCATCGTGGACGCAAAGGGTAAGATCGTCCGCGAGGTTAAGGTCGCCAGCGAGCCCGAGGCGCTGGTGCGGTATTTCAACGATCTGGAATTGCCGGTGTGTCGGATCGGGCTGGAGGCGGGGCCGCTATCGCATTGGTTGCATGCTGGGCTTGTTGCCGCTGGTCGGGACGTTGTTTTGCTGGAGACGCGACACGTGAAGGCGGCCCTTTCCGCGATGACCGTGAAGACCGACCGAAAAGATGCCCGCGGGATTGCCCAATTGCTGCGGATGGGCTGGTATCGGCCGGTTCATGCAAAATCGGTGGCATCGCAGGATACCCGCGCCGTACTCGTCGGTCGCAAGCTTCTGCAGAGCAAGCTGCTCGACGTCGAACTCAGCATCCGGGGGATCCTACGCGGATATGGACTGAAGGTCGGCGAGGTCAGCCGCGGTCGGTTCGAAGCGCGTATCGAGGAACTGATCGTCGGGCACGCCACTCTGAAGACGGTGATCGGCGCGATGCTGGCGGCACGGGGAACGTTGTGGGGGGAGTTCACCAGGCTCCACCGGGAGATGCTGAAGATCGCGCGTGCTGACAAGATTTGTCACCGGTTGATGAGCACTCCCGGGGTCGGTGCGTTGGTCGCCCTGACATATCGGTCGGCGATCGACGATCCGACACGCTTCGGAAAATCGAGTACGGTCGGCGCCTACTTTGGGCTGACCCCCAAGAAATATCAGTCCGGCGAGACCGACCGGGATGGAGGTGTCAGCAAGGTCGGCGACGCGATGGTCCGAACCGCGCTCTTCGAGGCGGCGCATATCATGCTGACGCGAGCGACGCGGTTTTCCAGCCTGAAGCGCTGGGCGCTCGAAGTGGCGAAACGTCGCGGCATGAAGCGCGCCAAGGTTGCCCTGGCGCGCAAACTCGGCGTCGTGCTCCATCGCATGTGGATGGACGCCACCGACTTTCGCTGGGGGGCAACCGCAATGGCCGCTTGAAGGGAAAAATGCTGATCGAGGCGCGTCGGGAACGACACGCTTCTAATGAGGTCCCGTCGCTGGGACGAGGGCTTGGCAAGATCGTGTGTAGTGCTGTGAATGCTTCGGCAAACCACGCTTCCTAGATTGATCTGCCGGTTCTGGATCTGATGGCATGGTGTGGCGGTCTTCGTGCTGACCACGGACAGAAGCATGATCCTGGCGACGAGATAATCATTCAGAGGGACTTGACGAACAAAGGCCCATTACAGAAGCACTACAGCTTCTCGCTGGCGAATGGCGACTGGTTTTATTTCGGCGGGCATCTGGCGCCCAGCGACGCCAAATTGGCCGGAGGCCTACGCGATCCTGACCACGACAGCCAATGACGATGTCGCGCCCTATCATGATCGCCAGATGGCTGTCCTTCTGCGAGATCGGCGCATGGCGTGGCTCGACCTGACCACCCCGGAAGACGAGTTGCTCCAGCCGCTGCAAGCAGGAGCCTTCAAGGTGTCGCTGCTGCGAGAGCCAACATCGCAAGCGGCACTCGCATTCTAGGCCTCTCCACTCCGGACTAGGCCTTGAGGGGAAAGCCTTCCCCTGCGTCCGTGCCTTCGGTCTCGGCCGACCCCTTCTGCGGGGAAACCCCGCAACGCCTCTGAAAGTGAGGGTTGGAGAAGAGGTCTCCGACGCCGAGCGCCGCCTTCACCACAGCATAGTCGTAAGTCGTGACCTCGATCGGGTTATCGTCAGCATCGTGGAAATAGATCGACCAAGGACGTCATGGTCGCGCAGATGGTTGGCGCTGACGTCACGGCCCGCGCGATGCCGGAGCTTCAACGACGGAAGTTCGCCGAGGAAGGCTATGAACGCCTCGCCCGACATTCGAAACGCGATTATCGAGTCTCGCGATCGGAGCCTCGTTCCCGCTCAAAAAGCGACAACACCGGAACCCCAAACGCCGTCGCCAAAATGAGCGGCCCGCCCAGATAGTCTGCCCAGGCGGCGAGCGGCGCAAATGGCTGCAGTCCCAACGACCGCTCATAATATCGGGTGGAAGCTTGGCGATCGGACACCTCAATACGGCGAGATCGAAGAGTTCCGCCCGGCATCTGGTGTCGAGTAAACTCTATCCTCGACCACCACCACGCGGGCCCGACGGCTGATTTTGCCCACCTATAAGGCCGCAGACGCCACTTGGCAGCCACGAGTGAAACTCCAAGCGACCTACGTGGCCCTTGGGGCATGCCGAGCCCTCCGGTTTCCGGCCTTCCGTTTCATCCGCATACGTCAGCGTCGATACACGACCCACAGGCCCAATGTCGCAGCTAGGCCCCCAATCAGGAATACGGAAGAGTAGCCAGAATGATCGGCCACCAAGCCGACCACAGGCGCGGTCGCGCCATAGGCGAGATCCTGGAAGGCCGCGAACCCGCCGACCGCCGTTCCGCGCAGATGCGCTGGTACCCGCTTGACGACTTCCGACCCCATTGCCGGGAACACCATCGAGCAGCCGAGGCCGGTTAGCAGTGCACCAGCAAGCGCAGCATAAGGACCGGGGGCGAGCCAAAGCAGATATTGTCCGCAGGCTTCCAACATGAGCGAGAAGATAGCCACGCGTGTGCCGCCGATCCGGTCGGGCAAGTGCCCGCAAAAAAGACGAACCAGGACAAAGCCGACGCCGAAAAATGTCAAACCGAGGCCGGCATGGGGCCAGCCACGGCTGAGGAAATAGAGCGAGAAGAACGCCCCGAGCGCGGCGAAGCCTACGCCCTGCAATCCGACCACGGCGCCAGGCCTCCAGATACGCCCAAGGATCCGCCAGAAGGATTCTCGCTGACCGGGATGGGTTTCTACGGCTGGAAGCATGTGAATAGCGATTAGCCCGATGAGTGGAAGCGCTGTGCACGCAACCATCAGTCCGGCAAAGCCAACTCTCTCAAGCAGCATGAGCCCCAGCGGGCCTCCCGCGGCGAAGGCGCCATACATCCCCATGCCGACAAGCGACATGACGCGGCCCGTGCGGGCCTGTCCCATGAGACCAATCGCCCAATTTATCATGCCGACCATGGCCACGCTCTCCCCCAGCCCGAGAAGGAGGCGGCCGGCGATGAGCACGGCATAACTTCCCGTTACTGAAAGCTGGGGCCACGCTGCCAGAAGGCAGATCGATCCGGCGGCGACGTAGATAAGCAATCCTCGCTGCATGCACAGCTTGCCGCCAACGCGGTCGGACCAGGAGCCGGCATGGCCGCGCGTCAGGATGGTCGACAGGAATGCAATGCCCACCGCGAGTCCGCCCCAGGCATTGTCGAGACCGAGACCATGCACGACGTGTACCGGCACTGCCGGCAGCGACATGGCAACGGTAAGATAAGAAAGAAACAGGGCGATCGTCAGGGCAACGACGTGCCGATAGGCCCGATCGGGCGCTTTGATATCCGTCATGTGACGCACTCTCTTTTTCGGGTAAGGGGTGCGTTGGTTGACGTAAACGCTTACGGCCGCGAACGCGGCTTACTGTGCTTGGCCGAGGATGTCGGTTTTGTAGTGCTTGGCGTACTCATTCTCGATCGCGGGAATGATTTTCTCAATCGTGAAGTAGTAGCTCCAGAACTTCGTTTCGCGCAGATCGTTGACGGCGCCGTTGTAGTCTTCGAGACTCGTTACCGTCCACACCATGACATCGGTGCAATCGGCCGTGAATGCCTCTGAGTCGTAGAAGGTCATTTTGGCGCCCGCGTAGCGCTCAAGTATCGGATCAAGTACATTCTTGCCGAAGGCAAATCGCCCATCCTCCCCATGAGGAGGAAGCGCCAGCCATTCCGGCGTCGTCTTGATGAGCCAGAAAATGGTCATGGGATTTGTTGCGAGGTCATATTGTGAACTAGCATCAGTCATGTGTTCTCTTTTCCCTGTCAAAGACTACCGAGAGGTGGCGGGCGATGGTTTGCCCGCCGGTTTGGAAAATCAGGCGTAGTATCCAGGCTGGTCGATGTCTGCGATGAGGCTCGGACCGCTGGGCTCCCAAGCGAGAAGCGAGCGAGTGCGAGCACTTGAGGCGGCCATGTCCGCGCCCGCCATCATGGCGAACCAACCGAAATGCTCAGGCCCCCTCGGTTCGACCGGGAGACCAAGGCGGCGGCCGATCACCTCCGCGATCTGTCTGAACGGCACGGCTTCATCGGCGACCGCGTGATAGACTCGCTGACTCGCCGCATTCTCGATGGCGAGACGAAATACCTGTGCAGCGTCGAGCCGGTAAACGCCGGACCAGCAGTTCTCACCGTCACCTATATAGGCCGACACGCCCGTCTCGCGGGCGATGCGGATTAGGATAGACACAAACCCATGGTCTCCAACTCCATGCACCGAGGGCGGGAGGCGCACGGCCGCCGCGCGTATGCCCCGGTCCGCCAGCGCCCGCGCCGTCACATCCGATTTCCGCGGGCCAGCCTCGCCAGGCAGATCGCTCTCAGTCGCGCCGCGAGGCAACCCGGACAGACCCGATGTCACGAGTAGCGGTCGCTCTGAGCCCTCCAGCGCGCTTCCGAGCGCCTCGATCGCCCGCCGGTCCTGCTCCGCGTTCTCAGCAAATCTGGAAAAGTCATGGTTAAACGCCGTGTGAATCACGCCGTCCGATGCCGCGGCAGCATCGCGCAAGGTGTCGAGGTCGTCGAGCGTACCTTCGACGATCCGCGCGCCGAGATTGACAAGTGCTGCCGCCCTGTCCTTGCTGCGAGCTAGTCCGGTGACCTCGTGGCCAGCCTTCAAGAGATCGTCGATGACCGCCGAGCCGACCCAGCCGGTGGCGCCTGTTACAAATACGTGCATTGCTTTTCTCCAGTTGGTCTTGTGTTGAATTGGCGGACGGCGCCGAAAAGCCATCGGGCATCTGCCGTCGATGCTGATCCGCGTCAGGTGCGGCGTGAGACGCTAGAGGATCTCCGCCGCGATAACGAAAAGAGTTTTGAGAGAACCGGTCGTGGTTCAGCCCAACCGCATGGAAAGCTCGACATCGTCAGCGAATGGCACCGACAGGAAACCTCCGTCGGGGGCACGAACACGCTCCAGATACTCCGGGCAGAAATCCGCATTGTCCGCGATGATGATCGCGCCAGGCCTGAGACGACTTTCGACCAAGCTCAGAATCTCGGGATAGAGCGACTTCGCGCCGTCGAGCAGCAGCAGATCGATCGTCTCCGGAAGATCGGTGCTCAGCGTGATGAGGGCATCCCCTTCCCGGATCTCCACAAGATCAATAACGCCGCCTTCCGTCAGGTGCTTGCGCGCCTGCGCCACCTTGGTTGGTTCGAATTCACTGGTAATCAAGCGCCCACCGCCATTGTCACGGAGGGCCGCCGCCAGATGCAGGGTCGAGATTCCGAACGACGTCCCGTATTCGACGATGCTTCTGGCACGCGTGCTCCGCGCAAGCATGTAGAGCAGCACTCCTGTTTCCCGAGAGACGGGGAGCCACAAGTCCTTCATCAACCCGTATAGGTCGAGATATTCCGTTTTACTGCGCATGAGCCGCTCGCGCTCCTCGCGGGAGAGCGCGGCCACCGCTGGGCTGGTTGCGGCGGCGGCTTCGTCGAACAGGCGGTCCAGTAGGGGCGCTAGGGGTAAGGTTGTCAGGCTGGTCATTGAATTTCATCCACTCAGGCGTTGTCTCGTCCTGCTCCTTGAAATACGATGATTTCGTCGTGTTTTCTATTCGCATTGCTGGACGCCCTTATGATCGATCGCCCAACCCCCCGAATTTCCTCGCGAAAACAACCCAAACAGGCTCGCTCAAGCGGGCTGGTCGCGACGATTCTGGAAGCGGCTGTTCAGGTTCTGACGGCGGAAGGCGCGCAGCGATTCACCACGGCGCGGGTCGCCGAGAGGGCGGGCGTCAGCGTCGGTTCGCTCTATCAGTATTTCCCAAACAAGGCGGCCATCCTGTTCCGACTACAAACCGACGAATGGCGCCAGACGACCGAACAGTGGAGGACGATTCTTGGCGACGCCACGAAGCCGCCGTTGGTTCGGCTAAGAAGCCTCGTCCATGCATTCATCCGCTCCGAGGTCGAGGAAGCGGACTTGCGCGTCGCCTTGGATGATGCCGCTCCACTCTATCGCGATGCTCCAGAAGCACAGGAAATCCTCGCGGAGGGCGATCAGATCGTCGAAAGCTTTATGCGCGAAGCTCTTCCGAGAGCTTCGGAGTCGACGCGACAATTGGTTGGGGACCTGGTCACGACAACAATGACCGCCGTCGGAAAAGAATTCTCCGAAATGCCGAGATCGCAATCCGAGGTCGATGCTTACGCTGACGCCATGGCCGACATGCTCTGCGCCTACCTGAACAAATTGGAGAGGGCGTGACGAACCAAACTCGCGCTGACAGCACTCCCGTTAGGAGCGCTTCTCGTCAACCATTGTTCGTGCGGCCGCCTGGGCTGGGGCGCATGATTGCCCCTCTGCTGAAACTGGACTTCGCGCATTCCACAACAGCGCGGTACCAATGGCCGCCGACATCACCGAAGCGATAAATACCGCGATCTTAGCGGCGGCAAAATCGCTCTCCGAAGAAAACGCCTGGCTTGCGATGAACAACGACATGGTGAACCCGATACCAGCAAGCGCTCCCGCGCCCGCGACCTGGCGCCACGAATATGCGTCAGGCTTCATCGCGAGGCCAAGCCGCACCGCCAAAGCACACGCGCCAACCAGCCCAAGGGGCTTTCCAATCATCAGTCCACCGATGATGGCGAGCATCAAAGGCTCGCGGCCGCTCACCACGTCCGGCGGGCTCTGTTGCAAAGATTGGCGGCAGTCAGAGGTAGGCTGTCGCTCTGCGCCGATCAGGCGGCTGCTGCGAAATGGTGGTTGAGCATGCCCATGGCCTCCGTCAGCGCCGAGGGCCCAATGCCAAAA